>Ga0209381_1000046_pt1 | contig 374031 bp, 269 predicted proteins | sample DewCreD2012metaG_FD_184111 | JGI IMG/M metagenome (GOLD analysis project Ga0209381, IMG submission 184111) | Hot spring sediment bacterial and archeal communities from British Columbia, Canada, to study Microbial Dark Matter (Phase II) - Dewar... ...
GGGCTGGTCGCGAGCGCGGCGGTTTGTGGTGGTGCGGGAGCGGGTGCGGGAGAAGAAGGAGGCGCTGGGGCGCAAACTCCTGGAGGTGCCGGGATACACGTTTCGGGTGTTGGTGACCCACACGGAGATGGCAGGCGAGGAGGTGTGGCGCCGCTACAACGGACGGGCCTGTGTGGAGCAGCGGATTGAGGAGTTGAAGAACGACCTGGCGGCGGACGACTTTTGCACGCAGCAGTTCTTTGCGACGGAAGCGGCGTTTCTGGCGGTGGTGGCGACCTTCAACCTGTTGAGCTTGTTCCAGCAGGCTGGCGGGCAGGGAGCGTATCGCCAGCCGGCCACCTTGCGGGCGCAGGTCTTTTTGTGTGGGGCGGTGTTGGGTCGGCACGGGCGGCAGCCGGTGCTGTATCTGTCGCTGAGTTGGGGTGGGTTGGAACAGCGCCAGCCGTTGCGGGAAGCCATCTTGCAATGGCGAAAACCAACTGCGGAGAAGTTGGATTCCGGCCGCTCCATCTTGAGCCTCTCGACCTGAGTGGATGCCCCCCCCAACCCCTATGAAAACCACCTCAACTTAGTTTTTCGGGTTGAGTGGACCGTGATCCGTCTGATCTGCCCGGCCCCAAGGTCGGCCGGGTACAAAAAGAAAAAGCGGGGCCGCCGCCCCGCCTGAATCGTGTGCGAGAAGCCGCTAATCAGGAAGCTTTCGCCGCCTCTTTTTGCGGCGGTTTCCACGTGCGCTTGGGCGCCTTGACCACCAGGCCTTTTTTCAGCGCGGAGGTCGCCACGCGGATGTAACGCACCTCGCCGTCCACCAGAGCCTTGACCCGCTGGAGGTTGGGCAGGAAGCGCCGTTTGGTGATGGCGGTCACGTGCGTGCCGATGCCGCCCTGCTTCTTCGGCTTGCCGCTTCGCCAGATTCTGCTGCCCTTGTGCGGGCCCTTGCCGGTCAGTTCACAACGTCTTGCCATAACAAAGAACAAGATTGTGACCACGGCGGAGGCGCGGTGCAAGCTTCGGTTTCATTCCGCTCTGGCGTCGAGGCAAACCCCGGTTTCCCGCCACGCGAGGGCGCGGGCGGATGGGCAAAGGAGCAATTGAAGGTCTGCGGCGACAAAAGCTTCCCCGCTGCGCCCGCCTCGTTGTGCGATGGCTCCACAATGCGCCGGGAGATTTGAAGCAGCCCGGGGCGGCCGGTGGGTCGCTCCCATTGGTCAGCGAGCGCACCGGGCATTGTTGTTGCGGCCGCAGTTTGTCAGATGCCTGATCCAGCAAGAGGCGCTGCCACACCTGACGGCTTCGCAGGCTTTCTGAGCCGCGGCGTTTGCCTCAAGCCGAGAAACCGAAGTCGAGCCGGCAGGACGCACGGCCCCCGGGTCCACTTCGGTTTTACGTTTCAAGACTGGAGGAATTTGACCGCGGCCTCGGTGCGGGAACGCACTTGTAGCTTCTCGTAAATGTGCCGGATGTGCGTGCGCACGGTCAGCACGCTGATTTCAAGCCGGGCCGCGATTTCCTTGTAACGATCGCCCGTCGCCAGCAACTCGAGAATCTCGCGCTCCCGCGCGCTGAGCAGGGCAACGCCGTTGACCGGCGCGCCCGGCGCGTGAAAGAACTCCACCACCTTGCGGGCGATGTGACCGGTCATGGGCGAGCCGCCCCGATGTACCTCTTGGATCGCCTCGAGGATTTCCGCCGGCGACGCGGACTTCGCCAGGTAGCCACTCGCCCCGGCCCGCAAGGCTTCGAGCACCGGCTCGCTGTCTTCATGGACGCTGAGCATCACGAACTGCGTTCCCGGCAACCGCGGCTTGAGCCGGGCCACGCAGGTGATGCCGGAAAGCCGGGGAAGTTGCACGTCCATGAGCACCACATCCGGCCGGTCCTTGGGCAACCCGTGCAAGGCCAGTTCCGCGTTGGGATAGGCGCGCACCAGTTCCAGCGTGTCAGCGCCACGGATCAACCGCTCGAGGGTGTTTCGCCAAGCGGTGTCGTCCTCCACAAGCGCGACACGGATGGGCATGGGTGATCTGCTCATACGCGACCTTCGGCCGGTTGTTTTGCAGGGATTTTCACGGTCGGGTCCGGTAGCCGTACCCGTACCAGTATCCAGGTACCACGGCCCGGCCGGCTCAGGATTCGCAAGCGGCCGCCCAAGGCCGCCACGCGCGCTTGCATGCTCAGCAGGCCGTTGCCGACGTTGATCGCTTCCTCGGGCCGAAAACCCTGTCCGTCGTCCGTCACCGCGAGCCGTACCACCCCCGGCGCGAGGCGCAGCCGCAAAACGATGTGGCGGGCGTGCGCGTGTTTCAAGGCGTTGTTCAGCGCCTCCTTGACCACCCGGAACAGATGGTGGCGGAAATCCGAGCCCAGCGGCAGCCGCGGCAGATTCTGCGGCACGTCCAGATGCAGCCGCACCGGCGACCCGGCCACAAACTTCTCGGCTTGCTGGCACATGAAGCTCGCCAGGCTGTCGAGATTGTCCCGCTCCGGGTTGGTGGCCCACACCACCTCGGCCAGCGACTGAACAGCCTCGAGCGCGGCCTCGGTGAGGGTGGTTCGCGCCGGCAGGGGACCGGGCTGTCCGGCCGCGGTGTGCCCGGCCATCTGGCTGAGGAACACGACCCGGGTGAGTTTCGCGCCCAGGTCGTCATGGATGTCGCGGGCAATGCGGGCCCGCTCCTTTTCGACCAGGCTCCGCTCTTCCGCGAGCCGCAATCGAAGCCGGATTCCCTGCTGCAAACGGTACAACCCCGCCCCCAACGCGACCAGCAAGGCCGCCATGGCGATCCGAAAGGCCGGCAACTCTACCAGCTCGGGCGGATGCACCAGGGCGAGCGTGGCCGGACTCTCGCTCCACACGCCGCGGCTGTTGCAGGCTTCCACCAAGAATTGGTACCGACCGGGGCGCAGGTCGGTGTAATACGCCACGCGCCGGGTCTCCGCCTCGGTCCATTGGGTCTCCAGCCCCTTGAGACGGTAGCGAAACCGAGTGCGCGTGGGCAGCGCGAACGAACAGGCGGTGTAGTGAATCTCCACCAACCGCCCGGCGCCCGGCGGCACCACGATCGTGACGTCGCGCCCGGCCGAGGGCCGGGACCGTTGCGCAACGACATCCGACTCCTCCACGCCGTCATCTCCCAACACCACCGCATTGTCCACACGCACGCGGGTGATGGCCACTTGCGGGGCGACGCGACGCTGAGCCAGCACCGCCAGATCGGCGATGGCCAGGCCGGCGGTGGTGGGGAAGATCAGTTCGCCAGACGGCGTCAGGCAACCCGCGGGATGACTCCGCGTGCCGTTGGTTTCCTCGCTGGGCAGGCCGTCCGCCACGCCAAACACCGCCGGGCTCACGCGCGGGAGCTGGCCGCTTAGGAACGCGGCGATTTCGCGCTGGTCCAGTCGGTACACCCCGTGGTCACCGCTGAGCCACAGCCCGCCCCGCTGATCGTCGAGCACGCAGTTGATCGCGTCCTCGAAAAGCCCGTTCTGCGGCGTCAGGCCGCGAAAACCCCCGTCCTGCCACACCGCCAAGCCGCGCGCCGTGGCCACCCACCAGCGGCCTTCCGCGTCCCGGACGATCCCCTCGACGCGATCGCTGGGCAGGCCGTGCGCGGTGGTGTACACGCGCTGGAAATCCCCCGCCCAAACCGCCACGCCCCCGCCCGCGGTGCCGAACCACAATTCACCGGGTTGCACCTCGGCGATTGCCCGCACGTCGGCTTCGGGCAGGCCCTCCGACGGGGTCAACCAGCGGGACTGCCGGCCGGTCACCCGATGCGCGCCACCTTCGCTTCCCACCCAGATTTCTCCGTGCGAATCCTCGATGATCGTGCGCACCTTGTTGCCGCTCTGCGCCCCCGGCAGCGGCACGCGTTGAAGCGTGCCGTCGCGAACCACCGCCAGCCCGCGGGTGGTGCCGATCCACAACCGCTCCTGCCCATCCAGAAGGATTGAACGGACGGCGTTGCCGGGCAGCCCATTGGTCCTGCTGTAATGGACCACGTTCGTGCCGCGAAAGCCGAACGCCCCGGCGTCCGTACCCTGCCACAAGGTGCCGTCCGGCGCGGTGTAGGCCACCCACGAATTGAGCGCCGGCAGCCCAGATTGACCCTCGAACGCCCGCCAGGTGTGCGGGCTCAAGCAGGCCAGGCCGGTCTCGGTGCCCACCCACACGTTGCCCTCGTGATCGCGGGTCAGCGCGTGAATCAGGTCCGCCGGCAGCCCCAGACTCCCGGGCAGGAAAATTTCCGGCGGGGCGTCCGGCCGCCAGTGAACCAGCCGGCCGGTTGAAAAGCCCACCCAGACGCCGCCTTCCGGCTCGGGCCACAGCGTGTTGATATCCCCATCCCCGGCCGGCACCTCCCAGACCAGGTCCGGCACGGCATACGGCCGGACCAGGCGATACAGTCGCTTCGTGGTGCTCAGCCAGGTGACGGCCGGAGTGCGAACGGCGATTTGCAGGACCGGCCCGCCGGGGGCGGTGCGCTCGTGTTTTGCCAGGAATGTCCGGCCGGCCTCGTCCAGCAACCGGTCCGCAGGCCGGGCCTGACCCTGGTCGTCCTCGAAAAAGGCTGGTGCTGGCAGCGTCGGGCCTGCCTCGACCGTGGCCCGGCCTTCGGCGGTGGCCGTCACACGGAACAGCCGTTGGCTCGTGGCGGCCCACACCCCGCCGTCCCGGGCCGGCAACAGGCGCACCACAGACACGTTGGCGAGATTCGTGTCCTGACAGCGGACAAAGCGCCGTTCCGCGCGGCAGACCAGGCCGTTGGCAGTGCCGACCCACAACAGGCCGGAGTGATCCTCCGCCAGCGCCAGCACGTTCTCGCTCCGCAGCGCGGTAACATTGCGCTGGCTGAACAGCGTGAATTGCAGACCGTCGAAGCGCGCCAGCCCGCTCACCGTGCCCAGCCACAGAAAGCCGTCCCGCGTTTGCACCAGCGCCTGCACCCGCGCGTCGGGCACACCGTGGGCCGTGCCCCACACGGTCACGCCGTAGGGCGGGATCGGCATGACTCCGGCGGCAGGTTGCGTGTGCGCCGCTGCCAGGCCGTCCCTGAGGCCGCCCATTAGAGACGCCAGCAGGAGCACCCGCCAGCCGGCCATCCCGCGAGCGGGTTTGGAATTGGCGGCGGCTTCACAGTTCGGTGTGCTCCGCTTCATGTCGTGGCTTGGGCCACGCCGCGCCTCTGGGCGGTGTTACCCGGATGAAAGCAGCCGCCGCTGGTGGGCTCAACGCCCGCCCGTCAGACGGCGTTGCGCGCGGCTGGGCTGCTGGCCCGGCACCCAGAAGTCCTGCCACTTCAGGTCGCATTCGCGCACCATCCGCGCGCTGTGGCTGAGCTGGCCGAGGTCGGCCCGCCCGCCGTTATTGGTGCCGAAGGTGAATTTCACCCCCGCCGCCCGCGCCTGCTTGATGAAGGCCGCCGAGGGCAGCCGGAACCGGTCGTTGATTTCGATGGCCACGCCGTGCTTCACCGCCGCGGCGATCACGCGCGCCCGGCGCTCCGGCGTCCAGAGCCGGTCGTAATCGGCGGCGAGCACGTCCGGCAGGTAGGTGGGGTTCACAAGAATGTCAATCGGCTCCTGTTCAAGGATGGCCTCGGTGCGCGCCACCAGCAGGTCCATGAAGGCCTGCGGGTCCTCCACGAACACCTCGTCCTTGAGCCACAGCCGCAGGCGCCGGCCGCGCTCGTCCGTGAAGGTCATGGCGTCGGAGAAGACATAGTCAAAGCGCGCGACCGCCGCCGGCGAAAACAGCCGCATCCATTCGCGGCCCTCGGCCTGCATGGCGGCAAACACCAGCGGATGCCGCAGTTCCTCCAGCGCCTGGTCAATGCCCGCGTCGTTGGTGATCGCGAAGCCCAGCCCGCAGTTCACCGCCACGCCGGCGTTGATGCCGGTGCGGTACTGGCGGTCGAGCACGTCCGCCAGGGTGAGCCCGCCCTTGAGGTGGGTGTGCAGGTCAATCACCGGATAATTGTTGGCGTGCAGGTGGGCCAGGTCCTGCCCGAGCGCCGGGCTGGGGCGCGGCGGCGAAGCCGGCTCGGGCAGCGGCCGGACGCGGAGGTTGCGGAAATACACCCGGCTGCCGGGATCATGGCATTGCAGGGCAAAGGTGCCGCGGCCCGCCGCCGCTTCGACAACGTCCACGGTCTGGATTTCGTTGACGAAGACCCGGATGGCCGGGCCATGCACCGCGATGCGGACGCGGAACCACTCGTTGTCCGGCACGATCTGTTTGTACACGTTGCGGAGGCCGTACAGGCTGCCGGTCTTCTTGTTTTCACGGTACCCGCCTTCGCCCGTCGCGGTGTTGTTGATTTGCACCTCATGGCCTTGCTCCGGCCAGTCGCGGTCCTGAAACGCGGTGTGAAAATACAGGCCGGAATTGGCGCCGGGCCGGGTCAGGACATCCGCCTCGAACTCGAAGCTGCCGAAACTCGCGGCGCCCGCCGGGCCCTCGTAAAACAAATGCGCGCGCGGTCCGTCGCACACGATCGTGCCGTCCACGACCTTGAACGAACCGGGGTTCTCCGCCGCCCGCCAGCCGGCCAGCGATCGGCCGTCGAAGAGCGGTGTCCAGCCAGCGTCTGCCCCGGCGGCCGTCGCGGCGCTTGCGCCCAGCCAGACACCGGCGACCAGGGCGGTACCCGCATGAAGCGCCCCGCCGAAAAACAATCTTTGATTCATTGCGGCGATGCTAGACACGCTCACCGGCCGGGTCAACGCGCCTGAGCATGACTGGTAGCGGCCCGGCTCCCGAGCCGGCCGGTGGGCTGGATTTCCCAGCCCGGCAGGAAACCGCGGCACCATCGCGGCGCGGACGGCCCGAAATCTGGACGCCGGATTCTCGCCACCTCCCGCCAAAGACCGCCCGGCACACGGCCACTGACGCGATCACACCAGCCCGGTCGGCCAGGGCCCCAGCGGTGTGGCAGCGTTGGTCAGGCCGATCAGGTTAGCCTCAAAATTCCAACCCGGGTGGCACGCGACATACTGCGAGCCGGTTGACGCCGGTTGGCGCGACAGTTTCAGCCCTACTGGCCACCACCCAAACCATTTGCGTGGGCCCCGCCGCTGACTACACTGGCGGGCATTATGGCTGACGCGAATTCCTCCGGCCTCGGCCTGACGTGGCTGGCCTTTGCGCTCCTGACCGTGGTCTGCTGGGGCGTGTACGGCGTGTTCCTGCACACCGGCCAGGTGGCCATGCAGGACCCGGTCAACGGCCGCTATAAGGCGTTTCTGTTCGTGGGGCTGGCGTACTTCCTCACTGCGGTGCTGGCACCGCTGGCCCTGCTGCTGGTCAAAGGTGCGGCGTTCACCGGATACACGCCCAAAGGCATGTGGTGGTCACTCCTGGCGGGTATCGTGGGTGCGGCGGGCGCCTTCGGCGTGCTGCTGGCCTTTGGCGCCAGGGGCACCCCGGCGGTGGTCATGTCCATCGTCTTTGCCGGCGCGCCCGTGGTGAACGCGGTGTACTCGCTGCTGCTGCATCCGCCGGCGGGCGGCTGGGGTTCGATCAGGTGGCCGTTCTACCTCGGCATCGCCCTGGCCGCGCTGGGCGGGTGTCTGGTGACGTATTTCAAGCCCAACCCGCCCCCGGCCAAACCTCGGCCCGCCGCCGTGCAAACGGCCACGCCCCCGTCTGCGTCGTCTCCGGCCCTGTGACCATGCCCGCGCCGGGCTTCATTTCGCGGGCCGAGTTGCGGGCGGCGCAGCTTGAACGGCTGCGGGCGCTGCTGGCGGCGTTGCGCGCAGGCCCCAACGTCTTTCAGTGCGCCCGGCTGGACCCGCTGGGGGAAACCGTCTGGCGGCCGGCCTCGCTGGAAGACTTTTGCCGGCGGGTACCCATAACCACCAAGGCGGATCTGGCGGCCGACCAGCGCGCGCATCCGCCGTTCGGCACCAACCTCACCCACCCGTTGGAGTGTTACACGCGCCAGCACCAGACCAGCGGCACCACCGGCACGCCGTTGCGCTGGCTGGACACGCCGGAAAGCTGGGATGCGCTGGTGGACTGCTGGACCGAAGTTTTCCGCGCCGCCGGTGTGGGCCGGGGGGATCGGGTGTTTTTCGCGTTCTCCTTTGGCCCGTTCATCGGGTTTTGGATGGCCTTCGCCGCGGCGGAACGGCTCGGTTGCCTGTGCCTGCCCGGCGGCGGAATGAGCAGTGCCGCGCGGTTGCGCGCCATTCTGGACCTGCGGGCCACGGTGTTGTGCTGCACGCCCACCTACGCGCTGCACCTGGCGGAAACAGCGGCGCGCGAGGGCCTGGATCTGCGTCGCGGCGCGGTGCGCCGTCTGATGGTGGCCGGCGAACCCGGCGGCAGCGTGCCCGCCACCCGCGCCCGGCTCGAAGCCGCCTGGCCCGGCGCGCGCGTGGCAGACCATCACGGCATGACGGAGGTCGGCCCGGTCACCTATGAATGCCCCGCGCAACCAGGGGTGTTGCACGTAATGGAACACGCCTTCCTGGCCGAAGTCCTGGACCCCGCCACCGGCCGGCCGGTCGCCGCCGGGCAACGCGGGGAACTGGTCCTGACCACCCTGGTGCGCGCCGGCTCGCCGGTCTTGCGCTACCGCACCGGCGACCTGGTGCAACCGCGCTTTGCCCCGGAGCAATCTGATGCGCCCCCGTGCGCGTGCGGGCGCGTCGAACTGGCCCTCGAAGGCGGCATCCTGGGCCGGGTGGACGACATGGTCATCGTGCGCGGGGTGAACGTGTACCCGAGCGCGGTGGACGAGGTAGTGCGGCGCTTCCCCGAGGTGGTCGAGTACCAGGTGCAGGTGCGCCAGCCGGCGGGGCTGACCGAAATGACGATCGAGATCGAGCCGGCGCTCGACTGCGCCGACCCGGACGGGCTGGCGGCGCGGGTGCAGGCCGAATTGCAGGCGGTGTTTGCGCTGCGCGTCCCGGTCACCTTCGTGCCGCCGGGCATCCTGCCGCGGTTTGAATTGAAGGCGCGACGGTGGGTGAGGCTCTGACCCGGAGGCGGCGGTTCATTGTGCCGTGGGCGGCTCCACCGCCTTCGCCCCATACGTGGTTCAATCAAATTGTTTCGAGTCGCTCCGACTCAGACGAACCCTCTTTGCGACACCGCGGCCTACTCCGCGGGCGGGCCGGGTGGGGCGGGCTCGTGCCAGCGGGGGAGGTTCTTCTGCTTGGCCAGCAGGCTGACGAGGTGGGCCGCGGCGGGAATCGTCGCCACTTGAAAGAGGATGGCCAGCACGATCTTGAGGCCCGCCGCCGCCACGCCCAGTTCCACCCACAAGCCGAGCAGTACCGAGAAAATCCCCAGCGTGCTGGCCTTGGCCACGGCGTGGGAACGGCAAAGCACATCCGGCAGCCGCAGCAGCCCGATGGCCGCGATCAGAATGAATCCGGCGCCGAACAACAGGAGCAAACTGGCCAGGATTTCGGTCATGACGGCGGCGGTTCGGCGGGTGCGGCGGCATCGCTGGCCGGCAGCGCGCCGCGCGCGGGCATGGCTTTGTGCAGGTGAAAAACAAACGCCACCGTGCCCACGAAACCCAACAGCGAGAAAAGAAGCACCAACTCGAGGTAGAGCGGAGTCCGCCATTTCACGCTCAACAGGGCGATCATGCCCACGATGCTGGTGGCGATCAGGTCGAAGGCGAGGATGCGGTCCAGCACGGTGGGACCCTTGAACAGGCGCACCAGGCCGAGCAGCACGGCCAGTGTGAGCGCGCCGAAGCAAATTGAGAGCGCGAGCGGGATCATCGGGTGAGGCGCAGCAACGGATACTTGAGGGTCTGGTCCAGGCCCCGCCGCAACGCGTCCGCGTCACGGGCGTCCAGCGCGTGCAGGGTGAGCGTGCGGAAGTCGTCGCTGATCTGCACCATGGTGGTGCCGGGTGTGAGCGTGATGCAGTAGCTCAGGACGAGGATTTCGCCGCGGGTCAGGTCAGCCACATCGTAGGTGAGGAAATCGGGGCGCAGCGAGTCGTTCGAGTAAAACAGAACGCGCGCGGCCACGTTGAAGTTGGCGCGGACGAACTCGCGCAGAAAACCCGCAACGAACCGCAGCAACGCCAGCGCCCGCCGCGGGTAGTCGCCCGTGTCCAGCACCGCGCTGAAGGCGCTCAGACCGGCGAAGCCCAGGCCGAAGCCAATGAAGAAGTCCGCGGTGGTGCGCGTGCTGCTGAGCAGCAGCCAGATGGTCGCCAGCACCAGGTTCAACGCGAGGGCTTTCATGGCAGGGCCGACGGTCCTTTCGCGGTCACGCTGAACACCGCCCGCGTGTATCCTACCTGATCCAGCGTTTGCGTCGCGGCCCGGCCGGCCAGGCGGAAGACGCCCTCCGCGCCCAAACCGATCGCCAGCGACACCGCGACCATGCCGGTGACGGTCAGGGTCTGACGTTTCCAGCGGTAGTCGGCCAGCAGCACCGGGCGGTCGGGCCCGCCGCCCCAAAACGCCGCGTTCCAGATTTTGAGCATGCTGAGCAAGGTGAGGATGCTGGCCGCGATGGCCAGGCCCACGAGCACATACTCGCCCTGTTCGAGGCCGACAACCAGGATGGCGTACTTGCCCCAGAAGCCGCTCAACGGGGGCAGTCCGGCCAGCGAGAGCGCCTGGAGGAGAAACAGCACGCCCAGCCAGGGCGTGTCGCGCCAAAGGTTGCCCATGCGGTCGAGGTTGTCCGTACGGTTAAGCAGCGCCGCCGTGCTGCCCACCAGAAAGAGCGAGGATTTCACGATGATGTGGTGGATGATGTAGAAGATGCAGGCGGCAAAAGCCAGTTCGGTAAACAGCCCGATGGCCAGCACCATGAACCCGATCTGGCTGAGAATATGATAGCTCAGGATGCCGCGGATGAAGTTGCGTGAGAGCGCGCCAAACACGCCGAAGATCATGGTGGCGCCCGCCAGCCACGCCAGCAGCGCGTGTACGCCGGTGAGTTCATGCGGCAGCACGGTGCCCAGCACCCGCAACAGCACATACACCCCCACCTTGGTCAGCATGCCCGAGTACAGCGCGGCCAGCGGCGCGGGCAGGACGGGGTAGCTGTTCGGCAGCCAGTAGTAGAGCGGAAACACACCCGCCTTCAACCCGAAGACCACCAGCAGCAGCAGCGCGAGCACCGTCACCCGTGGATCGTCGCCCAGCGCCGGCGCGCGCGCGGCGATGCCGGCGAAGTTGAGCGTGCCGAACAGCCGGTACGCCAGGCCGGCTCCGCAGAGAAACAGCGTGCTGCCGACCAGGTTCACCGCCAGGTATGGAAAGGCCTGCTTCACGTCCCAGTCGTCCGCCTCGAGGGTGAGCAGCGCGTAGGACGAGATCAGCATCACTTCGAAGGCGACAAACAGGTTGAAGAGATCGCCGGTCAGGAAGGCCAGGTTGATGCCGGTGACCAGGAACTGGACCAACGGCAGCCGGAGCGGGTGTTCGATGCGCGGACGCAGTTCCGCGAAGCCGTACAAAATCGCGGCCAGCGCGGTGAAGCTCGAGAGCCCGAGCATCACGGCGGCCAGCAGGTCCAGCACCAGCACGATGCCAAGCTCCGCGCTCCAGTTGCCCACCGGCAGCGCGATGGGGCCCGCCGCACTGGCGCGCGCCATGAGCGCGACCGCCAGACCCAGTTGCGCCGCGGCCGATATCGCCGCAAAGACTCGCCGCCCCGTCGAAGGCCGGCCCCAAAACAGCAGCGTCACCGCCGTGAGCAGCGGCAGCAGCAGGGGCAGGATGACGAGGTGCATGGCGTCAGCGATGGCTCAGGTGCGCTCGGAGGTGTCTTGCTCGGCGAACAACTCGGCGGCGTTGGTGGTCTTCTGGTCCAAAAACAGCCGGTACAGCAGGAAGACCAGGTAGGCCGTGACGCCGAAGCCGATGACGATGGCCGTGAGGATCAGCGCCTGCGGCAAGGGGTCCACCAGCGGCGCGGGAGACCGGCCGGCGATGGGCGCCGCGCGGCCGTCCGGCGGGCCGGACATGCTCAGGATCAGCAGATTCGCGGCGTTCGACAGCACGATGAAGCCGAACAGAATCTTCACGAAGCTGCTTTGCAGGATCAGGTATGTGGCGCAGGCAAACAGCACGCCGATCAGCAGTGCCGTTTCAAGTTGCATCGCGGTTCTCCTTTCCGGTTTCGGCCGGCGCGGGCGCGTCGTCAATCGGCCGCTCCAGCGGCGAGCTGTAGCGGCGTTCCTCATGCGCGACCATGGCCCGCAGACCCTGGGTGGACTGGGTGAACACGAAGATCATCTTGCAGGCGATGCCCACCACCAGCAGGTACACGCCCGTGTCAAACAACAGCGGCGTGCCGACGTGGACGTCGCCCAGCAGTGGCACGCCGTACAGGTGGGTGTTGAAATGCTCCAGAAACGGCCGGCCGAACACCATCGGCGCCGCGCCGGTCGCCGCGGCCAGCAGCAGCCCCGCCGCCGCCAGCCGCACCGGATCGAAGCGCAGGATGCGCGACATGGCTTCCACGCCCAATCCCAGGCTGAGCAGGATGAGCGAGATGGCCGAGGCCAGCCCGGCGATGAACCCGCCGCCGGGCAGGTTGTGGCCCCGGAGCAACAAATAGAGCGCCACGACGTTCACGAGGAAGAACACCACGCGCACCAGGCGCTCGAAGATGTACGAGCGCGGCCCGATCACGCCTCCTCCTCCGGGTGATGCACCCCCATGCCCGGCGCGCCGAGCGGTCCCAGGCGATACTCCTCCGGGGTGCGTTTGTAGCGCATCAGGAGCCCGAGCGCTCCCAGCGTGGCGATGAGCAGCACGGTGATCTCGCCCAGCGTATCGAAGCCGCGGAAGTCCACGAGAATCGTGTTCACGGCGTTGGTGCCTTGTGCGAGGTCCACGGTGCCGGCGGCGAGGCGGTCGCCCACCCGGTCCGCCGCGGGCCGGGCATTGCACCACAACACCAGCGTGGTCATCAGGGCGCCCACGCCCAGCGCCAGCGTGAGGTTCAACACCCGCCGGGCCGGTCGTGCCCGGTACGTCCATTCGCCGCGCTCCGCCGACCCGGGAAACCGGCCCAGCAGCAGCAGCAGCAGGATCAACGTCACGACCTCGACCAGAATCTGGGTCAGCGCCAGGTCCGGCGCGCGGTACAACACGAAGTAAAACGTTGTCAGAAACCCGGCCACGGACAGCGAAATGAGCTGCGTGGTCCAACGCCGCAACACCACCACGCCGACGACTGCCAGCGCGATCAACCCGGCGGCGAAGCTCCGCAACGGATCCGGTTGCGCGCTGGCCAGCGCGCCGGCCAGCGCACCCTCGCGCAACGCCGGCCCCAGCGCCCGCGCCGTCGCGCCGCCCACCACGACCAGCAGAAAGCCCAGCACCGCGGGCAGGTAGCTCACCGGCCGGTCGGCCTGTAGCGAGCGCGTGAGCCACTTGGTGAACCTCGCAAACGCGCCGAGCCCCGCTTCAAAGAAGACGTCGAACCGCAGTGCCGGCGAGATGCGCGCCCAGCGCCAGCGCGTCCGCTGGCCCAACGCGTACACGCCCGCGCCCAGGACCAACACACCCGTGCTGACGAACAGTTCGAGCGTCACGCCGTGCCAGATGGCCAGGTGGTCGGCCGGATGATGCAGTCCCGCGACCGACAGGGCGTCCAGCGGCGGGTCCAGCAGCGCCGGGACCAGGCCCAGGACAAGCGCCGCCCCGGCCAGCAAGAGTGCCGGCAGTTGCAACGCCAATGGCGGCGCGTGGAACTGCGCCTTCACCGCGGCGGGCTCGGGGCCGAGAAAGATGTTGGTGAAGAACCGCGCCGCGAAGGCCACCTTCACCACCGAGGTCACCAGCACGCAGCCGGTCGCGTACGCACCCAGCGTGCCGTGCGCCTGCATCGCGTCGAAGATTTCCTTGAGCATCATCTCCTTGCTCAAAAAGCCCGTGGTGCCCATCACGCCGGCCATGGTGGCCGCGGACACCGCGCAGGTCGCGGCCAGCCACGGCAGCCGCCGTCCCAGCCCGCCGAGTTGCCGGATGTCCTGGAGGCCCGTGCTGTGGATCACCACGCCGGCGACCATGAACAGGCTGCCCTTGTAGAAGACATGGTTCAGGATGTGCAGGTAGTCGTACTCCACGCCGCGCAGCGGGCCGAGTCCGTAGTAACCGATGAGGTAACCGAGCTGGCTGACAGTGGAGTAGGCGAGGATCGCTTTGAGGTCGTGCGATTGCAGCGCCAGGACCGCGCCGAGCACCATGGTGCCGAACGCCACCCACGAGAGCAGCGGTGCCCACAGTTCGTTCTCGACAAACAGCGGGAAAAGCCGCGCGCACAGGAACACCCCCAGCTTCACCATTGTGGCCGAATGCAGGTACGCGCTGACGGGCGTGGGCGCGGCCATGGCGTTGGGCAGCCAGAAATGAAACGGGAACTGAGCCGACTTGCCGAACGCGCCCAGCAACATCAACAGCAGCGCCGCGGTCAGCCAGCCGCGTTGTTCGCCGGTGGGCAGGCCGTTGCGCAACAGATCGTCGAGGTCGAAGGTGCCGGTCACCTGCCGCACCATCAGCACGCCCGCCAGCAGCAGCAGCCCGGTGAACCCGGTCACGAGCAACGCCTGGCGCGCGCCGACGCGTGAGCCCTCGTCTTCATGCAGAAAGCCGATCAGCAGAAACGACGCGATGCCGGTGAGCTCCCAGAACACGAACAGGAGCATCAGGTTGTTCGCCAGCACCGTGCCGAGCATCGCCGCCATGAACAGCGTCAGGTACGCGTAGAACCGGCCGTGGTGCCGGTAATGGTCGTCGAGGTAGAAGTTCGCGTACCAGAACACCAGCACGCCCATGCCGGTCACGATAAGCGCAAAGAACAGCGAGAGGCCGTCGAGCAGAAAGGCGAGATGGATGCCCAGTGACGGAATCCAGGCGAACTCCAGCACGCGCCCGCCCGGCAGGCCGGTTTGCGTCGCCAGCCACAGCAACGCCACGGTGGACAAGACCGGCGCGGCGAACGCCACCCAGCCCACCCGCCGACCGAGGATGTGCCCCAGTGGCCCCAACACCAGGCTGAGGAGCAAGGGCAGACCGAGCGCGATGAACAAGGCGGAGTTCATGCGGGCGCAAGTGCAGCCGTGGGACGGCGAAGGTCGAAAGCCGGGCCGCCCGGAGCGCCGTGGGGGCGAATCGGCCGGGCCGAACCGCTTACCGAAATGTCGGCCAGGGCCCGGTCGCGCCGACTCACGCCGGCGGCTGCTTCGGGTTTCGGCATTCGATTGGGAGACTGCCCGTTCATTTCGGCCACAACACCGCGAGATAAACCGCGTAACCGGCGAGCAGCACCGCGCCTTCCCAGCGCTTGACTGTCAGCCCGCTCCAGAGCATCGGAAGCAGCACGACCGACAGGACCAACATGGCGTACAAATCGAACGGTCGGATGCCGGGCGCATCCAACGGCGCCAGCAGGCCACTCGCGCCCAGGATGCACAGAATGTTGTAGATGTTCGAGCCGACGACGTTGCCCACCGCGATGTCCGGCTGCTTTTTCAGCGCGGCCACCACGGAGGTCGCCAGTTCGGGCATGCTCGTGCCGGCGGCGACAATGGTGAGCCCGATCACCGCCTCGCTCACGCCCCAACCGCGAGCCAGCGCGACGGCGCTGTCCACCAGCAGCCGCGAGCCGGCGATCAGGAGCCCCAGCCCGCACACGATGAACCCGACGTCCACCGCCCAGTGTTTGCTCACGGCGGGCATGGCCGCGGTGAACTCGGCGTCCACGCTCGCAGTAGCCTGCCGCCGGGCCAGGTAGAGATTGCCCGCTGTGTACACCGCGATGCCGAGAAACAGCGCGGCCGCCTCGCCCCGGCTGATTTGGCCGTCGCGAAACATCAGCCAGAACACGCCGGCCACGAGGATCATGACCGGTGCGTCCAGTTTGATGAGCTGAAACTGCACCTTCAGCGGGCACACCACGGCCGCCAGGCCGAGGATCACGGCGATGTTGAAGATGTTCGAGCCGATCGCATTGCCTACCGCGATGTCACCCTGCCCGGCGAGCGCGGCCTTGGCGCTAACCAGCAGCTCCGGCATGCTGGTACCATAGGCCACAATGGTCAGGCCCACGACCAGCGGCGTCAGCCCCAACCGCAAGGCTGCCGAGGCGCCGCCGCGCACCAGCCAAACCGCGCCCCCGGACAGGAGGCCGAGACTGGCCAACACAAGCAGCAGATTAACGATCATCGGATAAAGAGCCGGGGTAGCATCGCTACGGCGGCCGGCTTTGAGTCGGCCGCTGGTGCCCGGAGGATAGGCAAACCCGGCCGATGCGCAAACCGACCCCGTTCGGTTCCGCGGGACGGATGAGCCGCGGGCAGATCCCGCGCGCCACCGCCCGGCGATTGGCGATTCTCCCGCAGTTGAATGGTGCAGTCACCCAATGAACGCATGAGTGGCGGATGTGCCCGGCCGGCGGAAGCTTTCTGGCTTTGCCACGCATTCAAGCAATCACCCCTTTAACCCTTTCGGCGGTATCCCCGCCGGCTCCCCAATTCGTGTCGCTTGGGAACAATTCGCAGTTCCACTGCTCGCCCCGCCTCAGCCCCGGAAGAACAGCCACCACACCGCCACCAGTACCGGCAGCAGGTACGGGAGCGTGAACCGAAACACGTAACCGAGAAACGTGGGCGTGTGCGCCTTCTGGTGGTCGGCGATGGACTTGACCATGAAGTTCGGACCGTTACCGATGTACGTGCAGGCTCCAAAGAAGACGGCGCCCACGCTGATGGCCACGATGAACCGGTTGTACGCCGGCACGCCCAACAACTCCGCGATCTGGATGTGCTCGACCGGCACCCGGCCGGTCGCCAGCTCGTCCGCGAAATATTCCCGCAGTCCCGCCAGCGCACCCAAGACCTCGGGCGACGCCACGATGGCGGCGGCGGGGTTCGCCGCACCCTGGGCCAGCGCCGCCTGCACGGCCCGCACGACCTCCACCGGAGCGAACAGGCCAATTTCCGCGCTGAGGAAGCTCAGGTACGTGGGCGCGTTGTCCAGCACGCTGCTGAGCGTCCCGGCCGCCCAGTAAAACAGGCCGGGCGTGGGCCGGCCGAAATCACCGGCGTGGCCCTGGAGCCAGTCCAGCGCGGGCATCATCGTGGCAAAGATGCCCACGAACAGGATCGCCACCTCCTGGATGGGGTGGAAGTTGAACTGGTTGGCCGCGTGGACGTGGTCCCGGGTGGTGAAGTACGAGCCGGCGGCCGCGGCCAGCATGATGGCCTCGCGTAGAAACGGCGGGTGCTCCAGGAACACCGCGCCGAGGATCACCGCGAGGAAGGCGAGGTTGCCCAGCCCCTCGAAGCGCCACGAATCCGCCGGTTCCGCCAGCCGCTCGCGGATAGCGCGCGGCGCCTTCAGGTAATTCCGCCGATCCAGCAGGTAAAAAATCCCCAGCAACAGACCCACGCCCACCAGCCACATGGGCCAGCAGTGCTCGGCCACCCACCAGAACGGGATGCCGCGCAGGTAGCCGAGAAACAGCGGCGGATCGCCGATGGGCGTGAGGCAGCCGCCCACGTTGGCCACGATGAAAATGAAGAACACCACGTGATGCGTCGTGAGCCGATACTTGTTCATGCGCAGCCAGGGGCGGATGAGCAGCATCGAGGCGCCGGTGGTGCCCAGCACGTTCGCGATCACGGCGCCGACCAGCAGGAAGACCCCGTTTGCCAGCGGCGTGGCCTCGCCCTTCACCGTGATATGGATGCCGCCCGACACCACGAAGAGCGACCCGATCAGCGCGATGAAACTGACGTACTCATGGGCGACATGCAGCACGCGCGTGTGCGCGCCCAGGCCCAGGAGGTAATAGCCCACGGTGGGCAGGCCCAGTCCGAGGGCCACCTTGGGGTAATGGCGCGCCCACCAGCCGGGGAAAGCCAGCGGGGCGAGCGCGATGGCGGCGAGTAGCGCGCCAAACGGCAGAATCATCCACGGGTTGGGCGTCACCGCCTCGATTCCCATGGCCGGAGGCTAGGAACCGCCGCCGCACGCGGTCAAGCCCTTGACGTGAGGGGCGCGAGGATCAGCTCCGCGAGGCCCGCCGCTCCTGGCCGGCATTGACGCCCCGCCGCTTTGGGGCAGTTTCTCGTCCATGAAGTTTCTTCCCGCGAGTTGGGGGCGTTTGATCGCCGGGCTGTGCCTGACAGCCCTGGCCGGCCTGGCCCAGCAGGTGCCCGTGCTCGAGCGCACCTTGTCCAACGGCATGAAGCTGCTCATGGTCGAGCGCCACGACGAGCCGACCATCGCCGGTGCGTTCGTCGTTCACGTGGGCAGCGCCAACGAGCGCCCCGGCATCACCGGCATCGCCCACCTCTTCGAGCACATGATGTTCAAGGGTACGCCCACCATCGGCACCAAGGACGCCCGGCGCGACCTCGAGATCATCGCCGAACAGGAGCGCGTGCGGGACGAAATCCGCGCCGAGGAGCGCCAGTTGCGCGCGGCCTGGCGTCGCGGCGAGGTCAGCGATTTGACAAAGCCCGAGGTGAAAAGCGAGCGGCAGCGCGAACTGGAGGCGCGCTTCAAGCAGCTCATCGAGGCCCAGCGCGCCATCCTGGTGAAGAACGAATTTGACCGCATCTACACCGCCCAGGGCGCCTCGGGCATGAACGCCTTCACCTCCCACGACATGACGGCGTATTTCATCACCGTGCCGGCGAACAAGCTCGAGCTCTGGCTGTGGATGGAAAGCGAGCGCCTGCTGCGGCCGGTGTTCCGCGAGTTCTACGCCGAGCGGGACGTGGTGTTCGAGGAGCGCCGGATGCGGACCGAGTCCACGCCGTTGGGCAAGTTCGAGGAGTCCTTCAACGCCGTGTTCTGGGACGCACACCCGTACCACTGGCCGGTCATCGGCTGGCCCAGCGACATCCCGGCCATCAGCAAGCGCGACGCGGACGAGTTCTATGGGACCTATTACGCGCCGCAGAACATCACGCTGATCCTGGTGGGCGACTTGCAGGCGGACGTCGCGCTGGCCGGGGCGGAGAGGTACTTCGGGCGCATCCCGCGCGGCAAAACCGACGCGCCGGAGGTGGTGACCTGGGAGCCCCCGCAACCGGCCGAGAAACGCTTTTACGCCGAGGCCGAGGCCAACCCGCAGGTGGACATCCTCTGGCACACGGTGCCGTTCGGGCACAAGGACTCGTACGCGCTCGAGGTCCTGGCGCAATTGCTCTCCACCCGCACGGGCCGCCTCTACAAGGGCCTGGTGCTCGGCCGCGAGGTGGCCACGCAGACCTTCGCCCGGCAGGAGCCGCGGCGCTGGGCGGGGCTGTTCAACGCCGGCGGCGAGGCCCGCGACGGCCACACGCCGCAGGAGGTCGAGCAGGCGATTTACGAGGAACTCGAGAAGCTGAAGGAGACCGAAGTGCCCGAGCGTGAGTTGCAGAAGGTGAAGAACAACTTCGCCGCCGCCGAGTACCGGAAGCTCGCCTCGAACAACGCCATCCTTTTTCAGCTCATCTTTAACGAGGGCCTGGGCGACTGGCGCGAGATCAACGCCGCCGGGCCGAAGATCCAGGCCGTGACCGCTGCGGACGTGCAGCGTGTGGCCCGCCGGTACTTCACCCGGGAAAACCGCGCCGTGGCCATTTACACCCGCAAGGCCGGCATCGCGCCGGAGGACCCGGAAATCGCGGCACTGCCCGCCGAGCAACGGGCGCAGCTCAAACAACAACTTGAGCAAATGAAGGCCGTGACCGACATCGCCCGGCTGCGGGCCGGACTCGAACGCATGGAGCAGAACGCCGCGCAGGCGCCCCCGGACGCCAGGCCGATGCTCGAGTTGTTCATGAAGAAGCTCAAGGAGCGCATCGCCGAACTGGAAGCGGCCGCCCAGCACTGAACCCGACCACCCGCCATGCGCTCACCCGCCTTCCTGCCCGTCGTCGCCTCCTTCCTGCTGCTGGCCGCCGGCTGCGCCAGCAAGCCTCAAACCGCGGCTCCGGCCGCACGGACCACCCCCGCGCCGCAGACCGCCGCGGCCATCCCGGACCGCCCGGAGAAGCTCCAGTTCCCGCCGCTCAATTACGAACCGCCCGACCCGGCGGCTTACCGCGTCCCGCTCCGGGTCGGCCCGGTCGCATACATCGTCCCGGACCGCGAATTGCCGCTGGTCAATCTGGTCATCTACGTCCGCACCGGCCAGTACCTCGAACCGGCGGACAAGATCGGCCTGTCGGAAATGACCGGGCACCTGCTGGCGCGCGGCGGCACGGCGTCGAAAACCGCTGAAGAGCTCGAAGAAGACCTCGACTTTCTGGCCGCCCGGCTCAACTCGGACATCGGTGAGACACAGGGCACGGTGAGCTTGAACCTGCTCGCGAAGGACCTCGACGCCGGCCTGGCCATTCTGCGCGAGGTGCTGACCGCGCCGCGCTTCCAGGAGGACAAAATCCAGCTTCACCGGCAGCAGATGCTTCAGGCGATGAAGCAGCGCAACGACGACTCGGCCGACATCGAGGCGCGCGAGCAGGGTTTCTTGTCTTTCGGGGAGAACTTCTGGGCGAACCGTTACCCCACCGCCGCGTCGGTCGAGGCCATCCGGCGCGAGGATCTGCAGGCCTTTCACCGCCGGTGGTTTCACCCGGCGAACTTTGTCGTCGCCGCCAGCGGCGACTTTGACCGCGCGGCGATGACGGCGAAGCTGGAACAGCTCTTTGCCGACTGGCCGTTCACTGGCGAGATCGCGCCGCCCATCCCGACCAACACGACCTTCGCCGCGCCCGGCGTGTACCTGGTGGACAAGGATGTCAACCAGGGCCGGGTCACAATCCTGCTGCCCGGCGTGCGGCGCGACGACCCGGACTACTTTGCCATCGCCGTCATGAACCGCATCCTCGGCGGCGGCGGCTTCACCTCGCGGATTGTGAACCGCGTGCGCTCGGACGAGGGCCTGGCCTACTCGGCCTACTCGAGCTTCCCCGGCGGCGTGTACTACCCGCTGACGTTCGCGGCCGGGTTCCAGTCCAAGTCCCGCACCGTGGCCTACGCCACCAGCATCGTGCTCGAGGAGATGAAACGCATCGCCACGGAACAGGTGACGGAGGAGGAACTCGAAACCGAAAAACGCTCGTTGATTGACACTTTCCCGCGGGCGTTTGCGACCAAGGCCCAGGTGGCGACGCGCTTTGCCGACGACGAGTTCACCGGCCGCTACGCCAAAGACCCCACCTACTGGAGGAACTACCGCCACCGCGTCGCCGCCGTCACGCGCGAGGATGTGTTGCGCGTGGCGCAGAAACACCTCACGCCCGGGCGCGTGACCATCCTGGTGGTGGGGCAAAAGAACGAAATCCTGCTCGGCCACCCGGACCATCCGGTGAAACTGACCGACCTGGCCGGCGGCCGGCTGGTGGACGTGCCGCTGCGCGACCCGCTCACGATGCAGCCGATGCCGAAGTAGCCGGGGCGCGGCGGTACAGGCTTCGAGTCTGCGGTCAGGTCAATGCGCCGCGGACTTCCAGCCTGCGAGCCAAATTGTCGGCCAGGTTGAAAGCGGGCCAGAGGCCTGCACCACAATGGAAACCGCGGCGCGATGCACCCGTCCGCCGCCTTCCGCCGCCCGCTTGCCGGACAACGCGCGCTGACGGAGACTGGCGCGGTGTCTGCGGAGACGTTCAAAGCGGCGCCCGCGCGGCTGGCCGCGGCGCGACACAGGCGTGCTGGTGGAAGCCGGCCGAGAGAACCCTCGCTGATCCGGTGCGGGTGACGGTTGAGGGATCAGTACTTGTCAATGACACGCGCGATATGTTTGGGGCATCTCGCAACGGAGCGCCATTGCAGAACAGCCATACTTTCCCGAACACGGCCACATGACTTCAACGAGCCTTCCTGCTCAGAACATTCGGCATCTTCTTACCGCGAACCAGCCTTGCGGCCGAGCGCCGGGGCGGCGCGCCGGCAGGAAAGCGGGTGGAACAGGTTCATGATCGAAGAGCACGCCCACAAAGGTCCGGGGAGCCCTCACTACGAGGCAACAAGGGGAAGCCTGCCATTCCATGTAGTTGCTGGCGGCCAGGGCCACCGGGCAACCCTGCTCCAGCAGGCGCGAAGCCGGTCTGCGGCCTGGTTCGCGCTGGGCTGGGCTTTGATCGCCTCGGGCCACACCGCCGAGGTCGTGCCCCCGCAGCGCGATTACCTGGTGCGCGCCTGGCGCAAGGAGCACGGACTGCCCGAGGACAAAGTGCTCGCCTTGCTGACGGACCGCGCCGGGTTCCTCTGGATCGGCACCCGGGCGGGAGTCGCGCGCTTCGACGGACAACACTTCCGGGTGTGGTCGCGCTCCAACGAGCCAGCTTTTCTCGAGGACACCTGTCAAGCGCTGGCCGAGGATCATCAGGGCAATCTTTGGGTGGGCACACGATCAGGGTTGGTCAGACTGGGCACGAACAACGTCCATCTCAGCCTGGCCGGGCTGGTGCCGGCCGCCTCTGCCACCGAACAGCAACTCGCTGATGTTGTCACCGGCCTGCTGGTCACCCGACAGGGCGAATTGTTTGTCGGTACCATGTTCGGGCTGCGGGCCCGGACGCTTGAGGGCACCTGGCAAGATCAGGGCCAGATGGGGGGATTCCCTGACGAGCACGTGACCTGCCTGGCCGAGGCGGCAGACGGCGCGATCTGGGCGGGCACGACCAATCAGTTGTATTGTCGCCGCCCGGGCCAAACCGCGTGGGTGCCCCAGCCAGACGAAGACCCCGAGAAGGACGGCGTGTTCGCCCTGGCCCCAACCTCCGGCGGTGGGCTTTGCGCCATCCGAGGTCAATACCGGGTTAGCCTGCCGCGTTTCGTGCGACGTCTGGGGCAAGCCGGATGGGAACCGGTCTTGCCCGGACCCATCCTCGATTCGGAGCGTCCGATGTTCCTGCTGGCCGACGAAGATCAGGGGCTATGGCTGCCCCCGGAGGGATCAGGTCTGGGGCGATGGGCGAACGGAACCTTGACAGCCCTCGACCTGCTTCCCGCGACGGGAGGAGTTTCCCCAATGGTCGCCTGTCTCACGCAAGGCCGCGATGGCCAAATCTGGGTCGGGCTGGACCGGGCCGGCTTGATCTGCCTTCAACCCCGGCGGATTCGCAGCCTCACCCCACGTGACGGGTTGCCGCATCCCAACGTCTGGTCCCTCCTCGAGCACCGGGACGGTTCGCTCTGGGTGGGAACTGATGGCGGGGCTGTACGGCTGGCCGGGGACTCAAAGCTTGTCCTCCATGAACCGTCGGGACTGTCGCGGAACCTGGTCCGAGCGCTGGCCGAAGACGGGGATGGCCGGGTGTGGATTGGCACCTCGTCGGGTCTGGACATCTGGGACGGCGAAAGGCTCGAGACGGTTCGTTTCCAGGGCCCCTGGTTTCATACGAAGATCCGGTGCCTGCTCACCGCCCGCGACGGCACCGTTTGGATCGGCACCGCCAGGGGCTTGCATCGGGTCCGGGGCGGTCAGACCAACTCCTGGTTCGCCCCGCAAGCCATCCCGCATGACGATATCCGGGTCATCCTGGAGGACCGCCAGGGCGCGATCTGGGTCGGCAGCGACGGCGGGGGCCTGTTTCGGTTCGGCTCCGACGCCACGATCAAGGTCTTTGGCCCCGGGGAAGGTCTCTGGAGTCAGCGCGTCTGGGCGCTGTGTGAGGATCAGGAGGGCTGGCTTTGGATCGGCATGGATCGGGGCCTCGGCTGTCTGGCCAATGACCAGCTTGGCGTGGTCACCGTGGAGCAAGGGTTGCCCGTCAATCTGGTGAATGGGATTGTGGATGACCTGCGGGGCTTCCTCTGGGTTGGCCACGATGCGGGTATTTATCGAGTCCGTCGCTCTGATTTGGCCGACGTCCTCGCCCGTCGCCGGTCCTCCGTCCACTGCATTGCCTACGACGAGGAGGATGGGATGCCCGCTCTGGAAACCAATGGCCAGAAGAGCCATCCCCCGGCCCTCCGCATGCGCGACGGCCGGATCGCTTTCGCGACCACCGCGGGCGTGGTCTTTTTCGATTCGGCGATGCCGCCAGACCTCACCAACGAGCCGTCTGTCCGAATCGAGGCATTCCTGGTCGGCGGCCGCCGACTGCTCTCGGGCGCGTCCGGAGCCGACCGGCCGCCGTTCAATGGGGATCGGCTGACGGTGGATCCGTCGCTGGGCCGACAGGCGGAGATTCAGCTCGCCGTGGCCGAATATCATCGCCGCCAGGGCATGCCGCTCGAACACCGGCTGCTCGGGTTCGATGACCGCTGGTACGACACGCACCAACAGATGAGTGTGTCCTACCCGCTCGTGCGTCCGGGCAATTACACCTTCGAGGTGCGGGCGTTCAATGCGCACGGCTAGGCCAGCGCGACCCCGGCCCGGCTCCCCTTCAGGATCGAGCCGGTTTGGCACGAACACTGGCCGGTGCGGATCGGGTCCGGGCTGCTGCTGCTGGCGGCCGTGGCCACTGCGGTCCAGTGGCGCATCCGGGAACTGCGTCGCATCGCCGAGCTGGAACGCCAGGCGGCCCTCGCCAGGGAGCGTGCCCGGCTCGCCAAAGACCTGCACGATGGCCTTGGGGCAAGCCTCACCAAGATCACACTCCTCAGTGGCCTGGGCGACCCCCGCTCCCTCTCCGTCGAGGCGCTGACCGACCGCTTCCAGCGGTTGACGGCGAGCACCCACGAGGCCCTGCACTCGCTGCGGAATCTCATCTGGCTCACCAATCCGCGCGCCGACAGCCTCGAACTGCTCCTCGCCCGCATCTGCGAATCCGTCGAGCGCACGGCGGCGGCCGCCGGCCTGCAGTGCCGGGTGGAGTTTCCCTCCGAAGTGCCGGCGGTGAAGATTGGTCCCGACCGGCGGCGCGACGCGCTCTTCGCCGTGAACGAGGTCGTGAACAACGTCGTGCGCCACGCCCGCGCCCGCCAGGTGACGCTGCAAGCTACCATCGTCAACCATTCCGTGACGATCATGGTCAAAGACGACGGCATCGGCTTTGACCCGTCCCACGTCGCCGCCCGGGCCGGACCGGACCGCGGACTGGGACTGGCCAGCCTGGCGGAGCGGCTTCTGCCCCACGGCGGCACCTGTGAAATCCACAGCCGGCCGGGGGAAGGCACCGAGGTGATCCTTCGCCTGCCGCTGCCGAAGTGAGCGCACGGCGGGGACCGAGCTTCGGTTTCCGAATTGAACCCGGTGATGGGGTTCGTATTCTGGACGCATGGACACCGAGATTCTGCTGGACTTGAAATTGGAGCCGCTGGCTGAAGGCGGATTTCTCGCCACCAGCACCGATCTGCCCGGACTGGTTGTGCAAGGACGGACTCGTGCCGAAACGATGGAACTGGCTCAAGCCAACGCCCGGATTCTCATCGAAGTGTACCTCTCCGAACATCTGCCCTTGCCGCCGTTGCTGCGCCGGATCTCCAGGCGCAAACCCAAGACCGTCAGCACGCTTTTACCCGTCGCGATGCCGTTGCCCGCATGAGCCGGCTGCCGATTCTGAAGTACCGGGACGTCGTGGCGTGCCTGCGGCGTCGCGGCTATGAGTACCTGCGGCCGGGCAAGGGCAGTCACGAGTTCTGGATCAACCGTCAGACGGGCAAGGTCACCATGGTTGCCTGCCACCCCGGCGACATCCCCCGCGGAACCCTGCGCGCGATCATTGCGCAGACCGGACTTCGTCCGGAGGATTTTTTGAGATGAATCTTGATTCTCTCCCTGGTGGCAGTAGGAGCGCCAGCTCCCCCATCCGCGTGTTCGTGCTCGAGGACGAGCGCCGCATGCGCGAAGCCCTCGTCACCCTGCTTGACGGTTCGCCGGGATTCGCCTGCGTGGGCGCGTGCGAGACCGCGGAGGCCGCCCTTCGCCAGCTCCCGCTTGCCAAACCGGACGTGGTCCTGGTGGACCTCGAACTGCCCGGCATGAGCGGCACGGAGTTTCTCGCCCACTGCCGTTGCCGTTTCCCCTCCGTGGAACGGCTGGTGCTGACCTTGTACGACACCGCCGCCTGGATCTTCCCCGCGCTGGCCGCCGGCGCTTGCGGGTATGTGGTCAAGGGCACGCCGGCGGCGAAGCTGCTGGAGGCGATTGCCGAGGTCCATGAGGGCCGCTCGTGGATGTCCGGCCAGGTGGCCCGGCTGGTGCTGGGTTCCTTTCAGCAGGTAGCGCCGCCGGCCGTCCCCGAAGAGCCGCTCAGCCCGCGGGAGCGTGAGGTCCTGGGTTTGTTGGCCAAGGGCCTCCGTCAGGCGGCGATTGCCGAGCAACTCGGCATCGCGGAGCGAACCGTCAGCACCCACCTGCACCACATCTACGAGAAACTCCACGTTCACTCGGCCGCCGGGGCCGTGGGCAAGCTGCTGGGAGACCAGGCCGCCGCGCGCGACTGACACCCGTTTCGATTTCCGATCGCCCCGCTGGGCGAAGGACGGGTCGGGCGCGCCGTGAAGCGCGGCAGGCGGCAGGCTGACCGGGCAAGCTGAAGCGGTGGTTTCCCGGCGAGGAGGGGTTGCCCGATTCCGCCGGCCACATCGGTCGAACTACGTATGCCGACGCCAGGAAAATCGCTTTCCTAGGGCGAAAATACGTTGTTCACCCGATGGCGGCCGGCATCTCGGCCGGGTAGTCTTGCCCTTGATGAAAACGCCCTTTCCCTTCTCGGTTGCTTGCTCTCCTTGTCTTACGGCCGCCCGGAGGCTTCTGCTCGGCGCTTGCCTAACAGGTTTTAAAAAGAATTGCTCGTGGATTTTGGCTTGACGGTTGAATCGGCGTCTCAAAAGCATGCGTCGAGTTGCCACCGCTGGCGTCGCTTACGCCCTTAGCACTTGAGTCTCCGCTGTCCAATTAAGCGATGAACCAGAAGAATCAGAACACTATGAAAACGAGATTTTCTATTATCACCGCCACCGCCGCCGTCGCGCTTTTGAGTTTCACCAGCGGCTGCGTCTCCCCCACGATCAAAACAACTCGCCTGAATCCCGGTCCAGACGCATCTCAGCCGAAAGCAGTCGCCGTCCACAAGAAGGGTGAAGCCGTACCGAGCAACTACGAAGTGCTGGGGGCCGTCACGGCACTCGGGGTTGGGGTCAAAACCGACAACAAATCGACTCTCAAAAAGCTGCAGGCCGAAGCAGCCGCGATGGGCGCGGACGCACTGATTGGGTACTACACCGATCGGGAAAAGGACGTATCAGGTCTCAACTGGGCGAGCGCGTTGGCGGTGCGAACATTACCAAATGGGCAAACTGTGCCAGCGCGGAAAGGCGATTACATGGTAGCCGTACCTCATACGTTGCTCGATAAGGATGTGGCAACAGGCGGGCGGGCCGAGAAGTTGGACAAGACCGCTCGGAAGTTCGCCCAATTCTACTTGGCGCAAAAAGGATACTACTCGATTCTCGTGGAGGAACCAATGCCTGACCCATTCGAAAGTGGTTTCCAAGAAATGGACTCCGGTGGTTTAGTCAAGTATGGCGGATCGGAGACTGACCTAGTGCTCGGCGTGCAGTTTGTCGAGAAAAAGGGCGTGACTGTGATCCTTGTGAGCGGCCACGGCGTCACCTTGGAGACGGCTCTTTACTCGAAATCCCAGAAGAAGGTTATCTGGCACAACACCGGCACGGGTGCAGGAGCCGCAGGCTGGATCATTGACATGACCATGCCCAACGCAAAGAGAATGTTGGCCATTCAAGCGGCCCTGCAAAAGGCGTTTGAGACGCTTCCAGACATATCCACAAAAACGACAAAGTAATCTCCATGAACACGATGCAGAGCATCCTCCACTCTCGGCGTCTTCCCTTTCTGGCTATTTGCCAGTCTGCCGCCGTCCTTCTGGTGGCAACCAGAGCGACTGCGGTCGATACCGCAGAAGAATTAGCGGTTGGCCGTGCCCTCGACAAACAAAGATTGTTGCAGCACATCCTTGTTGTGGACGAGCAGGCTAGTCGTCGCGTTAACGAGATCGGCCAGGCCATTGCTAGGCACTCCGGGCGATCAGACTTTCCATTCACGTTTCGCATTCTGAATGACCCACAGGTCAACGCCTTCACGACTGCCGGAGGCTACGTGTATATCCTGTCGGGTCTGCTCGATTTTTGTGAGAGCGAGGACGAGTTGGCGGCGGTGCTCGCGCATGAAATCGTTCACGTCAGCAATGCCCACCTCATCAAGTTCCACGACCACATGCGCAAGAAGGCGATCAACGCAGAGATCACCAAGTTCTTACTTGGCATGGCCCTGCAGGCCGGCGGTGCCGCTGCCGGGGCCTCCACAGGCGTTCCGAATGCCTCAGGCGACTTTCAAAAGCTTGGGGGACAGATCGCCGACGTCATCGGTGCTGGGATCATAGACCCTGCTACGAAGGCGTCTATTCTCGGCTACGGCAAAGAGAATGAACTGGAGGCAGATCGGAAGGCGGTCGACCTTATGATCAAGGCTGGATTCGACCCTAACGCGCTGGTCCGGTTCCTCGAGAAGTTGCAGAGGCTTCGCGACCGGATGATCGCGGATCGCGTGCCTCTGGCGACCGCCCTCATCAATGCAGAGCCTGGACTTGAGGAACGTGGGAAATTGCTCAAGGCCAAAGTTGCCAGTGCGGCTGAGCAGCCACCAATCAAGAACTAGGAGGCCATTGTTATGAGGGGAAGTCTTTCAAGTGTGATCCACGCCAGCCTGGCCCTGCTTCTCCTCAGCATTAGCGGGTCCGCCTTGTGGGCTGACGAATCCGACGCTCTGAAAAAACTTGGCCAACGACTTAGCGACTCTGCCCTCTTGGAGGGCGGCACTCGCCAGACTGCTCCGCCGAAGTCCATCTACGCAACCAGTGGTGCCGCTCCGGTGGCCGATGGCCTGGGTTTCGCGTCATCAGGTGATGTCAGGGAACGGAACCAAGCAACCCTGGCGCGCATTCGTGATCAGCAGGCGCGACTGGCTGACCAAAAACGCGCCCTGGCTGATCGAAGTTCAACCTTGGACGAAATCCGCGCCCGGCTGAGTGAACAGAAATGGAAGCTGACCGACATGCGCTCTCGGATGAGCGACCAGCAATGGAAGCTGGCCGACATGCGCTCCCGCATGAGCGACCAGCAATGGAAGCTGGCCGACATGCGCTCCCGCATGAGCGACCAGCAGTGGAAGCTGGCCGACATGCGCTCCCGGATGAGTGACCAGCAATGGAAGCTGGCCGATATGCGTTCCCGCATGAGCGATCAGCAGTGGAAGCTGGCCGACATGCGCTCTCGCATGATGGATCAGCAAGTGAAGCTAGTTGACCTGAAATCTCGAGTCTTAGAACAGCAGGAACACTTACAACTACAGAACATTAGGATGCGTGCCATTTCGTCGAGCAAAGAGAACCTTTTGGTGATCGCTAAGACTGATCTTCACCGTGATCTCCTTTTCAATAATCCGAGAGACTACATGGTCGAGCGTTTTGGCATTGGAGCCAATAAGCAGTTAGACATTCTGAATCGTTCCCAGGTGAAGTACAATGTGCCTGAAGGGACAGGACGCGGTACAATAAGCATCCAACATTACCCTCAGCGGCAATGGCTTTGGAACACAGAGGCAGCCCAAGAAGTCAGGACGAAATTGGGTGCGAATATAGCCTTAGGTCGCCAAAGCCTTGAGACCCTAAACCGAACACGCCTTTATGTTGGGGGAGGGGTTCTCTTGGGGGCTGCTGGCAACGCTTTGGCGGCTCGTGATGTTGCGGCCAATTACCGTAACACCGTGGTTCACGAATGGAATCGCTCATCGCCTAGCTTCCCTTCTGGCAACTATAAATACACAGTCATTAATGGCCAGATAAGGAATTTACAATACACGCCACGCCATCAGTGATTTATGAGCAATACGTCTCAGAATAGGTACTTCTCAAGAATCAAAGGCGACCGCCTTTCTGGCGTCTCGAGAGCCGTCGCAATCTTCTTGATGGCAGCGGCGTTATTTGTTGTATGCACGCGCACCCAAGCGCAGGAGCCGAATCTACGACCGCAGATCGCGACATCTTCTGAGGCACGAGCCAAAATAGGACCTGGCCAGAAGGTTGCCATCGTGTTGAGTGCCAACGACAACCTTCTCGGCAAACTGCTGGAAGACGCCATTGCCATCCAATTCTCAAATGCCGGCTATGAAGTTGTGCCACGCGAGCAACTGGAAGCCATCCTTGCCAAACGCCTGGCGGCAAAGGCCGATTCGACAACTGAGGCCGCAGTGAGCGCTCTGGATCTCGCCAAAGTGCTGGGCGCTGACCTTGTCATCACCGGGGCGGCGGTGCTTGGCACTTCAGAACTGCAATTCATCATGGTGAAGGCGACGTCCCTGCAAATGCTGGACGTCTCAACCGGCAAACACCTGGTGCAAACACTTTTCGATAACAGGGAAGGCCTCCGTCTCTCGGAGGTCAGCAAATCTTTCCTCGATGTGGTCAATTCCACGAAGAACTAGGGCAGACAGAACTGAATGGCTGGCATGGCTCTTCTTTGCTGCTGCCGCCATGTTGGCGGTCGGTTGTGCCACGAGCCATCCGGGCCAGACCGCCTACGAATACCCAGAGCAGGCTGAGCACATCGGCGGGCTGCGGCTGGACCGCCTGTCCTACGATAATGCCGCCACCAAGGAAAAGGTGACGGTGCTGTGGGCCACGATCCAGCAGCAACCCACCAATGCCACGGCCCGCTTCGAGTTGGCCAGAATTCTCCTGAGGCACCAATACACCAAGCCCGCCATCACACTGCTCAGCAACCCGTGCTGCAAGGGAGCCCAAAGCCCACAATACTACCTGCTGCTGGCGAATGCACTGGTCAACGACGCGCCGGCGAACCTGCCGCGCTCCACGGCTTTGCTCGAGGAAGGTGCGCGTGCCTTTCCCGGCAACGCCCAAATGCATGCGGCACTGGGACACTGTTACAACAGCGCAGACCGCCCGGCAGACGCGCTCATTCAGTTCGACACAACTCTAAAGCTCCCCGCTCCGGTGGAAGTCTTGTTGTCCGCTCACCTGGGCAAAGCAGCGGCCTACCGCAGACTGGGCAACCACGCTGCATCACAGAAGGAACTAGCGGAGGCCAAACGCATTTACCCTGGGGTTTCCAAGCAGTTGGAGGAGATTGGCGCGACGGGCCAGTTGCGTCCACTAGAGCCGTCAGAGTACTTCGGCGACGACGGTATCCACCCGCTTCCCAGCTACCGGGCCGGCCAAGTCCGCCAAGAGATTGAACGGATCAAGAAAGAGCAACAATGAAGCAACGCAAATTGAGTTTCGGCTGCGCCATGCTCGCGTGCATCACGCTTACCGGATGCATGTCTCCCAACGTTCCCAAGCCGCTGCCCAAATCCGATGATGTCGTTCAGATTGAGAAGTTCTTCCCCATGCCTTTTGACGCTGCATGGGATCGAGCCTTGGCGTTTGCCTCCAGGGACGGAATGAAGGTGATAACAAGTGACAAGCCGTCCGGCCTGATCACCTTTGTTACGGCGAAGGCTGGCAGCAACGGAAAACTCTATTACAACATGCTTCTTCAGCCCAGCACCACGGGGAACGGGACACAGGTATTCGTTTTCGAGAGGACCGCCACGGGTGCAGCATTCGACACGACTATCCTAGATCGCCTAACCAGGAGCTTCACTAACTAAAGAGCAATGAAAGCGGAAACTCTTCTAACTACGGCGGTGGTGGCCGCACTCGTTCTCGCGAGTGCGGCACGAGTGTCGGCCAGCGAAATTGAAATGGAGCGGCTCTTCAATTCTGATTTCGCCGGATTCCAACCGCCGGCCGCTGAAAAGGTCAAGACTGGTGCTGTCCATCGGACCGTCTCCAACACGTCCTATGACGATGTGTGGAACGCCGTGATCGTTGTGGCCATGCAGCGGCAGGTCATTGTCAGTGCTTCGAAAGAGGCAGGGGTGCTGGTGGCAATGCAAGTCCCAACCGGTAGCGGCTACCTGATGAGCGGGTTCCCCACAGTGGTTGCCGTTGAAAGGAAAGGGGCTGGAGAAGTTGAGGTCTACTGCAATTGGCTGGAAGACTATTACTCCACAACGGCGAAGAAGCCTCAGGCCAAGGTCAAGGTTCGGGGCATGACCAAGGAACGCCTTGCGAACGGGTATTTGGACAAGGTGGTGAACCAAGCTCTGTCGAAACGGAGATGGAATTACCTGCGCCGCTAGCAGAGTTGTACATTGCGGTTCCGGCCTGTACGCAGGGTCTCCTGCACCTCGACCAGATTCTCCGCCAGCGCGTTATCGGACAGGACGAAGCCGTGGAGGCCGTGGTGTATGCTGGCGTGCGCGGCTGCAGCAGCCTCAGGGATTCGGAGCGTCGCATCGGCTTGTTTGTCTCAATCAGCCGCACTGGCGTGCGGTAAGACCGCGCTGGCCCGTGCCCCCGGCGAATCGCTTCTCCACCGCGAGGATTACGTCAAGCCCATTGACATAAGCAAAGGCCTGGAGCATCACGCCGTGGCAAGGGCAAATCGGCGTGCCGCCCGGTTGCGTCGGCTACGAGGCAGGCAGTCAGCTTACCGAATCTAGCCGCGTACATGTCGGCTATTCCGCTGTCTGCGCGGTGAGGCAGTCGTAAGCGGCTCGGGTTTACTGTGTTTCCTTGAGCGCCAGCAGCCGCCGGCGGTCCACCGCATCCTGCTCGCGGCAGGTTTCCTCGCTGGCGATCAAGGCGTCCAAGCCCAGGAAGGGGACGCGAATCCCTTCCAAGACGAGTTCACGGGAGTCTCCCAAGGCATCGGCGTAGGTCACCTTCCAGGCTTTGGCGTGGGCCTGACCCGGTTTGATGGACACCCGGAGGGCGCGGCGCTACACCCAAGCGCCCATGCCAAAACTCACATCGACCCAGCCCCCCAAGCCGGCGATGCCGGCGCCCTCTGCCACCACCAAACGATACGCTGAAGCCTTCAAACGCCAGGCCGTCGAGAACTGGATGCGCTCCGGCAAAGCCGGCACTCAGATCGGCCGCGAACTGGGGATCTCCTACCCCAGCCTCAAGGAATGGAAACGCCGCTACGGGGGCGACGCCACACCCCAGCGCGCCGACCTGGAGGCCGAAAACCGCGCCCTCCGGGCCGAGCTGGCCCGCGTGCGCGCACAGCGCGACATACTAAAAAAAAGTCTGGGCATCCTCTCCGAACCGTCGAAGACCGCTACCAAGCCATCGACGCCATGAAGACCGAGCACCCCGTCACCCAACTGTGCGCCGCCTTCGACGTCACCCGCTCCGGCTACCACGCCTGGCAGAAGGCCCCGCCCAGCGCCCGGGCCCGGGCCGACGCCGCCCTGCTGGAACAAGTCCGTCAACTCCACACCCACCACCGCGGCCGTTACGGCGCCCCGCGCCTCCAGCGGGCCCTGCGCCAGCGCGGCCCGCGCCACGGCACCAAACGCATCGCCCGGCTCCTGCGCCAAGCCGGCCTGCGCGGACGCACCCCGCGCCGCTTCGTCCCCCGCACCACCGACAGCCGCCACGACCACCCCATCGCCCCCAATCATCTGGCGCAAAGGCCCGCGCCCACCGGCCCCCACCAGGTTTGGGTCAGCGACCTGACCGACGTGCGAACCGGGGAAGGCTGGCTCTATCTGGCCGTGATTCTCGACCTGTGGAGCCGGCGCGTCATCGGCTGGAGCGCCAGCGCCACCCTGGCGACCACCACGGTGCTGGCCGCCCTGCGCATGGCGCTAACCCATCGGCAGCCCCCGCGCGGGGTCCGGCACCACAGCGACCGCGGCGTGCAGTACGCCAGCGCCGAACACCGAGCCGTGCTGGCGGCCGCCGGCCTGGAGCCAAGCATGAGCCGGGCCGCCAACCCGTATGACAACGCGGCGATGGAAAGCTTCATGGCCACCTACAAACGCGAGTGCGTGGGCTTGGCGGAGGAAGCGGGCGGTTACGCCACACGTGCCCAGACCCAACTGGATTTCTTCAACTACGCGGAAACGTACTACAACCGGGAGCGGCGCCACAGCGCCCTCGGTTACAAGAGCCCTGTGGACTTTGAACGCCAACTAAACTAAAACCCCCATGCGCACCGCCCCTCTGAAGGTGTCCATCAAACCGGGTCAGGCCCAGGCGCTCACGTCCACCTCCACCTCGTCCGCCACCTTCACCACGACGTTCTCGAGCAGATCGGCGGGCGTCAATTCGCGGGCGGCGCCGTCCTCCATTCGGGAAAGCCCCTCAATCACGCGCCGGCAGTTTTCCTCGGTTGCCTCGATGAGGATGTCCACATCTTCGGTCGTGCGCACGAGGCCGTGAAGAATGCAGGCCTGGGCCCCGCACACCAGGTACCGCGCCCCTGCCTCGTTCAGGAGCTGGCAAACACGCAGGAGCGGCAGGGCGGGTACCACAGGTCACCACAGCCGGGGGTTGGACTGCGCGAGGCGCCAGCGGGCGTAGTCCTCCCAGGTGCGCGCCTTGAAAACGAAACCGCGCGGACGCGGATACGGATTCAATCGTTCCGCCTGGGCCTGGAGCAACGCCGCGCGGCGCAGCGCGGTCTCGGGGGCCAGACCCGCCGCCAAGTCGGTTCTTCGCCGTGTTCCGACAACCTTCACGTTCTCAGTGTAGCCAATCGGGAGCGGTTGGGAAGGCGTGTCTTGGGTCGTCACGCCCTGTTGTCAGCCAGCACCGACTGCCTCGGAGGAAGGCCAGGGCGGCAACGGGGAGGGGTAACCGCGCACCGGGTGATGGGCTCTGCGATCTTGCCGGGCAACGGTCGCCAATCCCTCGCCGGCCAAGCCGGCGACGGTTCCCCGGGTCCGGTCAGTTGTGGGCGCGGCCCGTCGCCACCGGCTTGCCGGTCTGGACCCGCAGAGGCAGACTGACGCGGTGGCTGCGAACACGTTCAATGCGGTGCCCGAGTTGCCGGTCGTCGGCGTGGCGGCGGCGTTGTACGACGAGCGATTCAACCCGCTGGTCACGCTCAAGGCCCTGAACTGCTTCGCCGATGACGATCTGCCGGCCTTGCTCGCCACCCCCCGCGCGCTTTTCAGTGGAAGCACCGCCCGGTTCACCGAACCCGCTCGCATCCGCGGGCCGGCTGATTCAATCGCCCCATGACCTTCCGCCTCGCGCTGGTCCAGATGCGCGTGACCGGCGGCGCGCCCGCCGAGAATCTGGCACGTGCCGAACGCCGCATTGCCGAAGCGGCGGCCGGCGGGGCGCGGGTAGTGGTATTGCCCGAGGCGCTGGACCTCGGCTGGACGCATCCCGACGCGATCGCCGGCGCCGCGCCCGTGCCCGAGGGATCGGCGTGCCGGCAGTTGCGGGAAGCCGCCCGCCGGCACGGCGTGTACGTCTGCGCGGGCCTGACCGAGCGCGCGGGCGACCGGGTTTACAATGCGGCGGTGCTGATCGCGCCGGAGGGCGGGGTGATTCTGCATCACCGCAAGCTGAACGAGTTGGAGATCGGTCACCCGTTTTACGCGCAGGGCGACCAGCTGGGTGTGGCGGCCACGCCGCTGGCGACCATCGGCCTGATGATCTGCGCCGACGCCTTTGCCCGCGGCCAGGTGGTGGCGCGGACGCTGGGCTTGATGGGCGCGGAAGTCATCTTGTCACCCAGTGCCTGGGCGGTGCCGGCGGACCACGACAACGCGCGCGAACCGTACGGTCAGCTCTGGCGCGACAATTACGGGCCGGTGGCGCGTGCTTTTCGCCTCTGGATCGCCGGCTGCAGCAACGTCGGGCCACTGACCGCCGGGCCCTGGGCGGGCCGCAAGTGCATCGGTTGCTCGCTCTTGGTCGGCCCGGACGGCGAGGCACGGCTGCAAGGGCCTTACGGTGAGGAAGCCGAAGTGCTGTTGTATGCCGACGTGACCCCGGAGCCGCGTCCCGCCCGGGGCGATGGCTGGGAGACCTGGTGGGCCGGTGCGGGCCGGTCGGGATGAGCATGCGTGCGAAGTTCCACCCGCAAAGCCGCTTGCGTCATTCCCAACTCCGGTTGCGACCTGAATCAGCCGGCGGCCGGCAACGTCAACTTCGGTTCATGTTTTCGACCGGAAAATCCCGCCGCCACCGGCCAGGCAAAACAGGGTCAAGGCAGCGTGTAACCTTCCACGGCAACCCGTAGTCTTGCAGGGTGACATTGTGCTGAATTCCGACGGTCAGATCTGCCCCCGGAAAGCCCGCCCCGGCGGTTTCCTGTCCCGCGCCGGCCTCGTGGGGCTGCTGCTGGTCCTTGCCGGCTGCAGCGCGAACCATTACCAGAAGTCGGCGGACCACGACGTGTACCGCATCATCCAGGAGTACGATCGCGCGGTGCTGGGGCGCACCAACGGCTTCACCATTGACACCCGCTACACCGGGCGGCCCCCGAAAGAGATCCTGCCGGTCGAACTCATCGAGGACCGCTCGGCCACGAACCGCCGCACGCTGAATGTGACCGAGGCGCTGCGACTGGCGGTGGCGAACAGCCGCGAATACCAGGCCCAGCGCGAGCAGCTTTACCTCACGGCGCTCAGCCTGACCGGGGCACGCTACGCCTTTTCGCCGCAATTTTTCGCCGAGTCCACCGGCACGATCCGGGGCACCGGCAACGCGGCGGAGACCGGATCGGTGAGCAGCCGGATCGGGGTGAACCAGTTGCTGAAGACCGGCGGGCGGTTGAGCCTGGCCCTGGGCAACGACCTGCTGCGGCTCTTCACGGCCCGCTTCTCGAACACCCAGCCGCCCGTGGCCCTGGGTAACGACTCTGCGATCAACATGCTGAGCGTGAACCTGACGCAGCCGCTGTTGCGCGGGTTCGGCAAGAACGACCCCAGCGTGGAGGCGCTCACCCAGGCCGAGCGCAACGTGGTGTACGCCATCCGCAGCTTCAGCCTGTACCAGAGCCAGTTCGCCGCCGACGTCGTCCAGGAGTACTTCACCCTGCTGGCGCAGAAATCGAACGTGCGGAACAACTACACCAACTATCTCCGCCGCGTGGAGACCACCCAGTACCTCGACGCCCGCTCGGTGGACCGCGTGCGCCGGACCGAGGTGGACGACGCCCGCAATGCCGAGCTTTCCGCCCGCATCACCTACGTTAACTCGCTCTCCGCCTATCTCAGCGCGCTGGACAACTTCAAGCTGCGCCTGGGTATTCCCATCACCGACGTGGTGAGCCTTGACGACGCAGACCTTCAGGATCTGGAGTCAGCCGGGCTGATCCGCGTGGACATCAGCCGCGAGGCCGCCTTCCGAATGGCGGTGGAGCGGCACATGGACGTCCTCAATGCCATTGACCGGTTCGAGGACCAGAAGCGCAAGGTGCGCGTGGCGGCCGACCAGTTGCGGGCCGGTCTGAGCGCCTTCGGCACCGGCTCCGTCCAGTCCGAGGAGCCTTATGACTATACGAATTTCGACTTTGACAAACTGCGCTGGTCGGCCGGCCTGACGCTTGACCTGCCGGTGGACAAACTGCGCGAGCGGAACACGTACCGTTCGACGTTGATCTCCTTCGAGTCGCAGCTCCGCAGCCTGGTGGCCACACTGGACAACTTCAAAAACCGCATTGACCGCGGGCTCCGGACGCTCGAGCAAGAACGACTGAACTACCTCAGCCGGAAGGAAGCTCTGCGCGTGGCGGAGCGGCTGGTGGACAACCGGAAGATGCTGCTGGAGGCGGGCCGGGCCACTGTCCGCGACGTACGCGAGGCGCAAGACTCGCTGATCCGGGCGCAGAACGACCTGACTTTGGCCACGGTGTCGTATCTGGGTACCCGTTTCGACCTGCTGCTGGATTGCGGCGTGTTGCTCGCCGACGAAGACCGCTTCTGGCTCGCCGACCCGCTGGCCGGCCAGATCACCGAAGCCCAGCGTGGCCGGCCGCCGCTCGAGATGCCCGAGGACAAACTGATCCCGCCCGACGAATTTCTGGAACCCAAGTCATGAACGCCCAAAATCTTGCTCAAAAGCTCCCCGGCCCGTTCCGGGGCCGACCGGTGGTGTTTGGCGCCAGCCTGGTCGCCGCACTGCTCTTTCTGATTTGGTTGCTGACCCCTTCCGGCCCCGCCGATGCCCCAACCTCCTACTACGAGGTCAAGCGCGGGGACTTCACCGTCTCGGTCGTCGAGGGCGGCACCCTCGCGGCCGTGAATGAGGTAAGCGTGCGCAGCGATGTGGAAGGCACCGCGCGGATCATCTACATCGCCAAGGAGGGGACCTATGTGAAAAAGGGTGACCTACTGGTCGAGCTCGACTCCGCGCAGGCGCAGGACCAGGTCAACCAGCAGCGCATCAGCACCGAAAAGGCCAGCAATGCCGTGGTCACCGCCCAACTCACCCTCGACATCCAGCGCAGCCAGACGAACAGCGACATCAGTGCCGCGCTGTTGAAACTCCAACTGGCCAAACTCGACCTCGAAAAGTTCGAGAAGGGCGGCGAGGCCGTGTCGCTGCTGGAGGCCAGCAACGCGCTCCTCCAAGCCGAGGCGCAACTCAAGGTCAACGAGGAGCGGTACCGGAATTCCACCAATCTCTACGCCAAGGATTACGAGACCAAACAGACGGTGGACAGTGACAGTGTGGCCCTCCTGAACTCGATCAACAACATGGTGAAGGCCACCAACACCATCTTCTTGTTGAAGCAGTTCGACCTGCGGAAACAGCGGGCCACGTACGAGGCCGCCGTGGAGGAAGCCCAGAAGGAACTGGACCGCGTGCTCCAGCAAAGCGAGCGCCGCATCGCCCAGTACGAGGCCGACCTCATGACCCAGATCAACACCCACGAGTTGAATCTGCGCAAGCTCGAACGGGACCAGAAGAACCTCGACGCCTGCAAAATCTACGCCCCGCAGGATGGCCTGGTGGTCTATGCGATGAGCGACAACCGCTTCAGCGCCGAATCGCTGATTGAGGAGGGCGCCACCGTGCGCAACCGCCAGGAATTGATCAAGCTGCCCAACACCTCGCGCATGAAGGTGGCGGTTAAGATTCACGAGTCGAACATCAATCTGATCCGCACCGGCCAACCCGCGCTGGTGGTGCTGGATTCCATGCCCGACACGCCCTTCCGCGCCGCAGTGGAACGCGTGGCACTGCTGCCGGATTCCCAGAGCCGCTTCGGCAACCCGAACCTCAAGGTGTACAACACCGAGGTCGTCATCACCGATCCGCTGCCCGACGTGAAGCCCGGCGTCTCGGCCCGCGCGGAGATCATCGTCACGAACGTCGCCAACGCGCTCTCCGTGCCCGTCCAGGCCGTGACCACACTCAAGGGGCGGCAGGTGGTCTATGTGGCCAAGGGCGGCAAGGCCGAGCCGCGGCCGGTCGAAACCGGCCTGTTCAACACGAAGTTCGTCCAAATCCTCTCCGGCTTGGAGCCCGGCGAGCGCGTGTTGCTCTCGCCGCCGCTGGACACCGGCTCGCGCGACCTCGAGGGCAGCCTGCTGGCCGACAGCGAAAAGGCGCGTTCGCTTGCCACCAATCTCCCGCCGGCCGTGACGACGGTTGCCGCGGCAGCCGCAGTCCCGCCGAACGGCAACGGCAACGCGGGCCGCCCCGCGGGCAATGGACCGGCAGAGCGCGGTGCCAACCCCGGGGGGGCCAACCAAACCGGACCGGTTTTGACGGGCGGCGCCGGACCGGCGGGCGAGGGTGCGGGCAGGCCGCGCGGAGCGGGCGCCGGCGGTCCACCGGGCTTCGATCGCGAGGCCATGATGAAGGAGTTCGACAAGAACGGCGACGGCCAGCTTGACGATGAGGAACGCACCGCCATGCGCGCGGTCATGCAGCAGCGCTTCGGTCAGGCGGGATTCGGCGGCGGCCAGCGGGGTCAAATGCCCAATCGCGAAGAAATGCTCAAGCGATTCGACAAGAACGGCGACGGCGAGCTGGACGAACAGGAGCGCGAGGCCATGCGGGCGGAATTTGGCCGCAATCGCAGCCGCACCAACGCGCCGCCGCGCGACTCGCAGTGATGAGCCCGCCCGCCGCCACACCCATGGACGGCCGCGCCGCCGGACCGGGAACCGCCCCGGGCCAGCCGATCATCGTCCTGCAGGCGATCCACAAGATTTACGCCCTCGGCGAGGAGGCGCAGGTGCACGCCTTGCGCGGGGTGGACCTGACCATCACCGCCGGTTCGTACCTGGCCATCATGGGCCCCTCGGGCTCCGGCAAGTCCACGCTGCTCAACCTGCTCGGCTGCCTGGACCGCCCCACCGCCGGCCGCTACTTCCTCGGCGGCGAGGATGTGTCACAAATGCCGGACGACGCGCTGTCCGAGGCGCGCGGCCTGCGGATCGGTTTCATCTTCCAGTCGTACAACCTCATTGCCCAGCTCACCGTGCTGGAAAACATCCAGGTGCCGCTGCTCTACCAGGGCCGCGATCTGCGCGCCTACGAGGAGCGTTGCGTGGAGCTGGCCCGGCTCGTCGGGCTGGGGGACCGCCTGCACCACCGGCCAAACCAGCTTTCCGGCGGCCAGCAGCAGCGCGTGGCCGTGGCACGCTCGCTGGTCAACGACCCGCTGATGATTCTCGCGGACGAACCGACCGGCAACCTGGATACCAAGACCGGCGCCGAGGTGCTGGATTTGATAGACCGCCTCAACCACGGCGGCAAGACCATCGTACTCGTCACCCACGACGACCGCGTGGCGTCGCGGGCTCATCGCATCATCCACATGCGTGACGGCTTGATTGACCGCGAGGTAGCCAACCCCGCGCGCAGTCGTCCCGCCGCCCATCCGGTCCATGCTTAGTTTCCAGATCATCAGCACCATACGCCTGGGCATCAAGAGCCTGCTGCTGCACAAGCTGCGTTCGGCGCTGACGATGCTGGGCATCATCTTCGGCGTCTGCTCGGTCATCGCCATGCTGGCGATCGGTGAAGGCGCGTCCTACGCGGCGCAGGAGGAGATCAAGAAACTCGGGAGCAACAACATTCTCATCCGCAGCCTCAAGCCGCCCGAGGCGGCGCGGCAACAGGCAAGCGGAGGTCCGGGCCCCCGCGGCATGAGTCTTAAGTACGGCCTGACTTACGAGGACGGCGCGCGACTCCAATCCACCATCCCCGGCGTGAAGCGCGTCGTCCCCATGCGGATCATCCGCGAAAACGTCCGTTTCGGCCGGAACGAAGTACCCTGCCAGGTCATCGGCACCCTGCCGTTTTACACCGAGGTCACCAGCGTGGACTTGGTCCGCGGGCGGTTCCTGAGTGACCTGGACGAGTTGCACCAGAACAACGTCTGTGTGATCACCACCGGCCTCGCGCAACGGCTGCTGCCCACCGAGGACCCCTTGCAGCACTCGGTCAAGATTGACGCTTTTTATTATCGCATTGTCGGTATCATCCGCGAGACCGCGAAGGCCGAGCAGCGCGCCCAGGCCGGGAAAATGGAAGGCCAGCCGTTGGACAACAACGTTTATATCCCGTTGTCCACGTCGCGCACGCGCTTTGGCGAGGTGCTCATCCGGCGCACGGCCGGCAGCTTCGAGGCCGAGGAGGTGCAGTTGCATCAGGTCACCGTCCAATTGCAGGACACGGCGGCGGTCGAGACGGCCGACCCGCAAATCCGGACCCTGCTCAAGCGCTTCCACGACCAGAACGATTACGAACTGGTCGTGCCGCTCGAACTGCTGCGCGCGGCGGAAGCGACCAAGCGGCGGTTCAACATTGTGCTCGGCTCCATCGCCGCCATCTCCCTCCTGGTCGGCGGCATCGGCATCATGAACATCATGCTGGCCAACGTGACCGAGCGCACCCGGGAGATCGGCGTGCGCCGCGCGCTGGGCGCCAAGCGCCGGGACATCACCATGCAATTCCTCGTGGAAACCGTGGTGCTCTCGGTGGGCGGCGGTATCATCGGCGTCCTGGTCGGCATGCTGACCCCGGTGGTGGTCTCGATGGCCACGGAGATGAAGACCATCGTCACACTCTGGTCGGTGCTGGTGGCCTTCGGCATCTCGGGGGCGGTGGGCATCATCTTCGGCTTGTACCCGGCCCGCGCCGCCGCCTTGCTCGACCCGATCGAGGCTCTGCGCCACGAGTAACCACTCCAGGCCCGAAGATCGTATCTGGGAGACGCGTCTTGCGGAAACACCGTGGGAACATCGTTATCTGGGTCCGTCGTAGCGGATTGCGACACCGAGGCACTGGACACGAGGCACGTCCTGCCACACCCGCCGGCGCGTATGCTTCCCAATCCGGTTTCGCGGATTCCACCCATCCAAAGTCTCTATTGTTCTGTAGTATGTTTCTCCTTCGCGGGTGAAGGCCAAGAGAAGGAAACTCTTTATGGAATATGTTGGAAGTGAAGCCGTTTTCAGTATGTCATGCAGCCCGGCTTTCGCTGAGCGTGCCCCCAGCAGTGAGGCGTTTGTCACTGGTCCGGCCTCCCTGCCGGGAGAGTTCATACACCTCGGCGAAGAACCGCCGGGCCACCTCGGTGGACAGGAGATTCTGGCAATTCTGGGCGAAGACGCGTTGGTTGAAGCTGCCCTCGCTGAACCCGCGGTGTAGGAACCCGAGCCAGAGTAGATTGTAGCCGAGTGGTCCGATGAAGAGCCGCTCGCGGCGGACGGTGGGGAGCGCGGTCAACAGGTAGGCCGAGAGGCTGGAGCACCGGAGCTTTCGTCGTGGTCGTCGAAGCGCGGCGAAAGCCGGGGACGGCGTCCCAGAGGCTGAACTGCATTTCAGCCGCGCCGCCGACCTCCAGCCGGCCTTGATAGGTGAAGGCCGTGCCCTGGGCGCTGAGGTGGATGGGTTGCAGGAGGAGAACAAGGGCTGACAACAAAGCCAGCCCGCCGAGGGGGGGCGGACGCTGGTTTTCATGGTCAGTTGAATGTTGGTGCTTGTTGGTCTTGCTTTGGGAAGACGAATGGCATTACGGGTGGAGCAGGCGGTAGAACTTTGCGGGCAGCGTAGCGGGCACGATGACCGGGTTGGTTCAGCCGCTGGGCGAGTTGGTCCAAATACCTGCGCTCAGGCTCCGGCGCTCCTGCAAAACCCAGTTAGTGCCGATGGCCGGCGTCCAAGTCAGGGTCACGAAGCCGGATGGTCCAGACTGCGTGAACAACGTGGGCGGCGCTGTCCCGGGCCAGAACTCCGCCGTGAAAAAACTCTGCCAACCCGCCGCGGTGGTGGCAATCCTCATGGCGCTGGAGGAACTGGTTCGGCATCTGCTTTCATCATCCTGTGCGTCCGCAGGAGTCGAACTGGGAGGCCAGGGAACGCGCCACTTCCACCAACTGAACCAGGCGGGACGCGGGCCAGACCCGACCGGGGCGCGCCGCCAAAACAAACTCATCGGCCAGCTCCACACGCCAACCCCGATGGCTTGAGAGCCAACCTTCCAGACGCGCCCGTTCGCTTGAGCTCACGTCCCCGCGGCCTACACGCATGGCAGCCAGCCCGGCCTTGCCGCTGGTGATGACTGGCAAAGAGCGGCTTGGCAAATGAATGACAAAGAAAGTCTCGGTCGCCATGGAATCGGAAACATGCGCTGCCCGCGGAATAACGCCCTGCATGGTTCCCCGCTGGACTACCAACACGCTCTCCAGCCGATCCCCCACGTACAACGTTCTGCCGTCAACCGAGCCAACCAGCAGGTGTCCGATCTCGGTCAATCCCTTGAATGGCAAGCGGGGCAGCTTGATTGGATCAACAGGCTTCAAGCCAAGGGCCCGGGCGGCACTGATCCACGCGGGGCCACGTCGCCGAATCAATGAGTCCCGAAAGAGCAGGGCGGCAACAGCCAGAACGCCAACCAAAGCACCGAATCCCGCGCCGAGTCCTGGGTGCAGGAAGTGGCCCGCGGCAGCACCACCCAGCACCAAGAAGACCACCCGCAGGAACATGATGGCCGATTGTCGTGAATAATTGTGCGCACGCATTAACAGGTTGTTGCAAGGAGCATTTGTTGAGACCTCCGTAAAATCCGTTTGAGCGGAGTCTTGGTGAAGAAGGTCTGGGTGACAGCTCCCTGAGTTCGGCGCCCAACGGCGGACGAAACCGAAGGGCAGCACCGCACCAACCCGCTGCGGATCTCACCCCAACTTCTACGGCTTACCTTGAAAGCCAAAGCCACCATCAAAGTCAATCCTTCAAGCCGTCGTTTTCAGAGGCTCAGTCAATCAATTGAACATGCGATAAAACTTCGCCGGTAATGTGGCGGGGACGATGACCGGGTTGGTACAGCCGCTGGGGGAATTGGTCCAAGTGCCTGCCGTGAGGCTCAGGCGCTCCTGGAGAATCCACTTCGTCCCGGTATCGGGTGTCCAGGTCAGGGTCACGAACCCGCGTGGTTCAGGTTGAATCGCGAGCGTCGGCGGCGGCGGGCTGGGGTCCACCAGCGTCAGGTTCATCAGCGCGAAGTCCATGTAGAGTTTGAACTTGTAGGCGTCGTAGCCGAACAGCTCGGGGGTCACGTTGGTGAAGGTCTGGCCGTAAAAGCCGGTAGCCTGATACATCAGCGGGTCGGGGAAAGCGTCCTCGCCGTTGACCAGCGGCATGATTTCCAACATGGCGCCGGCGCCGGCGGTGTTGCCGAGGATGCGAAAGCTGAAGCGCCGGATGTCGAAGGGCTGGCCGTCGGCGCGGGTGAGCGTGATGCGCGCGCCGGTGCCCACGTTTGGACCGGTGGTTATGGCCTGGGCTTCGAGGCCGTCCGGCCACTGAATCCGCAGCGAGCGGCCGATGGGATTGGTCAGGCCGTAGCCGCCGGTGAAGAGTTTGTCGCGGCTGAGGGTGAAGCGGTAGCCCGCGGTCTCAATGGTGTCGGAATTGATATTGGTGGCGACGAGGTTCGTGGTCTGCGTGGCGCTAAACAGAACGTTGGTGACGGCATGAGCCGACGGTTTGATTCCCAGCAACAGTCCGGCAGCAAAAACGGCCAGACGCCGGCGGCGAAGCCGGGTTGGTGGAGGATGCGCACCAGTCTTCACGTGATCAAAGGTTCACGGCTGCGTGGCCTCCACATTCACGCGCAGGAACTGGCGCGGCTGCGTGCCGGCGAAGTCGGTGCGGACCGTGAGGGTTTCCAGGTTGCCGCTACGGGTGAGGTTCACCAGCGCGGTCGCACCCGGGCCGCTCTGCCACGGGCCGGCCACGTTGGTCGCGGCGGCAAAGGTGAGCGCAACGCCGGCGCGATCCAGCGGATGGGTGAGGGTGAGCGTGAGCCGGCCCAGTTCGTTGCGCGGCTGGAGCACGCCCGGGTCGGTGGACTGCGGCTCGAGGCCCAGGGCGAATTCGCTCAGGTTGTTCCAGGCGTCGTCATCCGGATTGGCCCACGGGCCGGCGAGGGATTCGTTGGTGCTGGCGGCGCCGAATTTTTCCGTGGCCCACGTGGCATAGTCGTAGGGCGTGGTGAACGCGAAGTCCTCGCCGAACGCCGCGCCCTGACTGTTCTGGGCCTGGACGCGGAAATGGTAGGTGAGGTGGGGCTGAAGGTTGGTAAGGAGGCAGGTGACGATCGTGGGCACGGTGCCGGTGAGCACGCCGCCCACAGCGGGATTGGTGGCAACGTAGGGCGACGCCAGCCCCCAGTGAAACTCGGCGGTCGTGGCGAGGTTGCAGGCGTTGACCTGCGCGCGCAACACGGCGCTGGTGGGCGTGAGGCTCGTCGGCGGCAGCGTGACCACGGTGGGCGGCGGAAACACATCCGGTGTGAGCAGGAGCGTGCGTTGAGGTGTGCCCGCCACGTCTTCGTGCGCCGCCACGATGAGGTGGCCGGCGTCATTGACGGCCAGCACGCGGTCGAGGATGTAATTGCCCGCGTCCAGGATTTCGTTCAGGTCCTCGGCCACCCAATTGCCGTCGGGATCGGCATGCCAGCGGACGGCGGTGGTTTCATACCAGGTGGCCATTTTGTTGGCCCAGCCGACGAGGAGGCCGTGGTGGTTCAAGTCGGTGAAGGTGCAGGTGTCCGGGTTGCCCTGGGTGGGCAGCGGGATGGCGGTCAGGGCGGTGGTGTTGCTGGCGATCCATGGGACGACGATGCGGTTGCTGACGGTGTAGGTGGTGTGGATGCCAGCGACCAGACCGGCGTTGTTCAAGACCATCGGCTGCACGGTGGCGACCGGGTGGGTGAAGTAGCTCATCGTGCCGTCAGTCTCGCGGCGGAAGGCGAAGAAGTTCGACGGGCCGGCGTAGTTGCCGATGACGACGCCCGAGTCGTTGAGGCGGAACGCGCGGGCGTAGCCGGTGCCGTCGGGCGTGAGGTCGGTCTTCAGGCCGGTGGCCGGGTCGAAGAGGTAGGCGTGCTCGTCGTAGTCGAGCGGGTTGGTGTTGTGCGGCGTTTCGATGGTGGCGTGCCCGGCGATGAGTCCGAGCGCGTTGACGTCCGTGGCAGGGCTGTGTTCGACGCGGCCCCAGTAAAAGTGGCAGTCGGTCGCGTCGCAGCTCCAATAGCTCCAACTGTGGCCGCCCCAGGCGGGGATGTAGGTAGTGGCGCCGCTTTGCACCACGGCGCCGCGGTCGGGCGTGGGATAATGGCCGGTGGCGTCGCCGGCCACGGCGCCCGAGCCGTTGCGGGCGGCGGCGCTGAAACTGGAGGGCGCGCCGGGCGGCGGGAGGGGAATCCAATGGGCGAACCACGGCAGCGCGGCCAGTTGGTTGGTGGACCAGCCGGTGATGTCGGTGAGGGAGTAGGTTTCGGCAATCTGCGCGTCAGCTCCGAGGACCAACGCGAGTAGAGTGCCAAGCGAAATAAAGACGCGCTTTTTGTTCATCCTGTGTTCAAATGGAAATCGCAAGCTCCACAACAATCGGCTCGTGTGCTCAAGCGGCGAGTTTGGTTGCGGATCTTGCATGGTATTCACGCTTTTGGGGTCAGGGATTGATCTGCAGCCGGAAGAAGGCGCCCTCCGGTGCCGGAATGGAGAGTCGCAGACGCAGCCGATCCGTGAGACCTTCCGCGCCGATGACCTGTTCGACCGTGCCGCTTGCCGGGAGCCAGTCTCTCAAGTTGGTCGAGTATCGCAGGCGGTAGGGCACGCTGGCGGCCGCCGTGGCGCGATCAAAGTCAATCGTCACCGTGCCCGCGCTTTGGTCATACTGGATTGCAAGCGTAGATGGCGGGGCGGTCAAAGCGACCACCGGATTCAGCCCGAAGAAAAACTCCGTGCCATTCGGGACATCGTCGCCGTCCGCGTCAGCGGTGACGGTTGAATCGTCCCCGGCTAATTGGTGGTAAGCCGCCCAAGCGGCGTAATCCTTGACCAGGGTCGGATCGAGTTGCTCGACGGCAAGGACCATGCGGTTGGTGGCCTCGGTGGGCGCGGGCACCGAGCCGCCCGGAGTCAGAACAAACGGGGTGACGGTGAAAGACACATCGCCAAACGTGTTGGCGAAGATTTGTGGCGGGGCTCCTGGATTCTCGATTCGAGAAATGATCCAAAACTCCTCGGTGGCCGAGCTGTGGAACACGTGCGGGCGCAGGAACAGCGTGCGGAATTGCGTGTCCTCATGGAAACGCATCATCCCCTCCCAGGGCAGCTTCAGCAGCATCGGCAGATTGATCTTGCCGGCACCCCAGGGATGGATCGAGCGGGTGTTGCCCAGCACAGCCAGGCCGTTGCCTGCGTCCGCGAGGTCGAAAAGCTCCTCTTCGTTCTTCCCGTCGAAGATGGCGTAGAACTTGACCCCGAACTCGTCGGTCAGGCTCATTACCCAGGCGGCCTGATCCGTGCCGACACCGGTGACACCGCACGCCCACAACGATCCGTCAATCCACTTCAGACTGGTAACGGAGTCCCACGGCGTGGTGCCGGCGTTCGGCAATTCATCCATCCAATCGGGATCCTCGCCGATGAGCACATGGTCCGCGAGTGAGCCGTCCGACTCGAACTTGGCGAACAGGTTGCAGGGCCGGGTCTGAGTCACGATCTTGTAGGCCTGGCCGGCAGCGTAGAGTGATCCGTCCGGGGCCTCGACCACGGCGTTGAACCGCAGGCCCCGCCGGCTCGGAAAGGCCCGCGCCCACAGCACCCCACCGGTTTGGGCGTCAATCTTCATCAACAAGCCAGCCGACACCATGTGCTTGAACTGGTTCTCTGAGTCCGGTGTGCCGACCGGCGGCGGTGGCACGTCGGCGTCAGTCCGGCCGCAGACCAGAACGTGGCCGTCTGCCGTAAGGGTGACGCCGTGGATTTCGTCGTCCTCTGGCAGATCATACGAGAAGGCCCACAGCAGTGTACCATCGCTGCGGAGCTTCAAGAGAAACGGATCGCTGTGGGGGATTGTGGGCCGGTGGACAATGCCCCCCACGTAGAGGTTGGTCGGAGTGCCACCGGGCACATTCGTGCCTTCCGCCGCCATCAGAGTCACTTCGTTGAACGTCTCCGCCGGGCGGAAGCTGGAAACCCACTTCCGATTGCCGTCGGCATCAAAGCGGCAGACCACCAAGTTGTTTCCATCCTTGCCGGCGATGACGAAGTCACCACCCGGCAAGGCCGCACCCTGCTTCGCCCCGGTCATGAGGCCGAGGTATTTCATCCAAACCACGTCCCCGTTGGGCGCAAAGCGCGACACCACCGACCCGCTGGCATCGCTGCCCCCGACGATGAGGTCACCACCCGCCTCCGGGGGGCTCAGGACAAACCCTTGCTCGAAGGGACCGAAGCGGTCCACGGGCTGGAAAACCCGGCCCCAGCGCGCTTCCTGTCCTGCCACGGGGCGCAGATCGGTGGCGGCGCCGGCGCCCGCCTTCCGAAGCCTGCCGCCGATCAGCGGCCCGCCCGCATCCCGATGAAACAGGTCAAAATGGTGGAGCGACGCATCGGCATCGGTGACGGTGAACCCGAGCACATCCACGCTGAAACGGCCGATGAGATCCACGCCGGCATCCACGGACCACCAGGGATTCTCGAGTGGACCAAGCCGGAAATCGTTCTGCAGCCGGATGCCCAGCGTGGGGCCGCCGTTGAGGATGTGGGCGATGCTGCCTTCGATGCCGAGCCCGACCTCGGCCCAGACACCGAGCGTGGCCGCCAGATCATCAAACACCGTGGGGTCCGAGATCCGCAGCGGGATGAATTCCTGGATGGGTTCGTAGAAGAAGCCGTCGTTGGTGCCGTTCATCCGCGCGCGGTCAAAGCCCATTTCCATGCCCACGGTGAAGGCGCTCTGGAGCGGCAAGGTGATACGGGTGGGCACGTTGGCCTCCACACCGGCTTTGAGGGAGAGCACCGGCTGCAAGGACACCGGCACGCCACCCACGTTGAAGGTGATGGCGGGGATGTCATCAATGCGGAACAGTTCTTTGCTCTTTTCCTCCTCGGGTTCGTCCGACGTATCCTCGCCCGCCTCGCACTCGACCACGACATTCAGCACCGCGCCCGCGTCAATGCGCGTGACCGCGCGCTGGAGCTGGAAGTCGCGGACCTTGACCTCGAATTGCAGGCCGGAGGAACGGAAGAGCAGTTCGCCGCTCAGCTTCACCTTCTCGCTGATGAACGTCTCGTTGAAATGCCACGGGATGGCAGTCATGCCCTTGAGGTCCGCCAGGCGCGGATCGTGGGGGTCCTCCTCCTCAATGGATCGAGCCATGCCCGCGCGCAGGATCTCCTCTGTATCCGTGTAGGTGTTCTCGAGCGTCGGATTATAGGGATCGCGGAACGGGTTCCCGTAGATGTCCTTCGAATCTTGCACGAAGGTGGCGCTGCGCAGCACGTCCAACAGCGTCCGCTGCCGTCCGGTCACGCGGACGACGCCGTCCACCACCGAGACGGCGGTGACCTCGAAGGGCAGGTAATTGGACAACACCTTCGGCTCGGACTCGAACGGATTCGCCGAGTTGCCGAGCACCGGCGGCGCCAGCCGGTAGATGGCGGGATCCTCGACCAGCAAGTCCCCCGGCTGCAGGGAGGCGAGCAGCGTCGTCTCGTTGGTGAACACCAGCGTGGTGGCGCCCAGCGGCGCGCTTTCCGCCGGGGGAAGCCACGCCTGCGCGGTCGCGGCGTCTATGCCGGCGGGCGGCAGACTGAACACCCACAACTCGGTGCCGTAGGTTTGGAGGAGTGCGCCGGAAAGAATGTTGCTGCGCACGCTGGCCAGGTTGGTTTGAGCCACGCTGACGTAAAGCGCGCCGGTGGGGGTGGCGACAGCGTTGGCGTTCAAATTGCCGGAGAATGGGATCGAAGCATTGGCGACCTGGTAGGCCACGGCGCCGGCCGCGGTCAGGAAACTGAGGGTGACCTTGCGCAAGGCCTCGGCAGTGGCGTTGCGCACGTCCGCCGCGCACTGGAGCAGAATGCGCCCGTCTGCCAGCACGGTTTCGCCCACGATGCGGATGTTTTCCAGAGGCAGTTGGGATGCCACCGTGACCATGGCACCACTGACCGTTTCCGCGGTGGCGTAGAGCACGGTGCCGGCCAGGATTTCCGCGCGCGCGGCCGCGAGATCCCCAGCCGCCACAATGATGCCGATGGTCTCACTCGATGTCGCCAGACCATTGACGGCGAGCTCCAACCCCGCCTCATACGTGTGCGCGATGGCGTTGCCAAAGGTTCGGACCAACCCGGCTTCGATGGCCGAAAGCATGTTCGCGCCGATGTCGGCCCATTGGCCGGTGTCCAGGTTTCGGAGGTCCGCCGCGACTTCGAGCAGCACGCGTCCATCAGGGAGCGCGGATTCCTGGAGCACCCGGATGTTCTCGGTCACCAGGTCGCGGGCGGGGTGGAGGAAGGTACCCAGCGAGGGCACCGTGTACTCGGCGGCCAACGCGGGGCGGGCAACGAGCATTGCCAGGGAAGCAATCAGAACGCTCAGATGTTTCATGGGGCTTCCTTGGGGTTGGATCGGGTTTGGGGCAGTATCGAATCAGTCACTTGGTCGGCTTGATTTGTTGAAACCTGCTGTTGAAGTTCCGCCTGTGCCGCGGAAAATAACCGCTTCCGGGGCACGAACGTCTTCACGCCCTTTCGATGAGACCAAGTTTGGCTCCCAACTCGACGTGAGCGTCCTCCCGGTTGTAACTCATCAGACGGAGCAACGATGCTTGGGAGCGCTCCATTTCCCGGCCGGCGGTGCCTTTCTCCCGAAGTTTCTCCGGTACCAGCGCGATGCCGGCCTCCGCCCGCTTGCGGTCGTAGAGCTGTTCTGGCTTGAGCCGGTCGGCCGGCCTGAGCTGGTGCTGCCGTACTGGGTCATCAGCCTCGAAAACCACAAACCGGCACGGAGCCCTGCGTTTGAAGCGGCGGTGGTCCCACTCGTTGGCCGAAGGGGATGAAAATACGGTCAGCAGGTGTGGGCAAACTGCCAGTTTGGCCGCAGAGGGTTTGCTGGTAACTTTTCGCGAAAAGCTTCTCGAAAGTAACCTGCACCAACTCCCGGTCCTCCCAGTGTAAGTATCCGCGGCTGTGCGCGAAAAATGGAGCGGTTGCCGGTGCGTACCCCAGAGCCAATCGGAACCCGACCGTCCCCGGGCGGATGCTCCACCACGGGCCTCCAAGACTGTCGCCCAGCGTGGGGTACAAAAAGTCAATGGTGCGGCAGGGCTTTCCATGACCGAGCAGCAGCAGACGCCTCAAAATGGCCGCGCCAATAAATCTGTCAAATGACTCCACCTTTCCCACTTAATGATCGGCCAAGCATCCCGCACTTGGCGTAGCCGAAGTGACGGAACCGGCAACATCGTTTGGTGCCGGTGGTTGGCTTTCGCTGGGCTCCTGGTCGGGCATCCCACTCCGTCACTGAGGAATACCGAAGAGTTGCCGGCTTGTGCACCTTACACGAACACAACCTTCGTCGTGGGTGCTTCAGGATCCCAACCGCGGGTGGGGGCAGGGGTAATGCTCGCCACTTCCTTGATGGAAATCTGCCGGCCGCGGGTGCGCGGACCTTTCACGTCCACCTCACCCGGCGCGCAGGTCTGCTGGTTGATCTTCTGTCGCGGGGCCGGTTTGTAGCGGATGTAAAGCATCTCCGGTGTGTCGGGCGCGAAGAAGTGCACGCGGCATTTCTCACCTTCGGGCACGCAGTAATAGTCTTTGTCCAGGATGGCGCCGCCAAAGGTGAAGCGCTTGAGGTACACCGCGTCACGCGTGCTGTAGGCCATGGTGAACACGCGGTCCCGATCCGGCAGCCCGGCATGGACAAGGTCCGGACCAACAAACAGCTTTTCGGGCAACTCAATGACCTTGTAGCGGCCGTCGCGGAAGACCACCAGGATGCGGTCGAACTTGGTGCACTCGGTTTTGAACTCCTCACCGTTGACCTTGTGACCGAGGTAGCCGCTCTCGCGGTCGTAGGCGACTTTGAACGCCTTGAAGGCCACCTCGCGTGCATCAATCTCATCGTGCCGGCTGCTGCGGGTCCGGCGCGGGTAGTGCGGACCGTACTTTTCAAGCAGGCCCTCGATATGGGCGACGGCGTATTTGACGAGCTGTTTGAGGTGCTTGCGCGTGTCCGCCAGGTCCGCCCTGACCCGCTCCATCTCCGCGCGGTGCTGCTCGATGTCGAAGAGCGAAATCCGGCGGATGCGCACCTGGAGCAGGCGCTCGACGTCCGGGTCGGTCAGCGGCCGCACCAGTTCCCGGGCAAAGGGCTTGAAACCGTCGTACACCGCAGCGCAAACCGCCTCGTTGGTCTTGCAGGTTTCGAGGCGCTTGTAAATCCGCTCCTCGATGAAGATGCGCTCGAGGGTACGGAAATGGAGCTCGTCTTGGAGCTTCCGCTCTTTGAGTTCCAGTTCGCGCTTGAGGAGGGCAACCAGTTGGTCGGTGTTCGCACGCAGGATGTCGCTCACGGTCATCTCGACCGGCCGGTTGTCTTTGATGACGACGATGCGGCTGGCGATGGTGACCTCGCAATCGGTGAAAGCGTACAGCGCGTCCACCATCTTTTCCGCGTCCACGCCGGCCGGACACCTGATCTCGATCTCGACGTTTTCGGAGGTGAAGTCATTGATGGCTTTGACCTTCAATTTGCCCTTGCGCGCGGCGTCCTCGATCGAGGCGATGAGCGACTCGGTGGTGGTGGCGGGCGGGATTTCCCGGATGACGACGGTGCTCTCATCCTTGATCGCGAGGCGGGCGCGCACTTTCACCGTACCCCGGCCGTCGCGGTAATCGCGGGCGTCCATCAACCCACCGGTGGGGAAGTCGGGCAGGCACTTGAACGGCTCGCCCTTGAGGAGGGCGATCTGGGCGCGAAGCAACTCGGGGAAATTGTGCGGCAGGATTCGTGCAGCCAGACCCACGGCAATGCCCTCGGTGCCCAGCATCAACGCCAGGGGCAGCTTGCTGGGCAGGGTGACCGGCTCCCGATTCCGCCCGTCGTAGCTGGGGACCAACTCCGTGATCTCATCGTTGAACAATTCGGTGCGCGCCAACTCGGTGAGCCGGCACTCGATGTAACGCGGTGCGGCCGGCGGGTCACCGGTGTACAGGTTGCCGAAGTTGCCCTGGCCCTCGATGAGGTAGCGCTTGTTGGCCAGCACCACCAGCGCCTCGCCGATCGCCGCGTCGCCGTGCGGATGAAACTTCATCGTGTCGCCCACGACGTTGGCGACCTTGGTGAAGCGGCCGTCGTCGCCGAGGTGCAGCGCCCAAAGGATGCGGCGCTGCACGGGCTTCAAGCCGTCCGCCAGGTTCGGGATGGCGCGGTCGCGAATGACGTACGAGGCGTAATCGAGAAAGCCGCGGTCCACGCGGCGGTGGAGCGGCGCCGTGACCTGTTTGGGGTTAAACGGCTGGTGCACCACCGCGAGCGAGCCGGGCACGGCCTCAGCCTGGACATGCGTCTCGCCGTTGCCGCCTAGCGGCAGGGTGGACTCCGGCGCGGACGGCGGAGCGCTGGCGGAAGCCGCCTGCTTTGATGACTTCGAGGCGGACGCTTGCCCACCGGCTGCCGGTGGGGCGGACAGTTCGAGCTGCTTCGGATCGCGTTTGCGTTTGCCTGCCATGTTGAAAAACCCGCGCACGGACGCGGCGCAAAATCCTGCCGCGACCGGTACGGAAACTGAAGGCAAACTTGCCCGACCAGTCATGCCCGCCGGTGGCCGGATGCCTGGCGCCCTCACCGGGGGCTTGACCGTCCCCGGCCCCGTCCACCACCCGGCTGGAATATTGCGCGACGGGGCGGAAAGGATTACACACATCCCGCCTTGCATGGACCGCCAGCCGTTACCGTTGGATTTGGGCCGCTTGAAAGTCTTCCCACTCGCCGAGCGGAAGAGTCTGACCGCGCTTGAGGAAATCCTGATCGAGCCGGCCGATGACCCGCCGCCGGTGTCCGACGCGGTGGCCGCGCAGGTGGCCGAATGCGCGCGCCGCATCCGCGCGGCCCGGGCGCGCCGGGCCGGCGTGATGCTCATCTATGGCGCGCACCTCATCAAAAACGGCGGCCAGCTCTTGCTCGTCCGGCTCATGGACCACGGCTGGGTGACGCATCTGGCCACGAATGGTGCCGGCACAATCCATGACTGGGAATTTTCCTGGCTCGGCCGCTCGACCGAGAGCGTGCGCGAAAATGTGGCCACCGGCACGTTCGGCACCTGGGATGAGACCGGCCGCCACATCCATACCGCCTTGCTGCTGGGTGGCATGCGTGGCGAAGGCTACGGTCGCGCGCTCGGCCGGTACATCTACCAGGACGGCGGGGTGGTGCCGACGGCCGCCGAACTCGAGCAAGCCATCCGCATCAACCCCGCTGACCCGCTCACCGCCGCGCGCGCCGATTTGCTGACCGCCCTCCGCCAGCACAAGCTGCCGCCCGGCCCGCTGTTGGTGAACCACCAGTGGCGCAACGCCTCGCCGCTCGCCAACGCCTTCCGCCACGAGGTGCCGTTCACCGTCCATCCCGGTATCGGCTACGACATCATCACGAACCACCCGTTCTTCAACGGCGCGGTGATCGGCCGCGCGGCGGGACTCGACTTCCGCCAGTTCGCCGGTTCGGTGGACATGCTGGACGACGGCGTGGTGCTGTCCATCGGGTCCGCGATCATGGGCCCGCAGGTGTTTGAGAAGGCGCTGAGCTGCGTGAACAACCTCCGCTGCCAGCTCGGCCGGCCCGTGGTGAGCGGCCACCACATCTACGTGGTGGACCTGCAGGACGGCGGCGGCTGGGACTGGACGCACGGCGAGCCACCCCGGGACAACCCGGCGTACTACCTGCGGTTCTGCAAGAGCTACTCGCGCATGGGCGGCATGATGCACTACGTCCAGTGCGACAACGTGGCGTTTCTGCACCGCCTGTATCGTGAACTGGCCAGGTGCGGCGGCTGAGGCGCCGCCGACCCATCTCCCGAACCGACCCGACCGCGCATGAAACCTGATCGCTTCCGCGAGATCACCGCCCGGTATCCGGCGCTGCGCGTGGCCATCGTGGGTGACTTCTGTCTGGACCGGTACCTGGAGATTGACCCGGCACTGACGGAAACTTCGATCGAGACCGGTCTGCCGGTGTACAACGTCGTCAACGTCCGCGGCCAGCCGGGCGCGGCCGGCACGATCCTGAACAACCTCGTGGCATTGGGCGTCGGCGCCATCCACCCGGTGGGCTTTTGCGGCGAAGACGGCGAAGGCTTCGAGCTCCAGCGCGCGCTGCGCGCGCGGGCCGGCGTGCGGCTCGAGCATTTCCTGCCCACGCCACTGCGCCGCACCTTCACCTACTGCAAGCCGCTGGTGCTCGAACCCGGCAGGCCGCCGCGCGAATTGAACCGGCTTGACTCGAAAAACTGGTCCCCTACACCCGCCGAGGTTGAAGACCGCTTGCGCGACTCGGTGCGCCGACTCGCGCGCGACGTGGACGCGCTCATCGTGATGGACCAGGTGGACCGCGCCGACACCGGCGTGGTGACGCGCCGCGTACTCGAAACGCTCGGCGAGGTGGCGCGCGCCAATCCGGTAAAACTCATCATCGCCGACAGCCGCCGCGGCCTGCGCGACTTCCCGCCGGTCACCTTCAAAATGAACGGCGCGGAACTTGGCGCGTTGACCGGCGCCGGGCCGTTGACGGAGCTCGAGACGGTTAAATGTCACGCCCGCGACCTGGCGGCGCGAAACGGCCGGGCGGTTTTTGTCACGCTGGCGGAGCGCGGCATCGTGGGCGCCAGCCCGGCCGGCGCGGTGGAACACGTGCCGGCGCTGCCGGTGCGCGGCGAAATTGACATCGTCGGAGCCGGCGATGCGGTGACGGCGAACCTGACCTGCGCGTTGGCCGCCGGCGCCGCGTTGCGGGAGGCGCTCGAACTGGCGATGGCCGCCGCGTCCATCGTCATCCATCAACTCGGCACCACGGGCACGGCGTCGGTGCCCGAACTTCGCGCCCTCGTGGAAGCGCGCGAAGATCCGGCCTGAGCCAACGTGGAGGGGCGAACGCCGCGATTCCCGGACCCTGTCCCGCCCGCCCATGATGTAAACGCCCATGCCCCGTGGTTGGTCGGACAGCCCCATCAAGAGGGAAATCTAAAAGTCGAAGTCCAGGGTTGAAGACCGGCATCCGGCCTTGCCACGCGGGTGGGTACGAGTTAAGACTTTGACACGATGAGCAGGGCGGGGGCAGTACGGTGGGCGGGATTCACACTCATTGAACTGCTGGTGGTGCTGGCAGTGATCGGGGTGCTGGCGGGACTGCTTCTGCCCGCCTTGAGCCGCGCCAAAAGCCGCGCCCAAGCGGTCGCCTGTTTGAACAACCTCCGTCAGTGGGGCCTGGCCACGCAACTTTACGCCGCGGACCACGACGACTTCCTGCCGCCGGACGGCACGCCCAATCCCGGCGACGCCGCGACCAACACCGGCTGGTACATCCAGTTGCCGCGCGAGTTGGGCCTGCCGCGGTATCACGACATGCCCTGGCGGACCAACGCCGCCCTCGAGCCGGGGCGCTCGGTCTGGATCTGCCCCGCCAACCCGCGCCGCAGCAACGGCCGGGACCTTTTTCACTATTGCCTCAACGAGCACGTGAACGGCACCGGCGCCGACGACCACCCCGTGCGGCTGGGTACAATCCCGGAACCGGCACGGGTGGTGTGGCTCTTCGACACGAAGAACCTGCCGGCGGTGGGCTACTGGAACTTCGTCCACACCAACCTGCATGCGGGCGGCGCGCAGTTCAGCTTTCTGGACGGCCACGCCGCGCGCCACCCACGCCGCGAGTACTGGGACGAAGCGGCCAACCAGGCCCGGAGTCACAGTCCCGCGCTGTGTTGGGTCCCCTGAGTCGCGGTTCAAAAGCGCCAGAGCCGGAATGGCGCGTCAAACCACAGGCCGTTGAAGTCCAGTTGCAGGTTGGGCGGATCAAGCGTGCCCACCACCCAGAAGACCTCGTTGCGCGGGCGGAGCAGCGCTTCCAGTTCCGCGAACATCGCGGCGTCGAAGCCGACCACCCGATACCGGCCGCGGCGCAGTTCGTGCCGGGCCATGAGGCGCAGCAGATGCTCCGCTTCGGCGGGCGAGCGTTTGAACACCCACAGTTCTGCCTCGGGCACCTTCACCGCCAGCCGGTCGAGTTTGTCCACGCCGCACTCCCCGCACTCCACCCAGAGCGCCGCGCGCAGCGTGTAGTCGAACTGCACCAGGTCCGGCAGGTACGGGATGTTGTCGTCGTGCAACGGCGGCTCGATCTGGAGCCGCTCGCGGTGCAGCAGCAGGTAGCCCAGCAGCTTGAGCAGCACGTGCGCGGCCGTCTCGGTCTCGCGCTGGCCGATGATGACCTTTGCAGGCAGCCGGCAGCGCGGGTCGGCGGCGCGTAGGTGGAAGCTGAATTTGCCGGCCATCGCGGGTGGGTGGTTCAAGGCTCGACATACACGGGCAGCCCGGCCCAGACCAGCCGCACCAACAGCGCGGCGTCCCAGTTCGCCAGCCGGAAGCAGCCGTGCGATTCCGTCCGGCCCACGTCTTCGGGGCGCGGCGTGCCGTGGATGCCGTAGCCCGGGCGGTCCAGCCCGATCCAGGCCACGCCCACCGGATTGTTCGGGCCGGGCGGGAGTGTGAGTTTGCGGTTGAGCCGCCGCGCCTCGGCGGATTCCGGGAAAACCTCCGGATTGAAGGTGTACGTGGGGTGCTCCGCCGCCGTCACCACCGTGAGGCGGCCCACCGGGCGTTTCTCGATCCGCGCGCCTATGCTGCACGGAAAGTGCACGATCAAATTGCTCTGCGCGTCATGGCCGGTGAGGATGCGGTCCTGCAGGCCGATGCGGATGAACGCCAGCCGGCTGGTGAGAGCGGGCGGAGGCACGTGCGGCACACTCACGGTGAGGCCGGGCCAGACGTTGGTCCAGTCCACGCCGGGATTGAGTCGCCGCACCAGCAACGGGTGGGCGCGGTGCTCCTCGGCCACCAGTTCGAGCGCGCTCGCGAAATCCAGCCGTGGCTGCAACGACTTGCCCAGCCACGTCGGGCTGAGGGGCAGCAGCCGGGCCAGATCGTTGCTGGAGACGGTGTAGGTCGTGAGGGCCGGTTCGTCGAGCGTGAGCCGCGCGCGGGTGGCGGCGTCCAGCGCGCCGGTGACCGGCAACCCGGACCGGCGTTGTAGGGCGCGCAACGCGGCGCGGGTCTGGTAGCCCAGCGCGCCGTCAATCGGACCGGAGGAGATACCCCGGCGCGCCAGGGCCACCTGCGCCTCGAGGACGTTTGCGACCGGCCGGGGCGAAAAGGCCGACGGTGCGGCCGGCCTGGCCGGCGCGGGCTGAACAATGGGGCCGCTGGTGGTCGAGGTGGGCGCCAGCGTGCGGCTGCCCGGTGGTTGAGCACGGAGAACCGGCGGGGCCGAGGTGCGCGCCTGTGCGGGCAACACACGGGCAGCGGTGTTGCCGGGCATGGCCGGCCGGGCCGCGGGCGTGGGCACGGCCGTGCGGAACACGATCCAACCCACAAAGCCCAGGCCGGCGGCGGCCAGAAGCAGTTGCGCCAGTGCGCGCGGCGGCCAGCGCCTTCGGAGGGTCTTGTACCGGGTGTAAATCTGCACGGGGACGGTGACGAGCCTGAATCCAGCCGCCCGGTCGGCCGCGTGGCGCCCCCCGGCAGACCTGCGACGGCACCGAACCCTGGCCGAGACCGGCGCCTAGCGCCCGGGCGGCTGGGCCGGCAGATTGGTCCGCCCGGGCGGGGCGTTGGTGATGTGGTACCGGGCCAGGACCCTGGCGAAATCCGGATTGGACTGGGCGAAGCGACGCAGGTCCTCGATCAGGCGGTTCATCTGCGGCGCCACGTTGGTTTCATAATCGCCGACGCCCCTGGCCAGTTCCTGCACGGTGAAATTCAATTGATTCGCCTGCGCGACCAGCCAGCGAATCTGGTGAAACAAGGCCAGCGTGGTGGTCAACAACACGACGGTCACCACCACCATCAGCGTCTGCACCAGGAAGCCCTGCGATCGGAGTTCGCGTTCGAGGGAGGCCACCGCCGGCGAAGCCTCGGACTCCGGTGCGGGGGAAGCGGGGGCGGGTGTTTCCATGGATGAAAGCTCAACGGTTGGTGGCGGCCGGCGCGAGGTCCAGGCGCTGGAGCAGACCGGTGTGCGCCTGCATGAGGCCGGCGGCGGCGGGTACCTTGCGGCCGAACTCGAGCGTCTCGACGGCGAGCGTGCGGGCCACGGTCATGTTCTGCCGGGCCAGGTTGGCGGCAAACTGGAGGCGCTGGGCCTGGGCTTGCAGGCGCTGGGCCGCGTTGAGAACCTGAAGGTAGCGGAAAAAGACGAGCAGATTCGCCGCCGCGCCGATCAACACCAGCGCCAGCAGCACGTTCGTCACCCAGGAACGCCGTTGCATGGGATCAGCTTAACGGTCGCGGCGGGCGCCTCCAAGCGGGATTTCGCGCTACATCCGCTCCGGCGTCTCGATGCCCAGCGCGTGCAGGCCGGTTTGCAGCACCCGGGCCGTGAGGTCGCACAACGCCAGCCGGCCGGCGCGCGTGGCGCCGGTCTCCTTGAGCACCGGACAGGCCTCGTAAAAATCAGTGAACCGGCCCGCCAGTTCGTAGAGGTAATTGCACAGGTAGTTCGGGCGGTACTCGGCGGCCACGGTCTCGAGGGTGTGGCCGAAGTTCAACAGGTGTCGCGCCAGCGCGAGTTCGGCCGGGACGGCGGGCCGGAGGTGCGCCGCGGCGGCCCGCGCGTCCCAGGCCTCACCGGTCTCCGCCAGCTTGCGGAAGATGCTGCGGATGCGCGTGAAGGCGTACTGGAGGTACGGCGCGGTGTTGCCGCTCAAGGCGAGCATCTTATCCCAGTTGAAGACGTAGTCGCTCTGCCGGTTGGGCAGGAGGTCCTGGTATTTGACCGCGCCCAGGCCCACCATGCGCGCGATCTCGCGGCGCTCGGTCTCGGGCAGTTCCGGGCTTTTCATGGAAACGATCCGCAAGGCGCGTTCCTCGGCTTCATCGAGCAGGTCAGCCAGCTTGATGGTGTCGCCCGCGCGCGTTTTGAACGGCTTGCCGTCCTCGCCCAGAATCGAGCCGAACCACACGTGGGCCAGCGTCACGCGCGCCTCGGGATGCCACTTGCGGAACGTGGCAAACATCTGTTTGAAGTGGAGCTGTTGCCGGCCGTCGGTGACGTAGATGATCTCGTCCGGCCGCCAGGTCTCCAGCCGGTACGCCAGCGTGGCGAGGTCGGTGGTGGCGTAGTTCGCGGCGCCGTCGCTTTTTTGAATGATGGCCGGATGCGCCTTGAGTTCCGGATCGTCGTCGAAGAACACCACCTGGGCGCCGTCGCTTTCGCGGGCGATGCCACGGGCGATCAATTCGGCCACGACGTCGTGGAGCCGCGGGTTGTAGAAGCTCTCGCCCAGTGTGTGGTCGAAGCGCACCCCCAGCCGGGCGTAAATGGCGTCGAACTGGTGCTGCGACAACTCCAGCATCCGCCGCCAGATGGCCAGGTTGTCGGCGTCGCCGCGCTGGAGTTTCACCAGTTCCTGGCGGGCGGCCTCCAGCACGGCCGGATCCGTTTCGCTGGCGTGGTTCACCAGCCGGTAGAGGCGCTCCATTTCGGCGACCGGGTCGCGTTCGAGCGCCGCCGGGTCGAGATGGTGTTTCCAGCCCACGATCAGCTTGCCGAACTGCGTGCCCCAGTCACCGAGGTGGTTGTCCGTGATGACGCGGTGCCCGAGCAGCCGCAGCACCCGGGCCAGGCAATCGCCCAGGATCGTCGAACGGATGTGGCCGACGTGCATCGGTTTGGCGACGTTGGGCGAACTGAAATCCACCACTATCGTGCGCGGCGGGGCGGCCGGCGTGAAGAACAGATGCTCGCCGCGGGCGGCGGCCTGCAGGGTGTGCGCGACCGCCGTACGTCGCAGGTGGAAGTTCAGGAAGCCCGGGCCGGCCACCTCCACGCGGTCGCACAGGTCGGCGGCGTCCAGCTTGCGGGCCACGTCGCCGGCGACGTTCCGCGGGTTGAGTCCGCGCGCCTTGGCCAGCGCCATGAGGGCGTTGCTTTGATAGTCGCCGAATTTCGGGTCCGGACACGGGCGGACCAGCACCGAGCCCACGTCGGCGTCCGGCAACACGGCCTTCACGGCGGCCTGCAAACGGGATTCAAGAAAATGGTGCAACATGCACGGGTTACAACCATCGCGGAGCGCACCGGCGGCGCCGGCTAGCGGGCCACGGCGTTGTCGCGGATGATCGCGTAAATCGCCGCGGCATCTGGTGCCTGCTCGATGGCCTGGCGCAGCTCGCGTCGGTGCAGCAGTTTGGCGATGTCCGCCAGCGTGTGCAGGTGTTTCTGGAACTGGCCCTGAGGGACCAGAAACAGGACCACCAGATTCACGCGCTGGTTGTCCAGCGCCTCAAAATCAATGCCGGTCTGCGACCGCCCGAACGCGCCCACGACCTCCTGGATCAGATCGGTCGAGGCGTGCGGAATGCCGATGCCGTAGCCGATGCCGGTGCTCATGGAGCGCTCGCGGCGCTGAACCACGGCGCGGACGGCTTCCATGTGCTCGGCCTTGATGCGCCCGGCGGTGACGAGGCAACGGATCAACTCGTCAATGGCCTCCCAGCGATTGGACGCCTGGAGCGCGGGTATGATCGAGTCGGGCGTGAGGATGTCGCTGAGCGTCATAGGCCGGACTGCGTGGCGGCATTCCGCCGCAGCCGCTCCGTCATTTCAAGCGGAATTCCGAATCATTTGCGCCGCGCTCACCCGAGCCGCTCCGGGTTGAGCGGCTGGAGGTCGGGTGGCACGAAACGGCCGTCGCGCCGGATGAGTTCGCCATCGAACCACACCTCGCCCCCGCCGTACTCCGGCCGCTGGATCAGCACCATGTCCCAGTGGATGGCCGACTTGTTGCCGTTGCCGCAATCGGCGTAGGCGTTGCCGGGCGTGAAGTGCAGCGAGCCGGCGATCTTCTCGTCGAAAAGCGTGTCGCACATCGGCTCGCGGATGTGCGGGTTGAAGCCCAGCGAAAACTCGCCGATGTACCGCGCGCCCGGGTCGGTATCGAGGATTTCGTTCAAGCGGCGGGCGTTGCTGCCGGTGGCGTTGACAATGCGGCCATCCTCGAGCTCGAGCCGCACGTTGTCGAAACGCGACCCGGCGTAGAGGGTGGGCGTGTTGAACTGGATGACGCCGTTGGCCGACCTGAGCGTGGGGCAGGTGAACACCTCCCCGTCTGGCAAATTGCGCAGGCCATTGCAGGGTTGGGCGCCGATGCCCTTGATGCTGAATTGCAGGTCCGTGCCGGGGCCCTTGAGGTGGACGTGGTCGGCGCGCTTCATCCGGCGCACCAGCGGGGTCATGGCCCGTGCCATCTTCCGGTAATCCAGGGTGCAGACCTGGAAGTAGAAATCTTCGAACGCCTCGGTGCTCATGCCCGCGGCCTGGGCCATGGACGGCGTGGGCCAGCGCAACACCACCCAGCGGGTGTGATTGAGCCGGCGGTCCAGCACCGGGCGCATTGTCTTGTTGAATTGATTGAGCCGGTCCGTGGGCACGTCGGCGCCTTCGTTGGCGTTGTGCGCGCCCCGCAGGGCGATGTACACCTGCATCCGCCGCATGCGATTCAACTCGAGGTCGCGCACCAGCGCGGCGTGCTTCGCGTCCGTCGCTCGCATGATCTCGCGCGTGAGCCGCGTGTGGCGCACCTCCACGATCGGAATGCCCCCGGCCGCGCGCACGGCCCGCATGAGCGCGACGCCGAATTCATCCGGCACCTCGATCAAGTCCAGCAGCACATGGTCGCCGCGCTTGATCGCGGTCGAGTACTCCACCAGCAGGCGGGCCAGTTGGATGTAACGTGGATCCGTCATGGGCCCAGGCTAGGAAGCCCGACAGGGCCGGTCGAGGGTGTTTTGCAGCGCGGGCGCGTCTGGATAGCACCCCGCCCACCCCGCCCCACCGCCGGTCCGGCGAGGCGGGGATTGCCAAAGCGTCGTCCCGCCGCAACGCTGGGCGCATGATTGCACCCTGGCCAACCCTGGCCACCGAACGCCTGGCTGATTACCGCGTGTTCACCGTGCGCCGCGTGGTCCGGCGCTCGCCGCGCACGGGCCGCGAGCATGACTTTTTCGTTCTCGACACCCCCGGCTGGGTGAACGTCATCGCCCTGACACCGGACCGCCAGATGGTGCTGGTCGAGCAGTACCGGCACGGCACCGAGTCGGTGGAGTTGGAAATCCCCGGCGGCGTGATGGACCCCCACGACGCCTCGCCGGCGGCAACCGGCGCGCGCGAGCTGCGCGAGGAGACCGGCTTCGCCGGCGAGAACGCCCGCGTGATCGGCACGGTGCGGCCGAATCCGGCGATCATGAGCAACCTCTGCCACACGGTACTCATCGAAAACTGCGTGCTCCGGCATGAGCGGGAGTTTGACCACGGCGAGGACCTGATCACGCGGCTGGTGCCGCTGGCCGAGGCGCCGCGGCTGGTCGCGCAGGGGCGGATCCGCCATTCGCTGGTCGTGGCGGCGCTGTACCATTTTGAACTCTGGCAGCGCGGCCTGCACGCCGGCTGACCGCCCGCGCGGTTTAACGCGAACCGGTGGCCCATTCCGCAGCCGGTTCGCCCGCCGTGCGCCGAATGATTTCGTCCAGCGGCACTGCGGGCCGGAAGCCCGTGAACAGCTCCAGCTTTGCCACCGAAGGCCGCCGCCGCCGCAGGTCCTCGAAGCCCGGCGCATACGCCGCGTCGTAGGGCACCAGCTCAATCACCGACGGCGAGTGCAACGCGGTGATCACCCGCTGGGCCAGTTCGCGGATGCTGACTTCCTCGGTACCGCCCACGTTGAACACCTGGCCGCGCGCGGCCTCGCAACGCATCAGCCGCCATAGCGCCTCCACCGTGTCCGTCACGAGGCAGAAGCAGCGCGTCTGCCGGCCGTCACCGTACACCCGCAGCGGGCGGCCCGCGCGCGCCGCCTCGATGAACCGCGGCAGCACCATCCCGTACCGGCCGGTCTGCCGCGGCCCCACCGTGTTGAAGAGACGCGCGATGATCACCGGCAGGCCGCGCTCGCGGGCGTAGGCCAGCGCGAGGAATTCGTCCATCAACTTCGAGCAGGCGTAGCTCCAGCGGCCCAGATGCGGCGGACCGATGATCAGATCATCCTCTTCGCTGAACTCCTCGCGCTGGCTCTTGCCATAGACTTCGGACGTGGACGCCAGCAACACCGGCACCGGGCGCGCGCCGGCCGCAGCCAGGACGGCCTCGGTCTCGTCCAGGTTGGTGCGGATTGTTCGGATCGGCGAGCGCACCACCAGGTCCACGCCCACCGCCGCGGCCAGGTGAAACACCGCGTCCGCCTCGGCCAGCAGGGCGTCGAGGTCCGGGCAGGTGGAAACCGCCGTTTCGATCACGCGCAACCGCGGATCCGCCCGCACAACGGTGAGGTTGGCCGGGCTACCGGTCGAGAAATCGTCAATCACCGTGACGCGCAGGCCTTCGCCCAGCAGCCGCTCGACCAGGTGCGAGCCGATGAAGCCGGCACCGCCGGTGACCACCACGTGATTGCCCGTTTGCATGAAACAAGGTGCGGCCGGGAACGGAAGTGCGGACCGGGAACACCGGTCGTCTCGTACTGTACCCGCCCCGCTCCGTCGCGCCGCCATCCCAGCAGATTACGCCGGGCCAGGGAAGCCCGGCGGTGGGGCCGGCCGGGATCCGGAATCCTTGCTGACGCAACCGTCGGCCGGGTGGTAGCCTCGAGGGCGTTCGCCATGAAAGCTGCTTCGCCGATCACATTTTCCCGACGTCAGTTCCTGGCCCGCGGCCTGGGTCTGGCCGCATTGTCCGTCGTGCCCGTGCACGTTCTGGGTCGCGGCGGTGAGCCGCCCAGCAACCGCCTGAACCTCGTCTTCGTCGGTGTGGGCGGCCGGGGTGGCGCCAATTTTGCCGAACTGGCCGGCGAAAACGTCGTCGGCATCTGCGACGTGGACGAAGGCCGCGCGGCCGAGGCGCGCAAACAGGCGCCGCGGGCCCGGTTCGATCGTGACTTCCGCCGCCTGCTCGACGCGGTGGGCCGGGAGGCTGACGCCGTGGTGGTGTCCACACCGGACCACACCCACGCCGTGGTGGCGCTGCGCGCCATCCAGATGGGCAAGCACGTGTACTGCGAGAAACCACTCGCGCATTCACTGGGCGAAATCCGGCGGCTCGTCGAAGCCGCGCGCGCGGCGAACGTGGCCACGCAACTGGGCAACCAGGGTCATTCCAGCGATTCCATCCGCTCGTTTTGCGAAATGATCCAGGACGGCGCGCTGGGCGTGGTGCGCGAAGTCCACGCCTTCGCCCAGAATTCCTACCGCCCGCGCGGCTACCTGGTGCGTCCGGCCGAAACGCCGCCCACGCCGCCGGGGCTGGACTGGGACCTCTGGCTCGGCCCGGCGCCGGCGCGGCCGTACCACCCGGTGTATCATCCCGGCAAATGGCGCGGCTGGGTGGACTTCGGCACCGGCATCGTCGGTGATTGGACCTGCCACGTGCTGGACCCGATTTACTGGGCGCTCGATCTGGGCGCACCGACGGCCGTGATTGCCCACGCGCTTGACTACGCCGACCCTCGAGTGCGGGCCGAGACGTTCCCAACCGGCTCTGTGATCGTTTATGAATTTCCCGCCCGCGAAGGCCGGCCCGCGGTGAAGGTGACATGGTACGAAGGTGCCTGCCCGCCGCCACGCCCGCCGGAACTGGAGCCGCAGCGCAAGCTGCCGCAGTTCGGCGCGGTCATCGTGGGCGACCGGGGCAGGGCACTGCACGGTTCGCACGGCGCGGGCGGTTGGCAATTGTTGCCCAAGGTGCGCGACGACGCCTACCCGCGGCCGACGCCGCGGATTCCGCGCGTGAAAGGCCACCACGCGGACTGGGTGAGCGCCTGCAAGGGCGGGCCGGTGGCCAGCGCGAACTGGAATTACGGCGGACCGCTGGCCGAGGTGGCGCTGTTGGGCGTGCTGGCCCAGCGCTTCCCCGGCCAGCGGCTGGAGTGGGATTCGCGGAATCTGCGCGTGACCAACTTCCCTCCGGCCAACGCTTTCATTGACCCGCCGTACCGGGAGGGGTGGACAGTTTGAACGGCGTGCGGCCATTTGCCGGGCAGCCCAGCTATGCCCCGTCCCACTGACATCCGCCTCCGCGCCGCCACGGTCTGGTTTCTGCCGGTCCGGACCCGCCTGCCGCTGGAATTCGGGCCGGAGACGCTGACCTCGGTCACCTGCGCCCGCGCGCGGGAGCGGTCGAAGACCGGCGGGGCCGCAGCGCCATGGGCTTGCGTCCGCCCGGGCGCTGCGTATGCTGCGTAACATGGATCAGGCCATTTTGGAGCACGAAGCCATGCGGCTGCCACCCGCCCAGCGCGCGTTGCTGGCCGATGCGCTGCTGGTGAGCCTTGATGACGAAGCCGCCCGGGAGGTTGAATCGGCCTGGGCCACTGTGGCCGAAGAGCGTTTGGCGGCTTATCAGCGTGGCGAGGTGGGGGCTTCAGACGGCGCAGCCGTTTTAGGGCGTTTGCGGGCTGGACTTAAGAACGCATGACTTGGCGGTTTCTATCGCCGGCTGAGCGCGATGTGGCGGAAGCTCTGGCCTATTATGAGCGGGCCTCGCCCGGCTTGGGGTTGGCTTTTCTCGATGAGCTCGAAAGTACGGTGCGCCGCATTTTGCTGCAGCCCGAGGCGTGGGCGCGCGTGTCACCCCACCATCGAAGATGCCGCATGCGGCGTTTCCCTTACGGAGTCATCTATTCGATTCAAGGGGAGGTCATTTTAATCGCGGCAGTTTTTCACCTGCGCCGCCACCCAGATTCGTGGAAAAAGCAGCTTTGATTCCCGGTTACCCCACCCGCTCGAAACGTTGGAAATCTTTCCCGAGGTTTTGCGTTTCGGGCCGTGCGGCCCCGCCCAATTCGGATGTTGGGCTGGGTTAACGGGTGTCGTGCAATCGTTGGATCATCCAACCATGCCCCGCCCCACTGACATCCGCGTCCGGGCCGCGACGCTCTGGTTTCTGCCGATCCAGACGCGCGTGCCATTGAAGTTCGGCCCCGAGACGCTCACGTCTGTTACCTGCGCCCGGGCGCGGGTCCGGATCGAGGACCGGCAGGGGCGCAGCGCTGTGGGCTGGGGGGAGACGCCACTGAGCGTGCAATGGGTCTGGCCCAGCCGCCTGTCCTACGAGCCGCGCCACGCCGCGTTGAAGGAGTTCTGTCTCCGGGTCGCCCGGGCCTGGACGGAGTTCGACGCGGCGGGCCACCCGATTGAGCTGGGCTGGGATTTTCAGCGCGGCCCGTTGCGCCAACTGCTCGCCGAGTTCAATGCCTCGAATGGCGGGACGAAATTCCCCCGGGTCCGGCAAGCGCCGGAAGGTCAGAGCTCGGCAGAGTCACGCCCGCCCGAGGTGAGTCGCACCCCGGAGTCTGCATCTGCCGAGACGGAGCCGATGCCCTGGCTGGCGGCGCTGGTGTGCTGCTCGGTGCTCGATCAGGCCATCCACGACGCCTACGGCCAGTTGCTCGGACGACCGGTTTACACAACGTACGGCCGCGATTTTCTCAGCCGCAGCCTGACCGATTTCCTCGAACCTGCCGCCGGCACGCAGCTTTCCTTCCGCGATCTGTACCCGGCCGATTACCTCGCCACGCAGCCGCCGACGCGTCTTCGCGCCTGGCACCTGGTGGGCGGTCTCGATCCCCTCAGCCCGGCCGAACTCACCGGCGCGGAGCCGAACGACGGTTACCCGGTGCTGCTGGCGGAGTGGATTCGCGCCGACGGCCTGAAGTGCCTGAAGGTGAAACTGCGCGGGACCGACGCCGCCTGGGATTACGCCCGGCTCGTGGCGGTCGGGCGGATCGCGGTCGAACACGACGTCGAGTGGCTCAGCGCCGATTTCAACTGCACGGTCACCGAGTCCGCCTACGTGAATGACATCCTCGACCGGCTACGCGACGAACACCCGCGCATTTATGCGATGATCCTCTACGTGGAGCAACCGTTTCCGTACGAGCTGGAGACCCACCGGATTGACGTGCGCAGCGTGACCGCGCGCAAGCCGCTGTTCCTCGACGAAAGCGCGCACGACTGGCCGCACATCCGGCTGGGCCGCGAGTTGGGCTGGTCCGGCGTGGCGCTCAAGACGTGCAAGACCCAGACCGGCGCGCTGCTCAGCGCGTGTTGGGCCAAGGCGCACGGCATGACGCTCATGGTGCAGGACCTCACCAATCCAAGGCTGGCGCAGATCCCGCACGTGCTGCTGGCCGCGCACGTCGGCACCATCATGGGCGTGGAGACGAACGCGATGCAGTTCTATCCCGCGGCCTCGACGGCCGAGGCGGCGGTGCATCCGGGGCTGTACCGGCGGCGGAACGGCGAGATTGACCTGTCCACGCTGCGCGGCCCGGGCTTTGGGTATCGCGTGGACGAAATCCGCCGCGAACTACCCGCGCCGGCGGCGCAGTTCGGCGGGTAGCGGGGTTGGGTTATGCGGAGAACCCGGCCTGTGGCGGACAGCTCGCCGTTTGTCGCAACTTGGATAAGATCCTTCGCATTTTCGAGATCTTCGCCGCCGCCGCGGGGAGGAGCGACTGGCCGCGCCGCTGAAACTGGTCCTGGCCGAAGACCCGGATCAGGCCGTTGTGGAACGATCTGCACGAGTCGATCCGCTGGCTCGCGCGGCGAAGGAGTTGAACACCTGATTGTGAAGGCTTGGTCGGTGGCCTTCCACGATCGGTCGCACAACGGTGGTATGCCGCATTCGTGCGTGTCCAGGCCGGACCTACGGACCGGCAGCGCAGGTTTGACCTCCTTCAAATCGAAGCCGGATTGGGCTCGATTTTCTGTCGCCGGGAACGGCCGTTCTTTGTATCTGGTTCCCAACACTCATGCGGCTCATAAGCGTCCAACGCGCCGCGTACCGGGGTCTCCGCCCGCCGGCTCCGCGTCGGGGGACCGGCGTCCTGGCCGGTGTGCTGGGCCTGGTGGGTGCGCTGCACGCCCTGGAATGGCACGCCTTGCCCGGCGGGCGCTGGGCGCAGTTGCCCCCGCCGGTGGCGGGCCAAACCGGCTTCACCCCACTACCACCCGCCACCACCGGCGTTACCTTCACCAACCACCTGGCCGAAACCACAGCCGCCCGCAATCGCAACCTCGAAAACGGCTCCGGGGTGGCGCTGGGCGACGTGGACGGCGACGACCGGTGCGACGTGTACTTCTGTCGGCTCGAGGGGGACAACGTTCTCTACCGCAACCTCGGAGGCTGGCGGTTTGAAGACATCACGGTGCGGGCGGGCGTGGCGTGCCCGGGCCAGTACTCAACTGGCGCGGCGTTCGCGGACATTGACGGCGACAACGACCTGGACCTGCTGGTCAACGCCCTGGGCGGCGGCACGCGCGCCTTCCGCAACGACGGCACTGGCCACTTCGAGGAGATCACTGGTTCACGGCTCGACCGTCGCCTGGGCGCGACCTCGCTCGCGCTGGCCGACATTGACGCGGACGGGGACCTGGACCTGTACGTGACCAACTACCGGGTGGACACCTTCAAGGACCGTCCCCCCGGCCTGAATGTGGAGGCCCGCCGCTTGGGCGACCGCATCGTGGTCACGCCGGAGGACCGGTTCATCCCGTTGATGCCCCGCGCCGGTGGCGTGGAGGTGATTGAGCGCGGCGACCGCGATTACCTCTACGTGAACGACGGCACCGGCCGGTTCCTGCCCGTGGCCTGGACCACCGGGTCGTTCCTGGACGCCGACGGGCAGCCGCTCACCCAGATGCCCACCGACTGGGGGCTGACGGTGCTGTTCCGGGATTTCAACAACGACCGCGCGCCGGACATCTACGTCTGCAACGACTTCTTCTTCTGGCCCGACCGGGTGTGGCTCAATGAGAACTCCAGCCGGTTCCGCGCGGCGCCCCCGACGGCTTTCCGGTGCTGGAGCGTGTCCTCCATGGGCGGGGATTTCGCCGACTTCAACCGCGACGGCCACGACGACCTGTTTGTGGCGGACATGGTCAGCCGCAACCACGCGTGGCGACACCGGCAACGGCCGCAGATGATGCAGGGCCTGCTCGAGCAGAACCTCGAGAACCCGGAGCACATCCCCGAGGTCGCCCGCAACGCGCTGTACCTGGCCCGCGGCGATGGCACGTACGCCGAGATCGCGCAGTTCGCCGGCGTGGACTTCACCGAATGGTCCTGGGGCGCGGTGTTTCTTGACGTGGACCTCGACGGCTGGGAGGACCTGGTGATCCCCACGGGCAACAACCATGACGTGCAAGACGGCGATGCGTTGCGCGCCCAGGAGGAAATCCGTCGCCTGCCGGACACGCTGGAAAACCGGCTGCGCGGCTGGCGCATGTTCCCGCCCCTGGCCACGCCGCTGCTGGCTTACCGGAACAACCGCAACCTCACATTCACCGACGTCACCGCGTCCTGGGGCTTCGGCGAGCCGGGTCCGTGGCAGGGGCTGGCGTTGGCGGACCTAGACAACGACGGCGACCTCGACCTGGTGGTGAACCGGCTCAATGGCGTTGCCGGGCTTTATCAAAACACCACGGCTGCATCGCGGCTGGCGGTCCGGCTCAAAGGCCAACTGCCCAACACCCGCGGCGTGGGCGCGCGCATCACCGTCCGGGGCGGGCCGGTCACGCAGACCCAGGAAATGATCGCCGGCGGCCGGTACCTCTCGGACGACGATGATTTGCGCGTGTTCGCCACGGGGGCGGCCACGAATCTGACTATCGAAGTGGTCTGGCGCTCCGGCGCGCGCTCGCTGTTGACCCACGCCGGGCCGAACCGCCTTTACGAAATCGCAGAGCTCAACCATGCAGCCCATCCCCTCCATCTCGAACCTCAAGGCCAGCCCCGGCCGTTGTTTGCCGACCTGACCGAGCAACTCGGTCATGTGCACCGCGAGACACCCTTCGAGGATTTCCGCCAACAGCCGTTGCTTTCCCGCAAGCTCAGCAGCCGCGGGCCGGGCGTGGCCTGGTTTGACCTTGATGGCGATGGTTGGGACGACCTCGTGATCGGCGCGGGCCGGGAAGGGCCGCTGGGAGTGTTCCGTAACGAACGCGCGCCGGCGGGCAGCACGCCGGCCAGGCGCCTGATCGCGTTCACGGAACCAGCTTTGGCCATGCCGTGCGGCGACGGCATGGTCGGTGTGCTCGGCTGGCGGCACGGGACCAACGAGACCGCGTTGCTGGCCGCCGGGCCGCCGGTCGGCGCTGAAACGAACCGCGCGGGCATTCGCATCTTGCTCCAGAACGTTGCGCCCACGCCCGACTCACCACCCGAATTGCCCGGCGCGGCGGGTGCGCTGGCCCTGGCAGACGTGGACGCCGACGGGGATCTGGATCTGTTCGCTGGCGGTTGGCCGATGCCCGGCCGTTACCCAGAGTCTTCGCCGGCCGCGCTGTGGCGTTGGAACGACCGCGCCTGGACCCCCGACGCGACGAACACCGCGGCGCTGGGCCGAGTCGGGCTCGTCAACGCGGCGCGATTCGCGGACCTGACCGGGGACGGCTGGCCGGAACTGGCGTTGGCGTGCGAATGGGGAGCGTTGCGCCTTTTCCGCAACGATCGCGGCCGTTTCAGCGACTGGAATCCCCCGCTGACCTGGTCCACCCACCCGCCCAGGCCCTCATCCCCGCACCCCCGCCCCTCAACCCTTTCGGAGTTAACCGGCTGGTGGAACGGCGTGGCCGCAGGCGATTTTGACGGTGACGGCCGGCTGGACCTGGTCGTTGCCGGTTGGGGCCGCAACACCCGGTTCCAGCGTTATCTGGCGCGGCCGCTGCACCTGTACTTTGGCGATCTCGACGACGACGGCATCGTCGAGTTGCTGGAAACCTACTTCGAACCCGGGTCAGGCAAGCACGCGCCGTGGCGGGCGTACGAAACGGTTTCACGCGAGCTGCCTTTCATCGCCGCCGCCGCGCCAAGCTTCCGCGCTTACGGCGAGTCCGGCGTGGACGATTTGCTGGGCGAACGGCGTGGCGAGGTTCAGGTACGTGGAGCGGCTGTGCTCGAATCGCTGCTGCTGCTCAACCGCGGCGAGCACCTCGAGGCGCGCCCGTTGCCGGACGAGGCGCAGTTTGCGCCGGCGTTCGGCCTGACGGTGGCGGACTTCGACGGCGACGGCCGGGAAGACCTGTTTCTGGCCCAGAACTTCTTCGGCGTGGAACCGGAGACCTCGCGGTACGACGCGGGCCGCGGACTGCTGCTGCGCGGCGACGGCGCGGGCGGCTTCACGGCCTTGAGCGGCGCCGAAAGCGGAATTGCGATTTACGGCGAGCAACGCGGTGCGGCGGCCGCGGACTTCGACGGCGACGGCCGCGTGGACCTGACAGTGACGCAGAATCGCGGCGCCACGCGGCTCTATCACAACCGGCAGGCGCGGCCCGGCCTGCGCATACGCCTCGAGGGCCCACCCGGAAATCCGCACGCCATCGGCGCGGTGCTCCGCGTGGGCCGGGACGGAGATTTCGGTCCGGCCCGCGAAATCCACGCCGGTTCCGGCTGGTGGTCGCAGGATTCGGCGGTGGCGGTGCTGGCCATGCCCGCCGGTGCGAATCAACTGCAGGTCCTATGGCCCGGCGGCCGGCTGGGGGTGCATCCGCTGCCGGCGGACGCGCGCGAAATGGTGATCACGCCGGAAAGGCTGCGCGCGGCATCTACCCGCTAGGACGAGGCTCCCGGTCTTGACAGGACCCCACCGCTGCGCGGCCGATCCAACCGCCGGGCGGCGCACCTTGAGCGACCTTGCCTGACCCGGGGCGACGCGGCACCCTCACTCATCGCGCGCCCCGCGTTTTTCGTGATGCGTTCCGTGCTTCAACGAAGGTTCCGCGCGGCCTGCCGCGTGGCGTTGGCCACGGCCTGGCTGGGCTGGACGTGCCTGGCCGGCGCGGGCGCCCCCGCCGAGGAGCCGCGTTTCAGCATCAAGACCTGGGAGAACGACGACGGCCTGCCGCAAAACTCGGTCATCGCCATGATCCAGACGCGCGACGGCTACCTGTGGCTGGGTACGTTGAACGGCCTCGCGCGCTTCGACGGCCAGAGTTTCACCGTTTTCGACGAGAGCAACACGCCCGGCCTGCCAAGCAACCCGATCGTGTGCCTGTTCGAGGACCGCCGGGGCGGCTTGTGGATCGGCACCGAAACCGCCGGCGCGTTTGTCGTTCGCGAAGGCCGGCTGACATCGCTCGACCTGGGCCGCGGCTCGCGAGACGGGCGGCTCGTGGCCGCGAGCGAGGACGCCGCGGGCAACGTGTGGCTGTACACCGCGGACGGCCAGCTTGCGCGGCACCGGGAGGATCAGCTCGAGGTGTGGAAGGTCAGTGTGAGCCAGCCCGGCGCTTACGGGATGGCGTGGGAAGGTCCGGACCTGCTGTGGCTGGGCACTGGCCGCGGTTTGCTTGGACTCGACCCTGCTCTGGCCACACCCACCCGGCCGCCCGCCATCCGACATGAGCTGGGCATTCCGCGCCTCGACCGCGTGCTGACCAGCGCGCGCGGCGGCTGCTGGCGGCTCGGGGATGGCCGGATCGAATGGTGGGTAACCAACCGCCTCGAACGCCGACTGGGGCCGTATCCGTGGGGCAACACCCCGGTGGCCGCCGCCGTGGAGGATCGCGAGGGCAACCTCGTGGTCGGCACGCTGGGCGCGGGCGTGTTCTGGTTCGACGCCGGCGGCCGGGCGACCCAGCTTTCCACCAACCAGCAACTTTCGCACAACTTTGTCCTGTCCTTGCACGCAGACGCGGACGGCAACCTGTGGGTGGGCACTGACGGCGGCGGGTTGAACCGCGTGAGCCGACAGCTTTTCGACACCCTGCCGCCCACCCGCGACCGCGTGGTGCAGACCGTGGCGGAAGACGCCGCCGGCGCGCTGTGGATTGGCTACAACGCGGGCGGTGTGGACCGCTGGCTGGACGGGCGGGTGCAAAGCGTGGGCGTGGCTGAAGGCCTGGTGCAGGCGCCCGTGCGCGCCGTACTGCCGGAGGGCGGCGGCGCGGTGTGGGTGGGCACCTGGGGCGCCGGTGTGTTCCGCATCGAAAACGGCCGGGCCGGGCGCGTCGCGGGCGCTGTGTCGCCGTGGGTTCAGGCGCTGTTTCAAGATCACGCCGGCCACGTCTGGGCGGGCACCGCGAGCGGCCTGGCCCGCTGGGATGGCCGCGGCTGGCGGGTGTTTGGTGCGCGCGACGGGCTGGCGACGGAGGGCGTGCGCGCGATCGCCGAAACCGCCGACGGCAGTCTGTGGCTGGGCACCGCCGGCGGCGGGCTGGTCCGGTTCCGCGACGGCCGGTTCACCGCGTTCCGCAAAAGCGGCGACGGATTGCCCGGCGATGACATTTCCGCGTTGCTGGCGGAGACCGACGGCGGGTTGTGGGTCGGCACGGCGGGCAGCGGGCTGGCCTGGTTTCGTGACGGACGCTGGACCCGCTTCAGCACCCGCGAGGGGCTGGTTAGCAACAGCGTCGCTTACCTGCTGGACGACGGCACCGGGCATCTCTGGATCGGATCCAACGCCGGCTTGATGCGGGTGCCCAAGGCGGCGTTGTGGCGGTTTGCCGCGCACGAACTCGCCTTCATCCCGTGCCGGGTGTACGGCAAACCGGACGGCATGCCCACGCGCGAAGGCACCCGCGGCTCGCAACCCGCCGCGTGCCGGACCCGCGACGGTCGGTTGTGGTTTCCCACCATCAAAGGGCTGGCGTCCGTGGACCCGGGCCGGTTGCGCGCCAACCCGCGGCCGCCGCCGGATGTGTTCATCGAGCGGGTGCTGCTGGACGGCGAGCCGCAAGGCGGCGGCGGACTGCGTCACCAGCCGTTGGAGCGGGTGGTCATCCCTGCCGGCCGGCAGCGGCTGGAAATCCAGTACACCAGCGTGAACCTCGCCGCGCCCGACCGTGTGCGTTTCCGCCACCGGCTGGAGGATCATGAGACGGCGTGGACAGACGCCGGCAGCGCGCGCGAGGCGCGATACAGCCGCCTGCCGCCGGGCGAATACCGCTTCCACGTCACCGCCTGCAACGAGGACGGTGTCTGGAACGAGACCGGCCGTGTGCTGGCAGTGGTGGTGCTGCCGCCGTTCTGGCGCACGTGGTGGTTTCTCAGCCTGAGCGGAGCGCTGCTCTTGGGGCTGGTGAGCGGCACGGTGCATTGGGTTTCCACGCAGCGGCTCCGCCGGCAGGTCGAGCACTTGCGCCAGCAAGAGGCGCTCGAGCGGGAGCGGGGCCGCATTGCCCGCGACCTGCACGACCAGCTTGGCGCCAGCCTCACGCAGATGGCGTTGCTCGCCGAGTTGGTCGAAACCGACCGGGACTCGCCCGCCGAGGTTGAGGCACACGGCCGCCAGATCGCGCAAACGGCGCGGGAAACCGCGCGGGCGCTGGACGAGATCGTCTGGACCGTGAACCCGTCCAACGACATGCTGGAAGGCCTGGTGAGCTACCTCTGCAAGTACATCCAGGACTATCTGGGTGTGGCGGGGTTGAGCTGCCGGATCGAAGTGCCGCCGGAACTGCCCGCGCTGGGTATTTCGCCGGAAGTCCGGCACAACGTCTTCCTCGCCGCAAAGGAGGCCGTGACGAATGTGGTGCGCCACGCCCGGGCCTCCGCGTTGTGGCTGCGGCTGCGGCTCGAGCCGCACCGGTTCACGATCGAGATCGAGGACGACGGCCGCGGCCCGGCGGACATGGATTCCGAGCGCGCGCGGACCCGCAGCGGTCTCAACAACATGCGCCGCCGGCTGGCCGACGTGGGCGGCCGGTGCCTGATCGAGCCGGCACCGGGCCGGGGGACCGTGGTGCGTCTGACCGCGCCGCTGGCCCAGGGCCCGCGCCGACCTGCCTGAGCCATGAACGTCGCCCTTGTCGAAGACAACGACCAGTTGCGGAACACCCTGGCCCGCGTGCTCAACCGTGCGCCCGGCTGTCAGTGCGTGGGCCAGTTCGCCACCGCCGAGGCCGCGCTGGCCGAATTGCCGGCACTGCGCCCGGACGTGGTGCTCATGGACATCAACCTGCCCGGCATGAACGGCGTCGAGTGCGTCCGGCGCCTCAAGCAGAGTCTGCCGGACACCCAGGTGGTGATGCTGACCGCGTACGAGGACACGGACAACATTTTCAACGCGCTGGCGGCGGGCGCGTCCGGCTACCTGCTCAAGCGCACGACCAGCGCGGAACTGCTGGCCGCGTTGCGCGAGGTCATGGCCGGGGGCTCGCCGATGACCGCGCACATCGCCCGCAAGGTGGTGCAATCATTCCAGCGCCCCGCCGCCGCAGCCCAGCCCGCGGAGAACCTCTCGCCCCGCGAGCAGGAGGTGCTCGACCTGCTGGCGCAAGGGCTCATCTACAAGGAAATCGCGGACCGCCTGGGCATCAGTTACGAGACGGTCCACACGTACATCCGACGCATTTACGAGAAGCTCCAGGTGCGCACCCGCACCGAGGCGGTGGCCAAATTTTTGCGGCGGTGAGGCCGTGGTGGACGGGGCGAGGGCACACCCGCGCCGGGTGTGGCGGGAGACGCCTCGCGTCCGCACCATCGAGTCCCAGACCGCCACGACAGTCCGAGACAACCCGGGTCCGGTGGGGTTTTCCGCAAGGGTGCGGACCACCGCACGCAAAGCGCACTGCTCATGTGCCTTTCACTGGTTGCAGGCCAGTGCACCGGGCGTTGCCGCTCACGGCGGCGGCAGGGTCCGCAGGTCAATCAGCGCCACGGTTTCATGCCGGCGGCCGGTATGGAACTGCACGAAGTGCCCGCGTCGGTCGAACGACGGGTGCGGATGCACCTGTGCCCTGTCACGCAGGCCCGTGGCCAGCAGCCGCACGCTCCCGGTCGCCGTCTCGATCAGCCACAGCCGGCCCTCGAAATCGTCGGCCACGATGCGGCTGGCGTCGGGACAGGCGGCGGCGTGCCAGTACCGGCCTTCACGGACAAGCCGCGCCTCGCCGGACGGGCTGACCAGCATGATGCCGAGCTTGTCATTCACCATTGTCATCTCGCCGGTGCCGGCCACCCAGGCTTCGTGTGTGACCCATTCTTTGAGCGGCGTGAACCAGTTCGTCGGGTTCGTGCGCGCGTAAAACGGCCGGTTGCCCGTGCCGTCGGTGTTAACCAGCCAGGTGCGTTGCGGCGCGTAGCCGCCGGTTTCCCAGACGTAAAAGATCACCGGCTCGGTCGGGCTGTACTGGACGTGGCCGATGCGAAACCCCTGTCGGAGCACGGTGCGGTACTCGCCGTTGGTGGTGCCGAGCAGGCCGATTTCCCAGTTCGCCGCGTCGCGTTGCTTGCTTGTGGCGAGCCAGCGGCCATCGCCGCTCAGACTCAGTTGCGAGAAGCCGCCGGTGTGCGGTGGCGGGATTTCGCCGACCTTGCGGGTCGCAAAGCTCTCGATGTCCAGTGCCAGCACTTCCGGTCCGCGCAGCACATAAACCCGCCGCGCGTCGGCGGGGTCGGGGCAGGCGCTGGCCGGGCTGATGGCCGGGTCGTCGGTGAGCTGGACCAACCGGCCGGTGACAACCCCGGCGCGGAAGAGATGGCGCGCGCCGCCGGCGCTGGCGATGAGGAGCAGATGGCGGTTGTCCGCAGTGAAATTGGAGAAGTGGAAGTACAAATTGTCGGCTGGCCGGCCGGGGCCGGTCATTTCCACGATGGAAACGCCGGTCACGGGGTCGCTGTAGGTCTGGCGCTCGACGCCGTGATCGCGGCCGGGCTCCGCGAGCGCCAGAGCCAGTCCGCCGGCGAGCAGGCTGAGCAACGCCGCGCTCATCCAAGGCTTCATGCGGGCAAGTAAGCCGGAGGGGCACGACGCGCGCAACGCCGTAGCCGGGCCGAAACTTGAAAAACTGGAATCGGGAAAGCTGGAAGACAGGCAGGAGAAATCCGAAATCCGAAGTTGGAGGTGGAAAGTCGGCATCTGGCATCCGCTTGCCCCGACCACGAACCAGCATCCGGGAGTCAACAGCCAAGTCCACATTCCGCAGGTGGATCCGTGTTGCCGCTGCGGTGTAAACCGATGCTCGCGGGGGGCGTCCCACTTGCGGGACGGCGGCGTCCCGGAGTCGGGGTCTTGTCAGGTTAACCGCCCAGCGGGTCCGGGAGCGGCCGCTTGATCTGTAGGCACTTGCGTCTCGGCCGTCGTGGCACGCCGCCTGCAATCCACCCTTCCGCAGATCAAGCGGCGAAAAACCATGAACACCTTGCTTCGCGACTTCGGGTACGGCCTGAGAAGGCTGTTCAAGCTGCTCGGATTCATAGCCGGGGTTAGCCTCGCACTCGATCTCGACACTCCGTCACTGTATTACCAGGCTCCGGTCTGGCAGGTTTTCAGCCGGTTGATCTGCGGTGCCGAAGCCGGCGAAAGTTTATGTGCAAACTTCGGATGTGGGGACTTCGCCGCGCTGGTGAAACGGGTCGCCGGGTCCGGCAGCGGCGGTCCGGCTGATAGCAGCCGGTCAGAGGGCTTGCCCGAACCCCGCTGTCGCAAACCCGGCATCCCGGACGATCTTCCCTTTCGTGAAGGCGTGGATCGGATCGTGCCGTGGAATCATCACAACCCGCACACCGTTGCTCCTGACCCCATGCCTGGCTTCGCGAATGTTCCGGAATCCCGTTTTCCACAACGCGAAAAGGGCGGGCTGATGATTGACCCCGGACAGTTTGGACCCGGGCCCTGGGACGGCGACCACCGCGTGGGAAACCCTGGTCCCCAAACGGGCCGGCAAGTCCGAACCTGCCTCGAGGTGTTCGCAGATCGCGTCGCGGAGGTGGGTCAACGCCTCCACCCGCGTGGTGCCCCGGCTGCAACATCCGGGGAGTTTGTCACCCCGACCCGCCAGGCTTTCTTCGGATTCGACCCGTGTCACCGGGTGATCCATGGTCTGCGCGTGGTCCACCCAGCCGGATCTGCCAGCCGCTAGCCGATTTCCAGCATGAACGATCTGAAATTCGCTTTCCGCCAACTGCTCAAACAGCCCGGTTTCACCGCCGTGGCGGTGTTCACGCTCGCGCTGGGCATTGCCGCCAACGCGGCGGTCCTGGGCATCATCAACAGCTTCTTCTTCGAGCCGCTCCCGGTCCGGGGCGCCGACCGGCTGGTGATCGTCCTGCAACGGACCGAGGTGGTTGAGTTCCCGCACGGCTTTGCCTGGCTCGACTATAAGGACCTGCGGTCGCGCGTGGCGCCGTTCGAGGACGCACTCGCCTTGATGATGTCCCCGGCCCACCTGGGCTCCGCCGGTCAAACGCCCGACCGCACCTGGATCGAATACGTCAGCGGCAATTACTTCACCCTGCTGGGCGTGCCCGCCGCGCTGGGCCGGACCTGGAGCGACGGCGAAGGTGAGAAGCCGGGGGCCGATCCCGTGGTGGTGCTGGCACATCATTACTGGCGGCGCCAGTTCGGCGGGGACCTGTCCATCATCGGCCGCAGCATCACGCTGAACGGCCTGCCAGTGACGGTGCTCGGCGTGATGCCGGAGAAGTTCAGCGGCGCGCAATGGTCCGTGGCCACCAGTGCCTGGGTGCCGGCCACAATGGCCGCGCAACTGATGGGAAATGGCCGGGACCTGCTTGAATCCCGCGACGCGCCGGCCTTCAAGGTCATGGCGCGCCTAAAGCCGGACGCCACCCTGGCCGGAGCGTGCGCGGCGGCGGACGTGGCGGTGCAGCAGCTCGCCGCGGAACACCGCCGCAACCACCGCCCGACGCAGGTCGTGGTCGTGCCCGAGCAACGCAGCCGGCCGGAGCCGAGCTTCTCGCATTTCATGCCGTTCGCGGCGGCGGTGTTCCAGGGCCTGGTGCTGGTGGTCCTGTTGATCGCCTGCGCCAACGTGGCCAACCTGATGTTCGCGCGCGCACTCGCCCGGCAAAAGGAAATGGGCATCCGCGCGGCCATCGGGGCATCGCGCGGGCGGCTCATCCGGCAATTGCTGGTCGAAAGCGTCCTGCTCGCCCTGCTGGCCGGCGCGGTGGGTGCGGTGCTCGGCCACGGCCTGGGCGTTTGGCTCGGCGGCCTGGCGCCCACCAGCGACATTCCGGTGCGGAATGACGAGGCTTGGAGCTGGGAGGTCTTCGCCGCCACCCTGTTGCTGGCCATGGCCGCCGGCGTCGCGACCGGGATCGTCCCGGCGCTGCGGGCCACGCGGCTGGACGTGCATTCCGTGCTCAAGGAGGGCGGCGGTGCGCTGCTCGGCTCCTCGCGGCACCCGTTCCGCAGCGCGCTGGTGATCGGCCAGACCGCGCTGAGTGTGACGGTGCTGGTCTGCGGCGGGCTGTTTCTGGAAAGCCTCCGCCAGGTGGCCCGGCAGAACCTCGGCTTCCGCACCGAAAACCTCGTCATGGCCTCGCTCGATCTCGGCCTGCAACGGTACAGCGAGGCCCAGGGCCGCCGGTTCTACGAACGGTTGCTCGACCGGCTCGCGACGCTGCCCGGCGCGCAGGCCGCGGCGCTCGCCTGCCATGTGCCGTTTGACTATTCGATGCGGTTGAACGACATGGCGGCCGAAGGCACCACCAGCGCCGATCCATCCGCCCCGGACGGATTTGTCTCCGCCGGGTACTGCGAGGTGAGTACAAACTATCTGCGCACGATGGGCATCACGCTGTTGCAAGGGCGCGATTTCGACGCGCGCGACGATGCCGGCGCGCCACGGGTTGTCCTCGTCAATCAGACGCTCGCGCGGCGGTTGTGGGGTGGCGAATACCCGCTCGGCAAACGTCTGCGATTCGGGCGCGGGGACGACTTGCACGAAGTCGTTGGCGTGGTACGCGACGGCAAGTATCTCTTGTTGGGCGAGGAACCTCGGCCGTTCGCCTACCTGCCGCTGGCCCAGCACCACTCGACCCCGGTGTCGTTGCACGTGCGGGCGGACGGGAATCCACTCGCGCTCGTGCCGGCCATCCGCCAGGCGTTGGCAGAACTGGATCCGACCCTGCCCATTTACAACGTCCGCACCATGGAGGAACACCTGCGCCAGAGCGCGCTGGCGCTGATGCCGCTGCGCGCGGCCGCCACGATGTCCGGCGTGCAGGGCCTGCTGGGGCTGTGCCTCGCCGTGATGGGTATTTACGGCGTGGTGGCGTACGCAGTCAACCAGCGCACGCGCGAAATCGGCATCCGGGTGGCACTGGGCGCGCAACGTCGCGACGTACTGCGACTGGTGGTGCGCGAGGGCTGGCACCTGACGCTGTTCGGGCTGGCCATCGGCCTGGCGCTGGCGTTGTTGCTGGCGCTGGGATTGTCCCGGCTGTTGTACGGTTTGAACCCGCTGAACGTGCCGGTGTTCGCCGGCGTGCTGCTGGTGCTGGCGGGCGTGGCGCTGCTCGCCTGCTACCTGCCGGCGCGCCGCGCGCTGCGGGTGGACCCGGTCGTGGCGCTGCGCAGCGAGTGAGTTGAGCGCGAACGCGAACCGCGGAGCCTAATACAAGACAACAACGAATCCGAACCTCGGATTTACACCCATCGCCGTCCGTTCCATGAACGACCTGCGCCTCGCCCTCCGCCAGTTGTTAAAGAACCCCGGCTTTACCGCCGTGGCCGTGCTCACGCTGGCGCTCGGCATTGGCGCGAACACCGCCATCTTCAGCGTCGTCAATGCTGTCCTGCTCAAGCCGCTGCCCTATCCCGAGCCTGACCAACTGGTGCAATTGCGCGCAGACTGGTCGGGCCAACCCGGCACCGTCATTGGCAGCCGCGCGTTCGTCGAAGTCAGAGCCCAGAGCCAGTCGCTGGCGCGCATCGCCGCCTACGCGGGCGGCGACATGACCCTCACCGGGGCCGGAACGGCGGAACGAGTCGTGGCCGGCGCCGTGACGGCGGACTTCTTTCCGCTGCTCGGCGTTCAGCCAACGCTGGGACGCAACTTCACCCGGGACGAGGACACGCCCAACGGCCCCAAGGCGGTGATTCTCGGACACGGCCTATGGCAAAGTCGATTTGGCGGCGACCCGGGCGTGGTGAGCCGGACGATCACGTTGAACGACCAAGGTTACACCGTCGTCGGCATTCTGCCGGCGCGCTTTCAATATCCCGAACCGTTTCAACTCTGGATTCCGCTGGCGCTGGGTGAATCGAGAGCCGCCCTGGCGAGCTATGGCGAAGGCATGATCCTGCTGAAGGCCATTGCGCGATTGAAACCGGGCGTGACGCTTCAACAGGCGCAAGCCGAGTTGCAAGCCATAGCCCGGCGCATCCAGCCGGGAAGACCGGCTGAGACTCCGGGCGTCGATCGCCCGCCGCGCGGCGAGGGCGGGGAGGGTGGCGAGGGCAGCGGAGGCGGCGAAGGGGTTTTGACACTGGTCGGTTTGCACGAGCAGGTGGTCGGCGAGGTGAAGGGGGCGTTGCTCGTGTTGCTGGGCGCGGTTGTTTTCCTCCTGCTCATCGCTTGCGCGAACGTCGCCAACCTCCTGCTCGCGCGCGCCGCGGTGCGGCAACGGGAAATGGCCGTCCGCACCGCGCTGGGTGCGGGGCGCTGGCGGATCGCCCGGCAGTTGCTTACCGAAAGCGTGCTGCTCTCCCTGGCTGGCGGTGGCTTGGGAATGTTGCTCGCGTTCTGGGGAGTCGAGGCGCTGGGGCGATTGAGCAGTGCGAGCCTGCCGACGCTACACGGGATTCAGATCGATGCCTGGGTGCTGGCGTTCACGCTCGGCGTGTCGGTGATCACCGGCCTGGCGTTCGGACTCGCGCCGGCGGTACAAGCCTGGCGCGCGGATGTCGATGCGGCGCTCAAAGAGGAGAGCCGCGGCGAAGTGGGCGCGCATCGCAATCGCCTCCGGCATCTGCTGGTCGTGTCAGAAGTGGCGCTGGCGCTGGTGCTGTTCATCGGCGCCGGGCTGTTAATCAAGAGCTTATCGCGGCTCACCGAGGTCAATCCCGGCTTCCGGGCCAAAGGCGTGTTGACCTTCCAAGTCACTCTGAGGGAAGGGAAGTCCGCGGCCCAGAGAATCAACTTCGTCGAGCAAATCACCGAGCGGTTGAAGGCGTTGCCGGGCGTGCAGGCGGCCGCCGCCACGGATTCTCTGCCGCTCACGGACCTGGCGCGCATCGGCGTGGCCGAAATCGAAGGCCGGCCACCGATCGACTTCCGCAATGCGAGGCCGGGCGAGGTGACGCCGATTTCCAGGCCGACGGTCACCCGCGATTACTTCAACGCGATGGGGATTCCGGTGAAGAACGGACGGGCGTTCACCTCGCAGGATGCGCGTCCTGGCGCGGGAACGGTGATCGTGAACGAGGCGTTCGAAAAGGTTCACTTCCCCGGCCAGAGCGCGGTCGGCAAACGCATCCGCGTGCATCCAGGTCCTGCAGACGCGCCCTGGCAGACCGTGGTGGGAGTGGTCAGCGATGTGCGGCAGAGCGGATTGGCCGGCGACGTCGTGCCGGAGGTGTACAGCCCGGATCTGGAAGACGCGGGAGGCGCGCTGAGCTTCGTCCTTCGCACCTCCGGCGAACCGTTGGGGTTGATCTCAGCCGTGCGGCGAGTGGTGGCGGAGGTGAACCCGAACCAGCCGATCCACAACGTGATGACGATGGAACAACGGCTGGCAAACACCACCACTTCGCGGCGCCTGCACACGACCTTGCTGGGCAGCTTTGCGGCGGTCGCGCTGCTGCTCGCTGCCGTCGGCATCTATGGCGTGATGTCCTTCATCGTGATGCAACGCACCCGCGAGATCGGCGTGCGGATGGCCCTGGGGGCGGACCGGGGCCAGGTACTCGGCCTGATCCTCCGCGGCGGACTGCGGCTGACGCTGCTGGGCATTGCGCTCGGGCTGGCCGGGGCGTTCGCCCTGACGCGCTATTTGTCGAGCCAACTCTACGCCGTGAAGGCAACCGATCCGCTGACGTTCCTGGGCGTGTCACTCTTCCTGCTGCTGGTGGCCCTGTTCGCCTGCTGGCTGCCCGCCCGCCGCGCAGCGCGGGTGGACCCGATGGTGGCGCTGCGGAGCGAATGAAGAAGGCGCCGGGAAGAATGTGAAAACGGCCGCGAATCCAACGGTTGCTTCGTTCCGCATGAAGCATGTTCCATCGAAGCGCTCCGCTGGCGGGGATCCCGGTTTTGCGCGCCGTCGTTCGGCGGCGAGTCGGGCGTTCACAGCCGGCATGAGACTGGCCCTGCTGGTGACGATGTGGGTTTCCGCCTCGGCGGCAGCGTCGCCCGGCCATGACTTCACCAAGCTGGCAGACGGTTTGGAGCGGCGGCGGCCGCGCTGGCAGGTTCCCGACATGGCGGCCGGAGTGGCCAGGGATGGCCGCGTGGTGTGGGAGCGCGGATTTGGATTCGCGGACCTGGCCGCCCGGCGCCCGGCGACGCCCGACACGGTGTTCCACCTCGCCTCGCTGACGAAGCCCTTCGCGGCGGTCGTGCTCCTCGGGAACTCCGCGGCGCAGAGCCGCAAGTTTGATCTCGGACGCGACAACGATGTGACCCGCTCCCCCCTCGGCCGGGAGTTTTTGAAAACCCTCGGTCTCTGATCCCCGCCATGAACGACCTCCGCTTCACCATCCGCCAATTGCTGAAGAACCCCGGCTTCACCACCGTGGCGGCGCTGTCGCTCGCGCTCGGCATCGGCGCGAACACCACGGTGTTCTGCTGGATTCAGGAGGTGCTGCTGCGGCCGCTGCCCGGCGTGACCCGCGCGGACCGCATGGTGGTGCTGTGCAGCAGTCAAGGCCCGCAATACTGGGATACCGTGTCCCTGCCCGATCTGCGGGACTATGCGCGGCTGACGAACGTCTTCGCCGGCGTCATCGGCTCTCAGGTCACCCCCGCCTGTCTCACGGTGAATGGCCAGGCCGAATGGATGTACGGCCAGATCGTGACGGCCAATTTCTTCGAGGTGCTGGGCGTGAAACCGCTGCTTGGCCGGACGTTCGTGGCGGAGGAGGACCTGCGGGCCGGCGGTGCGCCCGTGCTCGTGCTGAGCGAAAGTTACTGGCGGCGGCGCTTTGGCGGAACCACCAATGTCATCGGCCGGACCGTGGACCTGAACCGGCACAGCTTCACGATCATCGGGGTGGTGCCGGCCGGATTCCGCGGCACCATGAGCGGGCTACGCTGCGACTTCTGGGCGCCACTGGTGATGCACGCGCAGGTGGCGAATTTCGGCTCGCTCGACGTTCGCGGCGACCGCTGGCTGCACACCCAGGCGCGTCTGCTGTCGGGTGTGAGCCGCACGTCGGCCCAGGCGGCGGTGGACGGCGTGGCCGCGCAACTCGCCGGGGCGTACCCCGGCACAAACCGGGAGATCGGCCTGCGGGTCCTGCCGGTTTGGAAGGCGCCTTACGGCGGCCAGGCCCTGCTCCTGCCGGTGCTCGGCATTCTCTTCGCGGTAAGCGTGGGCGTGCTGCTGATCGTGGCCGCCAACCTGGCCAATCTGCTTCTGGCCCGGGCCACGGTGCGGGAGAAAGAGGTCGCCATCCGCCTGGCGCTGGGTGCGGGCCGGGCGCGGCTGGTCCGCCAACTGCTCACGGAAAGCCTGGTGCTCGCGCTGCTGGGCGGCGCGCTGGGGGTGCTCGCGGCGCACGCGGGCGCCGGCTTGTTCAAGGTCTTCCTGCCACCCACCCACCTGCCCATTGGTTACACGTTCGAGGTGGATGGCCGCACGTTGTCTTTTACCCTGGTTGTGTCGGTGGCGACCGGTGTGTTGTTTGGCCTCGCACCGGCGTTTCAGGCGGCGCGATTGAACCTGAACGCCACGTTGAAGGAAGGCGGGCGCACCTCCGGCGCGCTGCCCCACCACCGGTTGCGCAGCGCGCTGGTGGCAGCGGAGGTGTCGCTGGCGCTGGTGCTGCTGGTCGGCGCGGGCTTGTGTCTCCAGGGTTCGCGCCGCGCGCAGCGGGTGGACATCGGTTTCGACCCGCGCCAGGTGTTGTTGGCCGGCCTGCGGGTGGGGATGCACGGCTACACCGAGGCGCGCGCGCTGGGTTTTTACCGCCAGTTGCGCGAACGGCTGGCGAACCTCCCCGGAGTGCAGGAGGCGGCGATGGCCAGTTGGTTTCCGCTCGGCTTTGAAGGCGGTTCCAGCCTGAGCGTCGCAGTGCCCGGCTACGACAGCAAACCGAACGAAGACACGGGCGCGCAGTATGCCATCGTCTCGCCGCGTTACTTCGCCACGCTGCGCATCCCCCTTCTGGCGGGCCGCGATTTCACGGATCAGGACGACGCCTCCGCGTCGCTGGTGGCGATCATCAACGAGACGATGGCCAAACGCTTCTGGCCGGGGCAGGACCCGGTGGGTCGCAAGTTCACCGTCTGGGGCGGGCGGCGCGAATTGACCGTCATCGGCGTGGCCCGGGACGGCCGGTACCGGTCCTTGAACGAGCCGCCCGAGCCGTTCATGTACTTCGCCTACCAGCAGGGGGCCCGGGACATGAACCTGGGCGTGGCCTTGCGAACCCAGGGTGATCCGCGGGCCTTCGTCCAGACGTTGCGCCGGGAAATCCACACCTTGGACCCGGGCGTGGAGGTCTGGGCGATGCTGCCCATGACCGACTTCATCCAGCCGGCATTCCTGGCCCAACGCATTGTGAGCACATTGCTGACGACACTCGGGGTGGTCGCACTGGTGCTGGCCGCGATGGGCATCTACGGCGTCATGGCCTATGTGGTGAGCCAGCGCACGCATGAGCTGGGCATCCGCATGGCGCTGGGCGCCACAGCCGGGCGGATCACCCGGCTTGTGCTGTCGCAAGGCCTGAAGCTGACGCTGATCGGGCTGGGAGTGGGGTTGGTGGGCGCTCTGGCCTTGGGCAGCACGCTGGCCAGCTTCTTGTACGGCGTCAGCCCGTTTGATCCCCTCACCTTGCTGGGTGGGGCGGCGGGGCTTGGCGTGGTGAGTGTGCTGGCGTGCCTGATTCCTGCCTGGCGCGCGGCGCGGGTGGATCCGGTGGTGGCCCTGCGGGAAGGTTGAACCGCGCGAGAGGCGACCGCGCCCGCGCGGCACGAGGCCGAAATTTGAAATCGGAAGTCCAAGTCCCCACTCCACGGTCCGGACTCCACAGTGGGAGGTCGAGAGGCAGAACCGAAAGCCGGTATCAGCCATGGGACATCGGCTGATCCCCGACCGCGAACCGGGTGCCGATGCCGTGTTCGAGACTCGACGCCGCCAATCCGCCCCGCCATCGTACCGCCATGTCAGTTCTGAACCGCGAGGAGGCTTTCCAAGCCCTGGAGACCGTGCGCGAGACACTGCACGCCCGGATTCAGCCCAGCCTGCCGAGTAAGGGACGGAAGTATCTCCGCTACGTGGTGGACGAGCAGATCAACGCGGCGCGCCTGCACCTGGCCGCGCTTTACGATCACGGGCTGGCGGTGGGGCCGCAGTTCACCGCCGTTGAATCAGACAGCTCACATCCCAAATACGCGTTTTGGCTGGAGGGCGTCCGCCGCCACATCCAGCAATGCGAATCCAGCCTCGGCGCCGCGTCGAGTGGTGGCGGTCTTGCCCCCGGTTAAGCTGCGAGTCGGAGTTGTCGCCGTCGCCGGTCACCGCGACATCGGCTCGTTCCGCGATGAACAGGCAGGATGATGGTGAGCGCTGTGGCTGACCTGACTGCCCGCGTCGCACTTTGTCTTGGCTGATGCTGGTTGGCGGCGATGCCGAGGCTATCTTTGCGATCAGATGAAGCTCAAAGAAGTGTTTTACGGCCTGGGGCTTAAACCGGCCCCGGCGGAGTATCCCTTCGACGTGGAAACACTCGACCTTCCTTGCGAAGGCCCGGTGCGGGTGGCGCGCTGGCGGCATCCGCGCGAGCATCCCAAGCCGCTGACCCAGGCCGCCGTGGACGCCCTCCGGCGTTTTTTGCGGCCCGGTGACGTGGCGGTGGACATCGGAGCGCACACCGGTGACACCACACTGCCGCTGGCTCTGGCGGTCGGACCCACCGGTTTGGTTCTGGCGCTCGAGCCCAACCCGTATGTCTTCAAGGTGCTCGAGGCCAACGCCGGCCTGAATCCCGGCAAAACCAACATCCGGCCGCTCATGTTCGCGGCCACGGCGTCGGACGGCGTGTTCGAGTTCGAGTACTCTGATCCCGGTTTCTGCAACGGCGGGCTGCATCCGGGCCTCAGCGCGTGGAAGCATGGCCATTTCTTCAAACTTCAGGTCCAGGGCCGCAATCTGGTGAACCACCTGAAACGCGAGTACCCGGCCGCACTCCGCCGCCTCCGCTACATCAAGGTGGACACCGAAGGCTACGACCGCGCGGTCGTGGCCTCGCTGGGGGAACTCCTGCGCGCCTACCGGCCGTATCTTCGCACCGAAATTTACAAGCACCTGCCCGCCGCGGAGCGTCGGGGTTTTTACGCCGACTTGTGCCGGCTGGGCTACCGCGTCCACAAGTACGAAGACGACGCCCGTCCTGTCGGCCCCGCGTTGCACGAAGCCGACCTCACGCGGTGGTCTCATTTCGACCTCTTTGCCATCCCGGAAGAGTTGGCGGTGGAGAGCCGCTGAGGCGCCAAGGCCGGGAGCGGGCAGGTGAAGTGGGATGAGCGCCCGCCGCGAGCCAGAGGCCGCGTTGCTACCTCGCGCAGTCTGCCCGGAAACCAATAGCCGAAATTGACCCGAACGGAAATCCGGCGCCACCGGCAGCTTGGCTCCTCGGGTTGCAGAAACCGGTCCAACCGGTGCGGGCGTCGGTCGGTCCTGCGTGGGCGCGCCCGTGCTTCTCTTCTCTCGCACCTCGTCCGGACCCGGCCGACAATCATGCACCCGCCGCCGGCAACGCTTGCAGCCAACTCGCGATGCGCTCGGCCACGTCGTGCCCGGCGATGATCGAGTCGCCCAGCGAGATGCCGTTACGGAAATGGCCGGCCAGAAAGACGCCCGGCGCCTTCGCCTCGATTTCGTCCATCAGCGCCTTGAACCGGCCATAGCCGACCTCGTATTGCGGAATCGCCTTCGGGTACACCTGCACATGCCGGTAAAGGGGCTCGCCGTGTACGCCCAGAATCACCCGCAGGTCGCGCAGGGTCAGTGCGACCAGTTCCGCCTCGGGCTGCAACGCCAGTTCAGGCGCGCGCACGCCGCCCACGTAAGTGGTCAGCAACACGCGCCCGGCCGGGGCGCGATTGGGAAAGAGCGAGGACGAAAATAGCGTGCCCAGGATGCTGAACCGCTCGACCGCCGGCACCAGCATGCCGAAGCCGTCGAGCGGATGCGGCACGTCTTCGCGGCGGAAGCCCAGCACCACGCTGGCCACCGGCGGGTAGTAGATGTCGCGCAGTGGTCCGAGGCCCGGCGTGTCCCCGGCCGCCAGTTCGATTTCCGCGAGCCGGTAGGCCGGCGCGGCGAGCAGTACCGCCCGGTGGAGCCGGCGGGTCTCCCGATCGCCGCTGTGCGCCGTCACCCGCCAGCCCGCCGCGGCGCGTTCCAGCCGCGTAACCGGCGAGCGCAGCTTGAGCGCCGTTCCCAGCCGGGTACCCAAAATGTCGGTCAGCACTTGCAGCCCTTCATCGAAGGACACCTTTTTGGCCTCCTGTTTGGAAACCTCGCCGCGGGCCTTGCGCTCCTTGGCGCCCAGAATCTGGCCCTTGAGCAGCGAGCCGTAGCGTTGCTCGAGCGCGTGTAGCCGCGGAAAGCCGTGCTTGACCGATAGTCGTGCGGGATCGCCCGCATAGATGCCGGCAATCATCGGGTTGATCGCGTAATCCAGCCACTCCTGGCCGAGCCGACGCAGCACGAACTGGGCGACGCTCTCCTCGAGATCGGCCGGGGCGCGGGGAATGAACGGCTCGCGCAGCAGGCGCAGCTTGGCGCCCGGTGAGAACAGTGCGGTGGTGAAAAATTTCAACGGCGAGGCCGGCAGGCACACCGGACGCCCGCCGCGGACCAGGTAGCGATTCTCCGCGGATGGGGCCGAATCCATCCGACGGGCCTGCAGATCGAGGTCGGCGATGAGCGACCGGATTTTCGGCGAGGTATCGAGAATCGAGTTGGGGCCGCACTCGGCCAGGAAGCCGAACTCGCGCGTGGACTGGATGACGCCCCCCACACGGTCGGCGGCTTCGTATAACGTCACGGGCACGCCGCGCGACTGGAGGCGGAACGCGCAGACCAGGCCCGTGATGCCGCCGCCGACAATCGCCACGGAGGCGGCTTCCGGCGTGGCGCCTGCTGGGTTGCTCACACGGCTGATGGTGCCAGCCCGGCCGGGCGCGTCAAACGCCCACGCCTACCAGGCCACGGGCACGGACTTCCTGCCAAACCGCGTGGTGTAGAACAGCCGCTTGTGCTCGCGGCCGTATTCATGCACCAGCCGGGTGAGCTTCACGTCGTAACAGCAGTACTCAGCAATTTCGAGCAGCTTGCCCTGCCGGAACCAGCGCAGCGCCTGCAGGCCATCGCCGGTTTTTTCCACCCCCAGGCTGGCGGCGGCGATCGCGTCGAGCGAAAGCCGGTGCGGCAGCGCTTTGCTCAGTTCGACGAGCATGTCCAGGGTATGAACCTGCTGCGGGTCGAAGAGCGGGTTGTAGGCCGTGAGCACCTCGTAATCGAAGCGAAGGATGTTGTAACCTACCACCAGATCCGCGCGGCGCAGCTCCTCGATAAGCGCGGGCGCCCGCGATTCCTCGTAAATCTCGTACGTGCCGCGCGCTGTGCTGAAGGTCACCCCCACGCTCATCCGCATGTCGCGAATGCGATCCCAGCCGCCCACCTCCTCTGCGGACCGCTGCGTCTCCAGGTCGAAGTACACGATATTGCTCATCGCCGCACTCGCGGGAGCGAAGTCTAGAGCCGGCGCCGGCGCGGGCCAGCGGAATATGGCGTCAGCGACCAGGCCGGTGACTTTTTCGATTCCGAAAAGCGCGGTTGTGGCTCCCCAGCGGCGTGAAATCACGCGAAAGCCCGGGGTCTTGCAGGCTGCGCAGTGGCGCCCGCTTTCGCGCGCTTGGCGGGCGTGGGCAGCGGTCGAGAAGTGCCCGGCGGGGAAACAGACCACCGGGTGGTTGGGGCCGAAAGCGAACCCGTTGTCCTTCCATCCGCCTTTTCGGATAGGTTCCGGCAGGTCGCTGGGGTAGCAAGCCGCCGGGTGGGAGTACCGCGGCACCAGTCCCGGCGCCAGCCATAATTTTCACGGACCCTGTTCAGCCGGCAGGCGCCGCTGGCGGCGCGGGCAGAGACACGCACCGGGTCCGCCGCCCTTCAATCTTGAGTTCTCCCGCGAGTATCCGGGCGATGGCAGCCGGATACAAGGCGTGCTCGGCCTGTTGAATCCGCGCGTGCAGCGTTTCGGGTGTGTCGCTGTCTTCCACCGGCACCGCGACCTGGGCGACAATTGGACCGGTGTCAATCCCATCGTCCACCAGATGCACCGTCACCCCGGTGATCTTCACGCCGTAGTCGAGGGCCTGTTTCCAGGCTTCGAGACCGGGAAACGACGGCAGCAAGGATGGGTGGATGTTGACGATCTTGAGCGGAAAGGCGCGAAGCAGCGGCGCCTTGAGGATGCGCATGAAACCCGCCAGCACCACCAGGTCCACCCGCGCCGCCTGCAAGGCCGCGATGCAGGCCGCCTCCGCCTCGTCGTCGAGCTTGGCGCGAAACCGGCCCGGCGGCAGATACTGGGCCGGGATGCCCCGCTCACGGGCGCGGGCCAGGATCCCGGCGTCCGGCACGTCGCTCAGCACCAAGGCGACTTCGGCCGGCATCCGGCCGGTGGCGCAGGCGTCGGCAATGGCGACGAAGTTGGACCCTTTGCCCGAGCCCAGGACGCCCAGGCGGAATCGCGGCGGCACGTTCATCCGCGCCGTCGTAGCAGAAGCGCCCCCTCAAACAAGCGCAAAGGCCGGCCGCCTGACCGGCCGGAGGAAACCGGGCGGGTGAGCCGCGGGTTTCGCGGCAGTGCGGGACGGCTATCTCTTGGGCAGGGAAAGGACTACAAACCAGGCGTCGCCGAACCGGTCCTTCGAGTCGCCGGCGAGGATGGACAGCTCGCCCTGGCGCAAGGCCTGGACAGACTGGCGCACGGTTTTCACCAGTTTGCCCTCGCCGAACAGCTTCACCTCGAGGGTGAAGTCGTCCACCAGCTTGAGTTCGAGCTCGCACTTGTCGCTCATGCGCACCCGTTTGGTGTCGCCGGCCGGCACGACGATGTCGAGCGCCTTGATCTGAAAATAATTCTGCCACTTGAACACCCGGGACAGACGGGCCTTGAGCGCGCTGTCCAGGTCCGTGCAACTCCCGTCCTTGGGTTTGGGGTCGTTTGTGCCCCAGATGAGCTGGCTGCGGAGCTTCAACTCCATGGTCTGAACCGCCGGCGCGGCGAGCGTCAGCGCGAGCAGGAGTCCGGCCGCCAGCCCCCAGCGGAGCCGGCAGCAGTTTGGGTGAACGACGCCATTCATGTAATGCGGGGGCGGATCATGGCGCGCGGCGGGTCCGGGTCAATAACTGTCCACCCACACCACGGTCATCTGCTCGCGATCCGAGTGAAAGGTGAAGGAGCCGAGTTCATCCGTCGGAGTTTCGATTTCGGCGGGATGCACCGCGGCGCTGGACGGTGGTGTCAGGCGCGGCACCAGCCACACGGCGGCGAGCACACACACAGCGGCCGCCGGGGCCAGCCAGCCCCACCATCGGGCCAGGATCCGGCCGGGAGACAGCGAGAGTTCCGCCGGGGTGTTGCGCGGCGTGAGGCGCCGGGAAATCTGCGACCAGTAGAATTCCCGGGTCTCGGGCACGGACCGGTTCGGCTCGCCGACGGCCAGCCACTGGCGCGTCAGTTTGAGTTCCCGGGCCAGGGCGGCGGATTCCGCATCCTGTTCCACGCGGCGCAGCACGTCCCGGACGTCGGCCGGGGACAATTCGCCGTCCAGCCACGCCTGCAGCTTCAACTGGCTTTCGTGATTCATGGTTTGCGTTCTTCCTTCAAACCGGCCAGCAGCGCGGCCAGCCGGCGCCGCGCATAGAACAACCGCGACATGATGGTGCCGATCGAACAGCCCATCCGTTTGGCGCATTCTTTGTATTCCAAGCCTTCAAATTCGTGCAAGATCAGCACCGTGCGATGCGCCTCCGAAAGCTGGCGGAGGCCCTCATCAATCCGCGCGCGCAGTTCCTCGCGGTCCAGCCCGGCCAGCATGTCCACCTGCACCGGCGGCAGCAGCCGCTCCACGCCGCCGCTTTCCTCGGCCAACTGGTCCATGGACTCCGCATGCAGCCGTTTCTGGCGGCGCATCGCGTCCAGGCAGATGTTGATCACGATGCGGGTGATCCAGGTGGCAAAGCTGGAGTCGCCCTGAAATTGCTCCAGCCGCTGCCAGGCCTTGATCCATGCTTCCTGCGAAAGCTCCAGCGCGTCGTTCTCATTGCGCATCATGCTGAACGCCCGGGAGTACACCTTGTCCCGGTGCCGGGCCACGAGTTCCTCAAACGCCAGCGTGTCGCCCTGTTGCGCCTGACGCACCAGGTTTTCGTCGCTCGCGTTGGGATAATCGGACGCGCGCGTCATCGGTTCGACGGGAGGCCGGCCGCCACCTATTCAACCCGAAAACCGGCGCGGGCGAACCTGCCCGTCAAAACCTGGTTTCCGGAGCTGACGCGGGTCATAGCCGACCTTTGGTGCTGGGCAGTTCGCTGGCGATGCGCGGGTCCCGCTGGCAGGCGTGGTCCACGGCCCGGGCAAAGGCCTTGAAGAGCGCTTCCACCACGTGGTGCGGCTCGTCGCCGTACAACAGCTCCAGGTGCAGGTTGCAGCGGGCCTCGTTGGTGAAACCTTGGAAGAATTCGCGTGCCAGTCCGAACCGGAAGGCCGTGGCCGCGTCCTGCCGGCGCTCCGCCGGCAACACCCTGTAAGCCAGCTTGTCCAAGCCGCGCCAAACCAGGTACGGCCGGCCGCTGAAATCCACCACGCACCGCGCCAGGCACTCGTCCATCGGTACGTAGGCTTCGCCGGTGAACGGATTGCGCGGATCGAAGCCGGTGCCGTACCGGCGGATGCCTTTCTTGTCGCCCAGCGCCTGCCGGACCGCCTGGCCCAACGCGATGCCGCAGTCCTCCACTGTGTGATGCGCATCCACCTCGAGGTCACCCCGACAGCGGAGCTTCAGATCCACCACCGCGTGCTTGGCGAACAGCGTGAGCATATGGTCGAAGAACGGAAGGCCGGTGGCGATGTCGCCCCGCCCGCGACCATCGAGGTTCAGGTCCACCCGGATGCGTGTCTCGCTGGTTTCGCGCCGGACTTGGGCGCGTCGTGCCTGCATGGGGGCGATTAAAAACGCGCGGCCCGGGGAAACAAAGTCCAAAGCGTTGACGCGCCGCTTCGAACACTCAGCTCCGTGTGACCTGGAGTCCGGTGTCCGAGAGGTTGAAGTCCACGAAGCGCGCGCGGGGATTGGGCGGGCTGCTTTCCAGCGCCTGCCGCGCGCGGCGGGCGGCCTCGGCATCCTTCGCCAGCAGGAGCAGATAGCCGCCCCCCCCCGCGCCGAGCAGTTTGCCGGCGGCCAGGTAATCGTCCACCCGCGCCAGAATGGCGGCCACTTCGGGCGGATTGGTCCCGGGGTCCAATTGCTGGTTCAGTAACCAGCTCCGCCGCACCGCCGCGGCCAGGTCCGCGTAGCTTGCGCGCTGGATGGCCTCGAAGGTCGCGCCCGCATTGGCACCGATTGCCTCGATCACGGCCAGGTGCCGGGGCGAGTTGAGAAAGATCCCGCGCACGATTTCCTGGAGGATGCCTTTGGCCACGCGCGTGATGCCGGTGTAGTACAAGAGCGCCACGCGTTGGCTGCAGGCCTCGGCCAGCAGGTGATCCGGCAGCCAGCGCAGGACCGGTCGTTGGCTCAGCCCGGGCCCGGTTTCGATCAGCTTCACGCCGCGGTACAGGGCACCCGCCTGATCCTGCCAGCCACCGCCGGTGGTGAGCAGTTGCTCCAGCGCCAGCGTGCGGCGGAACAATACTGTGCGATCCCAGCCCAGGCCGCAGAAATCACTCAGTGTGGCCAGTACCGTGGCCGCGAGGATGCTGCTGGTGCCGAGGCCGGAGCCTTTCGGCACTGCGGCCAGGAACGAGAGCTCCAGCCCGCCGCCCAGCGCCTGCAATTGATCCCGCAAGGTTGCAAACGGCGGGCCGGCATGAAACCGCGGCAGAAAGCCCGCCAGCGCCAGCGCCGCCTTGGCCACGGCAAACTCGTCACCGGGCCGGGCAAGGGTGTCCAGTTCTTCGAAGGTGCGCATCCGCTGTTCCGTGCCGAGGTCTATGGACCGCAGGACCAGTTCGGGCCCGGACGCGAGCCGGGCAAACACCTGTACCGGTGGCTGGCCGTTCAGGTTCGCCGCGAGATTCACCACCCGCCCGCCGTGTTCGAGACAGTACGGCGGGGTGTCGGTCCAGCCGCCGGCCAGATCGAGCCGCACCGGGCTTCGGCCCCAGACGATCTGATCCTCGAACACCGCACAGCGTGGCGCCACCGGCGCGGTCTCGGCCTCGCTCACGATCAATTCGCGCAAGTGGCCAAACGCCCGCCGCTCTTCCTCCTCCCAACCCGCATCGCCGCGCCGGCGCAGCACCGCGCTGCGGAACATGTGTTCATGCACCGCTGCCAGGCCTTCCAGGCCGGTGGTACCGGCCTGCGGCGCAGCCGGCGCCGGCAGATCCAGGCCAGCCTCGGCATACAGGCGGGCGGTGGAGTCGAGGTCGAGTTTGGGAAAAACGCTCCGGCGCGCGTTCTCGAGCAACGGGCGCAGGATGGCGGCCCGGTGGGCCGCGCGCCGCGCATAAAGCCGCCGGATGTCCGCCGCCGCGGTGAGCTGCCGCGCCGAAAGTCGCCGCGCCTTCAACCAGCGTTGCGCCCATTGCGGCGCGGGGTCCGGCCGCGCGGCGAACAGCCATTCAACAAACCGTGGGTCCAGTTCCTCCTCGCCCACGACCGGAAACAACGGCGCGTCGAAAATGTCCTGTCCGGCCACCAGCCCCGCCGCGGCCGGATCCAGACCGCGCGCTGCCAGCCAGTCCCGCGCCGGGCGGCCGAGCCAGAGCGTGTCGGCCGCGTCCACCCGACCGCGGAACGTGTCGTCCAGGCCGTACGCGCGCACGCCCAGGCCGCCGCCGCTGACGGGCACGAAGTCCAGACACACCCCCGGTTCAAGCCGGAGGTCCCAGGCGTTGTCTGGCACGCCGGTCAGGACATGGTCGTGCGCCAGTTGCCACGTGGCCGGGACGACGCTGTTCTCGATCCAGAGCGTGTGGTTTTGGTCCAGCCGCAACGGAGCGCGGAACTGCGCGTTCTGGACATGCTGGTCGGGCGAGCGCTTGGCGCCCACCAGCCCGAGTTGGGACTCGTCGAATTCGAGGTTTTGCAGCGCGGAAACCGTTTCGATGATCTGCCGGCTGGTGCCCAGGTGATGGAATTCCGCCCGCGGCAACGCCACCACCGCCGCGCTGAGCGCCTCGATCTCCGCGTCACGCACCACGGGCGCGCGGCCCAACGAGAGGCCGAACTCATCGTAAAGCCCATACCGGCGCGCGCGGCCACCGGCAAAGACACCGGCCCGGGCGTCCCAGCCACAGCGCCGCAGCAAGAGCGCCACCGTGCGCGCGCTCAGCAGCCATAGACCGGTGTCCACGAGGAACTGGTGGTCGGCCGCCAGCTCTCGAATGCGGGCGGGTGGGGGTTTTTGGAGGAAGAATGCCAGCTCGCCGGGCTTCGCGCGCGGCAGGAAAAACACCCCGTGTTGCGCGGCGCGCTCCGGGGTGACGCGCATTCCGAACCCCAGCACGTCCACCGCCGGCAACTCGGGCAGGTCACGACCGCACCGCAGCAGCACGTCGCCGCTGGCGATCATCACGAGCGCGCCGGCCGGCGCGTGTTCGAAGATGCGCTCGCACAACGGCAGTTGCAGGTCCAGCAACGTCTGGGTCAGGCGCTGGCCGCGCGCCCAGCGCAGCACCGGCACGGGCAGCAACGGCTTGCCCACCGCGGCGTAGGCGGGCAGGCGGCGGCTTTCGCCCGCCCCGTGAATGATGAGCTTGTGCGACCGCGCAAGCCAGGTGTCGAAGTCCGCGCCGTCGCCGGTGGCGCGCCAGGCTTCGATCAGCAGATGCGCGGTGCCGCCGGCGGAGCCGAGCTTCGCGTCCGGCGGATCGCCGGCGGCGAACCAGTCCGGCCGCGGGCGGCCCTCGAGCTCCTCAAACAGCACCGCCATCGCCGGCGGCAGCGAGACCAGCCGTTGCACGGGTACCGTGACTGGCAACATGAGGCGCGATAGTCGGCCAAGCCGACCGCGCTGTCGAGCGAGTCGGGATCGCGTCGCCCCGGCCGATTCGTGGCCAAGCCGACGTCCGCGCCTTGCGAAATGGCCATCGCTTGTTTGAATGCCGGGCGTGCAACTGGAGTTTCGGCTCGACGCGCCCCGCCGGCCCGCGGCCAGCGTACCGGGAAGTCTGCGCGTGGCCGGGCGCGACCTGCCGGTCGAGTACGTCCGCCATCCCCGGGCGCGACGGTACGTGCTGCGCCTGCGACCTGACGGCGCCGCGCGGGTCACCATCCCGCAACGCGGTTCCTTGCGGGCCGCGCGCGAGTTTGCCGCGCAACACACCGGCTGGCTGGAACGCCAGTTGACGCGGCTCGCCCCACAGCAGGTCCGCGATCGCCGCTGGCGGGCGGGCGACGCGATTCTATTCCGCGGGGAATGGGTCGTCTTGCGCGTGACGCACGACGAGGTGGCGCCAGTGGTGACCTTTGCGGGAGAAGCGCTGCACGTGGTTGACCCGGCCGGCGACCTGCGGCCCGCGGTGGAACGGCACCTGCGCGGGCTGGCGCGGCGCGAGCTGACGACGCGCGTCTTCGAACTGGCGGCCGCGCAGAATCTCCCGGTACGGCGGGTGACGGTGCGCGACCAGCGCTCACGCTGGGGGTCGTGTTCGCGACGCGGCACGGTGTCGCTGAACTGGCGGCTGGTGCAGATGCCGCCGGCGGTGCGGGATTACGTGATCTGGCATGAGCTGATGCACCTGCGGGAGATGAACCATTCGGCGCGTTTCTGGCGGCTGATGGCGGAGGTCTGCCCGGACTTCGCCCAAGCACGGCGCTGGCTGCGCCAGCATGGCGAGGCGTTGCGCTGAGCGTGAGCGTCGCTTGACTTGCCGGCCGGATTCCTGACGCTCGGTTCCATGCGAGCCACCTCCGGCATCCGCGTCGTCATCTTTGACATGGACGGCGTGCTCACCGATTCCGAGCCGCTGATCAACGCGGCCGCCATCGCCATGTTTCGCGAACGCGGCGTGCTCGTGCAGCCGGCCGACTTCCACCCGTTCATCGGCACCGGCGAGAAACGCTATATCGGCGGCGTGGCGGAAAAGTACGGGGTGGACCTCGACATCGAAGCGGCCAAGAAACGAACCTACGAAATCTATCTGGACATGGTGCCCGTGCGTCTGCGGGCCTTTCCGGGGGCGGTGGAACTGGTACGGCAATGCCGCGCGGCCGGGCTGTGCGTGGCCGTGGCCTCGAGCGCAGATCGGGTCAAGATCGAGGCGAATCTGCGGCAGATCGGCCTGCCGCCCGGCGATTGGGACGCGGTGGTGAGCGCCGAGGACGCGACACACAAGAAGCCCGCGCCGGACATTTTTCTAGCGACGGCGCGCAAGCTGGACCTGCCGCCGGCGACTTGCGTGGTGATCGAGGACGCGGTCAATGGCATCCAGGCGGCGAAGGCGGCGGGTATGCGGTGCGTGGCCGTAGCCCACAGTTTCCCGCCGGACAAGCTGGGGCAGGCCGACGTGGTCCGCGACCACATCGCCCGGGTCACGCTCGGGGACCTGCGCGGCGAGGTTTGAGTTCCGCCATGGCTTCCCTGCACAGCGTCTGCGTGTTCGCCGCCTCGAGCAACGCCGCGGCGGCGCCCTTCTTCGCCGCGGCGACCGAGCTGGGTCAGATGCTCGCCGCGCGCGGACTGACGCTGATCTATGGCGGTGGCAAGGTGGGCTTGATGGGGGCGGTGGCGCGGGCGGTGCATGCCGGCGGCGGGCGTGTGGTGGCGGTCATCCCGCATTACTTGAAGACCCCGGAACTGCTGTACGAAACGGCGGACGAGATCGTGGTGACGGACGGTTTGCGCGAGCGCAAGGCGGTGATGGAAGAACGGGCGGATGCGTTCATCGCCCTGCCGGGCGGGTTCGGTACGCTCGAAGAAACCCTGGAGGTCATCACGCTCAAGCAACTGCGGCGGCACGCCAAGCCCGTGGTGCTGCTCAACACCGCGGACTTCTTCGCACCGCTGCTGGCCACGTTCGACCGCCTGTTCGCGCACCGGTTCGCGCGTCCGGACCACGCGCGGCTGTATCACGTGGCGGCGGACCCGGCGGCGGCGTTTGTCCATCTGGAGTCCTACGAACCGCCCACCCTGCACGGCAAGTGGCTGTGACGGTCAGGCGGCCGCGCCAGACGGCAACTCACCCCTTTCAGCCGGCAGGTTGCCCCTCAGATCCCGCCGGTCACCCCCGGCAGACTGAAATAAGCTGGCTTATCGTCTAGTTAATGAAGACTCTTTTGCAGGACAGAACTGGCTTGTCGGCAACACCATGAGCGATCAGCCCCTCCCGAAGCCGGCCCGCCCCGCGCGGCGTTACGTGCGCGCGGTCGGTCCGAAGCTGCACTGGCTGCTCCTGGCCGTGTTTGCCCTGGTGGCGGTGCTCGGGGCGAACTCTGCTTACCTGGCGGCGATCACGTTCCTCGAATGGCTAAACGGGCTTTCGTACCAGAACTATTTCTACCAGCTCATGTTCCTGGCCCACCTCGCCCTGGGCCTGCTGCTGGTGGTGCCGTTCCTTGTTTTCTGCGCGATTCATATCAAAAACGCCGCAAACCGGCCCAACCGGCGCGCCGTCCGCATGGGCTACCTGCTGTTCGGCGTAAGCCTGGCGCTGCTCGTCTCGGGCGTGGCGCTGGTGCGTTTCGAGGGTTTCGAGTTGAAGAACCCGGATTTGCGCACCGCGGCCTACTGGGCGCATGTGGTCACACCGCTGCTGGCGGTGTGGCTGTACATCCTGCACCGGCTGGCCGGGCCGCGCATCAAATGGCGGGTGAGCGTGGCTTGGGCGGGCGCGGTGGCGGCGGTGGTGGCGGCCCTGGTGGCGTTGCACGCCACCGATCCGCGCAAGTGGAACGTGCTGGGGCCCAAGGAAGGCGCGCAGTATTTCGCGCCGTCGGCGGCCCGGACGGCCACCGGCAACTTCATCCCGGCGAAGACGCTCATGATGGACCAATACTGCCAGGAGTGTCACCAGGACACTTACGAGGGGTGGTTCCACAGTGCGCACCGCTTCAGTTCGTTCAACAACCCGGCCTACCTGTTCAGCGTGCGCGAGACGCGCGCCGTGGCGCTGAAGCGCGACGGCAACGTGAAGGCCTCGCGGTGGTGCGCGGGCTGCCACGACCCGGTGCCGTTCTTCAGCGGGGCGTTCGACGATCCCGACTTTGACCTCGAGAACCATCCCACCGCGCACGCCGGCATCACCTGCACCACCTGCCATTCAATCGTCAACGTCAACAGCCCGATCGGCAACGCGGACTTCACCATTGAGGAGCCGATCCATTATCCGTTTGCCTTCAGCACGAACCGGGTGTTGGCGTACCTCAACCGCCAGCTCGTCAAGGCCAAGCCGGACTTCCATAAAAAGACCTTCCTCAAGCCGCTCCACCGCACGGCCGAGTTCTGCTCGACCTGCCACAAGGTCAGCATCCCGCGCGAGTTGAACCACTACAAAGACTGGCTGCGCGGGCAGAACAGCTACGATTCCTTTCTGCTCAGCGGCGTCTCGGGCCACGGCGCCCGGAGCTTCTACTATCCGGAACAGGCGGTGGCCAACTGCGCGGGCTGCCACATGCCGCTCCAACCGGCGAAGAACGACTTCGGCGCGCGGTTCTTCAATCCCACCAACCGCGTGCTCAGCGTCCACGACCATCTTTTCCCGGCCGCGAACACCGCCCTGCCGCACCTGCGCGGCGAGACCGACATCGTCCGCCGTCATCAGGAATTCCTCACCAACACGCTCCGGGTGGACATCTTCGGCCTCAAGGAAGGAGGCACCGTGGACAGTCCGCTGACGGCGCCGTTGCGCCCGGAACTGCCGGTGCTCAAGCCCGGCACACCGTATTTGCTCGAAGTAGTACTGCGCACGCTCAAGGTGGGGCACCAGTTCACCCAGGGCACGGCGGACTCGAACGAAATCTGGACCGACGTGACGCTGCGCAGCGGCGGGCGCGTGCTCGGCCGCAGCGGCGGGCTGGGGCCGCATGGCGAGGTGGATCCATGGTCGCACTTCGCGAACATCTACATGCTGGATAAGGACGGAAACCGTATTGACCGCCGCAATCCGCAGGACATCTTCACGCCGCTTTACAACCACCAGATCAACCCGGGCGCGGCGCAGGTCGCGCATTACGGATTCACCCTGCCACCGGACCTGACCGCGCCGGTCACCATCGAAGTAAAGCTGCAATACCGGAAGTTCGACACCATCTACGTGAACTATTTCCGCGGCCGGGGCTGGACCAACGGCCTGCCGTTCGTGATCACCAACGATCTGCCCATCACGACCATCGCCAGCGACACGCTTACCCTCCCGATCGCCGGCCAGCCGGAGACCGAAGTTCAGAATCCGCCTTCCGCCATCCCCGAGTGGCAGCGCTGGAATGATTACGGCATTGGCCTGTTCCTCGAAGGCGACAGGGGTAGCGAGAAGGGCGAGCTCATCCAGGCCGAGCAGGCGTTCAAGGAAGTCGAGCGCCTCGGCCGCTGGGATGGCCCGGTGAATCTCGCCCGCGTGTATTACAAGGAAGGCCGGCTGAACGACGCCGTGGCCGCGCTGCAACGCGCCACCCGCGCCGACCCACCCGCGCCGCGCTGGCTGGTGGCGTGGTTCAACGGCCTGGTCAACAAGCAAAACGGCTTCCTCGAGGAGGCCATCAAGGAGTTCACCAGCATCCTCGAAGACCGCGACCCGGCCCTGATCGCCCGCGGGTTCGATTTCAGCAAGGACTACGAGGTCATCAACGAACTGGGCCAGACGCTCTTCGAGCAGGCCAAACGCCAGCGCGACCGTCCCGGCCAGGAACAGGCGCTGCTGCGCGAGGCGGTCCGGCGGTTCGAGCAGACGCTGACGCTGGACCCGGAGAACCTCGCCGCGCACTACAACCTCGCGTTGCTGTACGTGCAACTCGGCGACAACGACCGCGCGCTGGCTCACCTGGCCCAGCACGAAAAGTACCGGCCGGACGACAATGCCCGCGACCGCGCGATCAACACCGAGCGTCGCCGTAATCCCGCCGCGGACCATGCTGCGCAGGCAATCGTGATCTATCCGTTACAGCGGCCCGGCGCCTTTGAACTGCCCGAGGCGCCGCCGGCCCGCGTGGCGGCGCGCGATTGACCGCCAGCCGCCCCAGCATCCCATGCCCGACGCCGACAAGCCGACTCCGCTGAGCGCCGTGCCCGCACCCGTCGCGCCCGAGCCGCCGGAGGAAGAACTCGAGCCGGAGCATTACGACGACGCGGTCATCGGCCGCGCGTTTCGCTGGTCCGCGCTGGCGCTGGTGGCGCTCGTGGCCGTCATTGGCGGCGGGGTGTTCTGGCTGCACCGCAAGCCGGCCGCCGCACCCGCGCAACTCACCGAACTGGCCGCGCCACAATTGCCCCGCGCGCCCGTGGCGGACGTGCCGGTGGCACGTTTCACCGACATCACCCGCGAGGCCGGCATCGCTTTCGTCCACAACAATGGCGCCGCCGGCGAAAAGCTCCTGCCCGAGTCCATGGGAGGGGCAGCGGCTTTTTTCGATTACGACAGCGACGGTGACCAAGACCTCCTCTTCGTGAACGGTACCGCCTGGCCGGAGCTGGCCGCCGCCGGCGCGCCCCGGACCACGCATGCACTTTACCGCAACGAGGGTTCCGGCCGCTTCACCGACGTCACCGCCGGGTCCGGACTGGACGTGAGCTTCTATGGCATGGGCTGTGCCGTGGGCGACTACGACAACGACGGCCTGGTGGATGTGTTCATCACGGGCGTGTACGACAACCGGCTGTTCCGCAACCTGGGTGGCGGCCGGTTCCAGGACATGACCACCGAAGCCGGCGTGGGCGGCACGGGGCGGGACTGGAGTGTGAGCTGCGCGTTCTTCGACTATGACAACGACGGCCGCCTCGACCTGTTCGTGGCCAACTATGTACAGTGGTCGCGCGAGATTGACTTCGAGGTTGGCTACAAGCTGGTGGGCGTGGGCCGTGCATACGGCCAGCCGCGCGATTTCCCCGGCGTATTTCCCTTCCTGTATCACAACGAGGGCAACGGCCGCTTCCGCGACGTGTCGGCCGAAGCCGGGGTTCAGGTGCGCAACCCGGCCACCGGCGTACCCGTCGCGAAATCGCTGGGCGTAATGCCGGTGGACCTCGACAACGACGGCTGGCTGGACCTGGTGGTAGCCAACGACACCGTGCCCAACCACGTCTTCCACAACCAGCGTGACGGCACCTTCCGCGAAATCGGTGCCGCCTCGGGCATCGCCTTCGACAGCTATGGGCAAACGCGGGGCGCAATGGGCATTGACGCCGCGCGATTCCGTGACGACGGCGCGCTGGGCCTCGTGATCGGCAACTTCGCCAATGAGATGACCGCGCTTTACGTCGCCCAGCCGCTACCCCGGCTCTTCACCGACGAGGCCATCACCGAAGGCATCGGCCCGGCCAGCCGGCTGCTGCTCAAGTTTGGCATTTTCTTCTTCGACTACGACCTGGACGGCCGGCTGGACGTGTTGTCCGCCAACGGCCACCTCGAGCCGGACATCAGCAAGGTCCAGCGCACCCAGACCTACGCCCAGCCTGCGCAACTGTTCTGGAACTGCGGCGCGACGCCGTGTTTTGTGGCCGTGCCGTCGGACAAGGCGGGCGGCGATCTTTTCCAGCCCATCGTCGGCCGCGGCTCAGCGTACGCGGACATTGACGGCGACGGCGACCTGGACGTGCTGCTGCTGCAAACCGGCGGACCGCCGTTGCTGCTGCGCAACGACCAAGCGCTGGGCCATCACTGGCTCCGCCTGAAGCTGATGGGTGCCGTCTCGAACCGCGATGCGATCGGCGCCGAAGTCACAGCGCGAGCCGGCGGGCGGACCCTGTACCGGACCGTCATGCCCACCCGCAGCTATCTTTCGCAGTCCGAACTGCCGATCACATTTGGCCTGGGCACGCTGGACCGGGTGGACGCCGTGGAAATCCGCTGGCCGCTGGGCGCGCGCACCTCACTGGGCACCGTGCCACTGGGCACCTTGACCGTCGTGACCGAGCCGCGCTGAGGCCGCCTGGCGGTGCTGGCCGTGCGTCCAGGCGGCTTGAATTGGGAAACCGAAGGTGATTCGGGAGGCGCCAACGGCATCGCGCCCAATTTCGGTTTCAAGCTTCAAAAAAAAAGTGTTCCGCCCGGCGTGAGGCAGGGCGGAACGTGTGGGGAGACAGTTCGAACTCAGGCGGCAACGGCTTCCGGTTTGGGAGCGGAAACGGATTGACGCTGGCGGGTCGGGCGCTTGAGCGCGGGAACAGCGGCGGCCGCGGCCGCCGCCAGCGGCTCCGGCGCCAACGCCAGATAGCGCGCGCAATTGTCGCACACGCAAAGGTCGTCGTCACGGAGCAGCTTGGCGTACAGGCCGGAGGGGAGCCGCATCTGACAACCGGAGCAAACGCCGTTGCGGACGGTTGCCACGGCTTTCTTGCCCCGCGCCACGAGCCGGTCGTAATGCCCGAGGATGGGCTCGGGCACCTCGCGGCGCAAGGTTTCGATCTCGCGCCGGGCTGCCGGGGAGGAAGCCCGGGAGCCAAGCTCCAGATCCTGAAGCTGGAGCAGGTATTGAACGATTTTCATTCTCGTGACCGGGATTTCACCGGTTCGCCATGATGGTGCCGGGGGGCGCGGCGGCCTGCCAAGAGAATTCTTTTACGTCAACATGGCGTGAATAAGCAGAATTGAATGCCAGCCGCACTGCGGTCCCGCCCCGCCCGTTACGGCAGCCGCAGGACGCGGTAAATCTTGTACGGCGCGGGGCCGCCGGTGAGCGAGCCATCGTCGGTGAAACTGTAGTGGCCGTCCGCCGAGGTAATTTCGAGTGGCACGGTCACCCAGGGGATGGGTGCGTCCGCCGGGATACGGGTGGCGTACTGCACCTGAAAGCGCAGACCCGGCGCGGCGGTCCACCGGATGGTCACCATGCCGTTGACCACCGTGACCCACGGATCCAGCCAAAACTCGTCGCTGGCGTCCGCCGGCAGGCTGATGACCTTCACGTCGTACGTCGTCGAGAAAAGCGAGTTGTTCAACACGCCCAGGAACCATTCGCCCGGTGTGAGCGGCACCGGCGCCGAGCCCGGGTCCACGACCACCGCCTCCGGGAACACATCCGGGTTGGCGCTGAAGTAATCAAACGCGAACAGATCGGGCAGCAGATCCTTGCGGACCAGCAGGTCCGCGTTGCCGTTGAGCGGCTGTAGCAGGAAAGTCACGTTGGTGGCCGCGGCCGGTACGGTGAACGAGTAGTATTCCAGCGCGGGCTCCGAGCCCAACTGGTCGGCCGCGATGGTGCTCCGCAGCGGCACATTGTTCCGCAAGGCGCGCACGATCGGAGTGGCGGGCGGGTACGAGGCCGTGATGCCGAACGAAATGGGCGTCCATTCCCGGTTATACACGGCCAAGTACCAGTCGCCGTTCAGGCTGCCCACTGTGGCGTTGGTGCGGATCACCAGCTTCGCCGGGGAGTTCGTCGCTCCCTGGTCCAGGTACTCGTAATCGCGCAGTGACGGTTTCCCACCGAGCTTGGCCAGCAGTTCCGCCCGGCCGGTTAACTCGGTCAGATCAAACTGCACCGCCGGCCGCGACCCCAGGGCGGTGAAACGGAAGTACAACCGGCTCAAGTCCCCGGGTTCCACGGCGGCCACCGCCTTGACCCCTTCCTGGAGTTCGATGACCTGGTCCACGAAGTTGGTGTACTCCAGCACGCGAACGGCGTATGTGACCGCCTGGGTGTGGACGTTCTGTACGCCCAGATACCAGGTGCCGGCGCTCAGTGGCACAGGCAGCGAATCCTGGGTGACCAGGATGATCTCCGGCTCAGTGCCCGGGTTCTGGCTGGCGTAATCGAAGACCTGGGGCGTCGGCAGCGGCGCGGGCACCGGCGCGGCCTTGCGGATGTAAAGATTCACGTTGCCGTTGGTCGGGTGGACCTCGAACGACGCAGCCACGGCGCTGGTGCTGACCACGTATTTGTAATACTGGAGGGCGTTCGCGGCCGGGATGTTCGTCACAATGGTCTGGCCGCGCGCCAGCGGCGTCACGCCCGGCACGTCGCCCGTGAGCGAGTCAAAATCCACCCGGATGGAGAAATCGGTGGTCGCAGTAAGGTTGGTCAGCGCCAGGTAATAACGCTGGCCGGGCAGCAACCGTGGTTGCGCGGCGGCGGCCACGGGCAGGCGGTTGGCGTCGAGGACCTGCACGCCGTTTGTGAAAACCACGGCGTAGCCGTCCGTGACGTTCGTCAGCACGCGGTGGTCATCCCCCGAACTACCGTAGGTGGGCAGCCCCAGATGATTGAACCACAGGTCCAGCCGTGTGGTGGCCGTGACGTGGTTGGTGGCGCGCGTGGCCTCCAGCGGCACGTCCACGATGAAATATTGCGCCTGACCCAGCGGGATGGTGTTGGTGTACGCCACACCGTTGGTCAGCAGGATGGCGGGCACGGACACCGGTGCGAAGGTGAACTGCAGTTGCCACCGGATGAAGGCATCCTTGAGGTCGTTGGTGGCGCCCACGCGGCGGTCCACCACCTCGAGCTTCCAGTCGCCCAGCGCTGTCTGGCCGATGAACGGCTTGAGCGGTTCCTCGGGCAGGAAGGTGGTGGCGGGCAGTTCCAAGGTGGCCACCGTGTCTAGCATCGCGCCGGGCACCAGACCCACGAGCTCCAGGAGCGTGTTGGTGGAAACGGCCTGGAAGGTCAGCCCGTTTGTCTGCCAGTACGGCTCGGAGGTGAACAGGGTGGTTGCTCCGCCGGACAGGCGCACCAGGGTCTGCGGTTGAGCCGGACGCCCCTTGCCCAGCGAGTCCATCAAGTAGATCGAGTTGATTTCCTCCGGCTCAAGCGCGCGCTGGTACAAGGTGACCTCGTCCACGATGCCCTGGAACGTGCTCCGGCCCACGAACAGCGCGCCGGTGTTCACCGCGTTGCTCAGCACCCCGGAAATCACCTTTGCGCGCTGGCGTTCGCCGTTCACGTACAAGGCCATCTCCACCTGGTTGGACTGCAATTGCCGGTATGTGGCGGCCACGTGGTGGAACGTGCCCACGGGTGGCGGCGGCGCCATCCGCACGCCTTCCACGCCGTTGGGCAGATCCGAGCCGGCGCCTGTGATGGTCGGATCGTTGAAACCCGCATCCAGCCCCACGTCGGACAAATCCACCCGGTAGTTCTGCGCCTGGCCGGTGAATTTGTAGAGCAGGCTGCTGCCCACCGGCGGATAGACATCGGAACGGTACCAAAATTCCACGGTCAGCTCGTTCGAGAAGCTCAGCGTCGGACTGTGCGGCACGCGCATGTAGCCGGCGTTGGTGAGGCCGAAACCGGAGCCCACCTTGGCCGGTGCGTAGCCGAGCCCCGCTTGCGCCAGGCCGTGGTTGGTGCCGACGAGGTCGGTCGTGTTGTTGTCACCGTTCCACCAGCTCACGACGTCCGCGGGCAGCGGTTGACGCCGGTGCGCGAACTCGAGCCGGTACGTGCGCCCCGGTAGCGTGGTCACGTTGGTGCGCAGCGTCCCATCGCGCAACACCAGCAGGTTCGTGCCGGTGTGCGCCAGCGACGGCGCGTTCAGTACCGCCGGCCGGCCGGCCGTCACCTCCCAGCCGTCGAAGACCTGCGTGTTGGTGAGCACGGTGACGCGGCCGGCGACCGTGCCCTCGAAGCCGCTGATGAACCGGTTGGTCGAGCGCCCGGTCGGCGCGGTGTCGGGCTCGGCGAATTTGATCGGCGTGAGCGTGCGGTTGGTGTCGTCCGTCAGCGTGAGATAGACCGTGTTGGTCAGGAACGCATTGGTGCGGATCACGCCTTGCGCGATCGCTTCGAGGACATGGTTCGAGCCGGAGCGGTCCCGCAGGTTCGCATACAGCAACCCGAACGGCGCGTTCGTGGACGTGCCGGGCCGGAAGCCGAATTCCACGCCCAATTGGTTCGTGCCGTTGCTCCACGCGGCGAGGATGCGGTTGGTGGTCAGATCGGCCGGGTTCACCCAGGCATCGAGTGTGAAGCCCTCGCCCAGGCCCACGTCGAGCCCCGCGCGGTTGGTGATGACCACCTGGTCGCCATCCGCGGCGAAGTCCAGGCCCAACCCGAAGCGACCGGGCACGAAGGTCGGGCCCTCGAGGCGCGCGGGGTTGTTGGTCTGCGCGTCGTCACCGTTGCCGTCGAAGCTCCAGCGGCTGACCAGCGCGTTGGTCGGTTTGGCGGCGCCGCCGAACTTGTAGATGCCGAGAATCTCCGGCGCGCCCAACGCCCGGCGGTACAGGTCCACTTCATCCAATTGCCCGAGATACTGGCCGGCGAAGTCGTTGGTAGTGGGCTGGCGGCCCAGATAAAGGCTGTGGCGTGTGTCGGGCGTGAACCGGCCGAGGTCGCGCTGGGCCTGTGCCTCGCCGTCAAGGTAAAGTGTGGCCACGCCGGTGTTCGTGCTGTAGGTCAGCGCCACGTGGTGGAAGTTCGTGACCACCTCGTCGTAGCCATAGGTGTTCCGGTTCGTGCCGCCGCGGTTTTCGATGAGCAGCGTGCGCGTGCCTGTGGGGCTGATCAGACTAAAGGCGAGGTCCGACACGCGCGGATGGCTGGCACGGATGCCGACCTTCACGTCGGCCACGGCCCGGGCGTCGCCGACGAAGTTGGTGAACGTCATTCGGACGTCGTCGCGGATGGGCACCACGTTCGTGGCGACGAGGTCGCGCTGGAGCCGGCCGGCCTGGCCGCGCTCGATGAGGGCGCGGATGTAGAACGAGGTGGGCACCGCGTTCGGGTTGAACACGCCCACGAAATACCGCCCCGGCCGCAGCGGCGGCACGTCCGTGGGACCCACCGTCAGTTCCCCCGTGGGCGGCGCGATGCGCGCGCGCTTGTCGTACTCGGTGAGCGTGGGCGGCAGGTCGTAACGCACAAACACGTCCACCGGCAGCGACATCTGGCTGAGCAAAATGCGCAGCAGGACGGCATCCGCCGGCACGTCCACGAAGAAGACCTCAAACTGATTGGGCAAAAGGGTGACGAACGTGCCCACCAGCAGGTCCGGTGCGGGGAAGATGCGAATGCCCAGTTCCTGGACCAGTCCGGTGTGGCCCAGCGCGTTGTCCACCATCGTGAACTGCCAGACGCCTTCGCCCCGGCTGCCGATGAAGTCCACCAGGCTGCCCGGGCCATCGGTGTGTTGCGCGAGCGGCTCGATGTAACTGCCGGTGTCGTCGTACACGGCGCTGAAGACGCCGTTGGAGTTGGCCGGGATCGGGCTGTGGTTGTTGAGCACCGCGAAGCGGCCCGCGTGGTTGAGGTTGCCAAACAGATCGCCCGCCTCCTCGTGGAGGAACGTGCTGTATGCGATCACCCGGCCGACGGTCATCGGATAGATGCCCACGCCGAACATCAGCGCCGCGCCCGGCGATTCCGGCGCGCCGTCCGGGATCACCCGCGGGGCGGGCAGCGCGCGCATCAGATAGCTGCCGTCCGGCAGCAGGTTCCCGAACGGCTGGTCGCTGGACAGGCCGATCAAGCCGTACTCGGAGGACATCTGGTCCTCGGCCTTGACCCCAATGAAAAACACCTCGCCGAGCGCCGCGTCTTCGAAGGCCACCAACTCGGTGCCTTCGCGGGTCAGCGACCTGGACGCCGTCGCCAGCGCCGCCGGATCGAGGTTCACCAGGTTCGAGGCCTGCGCGAGGTTGATGCCGTTGGTGCCGCCCCGAGTGACGTACAGGTCAATGTCCGCCTCCCCGCCGGTGCGTTGCTGCGACAAGTTCGGCGGGGTGAAGGTGAGGAACGCCACGTACCGGCCGAAGTTGGTTTCGCCGCCCGTCAGAGCCGGGTTAAACTGGTTCGTGAAGATGTAGAAATGCCACTGGTTGGTCGTGCCGTCGCGCCGGCCGATCAACGGCGAGTTTGCGCCCGCGCGCTGGTAGAGCAGGGGCACGCCGTTGGTGACGATGGTCAGTTCGGCCCAATTCGTCGCCAGCGGCTGGGCGGGCGTGAACTTCAACGCGTTCGTGCCGCCCACGGACACCACCAGCGCGTAATCCTGGGCGATGGCGTTGGTGTGGGCGGTGACGGCGTTCACGTTCACCCGGCGCGCGGTCACTAAAACGGTGTAGTTCGTGCCGATGGGCCGGCGCAGAAACACGTTCTCGATGTTGTTGATGTTGTCCCGGACCTGCTGGGTGAGGTTGGTGCTGGCGGCCGGGTTGTAGTCGCTCGAAGCGGGGATGTCATTGCCGAGATGCAGCTCACCCGTGACCTTGTTGGAAACCACCAGATCAAGGTCGTTCACCAGCTTGATCGAGGCGGCAGGGTTGCCGGGCGGATCAGTCCACACCAGCGTTACCCGCAGATCGGACAGGACGGCGTTGGTCGGAACTTCGACGTCGTAGATGTGCGTTTCGCCCGTGGCCAGGGCGTTGGTGGGGCTCTGGTCCACCCAGCGCAGCGGCCACTGCGCGGGATCGTCGAGCGCGTTGGTGAGCGCGGCGGGGAAGATGTTGGTGAGCGCGGGCAGGCCCCAGCCCTGATAGTTGACCTGCGGGCGCACTTCGAGGTTGTACTGCGAGCCCAGCGACCGCGCGCTGTTGATCAGCAGCGCCTTCAACAATGCAGGGCTGTACGGCTTTTGCAACCGTTGCTCGAAGAACTCCTGCATCAGTGCCAGCAGGCCGGACACCGCGGCCGCAGACGCGCTGGTGCCCGAATTGTACCGATAGTACGGCTCGAGCGGCTCGTTGATCCGTTCCAGCAACTCCAGGAACTCCTCGCTCGCGGTCTGCACCTCCAGCCGCAGGCGCAGCGAAAATCGCACGGGAAACTGCGCGGGGTTCACGATATGGTAAAACCAGGCACCTTCCGGCGGCGCGTCAATGACCGCGTTCGTGATGCCCCGGAAATCCGCCGGTCCCGGATCGGCGCCCGCCCGGGCGTAAATCTCCAGCGGCGGGAACGGCACGGGCGAGTCGGGCTCGGGCAGCGTGCTGATCGTGAGCCGGGTCGCGCGGGCCGGCACCAGCAGGCTGTACCGGTTCGGCTCGGTGGGCAGCACGAGCTGGCGCGCCAGGAGCCGCACTTCGATGTTGGTACGCTCCAAATCCACCGTCCAATCCTTCGCGCGCGTGGACACCACGAACACGCCCGGCGCCACCACGTCCGGCTTGAACCGGCCGCGCTCGCCCTCGGCACCGATGCCCACGTTGCCGCGCGCGGAGAATGGCGCGACCTCGTCGTTGCTGTCCGCGAACTCGACCGCCACCTCGTTGGTCTGCACCACATTCGTGACGACAAACTCGCCCTCCACGATGTTGGTGACCTGGTTGGTTTGGACCACGGTCACGGTCACCGGGCGGATTTGCTCCACCGCGCCGACCGTGATGACGTTCTTGGCCGTGGCGGGGGCGTGGATGCGTCCGGGAACGCCGCCGCTGCCGAAATCATTACCGAAGCCGTTGTTACCCGCGGAAAAAACGAACAGGACCGGCTGCATGCCCGGCTCGTCCGGCAGCGCGTCGCGCGTGGCGGCGTCGTAGCTGGCGGCGGCGCTGTTGTAATCGAACACCTGTTCGTAGCCCCAACTGTTGTTGGAGATGAGCGCGTTCGTGCGGCCGAGGGTCAGGTAATTGGTCCGCGCCACCAGTTCCTGCATGGCGGAGTCCGAAACCGGGCCGGTGGTGCGGTCCAGGGGGGTGACCAAGAGCCGTGCGGACGGGGCCAGCCCGCGAAAATTAGCGTTGGTAAGCGAGCCCGGCGGGACGTTTGTGCCGGTGGGGCCGTTGGTCCCGCTGCTGGCGATGATGCCCGCCACGTGCGTGCCGTGGCCGGCCGGATCGCTCAGCGCGTTGGTGTCGCTGCCGAAAACGCGGCCCTGGAGGTCCGGGTGCCCGGAATCAACCCCGCTGTCGTTGATGTTCACCCAGACGTTCGTACCGGTAAGCCCCAGGTAATTGTTCGTGTCCACTGTGTCCGCGGCCGCGGCCAGGCGCTCGCGCGTCAGGTCATTCGCCAGCACGCGGTGTGCGCTCGGCTCGATCAACTGCACGCCCGGCAGCGCGGCCAGCGCGGCCAGCGAAACCGGCCCGCGCGCGACCACGAACTGCGGCTCGCGCTGATTGCCCAGTGCGGTGCGGCCCTCGGCCATCACCGCCGCGCCGAGTTGGTTGAACGCCGCCAACACCGCCTCGCGGTCCTCTGCGAAGGCCGTCACGGTGACGACTTCATCCGGCGGCGCGGGTTCGCCCGCCAGTTCGCGGGCGAGCAGGTCGGACTGGACCTTGAAGTAAGGCTCGAAGGGCAGGACCGCCTGCGCGGACGCGGCCAACCGGCCGGCGCCCGCCGCCGAAATGCGGATCAGAAAGGCGTTGTTGGGAATGTAGGACACGATGCGGCCGCCGGCGGCTTGCACTGCCCGGCGGAATCCCACCGGGTCTGGCGTCCGCATTTGCGCCACGTAGGCTCCCGGTTCTTCCCCCGCCCGCCACGCGGCTGGCACAATCAAGGGCTCGGCGCTGGCGGTGTCCAGCAGTGCGTTTGCCAGCAGGATGGCGTGGTCGCTCTGGCTCAAAACGGCAAGCGGCTGATCCGTGTTGCGCAGGCGATGCGGCATGTCGGCATCCACGAACCTGGGCACCGCGCCGGCAGCCACCGCGAAGGCGGCCTGACGCCGCAGATCTTCGACCCGGGTGACCAGTTGCACCCCGGCCTGGCCGGGGAGGGTGGCCTGGGTAACGGTTTGCGTGGCTGGTGGCGGAGCGGCGGGCGGGGGGGCCGCCTGATCACGCCGGCGGTTGCCCTCCAGCCAGAGGAGCATCGCCACCACGAAGGCGGCGGCACTCAGGATGGACCAAAATCGGGTAGTCATACGCCAATGCGGATTGCGCTACTGGGGCGGCAGTTCCTGGTAACTTTCGATCACGGCCCGCGGGGCTATGGGTGGGCCTTCGATCCGGATCACCGCTTTGGCGGCGAACTCGGCTGTGATCTGGTAGTTGGTGCAGAGGCGGTTGAAGGTGCCGGACTGGAGGTAAAGCGAGTTGGGGGCCTCGCGCAACGCCTGGCCGTAAGCATAAACCACGAACCGCGGCTCGTCCGCGCGCAGCAGGGAGAGAATCTGCTGCGGGATGCGCTCGAGCACCGCGTCCGTGACCAGGTTGCTGGGGTTGAGGAACGGCGAGGCCACGGTCAGTTCGGGCGTGGCGAGGATGCGGCCCAGGCGGTTGAAGACCGGGATGTTCTGCTGGTTGTTCGTCACCTCGGCCAGTCGGGCGCGGTTGACGCCCTCCACGATCTGGCGCAGTTGCGGGTAATGACTCAGACCCAGGGCGGCGTCCGGCTGAATAATCAACTCCCGGAACTCCGGCTTTGTGCCGGGCGGGACGTTCGCCGGAGTGAGGTTGGTCAACACCGAGAGCCCGCTGAGCACCGCCGACCACGCGGCGAGCCCGGACTGGTTGACAGACAGCAGCCCGCGCGCGGCGTTTTCGTTCGGCGCCACCGTGAAGGCGTCCAGGAGCAACCAGTCGTTTGTGGGATGCGTGCCGGCGCTGCCGGCCCAGCGCAGCCACTGGCGTTGCGAGATCACCCCGGATTTCAAATACACCGTCTGCCAGGGCGTGCCGCGGTGCACGCGGCCGATCCAACCCAGGTTGGGAAACTGGTTGGTCGGGAACTCCCAGTCGTCCGGACGATACACGTTGGGGTCTTTCAACCGGTTGTCGTAGGCGGTCAGCGAAGGCGTGAGCTGCGGGTTGTCCCCCCAGGGCGAATAGCGCTCGTTGAGCAGGCCGAGGTTGGAGTTCGTGAGCACCGCGGTGGGCGGGATGGCGAAGCGCACGGTGTTGGTGCGGTCCGGATCGTCAGGCCGATTTTGCGGGTCGAGCAGGTCCGTGACCAGGTAATGCACCAGCGGGTCGTTGGCCTGCCAGGTGGAGTCCTGGTACAACTTCCGGCTGGGCGAATACGGCGCCTGCACGAACAACCGCGCCCCCAATTCGGCGCGGAGCTGCTGACGTTCACGCTCGCTGGTGTACACCAGCGGTGTCTCCCCGCAAAACAGGCGAAAGCGGTCAATGCTCTTCGGCTTGTCGAGTCCTTCCGCGCTCAACTGGCTGTAGCTGCGCCACTGCGCCTCGCTCACCGGCAGGTTGCCCAGCGAGATCTGCATCTGGTTTTCGACGCCGATCATCGGGGCGTTGCGGTCGTTTACGCCGCCCACGCGGTTGGTGTCCCAGGTGTTCGCCGGCTCGGTGGGGGCGCCCGTGGCCGTGAGCGTCTGGCGGCCCGCCAGCTCGCGCGTCACGTTCATCACGGTGCGCATGTTGCCGAGGGTCACGAAGTCCACGATCCGGTTGGCCGACTCATCAATGATGGCGCAGAGGAACTGGTTGGTCGCCCGCAGGGTCCAGTCCGGCATGTAAAACCCCAGGCCGGGCACGAACGGGGCGTTGGTGCCGGCGTTGATGAGGTTGGGCGTGGGCACCGGCCGGTAAGCGGCGCTGGAGGCCAGCACCGCCGGCTGCAAGACCGGGAGGATGAAGGTGTTGCTCGGCCAGGAGTTCGTCCGGATGTCGGCATTATAAGCCACGTTCGTGAACGCCAGCGGCAGATTGGTGCGCAAGCCGTCAATCAGGGCCAGCGAGAGCCGGCCCACCACGCGGGCACGGAGCGGGCGCGGATAATTGGTGGCGTAGGCGTTCCAGAGTTCGATGCCGAACTGGTTGGTCGCCGTGAGCAAGTACAGCAGGTTGGTCTGGTACGGCCGCACGTCCAGCGGGGTGCGCTTGCGCACCTCGAGCTTGCGGGTGATCTGGGCGACGTTGCGCAACGAAAACTCGTTGAAGTTCGGCAGGCCCTTCCTGGCGCCGATCAGGAACGGGACGTTGTACACGAGGGCGCGCGGTTCGTTGGCCAGCGCAGCGCGGTCGGCGGGCACCTCGAGGTTGCGCACGTTGATGAGGTTGGCAGTGAGGAACGTGGCGTTTGTGACCTCCTCGTAGCCGCGGATGTAAACGGCCGTCTCGCCCGTGTCAGGAATCGTGCCGGTACCGAACACCGGGCGAAACACCGTGGGCAAATGCGGATACGCCGTGACCGTGCGGTTCGTGGTCGCGTCGTACAGGTTCACGGCCAGTTGCAACAGGCGATGCAACTCGGGCGAATACTCATTGTACGGGTAGAGGAGGATGTTGGTCAGCGACATGCCGGGCCGGATCAGCGCGTCCCCGATGTAGAAGTTCGTGAACAGGCTGCTGCCGAAACGGACGATGTTCGTGCGCCGCGCCGCGACGAGGAGGCGGTCGGCCACGGCGTGGAAGAACAACTCCGCCCCCGTCCGGCGGAAGGCCGGAAGGCCGCGCGCGGCATTGCCGGTCGGAAGGTCCGGGTCGTGCCAGGATACAAAGTTGGTCGCCGCAAAACCCGGCAGGTCCACGTAATTAAGATTCACCTTGCCCGGATGGGCCGGGCTGGACTCGGTGCCTACCTGTCCGAGCATCCGGTAGAGCGTGTAGCGGTCGTAGGACGAAAACCCGCTTTGCGCCAGGAGCAGCCGGGCCATCCAGGGCGGGCGGCCGCCGCCCGCCGGCTCGATGATCTTGTTTGTGTCGAAGAGTTCCTGGAGTTCGACGTACAGGCGCGGAGCATCCGCACCGGGCCACGGCTGGTCCGGTCGGTCATTGTCGGTAACCAAACCAGCGAGGTTGGTGGCGGTGTAGGCCGGCCCGTCGGTGTACCCATCAATAAGATCAGCGCGAAAGGCATCCACCCCCCGCTGGCCGAAGAGCGCCCCCACGCTGAGCAGATTGGTGAGCTGGCTGTCGTAGCGGTAGCGCAGGAAGGCCAGCGCGTCGCGGGCCGCCTCGCTCACGCTGGGCTGGGCCAGCCGCGTGTTGGGGTCAATGATGTACGTGTAGTTGCGGGTGACGTTGGTGTTGAGGTCGCGCAGGAACGCCGCCAGGTTCAATTCCCACGAGCCGACTCCCTGGTTGCGGTAATAGCCGTCGTTTTGCAGCGTCGTGTCGCCCGGCCGCAACGCGTGGTTGCCCAGGTAATTCAGGTCCAGGCTCTTTCCCGCCGGCTGGACCAGGTAGGCCATCCGGCCTACGAACCGGTTGGTCGGGCCATGCGGCGCGCCGGGGTGTTGCAGCACACCCACCCACTCCGGGTCACCCACGAAGAAATTGCTCAGCGCCACCTCGCCGTTCCGCCAGGGCAGGCCATTGGTGTTCACCCAGCGGCCGTTGGCGTCCAGGACCGGCAGCACGCCGTTGGACTCGAAACGGCCGTTGCGGTTGAGGTCGAGGAAATACCGGAATTCCAGCGGCCGGGTGCGGTCGTCGTTTGTGCGGACAAAGACCGGCGGGCGCGGGTCGTACTGGAGGTTGGCGATGTTGCGTACCCAATAGTCCACGTTGGCCGCCACCGAACCGGGCGCGCCGCCGGCCACGTACTCGTAATTGACGTTCGTGGCATTGCGCAGATCGGCCGGGGTCGCCGGCAGCCCGGGGTTGAAGCCGAACGGATTGATCAGGTTGGTCGAGACCAGCAAGTCGTAATCGAGCACGTTGCTCGAGGCCATGATCCGCGCGAGGATCTCAGCCTGGACGCGGGCCACGGCAGCTTCCGCCATCTGTCGGGCGCGGCTTTGCTCCTCGACCACCGTCACGGCCGCCCGTTCGCGCCGGCTCACCGCCAGGAAGGTGATGGCCATGAACGTGACCACCGAAAGCATCACCAGCGTGATCACCAGCGCCACCCCCCGCTCGCGGCGCGGGGCCGGCCAGCCCGCCTTACCGGCCGGAAGCCGGCGGGGCTGCGGGGGCAGTGTCGGCGGAGGTGAGTAAGGCGGCTTCATGGCCGGGCGGACTGGGCGGACAACAACGAGGTGGCCTGCCAGATGGGCACGCGCTGGCGGAACAGATGCACCTGCGCGGTGCGGTTGGACAAAAAGCTGCGCGCGAGGTCCGACCCCGCGGGCAACTGACGGTATTGCGCCAGCGCGTCGGGCTCGAGTACGCCGAGCTCGATCTCCACCGCCGCGGGCAGGGCGTTGCTGCGGAAGATCGTCACCGTCACCAGGTCGGAGCGCTCGTCCTGGTCGAGCAGAAGGTCCTCGCGCAGCCGGTAGCCGGGGTTGGGGTAGTTAGTTGTCCCCTGGACGTACCAAAGCCGGTTGGTCCATGTCATGGGATACCCGTTCGCGTCGAAGGCCTGGACGTGGAAATGCACGACGCCCTCCACCAACGGGGCGAAGTTCGTGGCCGCGCGGCCCAGGGTGGCGATGCTCAGCCACCCGGCCGGCATCAACCGGTGGTCGTAGGTATGCGAGTACCGGCCCAACGTGCCCACGCCGCCCCGCGCGTTGATCACCCGGTAGAGCGTGCCCGCCATGCGCGTGCCTTCGCGCGCGAAGAGGAACATCTCCTCAAGCAGGTTCGTCCGGTACGCCTGACCCACGTTCAGCCGCTGGATTGTGGGCTGGTAGCCGCTCAGGTCCGCCGGCCGGTTCGTCTCGTAGTACAACTCGAAAAGCTGGTCCGCCTTCAAGGTGCCCACCGGCCAGGACGGGATGGCGGGGCTGAGCGTCACGAGGAAATTGGTCTCCGGCGTCTGGCCCGCGGCGCTGAGCCGCCGCAGATCGCGGGTGATCAATTCCATGGCGAAGCGTCCGCCCTCGGCGATGTCCGTCTGGCTCACATTGGCCCGCAGCGCGCGCTGGGTCTGGCTGAACACCGAGTACAGGGCGGTGACGATGAGGCCCATGATGCCCACGGCCACCATCAACTCGGTGAGCGTGAAGGCGCGCCGGCTCCGGGCGGGCTGTTGGATGGCGAGCTTCATGGCGACGGAAAATGCACGGGCTCGAACGGCCGCAGCCAGTTCAGCTCGCCCAGGCGGCTGTCGTTGGTCCGCAGCAGTTCGCCGGTGACGAGCGTGCGAAAGGTCTTGCGGTTGTCGCCCACCTGGATGCGGTTGTTCATGAAGTACACCGGCCATTCCAGGGTCAACCGCAGTTCGTGGGTGCCGGCCCGCAGGAATTCCGCCTTGCGCACCTGCTCAAAGTTCCAGCGCCGGCGCTGCTGCTCATCCGGGTTGATGCCCGCCTCGGCGAAATTGGTCTCAGCGGGCAGGCGGCTCCGGTGGAGCGCCAGCGTGGTGTAAGGCGTCAGTTCGCTGGTCAGCCGGTACGTGAAGGCAAATTCGTTCCGCGGGGTCTTGTCTCCGGCCGAGCCGGTCACGGCCCGGACAAAGGCGGTAACCCGGCGGGGATGGACGCGCTCGACCCGGCCGGTTTCGACGAGGGCCGGCTGCGTCAGCAGACCCACAATCTCGCGGCCGGTGCGGAAGCCGTTCGTGCCGTCGAAAGCGCGGGCTTGCGTGACCGGCGTGGCGCTGATGGCGATCGCGTCCACGTGGTTGGTCAGGTAATCAAGGCCGTTCGCGCCGCTGCGCAGCGTCTCGAGCCAGAGGTTGCCTTCCTGGTGGACGATGGTGTTTTCGCGGTTGCGACGCTGAACATCGAAACCGGTGGGCAGCACACCCAGGATTGCCACGAGGGCGAAACCCACCACGGCGATGCAGATGGCGATCTCCACCATGGTGAAGGCCGCCGCGCCGTGCCGCGAACCAACGGGAACACGATCCGCCGCAAGCCGGGAACTGCGCCCGCGAACCATACGGTGGGGCGGGCTCCATGAGCTCCACTCCACCGGTGAACTCAGAGCGGCATGGAACTCCGCCCTCCGACCCATCTTGGGGCAGGCGATGTTCATCTCCAGGCGGCAGTTTGTTCCCATGGCCGGTACACACGGGCCCGGCCGGTCAGCCAGTCCACGCGCACCTCCATGCGGTTGGTGTCCCCGCGTTGCGCAAGGGCCAGGTCCGGCGGGCTCCGCAGGTCGTACCGGTCCAGGTTGTCCTTGGGATAAAACACACTGCCCCGCAACAGTGGGATGGACTCGCCCGCGAGCACCGGCTCCGCGCCGCCCTCGTAATACATGCGGCCTTGGGGATTGAAGGCCACGTAAGGCAGGCGCATCTCCGGGCTGTCCTCGGTGGGAAACGGAAACCACGCGTAGGGCAGCGGGCGGTGGGCGGCGTTCGTCCGGTTCGCCACCGTCAGCCACCGGTTGCCGAGATCCACAAACACGTTCGTGTCGAAAACGATGCCGTCCGGCAGCCGCCGCCAGTCGGTGAGGTATGTCGGGTGGTCGCGACCGGGCTGATCGCCGACGGTCCGCCGCGTGAATAACGCGTAAGCCATGTACTGGCCGTCCACCAGATTCGTGATCTGGCGCAACGCACGGTCCTTCACGCGTGACGGATACAGATTCGGATCGGCCTGGCGGATGGTATCCGCGTGGGCCCGCATGGTGGGCGGAACGAGCACCAGGTACACGACCCGCCGGCCGCTGACGGCGAGCTGGCGCGCGTAGGCCAGATCGTCGAGCAATTGCCGGTGCCCCGCGGCGACGGTGTTGGTCTGTGTCAGAGCGCGGATGGCCGGCACACTGACGGCTGCCAACATGCCGATAATGGCCACCACCACCAGCATCTCGAGCAGGGTGAAAGCCATCACCTCGCGGCGTGCGGCGCGCAGCTCCAGGCCGGGCCGGGCCGGACTCGGTGGGGCCTTGCTGGCTGTGCGGGAAAGAGTCATGACCTCGCGCCGGAGCCGGTTACTGCCAGCTCAGGATGTTGTCCTTGTTCGCGCCGAGGTTGGCCTTCACGCTGGCATCGGCCGCTCCGTCCGGTCCCAGCGACCAGACGACCGCGTTTGCGCGAACCTCGAAGCGGTTGGGGGTGGTGTCGCCCGAGCCCACCGGCGGACCCAGCCGCAGACCGTGAAAGCCCAGCTCACCCTTGTCCTGCGACACCGACTGCATGCGGTAAAAGGCGTCGCGGCAGCGGCCGTCGAAGTTCAGGTCGAGCGTAATGATATACGGGTTGGCCCAGGGATCTCGCAGCACGCCGTCCGGTCCCACACCGCGCGGGGCGGCGATGCCCGGCCGGCCCGGCCCGGGCGGGCGCTGATAATTGCGGTCCTGAAACCCGTCGAGGAAATTCTGTTTCTGCGGATTGAGCCGGTGGTCGGCATTCACGGTCGGTGTACCGTCGGCGAACCGCTCCATGTCGCGGAGGATGGCGACCAGTTCGGAGTTGTTGTTCTGCCAGCCGCCGGTGTTGCCGGTGTTGCCGATGGGCACGAGCGGCTGGCCGCGGCTGCTCAACAGGGTGGGTGTGACGCTCGTCCCGGCCCGCGCCACAGTGCCGTACGTGAAGTCCGGACAGGTGTCCGTAATCGAGTCGCGGGTGCGCTGGAAGGCCGGCATACGCGAGTACGTGGCCTGGTAGGCGTTGACCGCGCCGACGATCGTTTTCATGTCGGCCCGCGTCAGGGCGATCCGCGCCTTGGTTTTACTGATCGCAATGGCGGGCAGGATCATGCCGGCCAGCACGCCGATGATTGCGATCACGGTCAGCAATTCGATCAGCGTGAACCCGCCGGCGGGGCGCCGGGTGTGGAGGGGTACTCGTTTCATGGTCATCAAAACATTGAAGGGTGGGGCTGTGCCCGAGCCGCGCCCTGAAGTCAAGCCGGCCCGCCGGCCACAGCTTCCGAACCGGCTGCGGCCGGATCGGCCGCTGCGCGCCCGGAGCGTCAGGCGCACCGGCCAGTGGACTTCCCGCCAGCGAACCGGCAGCCGGTAACAGAACGGGCGACGGGTAGCGGGTGTCATGGCCTACTGCTTCCAGTTGCCGAAAACGCGGAGTTCGTTGGTGCCATCCACCACCCGCCCCGTGGCCCAGATGGCCCAGAGGTCAAACGAGGCCGTGTTGTTCGTGGGCCGGGTGGACACGTAATGCCAGGGGTTGATCTCGCGGAGACGGGTGTCGGAGGTCACGTTCCGCAGCGGCGAGAGATCAAGCAGCTTGCGCGGCCAGTCCACCGGCACGGCCAGCAATTCGATATCGTTGGCGCCCGGCAGGCGGATTTCCCGTCGCTGCCGCGGCTTCAGATCGCGCAAGTACGACCTGGGCTTGTCCGGGTAAACAGCCGAGTTGATGAAACCGCCCAGGCCGGGAAACGCGTTCTTGATCTCGGTGGCGGTGACGTGTTCGGCGCGGTCGGCGGTGCGGTACACGTTGCCGTTGTTGGTGCTGAACGTGCCCACGAGTTCGTAGTAGAGCGGGTGGACCGCCGGGTTCAAATTGCGGCCGTCCTTCGCGTTGTCGGGCGGGTATTGGTGGAGGTCCGCTTTGTAGTTCTCGATGGCGGTGGTCAGCTTGCCCAACTCGGCCTTGATGGCGGATTCCTTGGCCTTGCGGCTGGCCACCCCCGCCAGGCCCGCGCCCAGCGTGGCCAGCAGGGCAATGATCGAAATGACCGTCAGCAGTTCGATCAGGGTGAACGCGGCCCGCCGCCGGCCGGCCGCTTGCGGCCTGCCGCCGGGCATCCGCCTCACTGGACACGATTTGTTCATGCAAGTCTCCGAGGTCAGCATCGGCGCATACACTCAGCGCTCACGCAGTTCCCGCTCCATTCGCTCGCTCAACCATTGCTTGATCATGCTCTGGTAATTCAGATACCGCGACCGGGCCAGGCGCTTGATCCGGGCCAGCATCCGCGGGTCCATCCGCAGGGTGATCGTCACTGATTCACCGGATTCGCCGCCCGCCGCGACGGCCGATTCCATCAGCCGCAAGTCCACCTGGGCGTCCGCCCAGAAGGCCGCCTCAGCCTCTTCGCTGTCAAACAGCGGCACCTCATCCCAGCTCGTGATCACGTTCATGGCCGGGATCAGCCGCACCGCAAGGCCGCGATCAATGCCCGTTGCCGCATTTACTGGGCCAACATTTGGTTCACTTTGCGCTGGTAAAAGAACTCTTCCTCGGGTGTGAACGGTCGGGACATAATGACTCTCACAGTCCGGCCGTTGGTTTTGTACAAGCTAAACAGCCCCGTCCCTGTGGCTGACCGACCCAGGTTGAAAAAGCGTGCTTGAACGGAAAAACGCGGCGAATCCGGGAGCAACCGCACTGAAAACGGATCCTCGAACGACTCTTCGATGTCGCGAGTCGTGAGACCGCCACTCAACTCAAACGGCGGGTTGTTCCAGTCAAAGTCCATGCAAGCCGGCGTATATCCAAAGCCAATGCATTGTATTTACATTGTATTTACAAATAGACTGCCCGACCGTCAAGTGAAATGTTCATTTCACTCAAATTATTTGTGTTCCACCCAAAAAGCCAAAGGCCGTCGGGGCAACCGACGGCCCGGTGACCAGTCAATGTTTCGTGTTCAGTCTTCGCCGCCGCCCCGGCTCCCCGCGTCACCACCGAGTTGGTTGATCATCTGGATCAAGGGCAGGAACAAGGCGATGACGATGCTGCCCACGATGACCGCCAGGAAAACAATCATGATGGGCTCGAGCAGTGAGGTCATGGCCGAGACGGCGTTGTCCACCTCGTCCTCATAAGTGTCGGCGATCTTCATGAGCATTTCCGGCAGGGCGCCGGTCTGCTCGCCCACGTCCACCATGCTGATGACCATGGGTGGAAAGACCTTCGAGGCGTCGAGCGGGGCGGTGATGGTTTCGCCCTCCTTCACGCTTTCGTGTATTTTGGCCACCGCCTGGGCGACCACGACGTTTCCGGCGGTTTCCTTGACGATGGTCAGCGCCTGGAGGATCGGCACGCCGCTGGACACCAGAGTGCCGAGCGTCCGGGTAAACCGGGCAATCGCCACTTTGGAAATGACCGGCCCCAGCACGGGCATGATCAGCTTGAACTTGTCGAAGTAATACCGGCCTTTCTTGAGCTTGAGCAGGACCTTCAACAATATGAAGAAGCCCACGACGCCCCAGACCACCGGACCCGGGAAGGCCGGCAGGCCCCACGGCGCGGCATCACCGATCAGGATGGTGCGGCTCTTGATCATGTTGGCGATGTTTATGACAAACGTGGTGAAGCCGGGCAGCTTGGCGCCTTCCAGCATGTCCGCGAAGATCTGCTCGAACCGCGGCACCACGAACACCATGAGCACGCCGAGGATGACCACCGCCACCGTGATGACGGCCGCGGGATAGAACATGGCGGCCTTGACCTTGCCCTTGATCTTCTCTGCCTTCTCCATGAATTCGGCGAGGCGGTTCAGCACCACTTCGAGCACGCCGCCCAGTTCGCCGGCCTTGACCATGTTCACGTACAGGCGGTTGAACACCTTGGGGTGCTGGGCCAGGGCCTCGGAGAACGTGCTGCCGCCCTCGATGGCCACGGCGATGTCGCCGATGATGCGCTTGAGCGTGGGGTGCCGTTCCTGTTTTTCCAGCACGCGCATGCCGCGGAGCAGCGGCAGACCGGCATCCACCAGCGTGGCCAACTGGCGGGTGAACGCGGTCATCACCTTGGGTTTCACCTTGCCACCCAGGCCGGGGATTTTGATGTTGATTTCGAACGCGCTTTTCTTGGCCTTGCCGCCGGGTGTCGGTGCGGGCTTGCCCTTCTTGCCGCCTTTTTCCTTTTCTGCCTCGGGGATGACCTTGGTGGGGAAATAGCCCATTTCCTTCACCCGGCCGATTGCCTCGTTGAGGTTGGCGCCCTCGATGGTGCCCTTGGTTTCCTTGCCGCGGGAATCCATGGCCACGTAATTGAACTTCGGCATAACGAACCTCCGGACTAGGTGTACTTGAGTACTTCTTCCACAGTGGTGTCGCCGTCAAAAATGCTCCGCAAGCCGTCGTCCCGCAAGGGCACCATGCCCAGCTCGACGGCTTTCTGACGGATCACGACGGTAGGAGCGCGCTCGTTGATGAGCAGGCGGATGGGCTCGCTGATCGGCAGCAACTCAAAAATGCCTTTGCGCCCGCGGTAACCGGTGTCGTTGCAGTCCTTGCAGCCGCGTCCGTAATAAAAAACCTTCTCGCCCAGGTCGTGCGGCGAAAGGTTCAGCAGGGCGAGTTGGGCCTCTGTGGGCTCGAACGGCGTGCGGCATTTCTTGCAGATCGTGCGGACAAGTCGCTGGGCGAGCACCGCCAGCAGGGTGGACGAAATCAGGAACGGCTCGACGCCCATGTCAATGAGGCGGGTCACCGCACCCGCGGCGTCGTTCGTGTGCAGGGTGCTGAGCACCAAGTGGCCCGTGAGGGACGCTTGGATGGCCACCTGCGAGGTCTCCAAATCGCGCATTTCACCCAGCATGATGATGTCCGGGTCCTGGCGGAGGAACGAGCGCAACGCCTTGGCGAAGGTCATGCCCACCGCCTCGTTCACCGGCACCTGCATGATGCCCTCGATGTCAAACTCCACCGGGTCCTCGACCGTCAACAGCTTCGAGTCAATTGTGTTCACCCGCCTCAGACAGGAGTACAGCGTCGTCGTTTTGCCACAGCCGGTCGGACCGGTCACGACGAAGATGCCGTTGGGTTGCTGGATGATCTGCGAGACATAATCGTAGATGAACTTGGGGAATCCCAGGCTTTCCAGCTCCAGTTGCAGTGCCGAACGGTCGAGCACGCGGAGCACCACCGATTCGCCGAACTGCGTCGGCAGGCAGGACACGCGCAGGTCCACCTGCCGGCCGCCGATGGTCATCGAGATGCGGCCGTCCTGCGGCAGGCGGCGTTCCGCAATGTCCAGGTTGGACATGACCTTGATGCGCGAAACGACCGGGAGGGCCAGGTGCTTGGGTGGAGGCGACATTTCGTACAACGCTCCATCCACGCGGTACCGGATTTTGAACTCGTCCTCAAACGGCTCGAAGTGGATGTCGCTGGCGCGGTCCTGAATGGCCTGCAGGAGCACCAGGTTCACGAACTTGATGATCGGCGCCTCGCTCGCCAGATTTGCCAGGTCAATGGTGCCGGCGGACGCCTGGGCCACCTCCTTGGCCAGGTCCTCGTCAAAGCCGAGTTCCTTGAGCACGTCGCTCATCCCGCCGGTTTCCTGCGGGTAGTACTTTTCGATGAGCTTGCTGACCTGCTCGGGGTCGGCCACGACGATCTGCACTTCCTTGCCGATGGTGAAGCCCAGTTCGTCCGCCACCGCGGCGTTGAGGGGGTCCACCAGCGCCAGGCGTACCGTGTTGCCGTACACGGCCACGGGCAGGCATTGGTACATGCGGGCGGTGCTGCCGGGCACGGCTTCGAGGACTTCGGGTGAGAAATCCACCTCGGCAAGGTTCACCACGTCCGTACCCAGATACTCGGCGATGGTCTGCAGGATGGTGTCCTGGTCCATCAGGCCGAAATCCTGGATCACCTGCATGAGCGGCCGGCCCGTGCGGTTGTGCTCGGCCAGCACTTCCTCAAGCTGCATGTCGTCAATCAACCCGCGGTCGCGGATGATCGAAATCAGGGGAGGCGTGGTCGTGTCAGCCATGATTTACTTTCGGCCCTCGATTTCCTCGACCGTGCGACCCGCCTCCAATTCCTGGAGCTTCAGCAGGATGGTGGTGGGGTCCTGTGACTTGGTGATGACTTCCTCCTGTGAAATCATGCCCTGCTGGTATTTGTCCAGCAGGAAGCTGTCCAGGGTGACCATGCCGTACTTGGCGCCGGTCTGGATGTCCGACTGAATGCGGAACGTCTTGTTGTCGCGGATGAGCGCCGCGATGGACGGCGTGTTGATCATGACCTCGAAGATCGCCACGCGGCCCGGCTTGTCGCAGCGCGGCAGCAAGAGCTGGGAAATAACCGCCTGCATGACCGTGGAAAGCTGAATCCGGATCTGTTCCTGCTGGGTCACCGGGAAGGCGTTCACGATACGGTCAATGGTCTTGGCCGCGCCGGTGGTGTGCAGCGTGCCGAAGACCAGGTGGCCCGTCTCGGCGGCGGTGATGGCGGCGTCTATCGTTTCCAGGTCGCGCATTTCGCCCACCAGGATCACGTCCGGGTCTTGGCGCAGCGCCCGGCGCAGCGCCTCGGCGAAGTTCGGCACGTCCACGTTCACCTCGCGCTGGGTGATGACCGCCTTCTTGTGCTTGTGGTAGTACTCAATGGGGTCCTCAATGGTGATGATGTGGGCGTCGTCGCGCTCCTCGTTGATGATGTTGATCATCGAGGCGAGCGTGGTGGTCTTGCCCGAGCCGGTCGGACCGGTCACCAGCACCAGGCCGCGCGGCTTGTAGAGCAATTCCTTGGTGGACGGCGGCAGGCCGATTTGCTCCAAGGTCAGCATCTTGCTGGGAATCTGGCGGGCCACGACGCCGAAGTGGCCTTTCTCCTTGAACACGCTGACGCGGAAGCGCGCCAGCTCGCCGAACGCGAAGCCGAAGTCCGCCGTCCCGCGCTCGCGCACCTGCTGGATGTTGTCCTCGGAGGTGATGGTGCGCATCAACTCCTCGGTGTCCTCGGGCCTGAGTGGGGGGCCTTCCACCTTGTGCAAGATGCCGTGGAGCCGGATGACCGGCGGGATGCCCACCCGCAGATGCAGGTCGGCAGCATTCTCCTGCACAACCAACTGCAGGAGATCAGACATGGCGTAGGACATAGAAAATCAACGGGCAATCGTGGACACCAACAACCGGCGACACCCGCCCCTGGCCCGGAAGCATGGGGCCGGCTGGTGACGGGGCTGGGGGCGGGCGTTCGGCACGGCGGCGACGCTCAATCAATATCCATCGCGGTGGCCCGGATCACCTCGTCCGGCGTGGTCAGACCCGCGAGCACCTTGCGGGTGCCGTCCTCGCGCAGCGTACGCATGCCCAGTTCGCGGGCGCGGTTGCGGAGCACGGTGGCCGGCACCTTTTCGTAAATCAGTTTACGGACCTCGTCTTCGATCACGAAGATTTCAAAAATCCCCATGCGGCCGCGGTAACCGGTCTTGTTGCAGTCCCCGCAGCCCTTGCCCTTGCGGAACGTGGCACTGGCCGCCTTGGCGGCGTCAATGCCCAGCGTGCGCAGCTCGCTCTCGGTGGGCTGGTATGGCTGGCCGCACTTCTTGCAGATCTTGCGGACCAGGCGCTGGGCCATCAACGCCCGCGATGACGACGCCACGAGGAACGGCTTCACGCCGATGTCAATCAAGCGCGTCACCGCGCTGGGCGCGTCGTTGGTATGCAGCGTGGAGAACACCAGGTGGCCGGTGAGCGAGGCGTTGATGGCGATGGACGCGGTCTCCAGGTCGCGAATCTCACCCAGCATGATCACGTTCGGCGCCTGGCGGAGCATCGCGCGCAGCGCCATGGCGAACGTCAGTCCCACCGCTTCGTTCACGTGCACCTGATTGATGCCGGACATCACGTACTCGACCGGGTCTTCCACTGTGATGATCTTCCGGTCGGGGCGGTTGATGTAGTTCAGCACCGCGTACAACGTGGTGGTCTTGCCCGAGCCGGTGGGGCCGGTAACCAGCAGGATGCCGTCCGGCAGACCGATCAGCCGCTCGAACGTCTGCTGGTCGTCCGAGAAAAAACCCAGTTCGCCCAGGCCCAGTTTCAATCCTTCCTTGTCCAGGATACGCATGACGATGCTCTCGCCGTGCGTGGTCGGCAGGCAGGAGACGCGCAAGTCAATGAGCTTGCCTCCCACCTGCGCCTGGATGCGCCCGTCCTGCGGAATGCGCCGCTCCGCGATGGACATGTTGGACATGATCTTCAGGCGGCTGATGATCGAGGCTTGGAGCCGCTTGGGCGGGCTCTTCATCTCGTGCAACATGCCGTCAATGCGGTACCGGACGCGGAAGCGCTTGTCCAGCGGCTCCAGGTGGATGTCCGAGGCGCGCATCTTGAACGCCTCCACGATCATCGTGTTGACCAGTTTGATGATCGGGGCGTCCGCTTCCACGGTGGCGCCGTCGTCGGACTGGACACTGGCCACCCGGGCCACCTCAACCTCGCCCTCGGTGATGTCCTGGATCATCTTGGACACCGAGTCGTCGCGCACGCCGTAGAGCTTGCCGATCGCGTTTTCGATATCCTCGGGCGTGGCGACCGCCGGGATGATCTCGGTGTTTAGGGTGTGCTGGAGGCCGTCAAGGGTCTCGAGGTCCGAGGGATCGGCCATGGCCACCACCAAGCCGTGTTCCTCCTTGCGCACCGGTACGATGTTGAAGCGCTTGGCCACGTCCCGGCGCACCAGCGCCAGCACGTCGTCCGGGATGCGCATCTCGCCCAGCGGGACGTACTCCGCGCCGAAATGCGTGGCCTTGGCCTGCGCCACCACGGCGGGCGTGAGGATCCCCTTGGCGACCAGGGTGTCCACCACCCCTTCGCCGCTGGCGTCAGCCTCCTCGCGGATGGGCGCCAACTGCTCGTTGGTCACGTAACCCATCTCGATCAGGCTATCGAGCAAGAAATCGTCTCTGGCAGCCACGGTCGTGAATGAAAACCCGATGCTGACAAGCGCAACGCCGGGTGCGATTCACGGTAGGCAAACCGCCGGCAATGTCAACGCACCTGAGCGGCCGCGATTTGCTGCTGGACACCACCTTGCCCGGCCCGCGCCGGCCATCTGCGGTTTGGACCCGGCAACCGCCCAAGCGTCACGCCAACATCGTTTTTTCTTTAGCAATGTCCGTGCCGGCACACCCTCAGGCGGGAATTTCCCGCCTGGGCCGGGAACACGGTCTCCCGGCTGCTAAGCGGCGCGGTCCTACCCGACGGGAGATTCCCCGGCCCGTCAGGGTACGGGGCGGTGGGCGGTCACAGCCGCTTGGCTGGCTCCATGACCGGCGCTGCTGTCGGCCAAAGTCCGGCGTCACGACCGGTGCGCGCGCGCGAGGTTGAACTCGGCGCGCTACGAGAAGTTCCCCATTCCCAGCAGGAACATGATGTTATTCTGCGTGGTCTTGAGCTTGCCCAACAGCAGTTCCATGGCCTCGACCGGCGGCACGCCGGTGAGTGCGCGGCGCAGCACCACGATCTTCTGGTACTCGTCGGGGTGGTAGAGCAGCTCCTCCTTGCGGGTGCCGGAGCGTTCGATGTTGATCGAGGGGAAAATGCGGCGGTCCACCAGTGCGCGATCCAGGTGTACCTCCATGTTGCCGGTGCCCTTGAACTCCTCGAAGATGACCTCGTCCATGCGGCTGCCGGTGTCAATAAGCGCCGTGGCCATGATGGTGAGAGAACCGCCTTCCTCAATGTTGCGCGCGGCGCCGAAGAAGCGCTTGGGCTTGTGCAGTGCGTTGGCGTCCACGCCGCCGGACAGAATCTTGCCCGAGTGCGGCTGCACGGTGTTGTAGGCCCGAGCCAGGCGGGTGATGGAGTCCAGCAGGATCATCACGTCGCGCTTGTGCTCGACCATGCGCTTGGCCTTTTCGATCACCATCTCGGCCACCTGCACGTGCCGCTCGGGGGGCTCGTCGAAGGTGGAGCTGATGACCTCGGCGCCCTTGCAGGAGCGTTCCATGTCGGTTACCTCCTCCGGGCGCTCGTCTATGAGCAGGATGATCAGATAGACCTCGGGATTGTTCTTGAGCACCGCGTTGGCCAGCTTCTGCATGAGCACCGTCTTGCCGGTGCGGGGCGGCGCCACGATCAGGCCGCGCGTGCCCTTGCCGATGGGGCAGACCAGGTCCAGTACGCGAGTGGACAGCTCATCGGGGGTGGTTTCGAGGATGAGCCGCTTGTTGGGAAACAGCGGGGTGAGGTTCTCGAAGTGGGTCTTGTCCTTGGCCTTCTCCGGGTCCTCCTTGTCCACCGCCTCGATCTTGAGCAGGGCAAAGAACTTCTCCTTTTCCTTGGGTGGCCGGATCTGGCCGGCTACGAGGTCGCCAGTCTGGAGGTTGAAGCGCCGGATTTGCGACGGCGAGACGTACACGTCCTCCGGGCACGGCAGGTAATTGAAGCTCTGCGACCGCAGGAAGCCGAAGCCCTCCGGCAGGATTTCCAGCACGCCCTCGGCGAAGAGGATGCCGTTGCGCTCGGCGTTTTTCTTGAGGATCTCGAAGATGACCTCGTGCTTCTTGAGCGTGCCGAAATTTTCGATGTTCCATTCCCGCGCCAACTGGCTCAACTCCGGCATGGAAAGGGCCTGGAGCCGGGCGATGTTGATGGTTTGGCCGGGCGGCAGTGTGGGGGAGGGCTTGGGCGGCGGTGGCGCCTCCTCCTCGGCTTCGACCGGCAGTCCTTCCAAAGGCAGGCTGGGCGGCGGCGGCGGCGAGGCGCGCACCACCAGCTCGGGTTCTTCCACCACGGCGGCGTCAGGTTGGGGTGGCGGAGTCAGGCGCAGGTCATCGTCGGCCGCCACGGCAGCGGGGGTGGCGGACGTGCGGGCGGGTGCCTCGTCGGCCGTTCGGGCGCGTCGCCGCAGCGGGCCCGCGGCGGGCTTGGTAGATTTTGCACGCGGCATAGCTCAAACTGTTTTCATCTGTTTCCGCAAACTCGGCGGGGACGACACTTCAACGTCATCGCTCCCGGCGGGCAGGTCAAGCTGCTGTCAAAGTCAGGCCATTCCCGGCTGCCGACTGGAATTGCACACCTTGTTACGCCACCAAGCGGCGGCGGCAAACCACCCAATGAATCGTGAATCGCAGGTTCAGCCGGTCCATGCCCGGCGAGCGGGCAGGGGGTAAATGGCAGTCAGTACGCCGTTGACGCTGGCCAACCACCCGCCAGCCGTCAAGGCTTTTGCGGCCCGATTATTTCACGTGTTTTTCACCGGGCATGGCCGACGAAAAACCGAAGCACCCCGGAAACCCAGCCCGGCCTTGCCGCAGAAATCCGGCTGTTCCCAAGCACCGTTCCCGCTAACCTCCGGCCATGTTTTGCGTACCCACCCGCTCCGCACTGTCCACCGCGCTCCGCTGCTTCACGTCATTTCCAAGCGTGAGCGGTGGAGTCGCGCTCCTCGCCGCCGTCGGCGTGGCCGGCACGGACTTCCGCCAACAAGCCTTCAAGCCCGCCGACACCGCGGTCGAAGCGGGCAGCGGCCCGGCGGCTGATTCGGACGGCAACGGCTTGAGCAACTTTGCCCAGCACGCCTTCGGCCCGGCCCCACGCCGCCCGCTGCCGCCCGGCCGCGAAGTTGCGTTTCTGCGTCTGAACGCCGCCGAGGTCGAGCCGCTGCCCGCCACAACGAACTGGGTCTGGTTCGAGGCCGAAAGCGCCGGCGGGGAATCCAGCCCGGAGTTGTCCGCCCACGCGATGGCGTGGGTGGGCCCCGGCGGCAGAGTTCAGCGCAGCCTCACCATCCCCGCCGCAGGCACCTACCATCTCTGGGTCCGCAAATTCTGGAACCCGCAGGGCTTCCGCTGGCAGGTGGGCACGACCGATCCGTGGAAGGAATCTCGCGAGCAGACGCTCACCGACCTCGTTTTGCTCGACGGCAATGCCGGTCGCCGCGTCGGCTGGGCGAATGTTGGCAGCGTCACTCTCCCGCCCGGCACGCACGTTTTCAGACTCGAAGTGCTGCCCGGTGATGCCAACACCACCGCGTACGACTGCTTCCTGCTCACCCGTGAGCCGTTCATGCCGCGCGGCAAACTCAAGCCGGACGAGAAGCCGCAGATCAGCCGGCCCGGCTGGTTTGTCTTTCAGCCCGACGCCGATTCGTTCGGCTTCAGCCCGATAGACCTCCGGTCTCTGAACGAAAAGGAGGCCGGCGAGCGCGGCTTCATCCGCGCGCAAGGCGAGGACTTCATCCACGAAAAGACCGGCGGAGCAGTACGCTTCTGGGCGGTGAACGTCGGCATGGGCTTCGTGGGCTCGGCCAGGAGCGAACTGGACACCTTCGCCCGCGCGATGGCCAAGCGCGGCGTAAACCTCGTGCGGGTCCACGGCCCGATCTACACCACGCGCGGGGCGGACTTCGGTCGCGTGAATACCAACCGCGTGGCACAGCTTCATTACTTCATCCGGGCCCTCAAGCGCGAAGGCATCTACACCAGCCTGAGCATTTACTTCCCGCTCTGGGTCGAACTCGGCCCGGAGAACACCGACTTCCCCGGCTACTCGGGGGGCCAGCATCCCTTTGCGTTGCTGTACTTCAACCCGGCCTTCCAGCAACTTTACCGCGAGTGGTGGCGGCATCTCCTCACCACGCCCAATCCCCACACCGGCCTGGCTCTCAAGGACGACCCCGCCGTCGCCTTCGCCGAAATGTACAACGAGGACTCGACGCTCTTCTGGACGTTCAATCCCGACGCCGGCAAAAGCAACCTGCCCGAGCCGCAGCGCGCGTTGCTCGAAAGGCGCTTCGGTGACTGGCTGCTGGCGAAGTACCCCGGCCACACGCTTGCCCAGATCAAGGCTTCGCAATGGCACGGCGTGGCTTCGCCGCACGACGACTTTGCCGCCGGCCGGGTCGGTTTCCGCGGGCTCTGGGCGATCTTCAACGACCGCCACCGCCGCGACCAGGACACCGCGCGGTTTCTCACCGAGTTGATGCTCGATTTCCACCGTGCGACCTACGCGTACCTGAAATCCGACCTCGGCTTCCGTGGCCTGGTCTATTGCTCGAACTGGAAAACGGCGTCGGACAAATACCTTGACCCGCTCGACAAGTACGCGAATTCGGTCGCCGACTTCTTCGACCGCCACGGCTACTTCAGTGGCATTCACGAAGGTTCCAACGCCGCGTGGAATATCGAGCCGAACCAGACCTACGACGACCGCTGCGCGCTGACGTTCCGCACCGCCGATGGAGCCGGCGAGGACTTCAGCAATCCGATCTTTGACCTCATCTACCAGCGCCAGCCCTCGATCATCACCGAGGTGAACTGGCCGCTGCCGAACCGGTATCGTGCCGACATGATCCTGGCCGGTGCGGCCTACGGCGCGTTGCAGGGCAGCGACGCCATTTGCTGGTTCGCCGCCGGCACCACCACCTGGGACAGTCTGCCGGGCAAGTTCTCGATCCAGACACCGGTGGTGCTCGGCCAGTTCCCCGGTGCGGCGCTGCTGTACCGCCGCGGCCTCGTGAAGACCGCGCCGCGCGTGGTGGACCTGCAACTGGCCGTGGACGATCTCTACGCGCTCCAAGGCACGCCGCTGCCCGCACCGCAGAACTTCGACCAGCTCCGCGGCGACGACGTCCCGCCCGGCGGCGTTATTACCAACGTCAGCGCCCTGGACTCGCTCGCATTTCTGGTGGGCCGCGTGGGCGTGGACTTCATCACCCACGGCGTGCCCCGGTCGCAATTTGCGGACCTTTCGCCGTTCATTGACCGCGGGGCAAAGCGGGTCCGCAGCCACACCGGCGAACTCGAGTGGGACTGGGGTCGGGGCCGGCTTACGATCAACGCGCCCGCCGCGCAGGGCGTGACCGGGTTTCTCGGCGCGCTGGGCCGCGTGGAGCTGGCCGACCTCATCGTCGAGCTCCCGCTCGAATACGGCGCGGTGCTCGCGGTGGCCTTGGACGGCAAACCCCTTGCGGAATCGGCGAAGTTGCTGCTCCAGGTCGCCAGCGAGGAACTGCCCCACCATTGGGCCACGGACAAGCCGTCCGGCAAACGCATGCTGACCCATCGCGGCAACCCGCCGCTGTTGGTGAAGGAGTTTGTGGGCGCGGTGAAACTGAAGCGCGGCGACGCGGGGTCGCTCACCGTGACCGCGCTCGATTTCAACGGCTACCGGCTGTCCGGCGCCCCGACGCGGGCGGACGCGTTCATCCTCCGGCCCGACGTGGCTTACTACCTGATCGAGAAATAGGCGCGGGGCCGTGATTGGTTGAAACGTGAACGGGGGAATGGGTAACCGCGGGACAGCTCGTCCGGCGCCTGAATCGTCTTGAATGCGAAAACAACAGTGGACCGGGCGTGGTGCGTCCCGCCTGCCTGCTTTCGGTTTTCTGATTGAAGCCGCCAACCGGCGGTGAGTCGCACGGACCACGGTTGCGACTCAGCGGCACCGTTCAGCGAACCGAACCCCAACGACGTTCATGCGTCCCGGTTTTCGGTTGGGAACTCTGGGCGAGGCTGCTGCTCGGGGCCGCCGGCTGAAGACCCGTCTCAACAGCCGCCGCCAGTCGTGCGGTGTGGAATTGTCGCGCGCTGATGCCGTTCAGTCGCGGCGCGGCAGGATTTCCCCGGGCCGCAGCCAAGCTCTGAACGCCGGCCGGCTTCGCCATCCCGGCGGTGCGGTGGATCGGATTGGCGATTGCCTGACGCTGGCCGAAGTAACGTCCGGCACCTGGGGCGCCGCCCGTGGCGGTCGTCGTCGGCGCCGGGCCCGTGATTCCCGCGCTCTCGAAGAACTGCGCGGCCACGGCGTTGGCCTCGCCCATGAACGTCGGCCGGGTGACGCCGTGCAAACCGCCGCCTTGCGATCCCAGGCCGCCCGCCTGCAAGCCCGCGCCAACGCCTGGGAGGCCCTGGCCGCTCACCTGCGCGCCGAATCCACCGGCGACGGGCGCCACGTTCACACGCGCGATCACCGCGCTGCTGCCGTAGCCGCCGCTGACGCCGGACAAGCCGCCGCCGCCCAATCCTGAGCCGGTGGCATACTGGGCTTGGACCGCCGCCGCGCCCAAGGAAGCCAGCATCGCGATCACGCCACGCGTTTGGGTTCTCATGCTGAACAAGTACGCCAGCAAAGCCGGATTCACAAGCGACGGCTGAGATCGCGACCAACGCCGCGGCACATGAGGCGTACTGAAAGCTGGCCCGGCCTGCGCGAGGCCGCTGAAAATGGGAACCACGCGCGCGGGTGGGCCGATCGGCACCCTCGGACTTCACCCAACGCCAAAGCATTCGGTATGGGTGGAACGGATTCCGTGAGTGAAAAGTCGGGCACCCCTCACCACACGCAAAAGGGTTGCGCTCCCCTTTTCAAGCGATCTTCCGGCTCAGGGCGTCACGGGCAGGCGTTCCTCGTGGCGTTCCGGCTTCATGAGCACGCCCTGTTCCTTGTACGGCTTGAGCATGAAGTGCGTGGCGGTTGAGAGCACGCCCTGGATGGTCGCCAGCTTTTCCGAGACGAACATCGCCACCTGCCGCAGGTCCTCGCCCTCCACCTCCACCAGCAGATCGTAGGCGCCGGACATCAGGTAGCAGGAACGGACCTCGCTGAATTTGGCGATCCGCTCGGCGATGCGGTCAAACCCGCCTTCGCGCTCCGGCGTGATCTTCACCTCGATCACCGCGCGGACCGAGTCCACGCCCAGCTTTTCCTCGTTCAGGATGGCGCGGTAGCCGAGGATAACCTGGTCGGCCTCATAGGCCTTGATCGCGGTGACCACCTCGGCCTCGGTGCGGCCCAGCAGGGCGGCGAGCTGGGCGGGTCGGAGCGCGGCGTTGTCGTGGAGAAGCTTCAGCAGCGGATCCATGCCGGCAAGCTAGGCAGCCGGACGCGGAATTGCAGCACTTTTCTCCCGGCCGGAAAAGACGTCAGGGGAAAACCGTCCAGCCGCACGCAAGCGGCAAATCCCTCAAACCGAAAGCGGCTCCGGCCTGGACACGGACCCAAAAACCGTTGCCGGCGCGGAGCGTTTGGGGAATGCTCCGTCCAGACTTGGCCGGGAAACAAACCTCGATCAAAGGTGCTGCCATGAATGATGCCCTGAACCGCCGCGGGTTCCTGAAGGCCACCACCGCCCTCGCCGCAGCCACGCTGCCCGCCGGCCTGCACGCGGAACCCGAACCCAACCTGCCCACCGGCCCATTGCCGCCACCCAAGACCAGCCTGCCGACGGGCCGGATCGGCAGCGTCAGCTTCAGCCGCCTGATGCTGGGCGGCAACTTGATCAGTGGTTACGCGCACGCGCGCGACCTCGATTACGTGGCGCACCTGATGAAGCGCTACAATACGGACGCGAAGATCGCCGAGACGCTCGAGCTGGCCGAGTTGCACGGCATCAATGCCGTGAACAGTTGGGTGCGAGACGGTGTCACGCATTTCGAGCGACACTGGAAACGCGGCGGGAAAATGCGCTGGATCGCCCAGGCCCGGTTCACCGGTGACAACGGTTTCGACCAGTTCAAACAGGCCGCCGACCTCGGCGCCGTGGCCATCCACGCGACCGGTGACGCGGCGGACGGTCTGGTCCAGCGCGGCGACCTGGATACGCTCGCCAGGTCGTTGGACGTGATCCGCGCGCGCAAGTGCCTGGCCGGGATTGGCGCGCACGGCCTGGGCACCATCGTGGCCTGCGAAAAGGCCGGGCTGAAGCCGGACTTTTACATCAAGACCTTCCACTCCCACGACTACCACACCGCGCCGCGTCCTGACGAGACCGGCGACCTGGGCCGTTACGATAACTCCTGGTGCAAGGACCCGGAGGAGGTGGCGGAAGTGATGTTCAACGTGCGCCAGCCGTGGATCGCCTTCAAGGTGCTCGCCGCCGGCGCCATCCCGCCCGTGCGCGGCTTTCGGTACGCCTTCGAGGGCGGGGCGGACTTCATCCTGGTGGGCATGTTCGACTGGCAGATCGAGGAAAATGTGCGGATTACCAAGGAAGTGCTGGCCAGCCTGAAGCGCACCCGGCCCTGGCGCGGTTAAATCGGCGCGATTGTTTTGTAGCTGACAGCCCGTGTTGTACATCGCGCGCTGCGTCCCGCCCGCCCAACCCGGGTTTTCGGGTTGATTCCTCCAAGCCGTGCCGCGCCAAGCTGCCGTGCGGTGCCGCGTGGTCCTTCCCCTTACCAGGCCCGGGATGCCACCGGTCAGTACGCCCGCGCGCTGGTCCGGGCCTGGAGCCAGGTCACATCCGGGTTGTGGGGCAGGAGGTAATTAAATCGCGGCGGGGTGGGAAGGCGCGTGCGGGAGTCCTGCCAGGCGTGCAACTCGGCCCGGCCGTCCGCGTAGCCCAGGCCGACGCCGAAGTTGTGGTAGGTGGCCGGCCAGTCAACCCACTTGGTCTTCTCCGCCGGCAACATGGACATGGAGAAGTTCCCGTCGTTGAGGCTGACGGGGTCCTCGTCGAGAAAGACAAACAGCCCGGCCGGGCTGGGCTCGACGATGTGGCTCGGCCGGCCGTAGGTCCGCCACGGCTGGTTGTGGTAGTTGCGGTGATAACCGTCCAGCCAGCCCCCGTCCACCGGGGCGGTGCCGACCCGATTGGTGCCTTCGCCCTTGGTGCCCACCGCGCAGCTCATGGAGTAACTGCGCGCGGCGGGAACGAATCGGCCGCGCCATGCCGCGTTGGTTCCCTGGTAAAGCCCCACGCGCAGGTCGGCCGGGCAGTGGAAGGTCGCGGCCTTTCGGTTCAGGTAGGGCGCCAGCGCCGAAGTGGCCGGGTCGCCGGGTGCATCCGTATTGAACTCGCTCAATTGGCCGATTCCTGCGCCTCCAGCTCCACCCACCCAGTTGTACTGGGAACCGTCATCCGGGTTCTTGGGAAACCAGCCGTCGTGGTCTTCGGCGAACTGGAGCAACGCCCGGGTCAGTTGGCGCAGGTTGTTCAGGCAGCCGGCGCCCGCGCTCCCGGTAGCCGTGCCGGCCAGGGCGGGCAGGAACAGGCCGGCCAGCAGCCCCGCAACGCCCAGCACTGCCAGCAGGTCGGCGCGTGTAAAGCCTTGCTGGTCCGGGGAAACACCCGGTGGTGGGGGCGGCGTCCCGGTCAAAACGAGCAACCTGGTTTTCATGGCGGGTTCGGTTTTGAGTTCGAGTCGAATTTAGCAAATGCCATGCCGCAACACACGCGCTTTCAGGCCGGCCAGAATGGCCGGAGTTGAAGCGCCGGCCGGGTCGTTGGGGGAAACCTGCGGACGCAGCCGGGCCGTGGCTTTTTGGCCCTGAACGTGCTAATTGAAAACCAGCCCGATGAACCTGCCGGCTTGTTCAGCCATGAAAACCCGACTTCTCCTCCTGGCGGGCACAGCCCTCGTAAACGGGATGAGCACCCTCCCCGCCCCGCCGGTGCCCGGCGCGCCGCCAGTGCTGGTCACGCCCGCCACAGTCCGCAGCGCCACCGCCAACGCCGACACCACCCTGGCCGCGCTCAGTCCCGACGGCCGCTTTGCCGTGCTGGCTGGCGCCGCCACGGACCTGACGCCCGACCCGAACGCCGGAATCGGCAGTCAACTTTACCTGCGGGACAATGCCAGCGGCCGGGTGGTGCTGGTTTCGGCCTCGCCCACCGGTGCGGCCGGAAACGGCAACTCCGGCCGGGCCGCTGTGAGCGCGGACGGCCGGTGGGTGGCCTTTGAAAGCGAGGCTGCGGACCTGGTGGCGGGCGACGCAAACGGCCTCCAGGACATCTTCCTGCGGGACGTGGCTGGTGGCCGGACCTGGCGGCTGAGTCAGGCCCCGGACGACACCCCGGCCAGGGACTTTTCCGCAGGTCCGGTCATGCCCGCGGACGGCGCATGGGTGGCGTTCACCAGTCACGCCTCGAATCTGGTGGCGGGTGTCACGGACGCAAACTACGCCGCGGACGTGTTCCTGTACGAGCGGGCCACGGGACACCTGCGGCTGGTCAGCCGGCAAACGCAAGCCGCCGTCGCCAGCGCCACGGGCGCAACCGAACCGGTGGCCAGCCCGGACGGCCAGTGGCTGGCGTTCACCAGCACCGACGGTCTCCTGGCGCCGGCTGCGCCGACCGACACGAGCCTGAAGCTGTTCCTCCACCACGTGGCCGGCGAAACCAATCTCTGGGCCAGTCGGGGCGCCGCTGCCTTTGACGCGCTGGTGCCGACGGTCTCCGGGCGCGTGCCGGGCCACGCCACTTTCAACGCGGAGGGAGGTTTCCTGGCTTACATCTACGGTCCGCTGGTCCTGCGATTGGACCTGGCCGGGGGCGACACGCAGTTGCTGGGGTCCAACTTCGTGGCTGAAGTGGTGGCGTTGTCAGGCGGTCCGCGCCTGGCCCTCAGCGCCGACGGCCACGTTTGCGCCTGGGCAGGCGGCCCGCGCGAGGGCGATGTCCTGCCCGGCGCGCCGGACGCCATCTACGTGTGGGACGATGCCACGCAGGCCACCACGCGCGTGCCACCGCCGCTTTCCGACCCGGCCGTGCTGGGCGAGGTGGGCAGCCCGGTGCTGAGCGCTGACGGCGCGAGGCTGGCGTTTGTGGCCCATCTCAAAGCGCCCGGTGACGCCGGCCTGCCCCCGGGCCGGCACTGGTTTCTACACGACCGCCGCACCGGCCAGACCTTGCCCGTGACCCGGGCCGGGACCGTCCTGCCCGAGTTGTGGCATCCGCACTGGACGGCCGACCTGGGCGTGCTCGCGTTTTCCAGCGCGGCGCCGGACCTTGTGTCGAATGACTTGAACCGGGCCCAGGACGCCTTCGCCCTCGATGTGGCGACCAGCCAACTGACCCTGCTGTCGCCGGCGGCCGGCGTCGCCGGGGTCACGCCCGCCGGGAACAACGTGGCGCGCGGGCCGTGTTTCAGCGCGGACGGCCGCTACCTGGTGTTCACTACCAGCGCGGCGGACGTGGACCCCAACGACCGCAACGACGCGGAAGACGTGTTTGTGCGGGACCTGCACACCGGCACCACCGTGCTGGTGAGCGTGAACCGCGCCGGCACCGGCCCCGGCAACGGCGCGTCGCAAACTCCGGTCATCAGCGCGGACGGCCGGTTCGTGGCATTCGCCAGCCGGGCCAGCGACCTGGTGGATGGCGATACCAACGACCTGAGCGACGTGTTTGTGCGGGACCTGGTGGCCGGCACGACGCGGCTGGTGAGCCGTGCCTTTGGCGGCACCGGCAGCGCCGGCGGCGCCTCGTACCGGCCCGCGATGAGTGCCGACGGCCGGTGGATCGCCTTCGAGAGCCACGCCACCAATCTCCTGGCGCCGGAGCTGGCGTCGGTGGACATCAACGGCGGGAAAGCGGACGTGTTCGTGTTCGACCGCCAAACCGAAACCGTTCAACCGGTGAGTATCCGCACCGACGGCACTCAGATGGGTTGGGAAAGTTCGACGGTCCCGGTGGTCACGCCCGACGGGCGGTACGTGCTTTTCCAGAGCCACGCCAACAATCTGGCCTCGCCACCGCCGCCCAGACCGGCCTACCCGGACACGATGCTATACCTGCGCGACCTTGCCGCGCAGTCCACGACCCTGTTGCTCAGCCCGGAAGGTCAGCCCTACGCAGTCTCGGTCGCAGACGGCCGGCCAGTAGTGGTGAGCGCGGACTCGAGCACCCTGGCCCTGGCCACGCGCCTGCCCGCACGCGGCGTGGTGGTTTTCCGGCTGGGCGGCGGGTGGGTGACGGAGATCACCAACGCCGCCTCACCCGCCCTGTCCGGGGACGGCAGTTTGCTGGTTTACCAAACGCGGGAACAGACCGACTCCAACGCCGGGCAGGTGCTTCTCCGACGTCTGGCCGAGGGCACGACCGGCCTGGTGAGCGTCAGCCGGGACGGGATCAATCCGGGCAACGGGCGGTCCTTGCAACCGCTCCTGAGCGCCGACGGCCGCTACGTGGTTTTCCAGAGCCAAGCCTCGGACCTTGTGCCCGGCGACCCCAACGAGCGCAGCGACGTCTTTGTGCGCGACCTGGTGGCCAACCGCACACTACGGTTGAGCACGCTCTCGAGCGGCGCGGCGCCGGACCTCGGCGCATTTTCGCCCGTGCTCGCACCGGACGGCCGCACAGTGGCCTTCCTGAGCTGGGCCGACGACTTCGCGCCCGGCGACCGCAACCGCGCCGGCGATGTCTTTGTGCTGCGGCTCGGCTCGGGACCTGCAGCGGACTCGGACGAAGACGGTCTTCCGGACGACTGGGAGGTGGCGTACTTCAACGGCCTGACGCGCGATGGCTCGGGGGATTGGGACGGCGACGGCCTGAGCGACCGGTCCGAATACCGCTTCGGCACCGACCCAACCAACGCCGGCTCCGTGCTGCGGGTGTTGACCCTGACCGGCGCGGGCACGGCCGAGGTGACGGTCGTCTGGTACGCCGTGCCCGGCCGCATCTACCGCGTGCAGTTCAAGGACCGCGTGGACGCGCCGTGGACCGACCTGCCGGGCGACGTGACCGCCAGCGGCGAGACGGCGTCGAAAACCGACTCCACCGCCGGCGCAAGCCTGGCGCGGTTCTACCGCGCAGTGCTGCTCCAGTAATAAGCCCGGCGGCGCCTACCAGAGCCGGAGCCGCACGGTGCCCGCGCCGGGTCGCTCGAAGGGGCCGGGCGTGGGCCGGGCTTTGCTCCGCTTGGCGCCGGTGAAGTCGGTGGTAATGCGGAGCGGGGAGTCGTCCGGGTTCACGTACGGCAGGTCCGGAATCCTGGCCCGGCCGAGCAACCGGGTGTCCACCAGCGTGGTCCGGGCCTGGCGGAGCGCGTCACCCAGTTCCAGCAGCAGCCAGCCTTGGCCGTTTTCCTCGATCAGGCGCGGGGCGGGATCCAGTTCGGGCAGGACCAGCGGGTCCGGCTCACCGGCATAGGGCCGCGCGCCGTGGAAGTACACGTTGCCGGCAGCGTGGCTCGGCGCCGCGCGCAAGCCGTAAACCCACAGCCCGTGGCCCGCAGCTCGGGGCGAGTCTTTGGCAGGCGGTTGACCCGGGCGGGCCACCGCCTCGCCCCGGCCGATGAACAGGTTGTTGAAAAAGCGGTTGTCGCCGCCCTCGGTGCGGCGCAGCCCCGCCACGCGCGTGCTGTGCGGCGGGTGAAACGGCGTCTCGCGTCCGAGTTCCGGCGCGCTGATGATCCTTCCGGCAAAGAGATTGTGCGCGTAGGCGCCGCCCTCGGACATGTCCAGCAGGCTGGTCGGCGAAAGGAACAGGTTGTTGTCCACCAGGAACGGGCCGTGGTTGACCTCGACAAACAGGTCCTCCGCGGGGCCGTTGTCGTAAAGCAGGTTGCCGCTCACGCGCGTGCCCTGGGCCATCCAGTCCAGCCACAACCCGCGGCAGGTGCGGAAAATGCGGTTGCCGCGGATGACGGTGTCAATGGCCGCATGCAACTTGATGCCGGCCATCTCCGCCCCGGAAAAGAGCCGGCGCACGTGGATGTCATGAATGGTGTTGCCCTCGACGCGGCTGAACGCCCCGCCCAGGCTGCCCACAATGCCCGCCTGCTCGCAGTGCGAGATGTGGTTGTGGCGCACGACGTGATGGCCGATGTGCTCGCGGGTCCAGGGAATGCGGAAGGCGTGGGCGCGCTCGATGGTCTTGACATAGCCCTCGGCGGTGTCGGCCGAGGTGTTGTCGAACTCGTCGCCGTGCTTGCCCAGCGCGATGCCCGAGCACACCGAGTGGCTGATGACGTTGCTCTCGATGATCCAGCCCTTGCTCCAGTGCGTGCCCAGCAGGCCGATTTGCTCCGCCGTGGGCGGCGCCCAGGGGGTAGCGGCGTGGCGCAGGATGAAGCCGCGCACGGTGATGAAGTTCCGCCCCGGTTGGTCCGGGTAAAACACTGTCTGGCGGACATTGATCTCGACCAGTTGCTCGTTCGGGTTCACGCCGGGGAACTGCGCCCAGATCGTGGTGTGAGTGCCGTCCACCTGCGCGAACCACAGGTTCGGGTTCACCGCCGGTGCCCGGGCCGGATCGGCTGGTCGGCCCCGGAACACCAGGCAAACGGTTTGGCGGCCGCTCAGGGGCTGGAGTCGGGCGCGGACCGAGGTCCAGACCTGCCAGTCGCCGGTGCCGGGGATCGTGGCGGTGCCGAGCAATTCGCCGTCGGGACCGTCGCGCCGGATTTCGATGACGCCGCCGGCGGTGGCGGAGGCCACGCGTAGTTCGAGTTGCTCGGTCCGCAGGCCGAAGTCCACCCCCGCATAACGCACCCAGTCGCCGTGCTCGATCCAGCCGATGCACTCGCCGCCCTCCGAGCAGGGGGCGGTTTGCACGCCCTGCTGCGACGCAAAAGCCGCCGCGGGAATCCGCGCGCCCGGGCCGGCTTCGCCCAGCGGCTGCAGCCAGGCCACGTTCAGCAGGTAGCCTGGTTCCGCCCCGGCGAGCCAGTCGGGTTTACGGCCGGCCGGCATCAGGACTTCCTCCAACCTGGTCGCCTCGGTCAGCCACTCGCCGTTGAGGTACACCGCGCCGGTGTGGTGCACGCGGCCGCGCGGGTCGAACCAGTCGCCGTGGAGGTGGTTGGTGTACGGGTTGAAGTCGCCGAAGAACGCGTTGGGCAAGGTGACCTTCCACACCGCGCCCGTCACGTGCGCCCAGCCCGTGACCACTTCCGAGCCTTTGATTTCGACCCGCTCGCCGGGCGCGGCCCGGTACACGATGCGTTTCCGCTCCGAGGTACCGCCGCGCGGCGGGTTCACGCGCTCGCGATACGTGCCGGCGTGGACAGTGACGACGTCGCCCGGCTGGGCGAGGTCAGCCGCGCGCTGAATGGTGCGCAGTGGCGCGGCGCGCGTGCCGGGGTGGGCGTCGTCGCCGTGCGGTGCGACGTGGAATTCGCGGGCCCGGGCCGGCAGGCATGGTGTCAGCAGCAGGACGGCGGCAACCAGGAAGGAAAGGGGGCCGTGGCTCATTATTGAAAGCCCTTGGTTACACAGATGCCTGTGGGTTTTCAAGGTGCGTCTCGTGAACTGGCGCCGCTGTGGCGCCCCTTAGGTTTGGAATGGTACCGCGCAGAGTACGCAGAGTGAGCCGCGCCGAGGCACGACCAAGCTGTAACAAGGGGCGTCTTGGCCGCCGTTAAGGGCGGTACTGGCCGTCCAAACAACCCTCGAGAGGCACCATCCAGATTGCGTCGCCCGTCTGGTCGCCGGACCGGAAACCCGGCTCACCGGCAAGCACGGAGGTCGTCGCGGAAGACGAGATTTGGCCACGCCGGTGTGTCCTACCCGGATTCGCCCGCTCCGCGCGCCGGCCCGGGCCTCCAGGTCTTTTTCCACAGCCAGTACACCGGCAGGCCCGCCAGCACGATGAGCAGGCCCGGCCAGGTGTTGGCCCGCGTCTTTTCAGCCACGAGCAGGTCCAGCGCGATTAACGTCGCCGCCGCGATGTACACCCCCGGCAGCCACGGGTAGCCCACCGCGCGGTACGGCCGCTCGGCGCCCGGTCGGCGCTGCCGCAGCACGAACAACCCGGCGATGGTCAGCGCGTAAAAAATCAGCACGGCGAAGATGACGTAATCCAACAGGTCGCCATACGTGCCGGACACGGTGAGCAGGCAGGCCCAGACGCATTGCACCCACAGTCCGTTCCGCGGCACACCCTGGCGATTCAGCCGGCCCACCGGAGCGAAGAACAGGCCGTCCCGCGCCATCGCGTAATAGACCCGCGCGCCGGCCAGTACCATGCCGTTGATGCAGCCGAAGGTGGACACCAGGATCAACCCTGCCATCACCGTCACCGCCTGCCCGCCGAGGATCACCTCCATGACGGCGGTGGCCACACGCTCGTTCCGGGCGAATTGAATGCCGCGCTCGAGCGCGCCCCCGCCGTCCGGACTGCCCGCCAGCGGCAAAGTGACGAGGTAGGCGATGTTCGCCAGGAAGTACAGGCCGCACACCAGTCCCACACCGAGCACCAGGCTGAGCGGCAGGTTGCGCTGCGGGTTCTTCACCTCGCCGGCGGTGAAGGTGACGTTATTCCACGCGTCCGCCGAGAACAGCGACCCCACCATCGCCGTGCCCAGGGCCAGCAGCAGGCCCAGCGCGGTTAACGACGCGGTCACCACCTTCACACCGCCCCCGCCAGCGGGTGTCGTGACGGTCGAGGTCGCAGACCACCAGTCCGAGAAGTTCGTCTGGATGGCGGTGTCGTTCGCGCCGAGCGTCAGACCGGCGACGATCAAGGCCGCCAGCGCGGCGATTTTTGCGGTGGTGAAGATGTTCTGGACGATCTTGCCGGTCCGCAGGCCGGTGCAGTTCGACCACGTGAGCAGGATCAAAACACCGATGGCGACCAACGTGGCGGGCGTGAGCCGAAACCGACCGGCCGCGGCCAGCACGTGCGTTTCGGAAAGCCCCGGCAGCAACACGCCGAGGAACTTGGCAAAGGCCACCGCCACCGCCGCGATCGTGCCGGTCTGGATCACCAGGAAAAGCGTCCAGCCATACAGGAAACCGGCCAGCGGACCGTACGCCTCGCGCAGGTACACGTACTGGCCGCCGGCGCGCGGCATCATGGCGGCCAGTTCGCCGTAGCTCAACGCGGCGATCACCGTGAGCACGCCGGTGAGCGCCCAGGCCGTGAGCAGCCAGCCGGCACCACCCAATTGCCGCGCCATGTCCGCCGACACAATGAAGATGCCCGAGCCGATCATCGAGCCGGCCACGATCATCGCGGCGTCGAACAGCCCCAGGCCGCGAACCAGTTGAGGGGCCGGCGAATTCGCCGAAGCGATGACCTGATTCATGGATTCGGGGAGGTCGAGTTCAACTTGCTTCGCCGCCGGCCGTAGCCGAAGTACAACACCAGCCCCGCGGCCATCCAGCCGAAGAACGTGAGCCAGGTGATGAGCGGCAGTTTGAACATCAGGTAGCCGCAGCACAGGATGGCCATCACCGGCACAAACGGCACCCACGGCGCGCGAAACGGCCGCGGCCGGTGCGGGTCCGTCCGGCGCAGGATCAGGATGCCCGCCGCCACGAGGATGAAGGCCAGCAGCGTGCCGATGTTCGTCAGCTCGACCAGTTCATTGATGTTGGCCAGCGAGGAAAACGCAGCCACGAACAGGCCGGTCAGGAGCGTCGTGAGGTGTGGCGTGCGCCAGCGCGGATGCACCCTGGCCGCCCAGGCCGGCAGCAGGCCATCCCGCGCCATGGCGAAGAAGATTCGCACCTGCCCGACCTGGAACGGCACCAACGCGGAAGTCGTGGCCAGCACCGCGCCCAGCGCGATCACCCCGGCGATCCAGTGCAGATTCAGCGACGAAAACGCGTACGCCAGCGGCTCGGCGTTGCCGAGGGTGTTCCACGGCGCCATGCCGGTGAGCACCACCGCCACCGCCAGGTAGATCACCGTGCACACCACCAGGCTGCCGAGGATGCCGATCGGCATGTCGCGTTGCGGATTGCGCGCCTCCTCGCTGGCGGTCGAGACGGCGTCAAAGCCGATGTAAGCGAAGAAGATGATCGCCGCGGCGGCGGACACGCCGGCAAAGCCGTTGGGCATGAACGGCGACCAGTTCTCCAGCTTCACGTAAAACGCGCCCAGCACCACGAAGAAGCCGATGATGAGCAGCTTGCCCACCGCCAGCACCGTGTTGGCCCGGGCGGTCTCCCGGATGCCGATCAGCGCGATCCAGGTAATGACCGCCACGATACCGAAGGCCGGCAGGTTGAAAATGACCGGCACGCCCAGCACGCGGGGCGCGATTTCGAGCGCGCTGGCGTTCCGCAGCACGCTCGCTCCGAACGTGGCCAGGTCCGTGCCGTGGGCGGTGGCCTGGGCCACCGTGGCGGCCGATTGCAGCGCGGTCCGGTAATCCGTGCCCAGCCAGGGCGGCAGGTTCCAGCCGAAGCCGCGGAGCAGTTCCTGGAAATAGCCGGACCACGAGATGGCCACGGCGGCGTTGCTCACCGCGTATTCGAGGATCAGGTCCCAGCCGATCAACCAGGCCACCAGTTCGCCGAGCGTGGCGTAGGCGTAAGTGTACGCGGAGCCGGACACCGGCACCATGGCAGCGAACTCCGCGTAGCACAACGCCGCGAAGCTGCAGGCAATCGCCACCAAAATGAACGACAACGGCAGCGCCGGCCCCGCGCCGAGGTGGTTCGGACCCCCGGCTGCCGCCGTGCCCACGGTCGAGAAAATGCCCGCGCCCACGATGGCGCCGATGCCCAGCAGGGTGAGTTGCAGCGGCCCGAGTGTGCGCCGCAGTTGGTGGTGCGGCTGCTGAGTTTCACCCAGCAACCGGTCGAGCGGCTTGACGCGGAAAAGCGCGGACATGCAGCGGCCCGCCCGGCGCGTGCGACCCGGCTGTTCTGCCGCGTCCCGCGCCCGCAAGGCCGGCGCATGGTTGGGGCAACCTCCACCGATGGCAAGCGCCGGCTGCTCCCAGCGGCGCGACCGAGTGCAACTCGGTTTCTTGCCGCGGCCTGAAATTTCTCACTGGTAGCTGGTTTCAGTTGGGCGGACGGTCACCAAGCTGTTGAAACGGCGGGGGTGTTTGGAGCCCGCAAATCCTGCCGGCCGGTTCATTTACCCCGCCGCGGGCGCGGGCGCGGGGCCGAGACCGGGCTCGATGATGGCCTCGTGGTCGGTGAAGAGTACCGCGTCATGCACATAGTGCACGAGCAGCACGGAGAGGATGCCCATGTAAGTGTAGGCTTCGTCGGAGCCGGGCAACTCGCCGTGGGCGTGAGGCCAGAAGGTCCCCGCCAGGACGATGAGCAGGCCGGAGATCGGCAGCATTCCCAGGCAAAGCAGGTAGAATGTGCTCCAGCCGGTGTCGCGGTCCACCCGGCGGAGGCGGGTCACCACCGTCAGGGCCGCCTCCTGAACGCGATGCCGCCAGCCGGCGCCGCCGCGGGCCAGCGCCGCGCGCACTTTCTGCCACAAGTCTTCCCAGAGATGGAGGTACTCGAGCCGCCGGCCGGTGCGTTGTTCGCGGAGTTTGTTTGCGTGCCAGGTCAACGCGAGGTACTGGAACGAGTGCCAGACGTTCACGCCTTGGAACGCCGTGTCCATGTTCGGGAAGGCCGGTGTCCAGAACATCAGCACCACGGTGATGCTGATGAGCAGTGTTTTGGGCAGGTTGAAGCGTCCCTGGTGCAGTTCGATCACCGTCTTGATCACGAAGGCCGCGAGCATGACGAGGAAGAAGCCCAACACGAGCCCGGCGAACCAGTACTGGCCGGCGAGGTAGTCGTTGTACTTCAGCCGCAGCGGGCCGATGTGGAAACGGTTTTCCACCATCTTCCAGACGGCGATCGGGTACAGGCTGGCGAAGACCACGCCGTAATCAATCGCCCGGCCCAGCCAGCCGTGGCCGGCGCGGGCGCGCGTGTTGTAAGCTTCGGAAATCCAGACGATCTGGTGCAACGCATGCACGGAGGCCATCGCGAAAAAGACCGACAGCAGCCACACGTAGCTCTGGTACGTGTACACGGCGGAGACGAAGACCGCGACCGGCACCAGCAGGGACGTGGCGATGAAGCCGGAGCGTTTGCGCGCGAACTCCGGGTTCATCAACGTGCGGGTGAACGTGGCGTACATGTGCGGTCCGCCGACCAGCAGGGCCACGAGCAGGTTCACAGTCACCCGGGCGTTATAGGCGGTGGTGCCCTTCTGGCTGGCCTCCTCGAGCGCGTTCCCGCCCAGGACCACGTAGATCGAGTAGGGCACGAACGCAATAAGCGCGCTGCCGGTGACGAAAAACAGGTCCCAGCGCCGGTTGCGCAGCCAGGGGCCGGCGCTGATTTCCGGCGGGCCGAAGGTGTTGGTGACCGATCCGTTCATGGTTGTCCGGGTCGGCGACGTCTGCCCCGAGGAACGACCGCGCGACGGCTGCAGCATCGTTTGTCCGCCGGACTCCAGCAAGGTGAAACACCCGCCGGCGCCTTGCCGATGGGAAGCAGGCAGCAGGCGGCGGGCTCAAACACCAGCCGATTTCGCCTGCCGGTGAGACAACCTTGCTATGACGCGGGGCGCGACCCGGCCTTGCGGTCGCCGGAAAGTCCGCCGATACACCGGTTGCCAGCCCTGCGATAATTTGACTGAGATGTGCCCCCAACATCCTCGCTTGACAGTTTGGGCTGCCGGGCAGTAAATAACGTCAGCACTTCGGGGTTCCCAGGACAATTTAGCAATCGTTATGAAGACCCTCCTTGCTCTGCTTCGCACATTTCTGTCCGTTCTCTTCGCGACCCTCGCGCCACCAACGTTGGCGGCGGTCACCATCACCCAGAACACCCTGTTACCGGCGGGCGACCTTTCCCTCGAGGGGCAGGACGTCATTGTGGACAGCGTCACCCTGACCGTGGCCGGCGCGCACACCTTCGCCAGCCTGCAATTGCTGAATGGCGCCGTGCTTACACACGAGCCCGCCGCCAATGGCCAGGCCGAACGCGCCATCCGCTTGACGGTCACCGGCAATGTAACCGTGGACGCCGCGTCGCGCATTGACGCGACAGGCAAAGGCTATGCCGAAGCCACCTCGCCTGGTGCGGGAGTCAAGGGCAACTACGCCGGCGGCGGCGGCGGCCACGGCGGCCGTGGCCACCGGAGCAACGGCACGCCCGGCGCGGGCGGCGGGGCGTTCGGCTCGATCATCGCGCCCGATTCTTGGGGCGGCCCCGGCGGCAACAGCGACAGCACGGCGGCTTATGTGCCGGGCGGTGGATTGATCCACCTGGAAGTGGGCGGCACGCTGACTGTGGCCGGCGCGGTGCGGGCCGATGGCGCCAGTGCCTGGATTAACAACCAGGGCGGTGGTGCTGGAGGCACGGTTTATTTGAAAGCCGCCACCCTGGCCGGCAGCGGCATCATCACCGCCAACGGCGGCAGCGGGGAATGGGTGGACGGCGGCGGCGGCGCGGGCGGCCGCATCGCACTGTACTTCAGTAGCAATTCGTTCACCGGCACCATCACGACCGCGGGCGGTGGCGGTTACGGCGTCGGCGGCGCGGGCACCATTTACCTCAAACCGGGCACTGCGGCGGGCGAAGTGCGCATCGCCCAGGAACCACGGGGGGAATGGACGCCGCTCGCTTCACCCGAGGCCTTCAACGTGACGCTCAGCGGCAACGCCATCGCCTACGCCACCGAGCCGTTGACCCTCGGTTCGCTCACGATCGGCGGAGCGGCGATGTTGACCCATGCCACCGGCAGCACCGGCTTGGTGGTGACCGTCACGGGCAATCTAACGATCGGCCCGAACGCGGCGATTAACGTGGACGGGCGCGGGTATCCGTTCGACAACAACCGCGGTCCCGGGGCAGGCACACGCGCCGATTGGGCCGGCACCGGCGCGGGCCACGGCGGCCTCGGCGGGCACAGTGCGACCGGCGTGAACGGCGGCCCCAATTACGGTTCGGTGCTGCAGCCGACGGCGCTGGGTAGCCAAGGTGGCGATGGCGACAGCGGTCCCGGCTCAGCAGGCGGCGGAGCCATACGGCTCAACGTGGGCGGCATTTTGGACGTCCAGGGTCGGCTTTCGGCGAACGGCCTGGATGCTTCCATCAACAACTCGGGTGGCGGCTCGGGAGGCAGCATTTGGATCAATGCCGGCACCTTGACCGGCGGTGGCTCCATTCTGGCCCATGGCGGTTCCGGCGAATGGGTGGACGGCGGCGGCGGCGGCGGCGGGCGCATTGCGCTTTACTTCACGAACAACCAGTTCACCGGCCCGGCCACTGCCTTTGGCGGCGGCGGCGCGCAGAAAGGGGGCGCCGGCACGGTTTATCTCAAGCGCGCCGCGGACGCGGTTGGCGACCTCATCGTGAACAATGCGAACGTCTGGGGCAATTACACCCCCATCACCTCGCCGCAGGCCTATCGCCTCACGATCTCCGGCCGGGCGGTTTGCTACCCGGAAACGGCACTGACGGTGGCGCGGTTCACCATGCCCGGCGAGGCCGTGCTCACTCATCTCACCGGCCAGTCGAACGTGAACTTGCGCGTGACCGGCGACGCCACCATCGCCGCCAGCGCGCAACTCACGGCTGACGGCCGCGGCTATCCCATCGGTGTGGATCGCGGGCCCGGCTCGGGGGCGCGCCAGGATTGGGGCGGATCGGGTGGCGGTCACGGGGGTCTCGGCGGCCGCAGTGGCAGCGGTGCGGTGGGCGGCGGGCATTACGGATCGTTGCTGGAACCGACGACATTCGGGAGTCAGGGGGGCAATGCCGATGGCGGCGCAGGCACCGCGGGCGGCGGCGCCATCCGCCTGATCGTAGATGGCAAACTGACCTTGGATGGTCGGTTGTCAGCCGACGGCGCGGGCGCTCCGCCCAACAACGCCGGCGGTGGCGCGGGCGGCAGCCTGTGGCTGACCGTTGGTACGCTCTCCGGCGCCGGCGTCATCTCCGCCAACGGCGGTCCGGGCGAATGGGTGGACGGCGGCGGCGGCAGTGGCGGCCGCATCGCGATCTATTACGCGAGCAAGGATTATTCAGGCTCCGTCACGGCGTTTGGCGGCGGCGGCCACCAGCGCGGCGGCGCGGGCACGATTTACACCAAGGCGGCCACCGAGTCGCAGGGCCACCTGCTCGTGGACAACGGCGGCACCTGGGGCAACTACACGCCGCTTCAGACACCCGAGGCCCTGCGGGCCACCCTCACCGGTCGCGCCTGGTTGTACCCGGATGCGGTGACGCTGACCTTCGCGCGCCTTGAGCTGCCCGGCGAGGCCGTGCTCACACATCTGACCGGCCAGTCGAACGTGAATCTCCGCGTGACCGGCGACCTGATCGTGGGCGCCAGTTCGGCCATCAGCGTGGAGGGACGCGGCTACCCCATCGCCAACAATCGTGGTCCGGGCGCGGGCCTGCGCGTGGACTGGGGCGGCTCCGGCGGCAGCCACGGCGGGTTGGGCGGTTGGAGTCGCAGTGGCGCCGCGCCCACCGTCCACAATGGCTCCCTGCTCGAACCCACCACCTTGGGTAGTCAGGGCGGCAACGCCGACGGCGGTGCAGGCACGGCCGGCGGCGGCGCGATCCGCCTGGTGGTGGACGGTACGCTCACCGTGGACGGCGCGCTCAACGCGAACGGCGCGGGCGCGCCGCCGAACAACGCCGGCGGCGGTGCGGGCGGCAGCATCTGGCTGACCGTCGGCAAGCTGGCGGGCGCGGGCAGCATCAGCGCCAACGGCGGGCCGGGTGAATGGGTGGACGGCGGGGGCGGCAGCGGTGGTCGCATCGCGGTTTATTACGGTGTTAACGACTTCGTCGGCGCGCTCACCGCCTTCGGTGGGGGCGGCTACCAGCGCGGCGGTGCGGGCACCATTTACTTCCGCAAGACCGGCGCGGCCTTTGGTCAATTGCTCGTCCACAACGGCGGTGCCTGGGGCAATTACACTCCGTTGACCTCGCCCGAGCCGTTCCAGCTCACACTGGCGGAAATGGCCCACGTTTACCCTGCCGAGCCGCTCACCGTGCGCGACTTGATCATACAGACCAACAGCACCCTCACTCACCTGACCGGCCAGGCGCGGTGTGAAGTGACCGTGCTGAACAACGCGACCATCGCCGAAGGCGGCAGCGTCAACACCGACGGCCGCGGCTACCCGATCGGCGACGACCGCGGACCCGGCGCAGGCACCCAACTAAGCTGGGGTGGCAGTGGCGCCGGGCACGGCGGCACGGGTGGCCGGTCGGCCAGCGGGGCAGTGGGCGGCGAGCCGTATGGTTCGATTACCGAGCCGCTCACTGCCGGCAGCGCCGGCGGAAACGGTGATGGCGGTCCGGGTGGCGCGGGCGGCGGTGTGGTGCGGTTGATTGTGGCCAACGAACTGACCGTACACGGTCGCATCAGCGCCAACGGTCTCAACGGCGTGCCCAACAACTCGGGCGGGGCCGCCGGCGGCAGTATTTACCTCACGGCCAAAACCATCGCCGGCAAGGGCGCGATTCTGGCCGACGGCGGTTCAGGCGAGTGGATTGACGGCGGCGGCGGAGGCGGCGGGCGGATTGCGCTCCATGCCGGCACGATTGCGTTCACGGGCGAACTGTTCGCCCGCGGCGGCGGCGGACACCAACGTGGCGGTGCGGGCAGCATTTACACGAAAATCACCGGCCGGACCGGCGGTGAACTGGTGCTCGACAACGGCGGCAATGCCGGTGCGCTCACGCCGCTCTCCGTGCCGGACAAGACACGGCTGATTCTCGGCGGCGGCTCCGCCTTTTACCCGTCCGTCCCGCTCAGCGTCGTAAGCCTGGAGTTGAAACCCGGCGCGACGCTAACGCACGTCACCGGCCAGCCCGGGCTGATCGTGAACGTGGAGCAGAACCTGGTCGTCGCGGCCGGCGCGGCCATCAACCTTGACGGCAAGGGCTACCCCATTGGCGACGATCCCGGTCCGGGTGCGGGCGTGAATGGCCCGGTCTGCGGCGGGGGCGGCGCGCACGGCGGCAACGGCGGCGTGGCCTGGCCTGGGGACGTGGCGGGCGGCGTGGGGTACGGCTCGATCCTCGAGCCGACCGACTTCGGCTCCAGCGGCGGGGGCGGCGATGGTTCTGCCACCCGCGAGCGCAGTTCGGGCGGTGGGGCGGCGCGGCTGACCGTGGGTGGCACCTTCACCCTCGACGGCAGTCTGACCGCCAACGGCAGCAGTGCGTGGTACAACAACCAGGGCGGTGCGGCGGGCGGCAGCCTCTGGGTCACCGCGGGCAAGCTGGCTGGCGCGGGTGTCATCTCTGCCAACGGTGGGCAGGGGGAATGGGTGGACGGCGGCAGCGGTGGCGGCGGCCGCATCGCGCTCTATCTGGGTACCAACGAATTCGCCGGCACCATCACCGCGCGCGGCGGCCCGCCGGGACGCCAGGCCGGCGGCGCGGGCACCATTTACACCAAGCTCAGCAACGAACCCGTGGGGCGGGTGCTCGTCGAGAACGGCGGGCATAGGGGCGCCTTGACCCCGTTGCTCTCGCCCGTGCCGTACCACCTGCACGCGGCGACTCAAGCCCAGGTTTACGGGGCCGAACCGCTGGTCCTGCAATCACTGGAAATAGCAACCAACGCCGTGCTCACGCATTTGAAGGGCGATGGCGGCGTGAGCACGGTGGTGCTCGGCGACGCGGTGATCGGCGGTCACGTTTCTGCGAACGGCCTTGGCTATCCGGTGGGCAGCGACCCCGGTCCGGGCGCGGGCGGCTCAGGTTCTTGGGCGGGCGGTGGCGCCGGGCACGGCGGCGATGGCCATGCAAGCATATCCGGCGCACCGGGCGGCCTGGCTTACGGCTCCGCACTCGAGCCGTCCACGCCGGGCAGTCAGGGCGGCCGGGGTGACAGCGGTCCGGGCACGGACGGCGGCGGGGTGGTGCGCTTGATCGTGGGCGGTACGCTGACCTTGGACGGTAGCATCACGGCCAACGCCCTGGGGGGGCCGGTCAACAATGCCGGCGGGGGCTCGGGCGGCAGCATCTTTTTGAGCGCGCGCGCCCTCGCCGGCGCGGGCGAAATCCGGGCCGACGGCGCGTCGGGCGAGTGGGTGGACGGCGGCAGCGGCGCGGGCGGACGGATCGCAATTTACCGCGATGTCTCCACGTTCACGGGCACCATCGCGGCGAACGGCGGCGGCGGCGCGCGGCCCGGCGGCCGGGGCACGATTTACGAGGACGCCTCACCGGCGCTGGTGTGGCTCGCGCCGGGCGAACGCTGGCTGCACGGGCTCGTGCCCGTGGAGGTTGCAGCGTTCGTGTCCGGCAACGGCCCGTTTACGGCCGCCTTCAGCGCCTGGCGTGACGGCGTGGCTCTGCCCATCGCCTCCGTGCCGGCCAATCTGACGGCCGGCACGGAGTGGGATACCACCGGCGTGCCCGACGGGTTCTACGAACTGCGCGTGGTAATCCGCGATGCGGGCGGCACGGTGCTGGCGGAAAACCGGCGTTCGGCCGCGGTGAACAACAACGTGGTCTGGCACCAGGGCCCGATCGCGGGCGCGGAATCGTGGGAATCGGGCAAGGTCCACGTCGTCAGCCGCGAAGTGTCCATCGGCGCGGGGCAGACCTTGACGTTCCTACCAGGCGCGGTCGTGAAATTCCTGCCCGGCGCGCGGTTGAACCTGCTGGGCGGGGGCCGGGTCGTTGCCCTGGGCACGGCCGGTCTGCCGGTCACGTTGACCTCGTTCCTGGACGACTCGGCGGGCGGCGACAGCAACCTGGACGGCGACGCGACGCGGCCGACGCCGGGCACGTGGCGGCTCGCGGTCAATGCCAGTGCCGCGATCGAGGTCAACGAGCACACGCGATTCCGCTTCCACAGCCGGGCTTACGGCGGTCTGCTCGCCGGCAGCGAGACGTGGACCTCCGACAGCCTGCGCGAAATCACCTCTGTTGTGGTGGTGCCGAACGGCGCCACGCTCACCATCGAGGCCGGCGCGCTCATCAAGTTCCAACCCGGCACGGGCATTGACGTGCAAGCGGGTGGCCGGCTGGTCACCCGCGGCTCGCCGGCCCAGCCGGTGGTCTTCACCTCGTATCGCGACGACGCCTGGGGTGGCGACACCAACGAAGACGGCACGCAAACCAAACCCGCCGCGGGCGACTGGCGCAGCCTGCGCTTCGAGGACGGCGCGACCGGCGACCTCAACCACACGCGGGTGCTCTTCGGTGGAAATTCCGTCGGCAACCCGTGGGGTGCGGGCGGCGCCATCGAAACGTTGGGTGGGCCGTTCACCGCGCGTAGTTGCGTGATCGCGGACGCGCTCAAAGACGGTGCGTTCTGTTACGGCACGACCCGCTTCGAGAATTGCCTGGTACTCCGGTGCGACCGCGGGCTCACGGCAGTGGGCGAGATGACCGTGCTCCACTGCACGCTCGACGAAAACAAGATCGGCCTGCTCGAGCATGTGGGACACCTGATCGTGCGGAACACCATCGTCTCGCGCAGCATCATGGCCGGCATCGAGCATGACCTCGGTGGCTTCACGCCCACGGTCACACACTGCAACGTTTGGAACCCGGACGCCACGCGCGGCAACTACAGCGGCGTGAGCGATCGCACCGGCCAGGACGGCAACCTCTCCGCCGAGCCGCGCTACAAGGACGCGGCGGCGGACAACTTCCGGCTGAACTTCGCCTCGCCGGGCATTGACGCCGCGGACGGTGCGGTGGCAACCGAAACCGACTTCGCCGGCGCGGCGCGCTACGACGATCCGCGCACCGGCAACACCGGCACACCCGCCGCCAATGGCGCGGTGCCGGATATGGGCGCCTTTGAGTTCGTGGAAAGCGCGCCCTCCAACCTCGACCTCGTGGTCTTGGGCGTCTCGGGTCCGGCCCAGCTCACGGCCGGCGGCCTGGTTCATGTCGAGTGGACCGTGGCCAACCGCGGCGCGGAGACCTTCTCGGGGCCTTGGCATGACACCCTGATCCTGCGCCACGAAGTGACCGGCGAGCGATTGGTGGTGGGCGAGGTGCTGGTGGGCCGCGGCGTCACGCTCGGCCCCGGCCAGAGCACCTTGGCCAGCGCCGACGTGCGCGTGCCCGGCGGCGTGGCAGGCAGCTACCACTGGGTGGTGGCGGCTAACAGCCGCGGGGATCTCTTCGAAGGTGCCAACGCCGGCAACAACGAAAGCCGCGCGGGACTCGCGTCCTCGCTGACCCTGCCAGTGATTCCGCTGGACGGCGCGCCGCTGGCCGCCGCGTTTGCCGCGCAGGAAGAACAGCACTGGTTCCAGTGCGTGGCGCCCGCCGGCAAGGACGTGCGGTTTGATCTCGATCTGCTGGCCGGCGCGGGCGTGACGGAACTCTACGTGGGCCGCGGCTTTGTCCCGACCCCGGAGAACTTCACCAGCCGCCAGCGCGAATGGAACGCGACCGACACCTCGGCCGTCGCTTCGGGCGCCGGCGAAGCGACCGGCCCGAGCGGGAGCAACGTGTTTTACGTGCTCGCGGTGGGTCGCAAGCTGCCGGCCACGCCGCAGAACTTCACGCTCGGCGCCGTCACGGCGGCGTTTAGCCTGGAATCCATCTGGCCCGCAACGGTGGGGAACGCCGGGCTGGTGACCCTGGACATCCGCGGTTCGGCGCTCACGGCTGATACCGTCTTCGCCCTGCGCGCCGGCACGGAGCAACGCGTCGCGATGCGAAAGCGCGTACGCGACAGCGGGCGGGTGTTCGCCACGTTCGACCTGGCCGGCTTCCCGGCCGGCCGAGCGGACGTGGTAGCCGAAGCGGGCGGCTTGCAGGTGGTGCTGCCCCAGGCGGTGGAGGTGGTGACGGGCGGCACGCCTGACTTTTACGCGTCGCTCAGCGGGCCAGGGACGACCCGCGCCGGGCGGTTCATGAGCTGGTTTGTGACGTACGGCAACCGCGGCCTGGTGGACATGAAGCTCCCGCTGCTGAAATTCAGCGCGCCGGGTGCGACCGAGATCCTGCTTTACGAAAGCACCCTCAACTGGGCCGACTCGTTCACGTTCTGGGGTCTCAACCCGGAGGCGCTCCTGCCCACGCTCGGGCCGGGCCAGGAGGTCACTTTCGAGGTGCGGGTGAAAACCCTGAGCGCGGCGCCGATCACGGTGGCCCTGATGACCGGCAAAGACTTCGCCGCAAACGCCACGCCGTTCAACTGGTCCACGCTCCCGCCTGCGCCGGGCGCGGACCCGGTCAAGTGGGGCGAGATGGTCAACGGCCTGAACGACCGATTGGGTGCGACGCTGGGCGAATACCAGGGGTTGCTGGAGAGCGACCTGGCTGAACTTGCCGCGAGCGAACTGCGCTTCAGTTACCTGGCCAACATCAATGGCCGCTGGTTGTTCGGCGACGAGCCCGAGGGCGTTTCGACCGAGCGCCCGCTCAATCCCGTGCCGGCCGACTATCAGGAGCCGCCGGAGGGTCCGGGATTGCACGGGCCTTCCGCGGCCCCGCCCGGCGACGGCATTCGCAAGACCTGGTGGCTGGTTATCACCGTCGAAGACTATTCGACGTTGAATGCCAGGGACCCGGTCTGGGAGTGGAAGAACCTGCCGGGTACCCGCAAAGATTCAACGGATCTCCTTGACTTCGCCAAGAAAGATCTGCGCACGCCCGACGAACAGTATCTCCTCGCCCATGACAGACCGGGGGACGGCAAGAACGTGCTCCGTTCGACCATGCTCAACGGCATCCGTTCCCTGAAGGGCAAGGTGGACGCCGACGACAACCTGGTGGTGGTGTTCAGCGGCCACGGCGGCATCAAGGAGGGCAGCGACGCACCCTATCTGGCCTTCAACGGCGATTTCCTCTCGCCGGTGGCCTTCACCCAGGCGCTGGACGAGGTCGGCGCCGGCACCACTTACTTCATCAATGACTCGTGCCACTCCGAGGCCTTCAACGAACGGGTCACCCCCGCCAACACCACATTCGTCGGTTTCGCCGGCACGCAGCGGAACAAGATCTCGCACGACACCGCCAGCGGCGGCGAGTTGATCAAAAATCTAAAAGGCCAGCTCCGCCGGTGCCGCAGCCTGGGCCGCTCGATGGAACTCACCACCGAGTATGTGACCCGGAAGTATCAGGATGCCGCCCAGGAAAAGTACCGGCAGCAGCCGGTGCTGACCAACCCATCCGGGGCCAGCCTCGATGGAAAGCCTTGGGACGATCCTTCGGGATTCTGGCAACGCCTGGGGCAGATCTTCCGCAGCCCGCCGTTCCCGGGCGTCGTGGCCGGCGGCACCTTCACCATCGTCGGCAGCGTGGATCCGAACGACAAGTACACGCTCGCTGGTGCCGGCCCGGAGCACTGGGTCCACACCGACCAGGTCCTGCCGTTCGAGGTGTTGTTCGAGAACAAACCCACGGCCGCGGCACCCGCCCAAGAAGTGCTCGTCACCGACGACCTCGATCCCAATCTGGACTGGTCCACCTTCGAGTTGAAGACCATCGCGTTCAACGACGCCCGCATCGCCGTGCCGCCGGGCTTGCAGCGCTACAGCACCACGGCCCGGGTGGGTAGCGACCCCAATGAAGTGACCGTGGACGTGAGCTTCGACTCCACCACCGGCCGCATCACCTGGCTCATGCGCTCGCGCGACGCAAACACCGGCGACCTGCCGGAGGATCCGTTCGCCGGCTTCCTGCCGCCCAACGACGCCACGCACCGCGGCGAAGGTTCGCTCACCTACACCATCCGGCCCAAGCTGGGGCTGGCCGATGGCACGAAAATCCGCAACCAGGCGACGATCATCTTCGATCCAACCTACGGCGCGAACCCGCCCATCCTGACGCCGGTCGTCACCAACACGGTGGATTCGGTCGCGCCCAGCAGCCAGGTCCAGACGTTGCCGGCCGAATCCACCGGCAGCGTGGATGTGACCTGGAGCGGCCAGGACGCCGTTGGCGGCTCGGGCATCGCCAACTACGATGTGTACGTGGCACGCGACGCCGGCCCCTACCAGCTCTGGCAGATCGCCACTTCCGCGACCAAGGCTACATTCACCGGCCAGCCCGGCTCGGCCTACCGGTTCTACAGCGTGGCGCGCGACGCCGCCGGCAACACCGAGGCCGCGCCCATCACGGCCGACGCCACCACCGCCTTTGCGGGCGGGGCCACGTTTGACACCTGGATCGTCACGCAGGGTGTGCCCGCCAATGCGCGCGGTCCGGCCGACGACCCGGACCAGGACGGCCTGGCCAACTTCGCCGAATACGCGCTGGCCCTGAACCCAACGGTCAAGGACAGCCAGCTTGCCCGGCCGCAGGCCGGCTTGGTGCAAACCGGCGGCTCGACGTACCTGGCCATCACGTATCGCCGGCCCAAGACCGAGCCGGCCGACGTGCGATATGTGGTAACGCGGTCAGGTGTCGTGCGGCCGTGGGCCGGGACCAACACCGTGATGCCGGTCGGTGCACCGGTGGACCGCGGCACACACATGGAAGTCACCGTTCGCAGTGCCGACCCGGTGACGGCGCGCGCCGAAGGCTACCTGCGGCTGGAAATTCGCAAGTAGGGGTTCGCCGGAATGGCGTGACGGGGCCGGCGCGGGCAGCGCACCGAACCTGCTCGAGAAACCCGCTCAAACCCGGAGGCGAATTCGCCTCCGGATCTTTTTTTACACGCTGCGGGTCGAACTCGCCACCAACACAGCCCGAGTTGCTTGCCGGTGGCCACAACACTTGTGTTAGCCCACCGTGTTTGTCGCCGGCAGCCTTGTCGTGTTGGCTCGATACTCTGCCACGTCCAGCGTTTTCAAAGTAAAGCGCGGAGCGTGGAAGGCGGACTTGGCGCTTGGTGCTTTGCTCGTGGTTCTTGGTTCCCGCCTTTCGACCCCAAGTTCAGGATTTCGGACTTCGCGGCCGCAGTGGGATACTTCGCCGACTGTGAACTGAAAATTCGGGTTATGGCGTCCGGGGTTTGGGCTTCGGACTTCTCAATCCTCAACTCGCCGCGAGGCTCTCTGACCGGCCGAGTACAAGGGGCGGCGGTGGACTGGGCCGTGGATTCGGGTTGGGTGGTGCCCCCACCAGGAATTGAACCTGGATCAACGGTTTAGGAAACCGCCGCTCTATCCATTTGAGCTATGGGGGCACTGGTTGGCCACAAGCAACTTCGTATGCAGCGTGGAAAGGTTTACATTCGCTTTGCAACCCAGTGCTGTACCCCGCAACATGACTGCATGAACTCACAGACCAAACCCGCGAAGCCCCGCGAAGGGCGGCTTCAGTTTCGCAAGGTTGCCGAGTGTCTTTCCGGCAAGAGCCATAGCGAAGCTACTATGGGTGGGTGAAGCGGCACGGCAAGCAGATTCGACGCCGCTAGAAACCAATGACTGTCAGCTTGCAACGCATCGTTGGGCACTGTTTCGCGAAAGGGTTGCCCGCTTGAGCGACCCCGGCTGGACGCTGGCGAGATTGGGATGGACCTTGAGCCACACAGTGCGGCCGGTGCCAACCTCTACGTGCCAGCAGCCCAAGCTTACAATCCGCTCACTGTGGGTTTGTTAACGTCCTCAGCCGGGTGCATCCATAGCTCATTTGGATAGAGCATCTGACTACGGATCAGAAGATTTCGGGTTCAACAGTACCGTCGCGTTTGCATTTTGAATGTATTTGTCGGTTCTGTTTTATCCTCCCTCTGGGAGTTCTAAGGCCTCTTCCGGGGTGTCGGCATTTGCGGCTAGGCCCGGTTCGCATTTCGCGGTGCCTCCGCACAAACGGCAGACCTCCGGCATTGACTTGGCGCTGCGGGTTCCGCGGGAGTACCGGCAGCGGACGTCAAGCCCGCGCGGCGACGCAGGGGCAGACGGTGGCCAAGGTGGGTTTCTCGACGTGGACCACTGGGGCTCCTGCTTAGGCTGGGGAAGGGCGAGATCAAGAGCCGGCGGCTCTGGGATGATTCGCGGTATTTTTTGATTAGCGCACCGGTACAACCAAGGCTTCGGGCAGGGCGCTGGTGGCCGAACCGGGGGGCGCTTTAACGCCTGCGCCCCGCGCCGTGAAGATGGGCACGGCTTACGCCGCGCCGTCCACGACCTGGCAGATCCACGATTCCAGCGCGCAACCGGTCCGCTGCTGGTATCCTGCCGCCACGTGGGTGCGAAAGTCCTCGGCCGCCTCGCGCTTTACCAGGTTCAACGTAGCTCCGCCAAAGCCCCCGCCGGTCAGCCGCGCGCCCAGGCAAGCCGGATGCGCGCGGGCCAGTTCCACCAGGTCGTCCAGTTCCGGGCAACTATTGTGGAAGTGGTCGCGCGAACTGGCGTGGCTCTCGAAAAGCAACCGGCCGAACGCGGCGAAATCACCGGCGCGCAGCAACGCCGCGCCGCGCGCCACGCGGTCGGTCTCGCCCACGACATGCAGCGCGCATTCGTACTGGTGCGGTGTGAGCCGGTCGCGGCTGGCCACCAACATCGCGGGCGTCACTGCGCGGAGCGCCGGCACACCCAGCGCCCGGGCCGCCGCTTCGCACGCGGCGCGGCGGTCGTTGTACTCACCGGCCACCAGCGCGTGGTGCACGCCGGAATGGCAGACCACCACCGCGAGGTCCGGCGCGAAAGGCGTCCAGTCCACGCCCAGGCTCTGGCAGTCAATGAGGATCACATGGTGGGCGGCGCCGAACAGCGAGGAGAGGTGGTCCAGCAGTCCGCAATTGACACCGACAAACCGGTTTTCCGCCGCCTGACACAGCCTGGCCAGAGCCAGTTTCTCGGCCGTGCCCAGGGCGGGGAGTTCGCCCGCCCCCAGCCGGGGCAGCGCGGCACCCCGACCGTCCGCATCGAGCGAGTATGGGTGGAGCTTGCGGACGAGCAGTGCGGTGGCCACAAGCAGGGCGGCCGAGCTGCTCAGGCCGGCGCCAAGCGGGATGGTGCTGTGGATGGCGGCGTTGAAGCCGCGCAGCGGCACGCCGTGCTCGCGGAGTTGGAGCAACAGCCCCTTGCTGTAATTGGCCCAGGGCGCGGCGGTCTCGCGGTCCGTGCTCGAGAGGCGGAATCGGGCCGGCTCAGGAAAGGCGGTGGAAAACAGTTCCACCACGTCGTCTTCGCGGGGAGAGCCGGCCATGAAAACGAATTTGTCCACCGCCAGTGCCATGACCAGGCCCTGGTTGTAGTCGGTGTGATTACCGAGGAGTTCAACGCGGCCCGGAGCCCGGGCAAGCCGGGCGGGGGCGGCGCCAAAGTGCCGCTGAAAGGCACGGGCGGCTTCAAGCATACGCGGGCAAGGCTGCGAAAGCCCGGCCGGCCTCGCAAGGCCGTTTCTCGAAGAACCGGTTCGCGGCGTGTCCTCAACATCAGAGTGAACCTGAAACCCGGTGCTGGCCGAGGCGGGACGATGCCTTTGAAAACCATGAAGACACACCCAGCCTACACGAATACGCGGGTCTGCCACCGGGCTGATGGACGCGGCCCCCCCACCGGCTGCTGAGGCCGGTTCAGCGACACTGAACAGAGCAAGCCGCCACCTTCCTTTATGTCGGTTCGCGCCCGTTCGTGGTTCATTTGGACCCGTGGCCCAAAGCTGGACGGCGGCGCACACCGCGCCTCGGTCAACTTCGGCTTGTGGGGTGAAAGCAAAACGCCGGCAGGAGGGTTTCCCGCCGGCGCGGTGAACGGACGGAGAGTCCGGGTCAGAACTTCTTGGTCAGGGTCAACGTGCCGCGGTGCCCTTGCGGCCGGTCTTCGGCCAAGACCTCGTAGCCATAGCGCAGCGAGACGAACAGGCCGGCCTTCTGCCAGAACCAGACGAATTCGGGGCCCACGCCCATGACGTTGTCTTTGTTATCACTGGCCGCAATGGCGCCGCCGGCCTCGTCCTCGGTCATCTGACCCTGGTAGTAGGCCCAAACGCCCGCTTCGAAGGACGGCGTAAAGGCCTTGCCCAGGCCACCCTCAAGCGAGAGGGTGTCGCCGGGGGTGATCTCATAATCGGCGCTTTCGTGGTTGATCTCGTAGCGGGCCAGCGCGGAGAGCGACCAGGTTTTCTGGGCGTCCAGGTACAAGGTGCCGCCGGCGGTGACCATGTGCGTCCACGTGCCCTGGCCGGTGCCGCCGGTGACGCTTTCCGGGTCGCCGTCGCCGGTGGGGGCCCAGATGCCGTAGCCGATGCCCAGGTCCGCGCGCTGCCAGTGCCAGGAGAGCGTGATGGGCTCGATGAAAATGTCGCCGAGGTTGAACACCTCGTCACGCTCGCCCATGACCTTGACATTCTTGTACAGGAAAGGCACGAGCACGTCGCAGCCGTAGTAGGCGCCGAGGATCTGAAGGTCAGTGATCCAGATCGGCCGGATGGCGTTGGCGTACACGAAAGCCTCGAAATCGAGGGGGAGTTCATCGCCGCTGGCGTCGTTCAACTGGTCGCTGTAATACGCGAGGTTGTAGTCCCGCAGGTAGAAACCGGGCGGGGGCAGCGTGCCGGATTTGAGCCCTTCCACCCCGATGGGGTAAAGGCCGGTGAAGCTGGGCTGGGCCAGCGCGAGCCCGGGCAGCGCCAGGGCGCCACCGAGCAAGAGGAGTTTCTTGGATTTCATGGTTTGTGCGTCCCGCTGGTGGCGGGAAAAACGGTTTCAGGCCTCGCCATTCCGGAGCTTGCCGGACAGATAGGTGTCATACGCGGTCAGGTCGAGCATGCCGTGCCCGCAGAGGTTGAAGAGGATCACCTTCTTGCGACCCTCCTCGCGGCAGCGAATCGCCTCGTCCACGACCGCGGCAATGGCATGGGACGGCTCGGGCGCGGGCAGGATGCCCTCGGTGCGGGCAAAAAGCACCCCCGCCTCGAACACCTTGGTTTGCGGGTAGGCCACCGCCTCGATCAGGCCGAGTTTTTTGGCGTGGCTGACCGCGGGCGCCATGCCGTGGTAGCGCAGGCCGCCGGCGTGAATCTTGGGCGGCATGAACCGGTGCCCCAGGGTGTACATCATCAACAGGGGCGTCATCTCCGCCGTGTCGCCAAAGTCGTAACGCAGTTCGCCTTTGGTGAGCGACGCACAAGAGGACGGCTCGACCGCCACGATCCGGTACCCGGCGCCGCGTTTGAGCTTGTGCTCGATGAAGGGGAAGGTGAGTCCGGCAAAGTTGCTGCCCCCCCCCACGCAGCCGATGATGACGTCCGGCGCCTCCCCGGCCAGTTCCATCTGCTTGATCGCCTCCTGACCGATGACGGTTTGGTGGAGGCAGACGTGGTTGAGCACGCTGCCCAGCGAGTACTTGGTACCCGGATGTTTCACCGTGTCCTCAATGGCCTCGCTGATGGCGACGCCGAGGCTGCCGGGGCAATCCGGATCTTCGGCCAGCATTTTGCGGCCGAACTCGGTGTGCTCGGTGGGGCTGGCATGCACTTCGGCGCCCCAAGCCTGCATCATCAATCCCCGGTAGGGCTTGGACAGGTAGCTGACCTTGACCATGTACACCACGCATTCAAGACCAAAGAGCCGCGTAGCAAAGGCCAGCGACGAGCCCCACTGGCCGGCGCCGGTCTCGGTGGCCAGCCGCCTGGTGCCGGCCAGTTTGTTGTAATAGGCCTGCGGCACGGAGGTGTTCGGTTTGTGACTGCCGGCCGGGCTCACGCCTTCGTATTTGTAGTAGATGTGCGCCGGGGTGTTCAGGGCCTTTTCCAGCCGCACCGCCCGCAGCAATGGGGTGGGCCGCCACAGCGAGTAAATCTCCCGCACCGGCTCGGGAATCTCGATCCACCGCTCAGGGCTCATCTCCTGCATGACCAGGTTCTCCGGGAAGATCGCGGTCATCAGGTCCGGCGTCACCGGCTGGCGCGTGCCGGGGTGGAGTGGTGGGGGCATCGGCTCCGGGAAATCGGCCGGCAGGTTGTACCAAGCGCGTGGCAGTTCCTTTTGCGTCAGGTCGAATCGAATCGGCTGGCTCATGAGTTGATGGCGTGTTTCGGAAGGCAGGCGATTACCAGCCGGCCACACAAATGGCAACATTTTCCGCCAAATTGGGGCGGAGAACGCCGTGGTTCGCGCGCCTCACGCCCAAGCCACCGACCAGGTCCGCCCGTCTCCGGACCGGTTGCCGGCCAGGGCACGCAGCGTGAGTGACGCGCCGGTCCCGCCAAAACGCGCGTCCACCCACCCGACCGGCTGGGCATCGTTGAAGTTGTAGCCCACCGCCGGGAGGTTGATCAGTTGGAGCCGTTCGCGCCGGCTCAGCGCCCAAACATGGGAGTGGCCGTAAAAAATCGCCTTCACGTGCCGATACGGCCAGGCCAGCGCAAAGAGGCGTTCCGCGTCGAGCAGATCACCATCGCCGTCGCCGAGGGTGTGATGCACGAAGAGCACTGCCGGGCGGTCCGCCAGGCGCGGCAGGTGGACGGCGAGCCATTGGCGCTGGGCGCGCCCCAGCAGGCCGGGCGTCTGGTTCACGTACATCAATGAATCCAGCACGATCACACGCACGGCGGGATGCTCGATCACGGTGACGTGTTTGCCGCTGACGGGCGCCGGCGTGCCGGGACGCGCGGCGAACACTTTGAGGAAGTTTGCCCGGTCGTCGTGGTTGCCCAGGCCGATGTACACCGGCGTCACGGCCGCCGCCGGCTCGAGCAGGGCGCGCAATTCCTGATAATCCTCGAGCTTGCCGTCCAGCCGCGCAGCGTCACCACAGATCACCACGCCCTCGGGCCGGGCCGCCACCACCTGCGGCACAACGGCCCGGAGGTTTTCCCACGGATTGAAGCCCCGGTGGCCGTTCTTGCGGTCGCCGGGCACGTGCGTATCCGCCAGCAAGGCGAGGTGAAATTCTTCGCCCGCCCCGGCCTGGCGCGGGGTCAGCGAGCGGCAGCCCGCAACGACCAGCGCGGCTCCTCCCAGCGTAGCGGTCTTGAGAAAGGCGCGGCGGCTGCCGGCACGGTCAAAGATGATCGGCATGGCCTGAATGCGTCGGTTTTTGGCGGCGCAGCATCCCAAGGCTCTCAGTCGCCGGCAAGCGAAGTCGTGCCGCCGTTGTAGTGCCCCGGTGCATCGGGGTGAGGCTAAAGCCCGCACGAGCCCGGCCAGAGAAATTGCGGTGCTTGGTGGAGGCTTGCCCCGCCAAGACTGACCGGTTGCCGCCGTCGCCGCGCCGGGTTGGATTTTCCATGAAAGACGACGTTCGTTCGCGTGCTGAAGAATGGACCTTTCGGCCCGGTTGGCCGAATCGCGTCTGGTCAATCGCGGGCGGCCCGGTTAAAGACTCGCCGACACAGATTCCATGAACGCATCATCCTTGCCTCGTCGGACCTTTCTCACCCAATTCTCGCTGGGCACCGCAGCGGTCGCAGCCGTGCCTTGGGCCAGCCCGGTGGCGACTTCGCAACCGTCTTCCCGCCGCGGCACGTCGCACGGTCTGGCGGAGCCGGCCTTTCGTCCCTTGCCGCTGGGCAGCGTCACGGCCGAGGGCTGGCTGCGCCGCCAGTTGCGACAGCAGGCCGACGGCCTGAGCGGGCATCTCGATGAATTCTGGCCGGACGTGAAGGACAGCCAGTGGTTCGGCGGCTCGGCCGAGGGCTGGGAGCGCGCGCCGTACTGGCTGGACGGGGTCATCCCCCTGGCCTGGGTGCTGGACGACCCCGCGCTCAAGGTCAAGGTCACCCGCCGCGTCGGGCAAATCCTCGCCGGCCAGCGCGCCGACGGCTGGTACGCGCCCTACCCGCAGGACGCGGGCGCGCGGCCGTACGACCTGTGGGCCATTCTCCTGGTCAACAAGGTGCTGGTCCAGTTCCACGAGGCCACGGGCGACGCGGCAGTGCTCGAGGCGGTGCGCCGCAACCTGGGCGCCCTGCTGCCGGCACTCGAGCGCCGGCCGCTCTTCAACTGGGGCCGCTTCCGCTGGTTCGAGGGCCTGATCGGCGTGTATCACGTCTTCGAGCGGACGGGCGAGCCGTGGTTGCTCGACCTGGCCCGCCGGCTCCATGAACAGGGCTTTGACTACCGCGCGTTTTACCGCGGGCCGGACATCGTCTCGCCCACGCCGCGGCGGGGGCGCTGGACCTGGGAAAAGCACGTGGTGAACACCGGCATGGCCCTCAAGGCCTACGCCCTGGCCTGGCGGTTGACCGGCCGGGCGGAGGACCGCGACTTCGCCCGGGAGATGCTGGCCGTGCTCGACCGCTACCACGGCCAGGTGCACGGCCTGTTCACCGGGGACGAGTGCCTGGCCGGGCGCAGCCCCACGCAGGGCACCGAGCTGTGCGCGGTGGTCGAGGCGCTGTACTCGCTCGAATGGCTCGTCGCGCTGGCCGGCGACCCGGCCTACGCGGACCGTCTCGAGCGCGCGGCCTTCAACGCCCTGCCGGCCACGTTCGCGCCCGACATGTGGTCACACCAGTACGACCAGCAGGTCAACCAGGTCCAGTGCACCATCAATCCCGAGCACATGTGGTCCACCAACGGGCCGGACTCGAACCTCTTCGGGCTGGAGCCCAACTACGGCTGCTGCACCGCCAACCTGCACCAGGGCTGGCCCAAGTTTGCCGCCCATCTCTGGATGCGCAGCCCGGACGACGGCTTGGTCGCCGTCGCCTACGCCCCCAATTCGCTGCGGACCATCGTGCGCGGCCGTCCCGTGCACGTGCGGCTGGACACTGACTACCCCTTCCGGGACACGCTGCGGTTCACCGTCACGGTGGACGAGCGGTTGCGCTTCCCGCTGCGGCTGCGGGTGCCGGCGTGGGCGGGCGGCGCCACGCTGCGGGTGGCCGGGGAGCGGCCGCAGGCGCTCCGGCCCGGCACGTTCCACCGCCTGGAGCGCGCATGGTCGGGCGCCACGGAACTCGAGTTGCGCCTGCCCATGTCCGCGAAGGTCACCCGCCGGTACAACCAGGCCCTGGCCCTCGAGCGCGGCCCGCTGGTCTTTGCCCTGAACCCGCGCGAGACCTGGACGCGGGTCAATGCAGACAAGCCGCACCGGGAGTTGCCGCACGCCGATTTCGAGGTGCGCCCCGCCTCGCCCTGGAACTACGGCCTGCTGGTGGACGAGGCGCAGCCCGAGCGCAGCCTGCGCTTCGAGGAACGCCCGGTGGGCGAGCGGCCTTTTTCGCCGGAAGGCGCCGGGGTGGTCGCGCATGTCCAGGGCCGTCGGGTGCCCGGCTGGAAGCTCGAGCACGGCTGGGCGGCGGAGGTCTCGCCCCAGCCGGAGAGCAGCCGCGAGCCGGTCGAGGACCTGGTGCTCATCCCTTACGGCTGCGCCAAACTGCGCGTGACCGAGTTCCCGCGGCTGGCAGACTGAACCGGGGGGAGTGGCGCGACGGTTCGCAGAAGACCGAATCAGTCGAGGAATGGGCCCTCAGTCTGCCTCGCCCGACTCTGTTTCGGGTGAAGCACGCCTGTCCTGTCCCATCCAGCCCAGCGCCCCGGACGGGATGGTCTCCGAAGCCGGCCGTGGCCATGGCCTCCCGCGGGGATTGCGTGAACTCGAATCAGACGCCGGGCTTTTAGGACTAAGTCAACAAACGGATCGAACGAATGACCGTGCGACTGTGGCGAGCTGCGGGGCGGTGAACCGGCGCCGGCACTGCAACTGCCAGTGCTTGCGAAACCGGGGAACTTCTCCAACTACCATCAGCTTGAATTGCCAAACGGCCAGACTTGCCGAAACCTTCGCTTTGGCGTCTTCATGGCCCCATGCAATTCCCCAACTCGATTTACCGTCTTGCGGGCTTGGTTGTGGTGCTGGCCAGCTTGGACGGTGCGTTCCACCCCCTGTTCGCCACCGAGTCATTGGACCGCGGCGCCGTGGCCGTGCCGCAGCCGGATGGCTCGGTGTTTCTGAGTTGGCGGTTGCTGGCCGAGGATCCGCCGGACGCGACGTTCGACGTTTTTCGAGCTGAAATGCCCGGGGCACCTGCCGCCAAGGTTAACCCTCTGCCGATTCGCGAGCGCTGCAACTTTGTGGACGCCACCGCCGGCGGCAAGGCCTGGGCGTACTCGGTCCGACGGACGTCCGTCGCCAGCGACCCGCACGCGGATCGCTGGGCCACCGCCGCCACCGCCGGCGGCTTTGTCCGAATCCGGCTCCAAGGTCCGCACCGCGCGCAAAAAGTCGGGCTGAGCGACTTCGATGGCGACGGCCGGCTGGATTACCTGGTCAAGCAGCCGAATTTCAACACCGACCCCTACCAGCAGCCCGGATACTGGAAGCGCAGCGAGGACACGTACAAACTCGAGGCCTATCGCCACGACGGCTCGTTTTTGTGGCGCTACGACATGGGTTGGGCGATCGAGGAGGGCATCTGGTACTCGCCGATCGTGGTTTGCGACCTCGACGGCGACGGCCTGGCCGAGGTCTATTGCAAGGCGGGCGAAGGCGATCCCCGCGAGCCGACGGGTCACGTGCGGACCGGGCCGGAGTATCTGGTCAAGCTCGATGGCCGGACCGGTCAGGAGGTGCGGCGCCTGCCTTGGCCCAGCCGCGAGGGGTTCGAGGATTACAACCGCTGGTCGCGCAACCTGCTGGGCATCGCCTGGCTCGACGGCCGCCGGCCCCACCTGGTGGTCGTGCGCGGCACCTATTCGATCATCAAGGTCCAGATCTATGACCCGGACCTGGACCCGGTCTGGTACTGGGAAGCCTCGGGCGAGCACGCGAAGCATCGCGGCCAGGGCATGCACGGCTTGCACGCCGCCGACCTGGACAGCGACGACCGCGATGAGATCGTGCTCGGCTCCTCGGTGCTCGACGACAACGGCCAGCCGCTCTGGAGCACGTTCATGGGGCACCCGGACGTTTGCTACGTGGCGGACGTTGACCCCGAGCTGCCGGGCCTGGAGGTGTTTTACGGGCTGGAGACCCGCCAGCGCAGCAACGCGGTCTGTCTGGTCGAGGGCCGGACCGGCCGGGTGTTGTGGGGATGTCCGGAGCCGACGGTGCATGTCCACAGCCAGGGCATGGTCGGGGACATCATTGCCGAGCATCCGGGGATGGAGTTGTACGCTGGCGAGGCCAAGGGCGGGACCAATTACTGGCTGTACACCGCACGCGGCCGGCGGCTTTCGGACCAGAGCCTGGGCGAGCTGTCCCCAAAGGCGGTCTATTGGCTCGACGGCCCCACCAAGACTTACATCGTGGGCCGCACGATGTACCGCTGGCCGCGGGAGCAAGTCGCCCGGTTCGAGGGCAACATTGTGGCCATCGCCGATTGCCTGGGTGACTGGCGCGAAGAGGTCATCACCGCGCTGGACGGCGAAATCCGCATTTACACCACTACGGTCCCGACTCCGCGCCGGCGGGTTTGTCTGTTGCAGGACCGGCTGTACCGGAACGACGTGGCGATGCAAACGATGGGTTACTTCTACCCGCCGCAATTGGGCCGGGCATTATTTCCGCCGCACTGACCTGGAATCGGGGGCTGGGTCGGCTCTGGTTGGGTGCACCGGACGCCAGGGTCCGACGGTATTGGGAAGCGTAACGAGGCCGATTCCCCACTTGCACCCCTTGAATTTGGCCCCACACCGGGCGTACGGTTAGGTGTGCTGTTACCGGTCCACGGCTGCCATGGCCGAACGCTCAGCCGTGACTCGCGCCCGCCATGAAGTTGGGTCGCGTGTTATATCCGCCGGGCTTGCACGCCCGGAAGACCTCCCTTCGGGGAAAAAGGAGAAGTTGGTTTATGTCAACTGGTCCCACCCGCACCATGCGTTTGATCCTGGTTATTGCCGGCTTGTTGGTCGCTGTCCAAACGGCGTTGCCCGGCGACGAAGCCCCGCTAAACTTGGATCAGCAACCTGCCTTTGACTTCGGCGACGATCCGGCCGCCGATCCGCTCTTCGCCCCGGAAATGCTCGGCCTGACCAATGGGCTGGCCGGCTACGACCCCGTGGCGGCGGTGTCGGCGTTTGCGGCGGCCGCCCGGAACGCCTTCCCGCCGTCCTACGAGGTGTTCCTGTCCTGCTGGGGCAACCCGCGCTACGCCTTGCTGACCAAGCTGGGCGCGGCCGCAGCGACCTTGAGCGCCACCAGCCCGCTGGGCCTGGCCTCGGCCTTTCGGGGCGCAGGCGCCGCGGCCAACGTGGTGCCGGGCAGAACCGCCGGCTGGGCCGGAGAACCCGCCCAGGCCCGCCTCAATGGCCTGCTCTATGAACTGTCCGGCGCCCTGAAATATGTCAGCCCGCTGGTGCTGGACCTGGACGGCGACGGCGTGCTCGGCGCCTCGCGCGGCCTGTGGCAGCCGCATCCAGCCCGGCTGACCGGACCGTATGCGGCGTTCGACGTGGACGGCGACGGTTTCCAGGACCTGACTGAATGGATGACTGCCGACGATGGCCTGCTGGTCACTTCCCCCAACCCTTCGAGCGGGCGCGACTTGGTTGGCACGGCCGGCGGCTGGCGGGACGGCTTCGAGCATCTGGCCGCCGGCTTCGACCTGGACCACAATGGCCGGGTCGAAGGGCCGGAGCTGGCCGGCCTTTACGTGTGGCGCGACGCCAACACCAATGCCGTCGCCGATGCCGGCGAAGTATTATCCGCGCCAAGCCTGGGCATCCGCTGGCTGGCCACGACGCACAGCGGCTATTTGTCCGGCTACGGCTACTTGGACACCGACGGTCTGCGCACCAACGCGCTCTGGGACTGGTGGCCCAACTACGCGCTGGCCAACCGGCGCGCGGCCGGTCCCACAGGCATGGGGTTGCCCATGGTTGGCTTGGAAGCCTCGGCCGCCATCCGGAACCTGCTTTTCGGCCGGGTGGTGGATGACACCGCGCCGGCACGCACGACCGGCCTGAGCAGCCCGCGGCACATCCCGCCCGAACGCTTGGCCGCCGCCGGGATTGACCTGGCCAGCTTCCGGCTGGCTTTGTTGGCGGACGGAGGAAACGCCTTGATTGGCTACGACAATGTCACCTCAACGACCGGGGCGGGCCGTGCGCGTGTGATTTGCGTGCGGATTGACGCCGACGGCTTTGCCACGGCGGAGGCGAAGATACCGTTGCCGTTCGAGGAGGTTTACCAACTGGCCTGCAATCCCGCCGGCCGCCTGGTGCTGGTGCTAGGGGATCAAGGGTCCAAGCTGGCGGTGGTGGATTTGAAAACGGGAACGGTCGCCCCGCCCGAAGGACTCGAGCTGCGCGCCCTCGGGCTGCGCGCCTCCGGCGTGGCCGGCGATCCCATGGTGCGCTACTCCGGCACAGGCAACTTCTGGTTCAGCGCCTGGCAACTGAATGAACAGGGCGCGGTCGTGGACGAACGGGTCTGGGCCATCACGCCCTGGGGGTTCTGGGGTGGTTTGTCTTTGGAGGCGCTCCGCAATGAACTCGGCCCGCTGCGTTGCCACTTCATCACCGGGCCGACCTCGGGCTTCTTCGCCGTGCCCGGTCCCGGCGGCACGAACGAGCAATTGTGGTCGGTGAGCGGCACCAATCGGGTGCTGATGGACACGGCCGACGCCTTCGGCGGGCTGCACGCGATTCCGGCCGAGGGCACGGGTGCGACGCCGGGCCTGGCCGCCGGAGCCGCCGCTGCCCACGGGGCGGTTGCCTACACCAAGCGCGATGGCGCCAGTTATAGCGTGGCCTTCTGGCGGGCAGGCGCGGGGCCGGTGGTGCTGGCCAGCGGCAACACGCCCTGGTTTTATCCGTTCCTCACCGAGGGCGGCGGCGCGGTCGTCGCCGTGCGGCTCGATGCGCTCAACTCCCAAATGGACTGGGACATCTGGGACACGTACTGGCGCCGGGAGCATGACCACATCGGGAACTTCCTGGGCGTGGGCAAAGTCAGCCGGGGCGCCCTGGCTGTCCACGGCGCGGACGGCATCGAAATCCTGCCCGTGCCGGACGCGCCCGTTCCGCCCCCGCCGCCGGCCTGGCACTACACGCTGCTCAACGGCAGCACGCTGATTGATGACTGCCCGATTTGCGGCCGGCCCACCATCCCGCTGCCCCTGCAAGGCACTTTCCAGTTGCGGCTCCTTCAGGAAAACCCGCTCTTTGCCACCTACGCGCTGGAGAACATCACCTTCGACGCCGGCGCGCCCGGCGGCACCCAATACAAAGTGCGCGGCCAGGGCCTCTATCAGGTCGGCGGCGAAGTGGGGTTGTTCCAGCACATGTTCCTGGAAGTGTGGGCGGATGATGGCCGGACCAACCGGCTCTGTTACTTCACCAACACCGAGCCGGCCGTCCGCCGCGGCTGGCCGCTCATCCAAATCGCCCTCGACCAGACCAACGGCACGCCCGTCCAGGAGTTCCATCTGGACCTGCGCGCCGCCCCGGTGCGGGAACTGTGGTTCTCCACCCGGCACGGCCTCACCCCGGGCGTGCAGCCGCCGTTTACCAACTACGTGCGCGCGGGCGACTTGCTATCCGCCGCCGGCCGGGTGGTCAAACGCAACCAGGAACTCACGCAGCGCCTGGGTCTGATGCCCGCGCCGGACCCACGGGACCTGGGCTTGGACGGCGTGGACGTGCTGCCGCGGGGGGAGATCGCCTTCTCGATTGAGGAAGACGTTTTCAGCGAAACCCTCGGCCCGCTGCATCACGGCGATGTGTTGTCCGACCGCGGCCGGGTGGTGGCCAGTTACCAAGACCTGATCGGCGTCTTTAGCCCGATGCCGCCGGTGGTGGACCCCGGCCTGGACGCCCTGCACGTGCTCGACACCGGCGAAATCTATTTCTCGATCGAGACGGACTTCTTTTCGCAACGCTTGGGCAAATACATCCGGCGCGGCGACCTGCTCTCCAGCCAGGGCCGGGTGGTCAAGAGCCGCGAGGAGTTGCTCGCCCGATTTCATCCGCCGCCCATCCCGATGGACTTCGGCCTGGATGCGATCTTCGTCTGGCCCGGCGGCGAGGTCTGGTTCTCACTCGAAGAAGGGTTCGACGATGCCGTGCTCGGTCCCATCCAGCACGGTGACTTGTTGAGTGACCGCGGCGAGGTGTTGTATCGCAATCTCGATCTGCTGCGCGAATTCCAGCCGTTGGAAGACCTGACCGACTTCGGCCTGGACGCGCTCTACGTGGTCAGTGATGCGTTGGCACCGACCACGGTCACGGCCCGCGGCACCGTGCTCCGACCGGACCCGGTCACGGGCGACGTGCTGGTGCGCTGGGAAACGCAGGCTCGGCTTTACCAATTGGAAAAGACGACCAACGTGCTGGGGCCCTGGCTGCCGGTGGGGCCGATCACCACGGAGCCTGAGTTCACCGATCCCGGTGTGCTGACCAATACCCCCCGGGCATTCTACCGACTGCGGGTTTGGTAATCCGCAGCCGGCCGCCGCTATTTCGCGCATGCGCGGACAAAGTCGCGGAACAACGCCCGGAACCGGGGGTGCCGCGGCGCCAGCCGCTCCGGATGAAATTGCACGGACAGCAGCCACGGTAGCGCCCCCGCGTGCTCTGGCGCCAGTTCCAGCGCTTCCACCACGCCATCGGCGCTGCGGGCCGCGACCGCGAACAATCCCGCTACGCGGTCCACTGCTTGGTGGTGCGTGCTATTGACCCCGACCCTGGCGGCCCGCAACAGCCGGGCCAGCCGCGAGCCGCGCACCAGGGCGATGTCATGCACCGGCTCGTCCTTGCGGTCCATGCGCCGGTGCTGCAGACCGTCGGGACGCTGCGTGGGCAGGTCCACGATCAACGTGCCCCCAAAGGCCACGTTGAGCAGTTGGTGTCCCCGGCAAATGGCGAACAGCGGCTTGCGGTGGCGGAAGACTTCGCGCAGGCATTGCAGTTCGAAGACGTCCCGTTCCGGTTCAACCACCCGCACCGTGGCGCGCAATTTTTCGGGTGCATCCGGCGAATGCAGTTCCGGCTGGATATCTTCGCCGCCGGTAAGCAGGACGCCGTCGCAACGTACGACCGCCTCCGCCGCGTACCGGGCCTCGGGCAGGCACGCGGCCACGACCGGCACGCCGCCCGCAGCGACGACCGCGCGGGGATACGCGTTGGACAGACTGATCGAGACGTCCGCGAACTCGGCTCCACTGACCTGCGCTCCGGACGTGATCAGAATCAAAGGTCGGTTGTTCATGGCGGGCACAAAACCGGCGCAATCTGACGTGGTTCCCGGCCACTGCCAAGTCAGGGGGAAGGATAGCCGGGAGAATTGCAAAGGCGAACGCAGCGCGCGCCGGGTCCGATGCGCTTCGAGGGCTGGGGATCGAAGTGCGAGATGAGGCGCGGAGCGCGGGGATGAATGCATTACCTCGTTCAATCCGAAACAGGAAGTTGGGCAGGCTGGACGCGCCGCGCTGCGATCGGCTGCGACTTTCGGCCTTAAAACACGCCGGTGGACGGAGCTGTCGACCCCATGCCCCCCGCACAAGGTCCGTGCCGTCGTGCGGGGCGGGAATCTCCTTGACCGGGCACTGAAGGGATTCTTAAGGTCGTCACGTGCCAGGCACGCTTCATGTTCGAGCAACTTAAGAGCCTGTTTTCCAACGATATTGGAATTGATTTGGGCACGGCCAATTCCTTGGTTTACGTCAAGGACCGGGGTATCGTCCTGCGGGAGCCCTCGGTCGTGGCCATCCAGGCGGGAACGAACATCGTGCTGGCGGTGGGGGAGGAAGCCAAACGCATGCTTGGCCGGACCCCGGGCAACATCATCGCCATCCGGCCCATGAAGGATGGCGTGATCGCCGATTTCGATGTGACCGGGGCGATGCTGCGGCATTTCATCCAGCGGGTCCACCACCGCAAGCTCATTGCCCCCCGGGTGGTGGTGGCCGTGCCTTCCGGCATCACGGAAGTCGAGAAACGGGCGGTGAAGGACTCGGTGACGCATGCCGGCGCGCGCGAGGTCTATCTGATCGAGCAGCCCATGGCTTCGGCCATTGGCGTGGGTCTGCCCGTGCATGAACCGGCCGGCAACATGATTGTGGACATAGGCGGCGGCACGTGCGAGATGGCCATCATTTCGCTGGCCGGCATCGTGTTCAGCCGCAGCCTGCGCGTGGGAGGCGACGAGTTCGACGAGACGATCGTCGCGCACATGAAACGCGCGCATAACTTGATGATTGGCGAACGCACAGCGGAAGAGATCAAAATTCGCGTGGGTTCCGCGTATCCGCTCGAGCAGGAGTTGACCATGGATGTCAAAGGCCGCGACCTGAGCACCGGCCTGCCCAAGACCATCAACATCCGCTCCGAGGAGATCCGCGAAGCCCTGAAGGAACCGCTTTCCAGCATCCTTGAAGCCATCCGCATCACCTTGGAACGATGCCCGCCCGAACTGGCCGCCGACCTGGTGGACCGCGGGATCGTCCTGGCGGGTGGCGGGGCGTTGTTGCGGGGCATGGACCGCCTGGTGGCCGAGGAGACCTATCTCCCCGTCCACATCGCGGACGACCCCCTGACGGCCGTGGCCGAGGGCACCGGCCGGGTGCTGAACGAATTGCAGTTCCTCAAACGCGTCGCCTCTTCCGCGAATTGAGCCGGCTACCGTCGGCGCGTTCGCCCCGTGCAGTGGAACGGGGTAACGGATGTCAAAACGACCGCAGTTGGTCGCCTTCGGCGCGGTGGTATTGCTGGCGCTGGTTCTCCTGAACCTGCCCGACCAGTTGGCCGCCCGCGTCAAAATCGCCATTGGCACGCTCTTCCTGCCCCTCTTCGGCCTGGTGGGTACCGTCCAGAACCTCGCCGGGGAAGCCTCCCGGGCCGCCACACCCCGCGCCGTCCTGACCCGCCAGCTCGAGGAATTGCGCCGACAAAACCAGGATCTTCGACTCGAACTGGCCCGGGCCCGGGCGGCCTTCGACGAAAACCTGCGGTTGCGGCAGCTTGTGGGCTGGCGGCAATCCAGTCCTTGGAAAACCAGGGTCTGCACGGTGCTGGCGCGCGACCCCACGACGTGGTGGCGTGGTTTCCACGTGGATGCCGGCACCCGTGACGGCCTCCGGCCCGGCCTGCCGGTCGTCGTGCCGGAGGGACTGGTGGGCCGTCTCGAGCGGGTTGGTTTCGCCACCGCCGAGGTGGTGCTGGTGGGCGATCCGCGTTGCCGGGTGTCCGTGGTGGTGCGCGAAACCGGCGAGACCGGCGTCCTGTCCACGCTGTCGGGCGGGGTGATGGATCACCGGCTGGTGGACCTCACCCACCTGCCGCGGAACCTCGCGGTGCGGCCGGGCCAGACGGTCTTCACCAGCGGCCTGGGCGGCGTGTTTCCCGCCGGCATCCCGGTGGGCACGGTGGTGGACACGCGGAGCATCGGCTTCGGGCTGTATTCAGAGGCGCGGGTGAAACTGGCGGCCGACACCAGCCGGTTGCGGGAGGTCATCGTCTTGCTGCCATGACCCACGCGCGTCTCGTGCTGTTGCTGCTGCTCGCCTTCCTGGCGGTGTTTGCCCAGGCCGCCCTTGAGGCGCCGCGGCGCTGGCTGGGCAGCCCGCTGGACCTGCTGCCCCCGCTCATGGTGTGCGCCGCGCTGCGGCTGGACCTCACGGCCGTCACGCTCCTGGCCATCTGTGGTGGATTGTGGTTCGACGCGCTGTCCGCGAACCCGATCGGCGCAAGCATCCTCCCGCTGTTCCTGGTGGGCTGGGCGATGTGGCATCGGCGGGACGTGTTGCTGCGCGAGTTGGATTACGCGCAGCTTGTCCTGGGCGCCGCCGCCAGCCTGCTGGTGCCGGTGCTGACACTGGTGGTGGTGCTCTCCAAAGGACCGCAGCCCGAGTTGGGCTGGCGCACGCTCTGGCATCTGGTGGTGCTGACCGTGACCGGCGGCGTGCTCACGCCGGTGTTGTTCCGCCTGCTCGAACGGCTTGAGCGGCTGTTTGTCCATCCCCCGGCGGTCGCGAGCGCGTACCGGCCCGACCGCGAGCTCAAACGCGGACGCTACTGAACCATGCTTGTAGTGGACCAACTCCGGCGCGGCGACCAGCGATTGCGGGTGCTGGCCGCCGGCATTTTTGCCGGTTTGCTGCTGCTCCTGGCCGGGCTGTGGTATGTGCAGGTGGTCAACGCCGGATATTACCAGGCCAAAATGCGCAACCAGACGTTCCGCACGGTCCGCGAGCCGGCGGTGCGGGGCCGGATCCTGGACCGTGAGGGCCGCGTGCTGGCCGAAAACCGGCCCAGCTACATTCTGAACCTGTACATCGAGGAGTTGCGGCCACTGTTCCGCGCGGAGTACTGGCGCCAACGGGCCGCGTACGTCGCGGGCAAGGCCATGACCTCCGGACCGGCCACCCCGCCCTCCGGCTTCTGGGAGCGCCTGCTGGCCGGTCTGCGGCCGGCAACGCGGCGCGTCCGGCTCACGCGTGACGAGATCATGGCCTTGAACCACGCGACCCGCTTCACGGTGGTCAGCAACACCGTGGCGCGCGTCGGCGCGTTGCTCGGCACGCCGCTTACCATCACGGAGCAGACATACCGCCGGCACCACTTTCAATGGCCGTACCGCCCGCTGCCCATTCTGGAGAACCTCACCCCGGCGCAGGTCGCCCGCTTTCTGGAGCAGGCGCCCGTGCTGCCCGGCGTGGACCTCGAGGTGCGCCCGGTCCGCCATTACCCGCACGGCCAGCGCGTGGCCCACGTGTTGGGGTACCTGACCCGCGACGACCAAGCGCGGGGCGAGGAGGAAGACGGCTTCAATTACAGCCTGCCCAGCTACGAAGGCGCCATCGGCATCGAGTTTGGTTACAACGAGACACTACTCGGCCGGCCGGGCATCCGGAACATCGTCGTGGACAGCCTCAGCTACCGCGAGGAGGAAAGCATCTGGGTGGCTGCGGAAGGCGGGCAGAATGTCGTCCTGACTCTCGACCTCGATCTTCAGCTTGCCGCCTGGCGGGCGCTCCAATCCGCCGGCCCCAACGTGCGCGGCGCGGTGGTCGTCCTCGACGTGACCAACGGCGACGTGCTGGCACTGGTGTCCTCGCCGGCTTACGACCCGAACGAGTTCCTTGACGGCATCACGGAGGAAGACTGGCGGGAGCGCCTCAACCACCCGCACCTACGCCCCATGCTCAACCGCGCCACGCAAGGCGCGTACCCGCCCGGCTCGATTTTCAAAATGGTCACGGCCCTGGCCTGCCTGGAGGCGGGTCTCGATCCTGCGGCGCTTTACCGAGTGCAGCCCGATCCCGCCTATCCGGGCCGCGGCGCCATCTTCGTGGGCCGGCGCAAGATTCGCGACACCGCCCCGCCGGGCGACTACGACTTTCGCCGGGCGTTGCTGCGGTCGAGCAACGCGTACTTCATCCATCACGGGCTCGCGGCCGGGCGCGACCGGTTGCTCGAAATGGGCAAACGCTTCTTCCTGGGCGAACGCATCGGCCTGCCGCTCCGCCAGGAGGCGCGCGGCTTCTTTCCGTACCCGCGCGAGGTGCGCTGGCAGTGGACAGACGGCAACGTGGCCAACGCCTGCATCGGCCAGGAAATCACCGTGACGCCGCTGCAGATGGCGGTCCTGACCGCCGCCGTGGCCAATGGCGGCAGCGTGTGGTGGCCGCGGCTGGTGTTGCGGGTGGAACCCCCCGAGCCCGGTCCGGGCGCGACAGCCACGAGTTTCCCGCCGCGGTTGCGCGGTGAACTGGGCGTGCCGCCGGCGCACCTGCAAATCCTCCGTGAGGCCATGCTGGCCGACACCATCGAGCCGGAAGGCACGGGCTTTGCCGCGTTTCACGAGCGCGACCGTCGCACCCCCGTGCTCAAACACCTGCAGGTGGGTGGCAAGACCGGCACGGCCGAGGTCGAGGAGAAAGGCCGCGTGGTGGAGAAGATCACGTGGTTCACCGCCTTCGGGCCATACGCGGCGCCGCGGTATGCGATTGTGGCGATGGTGGAAGGCGGCGGCTCCGGCGGCGGCACGTGCGCGCCGGTGGTCCGCCAGATTTTTCAGCACCTGGAACGGCGCGAGACCGCCCTCCCGCCCGCCCTGGCCCGGGGAGGCGAATGACCATGCAACCCGTGCCGGTCAATCGTCCCCGCCGCCTCGAATGGCTGATGCTGGCGGCGGTGCTGGGCCTGGTGGTGCTGGGCGGCCTGTTCGTGGCCAGCGCCACACTGGGCAGCGAGGGGCTCGGCGGCACGCCGTGGTACCGGCGCGGCTACCTCCGCCAACTGGTCTGGTACGCCCTGGGCCTGGGCCTGGCCACGCTGGTGTGCGTGCGCGATTACCGCTGGCTTTCGCGCTGGGCGATGGTCGTGTACTGGCTGTCCATCCTGCTGCTGGTGGCGGTGTTGATCCCCGGCATCGGCAGCACGCAGGGCTGGGGCGCGCGACGGTGGATCACGCTGGGGCCGGCGCAGTTTCAACCTTCGGAATTCGCCAAGATCGCCTTCATCTTCGCGCTGGCCAGCTACCTGAGCCGGCCGGCACCGGAACTGGCCAACCCGGCGTCGTTTTTGAAGACCCTGGGTCTGTGCGTGCTGCCGTTTGGGCTGATCCTGCGCGAGCCGGACCTGGGCTCGGCGCTGGTCTTCATGCCGGTGGGGCTGGTGATGATCTACGCCGCGGGCGTGCCGGCGCGCTATTTGCGGCGCGTGCTGGGCGGGGCCGCACTGGTCGCCGTGTTGCTGGTGGTGGACATCCTGTGGGCGCCGGTGGACTGGCAGATCGTCAAGCTGGAGCCCTACCAGAAACGGCGGCTGATGGTCTATTTCGGCAAGGATTTCGTTCCGCCCGGGGCCACCGGGGCGGAACGCGCGCTGGCGTTGCAGCAGTACCGCGACGCCGCGCACAACGTGGAACAAGCGCTCATCTCCGTGGGCTCCGGCGGGCTCACGGGCAAGGGCTGGCGCCAGGGCACCCAGAACGCCCTCGGTTACCTGCCCCGCGCGGTGGCCCACAACGACTTCATCTTCTCCGTGATCGCCGAAGAGAGTGGTTTCGTCGGCAGCGCGACCGTGCTCGCGCTGTACGCCGTGATTCTGTTCACCGGGATCAAGATTGCCAGCCAGGCCCGCGACCGCCTGGGGTATCTGCTGGCCGTCGGCGTGGTGGCGCTGTTGTTCTGCCACGTCTTCGTCAACATCGGCATGAACATCCGGCTGATGCCCGTGACGGGCATCCCCCTGCCGCTGCTCAGTTATGGCGGCACGTCGGTGCTCTGTTCCCTGGTCGCCATCGGCCTGCTCCAAAACATTCAACTACACCGTCAACCCCCCTGAAATTCCCCATGACCGACCGCAATTTTTCCAGCCGCCGCCGCGGGGGACAGCGTTACCGCCCCGGCCGCGGGCAATCCTTCAAACCCGAGCGCGGCGCGTGGGAGGCGCGCGCCGAAGCCCTCGGTGACAAGCCCGGCGAGGAGTCCGTCTTTGACACCCGCCGCCACGAACGCGAAATCCTGCGTGCCCAAAACCGCGCCGCCGGCCTGCCCGAGGACGCCACCGACACGCCCGCCGTCGTCGGGACAGCGATGGACGACATCGAGAAGCGCGAATACCGCCAGCCCCATCTGGACGTACCGGCCGAGGTCCGGGAAGAGACCGCCCCGCCGCCCGCTCCCGCACCGGCTTCGCCGCCGCCGACCCTCATGGGCACGTTGAAAGCCGCGGCCCAGAAGGTTCTCCAGCGGGTCACGGGGCTGGTGCGGAAGCAGGAAGTCACCCACAAGGAAATTATCATCAACGCCGAATCGCTCGAGACGCGCGTCGCCGTCCTCGAGGAGGGCCGGCTGGAGGAATTCACCATCGAGCGCACCGAGGAAGAACGCCTGGTGGGCAGCATCTTCAAGGGCAAGGTGCGCAACCTTGAGGACGGCCTCAAGGCCGCTTTCGTGGACATCGGCTTCGAGAAAAACGCTTTCCTCCATTACTGGGACATCGTACCGGCCAGCTTTGACAGCAACGTGGAACTGGTCGAGCGCGACGACCGCGGCCGGCGGGAGAAACCCAAGGTGACCCAGAAGGACATCCCGCGCCTTTATCCACCGGGGACCGACATCGTCATCCAGGTCAGCAAGGGCCCCATCGGCACCAAGGGACCGCGCGTGACCACGAACCTGGCCATCCCCGGCCGCTTCCTGGTGCTGCTGCCCAACTCGGATCAATGCGGCGTGTCCCGCAAGATCGAGAACCAGGAGGAACGGCAGCGGCTCAAGAAGATCGTCCGCAATCTCACCCTGCCCGACGGCATGGGCGTCATCATCCGCACCGCCGGCGAAGGTCAGCAGGCGCGGTATTTTGTGCGCGACCTCGCGCTGCTGTTGGAGGAATGGAAGGCGGTGCAGGAGAAAATCAACACCGAGCCCGCGCCCTGCTGCGTGTTCCGCGAGCCCGACCTGATCGAGCGCACGGTGCGCGATTTCCTCACTGACGACGTGGAGCGCATCGTGGTGGACAACCACGCCAGCTACGAACGCATCCGGACGATGATCGGCAAGATCTCGCGCCGGTCCGCCAGCAAGGTGAAGTTCTACAACGAATCCCAGCCCATCTTCGACCGGTTCGGCATCACCCGGCAGCTTCAGACCGCCTTCGCCCGCCAGGTTCACCTCAAGAGCGGCGGGTACATCGTGGTGGACGAGACCGAGGCGCTGGTGGCCATTGACGTCAACACCGGCCGCCACAAGAGCGCCAAGGACCCCGAGTCCACCATCACCAAGGTCAACCTCGAGGCCGCCGAGGAAATCTGCCGCCAACTCCGCCTCCGCAACATGGGCGGCCTGATCGTACTCGACTTCATTGACATGAAATCCGGCAAGGACCGCCAGGCGGTGTACCAGAAGATGAAGGAGCTGCTCAAACGCGACCGCGCCCGCACCCACGTGCTGCCCATCTCGCAACTGGGCCTCATGGAGATGACCCGCCAGCGCCACACCGAGAGCGTGCAGGAGTCCGTCTATGACGACTGCCCGTACTGCAAGGGACGCGGCGTGGTGAAGAGCCCGCTCACCATGAGCGTGGAAATCCAGCGCAAACTGGCGGAAATCCTCAAACGCCGCCCGCGCGACGAGTCCGACTTCCAGCTTCGCGTGGTGGTGCATCCCGCTGTCCTCGAACGCCTCCGCAACGAGGACGAACACCTCATCATCGAGCTCGAGAAACGCTACTTCGGCAAACTCAGCTTCCGCGGCGAACCCACCCTGCACGCCGAGCAGTTCAAAATTGTCAACGCCATCACCAACGAGGAACTCGCCAGTGTGGGCGGTTGAACAGCAGGTCCGGTTGCTGGGCCTCCGCGGTGGCGCCGGCTACGCGGCTTGTTCGGAACGCGGCTGTGTGCGAAAAGCCCCGGCCGCGGCGGCTGAGCCGGGGGGATAACCCTTGCCGCGTCGGCGATGCCTTTTATAGTGCCCGCCGCCTTTTGCTGAGCTCATGAACAAGTCACCCCTTCGTGTGGCGATCACCGGCGCGGCCGGCCAGATCGGTTATTCCCTCCTGTTCCGCATTGCCTCCGGCGCCATGTTCGGTCCGGATCAGCCGGTCATTCTGCACCTCATCGAAATCCCGGACGAGAAGGCCCTGAACGCCCTGCAAGGCGTCTGCATGGAGCTCGAGGACTGCGCCTTCCCGCTGCTCAAAGGCATGGTGCCCACCGCCAACCTCGAGGAAGGCTTCAAGGGCGTGAACTGGGCGCTGCTCGTCGGCGCCGTGCCGCGCAAGGCCGGCATGGAGCGGAAGGACCTCCTGGGTATCAACGGCAAAATCTTCACCGGCCAGGGACAGGCCATCGCCCGACACGCTGCCAGCGACGTGCGCGTGCTGGTAGTGGGCAACCCCTGCAACACGAACGCCCTCATTGCCCAGCGCAACGCCCGCGACGTGCCCGCCGAGCGGTTCTTCGCGATGACCATGCTCGACGAAAACCGCGCCCGGACCCAGCTCGCCAAGAAGGCCAGCGTGGACGTGACCGCCGTGACCCACATGGCCATCTGGGGCAACCACAGTTCCACGATGTTCCCCGATTTCTTCAACGCCCGGATCAACGGCCGGCCGGTGCCCGAGGTAATCGGCCACCGCGAATGGCTGGAGAAGGATTTCATCGCCACCGTGCAGCAGCGCGGGGCCGCCATCATCAAGGCCCGCGGCTCCAGCTCGGCCGCCAGCGCCGCCAACGCCGTGGTGGACACGGTGCGCCGGCTCACCACCGCCACACGCGCCGGGGACTGGTTCAGCGTGGCGGTCGCCTCGCCCGGCGATTACGGCATCGAGCCGGGGCTGATCTTCAGTTACCCGGTGCGCAGCGACGGCCGGAACTGGTCCATCGTCCCCGGCCTGCCGGTGAACGAATTCAGCCGGGCAAAAATCGCCGCCACTGAGGCGGAGCTGAGGGAAGAGAAAGCCCTGGTGGCGGAACTGCTCCCCGCCTGAAGCGCCAGCCAACCCGGACCTTTCAGGCTCGGATGGGGGGGCGCGGGCGATCACCGGGTTTCCATCTCCGGCCGAAAACCGTGTCGGACTTGGATTGCGCGCGCGCCTGTTTCCATCTCCGCCGGGAAAATGTAATTGTTCGGGGCTCGGGTTTGGCGTAGGAGAACGCCAACTCGAACGAAAGGCAACCTATGCTCAAAGGATTCCTGCTGGTGCTGGTCTTGCTCGTCCTCGTGCCGGTGTTCCTGCTGGTGGTGTTCGTCATCGCCGCCTACAACCGGCTGGTCACCTTGCGCAATCGCTTCAAGAACGCGTACTCGCAGATTGATGTGCAGCTCAAACGCCGGTACGACCTCATCCCGAACCTGGTCGAGACGGCCAAGGGCTATCTGGCCCACGAGCGCAACACGCTCGAGGCGGTGATCCAGGCGCGCAACGCCGCCTATGCCGCCAACCAACGCGCGGCCGCCAATCCCGGTGATCCTGCCGGCATCAAAGGCCTCGTGGCCGCGGAAACCGGCCTGGCCGGCGCGCTGGGCCGCCTTTTCGCCGTGGCCGAGGCGTATCCCGACCTCAAGGCGAACCAGAACATGCTGGCCTTGCAGGAGGAGCTGACCTCGACGGAGAACAAGATCGCCTTCGCCCGCCAGGCCTTTAACGACTCGGTGATGGTGTACAACACCGCGCGCGAGACGTTTCCCACCAATCTGATCGCCGGTACGTTCGGCTTCACGCCCGCCGAGTTGTTTGTCGTGGAACAGGCCGAGCACCGCGAGGCGCCCAAGGTGTCGTTCAAGTAGCGGGAGCGGAGCAGCCCCTTGCCGCGCGGCGCTCCGGGAACGGTGCCGCGCGGGTCCGCCGCCATGGATTTCTTTGATCGCCAGGACCGCGCCCGGCGCCGCACGAAGGTGCTGGTGTTCTATTTCGGGCTCGCGCTGGTGCTCACGGTGCTGGCGCTCTACGCCGTGTTCGCGCTCATCTTCCTCCATGAACGCGCGGCTGGCGGCGACCTCTCCCGGCTCTGGGATCCCGCCCTGTTTGCCGGCGTGGCGCTCGGCACCACGTTCATCGTCTTCCTCGGCAGCGTGGCCAAGATCATGGAACTCAGCCGCGGCGGTGCGGCCGTGGCCATGATGCTCGGCGGCACGCCCGTCCGGCCGGACACGACCGATCCGCACGAGCGCAAGCTGCTCAACGTGGTGGAGGAAATGGCCCTGGCCTCCGGTGTGCCCGTGCCGCAGGTCTTCCTGTTGCGCGAGGAGGAAGGCATCAACGCCTTCGCCGCCGGCCTGACCACGCGGGACGCCGCCGTGGGTGTGACGCGCGGCTGCATGCGCCTGCTCACGCGCGACGAATTGCAGGGCGTCATCGCGCACGAGTTCAGCCACATCCTGAATGGCGATATGCGGCTGAACCTGCGCTTGATCGGCATCATCAACGGGCTGCTGGTGCTGACCATCATCGGCCGCCAGTTGCTCCGCGTGCGCGGCGGGCAATCGCGCGGTGGGAAGGGGGGCAATCCACTGCCGCTGATCGGCCTGGCGTTGCTGGTGATCGGCGGCATCGGCATGTTGTTCACCCGCCTGATCAAAAGCGCGGTGTCGCGCCAGCGCGAATATCTGGCGGACGCCGCGGCGGTGCAGTTCACGCGCAATCCGGGTGGCCTCGCGGGCGCGCTCAAAAAGATCGGCGGGCTGGCGGCCGGCTCACGCCTGAGGACGCCCCACGCCGAGCAGGCCAGCCACCTCTTTTTCAGCAACGGCCTGCGCGAATCCTGGCTGGCGATGTTCAGCACACACCCGCCGCTCGCAGCGCGCATCCGCGCGCTGGACCCGCAATTCGACGGCCGCTTCCCGCGCCTGGTCGCCGAGGCGCCGGCCGAAGCCCCGGCGAGCCGCCGTTGGACCGAGGCGGGGCCGCCGCGTCTGGCTGGCGTGACCGCGGGTCTGGCGGGAGCGGAAGCATCGCCGCCGGCGCCCCGGCCCGCCCGGCAGGTGCCGGCGCACACCGCGCTGGCCGACGCCGGCCATCCCGCGCCCGAGCATCTGGCCTACGCGGAGGCTTTGCGGGCGCGCCTGCCCGCGGAGTTGGTGGCCGCCGCGCGCGAGCCGCTCAGCGCCGCCGGTCTGGTGCTCAGCCTGGTGCTCAGCCGCGACCCGGCCACGCGCCAGCAGCAACTGGATTCAATCGAGGCGATCATTCAAGAGCAATTCTTCGCCGGCCTGCCCGCCATCGCCGCCGCGGTTGAGCACCTCGCCCAGCGCGACCGACTGCCGCTGGTGATGCTGGCCCTGCCGGCGCTGCGGGAACTTTCACCCTCCCAGTACGAGGCCTTCGCGGGGCTCCTGCAGCAACTGGTGGAAAGCGACGAGGCAATTGACCTTTTTGAATACGCACTGCAACGCCTGGTGCGCCGCCACCTCGCGCCGCAGTTCGAACAGCGGCCGGTGGGGCCGGTGGCGCAGTACTACGCGCTGCAATCCCTGCTGGGCGATTGCGCCGTGCTGCTGTCCGCGCTGGCGCATCTGGGCAACCCGGAGGCGCCAAACGCCGCCGCGGCCTTTGCCCAGGGCGCGAGCCGGCTGGGCATCGCCAGCCCGGCCCTGCGACTGCTGCCGCCGGCGGAGTGCAACCTGGCGCAGGTGGACACCGCGCTGGACCGGCTGGCGCTCGCCTCGCCGGCGATTCGCCGGCAGGTGCTGCAGGCGTGCGCGGACACCGTGGCTGCGGACGGTGAATTACACGTGCGCGAGGCCGAACTGCTCCGCGCCATTGCCGACGCGCTGGACTGCCCGTTGCCGCCGTTCCTCGAGACCGCCTGAAGCGGAGCGCCACCGGTCCCGGCACGGGGTGGCATGGGCAGCCTGCCCGTTCCCGGCCAGCGCAGTTTAATCCCCGCCTGGACCGCGACAGCCAAGCGCGGCAGCAGGGTCGCCGCCGTAAACGGCAGGCGGGCAAAAGGCACCGGTCCTACTCAGCCCGGACCGTATGTGGCGCTGGCGGGGGTTGTGCCGCCGGTGCGCACCACGCCCCGGCCGGGGTTCGCGGCCAGGTGCTCGCAAATCTTGAAGACCGTTTCGGGCTCCACGGGCCGGCCCTCATCGTCCTGACCCAGTGCGGCCGCGATCTGTTCCACCGTGGCGGGCGCGGCACGGCGGCCGGCACCCTTGACCCATTCCACGATGCGCTTCTGCAGTTTGAGGACGCGCGCCGCCGCCTTCTTGCCGGCCTCAACGCCCGGTTGGTCGTAGGCGTTGATGTTCACCAGACCGGCGTACAAGCCGACCGCACGCTCAAACAAGGCGATGAGTGCGCCAACCCGCGCCGGGCTGACCTCGTCCAGTGTGATGGTGATGGATTGCCGCCCGTTTTCCCAGAGCGCGCGCCGCGTGCCCTGGAGAAAGCCGGACAGATAGTCACCACTGGTGATGCCCGGTTCGACTTCCACCGCGGGCTGGCCGGCGGCGCGGTCGCGCAAGACCTCGACGAACACAACAAAGAAGTTCGGCACCCCGTCGCGGAGCTGCTGCACGTAGGCGTGTTGGTCGGTGGAACCCTTGTTGCCATAGACGGTGATGCCCTGGTTGACCAGGTCGCCGGCGCGGTTCGTCTCCTTGCCGAGCGATTCCATGACGAGTTGCTGGAGATAGCGCGCGAACAGTTCCAGCCGGTCCTTGTACGGCAGCACCACCATGTCCCGCGCCCCGCGACCTTCGGTGAGGAAGAGCCACATGAGCGCGAGCAGCGCGGCCGGGTTGCGGTGCGCGTCCGCCACCCGGGTGAGATCGTCACAGGCGCGCGCACCGGTTAGCAGACCGTCAATGTCCAGCCCCTGCAAGGCCGCGGGCAGCAGGCCGACGGCGGAGGTTTCGCTGGTGCGGCCGCCCACCCAATCCCACATGGGAAATACGTCGAGCCAGCGCCGCGCGGGGTCGGTGGCGAGGCCGTGGAGTTTGCTGCCGGACATGGTGATGGCGACGGCGTGGGGCGGGAACTTGAGGCCGGCACGCTCATAGGCGCGGGCGGCTTCGATCATGCCGTTGGCCGTCTCCGGCGTGCCGCCGGACTTCGAGATCACCACGCAGAGCGTGCGGCCCAGCGCGGCGTGGAGCGACCCGCCGGGCGCGGCAGCGGCCAGTTCCGCGAGCACCTTGTCCATGCCGTCGGGATCGGTGTTGTCGAAAAACCACGGCCTGAGCCGGTCGCGGGCCGGGTGGCCCAGCGCGCGCGCGACAAACTGCGGTCCCAGCGCCGAGCCGCCGATGCCAATGACCAGCAGATTCTGGAACGCGCCACCCTGACCCACGATTTCACCGGCGTGGACTTTCGCCGCAAACGCCTTGATCCGCGCGAGCGTGGCCGGGATTTCCGCCGCAAACGGCCGCAGCGCCGGGTCTGCCACGGACGCCAGCAACTCGGGCCGGCGCAGCCAGTAATGGCCGACGCAGCGCCCCTCGCTGGTGTTGACCTTTTCGCCCCGCTCGATGCGCGCCATCTCGGCAAAGGCGCGGTCCATGGATTGGGTGGTCTTGGCGAAGAAGGCTTCGGGAAAGGCGACCCGGCTCAGGTCCAGCGCCAGGCCGATTTCCGGGTACGTCGAGAAGTATTGTTGAAAGCGCGGCCAGAGGTCCGCGGAAGTTCCGTTCATGCGCGCGAGGTTAGCGCCCCGGCGCGGCGCGGCGAAACAGGAAAAGCACCCGCGACGCGGATGGACTGTCTCGGTGGGAGCCCGATCGTGTCCAGCCCGGCACGGTGGAGGCCGGGGTTCCGGGTTTCACAAGTCCCCGGCGCGGACGGTCACGGCGTTCACCAGGATTTGCGCGTATGCCGGATTCTCGAAGTCGCGAGTGCTGTGCCCGGGCTTGAAGTAAAACACCCAGCCCTTGCCCGCCGGCTTGTACCAGCCCGCGGTGTCCTGCATCCACAGCCGGCCGGATGGCGCGTCCCGGTAGCGGAAGCCCAGTAGCACGGTACGCGGGCCGGTCAGGCGGTGATTCAAATAGACCTCCGACTCCGGCAGGCGGAAGGCGGGCAGTTCGCCATCCAGGCGGAGTGCCGCGCTGCGGTAGGCCAACCGCTCCGGGTAGCGCACGGCGTGCGTGGTCACGAAATGGTTCGTGGCCACGTTCACCACCTCAAGTTCCGCCGGCTCGATCCACTGGTAACCGCCGGCGGCGAGGTCGGCGCGGGGCAGTTCCACACCCAGAAACGGAAACCAGAGCGCGTTCGTGCGCTTGCCGGAGCTGATCGAATGATGCAGCAGGATCAGCCGTCCACCGGCCTCGGCGTAGTCCACGAACGCGCGCTCCGGCGCGGGCAGCAGCCGGCCGTGGATGTACACGCAGACGACGTCAAACGGCGCAAGCGCCGGTGGCAGGTTGGTCTGCGCCACCACGCGCGTGTCCGCTTCCGCGGTGCGGTGCAGGTGTGTGGCCAGGCGTTCCATGGCGGGAAACTCATCCGCCACGATCAAGACCCGCGGCCCGGCCAGCGCGGCTGCCTGACCCGCCAGCCACCCGGTGAGCACCCAGCGCCAGAACATGTGACCAGATTCGGGCAAACCCGCGCGCCAGGCAAGCCGCCGGTGGGTGCATTGGTTACCGGGGAGGCCCTTGCAAAACCGAGTTGTATTGGGGGGCGGGGATGTATGAGCGCGCCGCTGGGTGGACCGGGCAGCAGACCAGCGTCGGTGCCGAGCCAGGATGACCCCGAACCGGTTCTCATCCGTGACGCGTTGCGCCGCTTCCCGGTCCGCCCGTGCCACGGCGGCCGTTGCCCCCACCGGTTGTCAAGCGCGGTATGAGTGCCGTCGAGAAAAACATCGAGATCGAGATGAACCTCCCCTTCGAGCCGTAAGATCACAGTGGGCAGCCGGAGCGAGCCGAACGTGTCCTGGCCCAGCGATAACGTTGGGTCCAAACCAAAGCTTCGAGCACTGGTGGAAGACCAAGCCTCCGTTTCGGATTAAACCCCACCTGCCTTGACAACCCCGCCCCCAGGGAACAAGTGACGAACACTAACCATGTCGAGGGATGCCTCAAAAGTTGATTGACAGGACAATCGCCTTAGAGCAGCATTAGAATTGTAAGTAAAAAACAAACCCAAGGCAACCGTATGAAATCGAGATTGATCGCATCCATTTGCCTTGCGGCGGCACTTTCCGCCTCCGCCACGGCAGGATTCGTCGTTCCAACTTCCTACACGGCCACACCGGGCGAGGGCCAAGCCCAAGGAGGTTCCTTCAATTACTTCGATGACACAGGGAGTCAGCTCACAGATGGGGTCTTCGGCGTTGACAACTGGATGGCGGACCTCGGTAATGGCTATGCCTACGAATGGGTCGGCTGGGGTCTTGCGGAGCCGACCATGACGTTCAGTTTTGCGAGTTCGGTCACGCTCCAAAAGGTCTCCATCGGCCTGAACCGGGCACAAGCTGCATTGATTCACCTGCCGAGCACCGTTACCATCGGCGGCAGTGCTTTCGCTTTGAGCGGCTCGGAGCTCGCTGATGGCACGCGCGGTGATTTGGAGTTCGCCGGTTCCTGGACCGGAACCAGCCTGCAGATAAGCCTCACGGATGGTAATCCGGGCGTTTGGATATTCGTGGATGAAATCCGATTTGAGGTCATTCCGGAGCCCAATACCATCGCCCTGGCCGTGGGTCTCGGTCTGGCGGATTTCGCGTTTCACCGGCGGGTCCGCCGCGCGTGACGTTGTTTCACTTCACAGCGAACCGGCCCGGTGCACGCCCGGCCGGTTTTTGAAAGCGGCTGAACTCAACCACCGGCGTGCCTTGAAACTGCCCCGCTGCGGCGGACTGCGTTCCGGCGAATCGGGAACCGGACGTCCTTCCCGTCGGCTCGCAGGCCGACGCTCCACCCTGTCTGCCGCGTTGGCGGCTGCTTTAACCAGCGCCTCGCGACAACGTGAACCCCGGAAACGGCTCGCCAAGCGGGAAGGGTGGTTTACCCTCGCGCCTCGATGACGCTTGCGGAACAGGTCAAACAAGCCGGCGTGGTCGGCGCCGGCGGCGGCGGTTTTCCCACCCACGTCAAGGTCTCGGCCAGGGCGGAAGTGGTCATCGCCAACGGTGCGGAATGCGAACCACTTCTCCACAAAGACGCCGCCGTGATGGAGCGCCAGGCCCGCGAAATGGTCCGGGGCATGATGTTGGCCATGGAGGCGGTCGGCGCGAAGGAGGGCATCGTCGGCATCAAGGCGAAGAAGGCGCAGGCCGTGGAAGCCGTGCATGCGGCCTGCCAGGGCACGCCGGTGCGTGTGCAACTGCTGGGTGATTACTACCCGGCCGGCGACGAGTATGACCTGGTGTACACCACCACCGGCCGGCTGATTCCGCCCGCCGGCATCCCGTTGCAAGTCGGCGCGGTGGTCTGCAACGTCGAGACCTTCGTCAACGTGGCCGCCGCCGCCGAAGGACGCCCCGTCACGCACAAAACCATTACCCTGGCCGGCGCGGTGAAGCATCCCATCACCGTGACCGTCCCGGTGGGCACGACGTTTCGTGACGCGATCGAGGCCACGGGCGGTTTTGCGACCGACCAACCCGTGCTGTGCGTGGGCGGGTTGATGATGGGCGAGACCACCGAAGACCTCGACACGCCCGTTACGAAGACATCCACCGGCGTCGTTGTCCTGCCGCGCGACCATCACATCATCCAGCGCAAGCTCAAGCCTGCCGCCGCCCAGAACGCCATCGGCAAGTCCGCCTGCGACCAATGCCGGTATTGCACCGAGTACTGCCCGCGCTTTCTGCTGGGCTACGCGGTCGAGCCGCACCAGGTGATGCGCAGCCTCGCGTTCACCGCCACGGGCGCGGAGTATTGGAACCAATGGGCGGCGCTCTGCTGCGCGTGCGGCTTGTGTACGCTGTACGCCTGCCCGGAGGAGCTCTTCCCCAAGGAAGCGTGCGACCAGTCCAAGGCCGAGATGCGCAAGGCGAACCTGAAATGGACCGGGCCGGTGACCGTGAAGCCGCACCCGATGCGCGATGGCCGGCGCGTGCCCATCAAGACCTTGATGAAGAAGTTGCACATCCAGCAATACGATCACCCGGCGCATTGGGAGGATGTGCGCCTGGAGCCCCGGCGCGTGATGTTGCCGCTGAAACAAAACGCCGGGGTTGCCAACCGGCCGCTGGTCCGGCCCGGCGAGCGGGTCCGGGCCGGCCAGATGGTGGGACAGGTGCCGGAGCAGGCGCTGGGCGCGCCCATCCACTCGCCGTTCGACGCGCGGGTGGTGTCGGTGAATGACCGCCTCGTTTTGGAGCGAATCCCATGAACGAAAAATCCATTGGTCTGATCGAGCTTTCGAGCGTGGCCGCCGGTTTCGAGGTGGCGGACACGATGCTGAAGGCCGGCAACGTGCGGCTGCTGCTCTCGCGCTCGATCTGCTCCGGCAAGTACATGGTGTTGATCGGCGGCGACGCCGCGGCCGTGGAAAGCGCCGTGCAGGCCGGGACCGGGGTTGCCAACGGCTGCCTCATTGACTCCTTCGTCATCGCCAATGTCCACCCGGATGTCTTCACCGCGCTGGGCCGCACCCAGACGCCCGAGCCCAACGGCGCGCTGGGCATTCTCGAATCGTTCAACGTGGCCACGTTGATCCAGGCGGCGGACGCCGCCGCCAAAGCCGCGCCGGTCCAGCTTCTGGAGGTGCGCCTGGCCATGGCGCTGGGTGGTAAGGCATTTTGCACCATGACCGGCGACGTCGGCTCCGTGCAAAGCGCCATGGCTGCGGGCCGGCGGGTGATCGCCGACGCCGGCGTGTTGGTGAACGCGGTGGTGATCTCGCGCCCTCACCCGGACGTGTACCGGGAAGTGGTCTGACCGCGCGCCCGATGCCGCAGCCGGGGGCGCTCGAAACTGCGCGTTGCTTTCCGGCGGCCGGCCGGCACACTCGGGGTTCGACTTGGATCTGACCATGAATCCGACCCGCATCTTGCCCGACCTGCAGGCCTCGCTCTTGTGTGAAGACGTCCGTCAGGAAGTCACGGGCAATTTCATTCTCGTGGGCATCATCGGCTACGTGCGTGTGCCGCAACTGCCGATCAAGGCCTTCAAACTGTGCATTTTCAACCGCTGGACCGCGGGCGTGGGCCAGTTCACCGAGACGGTCCGCTTCATCGCCCCGGACAGCGCCACGGTGCTGCGGCACAGCAACGTGAAGTTCGCCCTTCAGGACGCCACGCACCACGCCATCAACGTGACCCTGTTCACCGGGCTCGAATTCACCGTGCCGGGCGCGTACTTCATCGAGGTGCTGGTGGATGACGTGATGAAGATCCGCTACCCGGTGCCCATTCTGTTGCAGCCGCCTCCCGGTCAGCAGGCACCGTCGGCGGCGCCGCCCGCGACGCCCCCGGCCTGAGCCGCGCCACCCGCAATGCAACCGCAGCCGTCCGGCTTGCCACCGACTCAGGCGGCGCGACAACCTTTTTCCTGGCGCGGCGTGGCGGCGCTTGCCACCGCGCCGTCCGGGTGGTTGCCCTTCTGGGTACTCAGTGCGGCGCTCGTCCTCGGCTGGGCGGCGGAGCGCTTTGTCACCACCGCCTGGCTGCCGGCCGTGACCACCGCGGTCCGCCGCCTGCCAACCAGCGGCGAAATCCGCGCCGGCCGGCTCTTCTGGCCCACCAACACCGTCACCGAACTGGCACGCACGCCCTTCCTCGCCTTGCGTGTGAATCCCCGGTCCACCCCGGTGCCGGGCCAAGCCGCGGACGTGGACGTCGAACTGATAGCGAACGAAATCTGCGCGCAATCGCTTTTCGGCTACTGGACGTTTCCGTACCCGCCGCGACTCGCACTGCCGCTCAACCGCCCGGAAGTCGAGCCGGTCTGGGCCGCGTGGCAACCGTACATTCGCGCCGCGGTGTTTGGTGCGGGTGCCTTGGTCGGGCTGGTCTCCTGGACGCTCGTCGGCCTGGTGGCCGCGCCGGTGGTGCGGCTGCTGGCGGCGCTGCTACGTCGGCAAGTGACCCTGGGCGGGTGCTGGCGGCTGGTGGTGGCGGCGTTGCTGCCGGGCGGACTGGTGGTGGCGGGCGGGTTGCTGCTGTACGCCGGGCACGGATTCCGGCTGCTGGATTTCCTGGTGGTGTTTGTGCTGGCCCACCTGCTTGGCGTGTGGCTCGCGCTGGGTGCCGCCTGGCAACTCCCGCGCCGCCAGCCGCCGGCCCTTTTCGCGACTCCCGAACCAGCAGCCACACCCCCAGCCGTCTCTTTCACCGCCGTCGGCTCGGCGCCACCGGGGGACTCTCCGTTCGCGATGCCGGTGCCATCTGCGCGCCCGGCCAATCCCTTCGCCGCGTCACCCGCCATTATTGCGCCTCCAGAACCACCAGCCGCGCCGCCGACGAAACCGCCGATGGCGCCGCCCAAAGCCCCGGTCGTTTCGCAGGAAGAACCGCCGGAGCAACCGTTGAATCCGTCGTGAGTTTTGCGCCGGATGGGAATGCTCCCCCGTTCAGTTCGCCGCCTCAATCTCCACCGGTCCGATACCGCACCATCAATGCCGGGCCGGGATAGATGACTTCGATACCGTGGTGCTCGGTATCGGAAAGCAATTCCACCCGATTGAGCCCGCGACGGAGCGTGTCCGGTTTAACCGTCAGCCGGCTGTAAACCAGTTCGTGCCGATCACCTTCCGCGACGGGGTAATGAACGCCGTTCAGCTTGAAGTAGTCCTTCACCGTGCCCGCGCCGCCGGTCCAGGTGATGATGTGTAATTCGGCCGCCTCGAGGCGCGCCGGATCAAGGTCGAGGTCCAGGTGACAGGTCTGGAGCTGACCGGCCCGCGACCCAAAATGGTCCGGGAGGTCATGCGGCGTGAACAGAACGACCGCCGCTCCGGCCCGCGGTGCGATGTTCAAGCCTGTGGTAGCGGTGGTAACGAAGACGAGATTTGCCTCCGCCTTGAAACGCACCACCGCCCGCACCGCGACATCTTGCTGGGCAGGCAGCATGGACATGTCCCAGTTCACGGTGAAAGGCGCCGCGGACACAGTGCCCAGCGTGGCGGTGGGCTCACGGTGCTTGGTAAAGCCGTGCCAGTCGCGGCGCTGGAGATTGCCATTCTCATCATAGCCGTAATACCAGCCTTGGAAATCCACGCTGGCGATCGTGGACGCCGCGTCCGCCGCGCAGTCCAGACTGAGCGTGTAGCCTTCTGCACCGGGTCGCGGTTCGGCACGGACGCTGGCCGTGAAGTCGGCCAGCCCCAGCTTGACCAGATCGGGATGCCGGTTCGTGAGCGCGACGCGGATGGCGGCGTTGTCCACCAGCATGTGGCCCCAGAAGGTCGTGCCTTGATCGAGCGCGAACTGGACAGCGTTGAACCCGTTTACAAGGTCCGTGATCTTCAACGGAACCGCCGGGTAGAAATAGGTGCAATGGCCTTCCTCAGTGCCGACGCGCGGCAGAAAATAAGCACTGCGGCCGTTGACCGTGAGCCGCTTGTTGGCCGTGCCGGGATGTCCACCCCAGACCTCGCCGTAGAACTCGGCGGCGGTGAGCAGAAACAGGTCCTCCTCCGTCTTGATCTGCATAAGGCCGTGTTCGCGCGCCTCGACACGCCGCCCGAAGGTGGGGTGCAGCGAAGCCTCCGGCGCGTTGACACGGAACCGCGATGCGTAAGCCGGATTTCCGCTCGTCAGGCCGCGTTCGTACCAGTGCCAGCGCCAGAACCGACCTTGCGCTTGCTGGGCCGGCGGCGCGTCCCAGGCAGGCACGGTCGCAGCCGGCGCGGTAGCGGCCGCGGCCAGGAGCGCGGGCAAACTGAGCAGGAGAAGGGGTTTCATGGATTTGCGGAAAATCGTTGTGCGTTTGCTTTGGCGATGCGCGGGTGACCGCGCGCATCTGGTTCGGTGGCCGGGTTCAAGGCCGCGGCGCACCGGTGCCATTGTTCAGCCAGACATCCACGCGCGGGGTTTCCCACGTGTAAGGCTTGTTGAGCAGGTCCAGGTCGCCGTCGCCATCCAGATCGGCCAGACGCGCTTCGTGCCAGCCGTGGCCGACCACCAGCTCGGTCTGACGGAAATTGCCCCGGCCATCGCCGTAAAGAATCCACGCCGTGGCCCCGGGATGATCCGGCCCGGGCTCCTTTTCGCGCCACTTCGCCATTTCGGCCACGAAGAAGTCCAGATGGCCGTCGCGATTGATGTCGCCCAGTTGGAGACTGTGGCCGTGGATGACTTCGCGGCCGATCAGATCCCGCCTCTGCCAATCCGCCGCGACTTCCGGGTTGCCGGTGCAGGTGTAGAACATTACCCGGCCACGGCCGTCCCCCGGCGAGATCACGATCTGCGGGATTTTACCAGGCTCGAACCGGCCGGCGCAGATGAGCCCGCCCTCGTCCGCAAGTTTGACCGGTTTGAAGGATTGGCCGCCGGTGTGCTTGAACCAGCCATTGTAGGCCAGCAAATCCAGCTTGCCGTCCGCGTCCACGTCGAATGCCGACATCCCTTCCGTGTAGGGTGTCGAGCCGGCACTGGCGCCCGATACCACTTCGATCAGCGGCCATGACGACACGGTACGCGGATCAGCCGGAACCTCCGCGAGGTACAACGTCTTCGCCTGCTGGTTCCAGAAGGCTAGCTGCGGTTTGCCCGTGCCAAGGAAATCGCCGAAGCACTGGTCGTGATGCTGGTTCTTGCCGCCGGCTTTGATCACGCGGCGCTTCCAGGAGTTGTTTTTGTCGAAATTGGGCGCGGGATTTTCCCACCACCACACCTCGCTGCTCTGCCAATCACCCCCGAACACCACGTCGAGGTCGCCGTCGTCATCAATGTCATGCACGGCACCGCCGGCCTCGATGGTCAGGTAGTCCTTCTCAATGACGTACTGGTCCCAGCCCGCCGTGCTGCGGCGATACCACACCAGCGCGGGCGGCTTTTGGCGGAAGCTCAGGATGAAATCGTTCACGCCATTGCCGTCGAAATCGGCGACCACCGCGCCGGTCTGCTGGGTCGAGCCGCCGGGCGGCGCGGGCAGGTCGCCGCGCGTGCTGGACAGGTTTTGCCAGACGGGATCAGGCGCGGCCAGGGCTCGGATACCGCCGGGCAGCCCTGACGTCGCGACGCTCAAAATGACCGTGGCTGCAGACCGATAGCCGTACTTGAGCAAAGCGTTGGCAAACGCGCGCGTCGAATCCCGATCCTTGCCTTTCATCGAGTGATTCAGCCGGCGCCCGGCCCCGCTGCGCAGCTTGGAGGAAATTCCGAAGTTCATGGGTGTGGCGGACGTTAGCTGCATCGGCCGCCGGGCGGCAATCTTGCGGCGAAACCGGCGGCCGGAAAGCAGGTGGTGTCTGAATTCACCTTTCTTGCCGGCGGGCGGTCGCGCTAGCCTCACGGCGCATGGCCGCCGACGCCCCGCTCACTCCCATGATGGCGCAGTACCGCCGCATCAAGGCGGAACTGCCCCGGGACGCGTTGCTGCTGTTCCGGCTCGGCGATTTTTACGAGATGTTCTTCGAGGACGCGCAGGTCGGCGCGCAGCTCCTGAACCTGACCCTGACCGCCCGGCAGGGCGTGCCGATGTGCGGTCTGCCGTACCATGCCGCCGGCGGCTACATCGCCCGCCTGCTCAAGGCCGGCCGCAAGGTCGCCCTCTGCGACCAGCTCGAGGACGCGAGGCCGGGCAAGCTCGTGGCCCGCGAGGTCACGCAGATTCTTTCGCCCGGCGCGCATTTCGACGAACGGATGCTGGCCGCCGAGCGGAACAACTTTCTCGCCGCCCTCGCCTCCGGTGGCGGGCGTTTCGGCCTGGCGCTGGTGGACCTGACCACCGCCGATTTCCGCGCCACGGAGCTGGACTCCGCCCCCGCGCTTCTCGCCGAGCTGGAGCGGCTCCGCCCCGCCGAACTCATCCTGCCCGCGGAGGCCAGCGACCTGCGGCAGCTTGTCCAGGGCACGGTGCGGGCCGTGAGCGGGTACGAGGACTGGACGTTCGCGCCGGAGACCGCGCAGTTCACCTTGCGCGACCATTTTCAGGTGGCGTCGCTGGATGGCTTCGGGCTGCGCGGCCGCGCGCTGGCCATTGGGGCCGCCGGGGCGGTGCTGCATTACCTGGTGAATCATCTTCGCCGCAACGCGGCTCACCTGACGCGGCTTTCGTTTTACCAGACCGGCGATTTCCTCGTGCTGGATGCCACCACGCTCCGGAATCTCGAGGTCCTGGAGCCGCTCCACCGCGACGCCCCGCGGGCCGGCTCGCTGTACGGCGCGCTGAACCGCACCGTCACCCCGATGGGCGCGCGGCGGCTGCGCGACTGGCTTTCGCAGCCGCTGGCCGTGGCGGAGCCCATCCGGCGGCGCCAGGATGCGGTGGTGGCGTTCCTGGCGGACGGCGGCCTGACCGGGACCTTCCGCGAGCACCTCCGCGAAGTCCGCGATCTGGAGCGCACGCTCGGCCGGCTGAGCGCCGGCACCGGCAACGCCCGCGACCTGCTGGCGCTACGCCTGGCGCTGGAACAGGTGCCGCGGCTGCGAAACTCACTGGAGGCGCTGGCGGCGGCACGACTGCGCGAGGCCGCGGGCGAAGTTTCCCTGCTGCGCGAGGACGCCGCCAACCTCTCGAAAAACCCGCCCGGCGGCTTGCCCGAAAGTCCTGACTCAGAACCTCGCGCGCCCGGCGTGACGCCGGCCGGGCACTCCGATCTGCCGTTGCTGACCGAACTGACCGGTCAGCTTTGCGACTGCCCGGAACTGGTCGCCCTGATCGCGCGCGCGATCGTGGACGAGCCGCCGCAGGCACTCAAGGAGGGCGGCCTTATTCGGGACGGCTACGATCCGGCGCTGGATGAACTGCGCGCGGCCATGCGCGGCGGCAAGGACTGGATCGCCCGCCTCCAGCGCGACGAGATCGCGCGCACCGGCATCCAGTCGCTCAAGGTCGGTTTCAACTCCGTGTTCGGCTACTACCTCGAGGTCACCCGGGCGAACCTCGACAAGGTGCCGCCGGACTACGTGCGCAAGCAGACCATCGCCAGCGGCGAGCGCTTCATCACACCGGCCTTGAAGGAAATGGAGGCGAAAATCCTCGGCGCCGAGGAACGCGCGGCGCGGCTGGAATACGACCTCTTCCTGCGCGTGCGCGAGGCCGTGCTGGGCCGGCTGCGCGACATCCAGCAGACCGCGCGGGCGCTGGGCGACCTTGACGTGCTGGCGGCCTTTGCCGAGCAAGCCCGGCTGCACGGCTATTGCCGGCCGGAGGTGGCGGACGCCGGCCAGTTGGTCATCCGCGAGGGCCGGCATCCGGTGCTGGAGCTGGCGATGGTGGAGGAGCGGTTCGTGCCGAACGACGTGGCGCTGGCAAGTGAAGTCCGAAGCGACGCGATGTCTGTGCCCTGCGAGCAGCAGCAGGTGCCGCCCGGCAGCCGACCGCCAGAGCCCGGACCCCCGCCCCCCGACGCCAGCCTCCCGCAGATTGCGCTCATTACCGGGCCGAACATGGCGGGCAAGAGCACGTACATCCGGCAGGTGGCGTTGCTGGTGTTGCTGGCCCACACCGGGTCGTTCCTCCCGGCATGCGCGGCCCGGGTGGACCTGGTGGACCGCATCTTCACGCGCATCGGCGCCAGCGACGACCTCGCCCGGGGGCAGTCCACCTTCATGGTGGAGATGGCGGAGACGGCCAATATCCTCCACCACTCCACGCCGCGCAGCCTGGTCATCCTCGACGAGATCGGCCGCGGCACAAGCACCTTCGACGGCCTGAGCCTGGCCTGGAGCATCGTGGAGTACCTGCACAACCAGGTGGGCGCGAAGACGCTCTTCGCCACCCATTACCACGAACTGACCGAGCTGGCCGGCCGGCTGCCGCGCGTACGCAACTTCAACGTGGCGGTGCGGGAATGGAACGACCAGATCATCTTTCTGCGCCGGATCGTCCCCGGCGGCACGGACAAGAGCTACGGCATCCAGGTGGCGCGGCTGGCCGGAGTACCGCGACCGGTCATCGAACGGGCCAAGGTGATCCTGCGCAACCTGGAGGAATCCGAACTCACGCCCGAGGGCAACGTACGGCGGCCGGCCCGCCACCGGGCTGAGCGCGACAAGCTGAAAGCCCTCGAACCGCCGCCGCAGTTGGATTTGTTCGGGTGACAACGCCGGCCGGCCGGAGCCGTCCCAATCAAACAACTGCGACGGCAGCCGCCAGTCGTCGGGGCCATTTGTGCTCCGGCTTGACAGCTTTACCCGCCCCCCATCACCGGGCAGGATCGGCCCGTGGCCATCCGCTCGGTTCAAGTCGTTGAGACGCTCGATCTGCCCGAGCTCACACCGTATCGCACATTGCGCCAGCACGAGGATCATCGCCGGGAGCGCATCTTCGTGGCCGAGGGCGAGAAGGTCGTGCGTCGCCTGCTCGAGAGCCGGCTCACGGTGGTGTCCGTGCTGCTGCCGGAAAAGTGGTTCCGGGAACTGGAGCCGTTGATCCGCGCGCGGCCGGAGGCTGTCGCCATCTACACGGCGCCCAAGAAGGTGCTCGAGCGGCTCACCGGCTTCACGATGTACCAGGGTCTGCTGGCGGTGGCACGCATGCCGCCGGCGTGGACACTGGCCGACGCCCTCCAACGGGCGCCCGCCCCGCGTCTGTTCGCGGCTGTGGACGGCCTCACCAGCGCGGAGAACCTGGGCGCGTTGGTGCGCAACTGTGCGGCCTTTCGCGCGCAGGTCCTGCTGGTGGGCGAGACCAGCGGCAGTCCTTGGCTGCGCCGGGCCGTGCGCGCCTCGATGGGTGCGATCTTCCACCTGCCCACGGTGGAGCCGGCCGACCTCGCCCACGCACTGCGTGACCTGCGGGACGCCGGCATCCGTTGTGTGGCGGCGCATCCGCACACCACCGGGCGCACGCTGGCGCGAACCGACCTGACCGGCGACACCTGCCTGGTCTTCGGCAGTGAAGGCTACGGGCTTTCGGCGCGCGTACTGGCGGCGTGCGAAGAGGCAGTGGCCGTGCCCATGCCGCCGGCGGTAGATTCGCTCAACGTGGCCAGCGCGGCAGCGGTGTTCCTGTACGAGGCGAACCGACAACGCGGCTGGGTGTGAGGTCGGAAGACGCCGCCAGCCGCCGGGGATTTGATGAGGTGGCGCGCTCAGGCCGGGTGGGCCTCTTGAAGCGCAGGACCACCGTTCGTTCCCACCACACCCGCGCGGAGCCTTGCCGTTGCGGGAAGGAAGCGGCCGCGAACCGGGGTGAAAGGCGCAAGGCCACCCATACTCAAAGCTTCCGGCCTTTTTCGCAGCCACCGACTCAGGAGGGCGGCTCTGCCTTGCTCCGTTCATCCGTGCCTGCCCTGTCCATCCGGGGCCGGCAACTCGCGGTCAGTCCTGCCGGCGGGCGTAATGCTCGACGGGGTAAACCCAGTACAACGAGCGCGAGGCGCGCAACAACCGGCGAACGGTGGTCACGCCGATGTGCCGGCCCTGCGCGAGCCGGGCCAGGCAGGCGTCCGCCAGCGCCTTTTGATCCGGCGGATAGTACCCCCGTTTGAGGTAATAGACAGCGCGTTTGAGCGGGTCGCCGGTGCGGGTCTGGCTGATCTGCGTGCGGGCGTCCACCAGGAAGCGCCGGGGCTTGTAGCGGTAGAGCAGGCGGCGCGAGAGGTTGTAAATCTCGTGGTTGGTGAAGCGCACCTTGCGGTAGCGCTGCTCGCGGTACGGCGGGAAGATGTCGAAGGCCATGCGCACGGCTTCGGCGCGGTCGTGCGCGGCGTGATGCCCCTTTTCCAGCGACCAGACGGCGTAGCCGATGAAGCGGCCGCGGTCCGATTCGTCCCGGGGATCGAACACCGAGAAGATGTGGAAGCCCATGACCTCCGCGGGCATCGTGGGAATGGACAGAACCTCCAGCACGCCACCGCTGGCCAGGGTGGCGAAACCGTGCTGGGCTTCGTGCTGATGGTGGCGGAGGTTGGCGAGGTGCCGGCGGTCGAAATAGCCCTCCATGTTCGGCATGCGCCAAAGCTCCTCGGAAAACCGGGTGAGTTCACGACTCGCGGCGTCCTCGGCGAGCGGATACAGCGGCACCGGCTTCTGGCCGAGGATGTCCTGGTGCAAGATCCGGTTGCGCTCGGCTTCGGCGAGCCGCGCGACGTCCTGCTGCTGGCTGGTTTTGCGTGCCGACATCGGCCGGAAGTTGAACTGGCTTCAGGCGGTTGCGCCCGACGACCACATCCGGGTGCGGGGGCATTCCTCGGCGCAGAGCGGCTTCACACGCTCAGGCTGTTGCGGGGGCCGGGCGGGCCGGCGCCTCGGCGCGCAGGCTGGCCCAGTATTTGAATGGCAGGCAGCCCAGCCCGATCAGGAAAAGCTGGCTGGCCACGAAGAGCATCAGCCAGAAGAACGCGGCGTCCATGAAGCCGTACGAGTGCAGGCCCACGCCGAGCATGTTTACGCCGAACCAGGAGAAGCTGGTGACGATGTTGCCGAAAATGGCGAGGTTCATGAGCCCGCGTTCGCCCACCAGCTTGCCCCAGCGCGCGTGGAGGATGAGTGCGTTCCAAAGCACGATGATGAGCGCGCCGTTTTCCTTCGGGTCCCAGCCCCAAAAGCGCCCCCAGGACTGGTCCGCCCAGATGCCGCCCAGCACGGTGCCCACGAAACTGAACAGGGTGGCGAAGCAGATAATGCCATACACCATCCGGTTCAACGCCGCGCGGGCGGGCGCACCCAGGTCGCGGGTGAACAGCCCGCGCACCACGTACACGATGGCCAGGAAGCCCGCGACGAAGTTGGCCGAGTAACCCAGCGTGATGGTGATGACGTGCGTGGTGAGCCAGAAGTTGCTGTCCAGCACGGCGCGCATCATCTCCATGGTGTCACCGCCCAGCGCCAGGTTGTGGGCAATGATCTGGGTGATGAAGCCGATGGTGGAGGCCATGACCAGCCCGACGCTGTCCCGGTAAATGCGTTCGAGGATCACCCCCAGCACCACAGCGCCCCAGCCCACGAAGACCGCCGAGGAGTAGAGATTGGTGACCGGCGGCCGGCCTTCGAGCGCCATGCGGAACAGGATACCCACCGAATGGAGCACCAGACCCAGCACCAGCAGGAAGAAACCCGCCCGGTTGAGCGGCTGCGGCCAGCACAGCCAGGAAGCGCAACCCAGCAGGAAGGCCACGACGTAAATCGCGGTGCTCAGGTAAAACGGCCGCCACTGATTGTAGAGATACTCCCAGCGGCCCTTGGCGATCTCGGTATCCAGCTTCTTGGCGGCCAGCCATTGCTGGTGGCGGGCGAGCGCCCGGTTGAAGCTCTCCGGTTTGCCGGCGGCGTAGGCCCCGGCCATCTCGGCGTAAGCCAGCACCGCCGGATGAATCTGCCGGGTGACCAGCGATTCCATGAGGCTGGCGCCGACGTTCGCCCAGCCGTCGCGGTGCGTCTCGGGATGGATCGGCGGGACGACCAGCGGATGCGCAGCCTGGCTCAAGGCCTCGAAGCGTTGCGCGAAGCGGACCAGTTCGGCCAGGGCCTGCGTGTCGTGCGTCTCGCCGGCCTCGTGTTTGGCCACGGCCGCCAACCCCGGCTCGAGCGCAGCCTGGTAAGCGTTCACCTCGGCCAGGAAATTCGTCGCGCCTTCGGGCTGGAAGGTGTTTTTGAGCCGTTGGTACAGCACGATGTTCTGGAAAAGCTTGAGCACACCCTTTTGGAAGGTGTTCCGGTGCGCCGGCTCGACCGAACTGGCCTGGCGTGACTGCTTGTCAATCTCCGCAAAATGCGGCCGCAACTCATCCAGCGAGTGGTAAAACACCCCTTCGGGCGGCAGGCCCAGCAGCGTGCGCAGGTCGGGATGGTCAATGCGGAAGACCTTGCGGCGGTCGGCCTGGTCCGGTCGTGAGGCCAGTTCGAGCAGCCATTCGGTGGCGGACATCCGTGTGTACCTGGCGCCGGGCCGCCACCAGGGGGCGTCGGGGTTGGTGACTTCGGCGTAGGCCTGGCGCGTGCGAATCTGGAGCAACGAGTTGCGGGCCACGGAGTCCAGCGGCTGCACGCGGCCGTTCAGCAGCACGGGCAGGCGGCCGAAACCGGTGACGTCAAAGGCCGACGTCGCCCGGGGCGGTCGCAGGGCCGAGACCACCCACAGGGCGAACACGCCCACCAAAACCCAGGGAAAGATTTTCTTCATGGTTATACCTCAATGGATCGCAATGGAGGGAGAGTCCGCTCGAGCCCGGTCTGCGAGATGGCCGGGCTAGCCGGAACCCGCGCCACCGGGACTGACCGGTTGCTTTTCATCTGTTCAAGCGGTGCTGGGTTTGGGGCTCAGGCCGCGCCCGGCCACACGAACCCGGCGCTCCCGCACAAAGCCAAAGAGGTGGCCGATGAACTGCCAGAGCAGCCCCACGCTCACGAGTGTGCAGGCGATGTACGGCATGAGCCAGCCGGGGTTTTGCACGACCTGCAGCGTCGAAGTCGGTTTCTGGCCGCGCATCCGCACGGCCTCGTCGGCCGCCATCTGGTACTGATAAAAGGTGAAGCCGCCGTACCGCAGCGGGTTGTTCATGTAAATGAGCACCTCACGGTCCTCGCCGGTGGCCGGCTGGCGCACACGCACGCGGCTGGAGAAGTTGCGGGGGATTTCCGTGCCCTTGTACTTGTCATGCCGGGCCTCGAGGAGGGTGATGGAGAAGGGCTTGTAGTACCGGGCCAGCCGCATGGACAGGAGGTAACTGCGGCCGCCGGCTTCGACGCGCTGGGGCTCCAGCAACCAGTCGCTCACCAGCCAGGTGCCGAGCGAACCGTTGGCGCCCGTCAGTTCGATGATCGCCGTGGGCACGTTGCGCTCGTCGGTGGTGGTCACCGGCGGGCGCGGCGCAAACTGCGCCGTGCGTCCGGTACCTTGCGTGACCAGCGGCGTGGCGTTGGTGGCGTCGCGCACCGGGGCCGAGTTCACCCAGAACTGTTGCACGCGGATGGTGAAGGGCAGTTGCGGATGTTCGATGTTGGCGCCGGGCCGCAGGCGCGATTCCGGGATCGCCACCACGCGGTCCACACGCGGGTCGCTCGGGTCAACCACCGCCAGTTCGGTGAGCCGCAGCGATTCGGAGTAGCTCTTGGTCTCCCCCTCGGCCAGGCGCACCACGCTTTCGCGCTGGGCGAGGTCGGTCCAAAGCTGCCCCAGCAGGAGCGCGGCCAGCCCGAAGTGGATCAGCAGGAGGCCGAAGTTCCCGCGCTTAAGTCCGAGGCGGCTGAAGTAGGACACCAGCAGGTTGATCAACAGCACGCCGCCGATGAGGTATCCGCCCGGAAACACCGGGATGCGGATCTGCGTGCCGGGGAGGTCCCAGAAAACGAAGAAGCTTTGGAAATACTTCGCCTGGACGGCGTACAACCCCAGTTGCACCTGGGCGAGCGTGCCGATGAACACGAGCGCCACAGCCAGGGCCAGGCACACCACTGTGAGCCTCAGCGAACTGAAAAACCGGATCAAACGATCAAGGAGCATAAGTGGCAGACTCGACGAATTGAACGAAAGACGGCTTTTCCCGCTCCACGGAGGCGGCCTCGCCGGTGAGTTTGTAAAACCAGGATTCCGCGCCGCGCAGCACGGCCACCGCAATCATGCGACGGCCTGAATCCGGCGCCTGGATGTCCACCCAGTAGCCATCAGCGTCGCCAATCTTGCGGGTTTCGACGGCGGCGGCCAGTTCAGCCTCGCTGATGGGCGCCAGGCCCAACTGCCGACGCCAGCGGTTCACGTTGGCCAGCTTGCCGCCGCCATCACCAGGCAGCATGGCCACGCTCACTTCCGCCTGCCCCTCGCCTTTCGGAACGAACCGCGCCATCTGCATCGAGCCGGGAGCCTGTTCCTGCCAGTGCGTGGGAATGGTGAACCTGGGTTTGCCCGCTCCCCCGGGCGAGGTGGCCGGTGCCGCAGCCGCAGGTTGCGCGGTCGCCTCGCCTTCGGCCTTGGGCGCAGCGGCGGTCACGGAGGGCGCGACACCGGGGCTGCCGAAACTGAGCGTTCGCAAAAACTCGGTGAACGCACCTTTCTGGTCGCCCACCAGCCGGTCGTTCCCGGTCATCTTGAAAAACCAGGCGGTGCCTTCGTGGCGCAGGACGGCGGCCAGCGTTCGCACGCGCTTGGCTTCGTAACCTTCCCCACTGAGATCGTACATCTGACCCTCGAAGGGGCCGATCGGCACCTTGACCGCCAACCTGGACAATTCTTCCGCCGTGATGGCCCCGAGACCGACCTGGGCACGCCAGCGGTTGACGTTGTCCAGGTCGCCGCCGCCGGTGCCGGTGAGCGGGATGATGGTGACCTCGGCCTGCTGATCGTCCGGCCCGGAAATGACGAAATACCCCACCCGCATCGTCCCGGCCGGGCGTTCCTGCCAGCCTGCGGGCAGCTTCCATGTCACCTGCGGCACGGCCGCAGCCGGGCGCTCGCCCCTGCCCGGGGTCACCGCAGCCGCCTCAACAGCCTCGGGACGGTCTTTCGGCGCTTCATACACCCGGATGTCCTCACGGCCGCAGCCGGCAGTGAGGACCAGCCCGGCCAGTGCCCAGGAACCGGCGGCCTTCCGGGGCCCCGTTCGATCGGAGCGGGGCGGGGACAAGTGATCTCGCAAAACGCGCACAGCAAATTGTTATGCAGCGGACAATGCTTGGCAAATGCTGTCGGTGGACAAGAGCCGGTCTGCGGGGCGGAGAAAAGGGCGTAAAGCAGGGGGCCAAAGCCCCCTGAAATCCAGAGGTCAGAAACTGGGAACGCAAGAAACCGAGGAAGCGGAGTTCGATTCCCGAGCTACCGGGTTCTCATTGCCCGAAGTCGTGCGTGACGCAGCGGCTGTTGAGCCACTCGCTGGACCGTAGCCGGACACGTTGATCGACGCGCTGCGTGCCACAGCTTGCCGGCGAAGTCTGGTTTTGTTCGCCAGACCTCGAATTAAGGAAAGGCCACACCGGAGAACTCCAGGTTCCACTGCGGCGCGGTCTCGCGCCGAGGTCCGCCAGACGGTCCGCCTTCGGGAACGGCATCGGCTACAGGAACTGGGCGCGGTTCTGGCTGAAGATCATCACCTTGCCGGCGACACCCGCGGGGCGAGCATCCCCGCGGCCAGCATCATGAAGCGGGCAGCCGGGCGGAGGGCGTATCTGAGATTCGTCATGGCACCTCAGCGGGGATAAAAGGATGAAGGATTGACGGGGTGGATTGGCAAGTTGGGGGTGCTTCGGTGGCAGGCGCCTTTCACCTTTCAACGGTTCCACCCATTCACCCCCCTCACACTGGCGCCAGGGTTTCCTCGACCACCCGGCCGTCGAACAGATGCACCTGGCGGTCCGCGTGCCGGGCGAAGCGCGGGTCGTGCGTGACCATGCAGATGGTGGCGCCTTCGCGATGCAGTTCGCGCAGCAGGTCCATCACCGCCTCGCCGTTCTTGGAGTCGAGGTTTCCCGTCGGCTCGTCCGCGAGCAGGATAGAGGGCTTGCCAGCGAGCGCGCGCGCCACCGCCACGCGCTGCTGCTGGCCGCCGGAAAGTTGCGAGGGATAGTGGTTTACGCGATGCGACATGCCGACCTTCTCGAGCGCCTCGTTCACGCGCGGGCGGCGCTCGGCCGCGGGCAGGCCGCGGTAGGTCAACGGCAGTTCCACGTTCTCAAACACGGTGAGGTCGCCAATGAGATTGAAGCTCTGGAAAATGAAGCCGACCTCGCGGTTGCGAATCCGCGCCCGCACCGTCAGGTCGAGCCGCGAGACATCCTGGCCGTTGAGGATGTAGCGGCCCTCGGTGGGCGTGTCCAGCAGGCCCAGGATCGAGAGCAGCGTGGACTTGCCGCAGCCCGAGGGACCGGCAATGGAGACGTACTCGCCCCGGCGGATTTCGAGATGAACGCCGGACAGGGCGTGGGTCTCGACTTCGTCGGTGTAAAAGACCTTGGTGATGCCTTCGAGTTGGATGAGAGAGCCGTTGGTGTTCATGGGATTTGCCACGGAGTCGCAGAGTTCACGGAGATTCAGTTCACAAATGGTCGGATCCGGCCCCGGAGGCTGTGGGAGCTGAAGTTGAGGAGCAGGCCAAGCCGTTTGCCCGAGATTTTGAGACAAGTCGGTAGCTGGGCCACGAAATGCGGTTCGTGCCGGACGACGCGCTTCGCCTCGATGGCCAGCGCGGCGTCAAGCGCGGACTCCAGCCATCCGGGTCCTGCTTGGCGGCGCGCCTCGCTTGCGCAACCGGTGATCCGCTCCGCGAGCCGGTTCAGTTCCGCAGGAATGGCGTCGTTCATGTTTAATCGGTCCTTCGTGCTTCGGTGGCTAGTTCAACCGGATCCGCTTGTGCGCGCTCCACTGGGACATGTCGGACAGGATCACGCTGTCGCCCACGCCCAGTCCATCGAGGATTTCGATGGTGTTCACCGAGCTGCGGCCGAGTTTCACCGGCACCAGCTCGGCTTCGCGCCCGCCCTTGACCAACTTGAACAAGCCCACGGTGCTGCCGGCCTGACCCTGCACCGGACGGCCGACGTGGAGGACGTTCTGCAACAACTCGAACTCGATCGTGCCTTCCACGCTCAGGTCCGGTCGCGCGCCTTTTGGCAGTTCGCCTGCCAGCGCCACGTCCACGGTCACGGTGCCGTTCTGCACGGCCGGGTCCACACGGATCACGCGCCCGGCCACGACACCGTTACGGGTGTCCACCTCGGCTTTCTGGCCGATGGCGATGTCCTTGGCCTGGGTTTCGACGATCTTGATCTCGGCCTTGAGTTTGGCCGGATTGGCCACGCGGGCGAGGTTCGCGCCGGCGGCGATCTGTTGGCCCACCTGGAGCGTTTCGCGGTCGCCGAGACGCTGGAGCACGCCGTCAATGCCTGCCCGGACCTTGAGCTGGTCGAGGTGTTTGCGCTTGAGGGCGAGCACGGCGCGGAGGCGTTCCAATTCGGCCTCCTGGACGGCGAGCTGCGCGCGGTGGTTTTCGGTCAGGATGGCCAGGCGCCGTTGCTCGAGTTCGCAACGCTGGGCGAGTTGTTCGGCCCGGGTCTTCGAGCGGATCGCGGTCAACCGGTCCACCAGCTTCTCCTCCGCCAGGCGGGCGTCGGCCTCGGCGTCCAGCCTGGCCACGCTGCACTCGGCGTTGAGCAACGCTGCCTGGGCTTGCTGGCTGAGGCGGTCACTTTCGAGTTGGACCTTGAGCTTGTTGAACTGGGCTTCCGCGCCTTTGAGCTGCCACTCGGCGTCGAACGCCGCCTGCTCGACGTCGGGGTTGCTCAACTCCACCAGCACGGTGTCAGCGCGGACCGCGGCACCCGGCAACACCAGTATGCGTTCCACGCGGCCGGGCGACAGCGCGGGGATCCAGTGGATTTCCTCCGGCACCAGTGTGCCGTTGCCGCGCACCTGCCGGAGCACGTCGCCGCGCCGCACAGTGTCCGTCCATACCTGGGCCTTGTCCACGGTGGGCGCGGCGGGCTGGAGGCGGGCCAGGCCGAGCGTGACGCCGGCCAGCACCACCAGAGCTCCGATGCTGTAAAGCACGCGACGGCGGCGGCGCTGGCGGCCAAGTTCGGGACGGGCGATATCCATAAGCGGTGTTCCGGCTCAGGCGGGTGGCGCGATGGGCAGCGGACGCTGGGCGAGTCGGCAACGTTGCCAGTCGGCCAGCAGTTCGGCGCGGCGGGCCACGGCCCAGGCCAGGACGCGGTCGGTCGCAGTCCCGGGCAGCGAACCGGAGATGATGCGCAGCGGGAAGATTTGCACCACGGCCTCCTCGCCCTGGTAAAAGGCGTGGAACCGCGCCGGCAACGCGCGGTCGAACAACATCCGGATCACGATCCCGTAGAATCTGGAGAGCACTGGCATGATTTGCTTTGGGGGTTCAGCACCGGGTTCAGTCCGGTGTTCAGTTTCAGTTCACAGGTTTGGCGGACACTTTCAGGCAACGGTCGGTTACATTCATTTGGCCCGGCAGCCTTCGGTTTCCTGGCCAATTCCTAACGCAGCGGCCGTGCCAGCCGTGCGTCCAAATCGCCACCGCGCGGAAGTGCAGACATCTGCAAGCGATGAAGGGCTGCGCAACCGCCATCAACACAAAGCCTTGGGTAAACCAGCACGCACCGGGTCGGACGCTCTTGATCCGGGGTGACAAGGCGCTCGATCGGTCAGGCAGCGGAACCCAGCCTCAGCGTCGGGACGCTGCCGTCCCAAAAGCGGGACTTGGCTTGCCGCCGCCGGGCGCGCGCAGCGGAAAGATGGCCTGCGCAGTTGAGGCCGAGAGGCATGGCAGTAAGGCCGCCCCGGTTGGGCGCCGGCCGCGATGCCGCGCCGCCGTAGCTCGCCTGACAACGAACCTCGCCTCCGCGCCGCCTTGCGCCTCGCTCTTGGAACTTTTCCGCCTTGCGCCGTGGTCGGGTTCGGCTGGAATGCGCGGCGATGAAGCTGCTGAAGGATCAGTTCGCCGCCTCGCCCATGTCCGCCCGGTTCCTGCCGTACTTCATCTTCGTGGCGTTGACGTTCTTTCAAGGCAAGCTGGGCGCCGGCTCGGAGTACTGGGTGTACCTGGGCAAAACCCTCGTGGGCGCGTGGCTGGTCTGGTTGATGTGGCCGTACGTGACCGAGGCCCGCTGGGCGTTCAGTTGGGAGGCGGTGGCGGTGGGCGTGGGCGTCTGTGTCGTCTGGGTGGGGCTGGACCCGCATTACCCCCGCCTGGACGCGTTGCTGGCCAAGGTGGGCCTGGCCGCGCCGCCCGATCCGGCCGAGGCGCCAACGCCTTGGAACCCCTTCGCACGGTTCGGCGCGGGCAGCGCGTTGGGCTGGCTGTTCGTGCTCGTGCGCATTGCCGGCTCGACACTCGTGGTGCCCCCGCTCGAAGAGGCGTTTTTCCGGTCGTTCCTGTACCGGTACCTGATCAAGGCGGATTTTACGGCGGTGCCGTTCGGCACACTGGCCTGGACGCCTCTGGTCGTGACCTCGGTGGTCTTCGGCTTGATCCATTTCGAGTGGTTGGCGGGCATCGTGTGTGGCGCGGCCTACCTGGGCTTGATGATCCACAAGCGCCGTTTGGGCGATGCGATCACCGCCCACGCCATCACGAACTTCCTGCTCGGGCTCTGGGTGGTCTGGAAAGGCGCCTGGAACTTCTGGTAAATCCTCTACCCATGACCTCGCAACCCACCCTCGACACCGTCCGGCTGCGGCTGCGGCCATTCGCGCCGTCCGACGCCGCGCGTCTGCACGAACTGGCCGGCGCGCGGGAAGTGGCGGACACGACCATCTCCATCCCGCATCCGTATCCGGAGGGCCTGGCGGCGCAGTGGATTGCGGAACAAGCGCAGGCTTTTGCCGAAGGCCGGGCTGCCTCGTTCGCCATCGAGTTCAAGCAGGAGCCCGGCCTGATCGGCGGTATCGGCCTCCGCGACATTGACTCGGACCATCTCCAGGCGGAGCTGGGGCTGTGGATCGGTGTGCCGTGGTGGGGTCGCGGCTATGCGCTGGAGGCGGTGCGCGCGGTGGTGGACTACGGCTTCACGCAACTGGGCCTGAACCGCATCTGCGCGCATCACCTCACGCGCAACCCGGCGTCCGGCCGTGTGCTGGCCAAGGCGGGCTTCCAGGTGGAAGGCGTGTTGCGACAACGGGTGCGCAAGTGGAGCGTGTACGAGGACGTGGTGCTGCTGGCCATTCTGCGCCGGGACTGGGACCCCGAGGCCGGCTGGCACGAGGCGGCTTGAGGCGCGACCGGGCTTTGCCGGCTACCCGTCCATGCATGACGGGTCGGATGGTGCACGTCACGGTTTTCCGGACCCACTGAAGAGCTCACTTGTCGCCGGGTAAGCTTCCCCGCTTTGAGGCCGGTTGGCGTTCAGACGGGCAGGTCGCACGCCTGATGGGTGCCGGCGAGTCACCGTCGCCGCCACGGCTTATTCGTACCGCAGCGATTCGATGGGGTTGAGGCGCGCGGCTTTGATGGCGGGCAGCAGGCCGGCCACGATGCCCACCAGCGCGCTGAACGCCACCGCCACCAGCATCGCCACGGACGTGATCACCGGCGCGTTGGCCGTGGGCGTGATGAGTTCGAGTACGCGCACCAGGCCAAACGACGCCCCCGCGCCCAGCGCCGCGCCGATCAGCGCGATCACCACGCTTTCCACGAGGATTTGCGTGAAGATCGCCAGACCCGTGGCACCGACGGCCTTGCAGATGCCGATCTCCCGGATGCGCTCGTTGATGCTGGCCAGCATGATGTTCATGATGCCGATGCCGCCCACCAGCAGGCTGATGGCCGCGATAATGCCGCCGCTCATCCGCGCGTTGCGAATCTGCTGGTTGATGCTTTCGAGCTGGTTTTCCTGGGTGCGGAAGCTGAAGTCCTCAATGCCGCGATGGGTGACCATGAGGACGTTGCGCGCCTGCTGCAGCGCCGGCTCCAGCAGGTCCAGGCCGGCCACCTTGATGTCAATGTCCGAAAGCCGCGGGTCCGGGATGCCGTCGCGGTCGCCGGCGGCGCGGAAGCGCAGCCAGGCGGTGTTCAGCGGCATGTAGAGGGTCATGTTCTTGCGCCAGAACGCCCAGCCGCCGCGGCGTCCCCAGCCGCGCTGGCGCGCGGGGCCGGCCTGGGTTTCGCGAGGCTGGCGCCGCGCCAGTTCGCGCTGTCTCCGCTCTTCCTCGCCCTCGTAGTGCTGGAACATGCCCACGATCACGAACGGCTGGCCGTTCAACAGGATGGTCTCGCCAAGCGGGATGATTTCGTGGCCCACCTGCTCGGGCGCGCCGAACAGTTCGTCGCGGAGGCCGGTGCCGATGACGCAGACGGCGTGGGCATTTTCCTCGTCCAGCTCGTTGAAGAAGCGGCCGTGTTCGAGGGTGTGCAGGTTCATCTCCAGCACGGCGGGCCAGACGCCGCAGGCTTCCGAGGGAAACACCCGTTTGTCGCCGCGGGTCACGATCAGGTCCTCGATGCGCATCTCCGGCGAGACGAGGCGCAGAAGCGGGGCGCTTTCGCGCAGGGCGAGCACATCGTACATGGTGCGGCCGGGGGCCTGGTCGGCCAGGTGTTCCTGTTCGGCGGGGACCTCCTGCTGTTCGAGCAACACCTTGTCGGCGCCACCCATGGCGATCATCGCCTCCTTCAGGCCGTTTTCCATGCCCTTGATGATGGCCGCCATGCCGACGAGGCTGGCCACGCCCAGGATGATGCCGAGCATGGTGAGCAGCGAGCGGAACTTATGCGCCCACACCTCCTTCAAGCCGACGGCGATGGTGGTGAGGAAGCTCACGGGATTGACGATGGCCGGTTGGCGATGGCCGGTTGACGGGTACTCCGGCGCTCCCTTGCCGCGGTTTCAAGCTGCCCGAGGCGCCGCACCTTGCTCCTCGATTTACTCATACCGCAGCGCCTGAATGGGGTTGAGCCGGGCCGCTTTCACGGCCGGCACGATGCCGGCGAGGATGCCGATGAGCACGCTGAAGCTGAAGGCCACGAGCATGGCTCCGGCAGTCACGATCGGCGCGTTTTCGGTGGGTGAAAAACCTCCGATCAGGCGCACCAACCCGAACGCGGTGGCCAGCCCCGCCAGCCCGCCCAGCACCGCCAGCACCACGCTTTCGACCAGAATCTGGATGAAGATGTCGCCGGTGGTTGCGCCCACGGACTTGCGGATGCCGATCTCGCGGACGCGCTCCGAGATGCTCGCCAGCATGATGTTCATGATGCCGATGCCGCCCACCAACAGGCTGATGCCGGCGATGAGTCCGCCGCTGAGCCGGGCGTTGCGGATGAAGGTGTTGATCTGCTCCGCCCAGTCCTCCTGGGTGCGGAAATTGAAGTCCTCGATCCCCTTGTGGGTGGCCATGAGCACGTTGCGGATTTGCTGCAACGCCTCACCCAGCACGTCCACGCTGGCAATCTTCAGTTCCAGATTGGACAGGCGCGGGTCGCCGATCACCCCGGCGGTGGTGATGCCGCCCCCGCCCCCCCGCCCGCCGCCCGGGCCACCTTGACCGGGATTGGTCATGACCATCCCGGAGCGAAAGCGGATCCAGACCGTGTTGAGCGGCATGAACACCGTGGCGTTCTTGAGCCAGAACACGAAGTTGCCGCGCCCACGGCCACGCCAGCCGCGGTCCCGCGTCGGGCCGGAGACGGCGTTGGTCCGACCCGGAGCCGCCTGTTGTGCCGCCAGTTCGCGCTGCTTGCGCTCCTGCTCGCTTTCGTAATGCCGGAACATCCCGACGATCGTGAATGGAACGCCGTTGATGTGCAGCGTCTCGCCCACCGGGATGATCTCGCGGCCGGCTTCCTCCGGGGAGCCCCACAGTTCGTCACGGGTGGCGGTGCCGATCACACACACGTTGCGGGCCAGCTCGTCGTCAATCTCGTTGAACATGCGGCCGTGGGCGATGACGTGTTCGCTCATCTCCAGCGCCACGGGCCAGACACCGTTACAGATGAAGGGACGGAAGTTCTTGCCGTTGGCCGACACCGTGGCCGGCAGGCGCATCTCCGGGGAAATCCGCGTCACCAGCGGCGCGCTGGCCTCGAGGGCCCGTACGTCGTTGAGGGTGATGCCCACGGCCTGGTCGCGCAGATGAATCTGCTCCGGCGGCACGCTTTGCGGCTCGACGCGCACCTTCTCGAGACCGCCGATGGCGATGAGCGCCTCCTTGGCGCCTTTTTCCATGCCTTTGACCAGCGCCGACATCGCCACCAGGCTGGAGACGCCCAGGATGATGCCCAGCATGGTGAGCAGCGAGCGAAACTTGTGCGCCCAGATTTCGCGGAAGCCGGCGCCGATCGTCGTTGCCAGGTTCGGCAACAAACGCGGCGCGCGCCGGGGCTCGGGTATGGACGGGGCGGGCTGCATGGGCGCGTCAAGAACGCGGCGGCGGCGCCAGCCGCGGGGGCTGAAACCACCGTGCCAGCGCATCCAGGCTGAAACGGCCGGGACCCGCCACCAGCACCACGGTGGTCATTACGCACATGGCCAGGGCCGGCAGGCCGTCGCCGGTGGGATGTTCGTGGTGCCCGAACGCCGCCACGCCGGTGGTCACAGCGTTGAGCAGAGCCGTCAGGCGCGTGAGCAGACCCAGCGCCATGAGCATTCCGCCGAGGAATTCGGAGAGCAGCGCCAGCCAGGCAAACCCAAGCGGCGCCGGAAAACCCAGTTTGGTCACGTGCTCGACGAACCACGGAGGTGGCCCCCACCCCCCGGCATGGAACAAGACCCCGTAAGACAGCACGCAAAGCAGGACGCCGGCAGCCACGCGCAACACCACCAGGCCAATATCCACGGACAGGGCGTTGCCGGCGATGCCACCAAACAAAATTCGGAACAACGCGCGTTTCATGGAGCGGTCGCCGCAGGCGGCGGGCCCGGGCGGAGCGGGCGGTCCAGGCCGGCCAGCGTCAGGTCCACCTTCTGCGCGATCTTGCCGTCGCGGATCTCAATGCGGCGCGGGGTGACGGCGGCGATTTCGGGGTCGTGCGTGACCAGCACGATGGTCCGGCCCTGCCGGCTGAGTTCGCGGAACAGCCCGAGGATGGCCTCGCCGGTGTGGGAGTCGAGGTTGCCGGTGGGTTCGTCCGCAAAGATGATGCGGGGGTCGTTGACCAGCGCACGGGCGATGGCGGCGCGCTGCTGCTGGCCGCCGGAAAGCTGGCTCGGCCGGTGCTTCCAACGGTTGGCGAGGTCCACCGCCTCGAGCGCGGCCATGGCCCGGCGCCGGCGTTCGCGCGCGGGCACGCCACTGTAAATCATGGGCAGCTCGACGTTCTGCACCACGTTCAGCTTGGGCAGGAGGTTGAAGAACTGGAACACGAAGCCGATCTTCCGGTTCCGGATGGCGGCCAGTTGGCGCGGCGAGGCGTCCTGAATCATCACCCCGTCCAGCTTCACCGTGCCGCGCGTGGGGCTGTCCAGACAGCCCAAGATGTGCATGAGCGTGGATTTGCCGCTCCCCGACGGCCCGATGATGGAGATGAACTCGCCGCTGTGGATGTCCAGCGAGACATCGTCCAGCGCGCGGATCTCCTCCTCACCCAGGTGGTAGAACTTGCTGACGTTGCGGAGTTCGACGAGTGCCATGCGCAGCCGAAGTGGGGTCAACGAGTGCCGCCGGTGGACGGGCGGGCCGCCGCCGGCGCGGTGGCGGCGGGGGGCGAAGCCGCGGGGGTGGACGGGCCGGGCGGGGCGACGGTGGAGGTGGTGGCGTTGGTGGTGGCAGGCGGGGCTGTCACGGCGCGGAGCGTCGGCAAGCCACCCGGTTGTTGGCCCGGGCGCGACCCCGCCAGCAAGCCGGCGGGTGGCTGTTTGTCGCGGATTTCCTTGGGCAGTTCAAGCGCCACGATCTCGCCCGGGGCAAGGCCTTCCTGGATTTCAGCGAAGAAGTAATCTGCAACCCCCACCTTGACCAGGCGCTTCTCGAACGTGCCGCCGCGTTCCACGTACACAAACCGCTCGTACTGGCCGGACTCGGGGTCCTTCTCGGTGAACACCGCCGCCAGCGGCACGGCCAGCACATTCTCGGCGGAAGCCACGGGGATCTTGATGTTGGCCGTCATGCCCGGGCGCACGCGCTGGTCCACATTTTTGAGCAGGATGCGGGCGGCGAAGCCTTTGATGTTGTTTTTGATCGTGGCCTGCGGCGCGATCCGCTCCACGACGCCGGTGACTTTAAGCCCGGGCACCGCCTCGACGGCGACCTCCACCAACTGGTTCACCTGGAGCCGGGGCACGTCGGCCTGGTTGATGTGGGCGTTGATGACCATCGAATTCAGGTCGGCGATGGTCAGCACCTCGGTGCCGCTGTTGAATCCACCCGAGCCGGAGACCGCCTGGCCGATCGAGACCGGCCTCGTGAGCACCGTGCAATCGAAAGGCGCAACCACTTTGGTCTTGGTGAGCCGCTCCTCAATCAACGCCAATTCGCGCTCGGCCCGCTGCAGCGAATTTTTGGCCAGCTCAAAGGTGGTCCTGGCGTTCTCGTACAACTCCTTCGAAATGAGGTTCTCGGCGAACAACTCCTCCGAGCGCCGGTAGTTGCGCTCGGCTTGATCAAGCTCCAGTTTCGCCCGTTCGATGCCCGTCAATTGCGAGGCCCGTTGTTGCTGCAGTTCCTTGTCGTCGAGCGCAAAGAGCAGGTCGCCCTTGCGGACGTGATCGCCTACATCCACGGGCAGTTGCTCGATCCGTCCGTTGATCTCGGGGCGCACAGACACTTGCTCGGCGGGGCCGATTTCGCCGGCGGCGTTCACGGCGAAATTGATGTTGGTCTGGATCACCACGGCGGTCTTCGGCCGGTCCGGATCAGTGTTCCCGGCCGGGAAGGCGGCCCGCCACGCCGGCCACTGGCGGTAACCGACATAGCCCGCGATCAGCAGCACGACGACGATGATGACTGGCTTCTTCATGAATCGAAGCGACGGAGCCTAACCAATGATACGCGTACGGGCAAATGGCTTCAGAAACAACCGCCGACGTCCAGCATCCCGTTCCGCCGGGTGGCGACACCCGGAGAATGGACGCGGCAACCGCACAGGGCATTCAGCCGCAAGCTTCTTGCGGAAGCGCGACCCGGTGGCATTGTACGCGCCATGCGTTTTGCCAAAGCGACGTTTCTGGCCCTGCTCGGGTTGCTCCCGGGCTGCTCCCGGAGCGGCGTACCGCCATCCACGGTTTCCGCCCCGTCGGCCACCCGGATCTCTCACGTTGACCCTGCAGGCGCCGCCCGGCTCATCGCCGAGGGTAAGGTGGTGGTGATTGACGTGCGGACGCCGCAGGAATACGCCATCGCCCACATCAAGGACGCCCGGCTTATTGACTTCAATGCCTCCGATTTCGCCCAAAAACTGGGCGAGCTGGACCGCAACCAGCCATATCTCGTCCATTGCGCCTCGGGCCGCCGCAGCACCAGATCGCTGGAAGTGTTTCAACGCCTGGGCTTCAAAAACATCACGCACCTGGACGGCGGCTTTAGCGCCTGGCAAGCCGCCGGCCAGCCAGCCGTGAAGTAGGCCGCAGCGCCAGACTGCTGGAAGTGGAGCTGCCGACCCCACCTGCGCCTCAACAACGGTGGCAGGGCGCAAAGATGCCACGCCGCGCTACGATCCATGGAGGCACTGGCGGCAGGGCATTTTTGCGCTTTGCCCGCTTCCCGGCGGTGGTACCGTCTGCGGCTCGTGACGTTCGCGTTCACCAAGATGAATGGCGCAGGCAACGATTTTGTCCTCGCCGACAACCGCGATGGTCGCTGGCGCTTGAGCACCGGGCAGGTCGCCCGGTTGTGCCACCGCCAGCGCGGCATCGGCGCCGACGGTTTGATCCTGCTCGTGCCTTGCGCCTCCGGCCGGGCGGACTGGGCGTGGGAGTTCTTCAACAGCGACGGCAGCCACGCCGAGATGTGCGGCAACGGCGCGCGCTGTTTCGCCCGATTTGTCCAGCGGCTGACCGGCGCCCGCGACCGCGTGACGTTCGAGACCACCGCCGGCGTGATCACCGCCACGTTTGCCGGTGAGCACGTCACCGTGAGCCTGACCGAGCCGCGCGGTCTGCGCCTGGACGAGCCGCTCGAAGCGGCCGGCCAGCGCCTCACTGTGCATTCGCTGAACACCGGCGTGCCGCACGCCGTGGTGTTCGTACCGGACGCGGACCGGGTGATGGTGCAACCACTGGGCGCGGCGCTGCGGCATCATCCGCATTTCGCGCCGCGGGGCACGAACGTGAACTTCGTGCAGATAATCGCGCCCGGCCGCATCCGCGTGCGCACGTACGAGCGCGGCGTCGAAGGCGAGACATTGGCCTGTGGCACCGGGGTCACGGCCTCGGCGCTGATCGCGGCGCGGATCCACAGCTTTGCCTCGCCGGTCGAGGTGCGGGTGCAGGGCGGCGACACCCTGGCCGTGAGCTTCGACGCCGACGGCGGGACGTTTCGCAACGTGCGCCTGACCGGCCCGGCGGATTTTGTCTTTGAAGGACGGATCGAGCTTTGATTTTTACCCCATGAGCATCTCCCCCCGGTTCCCCGGCACCTACACTGCCCTCGTCACCCCCTTCAAGAACGGCCAGGTGGACGTGGCCGCACTCGAGCGGCTCATCAAGGCGCAAATCCGGGGTGGCGTGGATGGCGTCGTGCCAGTGGGTACCACCGGTGAGTCGCCCACACTCAGCTTCGAAGAGCACATCGAGGTGATCCGGCTCACGGTGAAGTTCGCCCGGGGCAAGGTGCGGGTGATCGCCGGCACCGGCGGCAACTCGACCAGCGAGGCGATCTACCTGACCAAGGCCGCCGAGGAAGCCGGCGCCGACGCCTCGCTCCAGGTTGCGCCATATTACAACAAGCCCACGCAGGAGGGACTCTTCCAACACTTCCACGCGGTGGCGCGGGCCACCCGGCTGCCGATCATCCTGTACAACATCCCCGGCCGGTGTGGCGTCGAGATCGGCGTGGACACGGTGGTCCGCCTCGCCCACGACAGCGTGAGCATCGTGGGCGTCAAGGAGGCCAGCGGCAACGCGGATCGCGTGAGCCAGCTCCGCGCGGCGCTGGGGCCGGGCTTCACCATTCTGAGCGGCGACGACTCGCTCACGCTGCCGTTCCTGGCGGTGGGTGCGCAGGGCGTGGTGAGCGTGGCCTCCAACGTGATTCCACGCGGCGTGGCGCACATGGTGGAGGCGTTCCGCCGGGGCAAACCCGAACTGGCGCTGAAGCTCCACACCCGTTACTACCCGCTCTTCAAGGACCTTTTCATCGAGACCAACCCCGGGCCGGTGAAGGCCGCGCTGGCGATGATGGGCATGATTGAGGAAGAACTGCGTCTGCCGCTGGTGCCGGTGAGCGCCGCCAACCGGGCACGCATCAAAGCCACGCTCAAGGACTGTGGAGTCCTAAATTAGGCTCATGACCAAACTCGTCATCGTCGGCGCGAAGGGTCGCATGGGCCAGATGCTCCTGGCCTGCGCGGCGCGCCAGCCGGACCTTCCGGTCGTCGGCCAGATTGACCAGGGCGACGACCTCGCCGCGGTGATCGGCGGTGCCGACGCGGTGATTGACTTCAGCCAGCACGACACCACGCCGGGCGTGGCCACGCTGTGCGCCGCGCACGGCAAGGCGCTGGTCATCGGCACCACCGGCCACACGGACGCCGAGCGGGCCGGCATCCGCGAACACGCGACGCGGATCCCCATCGTCTGGAGCGCCAATTACTCGACCGGCGTGAACACGCTGTTCTGGCTCACGCGCAAAGCGGCGGAAATCCTCGGCCCCGGCTTCGACCTCGAGATCGTCGAGATGCACCACCGGCTCAAAAAGGACGCGCCCAGCGGCACGGCCATGACGCTGGCCCAAATCCTGGCCGCCGTCCGCCGGCAACAACTCCCAGAGGTGCTCCGCCACGGCCGGCAGGGACTGGTGGGTGAGCGCACCGCCACCGAGATCGGCATGCACGCCGTCCGCGGTGGTGACGTGGTGGGCGACCACACCGTTATCTTCGCGGGGAACGGCGAACGCGTGGAACTCACCCACAGGGCCTCGAGCCGCGAGACCTTCGCCCAGGGCGCGCTGCGGGCGGCGAAGTGGGCGGTCGGCAAACCGCCGGGTATCTATGACATGCAGGACGTGCTGGGGCTGAAATGAAGTCCGCAGTCCGCGGTCCGCGGTTCGTGGCGGCCGATCCGGCCACATCCGGCGTCTATCCTCCGGCCTCCGGCCACGGGTGTCTGGCCTTCATCGCGCTGGGCTCGAATCTCGGTGATTCCCCTGTCTTGGTGCGCGCGGCGATGGACCGCCTGGAGGCTTGGAGCGCCGCCCCGTTGCGTCGCTCCTCGCGCTGGCAAAGCTCGCCAGTGGATTGTCCGCCCGGCTCGCCCGGGTTCATCAATGCCGTCGTCGCACTCACGCCCTTGCCCGGCGAGACACCTGAATCGCTCCTGGATAAGCTGCAGGCCCTCGAACTCGAGTTCGGGCGCCGACCCAAGACGATCCGCAACGAACCGCGCCCGCTCGACCTGGATCTCATCACTTTCGGCGGCGAACAGCGCTGCAGCCCCCGCCTGACGCTGCCGCATCCCCGGGCGCATCGCCGCCGTTTTGTGCTGGAGCCGCTGGTCGAGATCGCCCCCGACCTGCGCCCGCCCGGCTGGCCGGCGCCGGCCGCCGTTTTGTTGCGGGACCTGATTTCACCCGAGGTGCTCACGCGGCTGCCCGGTTGACCTCCAACCGTTCCGCGCGGGCGGGCACCCGCCATTTGCGCCGCGGCCGTCCGGTGGCAATTTCCCCGCCGCTATGACCACAGTCGAGAAACCGAAGATCATTGCCTACCTGAAGCCGACCTGCGGCTGGAGCAACGGCGTGCGGGCCGTGTTCCGCAAATACGATTTGCCTTACGAGGACCGCGACATCATCAACGACCCCGCCCAGCGCGAGGAGATGATCCGCAAGAGCGGCCAGATGCTCAGCCCGTGCGTGGAGATCAACGGCCACCTCCTGGCCGACGTGAGCGGCGAGGAAGTGGAGGCGTACCTGCTGGCAAAGGGCTTGGTGAAGCCAACCGACCGCGAGGCCGACGCCCCAACCAATGCGCCGTGCGCGCACGAAATTCCAGTAATGACGAGCTTTTCGCTGGGCTGAGGCGCGGTTCGCCGCGCTCAGTGCATCTCCACCGTGCAGGTGCCCAGGCCGCCCCGATAATAGTTGAATTGCACATTCGGGTGGTCGGCCAGCAGGGACATGGGTACGGCTGTGTCCACAATCCGCTTCGAAATCATGTAGGCCGTCAGGCGCTGGCCGAACGGATTGTCGTGCGTGCCCGCCTGCCAGATGGAGACCTTCTCCGCCATCCACGTCTCGACCGGTCCCACGCTGACGGCCATGGTGGGCACCAGGGAGATGTTCCCGCCGCCGCTGGTGCGCGCGTTTTGTGCCACCGTGAGCGGGTGCAGCTTCACCACGCGGGTCGCCAGCTTGCGATACTCGGCGGGCGGCGGGGGCGTGTCCTTCCATTTGCCCTTGCGCTCCGGCGGGTCGTTAAAGGCCCAGTGCTTCACGTCGCCCTGGCCGCCCTGCATCACCGCGCAACGCACGCCGGCGTCCCAACTTTTCCGGTACGGGGCGATGTCGGCCTTCGGGAAATGCAGGTGCGTGTCGGGCATTCGCAGTTTCTTGTCCATGCGGCTGAAGCACAGTTCGCGGTCGGCACGCTCGAACGAGAGCGGATGCATGACCGGCACTTCCCGGCCGTCGAGGTACCATTCGTCCATGCCCCAGAAATGGCCGGAGCGGACGTCCAGGCTCAGGGCGTTCACGATACGGGCCACGAGCGGGAGCTGCTCGGTGGGACCGATGGGACCGCAGATGCCCACGGGATTGTCCGCGGTGCTCTGGCGCCAAGCGTCCACGTATTCGAGCGCCTCGGCCAGGTAGAACTCCTCGAGCGTGTCGTACATCACGACCTTGAAGCCGGGACGGCTGAGGCGCTCCAGGTCACGGGGCGCAAGGCGGGCGACCGCTTCGATGAGTTCGGCGTCGAGCGTGGTGTAATCCCACCAGTCGGGGGCGATGGCGCTGAGTTTGCGGGGCATGGCAGCAAGCTGGGTGATGTCCGGGGACATCATGCGCGGGTTGTGGCCGACGGCAAGGCTCTTCGCGGCCGGGACGTTTTGGGCTTTGCGGCGGGCGCGTGGGCGATTGCAATGCCGCCATGAATTCATCGCCCGCCGTGCGCGAGTTCCGGATGGACGCGCTGGAAGTGCGCGTGTACCCCGACCAACCCGCCCTGGCCGCCGCGGCCGCCGCCTTGGCCGCCGCGGTGCTGCGCCAGGCGCTGGCCCGACAGGGCGCTGCCCGCGCCATCCTGGCCAGCGCCACGTCCCAGATTCAGTTCCTGGCCGCGCTCACCGCCGCGTCGGACCTGGACTGGTCGCGCGTCACGCTGTTCCACATGGATGAATACCTCGGCCTCGGTGCGGACCACCCGGCGAGCTTCCGCCGCTTTCTGCGCGAGCACGTGGCGGCCAAAATCCGGCCGCGCGCCCTGCACCTCATCGCGGGCGATGCTCCCGAGCCGTTGAAGGAAATCGCCCGCTACACCGCCCTGCTGAACGAGGCGCCCATTGACCTGTGCTGTCTGGGCATCGGCGAAAACGGTCACGTGGCCTTCAACGACCCGCCCGTGGCCGATTTCCACGACCCCCACACCCTGAAACTGGTGGCACTGGACGAGGCCTGTCGCCGCCAGCAGGTGGGCGAGGGGTGTTTCCCGAGCCTCGAGGCCGTCCCGCGCTACGCCTACACGTTGACCGTGCCGGCGCTCTGCCGGGCCGGGCGACTGGTGTGCGTGGTGCCCGAACGCCGCAAGGCCCGGGCGGTGCGCGACGCCCTGCGCGGCCCCGTCAGCGAAACCTGTCCCGCCTCCATCCTGCGCCGCCAGCCCCACGCCACGCTGTTCCTGGACGCCGAATCCGCCGCCCTGCTGGACGAAGCCTGAGGCCCGCCAAGGCTGCCGGACGCGACTTTTGACCCCCGTCAAACGGGCGAGAAGTCGGCGTAACTTTTCGCCCGCGCAAAGGCTCGGGTACCGTGTGCAAGTTTCGGAAAAACTCTCCAGCCGCCTGGCCCGCCGCGTCCTGGTCTGGCTGGCGGTCGCCGTGGTGGTCGCGTTGGCGCTGTTCCGGCTGAAGTTCGCCCCGGTGCCCGTCGAGGCGGCGGTGGTCGCCACGGACACGCTCGTGGCCGAGGTGATGGGCACCGGCACGCTCGAGGCACGGGTCAAAACCACCATCAGCCCCCGCATCCAGGAACGGCTCGCCGAGGTGCTCGTGGACCAGGGCGACACGGTCCGCGCCGGGCAGTTGCTGGCCCGGCTGGACGACGGCGAGCTGCGGCAACAAGTGGCCGTGGCCGAGGCGGCGCTGGCCGCCGCCCAGGCCGCCCTGGAACGCACCCGCACCGACGAGGCGCGGGCCCTGGCCGTGCTGGAGCAGGCCCGCCTGACCCACGAGCGCGGCCTGGCCCTGCTGGCCACGCGCGTGGCCGCCCAGGCGGACGTGGACAAGGCCGTCGAGGCGCTCCACGTCGCCGAGGCCGACCTGCGTCGCGCCCGCGCCGCGATCACCGAGGCGGAAAAACAGGTCATCACCGCCGAGCGCAATCTGGCCTGGCAGCGCGAGCGCCTCGAGTTTACCCGGCTGACCAGTCCGTACGACGGCCTGGTGGTGCGCCGTGACCGTGACCCGGGCGGGGTGGTGGTGCCGGGCAGCTCCATCCTGCAATTGATTTCGACGGCCGAGATCTGGGTGTCCGCCTGGGTGGATGAAACCGCCATGGCGGCGCTCGCCCCCGGCCAGCCCGCCCGCGTGGTGTTCCGCAGCGAACCGGAGCGGAGCTATCCCGGCGAGGTGGTCCGGCTGGGGCGCGAGGCGGACCGCGAGACGCGCGAGTTCGTCGTGGACGTGCGGGTGCGCGAGCTTCCCGCCCACTGGGCGGTGGGCCAGCGGGCCGAGGTGTTCATTGAAACCGCGCGCAAAGCACAAGCGACGGTCATCCCCGCGCGGATGCTCGTCTGGCGCGAGGGCCGGGCCGGAGTGTTCGTCGAGTCCGGCGGCCGGGCGCGCTGGCGGGACATCCGGCCGGGCCTGCGCGGAACGCACCGGCTCGAAGTCGCCGCCGGCCTGCAAGCCGGCGAACGCGTTGTGGCGCCGCTCGGGAAACCGGCGCGACCGCTCCGGGACGGCCAGCGCGTCGTGGTGAAATCCCCGCCCGCTCCGGCCGCAGCAGACGGTCCGGCCGTTCCGTGACTCGACGTCCCTGAGACCGGATTGCCCCCTCGTCCCGTGAACCTCGCCCTGCGCGACATCCGCCACAACCTCGCCCGGTTTGTGCTCACCACGCTGGGCATCGGGCTGCTGCTCATGATCGTCATGGGCATGGGCGGGATTTACCGCGGCCTGATCGTTGAAGCCACGCTGCTCGTGGACCGGATCGGCGCCGACCTATGGCTGGTTCAGGGCGGCACGCGCGGCCCGTTCGCGGAAATCTCGCGCGTGCCGGCCAACCTCGAGGACCGGGCGCGTGCCGTGCCGGGCGTGGCCGCCGCGCGGCGCTTTGTCTCGCACACGGTCCAGCGCGAGCACCGCGGCCGGCCGCTGCGGATCGTCGTGCAGGGCCTGTCCTGGCCGGCGGACCGCGGCGACTGGCTGCCCCTGGTGGCCGGGCGCTCGCTCCGACAGGCGCATTACGAAATGATCGCCGACCGCTCGCTCGGGCTGGCGCTGGGGGAACGGGTGCGGCTGGGCAAGGACACCTACACCGTGGTGGGCCTCACGCAGGGCATGGTGGGCTCAGGCGGCGATGGCCTGGGCTTTTTCACCGTGGCAGACGCGCAGGCGATCCAGTTCGATGAACCGCCGGAAGCCATTCGGCTGGAGCGGGCCGCCCGGGTCCAACGGGCCGCGACCACCGACCTCGGTCGGGTACAGCCGCTGTTGGCCGAACGCGGCGCGGGGCCGGCGGCGGCCATTCCCGCCCTGGGCCGGCCGCTGGTCAGCGCCGTGCTCGTGACCCTCGCGCCGGGAGCGGACGCCGACGCGGTGATCGCCGCGTTCAGCCGCTGGCCGGACGTGACGGTGTACAGCACCGCGGCGCAGCGCGAGTTGCTCTTGTCGGGCATGGTGGACAAGGCACGGCGCCAGCTCGGCCTGTTCCGCGTGTTGCTGGTCATCATCTCGACCATCGTGCTGGCGTTGATCCTGTACACGCTCACTCTGGACAAGCTGCACGACATCGCGATGCTGAAACTCATCGGCGCCCGCAACGGCGTCATCGTGGGCCTCATCCTCCAGCAGGCGCTGCTGATCGGCGCGCTGGGCTACGCGCTCGCGTGGTGGCTGGGAACCTTTGCCTTCCCGCGCTTCCCGCGGCTGGTGGTGATCGAGTCCGGCGACCTCGTGACCCTGGCCGTCATCGTGCTGGCGATCTCGGTCGTCGCCAGCCTGCTGGGCATCGCCAAGGCCATGCGGGTGGAGCCGAACAAAGTTCTTGCCGCATGACCCCCGCTCCCACCCCACCCCTGGCCGTGGAGGCCCGCAACCTCACCAAGGTCTATGGCCGCGGCGACACCGAGGTGGTGGCGCTGCGCGAGGTCTCGCTGGAGGTCCGCCCCGGCGAGGTGGTGGCGCTGCTGGGCCCGAGCGGCGCCGGCAAGTCCACTCTGCTCACCGCCCTGGGCCTGGTGAACCCGCCCTCCCGCGGCCGAATCGCCATCGGCGGCCGGCCGGTGTTGGACGGGGAACAGGCGCTCACGGACCTGCGCGCCTTTCGCCGGCAGCATTTGGGCTTTGTTTTTCAGAAGGCGAACCTCATCCCCTTTCTGACGGCACTCGAGAACGTCCAGGTGGCGCTGGAAATCAACGATACCCCGCCGCGGGCGGCGCGGAAACGCGCGCTGGAACTGCTCGAGTACCTCGGCGTGGCCGACCGCGCCCGGCACCTGCCCGACGAGCTGTCCGGCGGCCAGCAACAGCGCGTGGCCGTGGCCCGCGCGCTGGCCAACCAACCCAGTCTCATTCTGGCCGACGAACCGACCGCCGCACTGGACAGCCACCGCGGCCGGCAGGTGATGGAGTTGTTTGCCCGGGTGGCGCACGAGCGGGGCGCGGGCGTGATCGTGGTCACCCACGACCACCGCGCCCTGGACGTGTTCGACCGCACCCTCGAGATGGAAGACGGCCGCATCATTGGGGAATCCCGGCGCGGCGTGTAACTTTTTTCGGCCCGGCGGCCCAAACCAGGGCAGAACTATGGTCGAGCACAAGCCGCGCCCTTTTGTCTGGCGGACCTTTACGTCCGTGTTCCTCGCCGTGTGTTTCCTCGGTGCCGTGATCAGCGGCTCGATTCTGTTTCTCGCGCCGCCGGGTCGCATTGCCAACTGGACCGACTGGAACATCAGCGGGTTGACCAAGCGGGAATGGACCGCGTTGCACGTGAGCTTCAGCGCGGTGTTTCTGGTCGTGGCGGTCTTTCATGTCTTCTTCAACTGGCGTCCGCTGGTGAGCTACTTCAAGGACCGCGTCACGCGCCGGCTGGGCTGGCGCTTCGAATGGGTCTCGGCGGTGGTGGTGGCCGGCGTGGTCGGCTGGGCGGCCGTGGCCAACCTGCCGCCGTTTGGGTGGTTGGTGGCCGCGGGCGAGCGCCTTAAACAGAGCTGGGACCGGCCGGCCGCGCGCGCGCCGATTCCCCATGCCGAATTGCTGACGCTGGGCGAACTGGCGGCCAAAGCCAACATTGAACCCGGCGTCGCCGCGCAGCGCCTGGACCGGGCCGGCATCAAAGGGCACTCGCCGGAAATCGTCGTCGAGGAACTCGCCCGGACCAACCGCGTGCCGGCGCAGCGCATTTACGAAATCCTCCTGGACCAGGCCGGCGGCCCCGGCCGCGGCGGTGGCGGAGCCGGGCGCGGCGGCGAAGGCGGGGGTGGACGCGGCGCGGGCGGTGCCGGACACGGCGGCGGCCTGGGCTGGAAAACTCTGGAACAATTGTGCGCCGACGAAGGCCTAGCCCTGGCGGAAGTGCTGGAGCGCTTGAAAGCCAAAGGCGTCCAGGCTGAAGCAGGGCAGACGTTGCGTGAAATCGCGAACGCCAACGGCTACGACCGCCCGTTCGAGCTGGTGGAGCTTATCCGCGGTTCACGCCCGGCCACAAAATGAGCACCTGACTTTATGATCCTGAAACAGTTCTCACGCATCACCCCGGCCGGCCTGTTGGTGACCGCATTGTTGACGGCTTGCCGGCCGTCGGCCGAGTCCGACGGCGGTACCGCGCCGTTACCGGCGGCGGTGGAAACAACCGCTCGCGAGCGGGGGCGCGCCATCGCCGGGCAGGCGTTCGCCCTGCTCAGCACCAACCTCGCCCAAGCCCTCGCCGCGGGCGGCATCACCAATGCGCTGCCCTATTGCTCGGAAAGGGCCTACCCGCTCACCGAACTGGTCGCGGCCACGAACCAGGTGCGGCTGCGCCGTTTCAGCCACAAGCCGCGCAATCCCACCAACGCCCCGGCCGCGGGCGAGCTGGCCGTGTTGCGCGGCTTTCAACTGGCCCTGGGTCGCGGTGAAGCCCCCGCGCCGGTGGTGCGGGCCACGCCGAGCAACACCGTGGTGTTTTACTCGCCCATCGTGATCACCAACCCGCTGTGCCTCCAGTGCCACGGTGTGGTGGGTCAGGACATCCTGCCGGCGACCGCGGCCCTGCTGCAGCAGCTCTACCCGCAGGACCAGGCCACGGGCTTCAAACTGGGCGACCTGCGCGGCGCCTGGCGTGTCGAGTTCGACCGCGCGGCACTCGCGGTTGCCGTCCGCTGAGAGTCCGGCGTTTGGCCGCCACTTCTGCGGCTGTCCTGCGCGCCCGGGTTGCGTCGCCGGTCTGCGGACCCCGTCGGGCAGGTTGCCGCCACCGCGGGGCGGTCCCCGCCGGTTCTCGATTCAAAAGGCCGGTCGCATGCTTGATGATCACCTGTGCTTCCAAACGTCCATTGACACCGTGGCGGAGCAAAGCGATGAGTGTGCCATGAAACCGGCCCGGTTGCCCGCGACGCGGCGGCCGACGCGGCTCGCTCGCGCCTTCACGCTCATCGAGTTGCTGGTGGTGATCGTCCTCATCGCGATCATCGCGGGGCTGCTGCTGCCGGCGCTGTCGCAGGCCAAGGAAAAGGCGCGCCGCATCCAGTGCGCCGGTCACGTGCGGCAGTTGAACCTCGCCTGGGCCCTGTACCCCGGTGATCACCGCGAGGCGCTCCCGCTGAATGGTTACGGCACGCCGAATCTGCTGAGCGGCGAAAAGCTGTGGGTGTCCGGCATGGAGCACCTTCACCCCGAAGCCTTCACCAACCGTGCCTACCTCGCGGATCCGGCACTGGCGGCCTTTGCGCCGTACCTGCCCGCCGCGGAGGTGTACAAATGCCCGAGCGACCGCGGCCGGGTGGAGCTCGGCGGGCGCCTGTACCCGCACGTGCGCAGCTACGCGCTCAACGCTTACCTGGGCTGGCTGCCCGCCGTCAGTTCGTACAACCACCGGAGCTACGTGAACTTCGCCACCACGGCCGACCTTGCGCTGGCGAGCCCAAGTCGGTTGCTCACTTTTGCCGACACCGCGCCCGGCCACGTGTGCATGCCGGCGTTTCTGATCGGGCTGGGGGCGGGCTGGTTCGACGGCTGCTTCCTGCACCTGCCGGCGGCGTCGCACGCGGGACAAGGCGTGGTGGGATTTGCGGATGGCCACGTCGAAGCCCGGAAATGGGTCGAGGCGGAAACGGTGGCGCTGGCCCGCACGAACTGGCTGCCCAACCACATTACGCTCTGGCTCTACGAAAACCGCGACCGCAAATGGATCGCCGAGCGCGGTTCCGTGCCGGTGGCCCGGCCGGACTGAGCGGGTGGGATCAACGGGGGAACGAGGTGGGCCCGTGGCGGAATCCATTCCGCCGGCCAGACTTCGGTTTTCGGGTGTAACGCACAGCGGCTGCCTAGCACGGTGCGGTTTGGCCCCTGGATGACGCGAATCCTGACCGGCAACGCCGCCGTTTGTTCGGCAAGTTTCGCGCCTGAACCTGGCGCAGGGGAGGCCGTCGTGAGGCCAGATTTCCGATGCCGGTAGGGATGCTGGCGCCCTTGGCAGCCGCGCTTGCGAAACGCACCAGTTGACTGTTTCAGCCCGCGTTCATCGCGGCCAGAATCCGCCGCGTGGTGATGTCCGGCGGCTCGGCCGGTGGAACGTCCAGCCAGTGCATCGGGAGCTGGTGCCGGCACCAGGTCATTTGCCGGCGGGCGAACTGCCAGGTCTTCCGCCGCACCAGCGCAACGGTTTCCGCCAGGCCGCGCTCGCCCCGCAGGTGTTCCGTCACTTGCCGGTAGCCGATGGCCTGGAGAGCGGTGCGGTTGGACGCCAGGCCGCGCTCGTGCAGGCAGCGCGTTTCCTCAACCAGTCCGGCGGCGAACATCGCGGCCACGCGGGCGTCAATCCGCGCGCGCAAATCCTCCGGCGTGCGCCGCAGACCGAACACGACTTCCGGCCGGCCGGCCGGCGCGGCGGCAGTTGCGGACCAGGCGGAGCGTTGCGCGCCAAACGGCCGGCCGCTCAACCGCAGCACCTCGACGGCTCGAACCACCCGCCGCGGGTTGGCGCGGTCAATGCGCGCGTAAGTCCCCGGATCGCCCGCCTGCAATTCGCGCAGCAGTTCGGCCAGCGGGGCGGCTTCCAGTTCGGCGCGCAGGGCCGGGTCCGGGGCCGGCGCTTCACCCAGCCCGGCGAGCCAGGCTTTGAAGTACAGTCCGGTGCCGCCGCAAAAGACCGGTACGCGCCGGCGGCTGTGGATTTCCAGCACCGCAGCCCGAGCCCGCCGCACGAAATCCGCCGCCGTGAACGACTGGTCGAGGCCGACGACGTCGAGCAGGTGATGCGGCACGCGGGCGCGGTCCGCGGCGGTGGGCTTGGCAGTGCCCAGGTCCAGCCCGCGATAGACCTGCATCGAGTCCACCGAGATGATTTCACCGGAGAGCACCTCGGCCAGCGTGAGTGCCACGGCGGATTTGCCGACGGCGGTCGGCCCGGTCAGGTACACGGCCTGGCCTGGGACAGGCATCACGCCTTGCCGGTCAGGGCGGCGGCGCGAGGCTGCCGCGCCTCGCCGCGCAGCGAGCGCAGAAAGAGCAGCCCCACGCCCACGCAGATGGCGCTGTCAGCGACGTTGAAGGCGGGGAAGCCCACCTCGGCGCCGTCGCCACGCCGTTCAAGGTAGAACCGGATGAAGTCAATGACGTGCCCGACGCGGAGGCGGTCGGTCAGGTTGCCCACGATGCCGCCGAAGATCAGGCCCAGGGCGACCTGGCCGTAGAGCGTGTGTGGCTCGAAGCGCTCGCGCGTGAGCAGCAGGACTAGCAGCGCCACCACCGAGACCAGGGCCAGCAGGCCGTTGTTGCCGGAAAACAGGCTCCAGGCCGCGCCGGTGTTGCCCCAGTGGACAAACTTGAAGAACCCCTCGATCACCACGCGCTGCTCCCATTCGCCGATGAACCGGAGTACGGCCAGCTTGCTGAGCTGGTCGGCGAGGTAAACGGCGGTGGTAACGCCCAGGATTCTGCGTGCTTCGGGGGCCAGGGGCATGACGTTAATCTAGTCGGTGTAGCCAAAGAGGCGACGCTCCTTGATAAGGCGGGCGACCTCCGGCGGCACCTGGGTTTCCCAGCGATGGTCGCCGGAGCGGATGCGGGCCAGGACTTCGTTGGCGAAGATGGGCAGACAGTCCGGCGAGTAATCCTGCAGCGGCTGGATGCAGCCGCGTTCCTTGAGATAGGCGTACAGGTGGCGGAGATGTGGCGCCACGCGAAGCTGATCGGCGGTTTCCACCTCCCCGGTCAACGGGTTCTTGAACGGGTACACGTACAGCTTGAGGTCGTTTTTGAACAGGCGGCCAAAGGACTCGAGGATGCCGCCGTCCAGGTCGGTGTAGTATTTCTCCTCGAAGAGTTCTTGGAGCGTGGGCAGGCCCATCACCAGCCCGATCATCTTGCGGGTGTAACGGAACAAGTAGCCGGCCAGGCGGTGGAATTCGCCGTAGTCAGAGATCAGCACGTCCCGGCCCAGCGCGGCCAGCGTGTCCACGCGATCGAGGAAATCCCGATGCTCGATGACACCGCCCTCGGCCAGGTTTTTCAGCGTCATCTCCATGAGGATGGCCACTTTTTCGCCCTGGACCGGCGGCTCGTTCAGGAACTGGGCCCGGGCGCATTCGAGCATGTCCACGGTGGCGCGGGTGACGGGCCGGAAGCTGCCGCGGGCCACGAGAATCGGTTTTTTGTAGAGCATTTCCCCCGCCTGCACCACCTCGCCCTGGGCGGTGAAGAGCGCGGCGTCGGTCAGTTCGTGGGCCACCAGTTGCAGCGCCGCGAGCCGGTTGTCCACCGCGGCAAAGTCCGGCCCGGAGAACTTGACCAGGTCCACCTCCACGCGGTCGCGGGTGAGGTTGTCCATGAGGGATTGGATGGCCAGTTCCGGCTCGTCGGCCAGATACAGGCCGGCATAGATGAGATTCACGCCCAGGATACCCAGGGCCTCCTGCTGCTGGAGGTTTTCCCGATCGTGCATCTGCACGTGGAGGAGGATGTCCGAAGGTGGCGCGAGCGGGCGGCGCTGGAAGCGGAAGCCCAGCCAGCCGTGGCAATCGTCGTTCCGGCTGTAGCTCCGGGCGGCCACGGTGTCCGCGAACACAAAGAACCGCGTGCTGGCGCCGCGCCGCCTCTCGAGCCGCTCGTGCATCAACTCATATTCGTGATCGAGCATCTTTTGCAGGCGCTGCCGGCTCACGTACCGGTCGGTGGGGCCGTAGATCGCGTCGCTCACCGTCATGTCGTAGGCCGAGATGCTTTTGGCCACGGTGCCGGCGGCGCCCCCCACGCGGAAGAACCAGCGGGCCACTTCCTGCCCGGCGCCGATCTCGGCAAAGGTGCCGTAGCTGGAGGTGTCGAGGTTGATCTGGATGGTCTTCTCGTGCGTGCTCAGCACCGGCCGTCGGGGAGCCGCGGGGGGAGCGGGCACGGCGGCTCCGGCTGCGCCCGGCGGACGCAGCAAACAGAGCGTGGCCCGGGTCATGGCTTGCTCGTGATCCGCGCCCAGTCCAGACCCTGGGCCGCGGCGTACTTCGCAAAATCCTTTTCGTGCTGGATCAGCACGGCCCGCACCACGCTCGAGTCATCCGCCCGTCCGAGGTCCTTCACCATATCCGGGATGAGATCCACCTTGCTGTGGGCGTAAATGAGCGCAAAGACGGCGCCCGCCAGCGCCACGTACGGCAGTTCCTTGTAGGCGCCCTCGGCCGCGTCCTCGACCACGTTGGCCAGAAATTCAAGCTGGCCCACCAGGTGCGGGAATTTGGGTTCGTTGATCTGGGTGAACTCGGCCTTCCACAAGGGCAGTTTGCGCAACAACGTGTCCACCACCAGCGGAGTGATCTGGGCCGCTCCGCGATTCACATAATCAACGATTTCTGGCATGGCGGCAGCCTAACAACCCGCCCCAGCCTGTAAACCGCAAAGACCGCCCGCGCCCCGCGGCATTTCTCAATTTCTTGCGGCGGCGCCAAAAGAGCCGGGGAAGGCGGAGTGACAGCCGTTACACCGGGCAACTCCCGCGCTTTTCGGCGAGTGCAAAAAACAAGCTGCGTTGCTTCGCGCCGCCAGCGGAAACGAGCTTGCGCGCGGTCGCCGGACTGTTCTATCTTCCCAGTACAACCTCGGGTCAAAAGGGATTCATGCGGTTCGTTCCCAATTTCCACCGCCGGCCGACACCCCGGACAAGCCGTGGCTTTGTCTTGGGTGATTCGCGGGTGGACGCAATATTCCGCTTCGCATTGCAGTCATCCGCCCGTGACGAGGCCGAACCCGCCTGCAACGCAATTTCCCGGTTCCCCGCAGCAAACATTTGCGGCGGCATCGCGACGAGCCGGCCGGCAATCACGCACTTGCGGGCGGCATGGCGGCTGGTTGTCGGATCCCAGCCACATGCGGCGGCTCTGATTCGCCACGACTCTGTGGAGCAAGGGGAACAGACCCGTTCTCGCGTGTTCCGACCGGCACCCCTGCCGGTCGGCCCTCCATGCTCGACCCGTGCGGGGCGGCGTCTCAAGCCTGCCTCGGGTGCGCCCCGCGGCCCAAGTGGATTGCTCAGACTGAGACAAATCCAACCTCCGGCGTCCGGACCCGGTGTCGGCAATCCCCCATCCCTACCGGCACAAACGCCGCCGCCCGAACATTCGATCCCGCTTTTCGCCAAAAACCAAACCACAACCGGCCAGACTGCCATGAAAAGCCCTACACTCCCCTTACTGTGCCTCATTGTCACCCTGCTGGCAGCCGCCGGCCCGCGGCTGCAGGCCGACGTCGTGCTTGACGAACTGTTCAATTATCCCGACGGACCGCTGGTAGAGGTGTCGGCCGGGAAATGGTCAAGCCACAGCGGAACGTCCGGACCGGTGATGGTCAGTTCGGGGGCGATCACACTCAACCAGTCCCAAGCCCAGGACGTGAACACCACGCTGACCGGTGGGCCGTACGCGCCGGCCAGCGCCACGGTGCTTTACGCGAAGTTCACGGTGCGGTTCACCGCGCTGCCCGGCGGCGACGGGACGTACTTCGCGCATTTCAAGGACGGCTCCAACACCGGGTTTCGCGGCCGGATTTTCGCCAGCGTGACCGGTGCGGCCGAGGGCCGATTCCGGCTGGGTATTTCCGAGTCGGCGAACTCCCCCGGCGCGATGCTGGAAACCGACCTCGACCTGGACACACCGCAGGTCGTGATCCTGCGCTACGATGTCGCGTCCGCCGGCAGTACGCTCTGGGTGAACGCCACGGTGGAGAGCGATCCCGCCGTGAACGCTGGCGATGATGGATCGCCGATCAACGTCGCCGCCTTTGCGTTCCGCCAGTCGCTGAGTTCCGGCGATGGCATGGGCACGCTGACGGTGGATGATCTGCGAGTGGCGACGAGCTTCGAGGAATTGTTCGGCGTGCCCCAGGACAAGGCCCCTCGCATCCTCACACAGCCCCAAAGCCGGTCCGTGCAGGCCGGTGCTTCGGCCACGTTCAGTGTGAGCGCCGACGGCACCGGTCCGCTCAGTTTCCAGTGGCAACGCGATAAAACCGATCTGCCCGGCGCCAACAGCGCAAGCCTAACGCTCAATCCCGTCACCGCGGCCGACGCCGGCGCCTACCGGGTCATCGTCAGCAACCACCTCGGTTCGGCCATCAGCGACGAGGCGATCCTCACGGTTACCGAGGCGCCGGTTGCGGTGGAAACCAACATCGCCCACCTGCGCACGCTGCTGGACCCGTTGGACCTCACGCCCACGGACACCGCCACGCTGTTCACGGTGGAAGGCGTCGTGACCACCTGGGTCAACCTCACCGGCCCCTCGGCCAACGTGCTCTTCTACCTGCAGGACGAAACCGGTGGTATCGCCACGTTCTGGACCGGAGGCACCAACGGCTTCATCCCCCGGGCCGGCGACAAGGTCCGCGTCACCGCGCCGCTGGACCATTTCAACGGCCTGCTCCAACTCGCGCCGGACTTCGCCAACCCGGCGCACAAGGTCGAGAGGCTGGGCGCCGACAACCCTCTGCCCGCGCCGCGACTGGTGAACCCGACTGAACTCATCGTCTTGACCCCCGCCGAAATCGAAGCCGACTGGGAGGGCCGGCTGCTCACCGTGACGAACGTGACCCTCAGCAACCCGGCCGGCCTGGTGAGTTTTCCCGGCAGCGGCAACCTCACGGTGACCGACGAAGCCGGCGCGCCGTTCACATTGCGCGTGGACTCCCGGACGGATCTCGGCGGCCAGCCCGTGCCTCACGGCCCGTTCGCGGTCATCGGCGTGCTGGCGCAATACGACACCAGCGCGCCGCATGCCTCGGGTTACCAACTCCTGCCCACGCGCTACGCGGACATCATCGCCACCCGCATTCCGCCGGTCGTTCGGTTCACCAACCGGCTTGAAAACCTCGTCCGGCCCGGCGACCAGCCCACCAATACCTTCACCGAACTGGGCGTTCGGCGCGGCGAGCAACTCACCATCCAGATCACCGTAACCGATCCGTTGGGCACTTGGGTCGCCGTGCAGCCGGTCCTCACGGGTCTGCCGTCGCAAGCGGCGTGGCATTTCACCGAGGCGGTTGGTCCCCAGTTGGACGGCACGTTCACCATGACAGCCGGGGCGGCGGATCAAGGCAGCCTGTTTGAGCTCACACTGCATGCCTGGAACGCCACCGCCACCAACACCACGGTCTGGAAAGTCTATGTGCCCACCGCGGCCGAAGAGCGCGTGGCCATTACCGAGTACCTCGCCAATCCCACCAGCAGTGCCGGCGCCGCTTATTACAATCCGCTGCGCCGCGACCCGCCGCCGGAAAATCCCGGCACGCACGACGAATTCCTCGAACTGGCGAACCTCGGCGACACCGACCTGGACCTCGCGGGCTGGTCCATCGCCGACGCCGTGCAGGTGCGGCACCGTTTTTACGAGTCTCTCATGCTGGGGGCGAGCAACGCCGTGGTGGTTTATGGCGGGCCGCTGAACGGCTTTCCGCCCGGGCTGGACGTGCCGGCCGTTCCCGCCAGCGAAGGCAGCGCGGGGCTGGCGTTGAACAACGACGGCGACGTCCTCACGGTGCGCAACCAGCTCGGCGGCGTGGTGGAGCGCCTGGTGTACACCGCGCGCCAGGTCAGCAGCGGCGGCTCAATGAGCCGCGTCCCGACGATGAACCACGACTTCCTGGCCCAGGCCGGCGCGGCCACGCTGGCCGTGACGCCGGGCCGCCAGTACGACGGTCGGCGGTGGAGCGAACCGTTCACGCCCCCGGTGGTTGAAGTCGGTGCGCTTGCAGCTAGCCTTGAGGCGAATGGCGCGGTGCGGCTGACCTGGACCGCGGCAGCGGGGCAAACCTACAGCGTGCAGACCGCCCCGGACGCGGCCGGCCCGTGGACGGAACTGGCCACCGGCCTGACACGGGGCGAATTCACCGACGCGCCGCCCGCGTCGGAGCCTGTGCGTTTCTACCGCGTCCGCTCGCCCTGAAAGGCAACCAACCTCCAGCGCTGGCAGCCGGGACTTGTTGCGAGACCGGGATCCCTCGCCGCAGGGCGGGAGCCGATCCTCCGCTGCTGCTCAGCAAGCATTGTGCGTCCGCCGGGCTGGAAGCCCGGCTTCATCGGCAGGCTTGGCGGCCTGCCACCCGGCACCGGCGTTGCGCGCGTGCGCCGGTTCCGCAAGGATCGCGACGCGGCCTCGCGGCTGCGCGCATGTGGACCGACACCCAACGTGAATGGATCGCGGTTGCGATCTTTGCGCTCACCTATGTGCTCATCAGCGGGCGGCGCCTGAAAATCCTGCCGTTGAATCGCCCGGCCGCCGCGCTACTGGGCACGGTACTGATGGTGGCCGCCGGCGTCATGACACCGGAACAGGTTTATCGGGCGGTGGATTACGACACGCTGGTGCTGTTGCTGGGCATGATGCTCATTGCCGCCTACCTGCACCTGGGTGGTTTCTTCGACTGGGCCGCCCACTGGACCTTGCGCGTGGCCGGCACCCCCCAGCGGCTGCTGCTTTATTTGATCCTCACCTCCGGCGTGCTCTCGGCGCTGCTGGTCAACGACACCGTGTGCCTGATGCTCAGCCCGCTGGTGGTGGCAGTGATTGCGCGCGGTGGACTGCCGCTGCTGCCGTATCTGATCGCCCTGGCGATGAGCGCCAATCTCGGCAGCGTCTGCACGCTGGTCGGCAACCCGCAGAACATGATCATCGGCCAGCTCTCGGGGCTGCCCTTTGGCCGTTTCACGCTGGCCCTGCTTCCCGCGGCCGCCCTCGGCCTGGCGATCGAGTACGTGATTTTGCGGATCGGGTTCCGGCGCGAACTGGCCGCGGCGCGCATCCCACCGGTGCCGGCCGGCGAGGTCCGTCTGGACCGCCGGCTGGTGCGGCTGGCGCTGATCGTTCTGGCCGGGGTCTTTGCCGGCTTCCTGGCGGGATGGGATCTCGCCTGGACCGCGCTCGCGGGCGGCGCGGTCATTATGGTCCTGGCACGCCGCGACACCCACGAGGTGCTCAAACAGGTGGACTGGCATCTGCTGGTGCTGTTCGCCGCCCTGTTTGCAGTAGTGGAAGGGCTGAACCTCACCGGCCTGCCGGGACAGGCCTTCGAGCGCGTGCGGGGCGTCTTTGGTGAGAGTCAGACCGCGCAGGCGTGGAACCTGGCCTGGTTTGCGGCCGCCGGCTCGAACGTCTTTTCCAACGTGCCCTTCGTGCTGGTCGCCGGGCCGTGGCTGGAGCATTTCGTCAATCCGGCGCTGATGTGGAAGGTCATGGCTCTGGCCACCACGTTCGCCGGGAACCTGACGCTGCTCGGTTCCGTGGCGAATCTGATCGTGGTCGAGTCCGCCCGCGGCCACCTCGAGGTGGGGTTTTGGGACTACGCCCGGTTCGGCATCCCGGTCACCATCCTCACGCTCGTGGCGGGCCTGTTGGTCCTCCTGGCGGTGGCCGGCTGAGCGATCTTCAACCGGCGCCACTCCCCAGCGCACTTTGCCGCCGGTAAGGCAAAGTGCGTCACAATGCCGCTCGCCTCACGGGGGCGAAGTCAGTGGCACGGCCAACAGGCCGTACTCGCCCAGTGGCACCCAGAGCGCCCGGCCCGGCTGGGCTGTGGCGTGGGCGAGGTCGGGCCAGAAGCAACCCGGCGGGAGCGCCTGACCGACCCGCGTCAACGTCCCCGCAGCGTCCTTTTGGAAGACCTGAACGGCGGCGCCGGCCTGGGCCGCCAGGAGCGTGTCCAAGGGTTTCAACTGACCGGCCGGCTCGGGCAGCACCGTCTCGGTCAGCTCCAAAAACGTTCCGGCCTCGGTGAGCCGCCACGCTTCGATAACCCCGCCCGTGGCGGGGGAGTTCGCCGGGCGCGCCACGAAGGCCACGCCGTCCGCATCCACCGCCAGCGCGCGCGGCCACTCGGCGGGCTGTTTGAGCGAGGCAATCAGGGACGCAGACACGCCGTCGTAAGCCAGGGCATCAAGGTACTCGGTGCCATCGGATTGCCATTGTTCGTTCCAGTGCGGGCCGGTGGTGAACAACAGCGCGCCCTCCGCAGCCACGCCCACCAGGCGTCCGGGCAGGTTCACTGCGGGACGGACGGTAGGCGTGGCCGGGTCCGCGTAGTCCACCACATCCAGGAAATGCCGGGTCACCCAGATGCCGGTCGGCGGCGTCACTTTCTGGCGCGTGCCGTCGGGCAGCGTGACCTCGTAAGGCTGCGCCGGCGGCTGGCCGGGCAGCGTCACGCCTTCGAGGAATTCACTGGCCTGATGGCTGAGGAAGATCAGGCCGCCGGCGGCGAAGGTTTCCCCGTCGAACCAGCCGTTCGCGCTGGTTCCGAGATTCAGGTCGGAAATCAGCTTGGGCGCGGCGGCGTCGGCCACATTAAACGCCAGGAGCCGGCCGCCTAGGCCGACCGGCCACCACAGCCGCCCGGGCACCGCCACGTCGCCCTCCCAAAACCCGAGGGGGCCGCGCCACCAGCCCCAGCCGCCGCCCTGGCTGGCCAGGACCAACACCCCCGGCCGCGGCCAGAGCGCCTTGAACTGCCCGCCCCAGCCCAGCGGGGCCACCTCCGTTTCCGCCGTGCCCAACTGGCTGAGCTCGGGGAGTTGAGACAGACCGAACGAGGTCACGCGCAGGCGGTCCGGCGGGGTGACCGGCGGCTCGCCTTCCTTGGGCGGCAGCGCCTCGCCCGGACCGGACTGCACGACGTACAGCACCGTGCCGACGGTGGCGGCGCCCAGCAGATTCTGCCCTGCGGGCAAGGCCACGTGCCGCAGCACCTCATTCGGCGCGGAAGCCCTGGCCACCCGGATCACCGGCTGGGCGGTGTGGTCAAACCACCCCGCAGCACCGGTAAACTCCAGCAGGTGCTCGCCCACCGGCAGGACCTCGTCCACCGGCCAGGACAATTCGAGCCGGGCTGCTACCACGGGTTGATCGCGGTTGCGCGCGTCCACGCTCAGAAATTCCCGGCCCGACACCGAGATGATGCGTTCGCCATGCATCGTGGCCCGCCGCGGCTGGAAGGCATGCTCGATCACGCCGCGCGCGGTCAACGAGTCCGCCGCCAGGTCAATGAGCTGGACGCGCGAGGCCTGGCCGTTTTCACCCCAGCTTTGATAAGGCACCAGAATCAAACCGGCATCGGGCAGCACGGTGAAGGCCTTCTCGTCGTGCGTCGCCTCGCTCCACGAACTGTCCTCGCCCAGCGGCACGCGGCTCAGCAAGGCGGGTTGGGCGGGGTCGCGCACGTCGAAGAGCGACACCGCGACGCGCCAGGAGTTCGAGTTGTCTATGCCGATGGTGACCAGACGGTCGCCCAGCGGATGGATGTACGTGGACCAGCCGGGCACTTCGAGTTCGCCGAAGACTTTCGGTTGCGCGGGATCACGGAGGTCCACCACCCAGAGCGGGTCAATGCGCAGGAAGGTGACCAGGTAGGCCCGCTGGCCGTCAAAGCGCGTCGCATACAAGCCCTCGCCGTGGCCCACCTCGAGTTCGCCCAATTTGCGCGGCGCCAGCGGATCCTCCACCGAGAACGTCTCGAGCACGCTCACCTGGCGTCCGTTGGGTTGCCAGCGCGAGACCTCGGAAACGACGGTGAATATGTTGCCATCAAGGTGGAGCTTGAACTTGTCCGCCACGCGGCCGGCCGGGAGGACCGACCCCGCGAGTTGCAGCGCGCCGTCGGGGGCCGAGATGTCCACCAGCCGCACCACGGTCTGCCACCAATTGGCCGGGTCGTTCAACACCACGAACAGGAAGCGGTCCGTGGCCTGGATCGTGTGGCCGTAGCCGGCGAACCACAATGAATCGCGGCGACGCGGCGCGTCGGGGTCGGCCAGGTCGAAGGAGGTGATCTGCGTGCCGTATTCCCATTGCTCGACGACCGCGCCGTCCGGGGACTTGGGCGGCACGGTCACCACCCGGTAAGTCTGCGAGGCGACGTATAGCGCCGAACCCACCAGCCGGCTTTCCTGGATGTAGCCCGGCAGTTCGAGGCCGCCAACGATGCTCGGGCCGGAGGTGTCCGGGTTGGCCGGATCCACGATCAGAATCTGGCTGTCGTTTTCGCTGCCCCAGCCGTTGCAGCCGTTGCGGGCCAGCAACACCACGCGGTCCGCGCCGGAATGCGGGTCGGTCACCACGTACATCTGCTCGCCGGCGGCGGGCAGCGGCAGGGTGGCGCGCACGGTGGGTGCGTCCGGGGGCGCGAGCTGGATCACCTGCAGGCCGCGGTACTGGTTGAAAAAGTACAACGTGTCGCCCCGCACCCGCCAGATGTCGGACTCGACCACGGTCCGGGCACCGCTGCCGTCGTCGGTGGTGGGCGCGCCGGCTTCCCAGACATCTCCCCGGCCGAAAGGGACATTAACCTGCGGAAACGCGGAAGCCGGGCCGGCGAATTCCTTCGCCCCGGTGTAAAACGTGGCGGGCAAGGGCTCGGCGGCGTCTCCCCGCACGCGCAGTAACTCGAGCTGGCCGGACGCCGGGAGCCGGAAGGTCAGCGTGCCGCCCTGGCCGTCCAGGCGCTCGACCACGCGCGGCACCCAGGCGCCAGCGCCGATTCGGGCGCGGGATTCGAGGGTTAACTTCCGCAGGCCGGCCGGGACCTGGACCTTGACCACAACAAACCGGCCGGAAAGTTCGATGGACTCGATGCGCGGCTGGCCGGCTTCGGTCGCCGCGACCGGGAACTGGAGGGCCGGCCACACGGCGGCGAACATCAGCGCGGTGGCGAGCCCCAGGGCTTTGGTTTTCATCAGCGACCTCAAATCTGGAATGATTTTGTTGCACGCGGTCCCGCGGCCGGCGCTTTTTTCGCGGTGTAAGCCGCGCCCGACCGCGCAGGTCTTCACGGACCGTGATCAAAGTAATACCCCGTGGCCGGGCTTTCAATGACGGACAGGTAACCGGGAGCGGCCAAATGAGCGAGTCGCTAAATGGTTACATGCCCGAAAGGCCGGCCTCGGCACGCAAGGCTTCTCGCGCCGGCAACCATTTCCCCACCGCTCGAAGTTCGCCCAGTTCCGATTGGCCGGTCAAGCCGGCGGGGCCTGAGCCACTTTCTCGTCGAGGACCAGCACGCCGTGCGGCGGCAGGTCGTAATTGCCGCTGAAGACGTTGCCGGTGAGGTAATCGTGCATCGGCTTGAAGAAGTTGATGCGCACCGGTGTGTTCTGGTGATTGAGCAGGAAATAAATCCGCGTGTCGTCCTTCTGACGCATGCTCACCTCCACGGTGTCCGGCACTTTGAGCAGCGGATGGAGATTGCAGAGCTGGCGGAGCCAGGCCACTAGGTCGAGATAGAACGGCTGCGCCAGCAGGGTGCCGATGTAAATGGCCCGGCCCAGGCCGTAGGTGTTCATCGTCATGGCCGGCCGACCGGCGTAAAAATCCTGCGAGAAGGTGGCCAGGACCTCGCATTCGCGCGGCTCGATCACATCACACCACAGCCGCGCGCTGTACAGGTGGCTGGCCGGGAAGGCGCCTTTGAAGACGATGTGGTTCTCCGCTTCGGGCGGGATGGGATCGAACTCCTGGACCTCCAACCCGAACAGGTCAATCAGGTCGTGGGGATAGCCGGTGTCAGGGGCGGTGTTGTGCTCGTCCACCAGGCCGGTGTTGCAGGTGGCCACCAGCGTGCCGCCATTCTGGACGTAGAGCTTGAGGCGGTCGGCCTCGCCGCCGGCCAGCAGGTGCAGCGAGGGGGCAAAGACGATCTTGTATTTTGCCAGTTCCGCGGATTCCTCGTCCGTGCCCGGCGGCCGCACGAAGTCCACGGCGATGTTGCGGTCGTGCAGCGCGTTGTAGAAGAGCATGACATGGTCGCGCTGTTTGAAGTGGCGGTTGGGCTGCATGGGGAATTGCAGCGCCCAGGTATTCGCATGGCTGTACAGGATGGCGGTTTCGGCCACCACCCGGGTGCCTTTGAGGGCCGGCGCCAGCAGCTTCATCTCGTCGCCAATCTGGCTGATCTCGCGGTACACCCGGTTGTCGCCCCGCCCGTCGTGGGTGAGCACGCCGCCGTAAAACTTCTCCGAGCCGATCCGCGGTGAGCGCCAGAAAAAGTACAGCACGCCGGTGCCGCCCCGCGAGATGAGCTGATAGGTGAAGAGCCGCACCACGCCGGGCCGCAGGAGGGAGTTCACGTCCTGCCAGTTCACGTTGCCGGCCTTCTGCTCGATGGCCCAGAAGCCCGGCTCGCCGTCCGGGGTGCGCATGCCGGACTTTTTGAGCGAGCGCATGATGTCATACTCGACGGCGTTCTCGGAGGGCTTGCGCTCGAGCGTCGCGTAGGTGTCCAGCGCCACGAAATCCAGCGCCTCGGCCATGTCGAAGTGGTCGTAATGCCGCGTGAGCGCGCGCAGGTTGGTGGTCACCGGCACGTGGGGCGTGAGTTCGTGCAGGAGGTCCGCCTGCATTCGCACAAAGGAGATGCAGGTGTCGCTGGCGAAGCGCATCCAGTCCAGGACCAGCGCCGGATTGTGGACGGTGGGCGCCCGCATGGGCATGGGCACCTCGGACCAGTCACTCACGAGCTGGCTCCAAAACCGGTTGCCCAGGCAGTTGTTCAGGTTTTCGATGGTTTCGTACTTGGCCTTGAGCCAGGCGTGCCAGTCGTGGCGCGCCTCCTCGTTGAAGGAAAACTCGGTGCCGTGGCCGCCGATGCCGTTGTCAATCTGCCAGGCGATGAGCTGGGGGTGGCTGCCCAGGGCCCGGGCCAGGGCCGTGACAATCTTGCGCGCGTACTCCCAGTACACGTCGCTGTTCATGCTGTAGGCGTGGCGGGTGCCTTCGTGCAGCACCAGCCCGCGCTCGTCCAGCGGCAGGATTTCCGGGTGTTTGCGCGCCAGCCACAACGGCGGGGCGGCGGTGGGAGTGCCCAGCACCACCTGGATGTCGTGCCGTTTCATGGTGTCCATGGCGCGGCGCATCCACTCGAAATCGTACCGGCCCTCCTCGCGCTCGTAGAGCCCCCAGCAGAACTCGCCCATGCGGACGACGTTCACGCCGGCGGCGACCATGAGTTGAGCGTCGCGCTCCCAGCGGGCCTCAGGTTCCTCGGGGGTGCCGGCGTAGGGCCAGACCCAGTGTTCGGGGTGGTAATCAACGCCGAAATACATACACAAATGCGGTTGGGGTTTGCACGAACTCTAGGCGGGTGTTCGCGCCACGCAATGTCAAACTCCGCCCCCGCCGTACCGGGGGTGCATTTCAAGTCATTGCAGCCACCGAAAAGTTCTGATGGCGCCGGGTGTGGCGGTAACCATCCTGACTGCCGTAAAGGCGGCAGCTTTGCCGCCTCTCCTTGGGCTGCCGCCCGGAGTCGTGGACAATGCCCCGCTGAGCCACCGGCCAGGTTGCCCGGCCCTCCGGCCGGCGGGAGCACGCCGCCACCAACACCGGCGGCAAGTCACCAGAGTGCGAGATGCGTCCCTTCGCTTGATTCAAGGAAGGTTTGCCGGGCGTGATCCGGCGCCAGCCGGCCGGCGAGAACGGTCAGGGTGGCCGCAGCACACCCGCCCCGACGTTCAAATTTGTTCCACTGCCACGCCTTGACCCGGAGTTCCGCGAGGAGACAAAAACCGCGAGGAAACAAAAAGCCGGGCGGTTGCCCGCCCGGCTTCGTGCTGAATCTGTCCGGTCCGGTTTACTGCCTGGACCGGTAGTACCGCTGCGCCGCGCTGGGCGTGGTGCTGTACGGGCTGCTGGCGCCGGCCACGTCGGTCCACGGTCCGTTGATCTGGTCGGCGGATTGCAGAGTACCGGTGTAGGTGATCACCACGTTGCCGGCCTGGCGGCCGATCGCGAGGGTGGGCGTGGGCACAAACGTGCGGGCACGCCAGGTCTTGAGCGCACCGGTGGCGGTGTCGTTGAGCAGCACCTTGGTGCCGTCCGCGAGCACGGTGAACCACTCGACGTTGGCGCCGCCGCCGCCTTGCATGTAGAAGCAGCGGAACGGATACACACCCGCCTGCGGCACGTAGAACGAGAAGATCGTGTCGCTGGCGCCGCGGCCGTTGCCGTTGAACTCACCCACTTGGAAGTTGGTGTCCTTGCCGATGCTCAGGCGCAGGCCGTTCGCATTGTTGATGAGCTTCTGGCCGTCGTCGTAATCCACCATCATCACGGGGATGGTGATGTCAATGCCGTCGCCGCCCATCACGATCGGGAAGCTCCCGGAGTTGGCCTCGTTGTTGGCGATGACCACGGCGAGGGCACCCTTGGACTGGGCATTGCGGCACTTCTCCACGAAGGTGCACGTGCCGCGGGGGATGACCGCGATCTTGCCGGTCAGGTCGGGCAGGGCCGGATCGGCCAGGCAGGAAGTACCCAACACCACCGCATCTGCCTCTATGGGCGTGGTGGGCAGCGGCCCGCCAAAGCCTGGATTCACATTCATCGGGCTGGAGGTGGCCACCGCCGCCATACCGCCGGCAATGGCGGCCGGGGCCAGCACCTGGAGGTACTGGCGGCCCACCTGCTCGGCGATGGTGACGCGGAAGTTGTCGTCACTGTTCACGCCCATGGTGTGGAAGCCGGGCTGATCGAAGGCGATGTAGGCCAGGAATTCGGACTGGTAGTTGTCCGTCGGCGCGGAGCTGTTGCCGGGAATGCCCGGATGCTGGCGGTCCGGCGTGAAGTTGCCGTTGTTCTCACCGGCAGTGTGCGAGTAGTTGATGGTCCCGGTCTCGGCGTACACACCATTCACGAACCCGGTGAGGTCGGCCACGTTCTCGTCCACCAGGCCGGCAAGGGCGCCTTCGGCCCACTCGTTGTTGTTGGCCTGGGTGTTGCCGCGGGCCGCAAGCTGCCAGGTCTTCACGTTGATGCCGGGCTTGCTCCGGTCCTCGCTCCCCAGAGGGCTGCGCAGCGCGGTGGGCAGGGTGACGTAATTGGCCACGGTGAACGGCCATGAGTAATCATATTGAACCGCCGGCGTGGCAGTGTCCCTGAAGCTCAACGTCACGCTGTGCGGACTGCTGGGTGGCAGGACGGCGGGGACCGGGTAGCTCACGGTGGTGACGTTGCCGGCGGTGGTCACGGTGGGCGTCACCGGCGCGCCGTCCAGCGTCATCTGGACCGAGTTGTTGTCAATCGCCGCGGAACCCCGCGTGATGTCCACCTTGATGGTCACGTCGGCGGCGACCCCGGTGGCGTTCCGGCCCGGTGTCACACTGCTGACGTAAGCCAGCGAGGAGCTGCTGGTGCGGTAGGCCTTGATCGCATTCGGATTGGCCGTCGCGTTGATCGGGATCTTCTGACCGTTGTGGACCGTGAACCACTCGAGGTTGGCCGCGTTGCCCGCGGCAAACTCTCCGTTACCGTTCTCCCAGATGAGTCGGAAAGGGTAGGTCCCCGGTTGCTCGATGACGAGCGTGAAGAGCGTGTCGGACGACCCCCGGCCGCCATCGAACTGGCCACAGTACAGGCCGAGCTTGTCCAGCGGGTTTTTGCCCGCGGAGACGCGGAAGCCGTCGTCGCTGTTGACCCCCATCTGGTACACGCCGGCGGCGGGGAATTCGAGGTAGGTCAAGATCTCCTCGGTCGAGTTGCCGGTCATCCCGGTGGAGCCGGGGAAGCCGGGGAACAACTCGTCGGTGAAGCCGTTGTCGGCATTGAAATTGCCGACATTGTTCGGAGCATCAACGTTGAAGTTGATGACACCCGTCCAGGTGTAAAAACCCTGGGTGTCCGCGCCGGTCAGATCCGCGATGTTCGGTCCGTATTTTCCGGCCAACTGATCCTCGGTCCACTGCAGGGAATTGGGCTGGGCAGCCTCGGTCTGGTAGGGCCGAATCCGGAAGCCGGGTTGGCTCTTGTTCACCCCGGCATCCGCGAAGGAGGCGGGAATGACCGTGTAAGGCGCCACCGTGAAGGTGCCCGAACCGGTGCCGGCGATGCCCCGGGTGTCCTTGAACTCCAGGTCCACCGTGTGCTGTGATCCCGAGGCAAGGAGCGTCGTTCCCGTGTAGCTGATGCTGGTGGTCGTGCCAGACTTGCTGAGCTGGAGCTGGGCATTGGGAATCACCGTACCGTCAAACTTGAAGACCAGCGTGGCCGGGTCCAACACGCTGGGGCCGGCGTCGTCCAAGGTCACCACGCAGCCGTACGGGTGGCTGGTCACCCCGGTGAACAGGACCTTCTCCGCCGGGATGGTGGTGATCTTGAGGTTGTCAATGTGGGTGTTCTCGTTGGCCCCACCGGTGCGCCCGGCGAGCACGATGCGGCCTGCGCTGGGCAGGAAGCCGGTCTGCACCTTGTCCACGATCACAGTGCCTTTCCACGTCACCGTGACCTCGCCGTTCTCGGCCAGCTCGACCTTTAGCGGCGCCCAACACAGTTCATCGGGTGCTCCGAACAGGTCCGGGTTGTACGGGCCGGTTTGCAGGCTTTGCGGGTTATCGCACGCTCCGTTGCGGACCGGCATGGGCACGCGGGCCTTGGTCACATTGTCCACGCGTACGATGATGCCCTCGATGTCCGTCTCGCCGCTGGGCCAGGTGTTCCCGGACCAGGTGTCGAAGCAAATCGAAAGGCCGGTGAGGGTGCCGCCCTCCGGCGCGCCCGGAATGGAAAACTCATTGCGCGGGTCCACCGGCGGTTCTTGTGCCAGTTGGGCCACCACCGGGTCGTTGGCCCGGGCGTAATTGATGCTGAAGCCGTCGGCGGGGCGTCCGTCATTGCCGGTCGCATTGCCGATGCGCAGATCCACTTCAAAGGTGAATCCCTTGACGATCAGGCCATTGTCGAAGTCCGGGATCATCACGGCCGCGTACTGGCTGTTGATCGCGTCAAACAGGGCCACGTAGCCGGAGTTGTTGACGCCGCCGCTGTCGCGCCAGCCGGCGTCCGCCTGGGAGAGGACAAACTGCAGGTCGGCGGGTGGGGGTGAGTTGAAGTCGTAGGTGGCGGAACCGCCCAGTGCCGTGAGACACGCGGCGGTCGTAGCGACTACACCAACGACCCATCGGGGTTTTGATGAGGTCATGCGTATATTCGTCGTGGAGTTGTTTTACTTGACGCCCGCTTGCCCCGAGGCAAGTCGGGCATGATCGTCTTAACGGCGTGCTTTTAATACCTTCCGCCCGGAAATGCAACGCCCAACTCGGCGCTGTTCGAGCGCACGCCGCTTTGCGTTTGCCTTGCGTCCGCCGCCGCCGGATGCTCGCCGGCGTCTGCCTGTAACCGCGCTCGACGCCCATGACCGCCGTGAATCCGCGCCCCGTCCGCCATCGCCTGAACCTCCACCTGGCCGCGCTCGGACTCCTCGTCCACCCGGGGTTGGCGGCGACCCCCCCCGACCTTGAAGCGCTCCGCCGCGCGGCCCTTGAAGACATCTTCGTGCTGCAGGATTTCCGCGCCGGCAAGGCCAGCTTCGTGGAAAGTCCGGAGCGCCACGCCGGCGTGTGGACCGGCCGGGGCTTCCGCTACACGCTGCTGGATTTGCAAGGCGAAGGCTCGCTGCGTCACATCTGGACCACCCGCGGCGAGGGGGAGCCGTACTTCGACTGGGAATTCTTTGTGGACGGCGAAACCGCGCCCAGCATCCGGTTCACGGACGAATCCATGGTTGCCGCGGCGGCGAACCTCCCCGTGCCGGTGGCGCCGGCGAACCACCTGCCCGTCCACAACCGCGCCTTCAACTTCTACCTGCCCGTGCCTTTCCAAAAGAGTCTGCGCCTGGACGTGGTCCAGCGGCAACCGAGCTTCTGGCTGTGGTTTGCCCAGCTCGATTATCGTCTCGAAGATGCGTCGCTGCGCGGCGCGCGGCTCTACACCTCCGGCACGGGCGAGCGCCACGAATTCTCCTACGTCGGGCTGCCGCACCAGCGACGGGTTGCACCGGCTTCGACGCTGCCGCGCGAAACGGTGGCTTTCGCGCCGCGCGTGCTGGCGCCGGGTGCGGGCGAGGTCGTGGCCCGGCTCCGCGGCCCGGCCATTGTGCGGGAACTGCGTCTGCGCTGGCCGCCCGAAAGCCGCGTGCGCCTGCGGCTGCGGTTCGACGGCGGCGCCGGGTTCGCCGTGGACTCGCCGGCCGCGCGCTTCTTCGGTCCCTTCCAGGGCGTGTCGTTTTTCGCGCACGCCACCAACGACCACAGCACGTACCTGCCCATGCCATTCCGGGAAGCGGCGGAGGTGCAAGTGGTGAACGAAGGCGCGGCGCCGGTGGAGGTTTCCGGCCTGGCCGTGCTGGAACTGGTGCCCCGGTTCGCGGAAGGCTGGGGCTACTTCCACGCCCGGCACCAGCAGACCGCGCAGACGGATGGTCACCGGCTCCACCAGGTCTTGTACGTGCGCGGCCGCGGGCACTGGCTGGGCATGTCGCTTTTCGGCACCGGCCACGATCACGGCGGCGGCGACTTCGCGGTGATTGACGGCGAAGGCGACCAGCCGGCGTTCCTGCACGGCGTGAACGGCGAGGACTACTTCACCTTTGCCTGGTTCGGTCAGGGCGCGCACCACCCGTACGCGGTGGCGCACTCGAACGACGCCGGCCGTTACCGGCATCACTTCGAAAACGTGTATCCGTTTCGGAAATCGCTCGCCCTCGAGTGGGGCGCCTTTGCCGGCCTGAGCCCGGAAAGCGTCGCCGTTTGGTACCAGGATTCGCCGGACGACACCACGCTGCCGGACGGTGCGCGGGCCGAGTCCGTCGAATGGGATGTGTTCGGGCCAGTGCCGATCCCGCACGACGCCGCCGGCCGGGCGACCGCGCCGCGGTTTGCCGGGTTGCCCGGCGTCCGCGACCTGGACGCCGGCCGCCGCTTCGAGTGCGTGCTGGTGAAAGAGCGTTTCACCACGGGCTGGATGAAGGAATGGTCGGTGGGCCCGATGCTGAACCTCACTTACGTGGCGCGTCACGGGACGAAGATTGACTACGAGGCGGAGCTGGGCGGCAACGGCCACGCCCTGCTGGCGCGCCGGTTCGTGGAGTCGCCGCGCCGCCGCACGGTGCGCTGTCTCTTCGCCCACGACGACCCGATCGAGTTGTGGGTGAACGGCCGCCGGGTGTACGAGGGCGGCCCGCGCTTCAACGGCTTCGAATCCGTCCGGGTGGACCTGCCGCTGCGCAAGGGCCGCAACGAGGTGGTGGTACGTCTGACCAACTACTTCAACCGGAACTTCAACTGGGCCGGCTTCCTGTTCCGGCCGGAGTGGTGAGCAACCGTCGCGGCGCGAGGTCCTCGGTCATTTGACCCGCCTTCCCGCCCACGACTCGCGATCGCGGTGTTCGCGGCCGGCGGGGCTTAGAGGTGAATGGCCGGCCCGGTCACGGCCAGCGCGGCTTCCTTGAGCGCCTCGGACAACGTGGGATGCGCGTGGCAGACGCGGGCGATGTCCTCGCTGCTCGCTCCAAACGCCATCGCCGCTGCCGCCTCGGCGATCAGGTCGCCCGCCCGCGGCCCGAGGATGTGCACACCCAGCACGCGATCGGTGTCCGCGTCCGCCAGCACCTTCACGCGGCCCTCGGTCTGGCCGAGCGTCTTCGCCCGGCCACTGGCCAGGAACGGGAACACGCCTTTGCGGAACCGGACCTCTTCCTTCTGAAGCTGGTCTTCCGTGCGGCCCACCGACGCGATTTCCGGATGCGTGTAGCACACCCCGGGAATGGTGTCGTAGTCCACATGGCCGTGGCCGGTGACGAGCCGCTCGACGCAGGCGATGCCCTCCTCCTCGGCCTTGTGCGCCAGCATCGGCCCGCGGATCACGTCGCCGATGGCGTACACGCCCGGCGCGCTTGTAGCGAAGTGGTCGTCCACCGGAATACGGCCCGTCTCGTCCGGCGTGATGCCGACGGTGTCGAGGCCGAGGTTCTCCGTGTACGGCACCCGGCCGACGGCCAGCAGCACGCGGTCGCACTCGACGGCCTCGGTGCCTTCGATCTCCACGCGGCAGCCGTGCTGACCGGCCCTGGCGGCGGTGACGCGCGTACCCAGCCGGAACTCGAGGCCCTGCCGGGTGAAAATCTTTTGCGCTTCGGCCGCGATCTCGCTGTCCATGCCCGGCAGGATGCGTGGCAGGAATTCAAGCACGGTGACCTTTGCGCCCAAGCGGCTCCAGACCGCGCCCAGCTCGAGGCCGATGTAGCCGGCGCCAATGACGACCAGGTGCCCGGGAACTTCCGGGTAGCTCAACGCCTCGGTGCTCATGCCGATGCGGTCGCCGTCCACTGCGACGCCCGGCAAGGGTGCCGGCTTGCTGCCGGTGGCGATGAGGATGTGCTTCGCCGCCAACTCCACCGTGCTGTCCTGGCCCTCCACGATCACCCGGCCCGGTCCCGCCAGCCGGCCGTGGCCGGTGTAACGTGTGACCCTGTTTTTCTTGAACAAACCTTCGACACCCTTGGTGAGCGCGGCTACGACCGCGTCCTTGCGGCGGAGCATCGCGGGCAGGTCGAGTTCCACCGCGCCCAGCTTGATGCCGTGGCGGGCGAAATCGTGGCGCGCCTCGGCGAATTTCTCGCTGGATTCGAGCAGGACCTTGCTGGGGATGCAGCCCACGCGCAGGCAGGTGCCGCCGAGGGCGGGCTCGCGCTCGACGCAGGCGACGTTGAGGCCGAGTTGCGCGGCCTTGATGGCGGCCACATAGCCGCCCGGACCGGCGCCGAGGACCACCAGATCAAACTGGTTTGCAGCCATGTTCACACCTCCAACAGCATCCGCGAGGGGTTTTCAACCAGGTCCTTGATCCGGCGCAGAAAAGTCACCGCCTCGCGGCCGTCCACGAGCCGGTGATCGTAGGTGAGCGCCAGGTACATCATTGGTCGGATAACCACCTGGCCGTCGCGCGCCACCGGGCGTTCCTGGATGGCGTGCATGCCCAGCACGCCGCTCTGCGGCGGGTTGATGAGCGGCGTGGACAACAGCGAACCGTACACGCCCCCGTTGGTGATGGTGAAGGTGCCGCCGGCCAGTTCGTCGGGCTTGAGCTTGTTTTCCCTGGCCCGTCGGGCGAAGTCGCCGATGGCCACCTCGATCTCCGCGAAGCTCAGACGCTCGGCATGGCGCAGCACCGGCACCACCAGCCCGCGCCCGCCGCCGATGGCCACGCCGATGTCGAAATAGTTGCGATAGACGATGCTCGGGCCGCGGATTTCGGCGTTGAGGGCCGGTACCTCCTTGAGCGCCTCGATGGTGGCCTTCACGAAGAAGGACATGAAGCCCAGCTTGACCTGGTACCGCTCCTGGAATTTTTCCTGGAATTGCGCGCGCAAGGCCATCACGGCAGACATGTCCACCTCGTTGAAGGTGGTGAGCAGCGCCATCGTGTTTTGCGCCTGCAGGAGCCGCTCGGCGATCTTGCGGCGCAGCAGGCTCATGGGAACCACCTCTTCCTCGCGCCCGGCGGGCGGTGGGGCTTCCGGGCCCGGCGCGGGCTCCGCGGCAGGTGCCGGGGGCGTTCTGGCTTCGATTGCGCGTCGCACATCCTCTTTGAGCACACGGCCGCCCGGACCGGTGCCGGGGATTTCCTCCGCCTTCAGACCGGCCCGGGCGGCGGCGCGGGCGGCGGCGGGCATCACGCGCGGTTCAGCCGCGGGCCCGGCGGGCGGCGGCGCGGCGGTGGCGGCGGACTTTGTTCCGGGTGCGGGCACAGGGCCGGCCGGGGTGGCGTCGGTTTCGATCGTACCCACGACTTCACCCACCGCGACTTTTTCGCCTTTGCGTTTGAACTGCCGGCCCAACGTGCCGTCGGCGGGCGCGAAAATTTCCATCGTGGCCTTGTCGGTCTCCATGACGACCACGGCCTCGTCCTTGCGGACCGGGTCGCCGGGTTGTTTGAGCCAGTCGCCGATTTCGACTTCGGTGACGGATTCGCCGACCGAGGGGACAACAAGTTCAAGGGCCATAAGTCAGGCGGGGGTGGTGGCGGTTTGCTTGGTGCCGAGGATGGTTTCGGTGCGCGGGCGCGGCTGATAATCCTCGCCGGCAAAGGCCCGTTCGAGCAACTGCTCCTGTTCGATCTCGTGCGCCGCGTGCGAACCGGTGGCCGGGCTGGCGGAGGCCGGGCGGCACACGCCGCTGAACGGCAGCCGGCCCAGGAAGGCCATGCTCACGGTTACGCGCAGGTAATGCCACGCACCCATGTTCTCGGGCTCTTCCTGCACCCAGATGACGTGCGTGCCGGCCGGGCATTCGGCCAGTAGCGTCTCGAGTTCGGCCCGGGGGAACGGATAAAATTGCTCGAGCCGGACGACGGCGATGTCGTCACGGCCGAGCGCCTGGCGTCGGGCCTCAAGTTCGTAGTAGAGCTTGCCGCTGCAGAGCAGCACGCGGTGCACGTCCCGCATTGGCACGCCGCGCGGGTCGGGGATCACGCGTTGGAAGCGCCCGCTCGTGCAATCGGTCAGCGGCGAGACGGCCTTCGGATTGCGCAAGAGGCTCTTGGGCGTGAGCACCACCAGCGGCTTGCGCCATTTGCGGAGCATCTGGCGGCGCAGCAGGTGGAAGAACTGCGCGGGTGTGCTGGGCTGGGTGACCTGGAGGTTGTCCTCGCCGGCGAGGCTCAGGAACCGCTCGAGCCTCGCGCTGGAGTGCTCGGGGCCGGCGCCCTCGAAGCCGTGCGGGAGCAGCAGCACCAGGCCGCTGAGCCGGCGCCACTTGTCCTCGCCGCTGGCGAGGAACTGGTCAATGATCACCTGCGCCGCGTTCGCAAAGTCGCCAAACTGCGCCTCCCACAACACCAGCCCGTCCGGCGTGTCCAGGCTGTGGCCGTACTCGAAGCCGAGCACACCTGTCTCCGAGAGCGGGCTGTTGAGGATCTCCACCGGACCCTGGCCGGCGCGCAGATGCTGAAGCGGACAGAACTTCACGCTGGTCTCGTAATCGTGCAGGACCGCGTGCCGCTGGCTGAACGTGCCGCGCTCGCAGTCCTGTCCGGACAGGCGGACGCGGTGCCCCTCGTCCGCCAGCGTGGCGAAGGCCAGGGCTTCGGCGGCCGCCCAGTCGAGCGGACGTCGGCCTTCGCCCATTTCGCGGCGGTGCTGCATGAACCGCTGGAGCTTGGGATGCAGCGTAAAATCGGCCGGCAGGGTGGTCAGCCGCCGCATCAGATTGCCGAGCTTTTCCGCTGGCACCCCGGTGTCCGGCTCGTCGTCACGGCGCTCGGGGCCACCGTAGTAGCCGCGCCAGATGCCCTCCAGACTGCTGGGCGGCAGGGCGGTGTAGCTGCCGCGCGCCTCACTGAGATGCTGCTCCAGCCACTCGTGGCGCTTGCGGGCGATCTCGTCCGCCTCCTCGCGCGTGATGCCGCGCAGTTCCAGCAGGCGCTCGAGGTAGGCGTCGCGCACCGGCGGGCGTTGCTCGATCAGGCGGTACAGCTCCGGCTGGGTGAAGGACGGCTCGTCGCCCTCGTTGTGGCCGAGGCGGCGGTAGCAGTACATGTCAATCACCACGTCCAGCTTGAACTCCTGGCGGAACTCCATCGCCAGCCGGATGCACCGCGCCACAGCCTCGGGGTTCTCGCCGTTCACGTGGAAGATCGGCGCGGGCAGCATCCGCGCCACGCTGGTGGCGTAGAGGGTCGAGCGCCCTTCCTTGGGCGGCGTGGTGAAGCCGATCTGGTTGTTGACGATGATGTGAATCGTCCCGCCGGTGCGGTAGCCGGGGAGCCGGCTGAGGTTGAGCGTCTCTTGCACCACGCCCTCGCCGATGAACGCCGCGTCGCCGTGGATCAGCAGCGCCATGACCCGGGAGCGTTCCATGTCCCCGCGACGGTCCTGCTTGGCGCGCACGCGGCCGAGCGCGACGGGGTTCACGAACTCGAGATGGCTGGGATTGAAGCACAGCGAGAGATGCACGCGCCGGCCGGCGGCGGTCATGAAGTCGCTGCTGTAGCCCATGTGGTACTTCACGTCGCCGCCGCCCAGGTACAGGTCCGGGTCCTTGTCCTCGAACTCGCGGAAGATTTCGCGCGGGCTTTTACCGATGATGTTGGCCAGCACGTTGAGCCGGCCGCGGTGCGCCATGCCCAGCACGATTTCCTCCACGCCCAGCTCGCTCGCCTTTTCAATGGCCAGATCGAGCATGGGGATGAGCGTCTCCCCGCCTTCGAGCGAAAAGCTTTTCGCGCCCACGAATTTCTTGCGGATGAACTGCTCGAAGACGATCGCGTCCGTGAGGCGCGTCAGGATCCGGAGCTGCATGTCGCGGCTCAGCTCGGCCCGGAACGCCGGGCTCTCGATGCGGTCCTGCAGCCAGTGCCGGATGCGCAGGTCGTCAATGTGCATGTATTGCACGCCCACGGCGCCGCAATAGATCTCGCGCAGGCGTTGCAGGATGTCGCGCAACGGCAGGCGGTCCGTCTTGGAAAAGGTCTCCAGGTAAAACCGCCGGTTCATGTCACCGCCGGTGAACCCGTGGAACTGCGGGTCCAGTTGCGGCACGTACGGCACGAAGTTCGAGAGCGGGTCCACCCGCGCCAGGATGTGACCGCGCGTGCGGTAGGCCCGCACCATGCGGTCCACCCGGTGCTGGAGCAGCAGCAGCGTCTCGAGGTCCTCCTCCGGGGGGGCCATCCGCGGCGCGGGCGCGCCGCCGGCGGGATTGAACAGGCTGCGGCGCGGAAACGTGGGTGCCGGCCGCGCGGGCGCGGCGGTGAGGTCGCCGTTGCCCAGGCGGCGGAAATACTCCCGCCACTCCGGCGGGACGGATGCCGGGTGGCGCTGGTACGCGGCCAGTTGCTCCTCGACGTAGGCGAGGTTGGCGGGCTCCAGCGGCAGGGCTGGATTCGACGGCGGGGCCGGATTCATACGGACATTGACGGTCAATCCACCAGCTCGGCGCCGGGGAAACAGGCCCGGGGCCGGGACGAACTGTTGGCCGAAATGCCCGGCCGGGCAAGCGCGGAGGGGACGGTGGTGCGGCGTGGGTGCATGGTCAAAATCAGCCGGGTGGGCACACCAAAAGCAAGCCGTTCCAGCAAATCAGCCGATGTTCAGAGGTTACCAGGGGTACGAACCGACACAAAGGAAGACGGGGATTCTCCCCGCTGGGGCGTCGTCAGAATGCGCCGCCCCGCCGCTGAACCGAGGCCGACCTCCATGCCCGGTAGATACCCCAACGTCCGGGGTGATGCCCGCGCATTCGCGGGCTTTCAAAGGCGTGATCCCGGCGGAGAACCCGTCATGGCCATCTCTGTCAACAACCCACAGTGCCGTCCGTCGAGTTCCGGCTTGCCCGGTCCCGCCCTGCCCGGAATCCTCGCCGCATGGCTGAGACCGACCAGTTGCGCGAGTTGTTCCGCCTCCAGCGCGCGCTAAACGAGCGCATCGGTGTGCGCACCGAGGACATGACCCCGGAACAGAAGGCCACCTGGGTCCTGAACTACTGCCGGGCCATGAGCCAGGAGATCGCCGAACTCACCGACAGCGTGCCCTGGAAGTGGTGGGCGAAGTACCAGCGGTTCGACGAGCAAAACGCCCGCGTCGAGGTGGTGGACCTGTTCCACTTCCTCATCAGCCTCGCGCAGGTGCTGGGCATGAGCGCCGACGACGTGTTCCAGGCCTACGTGAAGAAAAACCAGGTCAACTTCCAGCGCCAGGACAGTGGCTACACCCGGAAAGACGCGGACGACTCGCGGCACATCTGAGCCTGCCGGGCCGTCGCCCCCCCCGCCGCGCCTGGCGCCCCGCATCGCCACCGGCGGCAACCCCATACCGCCCCAATGGCGCGCCGACCTCCGCGAGGTGCTCATCACCGAAGCGCAGCTTCGCCGGCGCGTGCGAGAGCTGGCGCGGGTCTTGACCCGCGATTACGTGGGCCGCGAGTTGCTGCTGGTACCCTTGCTCACGGGCACCGTCATGTTTCTGGCGGACCTGCTGCGGCATCTGACCCTGCCGCTGAAGCTGGATTTCATGGGCGTGTCCAGCTACCGCGAAGGCTCGGAATCCCGCGAACTGGTCATCACCAAGGAACTCCGCCTCGAGGCGCGCGACCGGCACGTGCTGCTCGTGGACGACATCCTCGACACCGGCCGCACGCTGGGCTGCGTCCGGGCGAAACTCCGGGAATTGAATCCGCGCTCGCTCCGCACCTGTGTGCTGCTCGACAAGCCCGCCCGCCGCGTGGAACCGGTGCAGGCGGACTACGTGGGTTTCACCATCCCCGACGTGTTCGTGGTGGGCTACGGCCTCGATTACGCCGAGCGCTATCGCAACCTGCCGTTCGTGGGCGTGCTGCGGCCGGAACTGTACGCGTCGCCACCCGCCCGCTAAGCCGCCAGGCACCACGCGGTGGCGGCCGGCGTTTATTGCCGAAGTTCGGAAACCGGGAAGGCGCGAAGCCGGGCCGGTGAAATCAAAGTTCGAGGTCCGAAGCGCAAGACCGGCAACCACCGTTGTCGTTCAAATTTGTGCTTTGCGGTTCGCGGACCGCGGACTCTGGACTGAAGAGCGAGAGATTCCGGACTTTATACCGGGGATTTGCAGCCCTGGTCTTCTGATTTCGGATTTCCCCCGCGTCATCGCTTGCCTTGACGGGCGGTTGCGGCAAGCTGCCGCCACCGTGCCGGCCTTCCTGCGTCGCGAATCGCTGCCCTGGCGCTCCGCCCTGGCCTCCCTGGCCGGCGCCGCGCTCGCCCTGGCCTTCCCCACGCCCGGCTGGAGCGGCCTGGCCTGGTTGGCGCCCGGCGCGCTGCTGCTGGCGGCGCTCGACGTGCCGGGCGGCCGGGCGTTCCGGCTCGGTTACCTGGCGGGGCTGACCCACCATCTCATCTCGCTCCGCTGGCTGCTGCACATCCCGTTTCCGGCGGGCGCCGTCGCCGGCTGGCTGGCGCTCAGTGCGTACCTGGCGCTTTACCCGGCATTGTGGGTCTGGCTGTGCTGGCAATTGCTCCCGACGCCCCGGCCCGGAGGTTTTCAACACCGTCCCGGCCTGCCGGAACCACCTGCGGAATCCGGCCGCCCCGCCTGGCTGGCCGCCTGCCAGCGCGTGGCGGACCTGCCCTGGCCACGGCGTGCGCTGTGGACGCTGAGTTGCGCCGCCGCGTGGGTGACGACCGAGATGCTCGCGGCGCACCTGCTCACCGGTTTTCCATGGAACCCGCTCGGCGCCTCCCAATACGCCCTCGTGCCGCTCATCCAGATCGCCGCCGTGACCGGTGTGCCCGGCGTGTCGTGCGTGGTGGCCTGGACGTCCGTGGCGCTGGCGGTGAGCGGGCTGCGTCTGGCGGTGCGCGTGGCGGAACCGGAGCGTCGCTGGTCCGCCACCGCCTCACGCATCCGGACGCCGCTCACTCTACCCGCGGCGGGCGGCGGGTTGCTGAGCTTTCGCTTCGCGCTGGTCACGGATTTGGGCCTGCCGCTGCTGGCCCTGGTCGGCTTGACCCTCTGGGGCGCGCAGCGTCTGGTGCGGCCCGCGCCGGCCGGCCGCGAACTCAAGCTGGCGCTCGTGCAGCCCAGCATCCCCCAGCGGCTGATCTGGGATCCGCGCGAGAGCACGAACCGCTTTGAAAAGCTCATGGAACTCAGCCGCCTGGCCCTGGCCTCCCGGCCGGACCTGCTGGTCTGGCCGGAATCCTCCTTGCCCGACTTCGGCGAGGCGCATTACCGCGCGCTAACGAATCTCCTCGCCACCCACCGCGCCTGGATGGTGCTGGGCGCGGACGACGCCGAACGGCGCGCCGACGGCGGGTACGACGATTTCAACAGCGCCTTCCTGTTTGCCCCGGACGGCGGGTACGTGGCCACGTATCGCAAGCAGCGGCTGGTGGTTTTTGGCGAATACGTGCCGCTGGAGCGGTGGCTGCCGTTCCTGCGGCGGTTCACACCCATTGAAGGCAATTTCACCCCGGGTCCCGGTCCGGTGACGTTCCAGCTCACCAATCCGCCGGCGCGGTTTTCCGTGCTGATCTGTTTTGAGGACGTTTTTGCGCGGGGCGCCCGGCACCACGTGGAACCGGACACGGATTTTCTGCTCAACCTGACCAACGACGGCTGGTTTGGCGAAAGCGCCGCCCAATGGCAGCAGGCGGTCCACGCCGTGTTCCGCGCCGTCGAAAACGGTGTGCCGCTGGTGCGCTGCACCAACAACGGCCTCACCTGCTGGGTGGACGCGCACGGGCGCTTCCGCGCCATCCTTGGCCACCCGGACGGCCGCGTGTACGCGCCCGGCTTTCTCACCGTGCGGCTGCCGCTGCCGCCCGCCGGCCCGGCACGCGCGCCGACGTATTACCGCCGGCACGGCGACCGCTTCGGCTGGGGCTGTGTGGGGCTGGTCGCCGCGTTGCTGGCCGCGCGTCTGGCGGACCGGAGGGGAAGTCGGGACAGCCGCCGGGCGACGGTCTGAACCGGAGCCGTACCACGATTCACCAGCCGGGTAACCCGCGACGTTGGCCTTCGGGAGCTTGTATCCTGACGGCAGGGGGTTGGATTCCGCGAATGGTGGCGCCAGCATGTGACTTGTAAAAAACAGCCAGCATCAAGCTGGCTTGACAAAGGGTTGACTTTCATACATAAGCCATCCGCTCGAACATTGCGGCGCAGTGCCTTGTCAGGGGCCGGCCGGGGTGGGTTGAGCAGCCACATAACAAACAACAAACAAACCAGAAGGGTATGGCATGAAAGGAACGGGATATATCGCGGCAGCCTGCGCGGCTGTCTGCTTCAGCACCATCACCCGGGCGGCCATCATTGATTTTGAGGCCGACACGCCCGGAGGCAAGTTGAACGGCTTCAGCGCGGTGGGTCATCCCACCGTCAAGTTCAGCGACACGGCGGGAGCGGAACTCGACATTTTTGATTATGGTTCGCAAGGTATCGGCCAATCCTTGGCCGTGAACGGCGACGACGATGGCAGCAAGCTGCAGATGGATTTCACGGCGCCCGTGACCTCCCTCAGCTTGTCGTTTGGCAATGACGACCCGGATTGGACCTCCGATTCGGATCGCGCCTGGCTGGAAATCTGGAACGGCGGATCGCCGCTCGCAACGGTGAGCATGGCGATGAACCGCGACGACGAGATGAACCAGAGCATCAGTTACAGCGGCGGCCCCTTTGACCGGGCGTTCTTCTGGTATGGTGATGCTCAGGGCAATCCTTACACCACTGGTTTTAATACTGGCCTGACTGAAATCGTGGACCAGATCGAGTACACCGCCGTACCCGAGCCGGCCAGCACGCTGGCCACGGCGGCGTTGCTGGGGCTGGGCGCTTTCGGTCTGCGCCGCTGGCGTAACCGGGCCTGAGCCCTCTCTTGATCGGTTCTCGCTTGCCCGACCGGCACAAGCCGGCCGGGCATTTTTATTTGGCGCCTCGCAGATTTCCTAGCGTTGCCCGCATTCGGGAAACAAGCTGTCTGTGACTGGCAATCGAGGCAGCGACCGGCATCCTGCCCGCCCGCGCGCGGTGCGGACTTCCAGCCCGGCGATTCCTCGGGCCGATCCCGGGCGGCCGGAAACCGTTCTTTCCGGGGAACAAAGCTGCTGGCTCCGCCCGCCGACAAATGACTGGCCCCGATAGCAGGCCGCTCCTAGATTTTCCCGGCATGTTTGAAACGGTTAAAACGCAGCTCGGCGCGATCGGCGACAAACTCTCCCAGTTGCGGAGGTTTCTTTGACGTGCCGGCGCTCCAGAAACGCCTCGGCGAGATCGAGGCGGAGATGAGCCGCGATTCGTTCTGGAACAACCGCGAGTCCGCGCAACGGCTCATTGACGAGGCCAACGGCATCCGCCGCAAACTGGAGCCGCTGGGCCAGTGCGAAAAGCAGGTCGAGGACTTCCGCGTCCTGCTCGAACTGGCCGAGGCCGAACCCGAGGCGGCCCAGCCGGCCTTGCAGGCCGAACTGGAGCGGGATCTGGGCGCGTTCGCGCGGCGGTTGGACGCACTCGAATTGAGCCTGCTGCTCAGCGGCCCGCACGACCGCAACAACTGCATCCTGAGCATCAACGCCGGCGCCGGGGGCACGGAGGCCTGCGACTGGGCGGCGATGCTGCTGCGCATGTACCAGCGCTGGGCCGAGACCCGCGGCTGGCAGGTGGAGGTCACCGACGCACTGCCGGGCGAGGGCGCGGGCCTCAAGAGCGCCACGTTGCTCATCACGGGGGAGAACGCTTACGGCTTCGCCAAGGCCGAGCGCGGCGTCCACCGGCTGGTGCGCATCTCGCCGTTCGACGCGAACAAGCGGCGGCACACCAGCTTCGCCAGCGTGGACGTGATCGCGGAAATCGAGGAGGGCGGCGAGATCGTCGTCCCGCCGAGCGAACTCCAGGTGGACACGTACCGCTCGGGCGGCAAGGGCGGCCAGAACGTGAACAAGGTGGAGACGGCCGTGCGCATCACACACCTGCCCACCGGTCTGGTGGCGGCCAGCCAAAGCCAGCGCTCGCAACATCAGAACCGCGCCACCGCCATGAAAATGCTACTCGCCAAGCTGTACGCGTTGCGCGAAGACCAGCAGAAGGCCGAGATGGAGCGGTTTTACGGCGAGAAGGGCAGCATCGGCTGGGGCAACCAGATTCGCAGCTACGTCCTGCAGCCATACCGCATGGTCAAGGACCTCCGCACCGGCTGGCAGACGGGCAACACAGACGCCGTCCTGGATGGCGACCTTGACGACTTCATCCACGCCTGGCTGCGGGCCGGCTGCCCCGCCCGGCGCAAGCCCGGGGTGAAGGACGAGGAGGAATAGCGCAAGCCGCCAGACCTGTGCCGGGAACTCACGTACCAGCCATTTGTGAACACTGAGCTGATCCGAAAACGACTGCGAGACCGGGGTCCGCATGTGCTGCGAACTTCGGATGGCCAGGAGTTCGCCATTCCCCTCCCCGAATTTGTCCTGGTGGGCCGGCGCAACGTCGTCATCGAAGACGAGCAGGGGCTGCTGGAGGTCATTGATCCGCTGCACGTGATTTCGATTCGCAGCACGACACCGCGCAAGGGGCGCAACGGAGGGCGCGTGAAGTGAGGCCCGCCGGGTCGAGTCCCCCCGACATCCTCGCCACCATCGTCGAGCACAAGCGCCGCGAGGTGGCCGCGCTACCGCCCGGTCCGGTGACGGGGGAGCGAGTCCGGGCCGCGCTGGTCACCCACGGCGAACGGCGCGATTTCCTGGGCGCGTTGCGTCAGTCCCGCCACGGCCCGGTGGCTTTGATCGCCGAGGTCAAGAAGGCTTCGCCCAGCGCGGGCGTGATCCGGACGGACTTCGACCCGGTGGCCATCGCCCGCGAGTACGAAGCCGCCGGGGCCGACTGTCTTTCCGTGCTGACGGATGAGAAGTTTTTCCAGGGTTCGCTCCAGTTTTTGCGCGACATCCGGGCGGCGGTGAAGTTGCCGCTGCTCCGCAAGGACTTCCTCATTGACGAGCGCCAGATCCTCGAGGCCATCGAGTGGGGCGCGGATGCCATCCTCCTGATCGCGGCGATCCTTGACGACGAGCGGTTGCGCCGCTTTCACGACCTGGCCACCGCGGCCGGCCTCGCGGCGCTGGTGGAAGTGCATGACGAAGCCGAGCTGGACCGCGCCTTGAAGCTGGACGCGCCGCTCATCGGCGTGAACAACCGCAACCTGAAGACCTTCACGGTGGACCTCACCACCACCGAGCGCCTCGCGACCCGCCTGCGCAACCATTTGGCCCGAGCCTGGAGCTTGCTCGTGGCCGAAAGCGGTATTCACACCCGCGCGGAAGTACAGCGACTGCAGTGCGCCGGCGCGGACGCGATCCTGGTGGGTGAATCTCTGATGCGCGAGCGTGATCTCGCGGCCAAGGTGCGGGAGTTGCTCGGATAAGCCCTCGCCCGCCCGGCACGGGCGGGGCATCTTGGCAGGCTGTTGATAAAGCGGCGTTTCGCGGGCGGCTTGGTTCTGAGGATACATTTTCGTCCAGTTATCCCTGAGCAAGTGCCGATTGTCGCTGCGACGCGCCGCCCACGCCCCCGCTTTCACCCGCCGCTGCGGAGTTTTGCGCCCGCGGCGGCCGCCGGCGGCTCGCTCCGGGCGCTCACCGCGCTCCCGCCAAGCTCCAGGCGCGCCAGCCGCAACCGATCGGAGGCGGCGACCACCAAGTACCCCCCACCTGCATTCGTTCTTTACCCCGATACCGGCTCCGCCGCAAACCGCCTCCGTCTGGATCCAGCCGATAATTTCCACCACCCGCTTGCGGATTCTCTGGCTGAGACGATAACTCGCTTTCGCCGGTTGCGCCGGTCACATAATCGTCGGACGTCCCCGTCGCGAGCGCGCCGCCCGGCCCGGTCGCCGTCACAGCGAGCGGACTCCGGAACGTCGGTGAGCGTGGCACCCCCGGTGCCGTCACGCGGCTCCGCGGCGAACCCGGACCGCGGCACTTCCATGGGTCCCAAGTCCGGTTGGCGGGCTTGACAGACGGTATCCCCGCATGGTACCCCAAACCCACTTCTAGCTCCGGGAAACCACAACCACCGGCGAACCTTTTCCTATGAAACACCTGATCCATTTCGACGGACTCTGGCGCGGCCTGCTACTTTTGGCGGTGAGTGTGCTGACGATCGCTCCCACCCCGTGCAACCTTCGGATCGCCGAGATTCCCGGCGGCAGTGAAAAGCCGGGCCGTGTAGGGACAAGCGACGTTTTTGCGGTCGATCATGAACTCGTTCAACCCATCGATCCTTTGACGGGGGCAGCGAGCAGCGCGCGCCAGCATCGACCGCTCACGGTGCTCAAAGTCATCGACCGGGCGAGCCCCGGCCTCCACCGGGCGCTCGCCACCGGGCAAACCTTCCGCGAGGTGGAGCTTGACTTTTACCAGCTCGAACCGGCCACGCGCGTTGAAACAAAGTACTACACGATCACCCTGAAGAACGCGCGTATTGTCGGCCTCAAGACGATGGTACCGACGACGTTCCTGCCGGAAAACGAATCGTATGGGCACATGGAGGAGGTTCGCTTCGCATACGAGATGATCCAGTGGCACTGGATTCCGGACGCCATCGTGGAACAGGACGCGTGGCGCGGCCGACCGGGGATTCACGCGGCGGCCGGGGCACCGGCGCCGGTGGCCCGGGGCAGTCTCGGCGGATCTGCGAGTTCCGCCACGACAGTTCCCGTGCCGGACACCCGCTGATCTCAAACCGAGACGCAACCCATTCCCGGGAACAAATGAACCTGCCCAGGCCGGGCCGAAGCGGTCGTTTGGGGGGCTCGCCGCTGGCGCTCGTCGCGTTGCTCGGCCCGTGGTTGGGCGCGGACGCCGGCGAGGCCCGCCATATCGAAGTCCAGGCGGTGCTGGGGCAAATGTACGACGCGGTGGTCGATGCCGACGACGTGGAGACCTTCGGCTTGAGCATCCCGCGCGGCACCGCGCTTCCGCGTCGCCTGTACCCGGTCCGCAACCTCGGCGTGCCGATGATCCAGCGAGCGAATCTGAAGCAGTACCAGGCCGTGCTCCTCCGCCGTCCAAAACGAAACTACACGGCCTACCTGGATCCCGACCGAGACGACGTCTGGTTTGTGCCTCCGCCGCCCCAGCCTTCCAGCCCCGTGGTCTGGACCAACACCGCCGGCGGAAAATGGAGCGTCGCCGCCAACTGGAGTCCCAACCAGGTGCCCGGCCCCACGGACGAGGCGCGCATCACTGAGGACGGGACGTACACCGTAACGGTGGATGCCGACGCCGCCGTGGCCGGCCTGACGTTCGGCGGCGACCGGGGTGTGCAAACGCTTTTGCTTGATTACCCCAACACTCTGACGCTCAACGGCGCCAGTGTGGGCCGCACGACCAACGGCGTTCTGCGGATCACCGGCGGGACCCTCGCGGTTCCCGAAAACCTCGTTCTGGCAGGCCCACTCGAGTGCATCAATGGCGGTCGCCTCACCGGCCGGGGCACGCTCACACTCAATGGCGGCGGCCAAATCCGCGGTCCCGGCGACACTGACCTAGTCGGTTGCACGCTGATCAATGCCGGCAAGCTGGAAATCCTCGGCGGCACGCTACGCTGCCGGCATTGGTTCACCCAGACCGCGGGTGAGACGCGGCTGGCAGGCGGCTACTTGGAACTGGACCAGCCCCTGGTGCTACAAGGAGGAGCACTCACCGGCAACGGCACCGTCATTGGCAGCGTCATCAACCGCGCCGCGGTGGTGCCCGGCGGGTCGCCCGGCACGCTCACCTTTACCGGTGACTACACCGAGGAGCGGGACGCGCAGCTCTTTGTTGAATTGAGCGGCACCGCGCCGGGTCGCGAATTTGACCAGTTGGTGGTGAACGGTACCGCCTCGCTGGGTGGTACACTCAACGTGAGCCTGCCCAACGACTTCTTCCCTCCGCACGGCTCCGCCTACGCGTTTCTCTTGGCCGGGACGCGCACGGGCGAGTTCGCGCGCGTTCATCCGGAGTTGAGCACTCTGGGTCTGAAGCTCGATTATGGCCGGAATGGCGCAACCTTGATCGCTACTGGCCCCGCCGGACCGCCAACGGTCACCTTCGAACGCTGGGTCAACGGTGCCGACTTGATCGTCCTGGCGTGGCCCGAATCCGCGGCGGACTGGCGCCTGGAATCGGCTCCGGCACTCGGCGGGGCGGATGGCGGCGCGTGGTCCCCGATCCCGCCCGCACTCTACCAGACCAACGCCGGGATCGTTTCGTACGCGGAACTGATTCCGCCCGCCGGCAACCGCTTCTTCCGCCTGTGCCAGCCGGGACAAAATGGGGTGGTGATGGACCGGAGCGTCAAACCGGTTCGGAACGATGACGATTGACGCAGCGGCGGCGTACCTCCAGCCCTGTTGGTCCAAAACGGGGAAAGATCAGACGGTCAAACAGACTCCAAGCCCCGGGGTGCGCCCGTCTTTCATCCGGGCAATGTGCACGTCGGGGTGGTGCGGTTTTCCCATTCGTAATTGGAAACCCTTTTGTCTTTGCGTCCGCGATTCAGGCGCCGGAGATCTTCGTCGGTCGGGTTTTCGGGGCCTTCGGTTTGGCCCGCGCGCAAAAACTCTATCCGATTCTTGCCGTCAGCCTTGCGCACGATCGAGTGCATGGCGGCGTTGGCTTCGGGCGGGGTCGCGTCAAGGCCCGGGGTTTTTCCTTGGCGCAGCCCTTGATCATCAAGATTGCCCGGCACGCGGGCAAAGACGCTCTCGAAGACTTGGCAGACGCTGGCGGATGGCCGTCATGGAGTTGTGCGCGGGGCTGGCCTCGGTGATTTCATAGCCCGGTAAGCCGCGCAAGCTGCGGTTGTCCGCGCAGCGCCCGGAGATGCCGCGCTGGCTGTCGCTGCCCTCGAGGACCCGATGAAAAGCATCCGAGCGTAAGTGCCCGGCGGGATGGAAGGCCGGCTGCCCTCCTGGTAGCAAGGCTCGCAAAGTTCCTCGACGAACGGATCAAACCCGTCGCCAGACAGCACGGCATTGAGCTTGGCGTAGAAGGGGTGAGCGGGAGATTTGGACAACTCGGTGACTGGCACAAAGAGCCCGGTCTGTCTGGGGGGTGCGCTTTCCCAAGGCCATAGATGTCGATCCCATCGTCGCCACTCGCTTTTTGTTCAAAGTTTCAGCGGGGAGTTTGTGAACCGGCTGCTAGAACGAATTTTGCAGTTGCAAGGCATCGAGGACCACGATGCTCGCCAACGGGTCGGCGCTGTGGGAAAAGATCTCGAAGGCCAGGAGCACGCGCCGGCCGGCGTAGGCACTCAAATTCAGTCGCGCCCATTCCCAGCCTCCAGTGTTGTCCGAGCGGCACAAGCGGTCGTTCTCCGACACGATGTCGTCGTTGACGTACACGCGAAAGCGGTCGTAGTAGCCCACGTCGCAGAGCTCCTCGGAGTAAATCCAATAAGCCACGTAAAGGTAGAGCGGCGTGGCCGCCGGGAGGGTGACCTCCTGGGCCAGGACCTCGCTGCGACGGTTGTCCGATCCCCAACCGAGGCGCGCCACGTACTGGCCGGACGCGGCGGAGATGCCCAGCGACGCCGCCGGCATGATCAGCGTGCCGGGCCACTCGATCCAGCCCACGCCCGGCCCCGCCTCGAAGTCGGCGTTGACCAGCCCCGTCGGTGGGGCGAGCGGCTCAAAGCGCGCGGTCAGGGACAGCGGCCCGGTCACCGTAACTTGCGCGGGTTGCGTGCCGGTGGCCGCGCCGGACCAACCGGCGAACTGGGAGCCGGCCTCGGGTTGTGCGGTGAGAGTGACGATCGCGCCGGGATCAAACCACGCCACGCAGGTGTTGCCGCAATCCAGGCCGGTGGGACTGGAGACGACCCGCCCCGCGCCGGTGCCGGTTCGCATTACCTCGACCGGATACTGCACGCGCAACCGGAAGTACTGACGGCCGGCACCCAGCGCGGTCTTCCACCCGCTGGCGGCTTGCGGCACCAGTTCCCAAGGGCCCTCGACACGGTCGGCGCGCTCGAGCCGCGCACTGTCGTCCCAGGTCAGCGTCAGTTCACCGGGCGTGTTGCGGCCGAGGTTGAGTCGCGGCTGCGCGGCGGCGGCGGCGACACAACCTGCCGCCAGCGCCAAGAGCGAGAATCGTCCTTTCATGGGAGTCTTTTCCTTCGCAGGGCGGGCTGTTTGTCCGTCCGCCAAGGCCTACTGGACCAGTCGGTAGAACCGATGCGGCGTTTGTTTCGGCGCGTCATCCGTGAACGGAGGCGTGTTGGGGCCGAGTACCACTTCGCCGACCTTGGTCCAGGTCTTGAGGTCGGTGGAGGCCTGCACCTGGAAGCGCGCGCCAGCCGTGCCTTCGAAACGGAACTCGAGGGCACCGGTTGCGTTGAGGCGGGCGCTGACCAGCCTGGGCCGGGTGGCGGGCGCAGCCACGACGACGTTGACCGGGGCGGAATCGGCGCCCAGGCCGAGGTTGTCCACCGCCCGGGCAATCAGCCGGTACTCGCCGGCGGGGACATTGTTCCACGCGAACTCGTACGGCGGCGCGGTGTCGGTGCCGAGCAGTTGCGAGCCTTGATAGAACTCCACGCGGGCCACGCTGCCGTCGGTGTCCGCAGCGTTGGCGGTCAGGCGGAGGTTGGCCGGCGGGGTGAAGGTTTGGCCGGACGCGGGGCTGGTCAATTGAGCGGAGGGCGGGGTGTTGGAACTGACAAACGTGCCCCGCCGGTACACCACGCCCACGGCGGCGTCTTCGAGCCAGAAGGTGGCATTCCCCGTCGGCGTGATGCCATCGGCCGCCAGCGGCTGGCGCGCCAGTGAGTACTCCGTCCAAGTCTGATTGTCCGGCACGGTGAAGATGATCGCCGAGTCGTCGCCGTTGTAGCCCGGGTAAGTGAGTTCGTTCGGAACGTTCAGCGTAAAGATTTCACGGGCCTCGCCGGTGACCAGGTTGGCCGCGTAGATGGTGCTTCGCCCGGTCTGTTTGGGCACCACTTCGAAAGTGACCAGGTGAGGATGGGCATGGCCCAGGCTGGGATTGCCGAAATCAAGCCCTTCATTCAGATCAATCAACATGCGGATCGTGACCGTGTTGACGTCGAGGGCAAACAGCGTCCAACTGCCGAGCGTGGCGCCTTCCTGCGTGCGAATCTCCGAGTAGGCATCATAGACCAGGGACTGCCCGTCGGGGAAGAAGTCCATCGCATCGGCATACCGGACAATGTCCAGCCGCTCCCCGTCTTGCAGGGGCACGTAGAGGTTGATGGTCCGGGTGGTGTCGCTGGGGAAGTCATACACCGTGATCTGCGGGGTGGGATTACCCTGGGCATCCCGCAGTACAAAGGCGTAGCGGTTGCCATCCGGCGACATGGCGACCGAGTGAATCGTACCCGGCAGGCCCAGCAAATTGACTTCGGAATCGTCGGTGGCAATAAAGCCCAGGTCGTAGTCCTCGGTCACATACACCGCAAACGTGCCATCGCCCGACACCGAAACCCGCCGCGGGGCGAGGCGCTTCATGGTATCGAGGATCACGCCGCTGGGACCGTCGCCCTGGGAGGTGTCCCGCCGGATCAAGTACGGTCCGTCCAAGATGTCGAAAAACTCGTCATAAATCATCGCCAGCGAGAGGCTGGCGTCCGGGCCTTGCACCACCGGGATGGGCGCCGGCGGCGGGGCCTGGGGCGCGTCGAAAATCTCGACCGCGCTGAACGCCGCCGCCGTGGCCTGCGCCTCGGCCGAGCCCGTGCCGAACAGCGCCTCGGCGGCCGATATGCAGCCATGGCGCATGTCTATGAATTGGGACTGCTTCTGGAGGTGACGGGTCATGGCGCGGTAGAAAATCCGGCCGGCCTTCTCGGTGCCGATGGCATTGGGCAACTCCCGGGAGAGCAGGTAGTAGGCGTGGTTGATGATGCTGCTGTTGATATGGACCCCGCCGTTGTCGCCTTCGGCGGTGTCCGGCAGGTTCACAAACTGGCTCATCCGCGCTGGATTGGGACGTCCCGGGGCGAACTCGATCCGGTTCGGGTCGGCGTAGTTTTGGATCGGGCCGCCGGGCAGTTGCAGGTGCGCGCCCTTGAGCCAGTCCGGTCCGCCCAGGGTAAACTCCTCGACCATTTCCCCAAAGATGTCCGCCAGCGATTCGTTCAACGCACCCGGCTGGTTGTGGTAAACCAGGATGCCGCCCTCGCCCACGTTGTTAATCACGCCGTGCGTCAATTCGTGACCGGTGACGTCCACGGATTTGGTGTAGCCGTCCCCGAAGAACATGGCTTTGCCATTCCAAAAGGCGTTCGGGAACTTCACCCCGAAACGCACGATGCCCACGATGTTGCCGCCCTTGTCGTCGAGCGAATTGCGGTTGTGCCGCTGCAGGTAGTACAGGTAGGTCTGATCCAGACCAAACGCGGCGCTCACCGCGTCGGGCACCCAGCCGCCATTGGGGTTGTTCGAGGTGGAATACACCAACTGATCCAGGCCCTGGGGGTTCGAGGTGGGCGGGGTGTTCTTGGCATCAAGGATGGCGATCACGCCGCGGGTTTTGTTCAAATCCGGCGGGGCGGAGGTGGCATCATACATGGGCTGCGCGGTGTCCATCAGGTGATACACGGTTCCTTCCCGCCACAGGTTGAGCGGGACTGTCCGGCCATCGGCCCCCACGCCCGTGCCTGTCGCAGCGGCGTGACAAATCCGGTTGACCGCCAGGAGCACCTCGCCGGTGAGGGCGTCCACCACACAGTCCCAGATTTGGTACACGGCCCCGGTGAGCTCGAATTTCCACGCCAGCCGGGGTGCGTTCGCCAGCGGGCCGTAAATGACCAGTTGCGGCTCCTGATTCAATTCCGTCCCGGCGACCGCGAGGTGGGCCTCGGCGCGTGCGACTGCGTCCGCGGCCGGCACAGCCGGCGCAGTGGACACACCTTCAGGCGTAGGGACGTAGGCGCCGTTCAAGAGCACCACGTTGCCCGCAGCATCGAGGTGGACGGAGAGTTCAGCGGGCCAGACCTCGAGGTCGCGGTAACGCTGGATGAAACGCAGATGCCGGCCGCCCAACGGGTCCGGCTGGACCTGGGTGAGCAACAACTCCGCATCCGGGTCCACGAGGCGGAGCAAGGTGCGATTGGCGAGCAAAAAGCGACGGGCAGTGGCGAGGTCCGCGTTGCCGCCCATCAACCGGGCCCCGGCAGGGCGGGCTTCCAGCACACGGCCTTTGATCTGAGCCGGGGTACCGTTTTCCCGGCGCAGCCAAACCTCGACCGGCCCCCCGGCTCGCGCTCGCAAGTTGGCCAGGGCCTGCAATTGGCGGGGACTGCCCCCCTGCAGGCGAGGAGTACCGCTGGACCGCGACGGACTTGTCTTCTCCACCTGCCGGCGAACCCATCCGGCGATTTGCCGCTCCTTGGGGTTCTGCGGGGTGGCCTGCCAGGTGGCAGCATAGCGTACAATTTCGGGCGCACGGGCCGCCGGCGCGTCCTGCAGAGTGTGGATTTTAAAGGCCGGGGCGTCTCCGCCACTTGCCTGTCCCACCACGCTAAGGCCAATACACCCGGCTCCCAACCAACGTAGGATTTTGTGCATGGTGCCTGGAAGAATCTGGGTTGCGCGAGTCTAATGAAGAAATACCGGAGCAGGTTATTGTCGAAAGTTGAAATGTGCAACCGCGAATTCCTTATCCGCCATGCGCGGGCGCGGATCTCTGCATCTTGCACCGGCTGCGAAGTGTGGATCTGGTTGGGCGCAGCGGCAGCCGTCCCGGCCGCCGGAGGGGCGGCATCCTGCCGCCAGGAATGGATCGTCCCCCGGTTTGGTCCGCTTGCCGCCGGCCCGGAGGTCGGGTTGGCAGCCGGCCGATCAGCTTTCGCCGCGGGTCCATGTGGTCGAGCAGTGCCCGCCGCCCGGCGATTTAGGCCGAATACCTCCGGCTTTCTAGCGACCGGAGCGTCATCGGCGCGTGGCCTCATCTCTCCGCTGGCGGTCGCACCTTCCAGTTGGTGCAGCCGTGCCCCAACTCCAGGGGGTTGAAGACCTGCCGGAGGTCGTAATCCTCGTCCACGGCGGCGCGTTGCGTGAGGATCCAGTCATTCCCCATCCCGATATTGGGTACCCGGTCCTGAGGCGCTATCTCCCACCGTTGCAAGATTGCCTCGTCCAACGGCGGTTCCAGGTACGGCCGCAGCCGGACCAGATCAATGGGCGGATCCCATTGGTTCTCCTGAGCAAACCGGATCAATGCCCTCTGAATGATTTCTCCGGCCTTCCTTTCTGCTGCGGCGCGCAGCTTGCTCATGGCCATGCGATGGTCCGCCGCCGTTTCCAGTTGGTCTTTGGCGACGTCGAGCCAATCTTCCTCGGTCAGCAACTGGAACTCAGGGATGGTCCCGCTGGTTGGCTGTGTCGCGTACTGTTTCAGCCACTCCACCCGAGACAACCAGGACTTTGCAGCAATAGTGATCGCGTCCCGGTCTGTGTCGGGCTGGTCTCCCGCCCAAGCCCCACTTCCGGCGGTGCTCTGTCGCAGTCGCGCTATTTGCCCGCGAAGCTGCAGCAACTCCAAGCGGTCCCGCCCCAACCGTTCATTTTCCTCGCGCAATGTTCCGAGCAGTCGTGCGGTCTCTTCGCGCTCGCCGCGCAGGCGCTGAACTTCCTCAACCAGCGCCGCCTGCTCCGCCTCCAGCAGGCGGACGCGGGTGCGGAACTGCCCGGCCTGGCGCGCTTCATAAATCCCCACGCCGGCCAGGACGGCCAGGGTGACAGTGACGAGTGTTTTTTGCAGCGTGGTCATGGCGATGGTTTGCGTGGCTGTGGCTACGGTGGTGGTGAGGGCGGTTCCTGACAGCGAGACGGCAGCGGTGGAGATGGCGGCGGCCAGGCCCGCAGGGGCGGCCTGCACGGCGTTGGCGGAGAGGGCAGCAGCCAGACCGCCCACACCCAGCGTGACGCCGCGGCGCGCGAAGAATACCCGCAGCCGTTCCAGCGCGCGGCTGACACGCTTTTGCGCGGCGTCGTCGCTCACCCCCAACGCGCGGCCCACGCTGCGGAAGTCCTGGTTCTTGAAAAAACGGAGCAACAGGACCTCCCGGTCCTCGTCGGCCAGACTGTCGAGCGCCTCGTCCAGTGTCGGGCGAATTCGCTCCCAGTCTGCCCCGGCCTCCGAATCCGCAAGCAGATGTTCCATGGTCTGCCTTTCGTATTTCAACCGGCGGCGGGTGTCGCGAAGGTGGGTGAGGACCGCATAACGGGTACCCCGGTGCAGCCAGCCGGCCAGGGAAGATTCCGTCCCCAGCCGCGACGCAAGCGCACCGGCTTTTCGGGCCAGATCCACGAAGACCTGCTGCGCAATCTCCGACGCCGTATCGGCCGAGCCGGTCTGACGCAGCGCCGCTGAATACACCAGATCGGCGTAACGACCGACAAGTTCGCGGAACGCGGGCTCGTGGCCACGCTCCGCGTACTCGCGGAGGAGTTGCGCATCGGACATCACCGGCATGTCATCCCTTAAACAACCGAAAACGCCGGAATCCGACAAAAGATTTACACTGCACCCGGCTCTGATTTCAGCCGTCGTCAGCTTTGAGGACGGTTGGGCGTGGGCCGCCCAGCGGGGCTCAATGACCGCGCCCGCAGTGTCGGACCACCGGCTGACTACCGGGCGGCCGGCGCCAGCCTGCCGGTCAGTTTCCGCCGCGGGTCCATGCGGTCGAGCAGCGCCGCGTCCGGGGTGCCGCCAAACTGGGCCCAGTAAGCAGCCTTGAATGGATTCACCGGCGGACCCAGCACCTCCTCGTTCTCCAGGCACGGCAGGATTTCCGCCCACCAACGGTCATACGCGGCGCGCAACCCCGCGACCACCTCGGGATGGTCGGCGATGACGTTCCGCGTCTCGGCGGGATCAGCCGCCAGGTCGTAAAGCTCGGAGTTGTTCACCAGCCGGAAACGCGTGTTGCGGATCGAGCATTGTCGGTGTTTCGCGGCAGCCGCCTGGCCGTGTTCCCATCGTCCGACGTGGGTTACGAGAATGCGGTCCGGCCAGGGCGACCGCGGGTCCGCAAGCAACGGCAGCAGGCTGCGGCCCTCGGCCTGTCTTTCGAGTTCCGGCGTGAGCTTCGCGCCGGCCAGTTCGGCGAGGGTGCGGAACACGTCCACATGCGCGGCGAGTTGTGGGCGGTCGCCGGGTGCGAGCGTGCCCGGCCAGTGCCAGAAGGACGGCACGCGCGTCCCACCCTGGTAGGGTCCGCCCTTCATCCCGCGCATACCGGCGTTGTACACCTCGCGCACCGAGTGGCCGTTGTCCGTGAGAAAGATCACCAGCGTGTTGGTCGCGATCCGCCAGTCGCTCAGCCGCGCCACCAATCGGCCAATGTTTTCGTCAAGGTTCGCGATCATCGCGTAGTAGGTGACGGCGTGGGTGGAAAGCCCCTTGTCCCGGTACGGCGCCTCGTAGGCCGGGCCCGGGCTGATGAACGGGTCGTGCGGCGCGTTGGGCGTGAGGTAGGCGAAGAAGGGCCGGCCGGCCGCGCGCTGCGACTCGATCCACGCCAGCGCCCGGCTGAAGAACACGTCGGTGCAATAGCCGCGGCTCTTCACGAAATGACCGTTGTGGCGGATGGCGGGATCGAAGTAGCCGTTGTCCGGCGCGTCGCCGCAACTGCCCGGGAAGGTCTGGCCGAGGCCGCCGCCGCCGTGGATGAACACCTCGTCAAAGCCACGCCGGCCGGGCTGGTAGGCGTCTTCGTCGCCCAAGTGCCACTTGCCGAAGATGCCGGTGGCGTAACCGGCGGACCGCAGCACCTGCGCCACCGTGGTGGCCTTGAGCGTCAGCCGCTCGCGTTCGAAGATCGTGTGCGTGACGCCGTTCTTGAACTCATGCCGGCCGGTGAGCAGCGCCGCACGCGTGGGCGCGCAGGTCGGGCTGACGTGAAAATCAGTGAACCGCACGCTGGCGGCGTGCAGGCGGTCCAGGTGCGGAGTTTGAAGAACCGGGTTGCCGTGCGCGCCGATCTCGCCGTAGCCCTGATCGTCGGTCATGATCAGCACGATGTTCGGCCGGCGGCCGGCGAGGTCGGTGGTCCAACCGCAAATCAGCGCAACCAGCAGGCCGCAGCCGGCCACAAGGCTTCGGGTAACGGCGCCGGTGCGCTCAGTGCGGAAGTTGGCTTTCATGGCGAGGTGGAAGGGGCAGCGTCACCGTTTCAGGTAAGTGCTGGGCGCGCAGCAGCCGTACGGTCGCCCTCGCCCTCCACGGTCCCGATGGGCGCCCTGCCCGTCGCCCCGGATGTGAACATCCGCGCCCCGGCGACGAAGGCGGCGGCGCCGGGCTGCGCCCGTTTTTGCGCAGGCGCTGCATTAGCGGCTCAGCGATTGTTTGCGGGTCTGGCAGGCAACGGCCGGCCCGAGGCCTCGGGCGGGTCTTGCTCGGGGACTTCGAGCTCCGCGCGCAGGCGGGCCAATTCCGCCTCGAGCTGCCGTTGGACCTTCGCGTACCGGCGTTCGCCATAGACGCTGCGCAGTTCGTGCGGATCGCGCTTCCGGTCGAACAGCTCCCAATAATCGCAGTCCTCGGCCCGGAAGTGGACCAGCTTGTAGCGGTCGGTGACGACGCCGTAATGCGGTCGGACACGATGTGGCACCGGCCATTCGTAGTACTGGTAGTAAAAGCTGGTGCGCCAGTCCGGTGGCGTGCGTCCGCGCAGGATGGGCATCAGGCTCCGACCCTGCGTTTCGGCGGGCACGGGCAGCCCGGCGGCTTCCAGGAAGGTCGGGGCGAAGTCGAGCACGGAGACGAGGTCGCGGTTCACCCGGCCGGGCTTCACCACAGCGGGCCAGCGCAGCAGAAACGGTGTGCGCAGCGACTCCTCGAAAATCCACCGCTTGTCGAACCAGCCATGCTCGCCCAGGTAGAAACCCTGGTCGCTCGCGTACACCACGATGGTATTTTTCGCCAGGTCCTCGCGGTCCAGGTAATCGAGCAGGCGCGCGACGATTTCATCCACGGCCTTGAGGCAGCCGAGGTAATCGTGCAGGTAACGCTGGTATTTCCAGCGCACCAGATCCGAACCTGCGAGGTTCGCGGCGCGGAAGGCGGCGTTGCGTGGCTCGTAATACGCGTCCCAGACCCGCCGCTGCTCGGGCGTGAGCTGGCCGGGCGGGATCAACTTCAGGTCCCGGTCGTTCATCGTCCTCGCGATGGTCATGTCCTGGTCGCGCTCCGCCAGACCGCGGCCGGCGTAATCGTCGAAAAGCGTTTTGGGCTCGGGGTACTTGCGGTCGCCGTTGTGGCCAAGGTGGCGGAGCGCAGGTTCCCATTCGCGGTGCGGCGCCTTGTGTTGGGTCATGAGCAGGAACGGGCGCGACTTGTCACGGTTCTTCAGCCAGTCCAGCGACAGTTCGGTGATGAGGTCGGTCACGTACCCATCAAGTTTCACACGCTGGCCATTTCGGATCATCGGCGGGTTGTAGTACACGCCCTGCCCGGGGAGGATTTGCCAGAAGTCAAAACCCGTCGGGTCGCTCACGAGATGCCATTTGCCGATGAGCGCGGTCTGGTAACCGGCGGCCTGGAGGAGCTTCGGGAACGTGGTCTGCGTGCCGTCGAAGCGGCTGTTGGCGTTGTTGTAGAATCCGTTTTTGTGCGAGTACTTGCCGGTCAGAACCGTAGCGCGCACTGGCCCGCAGATGGAATTGGGCACCAGGCAGCGATCGAAGCGGATACCTTCGCGGGCCAGCCGGTCAATGCCCGGCGTCCGCAACAGCTTCCGGCTGTCGCCATAAGCGCTGATCGCCTGGTAAGCGTGGTCGTCCGCGAAAATGAACAGGATGTTCGGCCGGTTGGCGGCGTGGAGGGTGCCGCCCGGGAACAGAGCGAGCAGGGGGAACAGGATGGCAAAAAGGCGCGGCAGCAACCGGTCCTGAAATGAGAAGCGCCGGCGGCTTGGCCGGCCCGGCGTTGCGGCCGCGGGGCGGTGCCCGGACAACTCGGTAAACGAAGCAACTTGAGCGCGTGTCTTCATGGGGAGCCGTTGCGCGGGACTTTGCGGCCGGTCTTTTGCCGGGGCAATCCTGTAGTGTGCGGGACGGGCGCGGCCACGGAAAAGTTGGTTTGACTCGCGGGCGTCTTTTGCTATCATGCGGCCAGCTTAAAGAGCAGTTGGTGTCCTTGAAGACAGATGTCCGTGTTCGTGTCAGTCGGCTTCGACGGTTCTGCGAGTGCAGCATCTCCCTTCCTGTTTCTTTGAGTCCAACCCCAACCTATGAGTGATTGCAGACTGTTTGTCGGTAACATCTCTTACCGCACGCTGGAGTCTGATCTGCAGGACTTGTTCTCCCAAGCCGGCGTGGTCACGTCCTGCAGCTTGATGCTTGACAAATTCACCGGCAAATCCCGCGGGTTCGCGTTTGTCGAGTACGCCACGGCACAGGAGGCGGCCAAGGCGGTGGAGATGTTCAACGGCAAGGAACTTCAAGGGCGCCCGCTGACCGTCAACATCGCCCGGCCCCGCGAGGAGCGTCCGCCGCGCGAGCCGCGCGGGGACCGTCCGCCCCGCGGCGAGCGCCAGCAGCAGTATTGAAAGCCGTTGGCCGTGGCGGGAATCGGGACAACGCAGGAGGGAACGCGGGGTCTGGACACAGTGATCGGCTAACGCGCGGATTCTTGCGCGTGCCCGGTTAAAGTCCTTTTGTGCTTCGCCGTCTATCGGCGGCCATGCCGCGCCCGTGGCAGAAAGATGGCCGGTAATATCCTTCCCGGTTGGCTACCGCGCGGCGTTGTCGCAGTCTTTCAAAGAGGGGTATCCCGCAACGCGCAAGCGGTGGGTGAGACGGGTTTGATAAAGCGAGGCTTGCTGGAGACTCGCTCCCCCAACAACCGTTCAGTTTCCGGCCTCAAAACTTCGCGGTGAGCGCCACACCGAGGGTGAGCGGGTCACCCGGCTGGTAGATCAACAGGTCGGGTGTCGCGGCGTTGCGAAGGTCGAGGGCGTTGCTGGCGTATTCCTCATCGAGGAGGTTGCGGCCGAAGAGGTGAATCCCCCAGTTCCGCCGCTCGTAGCCAATGCGGGCGTTGAGGAGGGCAAACGGCTCCTGCTCCGCGCTGTTGTCCTCGGTGAGCTGGTAGTTGCCCACGCCCAGGACCTCGACCCGCGCGTAAAACCCGCAGGGAAACCGGTACGCCACGCCCGCGGTGGCCGTGAATTCGGGCACGAAGCTGATGCGCTTGCCGTCCAGCGTCTCCTGGTTCACCGGGTCGAAATAGCGGTCGTACTCGGCGTGCGCGTAGCCCGCGCCGACGCTCAGTTCCCATCCCGGACCGGGCCGGTAAAACGCCTCCACCTCCACTCCCAGGGTCTGCGCGGATTCGGCGTTTTGCACGTAGGCCTGGGTGGGATTCTGCCGGCTGAGGCGGTGGACCTGGTAGTTGTCCGTATCAATCAGGAACAGAGCCACGTTGCCGGCGAGGCGGGTCTCCCAGCACGTGGACTTGAGCCCCACCTCGTAATGCCGCGAGCGTGCCGGCCCGAAGGCCGCCCCTTCGGGCGTGTCGCTGGTCGAGTTGAACCCACCGCTTTGATACCCCGTGCTGAAGCTGAAGTACGTGCTCGTGGCGTCGGTCCAGCGGTAGCTCAGGCCCGCCTTCGGTTGCAGGTCGCTGAAGTCATCCTCGACCTCGTACGCCGCGGTCGGGAAGCTGATCGGGCCGATCGGAAACCCGCCCACGCTCGCACCGGGGCTGGAGAACGTGCCCGCCCGGCGCAGCCGCCGCTCATCGAAGGTCCAACGCAGTCCACCCACCACATCGAGCCGCTCAAGCACCTCGTACGTGGCCTGTCCGTACACGGCGTAGGTGCGGGCGTCGGTTTGCGCCTCCGTCCGCAAGGTGCTGTTCTCCACCTGCACCGGCGGCATGTCCGGTACGGTGATCGTACGGGGCGGGACCTCCGTGCTGCCGGAATCCGAGCCCAACTCCCGGCTGGCGAAAAAGAAACCGCCCACCCAGCGCAGGCGCGCCTCCGCGTCCGGCGATTCCGCGCGCAGTTCCTGGCTCCATTGCTCAAGGTCCGGTCGCGAAAACCCGTACAGCACGTCGTGCTCGCTGAAGTCAAAATCCTGTCGCAGGTCCTGCTCCCAGTCGCGATGCGCCGTCACCGAAGTCACCCGCACGTCCGGCGTCTCGTAGCGGATGCGCAGTGACTGCCCGAACTCGTCCGTGTCCACGAACCCGTCGTAGTTCCGGCGCACATCGAAAAAGCCCGGATCGTGACCCGAATAGTACGTCGGCACGAAGCCGTCCCGATAGCGGGCGGCGTCCACCGCGGCGGTGATTTCCCAGCGTTCGGACGGCGTCCAGCGGATCTGGGCGCGGCCGGTCAGACTCTCGCGGTCGTCCGGGTGCGTGTCCCGCGCCTGGTTGTGGACATAGCCATTGCGAAAATCCCACAGACCGGAAAGGTTGAAGCTGAGCATCTCGTTGACGATCGGACCGCCCCCGCCGGCCTGCGCCGAGAAGGCGTCGTAACTGCCGTAACTCACCTGGCCATGGCCGCCCCAGAAATCCTGCGGCTGCCGGGTGGTGAGTTGCAGTACGCCGGCGGGCCCGGCCGCACCGAAGAGCGTGCCCTGGGGACCACGCAGCAACTCCAGGCTCTGCACGTCGAACAGCGGCAGCCCGCGCGATGCGAGGTCCAGGTAAGGCACGTCGTCCACGTACAGCGACGCCACCGGTTCACCGGCCAGGAAGTTGTTTTCACGCAGGCCGCGCAACGACAGCCGGGGCGACCGCGAGTTGTTGCCGTCGAAGGTCGCGGTGTTCGGCGCCACGCTGGTCAGGCTGCGGGTGTCCACCAGGCCCCCGGCGGTGAACGCACTCGCCGGCAGCACGCTTTGGGCAACGGTGTCCGGCTGCGCAAGTTGTCCGGCATACCCGGTGACCGTGATGGGTGGCAACGTCTCCGGCTCGCCGGCCGGCTCCGCCGCCAGCCCGGCAAGCTGCGTGGCGGGCAGGCTGACCCCGGCCAGCGCGCCCAGCCAGAGACCGTTTGCGGGATGCACGCGGGCGCCGCGAACAAGGCAGCGGTATTTCATGGCCGGTGATTGTTGAGACCGCGGTTGCGGCGACAAGCCAAAACCAGGGCAAGCTGAACTTTCTACCGGTCCAGTCTCGACGCGTTGAAACCAGAGTTCCTCCACGGTCCGCAGGTTGGGATTCCGGGGCCGGGAACCGCTCCCAGTCGTTATCTTTCTCCGGTTCTCCAGTGGGCGACCCCGCTCGACTTCGGGATGCGGAACCGGTTTGTGGTGCGTGGCAAACGGATCCCGGGGGTCAGATACCAGAGGCCGGCTTTCGGCATTCGACCTTCGACACAAGATTTGGGACTTACCCAGCACCAACACGCGGCTTGCGGGCAGCAGCCGGCCTGCGGCAGTCTTGACGCAACTTCACATCGCATGAAACGCATCAATTCCCGCCGTGTCCGGCGCAGTGTCACCGGCGCCATCGTGTTCTTCACCGCCTGGGCGCTAGTTTCCGGCCCATCTGCCTTGGCCGCCGACGCCGAGGTACCGCGCAAGATTCCCGTCATCCTCGATACCGACATCGGCGACGACATTGACGACACCTGGGCGCTGGGGCTGGCGCTCAAATGCCCGGAGTTTGACGTGAAGCTAGTCGTCGGTGACCACGGCAAGCCGCTGTACCGAACCCGGCTGATCGCCAAGTTTCTCGAACGGGCCGGCCGCACAGACATCCCCATCGGCATGGCATTGGACACGCGGATGCACGGCGGCGGCCGGCAGTCCGCCTGGGTGGCCGACTACAACCTGAACCGCTATCCGGGGCGGATTTATCCGGACGGTGTGCAGGCCATCATTGACACCATCCTGCAATCGCCCGAGCCGGTGACGGTGATCGGCATCGGCCCGGTGCCGAACCTGGCGGCGGCGTTGCAGCGCGAGCCGCGCATCGCCCAAAAGGCGCGCTTTGTGGGCATGCACGGCAGCGTGCGCAAGGGGTACGGCAACAGCCCCCAGCCCCACGCCGAGTACAACGTCAAGGAAGACGCTTCCGCCTGCCAGCGTGTGCTCGGCGCGGCCTGGGACATTATCATTACGCCACTCGACACCTGCGGGTTGATCCAGCTCAAGGGCGCGGAATACGCGCGCGTGCGCCAGGCCGCCGACCCGATCTGCCAGGCCATCCTGGAAAATTACCGCATCTGGCTCGAGGCCGGCCAGAAGGCGCAGGCCGACACCCGGTCCAGCATCCTGTTCGACACCGTGGCGGTGTACCTGGCGATCGAAGACCGCCTGTGCACGATGGAAGAACTTGGCATCCGCGTCACCGACGACGGTTTCACGGTGATTGACCCGGCCGCGAAGAAGATGCGCGTGGCCACCGCGTGGAAAGACCAGCCGGCGTTTGACCGCTGGCTGGCCTCGCGGTTGGCACCGTGAACGACGGAGAGGATTGCGGAGGTCCAAAACTCGAAACCCAAAGGACGCAAACCAAGCCGGCCGGTGAGGGCAAAAGTGCCCTTACAAATGCCAGCTGTCTTTTGGTTGCCGCCTTTGAGCGCGGAAGCTGGGCCCTAACTCAAAAAGATCGGGACCGGCGTAGCCTGTCCCTGGGTCTGAGCCCTGAGTTCCCAATAGCCGGCCAAGGTGGGGCAAACTCACTCGATTTCTCTTTCCGGCCGGCGGATTTTGCGTCCCGACCCTGCTGTGCGGTCAGACGCACATTTACATCGGGCGGGGCGTGGACTACCTGCTACCTCAGTGCTGGGGGCGACAGCCCGGCGCGCCTACCGCGGGATGATGCGGATTGCGCAAAAGGTTCACGGCTGCCGCCCTCCGGCAGGAGGCAACGTACTATTATGAAGATGCTCAATTCCAAAACGAGCCACCGGGCTCGGGGCGGCTTTACGCTCATCGAGTTGTTGGTGGTCATCGCCATCATCGCCATCCTGGCCGGCATGTTGTTGCCGGCGCTGGCCCGGGCCAAGGGCAAGGCCACCGGCATCCTGTGCATGAACAACACCAAGCAGTTGATGCTGGCCAACCACATGTACCAGGGCGACAACAACGATAAATTCCCCGGCGCCTACCACGGCGGTTTCCAGCCCGGCGTCAACGCGCGGGAACGTCCCTGGGTGACGGGGTGGCTGGACTGGACCACCAGTTCGGACAACACCAACACGATCTTCCTGCTCGACCCCCGCTACGCGGTGCTGGCGACGTACTTCGCCAACGCGAAGAACATCTACAAATGCCCGGCGGACAAATTTGTGTCGCCGGCCCAAAGGGCCCGAGGCTGGACCGAGCGGGTGCGTAGCGTCTCCGGCAATATCTATGTGGGTGAAGGCAACGGCTGGATGAACCTCGGTGGCGGGCCCAGCGGTCCGAATAACCTCACCATGTATAAAGGCGCTGTCCGGGCTTCCGACCTCACCATTCCCGGGCCGACCGGTACCTGGGTGTACATGGACGAGCACCCGGACAGCATCAACGACGCCGGCGCGTTCCCGCCCGACACGGCCACGAACATCCCGGATGCGCCCTCAACCTATCACAACATGGCGGCGGGCTTCGCCTTTGCCGACGGCCACTCGGAGATTCACAAGTGGATCGGACCGACCATGAGGAAGACGCGTTCGAGTGGCGGTCTGAATGGGGTGAATTTCGTGGCACAAAACAACTTCACCTGCCAGGCGCGGGATCCGGACCTGAGCTGGTTCTCCAGGGCTTCGCCCCGGCACACGGAAGCTCACTTCTGAGACATGCCACCGCCGGATGGCGGATGGTGTCCTGTTTGGTTAGACAGTTGGGTTACGGTGGTTGGCCCGCCGCAAGGCGGGCCAGACCTTTTCGGTCGGCCTTGTCGGTGGACTTCGGGTTCTCACCGGCGGCAGGCCGGACCGCAACCGAAATGTAACCGACATGAGCCGCAACGCAGCGTGTCTGGAAACAAGGACAAACCAATTGCGCCGTTGACACGTGGCCCCCCTTTTGGTTGCATCCTTCGCCTTTGGTATTCCGATTATGTACGCAGTCCTAGCAACGGGTGGTAAGCAATACCGCGTGGCCCCCGGCGACACGCTGGAGATCGAAAAACTAGCCAGCGAGGCCGGCCAGTCGGTCGTCTTCGACCAGGTGCTGCTGGTGAACAACGACGGCCAGATCGCGGTGGGCACACCCACGGTGAGCGGTGCCAGCGTGGTGGCCGATGTGGTCGAGCACAAGCGCGGCGAGAAGGTCTGGGCCTTCAAACTCAAGCGCCGGAAGGGCTACCGCAAGAAGATCGGCCACCGCCAGTCGCTCACGGTGGTGAAGGTCAAAGAGATCAAGTTCTGATTTATGGCACATAAAAAAGGCGGCGGCAGTTCCCGCAACGGCCGCGACAGCGTCAGCAAACGGCTTGGAGTGAAGGAATTCGGCGGGCAGTTCGTGACCGCCGGCAGCATCCTCGTCCGCCAGCGGGGCAGTAAGTTCATCGCGGGCCGCAACGTCGGCACGGCGCGGGACTGGTCTCTGTTTGCCCTGGCGGACGGCACGGTGCAATTCGACAAGCACGGCAAACGCGTCAACATCATCCCGCGCGTCACGACCCCGGCCGCCAATTGAACCGTTTGCGAAGCCACGTAAAGGCGAGGCCGGCGCCTCGCCTTTTTGCTTTTGCGGCCGGCCCCACCACGCCACCGGCCCGGCTGAGTTCACCCCATGTTCGTTGATGAAGTCAAAATCCATGCCCGCGCCGGTCATGGCGGGCGCGGATGCGTGGCGTTTCTGCGCGAAACCTTCCGGCCCAAAGGCGGGCCCTGTGGCGGCAACGGCGGACGCGGGGGTGACGTGGTGCTGGAGGCGGACCATGACCTGAACAACCTGGTCAACCAGTACTACCAGCCGCGGTTGATCGCCCCCGACGGCGGGCACGGTTTGGGCAAGGGCATGGACGGCCGCGCCGGGAAGGATCTGGTGGTGAAGGTACCTTGCGGCACACTGGTCTGGGAACTTCACGCGCAGGACCAGTCAATCCCGATCGAACCGGCGGCGCCGAGCGGCCCGGACCGAATTCCGCTCAGCAGCGGCCAGCGTCCGTTGTTGCGCGTGACCGGCAGCGCCCGGGCGCTGGAAATCAATCTTGAGGAAAAATCGCCGGTCTTGCCCGGACATTTCGGCACCAGAGGTCAGCTCCTCGCCGATCTGACCCAACCCGGTCAGCGGTTCGTGCTGTGCAAGGGCGGGCGTGGCGGCTTGGGCAACCGTAATTTTGCCACGGCGCGGCGGCAGGCGCCTCGTTTCGCCCAGCCGGGCGAGCCCGGCGAGGAGGGCGATTACCTGCTGGAACTGCGCTTGATGGCGGACGTCGGCCTGGTGGGCTTTCCCAACGCCGGCAAGTCCACACTCCTGGCCGCGGTATCCAAGGCCCGACCCAAGATCGCGCCGTACCCATTCACGACACTGCACCCCCAGGTTGGTATCGTGGAGTACGACGACTGGTTCCGGCTCACGCTTTGTGATGTGCCGGGGCTGGTGGCGGGCGCGCACCGCAACGTCGGCCTGGGGCACGCCTTTCTCCGGCACATCCGCCGCTGCGCGGTGCTCGTGCTCGTGCTCGACCTGGCGGGCACGGACAACCGCCTGCCCTGGGACGACTACCATCAATTGCTGACCGAACTCGAACTCTACGAGCGCACAGTCCTGGAAAAGCCGCGTCTGGTCGTGGCGAACAAAATGGACGAAGAGGCCGCCGCCGCGAACTTGCGTCGCTTCAAGCGGCGGGTGCCCCGCACGCCGGTGCTCCCGATGGCGGCCGCGTTCGATGAGGGCGTGGAACCCTTCAAAGCCGCGATCCGTGAAGCCGTAGAACGGTCGCGCTACCACCCGGGCGAGCCCGGCGTTTAAGCCGTAACGATGCCGGACCGGGAGCCACGGATTCCCAATACTTCGGGGGGTGCAAAAGGCCGGGGAGCGACCTTCGGAAGGCCCGCCGAAAATGAATGCCACCGCCCACCACTGGCCGGCGCTCATTTCGGCCGGTCGTTGAAATACGGGTAACCTGCGGTCAACCCTCCGAATCGGTCCGGCTTGGCCCACCGTCCCTGTCCGGCGCAAACGGAACCACCGGTGCCACGCCGGAAATCGTCCACAACTGGCCAACGACCTGCTATCACTCCCTTGCTTGGACTCACTCAACAAGCCATTGACCGCCCGGCTGGGCGCGCTTTTGTGCGCCTGCGCGGCCGTGTTCGCCTGGAGCGGCGCAGCGGGTGGCGAAGTATTGACGCTGGATGCCCAATTCCAGCCAGCCTTTACCACCACCCGCGACGCTGCCCTGTATGCCGTCACGCTTCAGGAAGACGGCCGGGTGTTGGTGGCGGGCAATTTCAGCTTGGTGAACGGTGTTTCCCGCCGCTGCATTGCCCGTTTGGACGCCCTGGGCCGGCTTGACCCGAGCTTCGACACCGGCTCAGGCGTGGACGGGATCATCTATGCGCTGGCGGTCCAGCCGACAAATGGGCGGATTTTGGTCGCCGGCCGGTTCACCGCCGCGCAAGGCCAGCCCCGCACCGCCCTGGCGCGTCTGGAGAGCAACGGCGCGCTGGACCCGGCGTTTGCGCCCCGCATTGAAGGCCGGCCGGGCTTCTTGGTGGGCGCGGTGTTGGTGCAGCCGGATGGCAGGATTCTGATCGCGGGCCAGTTCGAGAAAGTGGACGGTCGGCCCCGCAACGGCGTGGCGCGATTGCTGCCCAGCGGCGGGCTCGATGAGGGGTTCGATCCCGGCCGGGGGCTCAACGATGGCGCGGCCTACGACCTCGCCTTGCACGACGACGGCCGGTTGCTGGTGGCTGGCGCGTTCGCCAAGGTGGATCACCTGACCAGTCCCGGCGTGGCGCAGTTGAACCCGGACGGCAGCGTGGACACCAGTTTCACGGGCGGGATTTACGCCTCCGGGTCCTGGGGACGAGTGTACGCGGTGTCGGTCCAGCCGGGACTGGGCGTGGTGGTGGCCGGCGCGTTTGATTCGGTGGACTGGGCGGCGCGCCAGCACGTCGCCCGGCTCCGTTTCGATGGCAGTCTGGACGAGACCTTCGCCCCGCCGGAAGGCGTCGAGGGCGGGAAGGCAGCGGTGTTTGACGTCGAGGCGCTGCCCGGGGGCGAGGTGGTCGTCACCGGCAGTTTCACCCGGGCTGCCGGCGCGGAACGGAACGGCCTCGCGCGATTGACCATGACGGGCGGACCGGATGACGAGTTTGACCCTGGCGAAGGACTCCAACCGGCCGGCGTGGCGTCCGGCCACATGCTGGTCCGCCAGCCGGACGGAAGAATCATCGTCGTGGGCGAGTTTCTCGAAGCCGGGGGGACGCCGCGCCATTGTCTGGCGCGGTTTTTCCCCGATGGCTCGCTGGACGAATCCTTCTCGAGCACAAACACGTTCTTCGAACTCGTGGGCGAGGTGAAAACCTGTGCCGCGCTGCCAGATGGCGGACTGGTGGTCGGCGGCAGGTTCGAGCGCGTCAACGGCGCGTGGCGTGAAGGCCTGGCACGGCTCCGCACCGATGGGCAGCTCGATCCGGACTTCGACGCCCGACTCAACCGCGGCGCCGTGGTAAATGCGGTGGCGCGCGACCACGAGGGCCGGTTGGTCATCGGCGGCCAATTTGACCTGGTGGACGGCGTTGAACACGGCAACCTCGCCCGCCTCCAGCCGGATGGCCGCCTGGATATCAGCTTTGATGCGCCGCAATTTGATGGTGTTGTAAACGCTCTCGCACTACCCGCGGCCGGCGGCATCCTGGCGGGCGGGGAATTCGGGGTGGTGGACAACTACCGCCGCCTGCGCCTGGTGCGGCTCCACGACATGGGCGAGGTGGACGAGAACTTCGACGCCCGCTTCGAGCGCGAACTGGGTGATTTCGCGGTCCGCGCCCTCGCGTTGGATGCGGCGGGCGGCATCCTCGTTGGAGGTCGGTTCTACCTTGTGAACGGCCAGCCCAAACGTCATCTGGCGCGTCTGTTCCCGGACGGCTCGCTCGACGCCAGCTATGCCGCCACACTACAACTGGATGGGGATGAAAATGCGGCGGTGAGCAGCCTGGCCATGCAGCCGGACGGCCGGCTGATCGTGGGAGGCGTGTTTGCCAGCGTGAACGGCTTGCCTCAGCGCGGGCTGGCCCGCCTGCGTCCCGACGGCGCGCGCGATGCAGGTTTTCAGTGCGCACCCGGCGTGACCGGCGGCGGGGTGCCCGCGGTGCAAGCGGTCGCGGCGCTGGATGGTTGGCGGGTGGTGGCGGGGGGCGAGTTCGCGATGTGCCGCGGTCAGCCCGCGGGGAACTGGATCGTCACTGACAGTCGCGGGATGCCGCTGGGCGGAGGAACGGACAACTTCGCGGCCGATCAACCCGTGACGGTGCTGGCGCGAACCGCGGCGGATCAGTTGGTGGTGGGCGGCCGGTTTTGCCGGCTGGGCGGCGAAATTCGCCTGGGGCTCGCGCGGTTTGCGGTGTCACCGCCCGCACCCGAGTTCTATGTGTTCATTTCGCTGGAAGACGGTCAGGTAGTGGTGGACTGGCTGGGGGGCGGGCGGTTGTTCGAGGCGGAAAATCCGGCCGGCCCGTGGCGGGTAGTACCGGGAGCGGCCAGCCCTTATGGGGCGCCCATCGTCGAGGCCACCCGCTTTTACCGCGTGGCGCGTTGAGCCGAAATCAGGCCGGGAACCCACAAGCCGAAGTTGGGACGGAAGGAAAACCGGCACCACGGGCAACTTCGGCTATCACGTCAGGATTCGGGGTCACCCATGCTCGAACTTGAGCCGGTCGGTCCCGCACTGGCCGGGCTACTTCTTTCCCGCAGCCCGGCGGGAGGATATTCCGGCTGGGTGGGCATGGCGCACTCCACCGTCCACGCGGACGCTTACGTTCTCCATTCCACCGGGATTGCGCTCACGCGTCCCCCAGCGCCAAATCACCGGCCTTTGGCCATCAACAAGTCCGCCACGGCCTCGAGGTCATAAACGCATCCGCCCCAGGTCCCCCCGCTGGCTTGTTGGAGGAGCGCCCACAGCCGCGTGTCGTCGGGCAGACCCCTCGCCGGCGCCAGGCCTGGATGCGGTCCTCGCGCGGCCAGCACCGCCGCGCCTTCTTCGGGCGTGAATTCCCGATCGCCCTCGCCGACGAAATCCACGCGGCCCTCGAGCCGGCGGCAATCCACCACCACGCGGAGGCGATCGCCCGCACGCAGTTTGCCGATCGGCCCGCCAGCCAGTGCTTCCGGTCCGATGTGGCCGATGCACGCGCCGGTCGAGACACCGGAGAACCGGCCGTCCGTGAGCAGCGTCACGCGGCTGCCGAACGGCAGATGCTTCAGGGCAATCGTGATCTGCGCCGTTTCCTCCATGCCCGTGCCCAGCGGCCCCGCGCCGGCCAGCACGAGGATGTCCCCCGCCACGATGCGGCCATCCTTGACGGCGCGCATGGCCTCGCGCTCGGAGGTGAAGACCTTCGCCGGACCTTCATGGTGAAACACGCCGGCGGCATCGAGCACGGCCGGGTCCAGCGCCGTGCTTTTGATGACCGCGCCTTCGGGGGCGAGGTTGCCGCGCGGAAAGGTGACGGTGCTGGCCAGGCCGCGCGCCCTGGCTCGGGCGGGTGAAAGAATCACGTCGTCCGGGTCCACGCCATCAAGTTCGCGGAGCAATTGCCGGAAACGGTTCCGGCGTTCGGAAGCTGCCCAGGCATCCAGCACTTTGTTCAGGGGCAGACCGGTCGAGGTAAGCACCCCGGTTTCCAGCACGCCCAGCTCGCGCAGGTGCAGCATCACCTCCGGCACACCGCCAGCCAGAAAGACGCGGATCGTGGGATGTCCCACCGGACCGTTGGGCAGCACATCCACCAGGCGCGGCACGCGATGGTTGACGGCGATCCAGTCCTCGATGCGCGGTCGAGCCAGCCGCGCCGCGTGGGCAATGGCGGGGATGTGAAGCAGCAGGTTGGTCGAACCACCAAATGCCGCGTGGACGGCCATGGCATTGCGCACGCTGGCGGGCGTGAGCACGTCGCTGGTCTTCAAGCCGCGGACCTCCAGGTCCGCCAGGGCCCGGGCCGAGCGCACCGCGATTTCCGTCCAGACCCGCTGGCCGGACGGCGCCAGCGCGCTGTGCGGCAACGCCAGGCCCAGTGCCTCGGCCACCACCTGGGAAGTCGCGGCCGTGCCCAGAAACTGGCAGCCCCCGCCGGGCGAGGCGCAGGCGCGGCAGCCCAGTTCCGCTGCTTCCTCGAGGCTCAGCAGCCCATGTGCAAAACGCGCGCCGAGCGTCTGCACCTTGCCGGCGTCTTCACCGTGTTCCGGCGGCAAGGTTACCCCGCCGGGCACGAGCACCGCCGGCAGTTCGCCCGCGCCGGCCAGGGCCATCATCATGGCGGGGAGTCCTTTGTCGCACGTGGCCACGCCCAGCACGCCGGCCCGGGTGGGCAGCGAACGGATCAAGCGCCGGAACACCACGGCCGCGTCATTGCGATACGGCAGGCTGTCGAACATGCCCGGCGTACCCTGGGTGCGGCCGTCGCACGGATCGGACACAAAGCCGGCAAAAGGGATACTGCCCAGCCGCTTGAGCTCTCGCGCCGCCGCCTCGACCAACAGGCTGATCTCCCAGTGCCCGGTGTGGTAGCCCAGCGCGATCGGCTGGCCGTCGGGCGCGCGCAAGCCGCCTTGGGTGGACAGGATCAGGAACTGCTTGCGCCCCAGCTCCGCGGGGTCCCAACCCATGCCGGCGTTTTGGGTGAGGCCGAAGAGGTCGCCGCTGGGCCGCTCCAGAAGCATCTCGGGCGTGAGCGGCAGCCGGCCGGCCGGGCCGGGCGCGCAGGTGCGGACCTCATAGATACCGGGCAGGGCGGGATCAAACAGCGCAGCGTTCATGGAGCGCCGAGCATGGCAGGCCCAAACGCCGGCGACACGTGCAAAGTGCCGGGCAGGTTGCTGCAAAAGGCTTGTCAGTCACCGCGCGGCTGCGCATAAGACCAGCGTGCAGTTCATGCTGGCAGGCAGGCGCGGGGTGAGCCGCCGGGTTCCACGCCAGGGGCAGCGAGGGACTCGTTTTGTGGCGCGGCAGCCGGAGGTATGATCGAACTTTTCCAGCTTCCATACAGCGCGTTTTGCATCGTGCAGCGCCGCCTGCTCGAATACGCCGGAGTTCGCTTCAAGCTCCACAACCTCACCGCCGCGGACGACCGGTCGGTGATCTGGCGCCTCACCCGGCAGCGTTACTACCAGGTGCCGGTGATCCGGGACGGCCGGAGCGTCGTGTTCGAAACCGACGAGGACTCGCAGGTCATCGCCAAGTATCTGGATTTAAAGCTCGGACTGGGACTATTCCCCCGTGAATGGGAAGGCGTGCAGGAGGTCCTGTGGCGGTACTTCGAACATGAGATCGAAGACGTGGGCTTCCGGCTCAACGATGCCCGTTACCGCGACTGGTTGCCCCCGAAGGAATGGTTGGCCTTTCTGCGACACAAGGAGCGCAAGTTCGGTCGCGGCTGCCTCGATCGGTGGCGCCGGCAGGAGGCCGAATTGCTCGCCGAACTGGAGCGACGCCTGCTGCCCTGCGAACTGATGCTCACCGGCCGGCCCTTCCTGCTGGGCTCGCGCCCGTTGTTTGTGGATTTTGACCTGTACGGCATGCTGGGCAACTTCCTGTACGGCCGCGCCTACCCGTTGCCGCCCGCGCACACGCAGTTGCGCGACTGGCATGCCCGCATGACAACGCTCAAGCACCCGCCCGCGTGAAGAAGAACTACGTCCTCGACACCAACGTCCTGCTGCACGACCCCAACTCGCTCCTGAGCTTCCAGGAAAACCAGGTGCTCCTGCCCATCGAGGTCATTGAGGAGATTGACCGCTTCAAGCGCGAGGCCTCCGAGCTGGGCCAGAACGCCCGCAGCGTGTCCCGCCAGTTGGACGCCTTGCGTGGTGGTGGCCGCCTCAACGAAGGCGTGGACCTGCCCAACGGCGGCCGGCTCCGCATCGTCTTCCTGCCGCGCGGCGAAAACGGCAAGCCGGGATCCAACGGTCACAGCGTGGACAGCCGGATCATCGCCACCGCCCTGCACCTCCGCGAGCAGCACCCCGAGGTGCCGACCATCCTGGTCACCAAGGACATTAACCTGCGCATCCGCGCCGACGCGCTGGGGCTCCAGGCCGAGGATTACGAGACCGGCCGCATCCAGTTGTCCGATCTGTACTCGGGCACGTTTGCGCTCGAGGTGCCGGCGGAGAAGCTGGTGGCCTTCCGCGCCAACGGCGAACTCGAACTGGACGCGCCCGCCAACCCGAACGAGTACTGCACGCTCACCGAGGCCGGCAATCCCAAGCGCGCGGCGCTCGCCAAGGTGGACGCCAGCGGCCGCAAGCTCGTACCCATCATGGATTGCCGCGACGGCATCTGGGGCATCAAGCCGCGCAATCGCGAGCAGCACTTCGCCTTCGACGCCCTCCTGGACGACCGTGTCAAGCTCGTGACCTTGATGGGCAAGGCCGGGACGGGCAAGACCCTGCTGGCCATGGCCGCCGGCCTCAAACGCACGCTGGTGGACCGCGAATACCGCCGTGTGGTGGTTGCCCGGCCGACGATTTCCGTGGGCAAGGAAATCGGCTTCCTGCCCGGCACGCTCGAGGAAAAGCTCAACCCCTGGATGCAGCCCATTCACGACGCCCTCGAGCTGCTCTCCGACCTCAACATGGGCAACGAAAGCCGGCGCACCGGCGATCTGATGCGCTCCGGAGCGATCGTGGTCGAGGCGCTGAGCTACATCCGGGGCCGCAGCATCGCCAGCCAGTTCATGATCATTGACGAGGCGCAGAATCTGACGCCGCTCGAGGTCAAGACCATCGTCACCCGCGTCGGCCACGGCACCAAGATCGTCTTCACCGGCGACCCTTACCAGATTGACAACCCGTACGTGGATTCCGCGTCCAACGGCTTCAATTACGTGGTGAGCAAGTTCCGGGAACAGCCCATCGCCGCCCACGTGGAACTCCAGAAGGGCGAACGCTCGGAACTCGCCGAGATCGCGGCGAACCTGCTTTGAACCGGAAAACCGGAATGAAGGGGGGAGCGCCCTCGCCCCGCCCCGCCCGGGGCGGGTGCGCCGCTGAATTTTCCGGCACCGTCCTGCGGGTTCAGAAATCCGTGTCCGGTTCCTTCAGGTCGAGCTCCTGAATCCAGATGTTGCGATACAGGATTTCGTGGCCTTCGGCCTGCAGCTTGAGGCCCCCGGGGGTGTCCGTGATGCCCCGGCCGCCGTCGTTGCCACCGTCGATGCCGGAATTCGGCCCGCCCCAGACCTGGCTGATGGGTACGTTGGTATGTACCTCCTGGCCGTTGAAGTACAAGGTGACCAGTGCTTTCTCGACCCGCTTCCCGTCCCTGAACCGCGCCGCGCGGAACACCACGTCGTAGGCGTTCCACTTCCCGACGCCGCGGTAGGCGTGGTACGGGGACTCGGTCTCGTTGATTAACGCGCCCATGCCGTGCTTGGTTTTGTCGCCGTCGAGGATCTGGATTTCATAGCGGTTTTGCAGGTACACCCCGCTGTTACCGCCCGGTTTGGGCACCAGGAACTCGACGTGCAGCCGGAAGTCGCGGTACGCCTTCTTGGTCACGATGTCCGCCGCGCCGTACTTGCCGCCGTCGGCCGCACGGTCATCGGTCATCAAAACGGTGCCCGGGTCCACCGGGTCGGGCACGATCCGCCACTTGATGGGCAGCGACGAGGCAAAGCGCGGGCCCTGCCAGTACGTCCACTTTTCATCGAGCATCTGCCGGGTGCCGTCGAACACGACCTCGGCGCCGGGCGGCGGCTTGGCGCCCACCCCGATATGGGCGTCAGCCGAACGGGCAGGAACCGCGGCCCAAGGGGCGACCGCCAGCCAAAGCACCAAAGCGAAGCCGGGGGTGGGGCGGCGGGCGAATCCGGGAGAAGCAAGTCGAGGCTGCATGGCCGGCAATCTAACCGGCCCCGCCCGGCTGGCCAGCCTCAAACACTGGCCGCCAGCCACGCCAGGTAACGCTCGGCGCCAGCGTGCAACGGCAGCACCAGAAACTCTGGCGTGTCGTACGGGTGCCGGGCGAGCACCAGTTTCTCGAGGGCGGCCAGGCGGGCACGGGTGGTTTTTAGCACCAGCAGGACCTCGGCGCCGCGCTCGAGGCGGCCCTGCCACCAGTAATGGCTCTCGACACGCGGTACCAGGTTGGCGCAGGCAATCAGGCGCGCCTCCAGGGCCACCCGCGCCAGGGCGCGCGCGGTTTTCAGGTTTGGGGCGGTGATGAGCACCAAGACAAAACGATGGGCGGGTTTCATGGGTCAACCTTGGTCCAGTTTCTTGGCCGCCCGGCGCTTGGCGTCCAAAAGCCGCGAGGTGACGACGGTCCGGTCCGGCGGGGGTGGTGGAGCGGCCGGTTGGGATGCGGCGGTCGTGGAAGGCGTCGCAGCCGGCCTGGGCGTGGCCTCCACAGGCCGGGCTGGCTGGAAGAGTTCGGGCTTGGGCTCGCCGGCGCCGGTGCGCGTGGCGCGCACTTGACCGCGGCGCGCCAGCAGGGCGTTGAGCGACTCGTCGGCCTGGACCGGCCGGGCAGGCGCGCGCCAGAAGAACAGCAGGCGTCGCAGGTTCTCCGTGGCCTTCAACCATTCGGCGCGGTCAATATAGATGCGCCGCACGCCCACGTCCGCCACAAACAGGAAGATGGCGAACTTGAGCAGCCACTGCCAGAGGTCACGCGGCTGGAAGGTCTTCACGCGGTCGTGGAGGAACGGATTGTCCGGCCCGGGCGGCGGCTCCACCCCGGCCAGCAGGCGGCCGCCCCCGGCCTCGGCAAGGCGGCGCAGCAGGCTGAGGTTCGGCCCGGAGTCGGCAAACTCGGGCGAGTAGTTGACGCTGGCGCCGACGGCCTGCGTGGCCCGCACCTGGCCGCCTTCCATCTCGACGAGGTTCAGCAGGTAAGCCCCCACCTCGCGCGTCGGGAACCGCGCCTCGTACCGGCCCGGACCGGTCTGCTCCAGCCGCACGGTCTGGCGCTCGCCTTTCGGGCTGACCACCACCACGGACAGGTTCAGGAAGTTCCGGTAGTTGCCCTGCGCGTCGAGCGCCTCCACGCTCAGCACCCCCTCGCCTTTCTCGACCGACACTTCGGTGTTGAAATCAGCGGTGTCCAGGCGGCGCAACGCCCACTGCCCGACCTGCGACCAGAACTGGCGGTACTTCGGCCAGCCCAGCCAGTCCTGCGCCCACTTGGCCTTGGCGTCCGAGGTGAACGCCACCGCGCGTCCCAGGCCGTACTGCCAGTGTGCCAGTACGGGGTCGCCCTTGTCGGAAACCAGCGGCACCTCGGCGCGGGCCTTGGGCGTGGTGCAGACGTAGCCGCGCAACGTGGGCAGTTCGGCCGCGCCGATGCCGCGGAGGATTTCGCTGCCGGCGGCCACCACCGGCTTGAACGGCTCTTCGAAGATGGCGGACTTCAAGATCACCATCGCCTCTTTGAGGAAGATTTGCGGTAACTGCGACGGGTCGCGCACGTCGTAAAACCGACCGCGGCCCTGGTCCGCGATCTTGATCATCGTGTCCGGCCCCGCGTGGCCGGCGATGAGCACCGTGCTGACCGTAATCCGGTCGTTCACGATGGCCTGCATCAACGCGTCGCTCGGGGCGCCGGGGTCGCCGTCGCTGAAGACGATGATGTGTTTCAGGTTGGCGGTGGATTGCTTGAGGTTGGGGTTGTTGGGGTCGTTGTACGCGCGCTCCATCACGCCCTGGAAGGTCGGTAGGTCGCCCTGGTTCATGCCGGCGATCATCCGACCCTTTTCCTTGCGGTCGCCCACCTTGCTGAGCGGGAAAAGCCAGCGTTCCGTGCCGTCCCAGAGCACGACGCCCATTTCGTCCTGCGGGCCGAGGGCGTCGAGCACGCCCAGGGCGCATTCGCGGGCGATCTGATTGCCGTTGTTGAACTCCATGCCGTGCATGATGAGCACCACCGCGCCGCTGGGCAGGACCTTCTTGCTGCTGAGTTCCATCTCGACCGGCAGCGTCGTTTCCAGCGGCGTGCCGCGGTACCCGCCGGCCGCGTATGCCTGGTCACCCCCCAGGCAAACCAGACCCACGCCGAAGTCGCGCACGGCGCTTTCCAGCAGGCTCATCAACGTGTCGCCCAGGTCACCCGCCGCCAGGTTGCTGATGAAGATCGCGTCGTAGGCCTGCATCTCGGCGAGGGTGCCAGGGAAACCGCTCAGGTCGGTGAGGCGCACCTCGAGCTTCGAGGCTTCAAGGGCGGCCGCCAGCGGCGTGTCCTGCGCCGGGTCGGCGGACACCACCAGCACGCGGGGTTCGCCGCGGACGCTGGCGAAATTGCCGGCGCGGTTGTTCTGCGGCACCAGGTCGCCGGGCACGTCCACCTGCACGTCGTAGCTGTAAAAGCCCGGCTCGGTGAGGGTCTGCGGGAAGGTGAACAGGTTCTTGCCGGCGGCCAGTTCGACCGGCTGCTCGCCGAGGTAACGGTCGTTCTGGAACAGCCGCAGCGTCGCCGCACGGTTGGTGTCGGACTGGATGAAAATGCTCACGTCGAAGGTCTGGCCGGTCTTGAGCTTCGCGGGAATGCCGACCTTCTGGACCGACACATCGCCGCCGCGGACCGCGCCGAGCGGCACGACATCCAGCGTCACGCCCAACGCGCGCGCGGCGGCCACCGCGCCCAAAGCGTCACCCACGTTCTCATTGCCGTCGGAAAGCAGCACCAGGCGTTTCTGGCCGGTTTCGGGAAATGCCGCGGTACCCAGCCGGATCGCTGCGGCGACGTCCGTGCGTTCGGTGCCGAGCACGGCGTGAATCTTCTGAAGGTCCAGGCGCGCATTGGGGGTCGTTTCGATGGCCGCGCCGTTGCCAAAGACGATCACCCCGCCGCGGTCCACGGGCTTCTTGGTCCGCGCCAGTTCGTTCACGAACTCGCGGGCGCGTTCCTGCTGGGCCGAGGGCACGCTGTCCGAGCGGTCGAGCAGGAAGAACACGTTCAAGCCCTCGAGCGGCTTGCGCCATTGCAGCCCGGCCAGGGCCAGCACCAACGCCAGCGCGATCACCAGCCGCAACGCCAGTGCCGTCCACCGCCGGACCGGGCTGGCCTGCACGTCCGAGTTTAATGCGAGCCAGACCACCCAGCCCGCGACAAGCGGCAGCAACAAGAGCCAGCCCGGGTTGGTGAATTGGAAGGGCACGCGTCAGGGGCGAGGGGTGGGGGACGGGGATAGCGTGGTGAAAGCCAATGCGGCGGCGGGGCCGGCGGCGGCGGTCCGGGTTACCGGCACGCGCCGGACGAGTTTTTGCACGCGGTGGTTGCCGGCGTCGGCCACGTACAGGTTGCCGCGCGAGTCCAGGGCGAGGCTCCACGGGTTGCTGAACCGTCCCGGCGCGGCGCCAGGACCACCGATGATTTCGAGTGGCCGGTCATGTGCGTCGAATACCTGGATGCGGCTGTTGCCGAACTCGCACACAAACTGGTTGCCTGCCCCGTCCACGCGGATGTCGTACGGGTAGCTCAACTCGCCCGGTCCCGTGCCCGGCCGGCCGTAAGCGCGCAAGAACGCGCCGTCCGGCGCGAACACCTGGATGCGATGGTTGCACGAGTCGGCCACGTACAGCCGATCTGCCGCGTCCACGGCCAGGCCCTCGGGCCGATTGAATTCGCCCGGCCCGGCGCCCCAGCGGCCGAAGCACGCCAGCGCGCGCGCGCCCTCCGGTGCGAACCGCTGCACGCGCTCGCTGGCGGTGTACTCGCAAATCCAGATTTCGCCGCGCCGGTTCACGGCCACCGCCCGCGGCAGACCGAGCCGGCCGAGGTTCGTCCCGCGCGCGCCCCATTGCCGCACCAGCACGCCGTCGGGCGTGAAATGGTTCACCCGCGAATAATGCGGCTCGATCACGATGATGTTGCCGTCCGCGTCCACGCCCAGGCCCTTCGCCTTGCCCAGTTCGGTCTCCGGCATCTGCCAGGCCAGCCGGTACGTGCCATCGGACGCGAACTTTTGCACCCGCCCCGTCATGTCCACCACGTACAGGTTATCCTCGCGATCCACAGCCAACGACCGCGGCTTGTTGAACTGGCCGGGGCTCCGACCGCGGCTACCGAGGATTTCGACGTGGCTGAAGAGCCGGCTGTCCAGCCGCACCTCCGCCGAAGGCGCGGGCGCGCAACCGGTCCACGCCACCGCCAGCCCGGCCAGCAACGCTCCGGACAACGCCGCACCCGGCCGCGAGGTGAGCCGGGCGACCAGGCCGCATCGCAGCGCGCGCCCCGTCGCCCAGAGCAGCGGCGGCAACACGGCCAGCACGAGCAGGACCAGGCAGAGCGCGTTCACTTGTGGGTTGTGACCGTAGTGCAGCAGGTTGAACACACGCAACGCCAGCGTTTCCCAGCCCGGCGGCAGGATCAACACCAGCGTTTCCACATCCCACAAACAGAGCAGGTAAACCAGGTACCAGCTTGCTGCGAGCGCCGGCGCGGCCTGCGGCCAGAGCACCAGCCGGAAGAAGCGCCAGCCGCGCGCGCCATAGAGCCGCGCCGCATCGGCCAGGTCGCGGTCCACGCTTTGCGCCGCCAACAGGGCGCCCTGCCGGCCGAGGGCCAGGTAACGCAGGCCCAGCGCCAGCAGCACCACGCCCGCGCCGCGGTAAAACGCCGCCAGCGGCGGGCGGTTCAACAGCCAGATCAGCGCCATGCCCAGCAGCACGCCCGGTACAAGAAACAACAGCCAGGCAACACCGCCCAACGGCAGATGACGCGTGGCCGCGCCCACTGCAACCACCAGCGTCGCGGTCACCGCCGCCAGCGAGGCGGAGGCGGCCACGGCGTTGCCGCCCGCCGCCAGCGCGGGAGCAAGCTGCGTCCAGGTGCGCGGATCACTGGCAAGCCGCGACAGCGGCAGGGCCACGGCCAGGATCGCGACCGCCAGCGCCAGCGCGGTTGCGACGCTGAACCACGCCGGACCAAGGCTGCGCCGGAGAACCGCCGCCGGCAGTTGCGCCTGCCAGCGCGGCCAGGCCGCGTCGCGCCGGCTCAGCCAGAGCAGCAGCAGCACCGGCGCGGCCAGCACCGGCACGCTCGCGGCGAGCGCGCCGGGGTAATCGAAGTTCGTGCTGAACCGCAGCCAGATTTCCGCGGTGAAGACCCTGACCTGAAGAATCGCTGGCACGGCAAAATTGTTCAGCGCCAGCACGAACGTCAGCACCGCGGCCTGGGTCAGCGCGGGTGCGGCGGCGGGCAGCAGCAGGCCCCGCCAAAGCCGGCCGCCGCGCAGGCGCGGGTCCGCCTCGAACAGCGCGGGATCAAGCTTCTGCCACGCGCCGAAGGTCAGCAGTGCGGAGACCGGCCAGAGCAGCAGCGCCATCACCCCGGCGGCGGCCGGCAAGGAATACACATTCAACGGCAGCCAGGCGCTCCAGGCGCCGGCCTGACCGAACAGGTCCAGCCAGCAGTTCGTGGCCACAAACGGCGGCAATGCCAGCGCGCCCGCTGCCAAACCCAACCCGACCAGCCGCGCCGTCCCGGACAGCCCGGAGAGCAAAAGCGCCGCCGCCACGCCGCCCACCAGCGCCAGCGCGGTGGTGAGGCCGCTGAACAGCAGGCTGTTTTGGAGCAGCGACCAGGTCATCGGCGGGGGGCGAGGGGTGTGGGGCGAGGGAGCGGTTCCATGAATCGGTCCGGGGAGCCCACCCGCTCCCGGGCGAGGCTGGACGCGCCTCGCGTCCGGCTCTCTGCCCGCCCGTAATTCCAGGCCCGCTGAGGACGATTCCGCACCTGCGCCGCTTTCCGCGAGGGCGCGGAAAACCGCGCGCGAGGCGTGTGCGCGCGTCGGGAAACTTCAATTCCCGCGTTCACCGCAGGAAAACCTCCTTGAGTCGGGCGGTGCCGGTCTCGAGTTCGGCCACCAGCCGCGGCCAATCGGGTTGAAGCGTGTTCACGCCGGGCACCGTGGTCTCGGTGCCTTCCAACGCGCCGGCGGCCACGAGCCGGGCAAGCACTTCGGGGCGTTGCAACCAGGTGAAGAGCTGTTCCGCCGCCTCGGGATGCGGCGCGCCGCAGACCACGGCCACGGTGTTGGGGATCAACAGCGACTCTTCGGTCAACGGCAGGGCAACCACGGGGGCGCCTTCGCGCTGGACGGCCGCGATGTCGTCCGCGTCGGTCAGCCCCACCCAGGCCTCGCCACGGGCGACGAGTTTGGCCACGACCGAGTTGCCGTCCACGAGGAAAGGGCGGTTGGCGGCGAGCGCGCGGCACCAAGCCTCCCACCGCGCCTCGCCCCAGTGCTGCCGCAGTGCGAGGAAATGCGTGGCCGTGGTGCCGAACAGCGGGTAGGCCAGCGCCACCCGGCCGCGCCAGAGGGCGTTGGTCAGGTTTGCGAGATTCCGCGGCGGCGCGACAAGACCCGGTCGAGCCTCGGCGGACGAGTCAGGCGAGGCCGACTCGGGGCTTAACGGAGCTTCGCCCTGCCGGGCCGGAGGCCACCGGACGAAGTTGGTGTTGACCATAATGCGCCGGCTGCGATGGCCAAAGGCGACCCAGCCGTTGGTTTCACGCCAGACGCCCTCCGCGGCGAGCTGCCGGGTGCGCAGTTCCTCGTTGCCCCAGAAGATGTCGGCCCGGGGATGGGCACGCTCGGCCAAGAGCCGGTTCGCCAGCCCGACCGTCTTCACGGCCTCGCTGTCGAACACGGTGCGGACGCGGACGCCGGTTTCGCGGGTGAACTCGGCCAGCAGCGGCTCGGCGAAAACCTGGTCCTGAGCGATGTAGGCGATGACCTCGCGGGGGGAATGGCGGCCACAGCCGCCCGGGACGAGGGGAAGGGCGGCAAGCAACCAGGCCAGTAACAACCGATGCTTCATGGCGGGCTCACGCGGTTCGCTTGTGATAAAACCACCACTCGAACAGCAGCACCGCCAGGCCGGCGGCGGCGATCCAGCGCCAGAGCTCGAGGTCCGCCGGCCGCAGGGTGGTGGCTTGCGCGCGGGCGTACCGGCCGAAACGGATTTCCGGCTGCGGCGTCGTGTCCGTCTCGGCCGCGTCCAGCAGATTGACGGCGAAAGTGACTTCATTCGTGCCAGCCGCCAGCCGGTACACGCCGCGCCGCGCCGTTTCGCCGAACACCACCTCGCGGGCATTGGCGTCCACGGTCAGCCTCCGCTCCGCGCCGTCCGGCAGGCGCACGCGGGCCTCGCCGACCGGCGCGGCCAGCGGCAGGCGCAGCGGGTCGCCGGCCCGGACGAGAAACTGCGCGGCGCCGGCCGTGGCGGGATTCAACCATTCCACCGCGTTGGCGATGAAGATGGGAAACGACACGCGCAGCGGCCAGGTGCTTTGCAGCGTGTCGAAGCCCAGCCAGAGCACGCGGCGGCGGTCCACTTCGCCGGCCAGGATCAACGGCGTGGCCGGGGATTCCACCAGCGGCACGGCCCAGCTTGGCGTTTTGACCGTGAGCGCCTCGGCCACGGCCACGTTGTCGAAGGTCACGAAGCGCAGCAGCGGATGCGTGTTCCGCCAGTCCACGATGGCGGGCGCCTCGACGCGGCCGGTGATCTCGACCCAGTTGGTCCGCGCCGAGCGGATGGCCAGGAGGTTGCCGGCGGGCCAGACGGCGGGTAGCACGTCGTCCAGCACCACGAGATCGAACTCGCGCGCCTCGTCCACGCTGTCCGCCACGACGGTGACTTCCGCGGCGGGCACGGCGGCCAGCGCCTTTTCGAGGAAGCGGTTGCCGCGCGTGACCAGCAGGACCTTCACCGGCTGCGGCATCCGGCTCACGATGGACGCCTCGTTGTCCGCCGGCAGGTCGTCATCGCCCGCCAACCGGAGGGTGAAGACCCCGTCGCGATCCTGCGCGGCCGTGAAAATGACCGGCTGGGTTTCGCGGGGCGCCAGGGTGAGCGCGCGGGTTTCCACCAACTGGCCGTCGAAGAGCAGTTCCACCTGTGCCGGCGCGGAGTTGCTGGCGGCGTTGGCAATGCCGCCGAACACCGCCCGCTGACCGGGGTCCTCCGGGTTTGCCCGCACGTCCAGCGACACCACGCCGCGGTTGTCCGCACGGCGGCCGAACTGGTGGAACACCACGTTCAGCCCCTCATGCTCGAACTCGCCCAGGCTGCCGACGGCGCCGTCGCTGAAGAGGTGGATCTCCGCGTCGGTGCGGTCGCGGACCAGCGGCTGCGCCAGCTTGAAGGCCTCGGTCAGCCGCGTGGGCGAGTCCGTGACGGCGCAACTCTGGAGCGCGCGACGCAGCGCGGTTTTGCTGCTGGTGGGCGACTGCTTGACCTCGGTTTGCGCGGCCGCCTGGAGCACCACCATCTGGTCGTTGTCGTGCAGGCTGTCCACGAGCGCCAGCGCGGCACGGCGGGCCTTCTCAAAGCGCGAGGGCTCGTCGTCGCGGCTTTGCATCGAGGCCGAGGCGTCGAGGATCACCACCAGCAACCGGCCGCCGGTGGCGCGGCCGGCGAAGTAGGGCCGGGCCAGGGCCAGCATGGCGAGCAGCAGCAGCAGAATCTGGAGCACCAGCAGCCAGTTGTGACGCAGCCGCTGGAACGGCGCGCTGGCCTGGGTCTCGGCGAGGAACCTCTGCCAGAGCAGCGTGCTGGAGACCAGCTTCACCACCCGCTTGCGCTTGAGCAGGTAAAACAGGATCACCACCGGGATGGCGGCGGCGAAGGCAAAGGCGGCGGGGGCGAGAAAGTTCATGGTTTCAACTCCAGAGCGCCGCGGCCCGCAGTTGCTTGAGCAGGAGCTCCTCCAGCGAGTCGCCCGAACTGGCCTGGAAGAACCGCACGCCGCGCGCCGTGCAGAACTCGCGCAGGCGCTGGACGTAGTTGCGCACCGTTTGCTGGTAGGCCGCCAGCCGGTAGCGGCCGAAGGTGACGTCCTGCTGCGCGCCGGTTTCCGAGTCCACCAGCTTCAGGTCGCCGTAGGTGCCGGGCGCCAGTTCGTCCGGTGCGAGGATTTGCACGGCGTTCACCTGAAAGCCGCGGCCCACCAGCGCGCCCAGCCCCGCCTCGTAGCCGGCGGGATCCAGAAAGTCGCTGAGCACCACGGCCACGCCGGCCTGTCGCGCCTCGACCGCGCCCCGCCGCAACGCCGCGTTCAGATCGGTCGGCCCGCCGGCGGTGAGGGCCTCCAGGTTTTTAAAGAACGCGAGGACGGATTTCCGCCCGCGCACCGCGCGCAGGCCGCGGCGCGCCAGCGCGTCCGCGTCGCGCTCGGGAAAGGGGATCACGCTCACGCGGTCAAACCCGCACAAGGCCACGTAGCCCACGGCGGCGGCGACCTGGCGCGCGAAATCGAACTTCGCCGGCTCGCCGAAGGTCATGGACTCGCTGGCATCGAGGAAAATCCGGACCGGCAGCTCACGCTCCTCCTCGTAGAGCTTGAGGAACAGGCGATCGAGGCGGCCGTAGAGATTCCAGTCCAGGTAGCGGAGGTCGTCGCCGGCGACGTAGGTGCGGTGGTCGGCAAACTCGACCGACAGTCCGCGGGCGCGGCTGCGGCGTTCGCCGCGGAGGGCGCTCTTGGCGCGGCGCTGGGCGAGCAACTGGAGTTGCTCGAGGCGGCGGAGGAGTTCGGGGCTGAGGAGGTTGCCTGGCATTCCAGGTCGTGGGTCTGGCTCGGGGGCTGGTGGTCCGCAGGCCCCAAGCCGCTCAGGCCGCCACTGCTTCGAGGGTCTTGGGCACTTCCTTGAGCACCTGGGTGATGATCTGGTCTGTGGTGATGCCCTCGGCCTCGGCCTCAAAGTTGAGGATGAGCCGGTGCCGCAAGGCCGGCAGCGCCACCGCCTGGATGTCCTCGAAGCTGACGTTGAAACGCCCCTGGGCCAGCGCGCGCACTTTGGCGCCGAGCATCAGCGTCTGCGCGCCGCGCGGGCTGCTGCCGAAGCGCAGAAACTGGGTCGCGATGGGCACGGCGGTGTCGGTCTTCGGGTGCGTGGCCAGGACCAGCCGCACCGCGTAGTCCTTCACGTGCGACGCCACGGGCACCTGCCGCACGAGCTGCTGGAGCTCGAGCAGCGCCTCGCGGTTGAGCACGCGGTTGATCTGGACTCGCGTGTTCTCCGTGGTCCGGTTCAACACCTCGGTCAGTTCGCCGGCGCTGGGATAGCCGACCAGCAGCTTGAAGAAAAAGCGGTCGAGCTGTGCCTCGGGCAGCGGGTAGGTACCTTCCTGGTCAATCGGGTTTTGTGTGGCCAGCACGAAGAACGGCTCGCCCAGTCGCCGCAGTTCACCCCCGGCGGTGACCTGTTTCTCCTGCATGGCCTCCAGCAGGGCCGACTGCGTCTTGGGCGTGGCGCGATTGATCTCGTCGGCGAGGATCAGGTGGGCGAAGACCGGCCCGCGCTGGAACTCGAAGGCGCGGCGGCCCTCCGGGGTTTCCATTACCAGGTTCGTGCCGAGGATGTCCGCCGGCATGAGGTCGGGCGTGAACTGGATGCGACTGAAGCTCAGGTCCAGCACCTCGCCCAGTGTGCGGACCAGCAACGTCTTGCCCAGGCCGGGCACACCCTCGAGCAGGACGTGCCCGCCGGCAAAGATCGCGGTGAGCGTGCCGTCCACGATCTCGGTCTGGCCGACGATGATCTTGCCGATCTCGGTCCGCAGCGCGGCATAGGCGTCGCGAAACGCCTGGATTTGGGCTTCGGTATTCATGGAGCGTAACTGGCCAAAACTCGGAAACTCAGAAATTCAGCAAAGTAGTTCGGGCGGTGTCGGGTCGAAGCGGGCACTCTTCTCCGGGCCAACGTCTTTTATCGTCAGGGGCATCAAGTCAAAGTTGAACGCCAAGTGATCGAGCAATCCCCTCGCTTTGATGTAAGAGCGCGCCACCACGAAACACACTTGAGTTTCTGAGCCCGGGCTTTGAGAAGGCGTCACTTCTTCAGATCGTCGAAGTAGTCCTTCACCGCGCCCTGGTAGGCGCGGGGGATTTGATCCTGGCTGACCGCCGCCTGCGCTTCGCTCTGCGCGGCGGTAATGGCCTCGCCCAATGCGACGGTGCTCTGGCCCTTCAGACTCACTCCCTTGAGGGTGATGCTCGGCATCGGCGCGCCGGGATTGAACCGCCCCCTCAGGCGCGTGGGGTCCAGGTTTTCGGAAAGCTCCGCCTCGCGCTCGGTGTGGCCCCTGGCGTCCAGGTCGGGTCGCTCGACGCCGCTGTTGTCCCAGAGCCCGGTATTCTCCACATCGTTCAGCCAGTTGCTCTCGTCGGCCCAGGTCCCGACGCCGCGCCCCGGCTTGCCGCCGGGCTTGAACCCGGGTCGGCCCGGGCCCTGGCACTGGCTCCACGACATGCCGTTGCCGATGCACATCTGGGCGCGCTTCAAGGCGTCGAGGGTGGACTTCAAATCCTGCGCGTCGGCCATCTGCTGCATCAGGTCCTCGAGTTCCTTCGCAGCGTCGGCCAACGACTGCGCCGCACCCGGCTGCTCACCCCGCTGCAACTGCCGGGCGGCCTGCTTGAGCAATTCGCCCACCTTGCCGTATTCCTCGCCCGGCTGGGCCGCTTTGGCGACCTCCTGCATCAGTTTTTCGAGCTGTTCCTTCGAGAGGTTTCCCGCTTTGAGCTGGTTGACCATCTTGCGCAGGGTGTCGGTGGCCGCCTCGGCCTGGCCCTTCTCGAGCTGCTCGGCCAGGTCCTTGCCGAGTGGGGCCGCCTGTTGCTGCAACTGCTGGAGCGCCTGCGCCATTTGTTTGAGTTGCTCGAGGTCCTTCTCGGCGAGTTGCAGATCTTTCAGCACCTTGTCAATCTGACCGGCTTCGAGCGCGGCGATGGCTTCCTCCAGATTGGGCAGTGCCGCCCCCAACTGCTGGGCCTGACGGGCCATCTGGGCGAGCGACCGGGCGAGATTCTCCTTCGCCGCCTCGCCGGCCTGGGAATCCTTGCCCTGCATCCCGGCCGCGGCCTGCCGCGCCTTTTGCAACTCGCGTTGAAGCTGGTCCAGGGCGTCGGGCCGGGGTTCCTTGCCACCCATCGCTTTTTGCAGCGCCTCCATCTGCTGGCGGAGTTGCTCGGTGCTGGCCGGGGTACTCTGGGAACCGGCGCGCGCGGCGCGTTCCAGCGAGCGCAGCGCGGGATTTTGGGCCAGCTCGCGCACGTCCTGCTGGACCTTTTCGGTGAGCTTGGCGACCTCTTGCAACGCCTCGTTGCGCGTCACCGGCCGTTTCTCGAGGCGCGTGCCGAGATCACCGACGGACTGCAAGGCCTGCCGGGTGGACTCAAGGGCGTTGGTGCGCTTTTCCAGCGTGCGCCGCGAAAGCTCGGCCAGGTTGCGGCCCGCCTCGCGGACCGACTCCTTTTCGCGCTGCTTTTGCAGGTGGGCCTGGCTGCGGTACTCCGGGACGAAGCCCAGCCCGGCCGTCAAAGCCAGGACCAGCAACGCCCACCGGCTGGTCCGCGGCAACTGCCACGGCAACAAGGCGCGCACGTTCAGGCGTGTCACCTGGCTGGCAGCGTCCCGGGCCATGAGGTCGCGCCAGGCGCCGAGTTTTTCGTCACGTCCCAGTTCGAGCGCGGTGCTGAGGCGTTCCTTGAGTTGCTGCCTTTCATCGAGCCAGCGCGCCGTGGCCAGCAGGCCGTCACGGTGCCAAAAGCCGATCAGCCCGCCGCCCAGCAGGCACACCACGCCCGCCAACCCCGCCCAGGCCAGCGTCATTTCGGGCAGGGGTAGGAACTTGTACAGCCCCACCCCGGTCAGCCAAACGACGCTGCCGGCCAGCAGTCCCCGCCACAAACCCTGCCAGGCGCGCTGCCACCGGCGGCGGCGCGCCGCCAGCGTCACGATTTGTTCAACCTGTTGAAGCTCGCTCATGCTTGAAGCCTAAAGTGCGTCAGGACCACCCTGCCCGCCAGCCAAAACTCGGCCAACCGGTTCTCGCGCGCGGCTAGGCCGACGGGCGGCCGGAGCCTTGGGTCGGTGGGGGGAGACTCGGCTGAGCCCGGGCCCCGGCGCGGCCTTCCATTTCCACCGCCGCAACGGGCGGTCTGTCCGCGCGACCTTGGCGGGCAGGGAGCCCGCACCACCGCAGCCGGCGCGGCGTGCTGGCGGCAGGGCGGCGCGGCTCACAGCCGCTCGTACTCCCCTTTGCTGACCCGTTTGAGCACGGTGAAACCCGCGCTTTTGGCCTCGGAGACGGACAGCGGCCTGGTCAGCTTGGGCGTGTTGAAGCCGGAGATCACGCGCCGAACCGGCTTCTTGCAGAGTGGGCACTTTTCCAGGGCGGGCGCCGAGGCGGGGCGGCGGAGCGTGAACCGACCGCCGCAGATGGCGCAGGCGCCTTCACGCAACTCGTATTCGTAAAGCGGCATGGTTTCAAGCGGTGGTCGAACGCGTTGGTCGGGGTGAGCGTTCGCCCTTTCTCACAAGGCGAAACATACGCCCGGCACAAAGCCGGCTCAAGAGGACGGCTGGGCCAACTCCGAAAACCAATGTTGTCGGCCCGCGCGCTGTTTATCCCACCCGCCTAATTTCGGTTTTTGGGTCAACTCTTGGTAAACCGCCGGCTCACGGCGTGGCGGCGGCCGGGCTGCCGGCCGGCGCATTGCCGGCAACCGCCGTCACCGGCGCCGGCGGCTGGAGCAACGGATCCCGGCGCAGCGCCCGCAATCGCCAAGTCACCTGATCGGTGAACGACACCGCGCGCATGGGCATGTCCGGCACCACGGGTGCCAGCACCGCCGCGGCGCGCTCGACCAGATTGGTAATCCGGTCCAAGGTAAAAAGGTTGGTGAACAGCGTCCGGCAGCGCGCCTCGTACAGCGCCTGGCCGGGCTCGGTGCTAAACACCGCCCACGCCACCAGCCCCGCCCAGCCCTGGTCCAACTCGAGGTAGGTGCGCTGAAAGAGCTGGTCCATGCCGTGGGGCATGAACACCGCCCGGCCGTCGGCGGGGTTGAAGTACACCCGGTAGTTGTTCCGGTTCAGCGGGTAGCCGTCCCAGTCCACCAGCATGACCGAGAGCGCGGCGTAGGTGGCGAACCGCTCCACGTCGAGCACCTCCTGCAAGCGCTGCCAGCGCCGGGCTGGATCGTTTTCGCGTGCGGCGTCCGCTAGCGCCTCCAGGTCCGCGTGGTCGGCCGGGCCGAAGCCGCCGTCGCGCTCCAGTGGCCGGTCCACGTCGCTCAGGAAGCCGCCATCGTACAGGTTGCCGTCGGTTTGTTCAAAATGACACCGGAGGAATTCCTTCTCGAACGCCTCCTTGAGCACGTACAACCCGAGCGGCCGGTCGTCCAACCGCACGGTCGCCCACGCCACGCGCGGGGTGGGGATGCCGGCGGCGCGGAACAACGCGCTGCCCACGTATTCGCTGAGATAGGAGGGGTCCTGGACGGAATTGTTCAGATGCAGCCGGCGCAGGCCAAAGACGCGGCGGCCCTCGACGTGCTTGTTGAAGGATAGCGTGAGCGCGGGGCGGTCGTCGAGACCGCGGAAACTGCCGGCCGCGCCTTTGAGTTTTACCGCCACGTTGGTGAATTCGACCCCGTTCACGAGCACCGTGGCCGGCGCGTACTCGCGCGCATTCTCGCGCAAGGCCCGGCGGCTGGCGGGCGGGAAGCGCAACTCGAAATCCACCACGGTCGGCTGCTCGAAAATTTCACCACCGGGCGTGGGGTGTGGGCGCGGTCCGGAGAAGACCGGGACCGGCGGGGCGTCGGTGAGGCGGGCGACACCGGCCGGCACGGTGGGGAAGGTCACGAAGACCCCCCACACCACGAGCAGCAACAGACCCACGGCCACGGCCAGCTTCATGTCCGGCGAATGTGGCAGAGCGGCGGCCTGCTCACAAGCGGCACGACGTCCTGCCGGGCCCCCTGCGGGTTGGGAAAACCACAACCCAGCCGATCGGAAGCCGGCGCCAACCGGGCTGGACGCGGTGGACGGCGCTCGCGCTGTATGAAGCCGAGAGGCGCCCTCGGCGCGGGCTTTTGCTTGCCCGGCCCTGGCGGGGGTCATCACACTCCGCCCGCCGCATGCAAACCGACCTCGGGCCGTTGCAGGACACCATCGCCGCCCACCAGCCGCGCCTCGCCGCGCTGCGCGCGGAAATGGCCCGGAACATCGTGGGCCAGGCGACGCTGATCGAGCGGTTACTGACCGGTTTGCTGGCCAACGGCCACGTCCTGCTCGAAGGCGTGCCCGGCCTGGCCAAGACCGCCACCGTGAACGCCCTCGCGCAATGCCTCCACCTGGATTTTGCGCGCGTCCAGTTCACGCCCGACCTGCTGCCCGGCGACCTCGTGGGCAACCTGGTCTTCAATCCGCGCGACAACACCTACCACACCCGCAAAGGGCCCATCTTCGCCAACCTGGTCCTCGCCGACGAAATCAACCGCGCGCCGGCCAAGGTCCAGAGCGCCCTGCTCGAGGCCATGCAGGAGCGCCAGGTCACCATCGGCGAGGAGACCTTCCGCCTGCCCGCGCCGTTTCTGGTCCTGGCCACCATGAACCCGATCGAGCAGGAAGGCACCTACGCCCTGCCCGAGGCCCAGGTGGACCGCTTCATGTTGAAGGTGGTCGTCACCTATCCGAGCGAGACCGAGGAGCGCCAGATCATGACCCTCATGGCCCGCACGGCCGCGCGCCCGCCGCTCAACGCCGTCCTCCACCCGGAAGACATCCTCGCCATGCGCGGGCTGGTGGACGAGGTGCACGTGGACGAACAGGTCGCGGATTACATCGTCCGGCTGGTGTTCACGACGCGCGACCCCGCGCAACTCGCGCCCAAGCTGAAGCCGTTCATCCGCTTCGGCGCCTCGCCCCGCGCCTCCATCAACCTCTCGCTCGCCGCCAAGGCCCACGCCTTCCTCCAGGGCCGGCCACACGTCACACCGATGGACGTGAAGACCGTCGCGCCCGACGTGCTCCGCCACCGCGTCCTCACCACCTTCGAGGCCGACGCGGACGGCGTTACGGCCGAGCAGATCGTCCGCCACATCCTGGAACAAGTGCCCGTGCCGTGAACCGGACGGTGTCGCAAACGCGCAACCCTGGGAATGCGGACAATCCCGTCCGCCCGCCCGGCTTGTCTCAACCCGTCGCGGGGCGGACGATTACCTCCGCGCTCCGCGGCCCCGCGTGCTCCCCCATGAGCCCACCGGGTTTTCTTCCCCAGACCACGCCGGCCGACTTGTTGCGCCGCGTGCGCTTGGTGGAACTCCGCGCCCGGCGGTTCGTCGAGGACCTGCTCGCCGGGCCGTACCGCTCGGTGTTTCGCGGGCGCGGCCTCGAGTTCGAGGAGGTCCGCGCCTATCAACCGGGCGATGACGTGCGCAGCATTGATTGGCACACCACCGCCCGCACCGGCACGGTGCAGGTCCGCCAAAACCTCGAGGAGCGCTGCCTCACCATCGTGTTGGCCGTGGACCTCAGCGCCTCCGGCGACTTTGCGTCCGGACCGCAAAGCAAGCGCGAGTTGGCCGCCGAACTCGCCGCCGTGCTGGCCCTGAGCGCGGTGTTGAACAACGACCGCGTGGGGCTGCTGCTTTTCACGGATCGCGTGGAGCGTTATCTGCCGCCGCGCGCCGGCCGCCACCAGGCGCTGGCCATCGTCGCGGCGGTGCTCGGCCACGCGCCGCGCGGGCGTCGCACGTCCATCCGGCTGGCGCTGCAAGTGCTCGGCTCGGCCCTGCGCCGGCGAGCCACGATTTTCCTCATCTCCGATTTTCTCGACGCCGGCTTTGCGCGCGCGCTGCGCATTGCCGCGCGCCGGCACGATGTCGTGGCCCTGCCGATCCAGGACGCCGCCGAAACCCGCCTGCCGAAACTCGGCCGGCTGGTCTGCGAAGACGCCGAAACCGGCGAACTGCTCGAACTCGACACCGCCGACCCCACTGTGCGACACGTTTTCGAGGTGGCCCGGCGCGCGCGTGAGGCCGGGCTGGCCGACCTGTTCCGGCGCGCGGGTGTGGACGCCGTGCCATGCGTTGCCGGGCAGCCGTGTCAACGGGCCTTGCTCCAGTTCTTCGAACAACGCCTGCGTCGCGGCTCGGTGCCGCCGGCCGCCGTTGCATGATCGAAACGAACCTCATCGAAGACCTGCGTCTGCTCGCGCCGCCGGATTCCCGCTGGGCGGTCGCGGCGATGCTGACCGCGCTGGGCGCGTTGGCCCTGGTATTGGCACGGCGCCGGCTGCGCCGGTGGCCAGCGGTGATTCCCACCGCGCGCGCCGCCGCCGCCCCGCCACCCTGGGAAACCGCGCTGGCCGAACTCGAGCGCCTGGCGCCGTTGCTGCGGCCCGAGGCCTCGCGCGACTACGCGCTGGCCGCCACGGCGATCCTGCGCGGTTACATCGAGGCCCGCTACGGCCTGCGCGCGCCGCGCCTGGCCACCGAGGAGTTTCTCGGGCTGGCCGGCCGGGCGGCAGAACTCCCGACCGCGCACCGTGCCGGCCTCGCGCGGTTTCTGGCCTGCGGCGACCTGTTCAAGTTCGGCCGCTACACGGCCACCGGCGCGGAACTCCGCCAACTGCACGCCGCGGCGGTGGACTTTGTGCTGGCCTCGCGGCCGGCCATGCCGGCCGGCATCCCGGAGGCTGCGCCGTGATGGCGGCCCTGCGATTCGCTTCGCCGGCCTGGCTGGCCTTGCTGCTCGTGCCCGCGTGGCTGGTGTGGTGGCGGGCACGACGCCAACGTCCCGCGGCGCTGATGTTCAGCGCGACTTCGCTACTGACCGAGGCGGCGCGGGCCGGGCGCTTCCGCCCGGAACGCTGGCTCGAGTGGTTCCAGGCCGGCGCACTCGCCTTGCTGGTGCTGGCGCTGGCCCGGCCGCAGATCGAAAAAGCCGAAACCCGCGAAGACGCCCGCGGCATCAACATCATGCTCGCGTTGGATTTCTCCGGCACGATGCGGACCCGCGACTTTTTCCTCGACGGCCGCCGCGTGAGCCGGTCGGACGGTTTGAAGCAGATTTCGGCCGAGTTCATCCGCGGCCGGACCAACGACCGCGTGGGCCTGGTTGCCTTCGACCGCGACGCGTGGTTGGCCAGCCCGCTTACGCTCGACCACGACTGGCTGCTTGAACGGTTGAAAAGCGAGACCAACGGCAGCGGCACGGCGGTGGGCTCGGGCCTGCTCGTGGCCGCCGAGCACCTCCAACATCACACCAACGAAACCCGTATCATCGTGCTCATGACCGACGCCGAAAACATCAGCGCCGGCCCCGATCCCGCCGTGATCGCCGAGGCGCTGCGCCCGCTGGGCATCCGCGTGTATGGCATCCAGGTGCTCAGCCCGCACCAGGCCGCACCGGTGGGTGATCTCAGCGAATTGTTCACGCGCCTGGCCTCGCGCACCGGTGGCGGATTTTTCCGCGTCCGCGGCGGCTCCGACCTGCGGGCCGTTTATGCCGCGATTGACCGGCTGGAAAAACAAAAGCTCAGCGACCGCCAGCAGAAGGCCTGGCGCGAGCTGTTCCCGTGGCTGGCCATGCCCGCGCTGGGCGTGCTGCTGACGGCGCAGACGCTGGCCCACACCCGCTGGAGGCGGTTGCCATGAAGTTCGGCGAACCGGCCTGGCTGCTCGCGCTGCCCGCGGTGTTGGCCGCGCTGGCCGGGCTTTGGCTCTGGTCCGGCCGCCGGCGCAGGCAACAACTGCGCGCCGCGTTCCAAACCCCGATGTTGGATCACCTGACCCGGTCGGTGAGCCCGGCGCGGCGACGCGGGAAGCAGCTCCTCACCGCGTTCGGCGTGGCGGCCGTGGTGCTGGCGTTGGCGCGCCCGCACTGGGGACGGGCCGAAATCGAAATCGAATGCACCGGCGTGGACCTTGTGATCGCGCTGGACGTGTCGCGCTCGATGCTGGCCGCCGACGCCGGCGGCACGAACCGCCTCGCGGCCGCGACCGGTGCACTCCGCCGGCTGCTCGACGAACTCGGCGGCGACCGCGTGGCTCTGCTGGTGTTCGCGGGCGAGCCCTACCTGGCCGCGCCGTTGACCCGCGACCACGCCGCGCTGGCCCGGGCGCTCGCGGCGGCGGCGCCCTGGGTGGTCTCGGAACAGGGCAGCGACCTCGGCAAAGCCATCACCCGGGCGCGCGCAAGCTTCGACCGCTCCGCGCCCGGGCCGCGCACGCTGCTGGTGGTGAGCGACGGCGAGCAGTTGCAGGGCGACGCCCTCGCGGCGGCGCGCACCGCGGCACGGGACGGCGTGCGCGTTCACACCGCCGGCGTGGGCTCGGCAACCGGGGCGCGATTGCCCCGCAACGCCTGGGATCGAAACAGCGTGATGCGGAACGCCGCGGGCCGCGAAGTGGTTTCCCGCCGCGACGAAGCCGGTTTGCAGCGCATCGCCACGGCCGGTGGCGGGCGTTACGTGCGCGTCGCAGACCCGGACAGCGCGGTGTTGGTGGATTGGTTTCGCGCGACAACCGCACCCCTGGCGCGCCGCACCGAGAAGCGGCGCGTGGATGAGCCGCGGGAGCAGTTCCAATGGCCGCTGGCCTTCGCGCTGGGACTGCTGGGCACCGCCTGGCTGTTGGGCGAACGACGACCCGCCACGGCGCACCGCAACCCGGACCTGCCCGACGAACCGAGCGTCCGATGAGCCAATATCTGTTCAAAGCCGCGCGTCGGCCGCTGTGCAGCCTCTGCCTGGCCGCGCGGCTGGCGGCGGCGGAGACGCCGGTGTCCACCCCCTGGGACGCCTACAACGCCGGCGTGCAAGCCTACGCCGCCCGCGACTACGCCGCCGCGCTCGAGCGTTGGGAGCACCTGTCGCTTCAACCGCTGCCGCGCGGGTTGCGGCGGCCGGTCTGGTTTCAGTTGGGCAACGTCCACTTCCGGCAGGGCGAGGCCCTCGAGGCCGGCGCGCCGGAGCAGACGGTTGAACTCTGGCGCCGCAGCGTGGCCGCTTACCAGAGCGCCCTGGCCGTACAGCCGGGCGATCCGGCCGCGCGCCACAATCTCGCACTGGTCCGGCAACGCCTCGCCCGCGTGCTGCATCGGCTGGGCCTGGAATCTTTCGGGGCGGCCGAAGGCCAGCCTGTGGACGAAGCCGTCAATCTTCTGCGCGACGCGACCGCCAGTCTCGAGGAAGCCGTGACCCACGCCCCGGCGGACCCGCAGATCCGGGACGACCGCGCCCGGGTGGAAAAGGCCTTTCGCGAGCGTTTGCTGGCGCGCGCGGCTGACGCGGAACAGCGAGGCGACGCGGACGCCCAAACCCGCAACGCCTGGTCGGACTGGCAGGCGGAGGCGCGCTATCGCGAGGCGCTCGGCGACATCGCCGAAGCCCGGCCGCCGACCGCAACCGACACGACGTCCCGGCCGACGAGTCCGCTCGATCAGACCGCGGCCGAAGCACACGATCGGGTCAGCCAAAAGCTCGCCGATCTGCTCACCCGGATGGGCCAGCGTGAACAGGCGGACGGCCAGGCACAGTCCGAATGGAACCCGGACGAGGCCCTCGGGGACTTTGAGGCCGCGCTGCGACACTTCGAGCAGGCGCAGGTCGAGCGGCCGGGACATGAGGCGGCCGCGCGCGGTGAGCGCGCGGTACGCCGGGCGATGGAGCAGTTGCATGTGCGCGAAGGCCAGGACGCCTTGCGGCAGGGCAGGGAACAACTCGCGCAGCCAAGCCCGCAGTCCGCCGCCACGTTGAGCACGGCACTGGGCCACTTTGAGGCGGCGCTCGCTTTAAATCCACTCAACGGCGTGGCGGAAGCCGGGGCCGCCGAAGCGCGCCAACTGCTACCCGAGGCGCTGACGCTGGCGGGTCAGGCCCGGATGCAGGCCGGCGAGCGCGCCGAGCAGTACAGCGTGGCTTCGGCGCTGGCCCATTACCAGGAGGCAGAGAGCGATTTTCAGCAAGCGCTGGCGCTGCTACCCGACCAGACTCAGGCGCGGCGCGGACTGCAGCAAGTCGAACCGCGCCTGGCGCGTTTGCGCGAACTCGTGGCAGACGAAGCCCGGCAGGCGGCGCAGCAGAGCACGCGACCGGGCCGGCAACCACCGACGCTGGAATCGCTGCTCGATCAGGTGAGCGAGCGCGATCGCCCGCTCAATCCGGAGCGCCAGCGTCAGCCGGGACGGAACCAGCCCGGCGAACGCCGGAATCAACGGGACTGGTGATGGGAAGCAAGCGGTCCGGGTTGCCCCCGGGATCGCAACGACATTGCCGGCTCCAGGCCGCGACGCAGCGCGGTGCTACCGTGACCTGAATGATCTCCCGTCCTCCCACGGCGCCGTGAAGCGCCACGGGCCGGACGTGACCTCGAGTCGCGCCCGGCCTTCGGCATGGCCCAGCAGCTTGACGCCCTTGACCGACCGCAGCGGCCGGCCGCTCTCGCGCACGCCCGTGGTGTCGCTCGCCGGCAGCCACACGGTGGCGGCGGTGTTGGGCGGCACGGTCAGGTCCAGTTCGAAGCGACCGTCCAACACGCGCCAATGGACGCGGATGAGGCCATGCAGCGAATCATAGCGCGCGCGCACCCAGGAGATGGCCGGGTGTTCCGGGTTGCTGCCTGGCGCCGGCGGGCTCGGGCGGATCAACAGGCGCCGGAAGCCCGGGCCGTCGGTGTCAATGCCCGCCAGCGTGCGGAACATCCATTCCCCCACCGCGCCGAATGCATAATGCGCAAAGCTGTTCATGCTGGCATTCTGGTTGCCGGCGACGCCGTTGAAGCCGTGCTCGCGCGTGAAGCTGTCCCAGCGTTCCCAGACCGTGGTCGCGTCGTTCTCGACCTCGTAGCCCCAGGAGGGGAAACGCCGGCTCTGGAGCAGTTGCGCCGCGAGGTCGTGCTGGCCGTTCGCGCTGAGCGCCGGGAGGAGCGGCTTGGTGCCGAGAAAACCCGTGGCCATGCGTGTGTCGTTGTCGCGAATGCGCCGGGCCAGTCGCCGGGCGGCGGGCAGGCGCAGTTCGTCCGGCAGCAAGCCGGCGTCAAGCGCGAGCGCATAAGCGGTTTGCGTCTCCACCGTCAACGCGCCGTCCGGACCGACGTACTTCCGCGCGAAAGCGGCTTTGATCCGGCCAAACAACGCGCGGTACACCCCTGCCTCGGGCGTGCGCCCGAGCGCCGCTGCCATCTCCGCCATGCGTTGGGCAGTGAGCGCGTAGTAGATGGTGTCCACGTACTCCAGAGGGGTGGGTTCGTTCAGGTTCAGCCAGTCGCCCCAGGTGTTGCCGTCGGGATGCTGCACGCCGAGGTCGTCTTTCGCGCTGGCCTGGCGCCAGGCCATGAAGCGCGTCATCGAAGGCCACAGCCGCTGCAGCAGCCGGGTGTCGCCGTACGCCTGCCACACCGTCCACGGCACGAGGATCCCGGCGTCGGTCCACGCCGGGGCAAAGGCCTTGCCATGCTGGAACGGCCACGGGCAGTAGTCCGGGTAGGCGCCGCCGGGAAGCTGCGCCTCCTCGACCTCGCGCAGCCATTTCGTGAAGAACGCGGCGACGTCGGCGTTGTACGTGGCGGTGCGCGCGAAAATCTGCGCGTCGCCCATCCAACCGAGGCGTTCGTCGCGCTGCGGACAGTCGGTGGGCAGTTCGAGGAAGTTCGCCCGCTGCGTCCAGACCACGTTCTCGAAGAGCCGGTTCACCAAGGGGTCGGAGCACGCGAAGCCGCTGGTCAGCGGTGTGTCCGAGTGCAGGACGATGCCGGTGACGGCGTCCAGCCCCGGCTCGCCGGGATAGCCCGCGACCTCGACGTACTGGAAGCCGTGGAAGGTGAACCGCGGCACATACACCTCGCCGGCGGGGTCGCCGCGGAGGACGTACGTGTCGGTCGCACGGGCCTTGCGCAGGTTCTCGGTCATCAGCCGGCCGTCGGGGTGCAGCATTTCGCCGTGGCGAAGCTGGATTTTCGCGCCGGCCGGGCCGCGGACCTTCAGCCGCACCACGCCGGCGAAATTCTGGCCCAGGTCGAAAATATGCGTGCCATCCGGGCGGCGGGTGACCGACTTCGCGGGCAGTTCCTGGATGAACTTCACCGGCGGCGCGGGATAAGCCTCCAGTTTCGCCGGGCGGATGAATCCGAATTCCTGCTCGCGCGTGCCGGCACCGTCGGTGAACGGGGCTTTCACGCGACCGTTGTCCGCAGCCCGGACGGCCGGCTCCCAGCTCCACGCCGGGCTGGGGCCGGCGGAGGACGAGGCCAGCGCCGCCGGCCGGCACCAATTCGGATCCTCGCGCCGTGCGTCGTAGCTCTCGCCCATCAGGAAGTCGGCCTCGCGGTACGGCCCGTCGCTGCTGACCTGCCAGGTGGGGTCAGTGCCCACCACCTGCCGCGAGCCGTCCTCGAACTCGATCTCGAGCTGAGCCAGGAGCGCGGGCGTCTTGCCGTAGATGTTGCGGCCGGTCTGATGCGGCCCATAGCCCACGAGCAACCCGTAACCCAGGTAGCCGGCGTACCAGCCGTCGGCCACCACCGCACCCAGCCGGTTCGTGCCGGGCTCGACCAGGCCCGTCACGTCATAGGCTTGGTAGTAAACGCGCCGGCGGTAGTCGGTCCAACCGGGGGTGAAAAACGCATCGGCCACGCGACGCCCGTTCAGCCAAGCCTCGTAAATGCCCAGCGCGGTGGCGTAAAGCGTCGCGCGTCGGACCGCCCTGCCGGTAGCCACAAACTCCTTGCGGTAATGCCGGGCGGGCGGCAGGTGCAGTTCTTCGCGGCGGGCGTGCAGCGGCGCAGTGTCGTGAAAGCTGATCCACTCGGCCTGCCAGTCGCCGGGCTCCAGCAAGCCCATCGTCCACGACGCCGCAGTGCTCCAGCGCGAGGCTTTGCCGTCCTTGTCCCAGACGCGCACCTTCCAGAAACACGGCTGCCGCGATTCGAGCGTCTGGCCCGCGTAAGCAATGTGGCTGGTCGCGTCACCGTCCACGCGGCCGGAGTCCCAGAGATCGCCGCGTTCGGCGTCGAGCAACGCCCGCGAACTGGCCACGAGGACCCGCCAGGCCGTCTGACGCTGGCCGCGCTCATCGGAATCGAGGTGCCAGAACAGCCGCGGGCGGCGGGTGTCCACGGCGGTGGGATTTTCGAGGTATTCGCAGCGCAGGTGCGTGACGCCGGGGGGAACGGCCCGCGCCGCGAGCGCCGCGCCGAGCCCCGCCAGCAGAAGGCAGAATGCGCGATTCATGACCAGGAGCGCCGGAGCTTGCCGCCAATACCCGGCCGCTTCAATGCCGATCCCACACCGCCCGGACGAACGCGCATTTTACCCTGTTTGCAACCGCCGAAAAACGCGGGTGTCGCCCGGTGTGGCGGCAGCCATCCGCGCCGCCAGGGAGGGGGCATCCTGCCGCTTGGAAATGTGAACGACGCCGCGGCGAGCCGGCGGGCCGGGAGCCACCGTCACCACGGTTTGCGCTCGTTGAGCGCCTGCACAATGACGCGCCGCATGGCCAGCGCATCAATGCCGCCAAGCTGGCGGTACACGACCCGGCCTTCCGGCGACAGCAGCACCGTGAACGGTACGGCCCCGGGCCATTCGGGATCGAAGGCGTTCATCAGCGCCTCGCGGTCCGTGCTGGCAAACAGGAAATTGCGATTCGAGGCCTGCTGCTTCTTCAGGAACGCAAGCACCTGCGCCTCCTCGTCCGGCCGGTTGATGGCCACGCTCACGAACTCGAAGTCGCGGTGGCGGTACATGCGGTGGATGGTCACGAACTCGCCGAACTCTGCCACGCACGGCGCGCACCAGGTGGCCCAGAAATTCACCAGCCGGAACCTGCCCGAGCCGTTTTTACGCAAGGCGGCGAGCGTCGCGGCGTCGGCCTTTTCGAGCGTGACCGGCTCGGCGGCCAGCTTGTCCAGGTACGCCTTCACCGCGTCCGCCTTGCCGGCCCATTTGACCGAGCAGCCGACCACCTTGGTCTGCTTCACCGGCGGTTCCCGGTCCGCCAGCAGCGCGTCCAGCGCGTCGCGCAGGTACCGCACCTTCACATGCTGCGGGCGTTCCGAGTCGTCAATGGCGCCCACGTAACGGAGCTTGCGGGCGGCGTCGAAGACGAAGACATGCGGCGTGGCGACCGGTCCGTAGGCGCGCGAAGCCGCCTCGGTGTCGCCGTCGTAGAGGTAGGGGAAGTTGAACTGGCGGTGCGCGGCGCGGAGCTTCATCTCCTCGAACGAATCGCTGAGGTCCGTCCAGCCCAGCTCGTCCAGCCGGACCGATTTTGGGTCGTTCGGCGAAATGGCCACCAACGCCACGCCGCGCGGCTGGTAATCGGTGACGATCTGCTTGAGCCGGTCTTCGTAGTACTGGGCGGTCGGGCAGTGGTTGCAGGTGAACACGACGACAAGGACTTTCGCGGCGGCGAAATCCGCGAGCGCGTGATGCCGGCCATCCACACCGGGCAGGTTGAAATCCGGGGCCGGGGCGCCCAGCGGGAGAGTGGGCGGCTGATCGGCGGCACGGGCGGCGGCCAGCAGGGCGAAAGCGACCACAAGGACGCGGCAGGGCAATTTCATGCCGGCAGGGTAGGCGCACACCGGGCCGCCGGCAAGGCGGCGTGGGAAATCGCGTTGGTCGCGCAGGGCTCGCTGCCGTCTCGCTCCAGTCACACCCGCGCTGCCCGGAATCGGTTCAGCGGGCGGCGCCGGCGAAGAGGCGGTTGGCCTCCTCGAGCTGCTCAAAGGAGCCAATATCGAACCACCGGCCGGGCACGCGCCAGGTGTACACCGGCACGCGCGGGTACAGCCATTCGATCAGTCGACCGGGCTGGTCGGGGTTGTTCTTCCCGGCGATGTACTCGTGGATCATCGGCAGAATCCGGCGCGGGTAAAAATACAGCGCGATGCCGGTGAGTGTGCTGTGCGGCCGGGCCGGTTTTTCCTCAAAGTGCGTGATCCGGCCCGAGGCGTCGGTGTCAATCGCGTTGTACCGCTTGATCAGTTCGAGGTTGCCCACGTCATACACGGCCAGCACGGGCGCGTCTTTCTCGCGGCAGAAACGGCCGAAATCGCCCAGCGGTTGACTGAACAGGTTGTCGCCCGCGACGACGATCAGATCATCATCCACCCGTTCGCGCGTGAGCACGAAGTGGATGTCGCCGATGGCGCCGAGTTTGTTGGCGTCGTCGGTCGAGCCGTCGTTGACGATAGTGAAGTTCAGCGCCTGCTTGTCGCGGCGGTAATGCGCCGCCCAGCGCTCGAAGTGGGTGGTGAACTTCGCGTTCGTGACCACGTACACGCGGTCAAGGCCGGGGATGACCGCCAGGTGATCGAGCACGTGCTCGACCATTGGCTTGCCGGCCACGGGCAGGAGCGGTTTGGGTTGCTCCCGGGTCAGCGGGTACAGGCGCGTGGCGTACCCGGCAGCGAGGATGAGCAGGTTCATGACGCGGAAGGATTCGGGGAATCGGTCTCGTCGCTGGTCAGGTCGAAAAGGCTGGGCGCAACGCGGTGGGCCAGGTCCCGGCACCGGTTGAGGATGTCGCGGCTTTTCTCGCAATTCAGGGCGAAATCGGCCAGTTCGGCGGCTTCGGCGCGTTTGAGCCGCCGGATGACAAACTTGACGGGCGGCACGCGGCCCGGCGCGGCGCTGAGCTCGTCCGCGCCCAGGCCGAGCAGCAGCGGCGCGAAGAGCGGTTCGCCGGCCATCTCGCCGCAGACGCCCACCCAGCGACCCCGGGCGTGCGCAGCGTCCACCGCCCGTTTGATGAGCCGGATCACCGCCGGGTGGGTGGGCTCGTAAAGCTGGGCGATGCGCGGGTTGAGGCGGTCCACGGCCAGGGTGTACTGGACCAGGTCGTTGGTGCCGATGCTGAAGAAGTGGACGTGCGCGGCGAGCGACTCGGCCACCATGGCGGCGGAAGGGATCTCGATCATCACGCCCACCTCCATGTCCGGGTTGAACGGCTGGCCGACGGCACGGAGTTCCCGGCGGCACTCGTCGAGCAGGGCGTTGGCCTGGAGCAATTCCTCAAGGCCGGAAATCATCGGGTACATGAGCTTCACGTTGCCGCGCGGGCTCGCCCGCAGGATCGCCCGCAACTGCGCCTTGAAGAGGTCCGGATGTTGCAGGCAGATGCGGATGGCCCGCCAGCCCAGGAATGGATTGCGCTCGTCCAGGTCGCCGGCCATCTCGGGCAGCTTGTCGCCCCCCAGGTCCAGCGTGCGGATGATCACCGGCGCGGGCGCCAGGCGTTCCGCGACCTCCCGGTAGGCCGCGTACTGTTCCTCCTCGCTCGGAGGTGCCGCGCGGTTCAGGAACAGGTACTCGGTGCGGAACAACCCCACGCCCTCGGCCCCTTGTGCCTGGACATCGGCCACTTCCTCCAGGCCCTCAATGTTCGCCGAGAGGGTGATGTGCTCGGCGTCAAGCGTGATCGCCGGTTCGTGCCGCAGTTGCTCGAGCCGGCCGCGCATCGCAAGCTGCCGACGCTCGATCTGTCCGTAGGCAAACAGTGTCTGGTCAGTGGGTTCGACGATGAGCTGTCCCTCGAAACCGTCCAGCAGAGCGAACTGGCCGGTGCGGAGCTGCTGCACGGCCCCCTCCAGACCCGTGACCGCAGGGATGCGCAAGGACCGCGCCAGGATGGCGGTGTGGGAGGTCATGCTACCCTGTTCGGTGGCAAAACCCAACACGAACCGCCGGTCCAGCGTGGCCGTGCGCGAGGGCGAGAGATCGTAGGCGACGATAATGCAGGGCTCGCGCAGGTGCGAAAGGTCGGCGGGCATCTCCTGGCCCAGCAGGTTGTGCAGCACCCGCTCGGCCACGTCGCGCAAATCCACCGCGCGCTCGCTCAGGTACTTGTCCTCGACCGAACTGAGCGTGGTGAAGTACCGCTGGCAGAAATCGTGAAAGGCGTACTCGATGCACACCCGGTCGCGGCGCATGTGGTTGAGCACCTCGTCATGCAGAAACGGGTCGTCGAGCACCAGCAACTGGGCGTCGAAAATCCGCGCGTCCTTCACGCCCACCCCGGCGCTGACGCGCTGCTGCACGTCGAGCAACTGCTGACGGGTGGTGATGAGCGCGTCCTCCAGACGCTGGATTTCGGCCGGGAAATCCGCCTCGGTGATCGGGCGGCATTCGATTTGCAGGGGACGGGGCGGCGCCAGCACGAAGAGACGGCCGCGACAGACGCCTTCGGACGCGGGCAGTCCGCGCAACACCAGTCGTCCGAGTTTCTCCGTGGCTGCAGGCACGGGCTTTTGATACCCCCCCGCCGCTGCCAAGGGAAGCAATTCTGCGGCCGCTGGAGAGCGTTGAGCGCAGCTCCGTCGCCGGCTGATATCCCGGCAACCGTGGCAGGGGCCGGCTTCCGGCCGCCCGTTGAGCCGGGCATCTTGCCCAGCGGGTCACTACTGGCATTGCCCGGAGTTCACTTTGACTCCCGGCGGCAGGGTTCCGCCCTTCACGGCAAACCAGGATGCTTGCCGCTGGTTCCGCAAACCCCGAAAGCTTGGCGGGGGGGGTGAAAAAAGAAGCCAGACGCCGTCAGTGCCCGCTCAGCGCCTCGTACATCGCCACGATGTTTTCCGGCGCTGCGTCGGCCAGGATGTTGTGGACCTGCTGGAACACCCAGCCGCCGCCCGGCCGCCAGATGTCCGCCAGCCGTCGGACGTGGTCGCGCACGTCGGTGGGCGTGCCGCGGATCAGCACCTCCTGGGTATTGCAGCCGCCGCCCCAGAAGGTAAGCCGGTCGCCGAAATCGCGCTTCAGCCCGGCCGGATCCATGCCTTTGCAGGTGATCTGGACGGGATTGATTGCGTCGAGGCCCGCCTCGATCAGGCCGGGCAGCAGTTCGCGCACGCCGCCGCAGCAATGCAGCATGATCTGGATGTGTGGCGCGAGTTCCTTCGCCCGCCGCCACATGATCCGTTCGCGCGGGAAAAAGAAATCCCGGTACATTTTCGGCGAAATCTGCGGGCCGGTCTGCATGCCGAGGTCGTCCCCGAAGAGCACGATGTCAATGTACGGTCCCACTGCGCCCAGAAACCGCTCGAGATTGGCCAGATGCATCTCCACGGCGCGGTCCAGAAATTCGTGGGCGCGACCCGGGTTGCCGGCCAGGAGGAGGTAGAAGTTGTCATTGCGGTACAGGAACTGGCCCAGTTCGAGCAGGTTGCCGCCGAACAACCCGATCACCGCGCGGTCTGTCTGCGCGCGCAGCCGCTGCGCGCCTTCGCGCAGCACGGCCACGCCCTCCGGTCCGGCGGCCAGCGGACCCGGCGGTGAGGCGATGGCCGTCCACATGCTTTGCTGGAGGTATTCGGGCAGATGCTCCACGTCGTCCCGTTCGGCAAAGGGCCAGTAGGTCTGCTCGAAATACAGCACACCGTCCGGCATCTGCGCCAGCACCCGCCCCGACGCTGACAGGATCACCCAGCGACCCGGCTCGCGGCGCAGGTTGACCCAAGCCGGCATCTGACACGGCGTGCCGTCCGGCAGCCTCCAGTCCCGCCAGTGGCGGTCCTCCAGGGCGAAGGCCCGGCCCAACTCGATGGTGTCCACGCCAAAGAGTTGCAGCACGTCTTCGTCCACAATGGCGAGTTGCTGGACGGGGTCATACACCCGCAGTGGCCGGGCGGGCAGACCCAGGTGCCGGCGCAGTCGGGCGTAAGCGAGGGCGGCGATGCCCGAGGAGCGATGGCCGGAAAGGTCCAGCGGCGGCCGGTCGGTTTCCTGGTGGTGCAGGGCGGCGAGCACCCGTTCGCGCGAGGTCATGCCGCTAGGCTTCGCCGCCGCCCGCGAATTGCAAGCCGTTAAGGGAGCTGACCACGAAGCGGCGCGTAGCTCAGCCGGAACAATGCAGCTCCAACTGAGGCAGAACAGGCCACATGTCTGTTTGCGGCGTGCGGCATGTTACCGGCCGGTCGCGCTCGGGGTTCCGGTCAACTGTGCTCCGGCTCAGAGGTCCAGCGGCTGTTTGCGCAGCTCGGTCTTGAGAATTTTGCCGGTCGCATTGCGCGGCAACGCGGCGATCTGGACGATTTTACGCGGTACCTTGTAGTCGGCCAAGTGTTCCTTGAGGAAATGCACGAGTGCCGACGAGTCAAGCATCTGGCCGTCGTTCAAGGCGACAAAGGCGACGGGCTGCTCGCCCTTGCGCGGGTCGGGCCGCCCGATCACCGCCGCCTCCTTCACGCCGGGGAAGTGATAGATCACCTCCTCGATCTCGCGCGGGTACACGTTGATGCCGTTGACCAGCAACATGTCCTTCTTGCGGTCGGTGATGTAAGTGTACCCGTCCTCGTCCATGTAGCCGATGTCGCCGGTGTACAGCCAGCCGTCGCGGAGCACCTGGGCGGTCTCCTCCGGCCGCTGCCAGTAGCCGAGCATCACGTTGCCGCCGCAAACGCAAATCTCGCCGACCTGCCGCCGCGGCAGCGCGCGGCCCTCATCATCGCGGACGCTGATCTCGACGTCGGGAATGGGCAAGCCGATGGAGCCGGGCTTCTGGACGCCGCGGATGGGGTTCAAGGAAACGACCGGGCTGGCTTCGCTAAGTCCGTAGCCCTCGATCAGGCGGGCGGGCCAGCGGGCGTTGAACTCGCGGAGCGTGTCCACCGGCAGCGGCGCGGCGCCGCTGATGCACAAGCGAAGTGTCAGGTTCGGCGGGGGCGGCACGCCGGCGAACGCGCGGAAGAGTTGCGGAATGGCCGGCAACACCGTGGCCTGGTGGCGGATGATCTCCAGCAGGATGTTTTTGGGCGGATGCAGCGAGCGCACCAACACGATGGACCCGCCCACCAGCAAGGGAAGCAAGATGCACACGGTGAGCATGAAGCTGTGAAACATCGGCAGCAGCAGCGCGAAACGGTCCACCTCCACGGCCTCGAGCACCTGCCGGCAACTGCCCACGTTGTGGAGCAGGTTGCCATGCGAGAGCATCGCGCCTTTCGGGTGACCCGTGGTGCCCGAGGTGTAGATGAGCACCGCCAGGTCGGCGGTCCGGCGCGGCACCGGCTCGAAAACTTCCACTGGCGTGGTCGCCGCCGGCAAGGCTTCCTTGGTGAGCACCCGGAGGGAAGGCCGGTCGGCGGTCAGCTTCGCCACGGCCTCGTGCATGGCGCGCTCGGTCACCAGCACCCCCACCCCGGCGTCGTCCAGCATGTATGCGACTTCATCGGCCTTGAGGAAACAGTTGACCGGCACGACCACCGCGCCGATCTGCAAGGCGCCGAAAAAAACGGTGATGAACTCCGGGCAGTTGTTGAGCCAGAGCGCCACACGGTCGCCCGGCCGCACGCCGAACTCGCTCGCCAGCCGGCGGGCAACCTGGACGGACTGATCGCGCAATTGCTGGTAGGTGAACTGCTCGTCGCCCCAGAACAGGGCGGTCTTGGCGGCGTGACGCCGGGCGGAATCCAGGAAGGCCGTGGCCAGGTTTAGGTGCGGATTCATGCAGGGAGAGGGGACTTCGCGGGGCGCTGGCGGCCGGCGGGCGGCCTGCTCCCCGCGATTTGAAAGACCCGAAGCTCGGAAAGCCGGGGATTCATGGTCGGCCGAAAAGTAGCCGGCCCGCCCTGAAGCACAACTTGATTTGCGACAGGCGCAGGGGCGCGCGGGCTCCACCGAGCCCTGGTTTATTCGCGGTGGCGGCGTAAAACCACGGTCCCTGCGGGCGATTTGCACGCGGCACGGTTGCTTGGGCCGCCCGGGTCCGCCCCCCGGGGCGGCCCGACGGGCGGGGAAACCCGCGATACAGCCGACAGGAAGTCGGCGCTCCAAGGGCAGGATACGCCGAATGACACCTGATCGGCATGCGGTTGAGGTATGCCGTCCCCGTTCGCGACTGGAAAACCGGTTGACGCAGCAGTGGGGGCGGACCTACGGTTTTGGCCCTGAGTGGTGGCTGTAGCTCAGCCTGGTTAGAGCTCCAGATTGTGGATCTGGCTGTCGCGGGTTCAAATCCCGTCAGCCACCCCAGCTTTCCCTTGGCGCGCGCTTTGTCGCTCGTTTATCGGCGCCCACGCTCGGTCCTTGACGGCACGCGGCTCGCAGCGTAGCACCCGCAGATGATTCACCTCGGACTGCACACCGACAACTGGCGCCCGCTGAGCGTGGGCTTCGAAGCCGCCTGCCAGAAAATCGCCGCCACCGGCCTGAGGCACGTCGAATTCGCCGTCCTCGACGGCCAGAACTTCATCGCCGCGCTGGGCTATGACCCGGGCGTGTCGCTCGAGTCCAATCCCCGCGCGCTCCGGCGCTTTCTGGACAAGCTGGGCCTGGAGGTTTCACAGATTGACGGCTCGTATCCGATGATGGGCCCCAACGGCTCGGCCTACGGCATCCATTACGTCACCCAGAGCATCCGCTTCGCGGCCGAGCTGGGCTGCCCGATGGTGGACACGGTGGACGGCGCGTTCGAGACGCCGGGACTGACGCGCAAGGAGGTCTTCCGGATCACCTGTGACAACTACCGCCAGTGCCTTTCGTGGGCCGAGGATTACCGGGTGATCATCAACGTCGAGCCGCACGGGCCGTACACGAACGACCTCGAGTTCATGCAGAAGCTTTTTGCCGAGTTCGAGTCCGAATGGCTGCGCTGCAACTTCGACACCGGCAACACCTACATCGCCGGGCACGACCCGCTCGACTACCTGAAGGCGCTCCGCAAATACACCGTCCACTGCCACATCAAGGACGTGAGTGCCGAGCTGGCCGCCGCAGTGCGCGGCGAGGAGACCGGCATCGGCAGCAGCATCGTGCCGGTGGGCGGCGGCGTGAACGCGGAGAACATCCAGCGCTGCCTCGATTACCTGAGCGCGACGAAGTGGGACGGCGTGGTCTCGATCGAGTGCCACGGCTCGGACGAGAACACCGCATCCAGCGTGGCGTGGATGAAGAAAGCGGTGAAGGCGAGTCGCAAGGGCTGCGAACGTTGAGCGACTGGCGGGCCTGCGTCCACGGCGATGTTCAGCTACCTGCGAGATCCGGACTGGTGGTTTACCGTGCTGCTCGGGCTGATCGTGATCAGCCTCATCTGGAGCTACGCGCGGGACGCGGTCATGACGCTGGCCGGCGCGTTCCTGCCGGCCTTCCGCCGCTGGCGAGAGGCGCGCATCCAGCGCGAACGCCGGCATGTGGATCTGCTCGCCTCGAACCCGGACCTCTTGACGATGGAGCTCGTGCGCTGTCTGTTTTTGGTTCTGCTCTTCCTGGCGTTGGTGGGGTTCTACCTGTTTTTCTCCATCCTGGGCACCGCGCTGCTGCGCCTGCCGGATATCCGCGAGCCGGGCATGTACGACCTGCGGTTGATTGCCGAGGTGAGCCTGGTGATCGGCGCGGCGCTTGGCTTGTGCAGCATTTACTTCGGGACGCCCATGACCCCGCGCCTGCACACGGTGATGCGTGCGCGGGCCGAATACGAAAACCGCTGCAAACGCAAGGCGGCACAACCGGTACCAGCCGCGCCAAAACCGTCGCCCGTCTGAGGTTTTCCGGCGAATCAACTGCCTTGTCCATGAAAACGCCGCTGAACCGCCGTTCATTCATCAAGGGTGCCGTGCTGGCTTGCGCCGGCCTCGCCCCCGCCCTGGATGCCCGCTCGGAGAGCCTGACCGCACCCGCCTTTTTTCCGTTTTGCATTGACTGGCACGACGCAAAGAAGCGCACGTTCGAGGAGCAGGCGCGGATGCTCCGGGAGCTGGGCTACCCCGGCATGGGCCACATCTGGCTGGACAGGGTGGAGGAACGGCTCCGGACGCTCGATGCCGCCGGGCTGCGGCTGTTCCAGATCACGATGGTAGTGGACCTCGCGCCGGGCAAGGCGCCGTACGACACTGCGCGGTTCCAGGAAGTCTGCGCGGCCATCAAAGGCCGCGGCGTACAGTTCGACTTGCTGGTCAACGGCCGGCCCCCGTCCGATCCCACCTTCGATGAGCTCGCGGTGAAAGTGCTGCGCGCGATGTCCGATCAGGCGCGCGAGTCCGGCGCGCAGTTGCTGCTTTACCCGCATCAGGGCTCGTGGATCGAGCGCATCGAGGATGCCTTGCGCGTGGCGAACAAGGTGGACCGCCCGAACGTGGGCGTGATGTTCAACCTCTGTCACTGGCTGCGCGTGGACACGTCGCGGGACTACCGGCCGCTACTGCAGGCGGCGCGGCCCCGGCTTTGGGCGGTGTCCATCAACGGCGCGGACGAACTCGACGAGAAACCCGGTTGGGACCGCTACATCCAGCCGCTGGGCCAGGGCAACTTCGACGTGGCCGGCTTTCTGCGCACGCTGCGCGAGATGGGCTACAACGGCCCGATCGGCCTTCAGTGCTACGGCATCGGTGGCGACGCCCGCGAGCACCTGGCCCGCTCACTGGAAGCCTGGAATAAAATGAATCCCTGGTCGGCCGCCGCACCCTCCCCACCTTGAACGACTCCCCAAACCCATGAACACCCCTCCGAGTCCCCACCTGCCCCGCCGGACCTTCCTGGCCACCACCGCGACGGCAACGGCCTTCGCCGTCTTGAAGCCCACCACGGTGTTCGGCGCGGACGCCAACACGAAGCTCGATATCGGGCTCATCGGTTGTGGCGGGCGCGGCGCGTGGATCGCCGATTTGTTCGTGAAGACCGGCAGGTACCGCCTCGCCGCCTGTGCCGATTACTTCGCGGACCGCACCCGGGCAGTGGGCGAAAAGCACGGCGTCGAGCCGGGCCGCCGTCACGCGGGCCTGGCCGGCTACCAACGCCTCCTCGAAGGCAAGCTGGACGCCGTGGTGATTGAGACGCCGCCGTACTTTCATCCGCAACAGGCGGCGGACGCCGTGGAGGCGGGCAAGCACGTCTTTGTGGCCAAGCCCATCGCGGTGGATGTGCCCGGCTGCCTGAGCATTGCGGAGTCGGGCAAGCGTGCCACGATGAAGAAGCTGGTCTTCCTGGTGGATTTCCAGACGCGGGCCCACGCGCTCTTCCGCGAGGCGCTGGCACGGATTCGCAAGGGCGACATGGGCAAGCTGGTCATGGTGGAGGCGCATTACCCGTGGTCGGCCGGCGGTCGCGACCTCCCGCCGCCCGGCCGCGAGGAGCAATTGCGCCGCTGGTACCACGTGAAGGCGCTTTCGGGCGACTTCATCGTCGAGCAGGCCATTCATGCGCTGGACGTGGCGACGTGGGTGATTGACGCCGACCCGGTGCGGGCATTGGGGCTGGGCGGGCAGCGACTCCGGCCGCCGGGCAGCATCTGGGATCATTTCTCGGTGAATTACGAGTTCGCCAACGGCGTGCCGCTCTCGTTCACCTGTGTCCAGACCATCCCGGAGATGCGGGACGAAATCACCTGCCGGGCCTACGGCTCGGAGGGGTACTTCTTCGGCGACTACTTTGGCAACGTGTGGATCCGCGGCAACGAGCCGTTCCCGGGCGGCAACGTGGGCAATTTGTACACCGACGGCGCGGTGACCAACATCCTGGAGTTCCACCAGGCGATCCTCGCCGGCCGGTGTGACAACCCCACCGTGGCGCCGTCCGTGCGCTCGAACCTGACGGCGGTGCTGGGCCGGGAGGCGGGTTACCGGGGCGGGGAACTGACCTTTGCCGAACTGCTCAAGGCGGGCACAAAGCTGGAGTTCGATCTGGGGGGGTTGAAGGCATAGAACTGGCCGGTAGCCGCGAAGGCCGAAAGCCCGAAAGTTGAGTCCCAAGTGCAATGTCCCCAACCGATAGTCGGCTACGGGTATCAGGCCTCCGCCCGCCGGCATCCCGGTAAGGAACCTAAGAGTTCCCGGCGGACTTGCCCGGCGGTTTTTACTGCGCGCCGCGGCGCATCAGTTGCTCGATGAAGCCGGTCGAGTACACGCCACGCCGGAAGTCGGGGTCCTGCAAGATGGTTTGCTCGAAGGGGGCGGTGGTTTTCACGCCGGTGATCATCAACTCGCCCAGCGCCCGGCTCATGCGATCAAGGGCTTCGCGCCGGTCTTTGCCGTAGGCGATCAGCTTGCCGATCATCGAGTCGTAGTGCGCCGGGATGGTGTAGCCGGCGTAAACGTGGCTGTCCACGCGCACGCCATGCCCACCGGGCGGGTAGTACATCTCGATGCGCCCCGGCGAAGGCCGGAAGTCGTCGAACGGATCCTCGGCGTTGATGCGGCATTCGATGGCGTGGCCGCGCATGTGGATGTCGCCTTGCGAGAGCTTCAACGGCTCGCCCATGGCAACCAAGATTTGCAGCTTGATGAGATCCACGCCCGTGACTTCCTCGGTGACCGGGTGCTCGACCTGGATGCGTTTGTTGACCTCAAGGAAGTAAAAGTTGCCCTGGTCGTCCACGATGAACTCAACCGTGCCGGCGTTGGTGTACTGAGCGGCCTCGGCCAGACGCAAGGCGGCCTTGCCCATGGTCTTGCGCAGCCCCTTGAACTTGTTCTCTACGAGCGGCGAAGGCGTCTCTTCGATCAGCTTTTGGTGGCGTCGCTGGATCGAGCAATCGCGCTCACCCAGGTGGATGAGGTTGCCGCGGGAGTCGCCCAAAATCTGAAACTCGATGTGGTGAGGGTTCTCGAAGTACTTCTCAACGTACACGCCCGAGTTGCCGAAAGCCTTTTCCGCCTCGCTGCGGGCGGTGTGGTAGCCCTTGATCAGCGAGATGTCGTTGTGGGCGATGCGCATGCCACGCCCGCCCCCGCCGGCCACGGCCTTGATAAGGACCGGGTAGCCGATCTTCTTGGCAATGGATAGGGCTTCGGATTCGTTTTCAACCACCCCCTCCGAGCCCGGCGGCGTGGGCACACCGACCTTTTTGGCCAGCGCCCGGCTGGCCGCCTTGTCCAGCAAGGCGTTCATGCTGCGCGAGCTGGGGCCGATGAACCGGATGTTGCAGCTCTCGCAGACATCCGCGAAATGCGCGTTTTCGGACAGGAAACCGTAGCCGGGATGGATGGCATCCACGTCCGCGATTTCCGCGGCGCTCACCAGCCGGTCCACCCGGAGGTAGCTCTCGCTGGCCGGCGCACGGCCAATGCAGATGGCCTCATCGGCCAGTTGCACATGCATCGAATCGGCGTCAGCCTCGGAGTAAACCGCCACCGTTCGAATGCCCATCTCCTTGCAGGTGCGGATGATGCGGACAGCAATCTCGCCCCGGTTGGCGATGAGAATTTTTTCGAACATGTCGCGGGGATCGCGTCAGGCTGGGCGGTCTTGCCCAACCGGCCAGGGGTCAGGAGGGACGCACCTTGAACAAGGGCTGACCAAACTCGACCGGTTTGCCGTTTTCCACCAGCACTTGGGTGATGACGCCTTTGACCTCGGCCTTGATCTCGTTCATGACCTTCATGGCTTCGATGATGCACACTACCGTGTCCGGGTCCACCGGGGTGCCCATTTCCACATACGGAGCCGCGTCTGGCGAAGGTGCCCGGTAGAAAGTTCCGATCATCGGCGACTTGATTTCGGACTCCGGCGGGGCTGGCGCCGAGGTCAGCACGGGTATTGGTCCTGGGGATGGGTGCAAGGTGGGAGTAACCACCGGCAGGGTCGGAAGAGCACTGCCTTCCTCCTGTACCATCGGCGTGACGCCGTTGGGTCCGCGCTTGAGCCGGATTTTGAACCCTTCCTTCTCCAACTCGAACTCCGAAATCGAGTTCTTGCGCATCAAGTCGATGATGGCCTTGATGTCTTTAAGGTCCACAGACGCCTCCAGGGTGGCAGGTTGACCGCACGGACCGTTTCTCAAAGGCGTTCATTAAGCAAAAAAGCAGAAGCCAAAGTTCGCCCCTGCTTGTGTTTGTCATTTGAATGGGGCGGAAGCTTAGAGAGGCTGATTTCAGCCGTCAAGCAGGGATTCCGGAGCGGGTAATTCCAGCCTTCTTGTCTCAAGCAAAAACCAAGACAAATTGAACGGCCTACCAGACTCAGCTAGGTGACTTTTTGACTTCGTTAACGATAGCTGCCTCTAAACCGAGTAGATAAGACCTGGTACCGAACCCGCAAATTACCCCCCTGCAAACCGGGGCTATCATAGAATGCCGCCGGAAATTTTCCCGTGCGTGAACGTTAGAAAGATGGATTTCCACAGCCGGAACGCCTGTCGCCGCGATGGCATCCCGCAGGGCGATGCTAGTATGAGTGTAGGCGCCCGCGTTAATGACCACGGCGTCAAATTTGCCCCGCGCTTCCTGGATCCAGTCCACCAACTGGCCTTCCCAATTCGATTGCCGGAACTCAACCTCCACCCCCCTGACGGCGGCCAGCTTCCGCACTTCCGCCTCGATTTCCGCCAGGGTGGCGTGTCCGTAAACCTCCGGCTCGCGCTGACCAAGCAGGTTCAGGTTCGGACCGTTCAGGAACAGGACGCGCATGGCCGCAGGCTAGGCAGCCCGACCCGGACTGTCCAAAGGTTTCCGCAACCGCGAATCAATCGCCTCAGCCGGTCCCGCTCAGCGACGTATTCCGGCGGTCGCTGGCCGCGAAGCTCCGGCGCGGGTGCTGGCAGCGACCGGAGGCGCAACGCTAGGCGATCGCGCCACGGTCGGACCTGACGGCATAGTCCCAAAGCCATGGGGCCGTTGCCCACCGATCGAGATCTTGGTACGGGGAAAGGTTTGCAACTCGATAGGCGGAAACGCGTTGAACCGGGCTGGCATGGCCGTCCGCGCCACCGAAGCCACCACCGGGGCCGAAGCCGGCTGTACTGGCGGGCTTGGCGCAACAGGCTTTTCGGGGGCAACACCCCCGGCCAGCGTCGGCTGGTTGTTCGTCGGTTCGCAACCGATCCAACCCACCGTCCACAGGTACGGCCAGCTTGGAGTTTGCTGGATGAAACTGAAGGAGCTTGAAACGGCGGCGGCCTGACCTGGGGCGGGTGCTGCTGCGGATGCCGCTTGCGGAGGGGGGTCCAGAATCACCGCCGCACCCTCGCCGGATTGTGCCTGATCGGGCTGAATCCAGCCGGTGCCCACGTACCGCCCGCCCGAATAGACGCGGACGCGCGTTCCGGCACCGGTCGTGCCCGGTGGATTGGTGGCGGCGTTCTCACGCCAGTTCTTCAATTCCACCTGCAGCGCTGCGAGTTGCTCGCGTTGCCGGGCAAGGTCGCTTTCCGCCGAGGCTTGCTGGGCTTGCAGGCGCGACAGTTCGGCGGCGGACTCCCGGCCGGTTTGGTGCGCCGCGGCAAGCCGCGTCCTGAGTGAAAGAGTTTCCCAGCCCAATACAAAGGCGAGGAGAACCAGCACGACCGCCACACCGCTGGCGAAACCCGCAGTAACTAGGGCTTTTTGTTCAGCTTGCATCGTTGTGAGGAACATACGCACGTGCCATTAACGGTCAATGGCGACGTGGCTGGCGCGGTGGGTCAGCCACCCCATCTCTGGCGTTCCGAACTTGATCAGGCGGGGCGGAATTCTATCGAGCCCTGCTGCTTTAGCGCGGGGTTCAGGGTGCGCAGTGCGGAGATTCTGGTCTGTGGCTTGTGCCTTCGAACTTCGGCTGGGTGTCGCCGCGAGGACAGAAGCCGATCAAACCTTCCCCATTCGTGGCGGCGGTCGTCCGACCGCGGCAGCCTTCGGACGCGGTCCCCGGCCCCCTCACGGCCCTGCTCGAAACTCCACCACCGCGCCGCGTCCACCGCTGGCCATGAGGCGGTGGATACGCAAGTCCGTAGCGCCCGCCGGTACGGCTACGCCGGGCAGCCAGACCCGCGCGCTCCGCAGCGGCGCAAGGTGCCGCAGCAGCGTGGTGTCGTCCACGGTGCCACGATTTTCCAGCGGACCCGCACCGGACGCGGATTTCGCCGGGTCTGGATGGTCGCCGACGTTGTCGAGGAACTCGAAGCCCTTGGGCACGGCCTCCTTGTTTGCGGAATTTACATTGCAGCCGATGAGGCCGCCGCGCGCCGGTGGTTGGGCGAGGTTACGCCACACGTCGTCAGAAGTGGTCCTCTGCACAATCCAGAACTGGTTGTTCAACGCCAGCACGCTCATGCCGCTGCCGTCGCCGCGCCACTCGAACCGGCAGCTCGTTTTCGTCTCCACCGGCATCAACATGCACGTGGCGAGGGTGAACAGACCGCGGAAACTGTCGGCGGCCACCGTCGGGGAAGTAAGTGAGGTGGCGTAGGAGAACCGCGTGGCGTCAATGCTCAACACGCCACGGTCGTTCAGGTGCAGGCCGTTCAGCGTGTCGCTGCTGCGTTCGTGATAGACGCCCCGCACGACCAGCCGCCCGTCGCGGCGCACGTCGTACTGGCCCGCCGCCGATCCGGTTGCGCCGGTGAAGATGCTTACCTGATGCGTGGCGCGCTTCGCGTCCGGACCGCCCAGCACTTCCACCCAGCGCCCGCCGTTGCCGCTGCCTTGCAGTGCGCGGAGCAACACATCAGAGCGGTCAAGACCGTTGACGCGGAGCGCGGCGGCGTTGGTGCCGCCCCGGGCCGGACCGTTGACGTTCAATTGATCGGCAAAGATGCGTCCGCCTGGCTGGTCGCAGTTTGCCACCAGCAACGCCCGTGCGGGTCCGGCGTGAAGGTAGAAATCGCGCAGCGTCGCCCGGCTGGGGCCTTCGAGGCGGAGCACGACGCCGTCGTCCGGCCCGGTCCAGTTAAGCCGCGTGCCGGTCTCGCCCGCGCTGTCGCCGACGAGTTGCAGGTCGCTGCCCGCCGGGATGACAAGCGTCCGGGCGATCGGGTAGTTGCCCATCGGCAGATGTACAACCGGCCGCTGGCCCGCCAGTTTCGCGGCGTCGTGGATTGCCTGTTGGATGGCCTCGGCATCTGCGCCGGCCAATACTTCAAAAATCTTGCGCTCACGCCGCGGAGGCGCGGGCGGCAGCGTCGGCAGCACACCGGGGATTTCGTCCGGCGAAACCACTTTCTCCGCGACGCGACGGAACCGGCCGCGCTCTTCGACCGCGTCCGCCCTGGAATACACGTTGCCCACGAGCGTCTGGTCGGCCCAGGTCATGCGCACGCCGCGGGGTTTGGCACCGAGCCGAAACTGGTTGTCCACGACCAGATATGGTCCGGCATTGTCGAGGATGACCGCCGAGTCGCCGCTCGGGTCGAGCACGCGATTGCCGGTGAGGCTCACGGGCGAGCCCCAGGTGTGGCCGGTGCCGAAGTCGAAGAAGCAGCGCGAGCCGGCACTGGTGTTGTTAACCACCGAGAAAGCCATGAGGTTGATGCTGCTGAGGTCGGCCACGCGTGAGCGCAGGAACAGCGATTCCCAGACGTGCCAGTTGCCCATCACATTGTGGACGCCGCGCCCGCAAGCCTCGAACCGGCAGTGCCACACCCAGATGTCCATCGAGTTCCAGTTCACGGTCTGCACGCCGGTCGCGCAGCCCAGAAACTGGCAGCGCAACACCGCGTTCTCCGCCTGGCCGGCGGTGTCCGGTCCACCGAACACAAGACCGTTGGTGACGTCGCGAAAGATCAGGTCGCTGGTTTCGTTGTAAGTCGAGAATGCCGGACCGTAAAACAACGCCGTGTCCGCGCGACCCGCGCCATCGAAGGTCAGCCGCGAAATCCGGGAGTACCACGCATCCCATTGGAACATCGTGCCACCGTTCGTACCGTCCCAGCGCAGGACCGTGCGCGCCGGATCCTCACCAAGGATCGCCACCCCCTGGCAGTCGGTGTGTTCCTTGCGGATGGTCTTGAGTGTCGCGGTAAGGCGGTACGTGCCAGCCGGCAGGTAGAGCACGCAGGCAGCCTGGTGCCGGGTGAGTTCGTCAAGCGCGCGTTGCAGGGCGGCGCTGTCATCGGCCAGACCGTCGCCGCGCGCGCCGTAATCACGCCGGGCATCGCGCCAACTCGGGAAGGGGCCGACGAACTCCTCGGGGGGCGCGGTGGCCCGGGCGGCAGGCGCGGGGCACGTCCAAAGCATCGTCAAGGCGCACCAGCAGACGGCGAGCACGGACTTGGGTTGCTTCATGGTTGTTTTGCCATTTTCGTGTGGGGTTTGTTGCCGCCACGGGCAAATCCGGCGTCCGGCGACCGCACCCGTCTCTACCGGCGTCGAACAGAACCGGATTCGCTTGGCCGCCCGCGCAGCATTTCGTCCGCCAGCCGTTCCTGCAAGACTTCCCCCCCCGGCGGCGCCACACAAATCCGTGCTCGAAACGCCGCCCGCCTGGCTGCACCATCGGCCCATGCCTTCAGCCAAGTACAACGCGGCGTGTGTAAAGCAGCGTCGCATTGACCGCCTCCACCGTTGCGAGCCCGCGCGAACCGCCCTGCTCGTGGTGGACATGCAGCACGGCTTCTTGGACGCCGGCGCGTCGCTCGCAGTGCCCAAGGGCCGCGACATCATTCCCGCCATCCGCCGGCTGATCGCCTGCTGCCGTGCCGTGGGCGCGCCGGTCGTCTTCACACAGTTCGTTTACTCGACCGCGGTGCCCTGCCTGCGCGGCGACCCGTTCGGCCTGGAGCACCTGCCGGCACCGGACGGGCAGCCGACGGGCTTCGGCCGGCCGTCGGGCAACTGCCTCGTCGGCCCGGAGGCCGGACGGGGCGCGGAATCGGCGGACCTCGTGCCGGAACTCGCACCATTGCCCGGCGAACTGATCGTGGCGAGCCACTGTTACGACAAATTCCTCGACACGCCGCTGGACCTGGCCTTGCGCAGCCGCGGCATCACGCACCTGATCGTCACCGGCGTGACGACCGACATCTGCGTGAACTGCACCGTGCTGGCGGCCGCCAACCGAAATTACCGCGTGACAGTGGCGACCGACGGCGTGGCCACGCTGGACGACACGATCCAGGCTTCGTGCTTGAGCATCTGGGAGCGCAAGTTCGCCCGTCTGCGCACCGTCGGCCAGCTTGTGACCGAGTTGAAGGGCGAGGATGCCGGCGGTTCGTGAAGGCCTCAAGTCAGGGCGGGGGATCCCCACCAACGCCACCTGCGGCGAATCGGTTGCGGTCCGGCTGCGAAACCCGGTGTCGCTGCGCGGGGGCAACAGGCGCGGCGGGGTGCGCTCGCGCTGCCGGCCGGAAGTCTGGCCTCGCGCCAGCTTCACTCGACCTCGATCCACCTCACGTCCCGGCTTGAGTCTCCACGGCACGGATCCGAGGTCGCCCGCGCGGCGGAGTGGGCGGATTTCCTTAATGTGCGGCTCGATCATCGGGTCGCTCGGCGGTGCACTCAGGGTCGGGTGATTTCCACAGCGGTCCCAACGGTCAGTACCGGGCGACAACGGTGTACCGTGGACGGTCGGGGTTCGGAACGCACACCCATTCCCGGGCCGTGTCGAAGTCCCGCCATTCCGCGCCGTTCACGGCCACCGAGCGCAACAGCTTTTTCTGCGGATGCCGCAGGCGGACCAACAACGTCTTCGGACGCCGTTCGCCGGCAAACTCGATCTTCGCGGTGAGCGTACCCGAAGCTGCGGCGCTTTCGATCCGCAGGTCCACCGGGCCGAAGTACGTGGGTGCGCGCTCGATGATGACGCTCCGGCCGTCCCCCAGCCAGGCCCGCGGCACGGCCTGGCCGACGAAGAGCGTGTCCTCGCCGGCAAGTTCGTTCAGCAGCATGTTCCGATACAACTCAAACCACGCACCGTCGGTGCTCGGCGGCATGAAGTATTGCCCCCACGCCCAACGGTGCTCCAACGGTGTGAGCTGCTGATGCGAGAAGGCGCAGGCCATCATGCTGTAAAAGGCGCGGATGGCGGCCTCGGGCTCGTCGCGCCGGAGATACGTCGTGGCCTGCTGGTTATAGACCGGCTCGTTGGCCATACCCCATTGGTTGAGAAACAGGTTGTCCTCGTGATCGTGTAGCATGGCCGTGGCGAGCCAGCCGCGCGGGTCAAGGGCACCCAGCCGCGCCAGATGCAGCGGACCGCAGTCCACGTCCGTCGGATACCAGACATCGAGGAGACGGCGCGGGGTAAGCGCGTCGCTGGGCACGTAGTTGTTCCAGGTGCCGTCGGCGAGTTGCACCACCGGCGAGCTCACACTGGCGCGGGCAAAGGCGCGCTCGACATCGGCCCGCATCCGCGCCGCCACGGCCCGCGTCTCCTCGCCGCGCGGATGTCCATGAGCCGCGAGAGCGCGGCCGAAGACGTCGAGGCCGGCGACGTAGTAGGCGTTGGGGAAGGCCCAAGCACGCGCCTCGTGCGTCAGATCGTTCAGCGGCGCGACGATCAAGCCGGGCGCTTCTCGGTTGGTCCGGCCCTTCGCGACCTCGCCAAGGCACCAGTCCAGCGCCTTCAACGACGCGCGGTCGCGTGACAGCAGGAAGTTCTGGCCGATGGCATAGAGCATGCCCGGTGAATACACGCCCCACTCCGCGTAGCCGCCGACGCGGCCGTCGGGCTTCTGCTGGGTGTAAAACATGGCGGCGAATTCCTCCCCGGCCACGGCGAAGTGCCCGCGCAGGCCGTAAATCATGTAGTCCACATAGACGGCCTGGTTGATGGGCCAGTCGGCGTTGAGCTGGCCGTAGGCGAAGTTCGAGTACGGCAGGTCAATCCGCGCGACGCCGTGTTCGTCGGTACGATGGCGCGGAAGCATCAGCGCGTGCCAGAGGTTGGCGCGGAACAGGTCGTTCACCGCCGTTTCCGGCACCTCGAAGCGCGCACCTTGGGCGAGCCAGCCCTCCCAGTATTTCACCGTGGCCGCGCGGGACCGGGCGAAATCAAGCGCGGCCAGCCCGGCCGCGGCTTCCGCAGCAACCTCCGGCGACGCGAGTTTCAGGACGATGCTCCGTGTCTCGCCCGCGGCCAGTTCGCCCATACAATCGAACTCGAGCTGCGGGTCCTTGGCGTCCGAGGCGGGTGAACGCTGTTTTGTGAAAAACTCCGGCCCGGGCTCGATCATCAACCAGAGGGCGCCGGTCTCGCGGTCCACGACGCACGGCCGGCCGGCGAGGTTGCGCAGTTCGGGATGGCGATTCGTGTTTTCCGTGCCCAACCGGAAGCCGAGGTTGACCGGGCCCGTGCCGGTGAGTCGCACCCGGGTGAGGAACACGCTGGCGACTTCGCCGCGCCTGGCGGGTGGCGTCTCGTGCAGGGGTGCGGCGAACTGCTCGACCTCGCACCGCTGGCCGCCGCGTTCGAGCCGGGTTACGAGGATCGGAAGGCCGTCCACGATCCGCTGACCCGTCCACCGGCAGTCCGGCCAGAGCAGGTCGAGGCGAAACCGGTGCGGTGAAGCGTGGTCCGGCCGCACGTTGGCCCAGCGGTCCACGCCGAACTTGTAGAGCGAACCATGCCGGGCCACGGTGCCGGTCAAGTGACCCCGCGTGCCCAGCCACGACGTTTCCCACGGCTGGTTCCACTGGTGGGGATTGCCCACGTCCTCCCACTTGTTGGTCCACTCCGCGAACGTGGCCTCCGGTTCATGTTTCACGCGGTCCAACCCGCGCGCGCCTTTCAGTGACGCCATGTGCGCTGCGAAATCCACCGGTGCGTCAGCCAGCGTAACAAAGGCGTCATGCTCCGGCAGCCACATCGCCCCCTGCCGTCGGAGTTGTTCGAGACCGATGGAAAAGCCGCGCGTGCCATCGGCGGCTGTCAGCACCGTGAGCACCGGCGCATCGGGGGCAAGGCCGGGATCGTCCTTCAGCCGGGCGATCTGGTCCGGCGTGCCGTGCTGAAGGAGGTAGGCCCAGATTTCGTGGGGCTTGCGCGGCGGCAGCGACGGGTTGCGCCAGGACACCTCCGCCGTGATGGCCTCCACCTCGCCGGCACCAACGGTGAGCGGCTTCTGTGTCGCTTGAACCGCGAGACCCGGCGAGCCGGCCAGTAGTTGCGGTTCGATGATCGTCCGCTCCGTGGTTCGATGGCCAAAGGAGATTCGGACTGTCAGCTTCGCGCGCGGCTCGGCGCCCGGCGCTGGCAGGCAAAAGGTCAACGCCAGGCCGAGGGCTGTTAGAACGGCTCGGCGCTGCGTGCGGAGCGGAGACCCACCGGGCAGGCTAGTAACGCACCACGATGACTTCATGGATGTCGGCCACGGTGGCTTCGAGCGTCCGGCCGCGGCGTTTCAAACTCGTGGTCCTCGCCAGCGCGGTCGCTTTCTGGATGGGCTCGGCGAAGGTGACGCTGGCGCGGTACAACGGCGCATCTTCAATCAAGCCGGGCAGCACGTAAGGCCGTTCCTTGGCGGGCGTGGTTTGCGGCGGGGAGTTGTAGGCGAGGAGGTGTACACGCAACGTCCGCGTGGCGGGATCGTCGGTCACGACCGACTCAACGTTGGCCGGCGCGGTGACGCGCACCCGCGGGCGCGGATGCAGGCTGCGGATCGCTTCCGCGAGCAGCTTCCGCGCCTCGACAATGTGATGTTCGCTGGCAGTGGCGAAATCGGGCGAGCCCGCAAACGTGAGCACCTTGCCCCGGCCCAGCGTATTCACCAGGATGGCGGGGCCCACCGGCGTGTCCGCGCTCATCGGCCATTCGGTGCCTTCCCGGCCCTCGCGCTGGCGCGTGGTGCGATGCGGCTTGAGCAATTCGCCGGTGGTCCGGGCGGTCGTCGGCTTGTAAAGGGTCGCCGGACCTTTGACGAGGAAAGGCCAGTCCGGCCGCGCGGAAAGCGGGAGTTGAAGATCGCCGAGCGCGGCGCGGGACCCGGCGAAGCGCATCCAGTTGTCCAGCGAGTCCAGTCGTCCCACCACCCGTGCCCCGATGAGTTCGCTCAACGCCGGGTCCGTCATCGGGTTGCCCAGCCGGTCGAACTGGCCGCTTTGTCCGGTCACCACCAGCCGGCCGCCGTCCTCGACGTAGCGGCGCAGCAACGCGACTTCCCGCTCAGCGAGGATGGCCGCGTTGGGCAGCAACAGCACGGGCAGCCGACGCAACGTTTCCAGCGAAACGTTCTCCTCCAGCACCACGCCCCACGGGATGTGTTCATAAACCATTGCCTTGTGCGCGCCCTGGAAACTTTGGAAATACTCCGCCGGTTTTTCGCGGCCCAGCCAGTCGCGCGTGCGGCTGCTGAAATAAATCCCCACCTCCGCCACCGGTTGCTGGCCGAAATGTGCGCGCTTCGCCAGCGCCTCCTGAAAAGCTGCGCCGAGGCGATCATAAGCCACCGGATCGAGCCCGCCATCGAAGCCGGTCTTGTCCACCACGGTCACAAATGCGCCGTGAGCCAACAGCGTGAACATTTCCCACCGCAGGTCCGCGAGCGGCCGGGTGGTTTGGTCGTGGTACATGCGCACGCCGCGTTGCATGGCCACCTGCACGCGCTGCTGCGGCGCGGCGGCGCGGTAGAACGCCGCGTTCAGCCCCACCGTGAGCGCGCTGAAGCCCCACACGCCCGTCTCGCCGGTGATGAAATCACCGTTGCCCGCGTGCTGCACCGGCCGCTGTCCGACCTCGAACGCAAACGGCGGGTTGCCGTGGTAGTTGAAGTCCACCGTGGCGCGCGGGTCGAGCGCCTTGATGTGCGCGGCCAGCGCCCGCTCGAAGCGTTCACTGCTGCGGTACCGGAATTCGAGCATGCGGTCCCAGACCGCGTCCCAGGTCACCCCGGCCGGCGGCGGCTGGCCAAACTCCTTCTCAAACAGCGTCCGGCAAGTGTCGCACCAGCAGCCGTAAGGCGGGCCAAAACCCTGGTCCAGCATGTCAACATGGAAGCCGGCGATGCCATAGTCGAGTAGCTCGGCCACGATGGCCTTCATCGCTTCGAGGTAACCGGAGTTGTAGCAGAAACGGCCGAGCGGCCGGCCGTCCACGCCGCGCATTTCCCATTCCGGATGCGCCTTCAGAAAATGCCCGCCCTGCTGCACCACGCAGTAGGCGATGACCGGCATCGGGTGCGCGCGGGCTTGCGACACAGCCTCGCGGAGCGGGTCACGCGCGCCGAGGCCGGGCGCCTTGGGCAGCAGCTTGGAGTCGTAGTAGGCGTAGTCGCCGTCTCGCGCCCACATCACCAGATACTCGCCGCGCGCGGCGCGGACCCGGCGGGCAATCTCACGGCCGTCAAACTGCGCGCAGTAACGAGTGTCGCCCGGGTCGCTGTAGCCGAACTGCGCCCCGGTCGGGCCAACCTCCATGCCCACCAGCGCGCCTTGGAACCACGGTGCGGCGTCCGCCGCGGTCAGTGCCCAGGCTGCGGTACCAGCGCTCAGCCAGGCCAGGCAACCGGGCAAAACCGCGGCCAGCCTTCGCAAGCAAGCGCGGTGAACGATGCCGAGATGGGATGAGCCCGGGTCCGGGCGGTCGGCCCTTCGGGCCGACGGTGAAACAGGGTGTGGAAGCACGCCACAAGGTTTGGGCTGTCGCGGGCCGACTGTCAAAGCGGATGGCATCGGCCCGGTTGCATCCCGCTGCGACGTTTGTGAGCACGCGGTAGGGCACCGCTCGCTTTGCGGCGAAGCTGTCCGGCGCGATTGCCACACCAAAAAAATAAAAAAATCCCCGCCCTTGTTCAGGCGGGGGAAGCGTTGGGAAATGTGGCCGTTGGATTGCCAGCCACGCGGCCGACCAATGATTGCGCGGCCGGTCAGCGTCAGGCGGCCTCGGCGTACAGCGCAGCACTCTGACGACGGATGCGCGCCTGCCGCGCGGCCTGCTCATGAGCGGCGGCCACTTTTTCCTCCACCAGCTCCGGCAGCACCAGGAGCGGATACGGCGTGGCCCAGGCCAGCGAGGCAGCGTCCTCGGTGGCCCGTCGGACCAGCGGCGTGAGTTCGGAGGTCCCGGCTTTCGCCAGGTGCAGGCGCAGCAGCCGGTCCTTCAGTTCGCCCAAACGGGCGTCCTGTTCCGCCCGGGTCAACACCCGCGGGCGGACGGCGAACCGTGTCGGCCGCGCAAACCGCGCCGTCAACCGTGTCGTCTGCTTGTTCATGTTGTTGCTCGCTTTCCAATGCGGGAGCGGCTTCCGGCCGCCCCCCAACCAAAAAACCCACGAAGCGCGGAGGCGTTTCGTGGGTTTCCTTCAAAGCTGTTTCTGGTCTTCAACCACCGGGCCCCACGCGGGTGCCTCCCGTACCGTCGTGCCGCGCCTGGCGCAGCCCGTCGCCGGAGATTCGTTGACACCGCATGTCCTGGTTTTGTTTCACCGGGCCGAAAGATGGCAGAGATCCGGGATTTGTCAAATCCACCTCCGCACCGGGCAAAACCCGCTTTACACACCGGCGGGCGCGGTTAACGCTGCGCCCATGACCGAGCGACTCGCGCGGGCCGCCGCCTGTCTGGCCCTGCTTTTGACCGCCGGATGCACCAGCACACGCATCACGAACCTGACCCCGCGTCAGGTCGTGCGGCCCCCGGACGGTGTGATCGCCTTCGAGGCGCGGTGGGACAGCAACCAGCGCGCGATCCGCGAGGACAGCTTCAAGCCCTACGTGGTGGTGGGCACCGAACGGCACGCCATGCAACGTACGGCGCTGACCGCCAACCGCTGGGAAGTGCTGGTGCCGCTCCCGCCGGACCGGCGGTTCGTGAACTACCATTTCAAGTTCGACTACGAGGTGCAGGGCTTTGGTCGCCGGCTGCCCAACAGCCGGCTCACCCCCACCTACCAGCTCGAAATCCTCGAGCGCTGATCCGCCCGCCGACCGCCCCGGGCCGTCCCGCGCCATGCCCGCCGCCCCGTTGCCCGCCGAGCCGGAACCGTTGGCCCCGGCCGCGAGACGGGCCTGGCTGTTGATCCTGGCGCTGGGCGCCGCGCTCTTCGGTCTGCGGCTGGCCGCGCCGGCCGACCTCACTGACAACGACCAGGAACGGCCCGCGTCGTACGTGCTGGACGCCGTGCAAAACAACCATTGGCTCATCCAGCGCGACGCCTACGACGACATCGCCTCGAAGCCGCCTTTGCTCACCTGGCTGGCCGGGCTGGCGGCCTGGATCGCCGGGCGGCTGAGCCGCTTCACGCTGTATCTGCCGTGCGCAACGGCCATCGTGGGCGCGGCATTGCTGATCCAAGCCGGCGCGGGCGCGCGCTTCGGAACCTTAGCGGGCCTGCTGGGGGCGTTGTCGCTGTTGTTCAGTCAATACGGTTTCAAGCACGTGGTGCTCGCGCGCAACGACGCCTTGTTCGCCTTCACGGTGAGCCTCGCCGCGCTGGCCGCGTTCCGGGCGTGGATGACCGGGCGGGGCTGGACGTGGTTCTGGCTGGCGGCGGCGGCGGCCACGCTCACCAAGGGCCCGCTGGGCGTGTTGCTCGGGGCGGGCGGCCTCCTGGCCGTGGCCTGGGAGCGGCGCGCGACTGAGCCGCTGGGTTTGCGCGGTCGAATCTGGCCGGGTGCGCTCGTGTGGCTGACGCTGGTGGGCGGCTGGTTCGCGCTGGCCTGGTTGAGCGCCGGCGATGATTTGATCCGCAAACAACTCGGCCGCGAACTCGCGGGACACCTCACCGGCGCGGAAGCCGGAGGCAAACCCCCGTTCAGCGATCCTTTCCACACGGCGCTGTATTTCCTGTCGCGCTACGCGCCGTGGAGCCTGGCGGCGTGCGTGGGCTTCTGGCGCGTCTGGCGCCGGCCCGCCGCAAACGCCGCGGAAAGGCGGTTCGAACGTTTCCTGTTTTGCTGGTTTGCGCTGGGCTTGCTGGTCTTCACCCTCGCCCCGCACAAGCGTCCGGACCTGCTGTTGCCCATCATCCCGGCCGCAGCGATGCTGGCGGGCCGCGAACTCGCGGGCGGGCTGGGGCGTTTCCATCCCAAGCACGTCTGGCTGGGAGTCACCCTCGGCAGTGTGGCGCTGCTGGGCGTGCTGGCGGTCGCGCGGCCGCAAGGCCGGGACACCGCCGGCGAAGTGGTGACCACGCGGGCCATGCGGGAGCTGGCGGAATGGTGGGAACAATCCGGCCCGCACAACCCGCCGCTGACCTTCGTCGAGCACACGCTCACGGTGCAGTTCTACCTGAACCGCCACCAACTCGTCATCACGCCCGCGCAGGCGGCGCGGCTGCTCCTGGGCGATGCCGCCTGCGTGCTCGTGACGCGCGACCTGGCCGCGGTGCGACGGCATTTGCCGGCGGATTTCGCGCTGCGGGTGCTTCACGCCGCGCCGGCCGGCGGCGAGCCGCGCGGCTGGCTGGTGACCCATCAACACGAACCGACCGAGACCAACTCCGCCACCGCAGTAGGCGTCGGACCGTTGCAAGTGCGACTGGACGGCGCGGCGTTCGTGCAAGCCCGCCGGTTTGCCCTCGTGCTCCGCCGGACGCGGCCGGAGGCGCGGGTGGAGGTCGTCAACGAGTCGGACCGGCCGGTCACGGTCCGCGTGTACTGGACGGACAAGCCCGGTCCATACGTGGAGCGAAGGCTGGTCGCGGCCGAACGGTGGGTGCTGGAATCGCGGTAAAATGCTGTTCACGGAGGAAATCCGGTTGGATCGGCTTCCCGACCGGGCTGGTTCGCGGTAGTTCTGCGCGCGTGAACATCGTCACCCTCACCACGGATTTCGGCCTGGCTAATGCCTTTGTCGGCACGATGAAGGGCGTCATCCTTGCCCGCGCGCCGCGCGCCACGATCGTGGACCTCACCCACGGCGTGGCGCCCGGCGACATCCGCGCGGGGGCATTCGCGCTGCTCGCCGGCTGCCGGTACTTCCCCAACGGCACGGTGCATGTCGCAGTGGTGGACCCCGGGGTGGGCGGCCCGCGGCGGGCCATCGCCGTGCGGACGCGCGACTACTGCTTTCTCGGCCCGGACAACGGCGTGTTGTCCTGGGCACTGGCGCGCGAGACCGTGCGCTCGGTCCGGCAGATCGCCAACGCACGGCTGTGGTTGCAGCCGGTGAGCCGTACCTTTCACGGGCGCGACGTGTTTGCGCCGGTGGCCGCGCATCTCGCTCGTGGCGGTTCGTTTCACCGCGTCGGGCCGGAATTGGCGGACTACGCGCGGCTGCCCTGGCCGGCATGGCGGGAGACGGGCGGTAAAGTCACCGGCGAGGTGCTCGTGGTGGACCGCTTTGGCAACGCCATCACCAACATTCCGGAAGTCGGTCTGCCGGCCGGGATGTTTTCCGGGCTCGTCTGTGTCGGCCGCCGGCGGTGGTGCCGACTGGGAACATACTACGCGGCGGTGCCGCCGGGACAAGCGGTGGCGTTGTTCGGGTCCAGCGGTTTCCTTGAAATCGCCGTCAACGGCGGATCCGCGGCGGCGCGGTTTGGCCTGCGCGCGGGCTCCCGCGTGACGCTGCGGCGGGATGATTCCGCGGAGAGCAGGCCGCTGTGCCGGACGACTCGTTGAAGCCTCGGAGATGCAGGGCCGGCCGGAAAACCGCGCCACAGGTTGGAGTTGTTTCGTCTTGGCAGGCGGCGGCAATGCTTCAATTTCCCGGCATGACCCTGCGGCGATTCCTGAAGCTCACCGGCCTGGCGGTGCTGGCGTTGATCCTGTTGACCGCCGGAGGGGTGGCGGGGCTCTGGTGGTACTTCCACCCGAATTGCGAGCAGACGCGCGGCATCCGGTACTCGTCGCGGCGCGGCCAGGACCTGGTACTGGATGTGATCCGGCCAGCGCGGCCCAACGGGCTCGGCGTGCTGGTGATGGTGAGCGGGAGCTGGAAATCCAGCCGCGAGGGATTGAACCCCGCGATGGTCGCACCGTTGCTGCGGCGGGGGTACACGATCTTCGCGGTGCACCACGGCTCGCAGCCGGAGTTCACGGTCATGGAAATCGTCGAGGACGTGCGCCGTGCGGTGCGGTTTGTCCGCCATCACGCCCGCGAATACGGTGTGGACCCACACCGGCTCGGGGTGAGCGGCGGCAGTTCGGGCGGGCATCTGAGCCTGATGATCGCCACACGCGGCGGCCCGGGCCGCGACTACGCGCCCGACCCGGTGGACCGCGAGAGCGACGCGGTGCAGGCGGTGGCCATTTTCTTCCCGGTAACCGACCTGCTGAACCTGGGCAGGTCCACGGAAAACGCCGGCGACGGCGGGCCGCCGAAAAGTTTCGTGCGGGCATTCGGGCCGGAGTCCACGAATCTGGCGGTGTGGAAGGTGATCGGCCGCGAGGTCTCGCCGATTTATCACATCACTTCAAATCTGCCCTCGGTGCTCATCATTCACGGTGACGCGGACACGCTGACACCACTGGAACAATCCGAGTGGTTTGTAGCGCGGGCGCGGGAGGTCGGCCGCGAGGTGAAGCTGGTGGTCCGTCCCGGCAAGAAACATGGCTGGCTGACCATGGTCTGGGACATCCGGCGCTTCGCGGACTGGTTCGACCAGCACCTGCGGCGGCCCGCGGGTTGAAGGCCGGCCGTTCCCCCGGGAAACCGAGGCTCTGCGGGCGGGGTTGGCCACGCCCCGGCAACCCCGACTTCCGGGCTCAGGCGATGAAGGCGTCGTGGACGGCGCGCGCGGCCTGTTCGCCCTTGGCGAGGTCAATCACCACCGTAATCTTGATCTCGCTGGTGGAGATCATCTCGATGTTGATGCTCTCGCGGGCGAGGGTTTCGAACATCTTGGCGGCCACGCCGGAATGGCTGCGCATGCCCACGCCCACCACGGCGAGCTTGGCGATGGCTTCGTTCACAAGCAGTTCCTTGTAGCCCAGCTCACCCTTGAGGCCCTCGATGATCTTGCGTGCCTTGAGCAGGTCCGGTTTGTCCAGGGTGAAGGACAGGTCGGTGGCCGGACGGGCGGTGCCGTGGCTGACGTTTTGCACGATCATGTCCACGTTGATGGCCGCTTCAGCCAGAGCGGAAAAAATGCGGGCGGACACGCCGGGGCGGTCGGGCACCGCGACGACGGTGATCTTGGCCTGGTTCTTGTCGAGCGAGACGCCGCGGACGACCACGCCTTCCATGCTCTTGGTTTCCTCTTTCACAATCGTGCCTGGGTTGTCGTTCATGCTGGAACGCACTTCGAAGATGACGCCAAATTTCTTGGCGAACTCCACCGACCGGAGCTGCATGACCTTGGCGCCGGCGCCGGCCAGTTCGAGCAGCTCGTCATAGGCCACCTCGTCGAGCTTGCGCGCGGCGGGCACCACCCGCGGGTCCGCCGTGTAAATGCCGTCCACATCCGTATAGATCTGGCACAGGTCGGCCTTGAGCGCCGCCGCCAGGGCAATGGCCGTGAGATCGGAGCCGCCCCGGCCGAGGGTGGTGATCTGGCCCTCCTGGGTCTGGCCTTGAAAACCGGCGACGATCACCACCTGGCCGTTGTCCAGCAAGGCGTGGATCTGCCGCGGTGTGATGTTCATGATTTTGGCCTTGGTATGCACGCGGTCGGTCACGATGCCGGCCTGGGCGCCGGTGAGCGACACCGCGGGCACGCCCAATGCGTGCAAGGCCATGGCCGTAAGGGCGATGGTGGTCTGCTCGCCGGTGGCCAGCAGCATGTCCATCTCGCGCTCGGCCGGCAGGGGCATGATCTCCTTGGCCAGCCTGATGAGGTTGTCGGTAACCCCGCTCATCGCGGACACCACCACCACCAGCCGGTCGCCCCGCTCGCGGTAACGGGCGACGCGGGCCGCGACGCTTTTGATGCGCTCGGGGTTGCCCACCGAGGTGCCGCCAAATTTCTGAACGATCAACGCCATGCCGTCCTGCCGGGCACGGCGCGGAAACGCCCGCGGGCGACCGGCGTCGCGGAAAATACCGGCCGGGCCCTGGGTGTCAAGTGGACTTATGGGGTACACCCAGAGCATTCGCCAGCTTGACACCTGGCGAGATGTTTGAAGACAGAAAACAGGGACCAGAGGTCAGCCATCAGAAACCGGCAGCCGGCATCGGGCTCTGCCACGGGCGGGCCGTGTGCTCACGCGTGCCACCAGGCCGGTGGTGACCACCACAGACGCGCAATCGCCGAGATCGGCGATTTTCCGTTTCATGCGCGGCGGAACTGGGCGATAAGCTCCCGGTCGCATGGACTCCAAGCCGACGTTGTTGATTGTGGACGACGAGAAGCCGACGCGCGAGGGCTTGCGCGCCGCGCTCGAGGAACGATTCGACGTATACGTCGCCGAGGATGCCGCCGGCGCAATTCAGCTTCTGGAACAGGAGCGGTTCGACGTCGTGCTCACCGACTTCCGCCTGCCCCAGGAGGACGGCATGAAAATCATCGCCCGGGCCAAGTCCCTCAGCCGCCCGCCGGTGTGCATCCTGATGACCGCCTACGGATCGGAGGAGCTGGCGGTGGAGGCCATGAAACGCGGGGCGGACGATTACATCGCCAAGGGCCGATTGCAGATAGACGAGCTGGAAATGCGCATCGCCCGCGCGCTGCGCGCGCAAAAGCTCGAGGGCGAAGTGCAGGAGCTGCGCCTGCAGTTGAACGACAGGTTTGGCCTCGAGCACATCGTCGGGCGCTCGCCTGCCATGCTCGAGATCTTCGAGATCGTCAAGCAGGTGGCCCCCACCCCGGCCACGGTGCTGATCCAGGGCGAAAGCGGCACGGGCAAGGAACTCATCGCCAAGGCGGTGCACCAACTCAGCCCGCGGGCCAAGCAGCCGCTGGTGACCGTGCACTGCGCCGCGCTGCCGGCCACGCTGCTGGAAAGCGAGCTGTTCGGCCACGAAAAGGGCGCCTTCACCGGCGCGCACGAGCGGCGCATCGGCCGCTTCGAGCAGGCCAACGGCGGCACGTTGTTCCTGGACGAGATTGGCGAGATTGACGCCAGCACGCAGGTGAAGCTGCTGCGCGTGCTGGGCGAACGCACCTTCGAGCGGGTCGGTTCGAACAAGACCATCTCCGTGGACGTGCGCCTGATCGCCGCCACGAACAAAAACCTGGCCGAACTGGTCAAGGCCGGCCGGTTCCGCGAAGACCTGTTTTTCCGGCTGCGCGTGGTGGAAATCTGGCTGCCGCCGCTGCGCGAACGGCCCGGGGACGTGCCGCTGCTGGCGCTGCATTTCCTGAAGGAAATCGCCGCCGAGTACGGCAAGCCGGTCACCGACTTCACCCTCGACGCCATGCAGGCGCTCATCAACTACTCCTGGCCCGCCAACGTGCGCGAACTGCGCAACGCCATCGAGGGCGCGGTGGCGCTGTGCAAGGGCGACAAGATCACCCTGCGTGATCTGCCGCCCACGGTGCGCGGCCAGGGGAGCGGCCCCCCTCCGCCGGCCGACCGCGGGCTGCTCGCGGCCGGGACGACCACACTGCAGGAGGCGGAGAAACAGCTCATCATTCGCGCCTTGCAGGAATGCGAGGGCAACCGCACTCTCGCGGCCAGGAAAATCGGCATCAGCCGCCGCACGTTGCACCGCAAGCTGCACGAGTACCAACTCGAGGGCCTCTGACCGCGGTGCGGGCGGAGGGCCCCCTCACGGCCGCGGTTGTCCTGATTTGGCATGCGCTTACCACCCGTTCAAGAATTCATTCACTGGCTCGAAGTCGGCCAGGGCGCTCGCGTCCTGCGCATCATCGTAGCCGTGCTGTGCGTGCTCACCGTTACTATCTGGTACGACCTCTATCAGACGCGCAACTTCAGTGCGCCCGAGGCCATGGAAGCCGCGCAACTGGCCCGCAACCTGGCGCGAGGCGAGGGCTTCACCACCCAGGTCGTCCGGCCGCTGACCATCCAGTTGGTGGAAGACACCCTCGGCGTGAACGCCCGGCTTGGTCGGCCGCCCCGGGTGGAACCGGCGGAAAACACCCGCGATGGGGACGCGTCCCTCCGTCGGCCGGTGCATCCGGACCTTTTCAACCCGCCACTCTACCCGCTGCTGCTGGCCGGCTGGATGAAGTTGCTGCCCTTCAATGATGTCATCGAGGGCTTTTTCTGGCGGCACCAGCCCGAGGTGCTGATCACTGCGTTCAACCAACTGCTGTTCCTGCTCCTGGCCTGGCTGGCCTACCGGCTGGCCCGGCGGCTCTTGAACGGCGAGGCGGCCGTGGTGCTCGTGGCGGTGCTCTGCGCCTCCGAATTTCTGTGGCGCTTCAGCGCCTCGGGGTTGCCCACGATGCTGCTGCTGGTGCTGTTCGTGGGGTTGCTGGACGCGCTCACACGGCTGGAGGAGGCCCAGCGTGAAGGCCATCACCGCCTGCGCTGGTTCCTGCCCCGGGCGGCGGCGGCCGGCCTCCTGCTCGGTCTGCTGGCGCTGACGCGCTACGGCCTGCTGGTTTTGTTGCTGCCGGTCGCGCTGTTTTACCTCCTGTTCCTCGGCCGGCAGGCGTTGCCGGTGCTGGCTGTGACGCTGCTGATGACCGCCGTGGTGGTGACGCCCTGGCTGGTCCGCAACCATCAACTCAGCGGCACGCTTTTTGGCGTGCGCGGCTATGCGATCTACGAAGAAACGCTGCGTTTCCCCGATGGCCGGCTGGAACGCTCTCTCCGGCCGGACTTGGAGACGGTGGGCACCCTGGATCTCATCCGCAAGGCCGGCGAAGGCCTGCGGCAACTGACCGGCGATGACTTGCTCCGGCTGGGCGGCAGTTGGGTCGGCGCGTTCTTCCTGGTGGGTTTGCTGGGGCAGTACCGCAACCCCGGCCTGAGCCGGCTGCGGGTGTTTCTTTTCCTGTGCCTGCCCACGCTGGCGCTCACCCAGGCGCTCGGCCGCACACACCTTTCGGTGATGTCGCCGGTGTTCACCACCGAGAACCTGCTGGCCGTGCTCACGCCCGGAGTGTGCCTGGTGGGGGTGGCCTTCTTCTTCTGGATGATCGAACGGCTGGAGCTGCCGTTCCCTGAGTTCCGACACGTCCTCAGCACCGTGCTGGTGCTCGGCACGGCGGTGCCGTTGTTCGTGCGGGTGCTGCCGCCGCGGACGGTGCCGGTGGTGTACCCGCCGTATTATCCGCCGTACCTGCAGGAAGCGGCCGGTTATCTGGAACCGTCCGAGCTGCTCATGACCGACATGCCCTGGGCCACCGCCTGGTACGGCGACCGCACCTCGGTCTGGACCACCATGGACGCGCAGCAGTCGTTCTATGAGATCAACGACCAGCACAAGGCGCTCTCGGCCCTGTTGCTCACGCCGTTGACCACCGACGCCCAATTCCGCCGGCAGATCCTCCAAAGCCGCAACCACGAGTGGTCGCGCCTGGTGCTGGAGATCATGTTTCGCACCAACGTGCCCGCCCGCTTCCCGCTCACCCACGTCTGGCGGCGCGGTACCCCGGATCACCTGTTCCTGGCCGACCGCCCGCGCTGGCTGACCAAAGTTGACGGGAAAGAAGAAGCGGCGCCTCTGCCGCCGGCTGGGGAGACAAACGTCCCGCCCAGCCGCCTGATCAACGAACCACCGGCCAGCCCACAAGCCAGCGCCACCAACCACCCCTCCGCCGGCGGAACCGATGCTCCATCGGCCACCCCGGATACCGCCGCAACCAACACATCTCCAGCCAAGCCTCAACCCGCCACACGCGGCGACCCGGAGCGATAGGCAGCAGGCCGGCCGATCAACCTCGGCCGGGTTCGCGCGGTGTCGGCGCGAAACGTGGCACGCTCAAATGGGTAGGCAAAACAGCGCGTCCCGCAGCTTCGGCTCAAACCACGTGCTCTTGGGCGGCATGATTTCCCCCCGGTCCGCCACGGCCATTAGTTCGTCAAGGCCCGTGGGGTAAAGCGCAAACGCCACCGCCGCCACGCCGGAGCGGACCCGGCGTTCCAACTCCTCCGGGCCGCGAATGCCGCCCACGAAGTCAATCCGCTCGCTGCGCCGCGGGTCCGTGATGCCCAGCAACGGCTCCAGCACGTGTCGTTGCAGCAATGCCACGTCCAGCGTTTCGGCCGGGTTCTCCCCGCTTGCCAGCTCCGGCCGGAACCGCAACGTCCACCACTGCCCCGCCAGAAACACCCCCACCTCGTGCCGCGCCGTCGGCCGGCCCGCGCCGCCGGGGCGCACCTCGCCCACCGCGCGCAGCCGCGCCAGCAACGTCTCCGCGCTCAGCCTGTTCAGGTCGCGCACCACGCGGTGATAGGGCAGGATTTGCAGCGTGTCGTGGGCGAAGATCACGCTCAGAAAACCGTCGGCCTCCGCCCGCGCGCCCCGCGCCGCCGCCGCCGTGCGATGATGCCCGTCGGCGATGTACAGGCGCGGCTGCGCGGCCAGGCGGCTTTCCAGAAAGGCGATTCCCTCCGCGTCGGCCACCGTCCACGTGCTGTGACGCACGCCGTCCGGGGCCGTGAAATCCACCTCGGGCGGGGTCGCGGTGCGCGTGCGCAGCCACGCGGCCAGCTCCGGCTCGGCCCGGTAAAACAAGAAGGCCGGCCCGGTCTGCGCGTTCAGCGCCTCGATGTGCCGCGCCCGGTCGTCCTCCTTGTCCGGCCGGGTCAGTTCATGCCGGCGCACCACCCCGGTCCGGTACTCGCGGCAACTGGCCGCGCCCACGATGCCCGTCTGGCTGTGCGCGCCCATCACCTGCCGGTACAGGTAAAAGGCCGGGCGCGGGTCCCGTCGCAACACCCCGCGCTCGAGCAGGGCCTGGTAGGCGCGCCGGGCCTCGGCGTAGGCCGCGGGCGAATGCGGGTCGGTGCCCGGCGGGAGGCCCACTTCGGGCCGGCTCACCCGCAGAAAGCTCAGTGGATTCGGCGCCGCCAGCGCGCGCGCCTCGGCCTCCGACAACACGTCGTAGGGCGGAGCGCTCACCTGGGCGGCCAACTCCGGCCGCGGCCGCACCGCCGCAAAGGGTTTAACCGTCGCCATAAATGCGCACGGCAAATTACGGGCCGCGCCGCGCGGGTCAAAGCCCAAAGCCCTTGCCGGGCCGGGTGCCCCGGGGCAAGTTCGGGACATGAACACACCCACCTCCACAAACGACCCGCGCCTGGTGGTGGTGGAGGGCGACATCACCCGCCAGGACGTGGACGCCATTGTCAATGCTGCCAACACCACCCTGCTGGGCGGCGGCGGGGTGGACGGCGCCATCCACCGCGCCGCCGGGCCGGAACTGCTGGCCGAGTGTCGCACGCTGGGCGGTTGTCCCACCGGCGAGGCCCGCATCACCCGCGGCTACCGCCTGCCCGCCCGCTGGGTCATCCACACCGTCGGGCCGGTCTGGCGGGACGGCAAACACGGCGAGGACGAACTGCTGGCCCGCTGCTACCGCAACAGCCTGGCCATGGCCCGGGAGCGCGGCCTCAAGACCATCGCCTTCCCGGCGATCAGCACCGGCGCCTACGGCTTCCCGCTCGAACGGGCTGCCCGCATCGCCGTGCGCGAATGCCGGGCTTTTTTGGCGGCAAGCCCAGACTTTGGCGAAATCCGGCTGGTATGCTTCGGGGCCGGTACGCAGTCGGCCTACGAAACGGCCCGGCGCGAGGCCTCGATTCAAAAGACCGGTTGAAGAAGCGAGCGCGCCGGGCGTTGCTCACTGGCGTGATTCGTCTGGACCCCGGGCTTCGCCGCGCCGGCAGTACCACCAACCGGCCAACCGAATCGCCCGTCCAGTGGGTCAGCGTTAATTTTCATTTTTTATTTTCGGATTTGAAAAATTTCTTGCTTTACCAAGCATATATGACTTAAGTGCCGATGTATTTTCACCTGCGACATGTCAACGTGAAGCAAACCGTCCTCGCTTTTGATCCGTGGCCGACTGCCCTTCGCGTTTGGGCAGCCGAAGCCGGTGCGCTGGCGGCGCTGGAACGGATTGTGGACCCGGGGGCGTTTCGGCGTTGCGTGGAACTGCTGGCAGGCTGCTGCGGGCGAATTCTCACCGCAGGCTGCGGCACCTCGGCCGCGGCCGCGCGCAAGATCGCCCACTCGTTGTGCTGCATCGAGCGGCCTGCCGCATTTCTGTCACCCGGCGACGCCGTCCACGGCGGGCTCGGCGCCGTTCAGAAGGACGACGTGGTGATCGCGATCTCCAAGGGTGGCAACACGCGGGAGATCGTGAACCTGCTCGGGGCCATCAAGACCAAGCGCGCCTTCCTCATCGCCGTGACCGAAAACCCCGAGTCCACGCTGGCACGCGAGGCTGACTTGTTCCTGCGCGTCAGCGTCGAGCGCGAACCGGACCCCTTCAACATGCTCGCCACGGCGAGCACGCTGGCCGTGATCGCGGTGTTCGACGCGGTCTGCATTGCGTTGATGGAGACCACGGGCTACACCCGCGAACAATTCGCGCTCATTCACCCGGGCGGCGCGGTTGGCGACCGGCTGCTCAATCGCGCGAACCACCCCGCTGCCCCACGCCCATGAAAGCCGCTGTTCTCGTCGGTCCTCAGTCCCTCGAACTTCGCGACGTGCCCGCCCCGGTGTGTCCGTGCGACGGCCTGGTGCTCGAAATGCGCGCCTGCGGCGTGTGCGGCTCGGACCTGCGGCGTTGGAAGGAAGGCCCGCCGGCGGGTGTCTCGGCGCTCGTGCAGGGCCACGAACTGGCGGGCACCGTCGTCGAAGCAGGCCCCGCCGCGGGGAGCTTTGCGGTCGGAGACCGGCTGGCGGTGGCGCCAGACATCCACTGTGGCGCCTGTTGGTACTGCCGCCGCGCCCTCTTCAACCTGTGCACGGGTCTGAAGCTGCTCGGCATCACGCCCGGTCTGGACGGCGGCTTCGCCGAACGTGTAGTCCTCCCCGGTGAGCTGCTGCGCCACGGCATCGTTCACCGGATGCCGGACGGCGTGAGCTGGCACGAAGGCGCGCTGGCCGAAACGCTTTCCTCGGTGCTGGCCTGCCACGAGAACTGCGGCACCGCGTTGGGCGAAACCGTGGTGGTCATGGGCGCCGGACCGATCGGTTGCCTGCACGTGGCGATCGCCAGGGCCCGCGGCGCGCGGGTCATCGTCGCCGAGCCCAACCTGGTCCGCCGCCACGCCGCGGCGGTTTTCGAGCCCGACGCTCTCATCGACGTCACCCGGCAGGACGTGGTGGCCGAGGTCAAACGCCTCACGCACGACCTGGGGGCGGACGTGGTCATTTGCGCGAACCCCGTGGCCACCACGCAGACGCAAGCGGTGGAAATGGCGCGGCGCCGCGGGCGCATCGTGTTGTTCGGCGGCCTGCCCAAGGCGGCACCGCTGGTGAACCTGAACGCGAACCTGATCCATTACGGCGAACAGGTCGTCATGGGCGCGTTCTCGTACCATCCGCGCTTCCACGAGGAAGCCCTCCAGGTGCTCGCCCGGAGGGTGGTGAAGGCCGAGCAGTTCGTCACGCACACACGCCCGCTCTCGCGCGTGAGCCAGGCCTTCGAAATCGCCGCGTCCGGCGAGGCGCTCAAGGTGATGGTGGAACCCGACTGACCATGCGCGCCTCGAACTCGATTGCCAGCCAACTGGGAGCGCCGAGGGCGTGTCGGCGCGTCGCGGTGAATCAGCGGTTGTGCCTGAGCGGCTGCCGGCGCAGCGCAACGTTGCGCTCTGCCGTATCGCCGACTTGCAAGCGGCGGCCCGGTCGCCTCGTCCTGTGGCGTGGGGCATTTGACCGCTCCGCAGGATGCAATTCTGCGATACAGCACATTGATAGGCTGCGCGCGACGCACTCCGCTCCCCGCGCCGGCGAGCCGTCGGCGCTCCGCGCTTTCCTCAACGCTGATGAACGCGATTAACGAACGGTTGCGCGAACTGCATGCGAAGGGTACGCCGGTTTCCGTCGGCCTGGTGGGTGCGGGCCAGATGGGCCAGGAAATCCTCTGCACTGTGCAAGCGATGCGCGGCATCACCATCCCCGTGGTGGTTGATGTCACCTTCGAACGGGTCCAACTGGCCTGCCAACTCGCGCGCGTGGACCCGGACCGCGTGATCTGCACGAACGACCCGGATGCCGCGCGCCGGGCGATCGAGGCCGGCCGCCTGGTGGCGGCGACGGATTGGCGGCTTGTGACCGCGCTTCCCGGCGTGCAGGCCGTCGTCGATGCCACCGGCCTGCCGGAACTGGGCGTGGCCATCGCCCTCGAGTCCATTCATGCAAAGAAGCACATCGTGATGATGAATGTGGAGTGTGACATCACGGTAGGTGCCCTCCTGAAACGGCGGGCCGACGAAGCGGGCGTGATTTACACACTCGCCGCGGGCGACGAGCCGGCGGCGATCCTCGAACTGTACCGCTTCGCCACCGCGCTCGGCTTCGAAATCGTCGCCGCCGGCAAAGGCAAGAACAACCCGCTCGACATCACGGCCACGCCCGACGCGGTCGCCGCGAGGGCCAAAGCCCGTGAGATGAGCGCGCGGGTGTTGTGCGAGTTCGTCGATGGCAGCAAGACCGCCGTCGAGATGTGCAGTGTGGCAAACGCGACCGGCCTGGTGCCCGACGTGCGCGGCATGCACGGTGCCACCGCGACGCGCGACACGTTGCACCAGATTTTCTGCCCGAAAGCCGACGGCGGCGTCCTGAACCGGAAAGGGGTCGTGGACTACGCGATCGGCGTCCACCCGGGCGTCTTCGTGGTGTTCACCACGGATCAGCCGCGGTTGCGGCACGGCCTGATCCAGCGCGACATGGGCCGCGGGCCCAACTACCTGCTGTTCCGCCCGTACCATCTCTGCAGCATTGAGGTCCCGCTCACGGCGGCGCAGGCCGTCATCTATGGCGAATCCAGCGGCCATCCGTTGCCGCGTCCCGTCGCCGAGTGCATTGCCGTTGCCAAGCGCCCGCTGAAGGCCGGCGAGAAGCTCGATGCGATCGGCGAGTATTGCTATCGCGGCTCGATCGACACCGTGGAAGCCGCGCGCGCGGAGCACCTGCTTCCCCTCGGCCTGGCCTGCGGCTGCGTACTGCGGCGCGATGTGCCCCCCGGCCAGGCCATCCGCTACGACGACCTGGCCGAGGTACCGGACACACTGCTCTGGCGCATGCGCCGACTCCAGGACGACCTCTGTTTCGGTCAGGCTGCGGCGCGCGACGTTGGCCCCACCACGAACCACGCACCACGAACTACTGACCAGTTCGTATGTCCTTGATCGGCCTCGACATCGGCACCACCGGCTGCAAGGCGATCGTTTTTGACGCCGACGGCCGGATGCTTGGCAGCGCGTTCCGGGAGTATGGCGTGACCTGCGACGCGCCCGCCAAAGCCGAGCAGGACGCTGAGCAGGTTTGGGCCTTGACCAGGGAAGTTCTCCGCGAAGCCGTCGCCAGGGCGGCTCACAAAGACGTCGCCGCCCTCAGCGTTTCGGTGCAAGGCGACGCGATCATCCCGGTCGATCGCGACTGGCGGCCGCTGCACCCTGCGATTCTCGGCATGGACTACCGCTCGGCGCCGCAGGCGCGTCTCTGCGAAGAGCGCTTCGGCGGCTTCGCACTGTATCAACGCACCGGGATGCGGCCGCACCCGATGAACGCGCTCGCGAAAATCCTGCTGCTTCGCGAGCTCCGTCCGGAGGTCTTCGAGCGCGCCTGGAAAATTGTCACCTACGCCGACTTCATCCTGGGCAGGCTGGGCGCCGAACCGGTCATAGACCACCCGATGGCGTCGCGGACGATGGCCTTTGACCTGGCCGAACTCCGCTGGAGTGCGGACGTGCTGAGCGCGTTGGGACTCGACCCCGCGCGGCTCTCAAGGCCGGTCGAATCGGGCACGCGGGTGGGAACGATCTGTCGCGACCTGGCGGAGGAGTTGGGTCTGCCGCCTGACCTGGCCCTCGTGGCGGGCGGTCACGATCAAACCTGTGCCGCGCTCGGCGCCGGCGTCCTCCGCGAAGCGCTCGGCGTGGTCTCGACCGGGACCGCCGAAGTGCTGTCCACGGCGTTCTCCAAACCGGTGCTCACGCGGCGAATGTTCGAGAGTTTCTATCCCTGCTACCGGCACGCCGTGCCCGGCATGTACTTCACATTTTCGCTGAACCACGTGGGTGGTTTGCTCCTGCATTGGTGGCGCGACCAGTTCGCCAGCGCCGAAGTTGCCGACGCGGCGGCCCGCGGGGTGGATGCCTATCGCTTGATCGACGAGCGACTGCCCGCGGGGCCGTCGCCCGTGTTGGTACTGCCGCACCTGAACGGCAGCGGCACCCCGCACTGCGACCTCGAAGCGAAGGGGGCCGTGGTCGGCTTGACGCTCGCGACAACGCGGCACGACGTCGCCAAGGCCCTCCTGGATAGCCTCTGCTTCGAGCTGTTGATCAACATCAACACCATGCGCGACTGCGGTATTCGGGTCGAAGACCTGGTCGCGGTTGGCGGCGGGGCGAAATCGCCGGTCTGGCTCCAGCTCAAGGCGGACATCCTGAATCGGCCGATCCGGACGCTTCGCTGTCGGGAGGCGGCGTGCCTCGGCGCGGCGTTGCTGGCGGGCACCGCGGTCGGCGTTTACGCCTCGCTGAACGAAGCGGTGGGCGTGACGGTGAAAAGCGATCGCGAGTTCACGCCGCAGGCGGATCTTGCCACGCGTTATGCCGAGAGATTCCCCAGGTACGAAGCGCTTTACGCCGCGCTGCGCGCCCTGGGCGCGAGCGCCGACGTCTTGTTGGCGAACTCGCAACAGCCGACTTCCGCCAGTAGCGCGGGCGACGCCCCCGCTCCGCTCGGCGACGCGCCGAGCGGAACAGAAACGCGCTACGATCGAACCGAGACCGCCGAATCCCGCTCGCCCCACGCCACCGTTCCGCCGGGTGGGTCGTCCGACGGTACCGGCGAGTCGCCTGCGCTGCCCGCGTCGGCGGACCGCCGGGGCTCCTAACGTTGTTGCCGCTTCCATTCCATGAGCCACTCGCCCACACCCCTCGCGAACAGTCAGGCCGGCCGCATCCCGCACCGGTGCCTGATCCGGCTCAAGGGCATTTATCATTCGCTCAAGAGCGCTGAGCGCAAAGGCGCCGATTTCATCCTGGCCCGGCCCGACGAAGTGGCCGACCTCGGCGTGGTCGAGTTCGCCGAGCGCGCGGGCTGCAGCGAAGCCACGATCGTCCGCCTCGCGCGCAAGCTCGGCTACGAAGGTTTTCCCGAGTTGAAGCGCGACTTCGCCGAGTTCGAGCCGCCGCTGCCCTACGCCGACGTCAAGGCGCATGACGACCCGCAGGCGGTCGCCCGCAAAATCTTCGCCCACTCGGTGCAGGCCTTAAATGACACGCTCGAGTCACTGGATTGGGACCAGTACGGGCGCGCCGTGGAGGCGCTGCTGCGCGCCGAGGCGGTGGCCTTCTTCGGTCTCGGCAATGCGGCGGTGGTCGCGCGCGAGGCCTATCAGAAGTTTCTGCGCATCGGCGTGCCGAGCTTCACCGCCGAGGATCCGGACTTGCAGGTGATCATGGTCAACTCGCAGCTCCGCCGCGGCGATCTGCTCGTCGCGATCTCCTACAGCGGCGAGAGCAAGCCAATCCTGACCGTCGCCCGCCAGGCGCAGGCGCGCGGCATCGTCGTGCTGGCGATCACGAATTTCCCGCGCTCGACCCTCGCGAGGCTCGCCGATCTGGTGCTTCTGACGGCCGTCTTTCAGGAACACGTCAACGGCGAGGTCGGATCGAAGCGCCTCGCCCAGCTTGCCGTGCTCGAGAGCCTTTACGCGAATTATCTGCTCCGCAAAGGCCCCAAGGGCCGCAAGAGCCTCGCCCAGGTCAACGAGGCGCTCAGCGCGAACAAAACTCACCGTCCAACGCTCCCGAACTCCAACTCAGGTCCCGTCTCATGAAACGCAAATACGCTGCCATCGCCGTCGTCTTCGGCTCGTGCGCCGACCGCTACGTCCTCCAGGGCTACACCCCCAAGCGCGACTTCGACCAGATGCTCGAAGACGCGCGCCGGGTGCCGGGCATCACCGGCATCGAGGTCATCGGCGGCTGGCACATCAACGACGAAAACATGCACGCCCGCGTGAAGCAGATTGCCGACGCGGGCTTTCAACTCGCGGGGGTGATACCGGAAATTTGGGCGAACCCGAAGTGGGGCTGGGGCACGTTTGCCTCCACCGATCCCGGTATCCGCCGCGACGCCATTGACCGCGTGAAGGTCGCGATGGACCTCGCCGCCAGCACCGGTTGCAACCACGTCAGCCCCTGGTTCGGCCACGACGGCTGGGACTACATCTTCCAAATGAACTACCTCAAGGCCTACGACTGGATCATCGAGGGCCTGATCGAGTGCGCCGACCACAACCCGAAGGTGAAAATCTCGGTCGAGTTCAAGCCCAAGGAGCCGCGCACCCACATCCTGGTGAGCAACACCGCCAAGACGCTCCTGCTGATCAACGCGGTCAACCGGCCCAACGTGGGCATCAACCTCGACACCGGCCACGCGAACATGGGTTACGAAACCCTGGCCGAATGCGTGGCGCTGATGAAGCGGTTTGGGAACAAGCTTTTTCACCTCCACCTCAACGACAATTACCGGCTCTGGGACGACGACATGATCCCCGGCTCGGTGCACACGCTCGAGTGGCTCGAATTTCTGTGGTGGCTGGACCGCACCGGCTATGACGGGTGGTTTTCGCTCGACGTGTTCGCCTTCCGCGAGAAGGACAAGGTCGCCGTAGCGCGCGAGTCCATCGCCTGGCTGGAGGCGCTGTCGGCCGCCACCGCGCGGCTCAACTCGGCCGAGTTGGAAGCCGTGCTCGCGAGCGGCGACGCCATGGCCGCGCAACGGCTGCTGCGCCACGCGCTGCTGGGTTAACCAAAAATCCAGTCGGTTCTTGCCATGAACAAAACCAACGACCGGCGCCCTGCTTGGAAGCGGAGAATCATGGCCGCCACGCTACTGGGCGGACTGGCGTTTCTGCCCACCGGCTGCGGTAAACGGGAAGCCACCGCTCCCGGTCCCGAGTCTAGTGCACCCGCGGCGGTGCAGACCATAGGCGTCTCCTTCGAGACCCTGCAAACCGAGTTCTGGGTCGCGGCGCTCAAGGCCTTCGAAGATGAGCTGGCCAGGCGCCACATCAAGCTGCTCCAGGCCATCGCCGACGGCGACGCCAACCGCCAGATCGAACAGGTCCGCAATTTCATCACGCGCAAGGTGGACGGCATCGTCGTCGTGCCGAAGGACGCGAAAACAATCATTCCCGTGATCAAGGCCGCCAACGCCGCGCGCATTCCGATCGTCTGCTTCAACCGCCCGCCCGAGAAGAGCGACGCCCAGTCCGTGGCGGTCGTCGCCGACAACTTCGCGCTGACGAAGGAAACAGTCGCGTTCCTCATCGGCGAGGCGAAGAAAGCCGGCGGCCGGCACAAGGCGATGATCCTGATCGGCGACCTGGGCGACATCAACGCCATCGGCCGGCGCGACGGTTTCGAGGCCGCCGTGAGCGAAGCGCCGGAGACAATCGAGGTTGTCGCTCGCGTGCCGACCGAGTGGAACAACGAAAAGGCCTACGCCGGCGTGGTGAACGCGCTCCAGGCAAACCCGGACATCAACTTCATCTTCACCTCCTCGGATCTGCACCTGCCGAGCATCGTGTCGGCGCTCAAAAACGCCGGCAAATACCGGAAGCGCGGCGAGCCCGGCCACGTGTTGCTCGGCGGTTTCGACGGCGACGCCACCGCTTATCAGATGCTCAAGGACGGCTATCTCGATGCCACGGGGGTGCAGGACGTGTACTTCGAGGTCGAGGCGTCGGTGCAGGCGATTCTCGATTTGCGCGCGGGCAAGCCGGTGCCCGAGACGCTGTTGGACAATGGCTTTGTCATTCACGCCGCGAACCTGGAGGAAAAGGCGCCGCGGATGTGGGGGGCAAGAGTGAGGAAGTAGTTCGAATGACCGCCCTAGCCACCTCAAACCACGAACCACGAACCACGAGCAGCGCTCTGCGCTTGTTTCAATCCGAACATCTCGTCCTTTTCCTCGCCGCCGCCTATTTCCTCGCGCTGCTGCCGTTCACGCCCGGGCTCGCGGCCCGCGCGAACCTGGTGAACCTGCTGGCCACGCTCCTGCCGCTCTTCGTCCTGGCGGTCGGACAGACCTTCGTCTTGATCACCGCCGGCATCGACTTGTCCGTCATGTCCACCGTGGCCCTCACCAGCGTCGTCGGTGCGCTGGTGATGAACGGCGACACCGGCTGGCTGGCGGGCCACCCGCTGGCGGCACCGGTCGGCGTCGTCGTCATGTTGGCGCTCGGGGCCGGCGTCGGGCTGGTGAACGGTGTTGCTGTCAGTCGCCTTAAGATGCCGCCGTTCATCGTCACGCTCACCACGATGATGTTCCTCAGCGGCCTGGCGATCTGGCTTACGAAGTCGAAAACGATCTACAACCTGCCTGCCGCCTTCAACGCGCTCGGGGGTTCGATCGGGAGCGCGGCAGCGATCGCCACCGGCCTCGCCGTGCTCGCACATCTGACGCTTGCGCGGACGTTGCTCGGCCGCTGGCTCTACGCGGTGGGCCACAATCCCTGGGCCGCCGGGATTTCCGGGGTGCCCGTCGCGGGCGTGGTCACGGCGGCCTACGCGGCCAGCGGCCTCTTCGCCGCCGGCGCGTCGGTCCTTTACACCGGCCAGACCGAGACCGGCTCGCCGGTGCTCGGTCAACGGCTCCTGCTCGACGTGATCGCTGCGACCGTGATCGGCGGCGCGAGTCTGTTCGGCGGACGCGGCAAAGTGTTGTGGGCGCTGTTCGGTGTGCTGTTCATCAAGCTGATCGACAACAGTCTCAACCTGCTGAACCTCTCGCTCTTCGCCATCACGATGGTCAAGGGCGGCGTCATTCTCCTCGCCGCGCTGCTCGACTCGGCGCGAACGCGACTGGCCACGGTCGCCGCATGACCACGCCGCAACTCCAGTTCGAACGGATCACCAAGGCCTTCGCCGGCGTGCCGGTGCTGCGCGAGGTGAGCTTCGACGTGCCGGCCGGCGCGACCGTCGGACTGGTCGGCGAGAACGGCGCCGGCAAATCCACCCTCATGAACATCCTCGGCGGCAATCTGGCGCCGGACGCCGGCCGGATGTGGATCGACGACGAACCGTTCGCGCCGCGCAGTCCGATCGATGCCGCGCGCCGCGGGATCGCGTTCGTGCATCAGGAGTTGAACCTTTTTCTGAACCTCACCATCGCCGAGAACCTGTTTATCACCGGCTTCCCCCGCACGGCCGGCCTCCCGTGGATCGCTCGCGCCGAACTGCACCGCCGGACCGCGACCCTGCTTGCCGAAGTCGGCCTGACGATTTCGCCACGCACCCCGGTCGAGCGTCTCTCGACGGGCGAGCGGCAACTGGTCGAGATCACCAGGGCCCTCAGCATTGACGCCCGGTTGCTGATCCTTGACGAACCGACCACCTCGCTGGGGGCGCGCGAGACGCGCCGCTTGTTCGAGTTGCTCGCACGGCTGCGCGCCCGGGGCCTCACCATGATCTACATCTCGCACACCCTCGAAGACGTCTTGCGGCTGAGCGACCGGATCGTGGTGCTGCGCGACGGTGAAGTCGTGGGGCAAGGTGCGCGCGGCGAATTCGACGTGAGCCGCCTGGTGTCGCTGATGGTGGGGCGAAGTCTGACGCAGCTTTATCCGACGCGCACGCGAGCAGGAGTGCCGGCGGCCCGCCGGCGCGAACCGTCGGAGGTGTCCGCGGGCCAAAACGCAATCGCGCCGACGAGGCCGTCAGCGCACCGGACAGAAGTAGGCGCCGAGCCGTCGGCGCTCCCATCTTCGGCGCCGCTCCTCGAGGTCCGCGGACTCAGCCAGCCCGGCGTCGTCCACGACATCAGCTTCTCGCTCACTGCGGGCGAGGTGCTCGGCGTGTTTGGGCTGATGGGTGCCGGCCGGTCCGAACTCGCCCGCCTTCTCTTTGGCCTGGAGCCGCATGGGGCCGGCGAAATCCGACTCGAAGGCCGCGCGTTGCCGCGGATTACCCCGCAGTCCGCCATCCGCCAGGGGCTGGCCTTTCTGACCGAGAACCGTCGCGACGAGGGTCTTTGCCTCCATGCCTCCATCGCCGACAACATTGCCCTCGTTTCGCTGCGCGAGCATTGCCGCGGCGCCACCGGCTGGCTCGACCTTGACAGCATCGGCCGGGCGGTTCGCCGCATGCGCGAGGCCGTTCGCCTGACGCCCACCGCTTCGAACAGCGCGCCGGTGAAGCTGCTCAGTGGTGGGAACCAACAGAAGGTGGTGCTCGCCAAATGGCTGCTCGTTCAACCGCGCGTGCTCATCCTTGACGAACCAACGCGCGGCATCGACGTCGGCGCCAAGTTCGAGATTTACCAGCTCATCCTCGGGCTCGCGGACGGCGGCGCCGGAGTGCTGGTGATTTCGTCCGAGATTGAGGAGTTGCTGGGCCTCTGCGACCGCATCCTGGTGATGAGCCGCGGCGAAATCCGGGACGAACTGCGGCGCGAGGTGTTCGACCGCGAGCGAATCCTGCGCGCGGCGTTGCACGCATCGAAGGCGGCATGAAACACGCACCGACCGGCGCACTTCTGCTGGCACTGAACAACACGCCTCTAGCGCTGTTTGCCGGCGTGCTGATCGCCTTTGGCCTGCTCGCGCCGAAGTTCCTCACCGCGGCGAACGCGGCGAACGTCCTGATCCAATCGGCACCGACCGCGATCGTCGCCACGGGGATGACGTTCGTGCTGTTGACGGCGGGGGTGGACCTCTCGGTGGGCGCGATCATGTTTCTGGGGGCCGCGGTAGCCGGCAAGCTGGCCCTCGGCGGCGCGCCGTTGTGGGCGGCCGTCATCGCGATCATCGCGATCGGCATCGCCTGCGGCACGGTGAACGCGCTGCTCGTCACCCGGCTGCGCATCATCGCCTTTATCGCCACGCTGGGAACGCTCTACGTGGGGCGCGGACTGGGGCTGCGCATCACGGAGACGCGCGCGATGAATTTGCCGGACAACTTCGTGGCTCTGGGCAGCTCGCGCGTGCTGGGCGTGCCGGTGCCGTTGCTCGTGCTGGCGGGTGTGCTGGTGATCGCTCACGCCGTGCTGCGCCACACCCCCTTCGGCCGACAGGTCTATGCCGTCGGCGCGGACGCCGAGGTGGCCCGCAAGGCCGGCATTCGCGTGCCGATCATTCTCGCCTCAGTCTATGTGATCAGCGGCTTGTGCGCGGCGATTGCCGGGCTGCTGTCGCTGGCGCAACTGGGCGCGGTGGCGCCCACCTTCGGCAGCCAAAAGGAATTTGCTGCCATCGCGGCCGCGGTGCTGGGCGGCACCAGCCTGTTCGGCGGGCGGGGCAACGTATTGCCCGGCACGCTGTTTGGAGCGGTGCTGATCCAGAGCCTCGAGAGCGGCCTGGTGATCGTGAATGCCGATCCCTATCTCTACCCGCTCGTCACCAGCGCCATCATTTTCCTCGCCGTGCTCTTGGACAGCGCGCGCAGTGCCGTGCTCGCACGCCTGAGCCGGCGACGAATCCGACAAGAACCCGAATCCACCTGAATGGAGTCCTGTGAACGCGAACCCCGATACACCACGACGCGACCGGCCGCGGGGCGAATTCAAGGAACGTGGAGAATGGAGCGCCGACGGCCCGTCGGCGAGTTCCAAAGTGAAAAGAAGGCGATGCGCCGACGGGGCCGTCGGCGCTCCGTTTGCGAAGCCACCAAGTGACCGGGCGCGCGGCCGCGGCGCGGCATTTACGTTGATCGAGTTGCTGGTGGTGATCGCCATCATCGCGATCCTCGCCGGCTTGCTGTTGCCGGCCTTGAGCCGCGCCAAATCGAAAGCCACCGGGATCCATTGCATGAACAGCCTCCGCCAGGTCGCGCTCGGCTGGCGGATGTACGCCGACGACCACAACGACGTGGCGCTGGGTCCAACCCGACTCAGCCCGGCCGATCCGCCGGTGTGGGTCGAGGGCGGCTGGGACTGGCAAGGTACGGACGGCGCCAACCCGCGCATCCTGACCAACAGTCCCACCTGGCCATACGTCAGCTCGCTCGAGGCGTTCCATTGCGCCGCGGACCGCAGCCAACTCCGTGTCGGGGGCAAGCTGGTGCCGCGGGTGATCAGCTTCGCCGCGAACGCCTTTCTCGGCCCGTCCAGCGGCTGGGTGACGCCCGTTACGAAATACAAGAGCGTTCGCCGCTTCGCCGATCTCACCGGTCCCGGACCCACGGAGGTGTACATCCTGCTGGACGAGCATGAGAACAGCATCAACGACGCGCATTACTTCCCGTTCGAGAACTTGAACGCGTACAACCGCAACATCTGGCTCGACGCGCCCTCCGGCCGCCACGGCAACGCCGCCGGGCTGTGCTTCGCCGACGGCCATGCGGAAATCCGCAAATGGCGGACGCCCGGCCTGAGCAAGTCCGTCAAACGCAGTGATGGCGCCACGGACCGGCCCTATCCGAACATCCCGTTCATTGGCCCGTCCGAGCTGCAGGATTACCAATGGATGACCAACCACATCGCGCCGCTGCGATGAAGTCCGGCCCGGCAACGGCTCGATCAGGGTCACGCTTCGGCGGAAGGTTATGTCCTGCCCAAGGCGGAAAGTTCGGGATCGGCGGGAGAAGTTCGCGGATGTCGACCAGCCGACCGTGGCTGTTGGCCGCTTTTTTACGTGGTACCGACTCGATTGATGTGACCACATTTTTGCCACATCCCCGGTGGGCTGCCCCCTTACCACATTGAACCATCACCGCATCTGCTCATGACCAAGTCATTCCCCCACCTGCTCGTCTTGGCCGCCTTGCCCGCGCTAACGGTCCAGCCAGCATCCAGCGCGAGCGTCACTGTCCCCCGCTGGGACCGCTTCGAAGCCGTTATCACCAACGCGGCCGGCTATCGCGACCCGGTTCGCGACGTGAAGTTGCAGGTCCGTTACACGCGACCGGACGGCCGGGTGATTGAGTTTCCCGGTTTCCACGACGGCGGCGCACAGTGGCGCGTGCGCTTCATGCCGGATCAGGCGGGGACCTGGAAATACGAAGCCTCCTTCACGGATGGCTCGCCCGGTGCGACGGGCACTTTCACCTGCGCGCCATCCGACCGTCCGGGCCTCGTCGTGCCGTATGCGCCCAATCCCATCTGGTTCGGCTTTGCCGATGGTTCACCGTTTCTCATGCGCAGCCTGCACGTCGGCGACCGGTTTTTCGCGAGCAACTGGGACGATCCAGACAACCCGGAAGACGGCAATCGCCGCACCGCATTTCTCGATTGGGCGCAGGCACAGGGCTACAACACACTCTCCATCGCCAGCCATTACCTCAACCGTCAAAGCGACGGACGCGGACGCGGCTGGGACACGCCCCGGCTCTGGCCGTTGGCCCCCGCTGAATTCCGGAGGCTGGAGCGAATGCTCGACGATCTGGCCGCGCGGCGGATCGTGGTCTTCCCCTTCGCCGGCTTCTTCGGTCGTGACGCGAATTTCCCGCGCGCGCCGGAGGACCAGCGGCTCTATCTCGAATACACCGTGGCGCGGCTCGGCCCCTATTGGAACATGCTGTTCAACGTGGCCGGTCCCGAGCCGCTGCTGCGCAACAGCCCCTATCTGACCTACGGCGAGTTGAACCAAATGGCCGAATGGGTGCGCGAGCTGGACGTGTTCGGCCGGCCGCTCACGATCCACAACGAGACCGGCGACGATGTGTTTCGCGGCGAGCCGTGGTTTGGGTATGGCACGTTGCAAGGCCCCAAGACGAGGAACCGCCGCTGGCTCGCGGAGGTCTTGTTGCGCAATCATCACCCCGCCCGCCCGCTCTTCGCGCAGGAAACTCTGTGGCCCGGCAACACCTTCGGCCATCCGGCCTACTCGGACGACGACATCCGCCGCAACGCCTTCGTCATGCTGTTCAGCGCCGCGATGATCAACTTCGGCGACATGAACGGCAGTTCCTCGTCCGGCTTTGCGCAATCCCTCGATCCCGCCGACGCCGTCACCAACCGGCATGCGATCATTCGGCACGTCTGGGACACGTTTGCCGGACTGCCCTGGCCGCAAACCAAGCCGCGCCCCGACCTCGTCAATGCCGGCTTCTGCCTCGCGGACCCGGGGCGAGTGTATCTGGTTTATCTCGACGAAGCCGCACCCGTGAAGGTCCATACCCGAGCGGGTGAATACCAGGCCGACTGGTTCAACGCCCGGGCTGGCGCGCGGTCAGAGCATCACGAGCCTCGCGCCAATCTTGCCGAGCTCAAGCCGCCCGGGGCCGGCGACTGGATTCTCATGCTGACCGCCAGAAGCGAGCGAAAGATTCGGGAGCGCAACGGCGTGGTTGAATTCGAGGCGGAAGACGGGGTGGGCGACTGGACGTTGATCGCCTCGCCCACCGGACGCGCCATTCAAAGCCCGGGCGAGGGCCGAATGCGCTACGAGATCGAGTTCACCCGCCCGGGAAAGTATTACGTCTTCCTGCTGGCCCGACAGGGACCGCTCGGCCGCGACAAGGAAAACGACGTCTTGTTGAACCTGAATGGCGAGAAGCTGTACGGCCACGACGACCGCACGCGACCCGACGGCATGAGAAGTTATGGCGGCTGGAAGTGGACGCATCTGCCAAAAGGCCCGGGCAACCACACTCCGGACGATATCCGCGACGGACCAGTGTATTTCCACGTTCAAGAACCGGGCGTTCAGGTTCTGGAAATCGCGCATCGCAGCCCAAACTTCGCCGTCGACCGCGTGCTGATGAAGCTGGACGACCCCACGCCCCCATCTCCCATCCGGAGCGCTGCAAGGTGAAGTTGATAACTCCAACGGGCAAAAAACGGTTTGGAAGAAAGCAACTCCATCCACACCGCGTCCGCCCTGTTCGCCCTGATCCTTCCCCAGATCCTTGATACCGCCGTCACGTCAGCCAATAACTGCCCATGAAACAAGAACACCGCTTGTGCGCTTTTCTGGTCCTCTCCGGCCTGGCCGCGGCTTCCGCGCTCACCGCCGCTCCGCCCCGGCTCAGGGTAAGTGACAACCATCGGAGCCTGGTCACTGAACATGGCCGGCCGTTTTTCTGGCTGGGCGACACGGCGTGGGAGTTGTTTCACCGGCTCGATCGTGCGGAGGCGGAGCTTTATCTGAAGGACCGCGCGGCGCGTGGCTTCAACGTCATCCAAGCCGTCGCGCTGGCAGAGCTGGACGGTCTGACGGTGCCCAATCGCCAGGGCCACTTGCCGCTGGTGGGCCGCGACCCGGCCCAGCCGGATGTGAAGCCCGGTCCGGTCAACGACTACTGGGATTTCGTGGATGAAGTGCTCGATCTCGCGGCGGCCAACGACCTCTACATCGGCCTGCTGCCTACCTGGGGCAAATACGTCACCTCAAGCGCCTTCGACGGCAAGGTGGACGGCATCTTCACGATGGCCAACGCGGAAACTTACGGCCGGTTTCTGGGGGAGCGTTGGCGCGCGCGATCGAATCTCATCTGGATTCTCGGTGGGGACAAAGCGCCGTCCACCCCCGAAGCCGTCGTCATCTGGCGCGCAATGGCCCGCGGCATCGCGATCGGCGTCGCGGGCCGGGAGGATTACGACGCAGTGTTGATGACGTATCACACGTCCGGTCCAGGGCATGTCTCGGATTATATTCACGACGAGCCGTGGCTGGATTTCACCTCGGCCCAGTCGAGTCATGGCGATCTAGTGGAGAGCTGGCGGTTCATCGAGAAGCATTGGAATCGCCCGCCCATCAAGCCGGTGATTGACCTGGAGTCCAGCTACCCGGGCGCGTTGATTCCCGCCGCCTGGCTGCCGGAACACCTGCGCGCGGCACATTGCTCGACGAAGCCGGCCAACGACGATCACGCCCGGCGGGCGGCGTATTGGGCGGTGTTCGCCGGCGCGTTTGGCCACACCTACGGCCACAACTCGATCTGGCAGATGTACGAGCCACCCCGCAAGCCGGTGCTGGATCCCAAGCCGACCTGGCGCGAAGCCCTCGCCGCCCCCAGCGCCACGCAAATGGGCCACCTGCGGCGGCTGATCGAGTCCCGCCCGATGCTCGAGCGTGTCCCGGACCAGTCGCTGCTGGCCGACGGTCCGGGCGAGGGTGCGGCCCACCGCCGGGCCACGCGGGGCCGCGATTACGCCTTCATCTACTCGCCGGACGGTGCCCCGTTCCGGGTGCGCTTGGGGGTCCTTGCCGGCGCGAGGTTGCGCGCGGCGTGGTTTAATCCGCGCACTGACGAAACAACCTTCCTGAAGTTTCTCGAAAACCGCGGCGAGCGCGCGTTCGACCCGCCCGGCGATGCCACCGTCGGCAACGACTGGGTACTGGTGCTCGATGACGCAAGTCGCAGCGAGCGATGGTGAACTACCGCCATGAGTGGTTTCCATTTTCAATCCACCTTTTGCACCGCTGTGTTCGCGTCCGGACTCCTGCCGCCTTTTGGAAAGCAGATCAAAATCGTGGTAGCGACGGTTTGTCTGGCCGGGGTAACTCTGGAAACACAAGCCGGTCTGGAGATTTCTGCCTCACCCACACCGCCGGCGCCACCAGGAGGCGACCCCGCGGTGCTGGTTCACCACGCACGGGACGATGCTGGCGGCAACACCAGCTTGCGTTTCATCTCGAATCGCAAGGTGGACCTGAACAAGTATCCGACGAATGGCGTGACGGTCTTCGCTCGGGCCGCGCGTGAGCAACCCCAACACGACCGCGACCTGGGCCAGACGTTTTTCACCGGCGAACGGCCGGTCCGACTGGACGCTTTGTTTCTCCGCGTTGGCCATGGCGACGCCGCTGTGCTGGCCGGCGCGCCCGGCGCCCGTGTGGCGGTGCAGTGGTTTGCGGTCACCGGCGAACCGCGACTGAACGACCACGGCACGCCGGGATTTGCCGGGAAGTTCGATCGCGCGACCTCGCCCGAACTCGACGACTACTTGGAGGGCGAGCGGTACTTCCCGCTGCGCGTGGTCGAGTCCCGTCTGCCCGCGACGCTGAACCGCAGCGATTATCTGAGGCTGGATTTCACGGGCGACGACGAGTTCGTGCTGGAGCCGCGCCGCACCTACGCCTTCCTCCTGATGTTCCTGGAGCGCGCCGAGAATCGCGGCATGACCTTGGCCAACGAATACTACGGCACCTACACGCCGGACCCGGCGAACAAGTTCCGTGGCCACGGCATCCGGCGCGAGGGCGGGCCGGCGTTTCCCGACGACTGGGCGGCGCGTCTGACGCAGCCGCCCGGCACGCTGGGCTTCCCGGACGTGTGCACCTTCCGTGATCTGCATTTCGCCGTGGCCGTGAGACCGGTCGAGTGGGCCGGGATCGTGCCGCCCGGGGGCGCGGCAACCGACTCGCCGGTGAAGTTCCCAGCACAGGGCGCCCTGCCGGCGCGTTGTCCACCCGATGTCCGGGCGGAGAGCTTCGATCCCGGCGAACCGGACTATTACCTGTTCAGTTCGCCGGAACGCTCGCGGCAACAGATTCGGGCCATCCAAGCGGCGATGCCGCCGGGCCGGTTCACACCGCCGCCGAACGACTGGAAGCATCTGTCCCGGACGCGGCGCACGCTTCTGGAGGGCGGCCGGCTGCACGTCATGGCGATCGGCGACAGCATTGTGAATGACACGATGCGGTCGGCGTGGATCGCGAGGCTGCGCGAGGCGTATCCGCGCGCGGAGATCGTGGCCACCGTGTATGTGCGCGGCGGCGGCGGTTGCCAGCATTTCAAGGAGGGCGAGCGGCTGGCGAAGAATGTTATCCCGCGTCGCCCGGACCTGGTGTTCCTGGGCGGCATCAGCCAACGCGACGTCGCCAGCATCGGCGAAGTCATTGACCGGCTTCGGGCCGCGCTGCCCGAGGTCGAGTTCCTGCTTGGGACCGGCGCGTTTGGCACGGTGGACCCGCGCGATGCCGCAGCGCTGGCAAGGGCGCCGCACTCCGGCACCGGTGAGTACGGCCGCCAGCTCCGGCAGCTCGCCGAGACGAAACGCTGCGCCTTCCTGGACTTTACCGCGCCGTGGGCCGAGTACCTGAACTCCGCCGGGGTGCATCCGCACGTGTTTTACCGCGATCCTGTTCACGCGAACGAGTTCGGTGAGCAGGTGTTGGCCAAAATCCTGTTGAGCTTCTATGAGCCGACCCGGCAAGAGGCCGCGCCCTGACGTTCCGACTTCCAGCTTTCAGTTGAATCCAAGAAGAACATCCACCAATCCCACGATCATGAAAAACCAAGCCATCCTCCTGCCCGCATTGCTCGGCGTCGGCCTGCTGGCCGTTCCGACTCCCTTGACCGCCGCGGCGTTGCCCAGGTTAAAAGTCAGCGATAACCGGCGGTTCCTCGTCACCGAGACCGGCCAGCCGTTCTTCTGGCTGGGCGACACGGCGTGGGAACTGTTTCACCGCCTCAACCGCGAGGAGGCGGAGCGCTACCTGAAAAACCGCGCCGAACGCGGCTACACCGTCGTGCAGGCCGTCGCGCTGGCCGAACTGGACGGCCTGAACGATCCCAATCCCTACAGCCACAAGCCGCTGATCGAAAACGACCCCACGCGGCCGGACGTGAAGGACGGCCCGGGCAACGATTACTGGGACCACGTGGACTTCATCGTGGCCAGGGCCAACGCGCTGGGCATCTACATCGGCTTCCTCCCGACCTGGGGCGACAAGTGGAACAAGAAGTGGGGCGTGGGGCCGGAGATTTTCAACCCGCAGAACGCCGAGGCTTACGGCGAATGGCTGGGACGACGGTACAAAGACGCCAGTGTCATCTGGATCCTGGGTGGCGACCGGCCGGTGGAGAACGACCAGCATCGTGAGATCATTCGCCGGATGGCCCTCGGCCTGCGCAAGGGCGATGGCGGCGCGCACCTCCATACCTTCCATCCCACGGGCGGCAGCGGCTCCGCGCAGTATTTCCACGATGCTGACTGGCTCGACTTCAACATGCGCCAGAACGGCCACGTGGCCGAGTTCACCGGCCGCTACGACCAGACCCGCGCCGATTACGACCGCACGCCGGTGAAACCGGTTCTCGATGGCGAGCCGATTTATGAGGACCACCCGGTGTCGTTCGACCCTAAGAAGCTCGGCCATTCGATCGCCGGCGACGTGCGGCGGCCGCTGTACTGGGACCTCTTCACCGGCGGCTTCGGCCACACCTACGGGCATCACTCGGTGTGGCAGATGTGGGCCCCGAACCGCAACCCGATCAACAACCCGCTCATGCCCTGGTTCGAGGCCATTGACCAGCCCGGCGCGGCCCAGATGCGGCACGCCAAACACCTCCTGCTCTCGCGGCCGTTCCTCACCCGCGTGCCGGACGACTCGGTCATCGTCACCGACCGCGTGCCTACCAGCGTGCCGGGCGCGGGGCGGTATCGCTTCGTGGCCACGCGCGACGAGGCCGGCAGCTACGCGATGGTGTATGCGCCCGTGGGCCGCAAGTTCAAGGTGCGGATGGACGTGATCAAGGGCGCCAAAGTGAAGGCTTGGTGGTTCAACCCGCGCACCGGCCGGGCCCGGGCCATCGGCACCTTTGCCAACCAGGGCGAGCGCGAATTCACGCCGCCGGACCCGGGCGAACACCTCGATTGGGTGCTGGTGTTGGACGACGCCAACCGCAATTTTCCTGCGCCGGGCAAACCCATTTCTACCCTCCAATGAAGACCATCCTGATCCCGCTCTCGCTTTGGCTGACCATCGCCTTGGCCGCCGCAGAGTGGCCGCAATTCCGCGGCCCGGGTGGTGACGGCATCAGCGAGGCCCGCGGTGCACCACTCCGCTGGTCCGACACCGAGGGCATCGCTTGGAAGACCGATTTGCCCGGCCCCGGCTCGTCCAGCCCGGTGGTGTTTGGCGACAAGATTTTCCTGACCTGCTACACCGGGGTCTCCGCCGGAGGTGGTGGGCGCCTCGAGGATTTGAAGCGCCACGTCCTTTGCTTTGACCGCGCCTCCGGTCGGTTGCTCTGGAACACCCCCGTGCCCGCCGATCTGCCCGAGCAGTCCGGCATCCGCGAGGACCACGGCTACGCCAGCAGCACGCCAGCGGTGGATGCGGAGCGGGTCTATGTCTTCTTTGGCAAGTCCGGCGTGTTCGCCTTCGACCACGCGGGCCGGAAGTTGTGGAACACGAAGGTCGGCGAGCGGGTGCACGGTTGGGGTTCCGCTGCCTCACCCGTGTTGCACGACGACCTCGTGTTGGTGAACGCCTGCGTGGAGAGCGAATCACTGGTCGCCCTGGACCGCCGGACCGGCGCGGAACGCTGGCGCGCCCCCGGCATCCGTGAATCCTGGCACACCCCGCTGGTCGTGCCCGTTGCGCGCGGAGAGGTCGAGGTGGTTATTGCTTGCGTCCGGGAGGTAAAAGCCTTCGACGCCGGCACCGGTGCGCCGCGATGGACCTGCCAGACGGGCATCGGCTGGTACATGTGCCCCACGCCGCTGACCCGCGACGGGGTCATCTATGTTCTCGGCGGCCGCAGCCCCCAAAACGGCCTGGCCATCCGGGCCGGCGGCCGCGGCGACGTGACCGCCAGCCATGTCCTCTGGAAAATCAACCGCGGCTCCAATGTCCCCACACCGTTGCTGTACGGCGACCATCTCTACTGGGCGCACGAAAATCTCGGCGTGGTGTATTGCGCCAGCGCAAGGACCGGCGAACTGGTGTACGAGGAACGGCTCAACCCGAACCCGGGACAAATCTACGCCTCGCCCGTGTTGGCGGACGGCCGGATTTACTACCTCGGTCGGGGCGGGCGGATGGTGATCGTCGCCGCTGCTCCGAAGTTTGAAGTGGTTGCGGCCAACACGTTGGAAGGCGGCCGGGGCGTCTTCAACGCCACGCCGGCCTTCGACGGCGCCCGACTGCTCCTGCGCTCCAACCGCACCCTCTACGCGATTGGACAGTAGTCGTACAAGGGCACCGTGTTGGTCCCTTCCGGCTTCGCAATCAACCCGCGCCTGACCGACAAGAATCAGCGACCCCCGACCGACCTTCCAGGAGTACATGATCGCTTGGGGGCCGGTCGCCCACCCGCCCCGAACCCCGGCCAAGCATTACAAAGCGACAATTCTGCCCCTCTCACGTTGAATGGCTACACTTGGTCGCGCACCCTCCAGTCACATTGAAAAAATCAGATGCCCATCTGTCATGAGCGAACTCAGAAAACGGCATTGGCTGCCCGGTAATTTGGCTATCGTTTCGATGATGCTGCTCGGGCTGCGGCTCGCCGCTGGTGAAGCGTCGAGCGCGACCAACGGGGACGCCGCCGTTGACGACCTGCCGGCGCGGGCGATGCCGACCCCGGACTTTCTCCAGCGGTGCGCCTTCATCTGCGTGGACATCCAGCCCGGCGAACGCAAGCACCTGACCGATGAGGAGGTGCCGAA